>ERZ827471.6-NODE-6-length-386310-cov-11.108837_pt1 | contig 386310 bp, 284 predicted proteins | sample MGYA00519772_ERZ827471 | MGnify/ENA primary metagenome ERZ827471 (study PRJEB31778, sample SAMEA3449315) | human gut metagenome | biome: human gut; feature: human-associated habitat; material: faeces | place: United Kingdom | collected 2010/2012 ...
CGTTTACGGCGTGGACTACCAGGGTATCTAATCCTGTTTGCTCCCCACGCTTTCGTGCCTCAGCGTCCGATATAGATTTGTAAGCTGCCTTCGCAATCGGTGTTCTGTGTGATCTCTATGCATTTCACCGCTACACCACACATTCCGCCTACAGCATCTACTCGCTAGCAAACCAGTATCAGAGGCAGTGCCAAGGTTGAGCCTCGGAATTTCACCTCTAACTTAATCTGCCGCCTACGCACCCTTTAAACCCAATAAATCCGGATAACGCTTGGATCCTCCGTATTACCGCGGCTGCTGGCACGGAGTTAGCCGATCCTTATTCGTACTATACTTTCAATACGGTACACGTACCGCAAATTACCCTAGTACAAAAGCAGTTTACAACTCATAGAGCCGTCTTCCTGCACGCGGCATGGCTGGTTCAGGCTTCCGCCCATTGACCAATATTCCTCACTGCTGCCTCCCGTAGGAGTCTGGTCCGTGTCTCAGTACCAGTGTGGGGGGTTAACCTCTCAGTCCCCCTATGTATCGTCGCCTTGGTGAGCCGTTACCTCACCAACTAGCTAATACAACGCATGCCCATCTGACACCACCAAAGCTTTCAACCAACATAGATGCCTATATCGGTATTATGGGGTATTAGACCAAATTTCTTCGGATTATCCCCCTGTGTCAGGCAGGTTGCATACGCGTTACGCACCCGTCCGCCGGTCGCCACCATAAAGAGTAAACTCTTTAACGTGCTGCCCCTCGACTTGCATGTGTTAGGCCTGCCGCTAGCGTTCATCCTGAGCCAGGATCAAACTCTCCATTGTATAAAATGTTTTGTTTTTAAATCTTTAGCTCAAATCTCAAAGGTATTGTTTGAAATTCACTCTCTCGCGAGAGTGGAAAACTTTTAGCTGCTCAAATACTTCAAAGAACGCTGTTCAAATATATTGCTATAAAGAACAATTTCTTTCTTTTTGCCGGGTCTGTCCTTGCGGCTTTTCCCGTTGTTCCGACCGCTGATTTTTCAGCGGAAAGTGGTGCAAAGATAAGTCATCTTTTTGAAACCACCAAATCTTTTCGAAAGATTTTTTCAGAAATTTTCAGAACCTTTTTTCTTATCGTTTCGAACCGTATTTCTTATTCGAAGCGGGTGCAAAGGTAAGTCATTTTTCCGAATCTCCAAAAGATTTTGGAACTTTTTTCAAAATTTTTCAGAACCTGTTTTTTCCGCCCCGGAGCAGTATTTCTCTCTCGAAGCGGATGCAAAGATAAGGGCATTCCGGAGTTATTTCCAAATAATTCCGGGACTTTTTTTCGACAATTTCACCACCTTTTTTACACACGGCTATCGGTCAGCGAGTTAGTTGTGAAAAATTTTTAATATATTTGCAAAAACGAACAGCGGAGACTATGAAACAGGCTTTAATATATATAGGTATGCTTCTGCTGGTCATTTCCTGCGGCCAAAACCGCGATCGCCTGCACACGGGCGACCTGCTCTTCCAGGCCGGAAAAAACACGGAGATGACCGGGGCGATCACGGCGGCGACGGGCGAAGAAGGGCCGCTGAATTTCTCACACGTGGGGATCGCCGTCGTAGGCGGAGGGGCGGATTCGGTGCTCGAAGCCACGACCGACTGCGGCGTCCGACTTACAGTACTGGCGGAATTTCTCGGACGCTCCGCAAAAATCGACGGACACCCGGCAGTAGTTGCCATGCGGTTGAAGGACACGGCCGGCATCGCGGCTGCCGTCCGCCGTGCGCGCAGCTTCCTCGGAGTCCCCTACGATTATTCGTTCCGGCCCGGAAGGGAGAAACTCTATTGCAGCGAACTGGTGTGGGAAAGCTACCGCGCCGAAAACGGCACCCCGCTTTTCACGGCGCGGCCGATGAACTTCCGCGCCGCGGACGGAACCCTGCCGCAATTCTGGGCCGACCTGTTCGACCAACTGGGCGAGCAGGTTCCCGAAGGGCTGCCCGGCACGAACCCCAACGACATGGCACGCGAGGAGCTCCTCGAAGAAGTGTACCGTTATTTCTGACCGATGGGCACCGGCACACACCACCATGACACGGCGTTCTCGATCGTCAAGGCCCTCGGCATCGTAGCGGTGGTGATTTCACACGCCGCGATCCTGACACCGCTGGAAACCTTCACCTACTATTTCAACACGGCCGTCTTCTTTTTCGTCGCGGGCTATTTCTTCGACGACGGACAGACCGCCGCCCCGGGGCGTTTCATAGGCCGCAAGCTCCGACGCCTCTACCTGCCCTACGTCATCCTGGGCACGCTCTTCGTGCTGCTGCACAACCGATTCCTGGAGTGGCACCTGATCGCCTATGACTTCTCCGCCCGGGAGGCCATCCTGCCCTACGACACCCCGGAGCTGCTCCGGACGCTGGGCCGGGTATTCCTGTTCCTGCACCACGAGCAGATGCAGGCGCCCTTCTGGTTTCTGCAAGGGCTGTTCCTCGGGCTGATGCTCTTTTTCTGCATCACGCTGGCAACCCGCAAACTCGCCCCGACGCCGACCGTGGCGGAACGGCTGCGCGGGGGCTCCATCCTGTTCCTGTTTACGGTCGCCATGCTGCTCGCCCGCCATCCGTCGGGCATTCCGGGCGAGTGGATCGCCGTCCGGACATTCGCCATCACGGGGATAATCTACCTCGGAAAACTCTTCCGCATCTTCCGCGCGCGGCTCCCGCTGGACGGGCGCATCGCAACGCTCTGCCTGGTCATCCTGCTCGCGGCGGCAGCCGCAGGCTGCCGCATCAACCTTGGCGGGAGACTTTTCGGCAACCCGGTGCTCTTCGTCGTGCTGGTGTGCACAGGATGCTACATGCTCGTCACCGCCGCAAGCCGCCTCGCGGCAACCGGCAACAGGCTGACACGGATGCTGGACTATACGGGACGGCACACCATGGCGATCATGCTGTGGCACATCCCCGCATTCAAACTGGTGATACTCTTTCAAATGTGGGTTTGCGACTACCCGCCCCGCTACCTGGCCTGCCACCCGGTCATCCCCACGGGGTCGCCCTGGTGGTGGATACCCTACACCGTGGTCGGAATCACCCTGCCGCTGGGCTTCTGCCTGCTGTACGACCGGCTCATACGATCCGTTCGACGGTAATGTCGGGATTCTCACGCAGCAGGTCGACATAGCGGTCTTCATCCGTATTCCCCTTGGCACGGATGACCAGGGTGGCCCGGTAGACGATGCCGTCGGCGCTGCGCTGTGCCTCGACCTCATAGGAGATCACGGCATATTCGCGGCTCTGCAACTCGTTGAACATCTCGTCGACCGCAGCACGCTTCGTAGCCGAAAAGACCACCATCGTCCTGCGGCGCCCCAACCTGCCAAAGACCAGCGTAAGCACTTCGAGCGCGAAGAGCGTCAGCACCGTAGCAGCTGCAGCCACGACATACATATGCGCCCCGGCCGCAAGGCCGATGCCGGCCGTCGCCCAGAGGCTTGCCGCCGTCGTAAGCCCGCGCACCAACTGGCGGTGGATGATGATCGTACCGGCGCCGATGAAGCCGATGCCGCTCACCACCTGTGCAGCGATACGGCTGGGGTCGAGCCCCACGCCTGTATGCGTCAGGATGTCGCCGAAGCCGTACTGCGACACGATCATTATCAGCGCGCTGCCCAGCGCAACCAGGAAATGGGTGCGGAAACCCGCATCCTTGACCCGGTATTCGCGGTCGAGGCCGATCACCGTGCCGCAAAGGCCTGCCACGCACAAGCGTATGATAAAATCCCACTCCATCTCCATCGTCCTGCGGTTTTTGATTTACCTATTCAAATATACGGAAAATTATCGGAATCGGCAAACCGACCTGGGGCACAGGCGGCGGACAGCCCCCGGCGTTTCCCTGCAATAACTGCGCAACGGGAATAAAAAGAGGGAGATTTTTCAGCCCCGCGATTGCGGTATGCCGAATTTTTGTTATCTTTGCAGGCTAAGTTTAACTAATTAACTATTTACGACAATGCCGAAAATGAAAACCAATGCCGCTGCGAAGAAGCGTTTTACCTTCACCGGCACAGGAAAGATCAAGCGCAAACACGCTTATCACAGTCACATCCTGACCAAAAAGACGACGAAACAGAAGCGTAACCTCTGCTACTCGGGTACGGTTTCTGCGGCCGACGAGGCCAAAATCAAGAACCTGCTGGTCAAGTAACCGACCTGCGGAATTTATTAACCGGAGCGAATCAGCCCCGAAGAACGCGGGAGAACCGCGTCGCTGACAGCTCTTCAAAAACTTTACAAGTATGCCACGTTCAGTCAACGCCGTTGCATCACGCGCACGTAGAAAAAAAGTTTTGAAACTTGCCAAAGGTAACTTTGGTTCAAGGGGAAATGTTTGGACCGTTGCGAAAAACACGGTCGAAAAGGGGTTGCAGTATGCATATGCACACCGCCAGCTCAAAAAGCGGACATTCCGCTCGCTGTGGATCATGCGTATCAACGCAGCAGTCCGCGCACAGGGAATGACCTATTCACAATTTATCGGCAAACTCAACGCCAAGGGCATCGCACTGAACCGCAAGGTTCTGGCCGACCTGGCGATGAACGAGCCCAAAGCATTCGAGGCAATAGTTAAAGCAGTTAAATAAACCCTTTCACGGAAGGGTTTGCAGCGGCGGACACCTCGGTGTCCGCCTTTTTTGGCATCAACCGCGAAACAAGCATGGAAAACTGGAAAAAGACATTCGGGATCATCTGGAGCGGGCAGCTCGCCTCGATCCTCAGCAGTTCGGTCGTCGGCTACGCGATCATCTTCTGGATGAGTATCGAGACCGGTTCGGCCGAGGTGCTGGCGCTGGCAGCAATTGCGGGTATGCTGCCCCAATCGCTGCTGGGCCCGGTCGTCGGGGTCTACGTCGACCGATGGGATCGCAAACGCACGATGATCCTGGCCGACAGCTTCATCGCGTTCTGCACGCTTATCCTGGCCGTGCTTTTCTGGTTCGACGTGGCGCAGATGTGGCATATCTACATCCTGCTGGCCTGCCGCTCGGTGGGATCGGCCTTCCATACCCCCTCGATGCAGGCTTCCGTGCCGCTGCTGGCTCCCGAAGCCCAGCTGACCCGGGTGGCGGGTGTCAACCAGATCATCAATTCGCTGTCGAACATCATCGGCCCGGCATTGGGAGCCGTGCTCATCAGCTTCACGGGCATCGGCAATATCCTGCTTCTGGACGTCGCGGGCGCCATCATCGCCTGCACCTCGCTGCTGTTCGTACGCATCCCCAATCCCGTGCGGGGCACGCTCAAACCTAATCTCAGGCGGGAGTTCCGCGAAGGGTTCAGTGCCATGCACGCCGTACCGGGCATGGGTTGGTTCTTCACGCTGGCCATCCTCGTCTGGTTTTTCATCATGCCCGTCGGGGTAATGTTCCCGCTGATGACGCTGCAGCATTTCGGCGGCAACACCTACGACATGAGTCTCATCGAGATCGTATGGGGCGGCGGGGCGCTTATCGGCGGCGCCATCATGGGCGCACGCGTCTACCGGGTAAACCGCATCGTCCTGGTGAACCTGATGTACCTGACCATCGGCATGTCGTTCACCATCTCGGGGCTGCTGCCGCCCACGGCATTCGTCTGGTTCGCAGTACTATCGGCCATCGAGGGCATTACCAGCAGCGTTTTCAATTCGTCATTCGTCTCGGTCGTACAGACCCGCATCGACGCGGGTGTCCTGGGACGCGTGATGTCGCTCTATTACAGCTTCGGGCTGCTTCCGTCGGCTATCGGACTGCTCGGCACTGGGTTCCTGGCCGAACAGGTCGGGCTCACCACGACATTCGTCATCGCGGGGCTGGTGATCTGCACGCTCGGGCTCGCGGCTTTCTGCATCCCCTCGGTCATGCAGCTCGACAGGCAGTCAAAAAGCGCGGAGCTCCAGACAAAGGCAACGGACGGGAAATAAATCCCGGGCAGGGCACGGAACGACAGAAAGCAACCACGTATCCGGGTTACCCCGGAGCAACCTCCCGGCAAAACGCCCCCTGGTACGACCGGGCAGCACCGGAGCCACCGCCTACGAAACATTACCGGAGCAAGTCCCCGACAAACAGCCCCCCATCCGCCCCCCCCCAGACAACAGACCGCCCGGCAATCCGCCAGTCAACCGGCCACTTGGCCAACAGGCCGCCCGGAAAATAAAAATGCGGTGCGAATTTTCGCACCGCATTTACTTTTTACAATCAAAATTAGATCGTCACCGTATTTCCTGCATATTCGATCGTCGTCAGCAATTTCTTGCCGTCGGCACTTACGGCATATTTCACCGTCACTTTCGGAGAGGGGAAGGCCGTAAAATCGTACCCGCCGGTCATCATCGCCTCGAACTTACCTTCGCGGATGCTCGACCTCGTGTAATACTCGACATCCGTCAGCGTCATGCTCAGCTCCAGAGACGTTGCATTGTCCATCGTATAGAACGAAGGGCCGTAAATTGCACCCGTCGTGTTCACGACGAACTTCTCGCCCATGCAATCCGAATAGGTGAAATTCATGTTATGGGGCTTCAACGTCATACGGCCGCCCCAATTCGAGGTAAAATTGCTGCCCGAATCGAGGTAGCAGGCCTGATTCGCAATGCTGATCGCATAGGCTCCGTTTTCATCGTTGTAGAGCTGCGTGGAACCGCCCACCAGCGAAGCCTTTACCGACGTATTGCCGTTGGTGGCAACCAGCACCAGTTTTTCGTCGAACGTCACCGACCAGACCTTTCCGGCCACGGCATCTTCGAGCAGCGGGGCCCCGCCCGTGTCGATCAGCACGGCGCCCTCGCGCGAATAGCCGTCCATGTCCATATATGCAGGATTGAAGGTGATTTTGTAGCCGGTGGTCGTCTTTTCGATCTTCGAAGAGGTGCCGAGCAACTTGCCCTTGATGGAGATGCCTTCGATTTTCACGTCCTCGAGGTTATCCACCCCCTGCTTGCGGGCTTCGGCCACAAGCATCGCCACACGCAGACCGATACTGGCCTGCTCGGTCGCCATGGAATACTGGCTGGATGTCCAGTTGTAGATGTTGATCCCCTTCTCTACCGGTTGCAACTTCTTATAGGTGTCGTCCTCGTTGATACACCCGGTGAAAACCATCGACGCTACCGCCGCCGCCACAAACAAAAATTTTTTCATCATATATAATTTTAATAATACTTTATTCCTATAAACGTCCCGATTCGAAAAATACTGCGCCCAGGCATGAAAAATGTGCGAATTATTCTATTTTCATCCTGCAAACCGGGCATTCTGCCCCAAAGCATCCGCCGCCCAAAGGTGCGCCAGGCCCGGCTCATAAAACTTCCCGGAAACCGCCCCCAACGTTTTCCCAGATTCGGTTGCGGCTCAAAGGTACGAATATTTCACTTTTTTTCACTATATTGGCGTTGTAATGTATAATATTTGAGCATGAACCCAAAACTCTTGTTGCTTATGTCGATCCTATCGTTTTTCGGATGCGGAAAGAAAGCTCCCGAATACCCTGCCGACACGCTCACGACGCGCGACGGTACGCAAATCACGATCACCTTTTTCAGACACGCCTCGCTTTCGGTCGAGGCCGGCGGAAAATACATCTACGTAGATCCCGTAAGCGGCTATGCCGACTACGCCGCCCTGCCCAAGGCCGACGTGGTACTTATCACCCACTCGCACTACGACCACCTGGACGTGGCGGCCGTCGAAGCGATCCAGACCCCGCAGACCGAGATACTCTGCGACCGCACATCGGCCGAGGCGTTCGAGATGAACTGCTACACGATGCGCCCGGGCAGCGTCGCCACGCCGCGCGATTACCTGAAAGTCGAGGCCGTGGCCGCCTACAACACCACCGACGGGCATCTGCAATTCCACCCCAAAGAGCGTGAGGACTGCGGCTACGTGCTCACGATAGGCGGCTCGCGCATCTACATCGCGGGCGATACCGAACCCACGCCCGAATTGAAGGCGCTGAAGAATATCGACATCGCCTTCCTGCCGGTCAACCAGCCCTACACGATGACCGTCGACCAGGCCGTCGAGGCCGTCAAGGCGATCCGGCCGACGATCTTCTACCCCTACCACTACGGCGAAGTCGAGGAAAAGACCGACATCGACCGTCTCGCACGGGAGTTGGAAGGCGTGACCGAGGTGCGTATCCGGTCGATGGAGTAAGGCCGCCCGGCCGGCAAACGGCAGGCGTCCGAGTTCCGGCAAACCGTTCCGCCCCGACAACCGCCCCCCCGGCAAATTGTCCTGCCCCGGTGCGCCGCATGGCCCTCAGCAAACCGTTCCGCCCCCGGTGCGCCGCACGGCCCCCTGCAAAACCAAAGGAGTATCCCCCAAAAGAGGGATACTCCTTTTTTCCATCCGGAAAGGCCGGGCTATTTACGCTCCCTGCCGACGATATTGCGCTCGACGATGAACGAAACGATCAGTCCGACGCCGCCGAAACAGAGAACCGACCCGCCGTAGACGATGCTCCGCATTTCGTACGAAGCATCATAGGCACACCAGTTCAGCAACATGAAGGCGAAGAGCAGCCCGAAACCGATGCCCAGCAAAAGGCAACCGGCCTTCAGGGTTCCGGACACCCCGCCCGACACGGGACGCACCGACACGGGAGCGCCGATCCTCACACCCATCGGTACGAACTTCAGGTAGTCGATCAGGGCATTGCCGTCCATTTTATCAATGATCATGCGGCGCTCGCGACGGCACACGAGCAGTTCGAAGAACTTGTAGATTCCCAGCGTGACCACGCCTACGACCAGGGGAACAAAAATAAAATCCATCATAATTTTTTAAGTATTAGAGATTAGCGATTCGTTTTTTGCGATCTTTGCCTTATTAGACGCAGCTCCGCGAAAAAGGTTACAGTTTTCGGGAAAACAGCATCGGCGTGTAACCTTTTCCGGCCACGTGCGTCTAACCGGATAGCAATGCAACAACAGGAGGAACTGGAGCTGATCCGACGGATCGTAAACGGAGAAACCGATCTGTATGCCATCCTTGCCCGGCGGTACGGGCGGGTGGTCTACACGCTGGTTTCCCGCATCGTCGGCTGCGCAGAGGATGCCGAGGAGCTGGCTCAGGACGTTTTCCTCAAGGCGTTCCGCAACCTGCACAGGTTCAACGGGCGCAGTTCGTTCCCGACCTGGCTCTTCCGGATCGCTTACAACACGGCGGTCTCCGAGACACGGCGCCGCAAACGCGAATGGGTCTGCATCGACCAGGCGCGGCTGGCGAACCTGCCCGACAGCGATGCCGAGCGGATGGATGCCTGGGAGGGAAGGCAGGAATACCTCGACGCTCTGGCCCGTGCCGTCGGAGCGTTGGAGCCCGAAGAGCGGGCGCTCGTCACACTCTTCTACTACGAAGAGTACTCCGTAAGCGAATGCGCCGGGATCACGCAGATATCGGAGTCCAACGTCAAAGTACGGCTTCACCGCATCCGCAAAAAACTGTATATACTGGTAAATACGCAACTGCATGGAAGCGAAAAATAACATAATCCGCCGCGCGCTGGAGCAAGCCCCGGGTACGCAACTGCCCGAAGGGTTCTGCGAGAGGCTCATGGAACGTCTGGAACGCGAATCGGCGCGGCGCGAACGGCGCGAAACATGGTTGCTGGGCACGGCGGGCGTACTCTGCCTGCTGGCGGTGATCGCCGGGCTCGCCTGGTATTTCTGGTACGAACCGGACGTCGGGCTGCATCTGCCCGACATGCCCTCACTCCCCGACATGCCCGCGTTCACAGGCCCGGGCTCCTTAAAATTTCCCGAACCGGATTTCCCGGCCGAAAGCAGGCGGCTGTCCCTGTTCTACGTCTTTATCGCCGCAACGTTCCTCGGCCTCGCAGGGCTCGACCTCTACCTGCGCAGGCGCAGGCACAATGCCATGAAAACAAACGGGCACCCGCACCGATAAACCGGGCATACCGGCAGCCGGGCGGATTCCGGGCAAGCGGAACGCATCCCGGCCGTCGTTCGGCATGCACCGGCCCTTATCGGCTGTCGTCCGGAATCGTACGGTAGACAGCAGACGGCGGATAGCGGACAGTGAATAGCGGATCGGGGGAAACCGACGGCTGCACAGGAGCCCGCCCACCGACCGAAACAAAAGGGAGGACAATGTTGTCCTCCCTTTCCGATAACAAAACCCGCCGGCGTTATTTCTTCGTGTCGGCTTTTTTCGGTTCAGCCTTGACCTTGATCGAAGCAAATCCCTTGACGATATTCTCGTCGCTGTTTTTCGCGGAGTCATAGACCACAGTCACCTCCTTCTTAGGCAGGTCGACCTTCACGTCCTTGACGCCCTTGCCGAGCGAGGGGACGTTGTTCATGATCTTCTTGACACAGTGTTCACAGTCGATGTCGGTCGTGAAAACCGTCGTCACCGTCTTTTTGTCGGCAGCCTTCTGCGCCGCACACATGCCCACCCCCATCACGAGTGCAAGGCAAAGCATTAAAATCTTTTTCATTCCGGTATTTATTTAAAGGTTAATCAATACAAATTGAACCGCAGGCCGATATAGAACTTGCGCCCCATCAGCGGCCCCCATACGTTCATCGAGTTGAAACCCGTCGAGTAGGGGTTGTCCGCATTGAGGATCGGGTCGTGCTGGCGGTAGTCGGCGATGTTTTCGCAACCGGCATAGATGTCGAACTTGCCGACCTTGCGGCTTATCTGGGCGAAGAACATCGGGTAGCGCGGCGAATACTTGTCGTCGGCCAGGTCGCCCGTCTGCGTCGGGATGCGTGCAGGGCCGTTCAGCTGTGCCGTCGCGTCGAACACCCAGCGGCGGAATTTCGTGGCGTACTGGATGTTGAGCAGCGTCTTGTACTGGCTCACCAGCGGCCGTTCCACGCGGGCGGTCTTTCCGTCGGGGCGGTCGATCGTCATCTCGCTGTCCGTATAACGGAACGTGGCGAAGATGTCCAACCGTTCGACGGGCGTCCACGAAAAGTCGATCTGGTAGGTATCCGTATAGGAACGCTTGTCCGAATTATAGAGCACGATCTGGTCGGCGCTGTACTCCTGGTCGGCGATCACCGAGTTGTAGAACTGCGTGCGGAAATAGTCGAAACTCAGCGTCGCGTCGCCGGAACTGACCAGCCCGAAGGTCTGCGTGAGGCTTCCGCCCACCGTGAGCGCCTTCTCCAGCCGGTTGAAGCCATCGAAATCGGGGATCACGATCTGCCGTCCGGTCGCCAGCATACCGATGTTGTCGGTGATGACGTTGGTCGAACGGTATCCCAGGCCGGCCGAGCCGCGCAGCGTGGTCGAGGGGGTGATGTTCCAGCGGATATGCCCGCGGGGCGTCACGAAGAACTTGTCATAAAACGCATTGTAGTCGCCGCGGATACCCGCCACGACCGAGAACTTGTCCTTGATCGAATAGGTATACTCGGCATAGGCACCCACTTCCTGCTCGTTGCGGTCGAAGTCGTAGAGCGTAGCCGGAGCTGCCGCAATCCACGGGGTGTTGTTGGCAAAACTCTCGCGGTAGTACTGCAAATGTCCCTGTGCACCGACGATCAGCGACGACCGATAAGTGAAATAGTGGTTGTACATGAGGTTCAGCGAGAGCGTATTCTCATTGCCGCGGTAGTCGTTCAGCCCGAAATAGGCGTTCTCGTTGAAGTGGTCGAAATCGGCCACGAAAGCCAGGTTCGAACGCATCTCGTCCTGCTCGTCGGCATCGTAGACCGACGGGCCGATGGGCATACCTATTTTAAAATAACCGTTCGCGCCGCGGTTGCGGATCTTCGAACCGTAGAGGGGCATATCGGCGCCCGTCTCCTTCCAGTTCCAGTTCTTCTCCATCTCGCCGCGCATCGAATTCTTGTAGTCGAGCATACCGCCCAGGCGGTTCTCCTGTACGAATTTCCATCCCCAGCGGATCTGCGTACCGTTATCGGCCGCATAAAGCCACTTGTTGGCCACGTTGATCTGGTCGGAGAGCGGCAGGTCGCGGAACCCGTCGTCGTTGTGATCCATCTTACGGACGTCGGTATCCATCGAACCGTGGAGCAGGATGACGCTCGACAGTTTCTTGTCCTTCGTGACGGGGAACGCCGTCGAGATGTTGGCCTCGGGGCGCAGTTCGTCGTCCAGATAGAGGTTCACGAACAGCCTCTCGTCGTCCGTCGGCTTGCGGTGCTCGAGGTTGATCTGCCCCGTGATGGCCTCATGCCCGGCCGTCACCGACGCCACGCCCTTCGATACCTGAATCGAATTGAGCCACATGCCGGGCGTGTAGCTCAGTCCGTAGGGGGCGCTCAGCCCGCGCATGATCGGGCGGTTTTCGTCGAGGATCTGGGTATAGGTACCTGCCAGGCCGAGCATCTTGATCTGCCGTGCGCCCGAAATGGCGTCGCTGTACCCGACGGTCACCGACGCCGAGTTCTCGAAGCTCTCGGCCAGATTGCAGCAGGCCATCTTGCAGAGGCCCGCGAACGAGATCATCTCGCCCTTGACGATGCCGTCACGCTTGACGAAGTTGCCGCTCAGATTACCCTCGACCACCACGTCCTCCAACGCCACGCCTTCGGAAGCGAGCGTGAATTCGATACGCTCCGCACCGCCTGCCACACGCAGCGTGTCGTTCACATATCCCAGATACGAGGCGACCAGATTGTCGTAACCTTTTACCCGATGGAGCAGGAACGCCCCCTGGGCATCGGTGCTGGCACCGATCGTAGTACCCTCCCAGTAAACCGAAGCGCCCACCAGCGGCTGGTTGTCGGCGTCGCGGACTACACCCCGCAAATCCTGTGCGCTGAGGGTTCCGCACACGGCAAGGGAAGAAACAGATAAAATGATTTTGTTGATTTTCATTACATTCCGTTATTGGTTAAAACTATTTGCGGGCGGATGCGCGCAGCATCCGTCCCAAAAAGGTTTTAAGCCAATACGGGAGGGGCACGAAGGCCTGCGGAGCGCACGTGGCCCCGCATGACGAAAGGATCGCCGCGTTCGGGAAGCGTCTCCCCGAAGAACTTGAGGACGGCCGCGACCGGAGCCTCCGCAACCAATGCGGGCGGCAGGTCGGTGACCGTGCAGCGGATGAATCTCTCGTGGTTATCGGAAGAAGAACCCGTATAGAGTTCGATTTCGGTCGAATGGTGGTTACCGCAGCAGGGAGCCTTCAGCGACTCGCCGGCACCCGCGGCATCGGCGCTGTGCTGGCAGTGGTGGCAGCAGACATGCGACGACATCGTGACGCACTTGCACGAAAGCGACACATACGCAGGGCCGCCCCACGCCGTCAGGTAGATGGCGAGCAGCAACAGCGATATGAGTCTTTTCAATTTCATGCTACCTTTCAGGTTTTCCGCCCGTGCAGCGGACACGTGCCGCGCAGGTTACTCCAGCACGCCGCATTCGGCGAGCTTCGCAGCCCAGGCCCCGGCATCGCGCTGTGCGGTGGCTTCGTCCACGTCGTAACGCTCCAACAACAGGGCGGCTGCGTCCCCGGTGGTAAAGTCCTTGCCGCCGAGCGCCTCCCAAAGATAGAGCGACGAATCGTTGAGCGCCAGGATACGGGTCATGTCGGCACCGCAGCGGCCCGGCATGATAATCACATGCTCCCCCGCCATCTCGCGCACTTTGAATTTTTCGCTTATCTTCATTTGTCGAACGTCTAATCCGATGCAAAAGTATAAAAAATTCCGGGAAACACCTAATTTTTCCTACCTTTGTATTCATGGAAAGGCCAGCGGACAAGATATACGACGTACTGAAACGCTACTGGGGCTTCACCGAATTCCGGCCCGTACAGGAGCGTATCATCCGTTCGGTGATGGACGGGCGCGACACCCTGGCCCTGATGCCCACGGGCGGCGGAAAGTCGCTTACCTACCAGATCCCCGGGCTTGCGCAGGAGGGGCTGTGCATCGTCGTGACGCCCCTGATCGCCCTGATGAAAGACCAGGTCGACCGCCTGCGGGCACGGCACATCCCGGCCGTGGCGATCCATTCGGGGCTCTCGCCGCGTGCAATCGACATCGCGCTGGACAACTGCGTCTACGGCGACGTCAAGTTCCTCTACGTCGCCCCCGAGCGGCTCGCCACGGAGGCCTTCCGCCTGCGCGTCGTGCGCATGAACGTATCGCTCGTGGCCGTCGACGAAGCTCACTGCATCTCGCAGTGGGGCTACGACTTCCGACCTTCGTACCTGCGCATCGCCGAGCTGCGCGAAAAACTGCCCGGCGTCCCGGTGCTGGCGCTCACGGCCTCGGCCACGAAACTCGTGGCCGAAGACATCATGCGCCACCTGCGGTTCGCCGAACCGCATATCCTGCGGAGCAGCTTCGCACGACCCAACCTTTCGTACAGCGTCCGCCACACCGACGACAAGAACGGGCAGTTGCTGCGCCTGGTACGCAACGTCCCCGGCTCGGGCATCGTCTACGTCCGTACGCGCGAAGGCACCGAACAGGTCGCCGACATGCTGCGCAGGGAGGGTATAACGGCCGCGGCCTACCACGGGGGCATGGGGCATGCCGAACGCTCGCTACGACAGGAGGAGTGGGTCTCGGGCAGGACGCGCGTGATGGTCGCCACCAACGCCTTCGGCATGGGCATCGACAAACCCGACGTGCGCTTCGTCGCCCATTACAGCATGTGCGACTCGCTCGAGAGCTACTACCAGGAGGCCGGCCGCGCGGGCCGCGACGGCATGCGGAGCTACGCCCTGCTGCTGGTTTCGTCGGACGACGGCGAACGCATCGTGCGGCGTTTCGAACAGGAGTTCCCGCGGCTCGAAAAGATCAAGGACATCTACGAACGGGTCTGCTCCTACCTGCAGGTCGGCATCGGCGACGGTGCCCAGGCGTCGTTCCTGTTCAACATCCACGACTTCTGCGCCCGCGAGCACCTCTACTCCGGCACGGTCGTGAGCGCCCTGAAGCTCCTGCAACAAAACGGGTACATGACGCTGACCGACGCACAGGAAAACCCGGCACGGATCATGTTCTGCATAAGCCGCGACGACCTCTACAAACTCCGCGTACAGCGCGACGAGCTGGATCACTTCATCCGCACGCTGCTGCGCCTCTACAACGGGGTCTTCACCGAATTCCGGCAGATCGACGAGGGCGAGATCGCCACCTGGAGCGGCTATACCGTGCAGCGGGTCAAGGAGCTGCTCAAACGCCTCTGGCAGTTGCGCGTGATCCGCTACGTCCCCTCCAACCGCTCGCCGATCCTCTTCATGGACGAGGAGCGGCTGCCCCGCGCCGACCTCTACATCGCCCCCGAGACCTACAAGCGGCGGCAGGAGCTGATGCGCGAACGCTTCGAACACATGCTCGCCTACGCCGCGAACGAGACCCGTTGCCGCAGCGCCGTTCTGGAAGGGTATTTCGGTGAAGGCGCCCCTGCGGCATGCGGCGTATGCGACATCTGCCTCGCACACAAACGTGCCGGGAAGCAGCAGGCGCAGGACGGCACAGCGCCGTCGTCCGACGGCGGGCTGCGCGAAAAACTGCTCCAAAGGTTGTCCCGCGGGGCTGCCGACCCGCACGAACTGGCCGCGGAATTCCCCGGGGAGGCACAGCAGATAGGCCGGGCGCTGCGCGAATTGCTCGACGAAGGCATCGCCGGCACGGGCAGGGATGGAAAAATCGGGTTAAAATAGGGCCGCAACCGCCCGCGGGGATGTAAAAAATCGCCCCGCATGCCGTTTTCCGGAAATAATTCCCTATTTTTGTGAGAATGTTCCACGGCATGACTACGACAAACAACTTTACGGATAAGATCAGCAACGAGGAGGCCGCAGCGCTTCCGGCCATCGAATTCAGGGGCGAAATACGCATCGTCGACAATGAGCGCGACATCGTCCCCGCCTGCAAATTCCTGATGAAACAACGCGTCATCGGTTTCGACACCGAGACCCGCCCGTCGTTCCGGCCCGGGGTGACGTTCCGCGTGTCGCTGCTGCAACTCTCCACGCCGCAGCTATGCTTCCTTTTCCGGCTGAACAAGATCCCGTTCGCCAAGCCGATCCTGCAGGTGCTCGAAAGCAAGGAGATCCTGAAGATCGGCGCCGACGTCGCCGGCGACCTGCGCTCGCTGCGCCAGATACGCCATTTCCGCGACGCAGGGTTCGTCGACCTGCAAACGATAGCCCCCCAGTGGGGCATCGGGGAGAAGAGCCTGCGCAAACTCTCGGCCATCGTGCTGGGGCAGCGCGTATCGAAAGCCCAGCGGCTGAGCAACTGGGAGGCCGCGACATTCACCGACAAACAAAAACTCTACGCCGCGACCGATGCGTGGGTCTGCACGGCGATCTACGACCGACTGCTTCACACACCCAAAATCAAACATCCCGAATTATGACACCCCAAGTATACCTGCGCAAAGGCAAGGAAGAATCACTCATGCGCCGCCACCCGTGGATTTTCTCGGGCGCCATCGACCACATCAAGGCTGAAGACGAATCGGAAATCACGGAAGGCGCCCTGGTCGAAATATATACCCGCACGGGCGATTTCATCGCCCTGGGACACTATCAGATCGGCTCGATCGCCGTGCGCGTGCTTACATTCGACAAGGAACCGATCGACCAGGCCTGGTGGAACCGGCGCATCGCCGTGGCCTACGACGTACGGCGCACGCTCGGACTCACGGACAACCCCGACACGGACTGTTACCGCCTCGTCCACGGCGAAGGCGACGGGCTCCCGGGACTGGTCGTGGATATCTACGGCACGGTGGCCGTCATCCAGTGCCACTCCGTCGGCATGTACCTCGCCCGCCAGGACATCGCGCGGGCGATCCTGGCCGCCTACGGCGACCGCATCACGGCCATCTACGACAAGAGTTCGCAAACCGTGCCCTTCAACGCCAAGCTGAGTGCTGTGGACGGCTACCTGTGGGGAAGTTCCGACCATTCGGCGCACGTGGTGACGGAGAACGGCGAGAAATTCCTAGTCAACTGGGAGCAGGGGCAGAAAACCGGGTTCTTCCTCGACCAGCGCGAAAACCGGGAGCTGGTCAAACGCTACTCGAAGGGGCGCACGGTGCTCAACACCTTCTGCTACACGGGGGGCTTCTCGGTCTATGCCATGGCCGGTGGCGCCGAGAAGGTCTGCTCGGTGGACTCTTCGGAACGCGCCGTCGTGCTGGCCACGGAAAACATGAAACTCAACTTCGGCCCGCAGGCCAACTTTACGGAAACGGCCGCCGATGCCGTGGAGTACCTCAAGGACATCGAAGACAAATACGACCTGATCATCCTCGACCCGCCGGCCTTCGCCAAGCACCACAAGGTGCTGGGTAATGCCATGCAGGGCTACAAGCGCCTCAACGCCCGCGCCATATCGCAGATACGCCCCGGCGGCATCCTCTTCACGTTCTCCTGCTCGCAGGCGGTGTCGAAGGAGCTGTTCCGCACGATGATTTTCTCGGCCGCGGCCATCGCGGGCCGCAACGTGCGCATCCTGCACCAGCTGACGCAGCCCGCCGACCACCCGGTGAGCATCTACCACCCCGAAGGCGAGTACCTCAAGGGACTGGTGTTGTATGTAGAATAAGGAAAGAAAGACCGCCCCGAACGGACATGGAAAAAACCGCACACCCGACCTACGCCCACTGCCCGATCCGCCATATCGTCGACCGCTTCGGGGACAAGTGGTCGCTGCTGGTACTCTACAACCTCCATACGAGCGGGTGCCTGCGTTTTTCGGAAATCCACCGCCGGACGGCCGACATCTCGCAGAAGATGCTCACATCGACACTCCGCAAGCTGGAACAGGACGGGCTGCTGTCGCGCAAGGTCTACCCCGAGGTACCGCCCCGCGTGGAATATGCGCTCACGCCCCGCGGCGAGTCGCTCATGCCCCACCTCACAGCGCTTATCGGGTGGGCAGAGGAAAATTTCGACGCCATCCTCGAAGACCGGGAACGGGAAAAGATATAGCGACGGCCAGGGCCCGCCCGGCAAATCAAGCGGATACCTGCGGACAGCCCCCTGTCGTCAGCCGTCGGCAAAACGTTGTCAGCCGACAGCAAAATAAGGACGCTCCCACAACGAGCAACGGGAAACGCCCATCCGCGGAACCGGGCGCCCCGCAAGCAAGACAGCGGGAGCCAATCGCCCCCCCGGAAATGCGCCCGCAAAGGCATCGGCTGGCGGCAACGAGATCGGCATCCGGCACATACCCCTCAACAAAAAAAGTCCCTTCCGGGACTTTTCCTATTTTACCTTTTCATAGACATACACCTCGTGCAGTTCGCTTTCGTACCCCGGGTAGAAACCCCTGACCATTCCCAGCACGATGCGCGAACCCCGGTTCGAAAGTACCAGCAGTTCGTCCGTTGCAGGGTCGACGGTCAGCCCCTCGATCTCGCCCGCGCGCCGGAAATCGGACATCATGCGGAACGGCAACACCGTGGCATAGCTTTTCCCGTCGCGCAGGTCGGCAATATAGAGGTTGTCCGGCTCGTCCAGGTCGGCATCGCCGTCGTCGGCCGAAATGAGCATCTGCCCGTCGGCCATATATATCCCTTGCTGCCACTGCGGCACCGGACGCAAGTGGACTTTGCGCACATACTTGCCCGTCGCCAGGTCATAACCGTACAGGTAGCGCCCGTCGACCCAGTCGGCCATCCAGACCATATTCCGGTCGCGGTCTACGGCCAGCCCGCACACCTCGACCTGACCCGAGGCCGGTTCCCAGTCGATCGACCGCTTCCACGTCAGGTCGTCGGCATCGTACACGGCGACCTGGATATGCTCGCCCTTGCCGTCGTCGAAAGTCTCGATGCCGGCATAAATCTCACCGTTCCAGACGTCGATATCGCCGATATGGTTCGCGGGGAGCGGCAACCCTTCGAACGGCTGTCCGTTACGGGCGACCAGCCGCCCCTGCTTGTCGTACTTGTAGAGCGCCGTACTGCCCGAAACATAATAATAGTTCGAGTCGGCGGCGATTCCCTGCCGGCCTTCGACCGGGAAAACCCGTGACAGGCGGTACTCCCCGCCCAGTGTCTGCGCCCTAAGTACGGTTCCGCCCGCCAACAGGAGCAATACAAAAAAAGTTCGTTTCATCATGGCTGCAATACTATTTGGCAATCATATACTTGACACGTTCGGCCTCACGGCCCGGATTTTCGTTTCCCACCCTGTGCCCCTGGATTTCCGTGCTCCAAATTCCGCGCCCCGGATTCACACCCGGCTTCGTACTCCGGCAGCTGTCGTGTCCCCCCCCCCGGCCGCACCCGAAACACCGTCCTGCCCCGAGGCAACTTCGGCCTTGCTGCCCGGATTTTTTCATCCCCGGCTGCGCGCCCCGGCAACTGTTGTGCAGCGCCCCGGCTGCACCCGCGGCCCGATCCTCCCCGGAGCGCTTCCCCGAGGGGACTTCTGCCTCGCCGTCCGGCAACACCTGAAAAGGCCGCCGCCGCGTAGTCGGGATATACGATCGCAAACCCGACGGAGCAAAAACGAGGCCGGAGCCGGATACCCGCATCGCAGGAACCGCCTCCGGCCTATTCATATTCGCGTATCGTCGGGCTTCGCGGAACCGCGCGGGCCACCGGGCTTCACGCATCGGCCTGCACCGTATCCGGCAATCCCCGCCGCCGGCCCTGCGCCGGTGCGAACCGTTTACTTGCGTTTGGTACGCTGCTGCGCCTCCTGCTGGCGGAGGAGCTCCTCGTAGCGCTGCTGGAACTTCGACTTCTTGCCCTTGCTCCGTTTGGCGGCATTGGCCTGCATGACGGCATGGATCTTATCGTCGTCGACCATGCGGCGGATCAGCAACGTCTGGCCGATGGTAAAGAGGTTCGACAGCAGGTAGTAGTAGCAAAGGCCGCTCGAATAGCTGTTGAACCACAACAGCATCATGATCGGCATCATGTAGACCATCATGAACTTCATACCGGCCATCTGGGGCTGGGACGAAGCCGTCTGTTGGTAGTTGAAATACGAATACCCGAACAGCGACACGGCCATCAGCAAGGCGAAAAGGCTCACATGGTCGCCGTAGAACGGGATCGAGAACGGCAGGTTCACGATGCTGTCGTACGACGAAAGGTCGTCGGCCCAGAGGAACGGCTGTTCGCGCAGCTCGATCGAAGCCGGGAAGAAGCGGAACATGGCGATCAGGATCGGCATCTGGATCAGCATGGGGATACATCCGCCCATGGGGTTGATGCCCGCTTTCTTGTAGAGCTCCATCGTCGCCTGCTGTTTTTTCATGGCGTCCTCCTTCTTGGGGTATTTCTTGTTGAGCTCGTCCACCTGCGGTTTTATCAGGCGCATCTTCGCCATCGAGACGTAACTCTTGTACGTAAGCGGAGAGATGACGAGTTTCACCAGGATCACCAGGATCAGGATGATGATGCCGAAGCTGGCGATATAATTGCGTAGGAAGTCGAAGACCGGGATCACGCACCAACGGTTCACCCAGCCGAAGATACCCCATCCCAGCGGGATCAGGCGCTCCATGTGCAGTTCCTCGCCGTCCGCAGCGACGACCTTCTTGAGGATGGCGTATTTGTTCGGGCCGAAATAGAATGCAAAGTCATACCCTTCGGTCTGCACCGTATAGGGCACGGTCATCTGCGCCGAAAAACTCTTCAGTAATTCCGAACCGGGAGCCGCCGTATCGAACGCCAGGTTGGCGTTGGTGACATTTTGCGGGGCGATGAACGCCGACGAAAAGAACTGCTGCTTAAAAGCCACCCAGTTGACCGATGTGGAGATGCTCTTCGACTTGGATTTTTCGCTCATCCCCAGATCCTCGATCGAGCTCTCGCCCGGGAACCGGTACGAGATCGTCGTGTACATGTTCTCGTTCTGGAATCCCTTTTCGTTCTGGTAGGAATTGTTCGACCAGTCGATACCGATCGACGCCTGGTTGGCCATCTGCGGCGCCATATTCACCAGCCGCACGTTGAAGTCCACGAGGTAGTCGCGCTCGGGCACCTGCTTATTATATATAAGGTACTCATATTCGAGCCAGGCATCCGCTGCCACAGGCAGGCGCATCACCACCCTCCGGGCATCGCCTTCGACCTGTTCGGGCTGGGCCCGGAAGACATAGTCCATCGTGTTGACCTTGACGTTATTCAAGCCGTTCTTCACGTAGAACGAAAGGTCGAACCTGGCACTCGCGGGATCCATCAGCTCGATCAGCTGGTCACGCTTGCCGCGGGGTGCATACTTGGTGTAATCCTTGAGCGTCACGCCCGTGATCCGGCCGCCGCGGGTCGAAAAGGTCACGATCATCACATCGTTCTCGACGGTAAACTCCTCCGCCTCCGCGTCGCGCGCACCGGCGAGGTATTCGCCCAACGCAGCGACCTGCTGCCGGCGTACGGCATCGGCGGCATTTGCCGCAGCCTCGGGCGCAGCCGTATCCGAAGCCGCCACGGCCGTACTGTCGGCTACGGGGACTACGGGGCGCGTCGCAGCGGCCACAGAATCCTGATAGGCCTGATACGCGGCCATTTCCTGCTGATATTTCTCCTGCTGTTTGGTATTGAAATAGGCGAACCCCAGGAAAAGCGCCGCCACGACGACAATACCTAAAATTGTTTTTTTATCCATTTAAAATTGTTTCGTTCTTTCGCTGTTATGAGTGTTGATATTATTTCTTCCCGGCATATTCGAGTGCCGCTCCCACAAATGCCACGAACAGCGGCGAGGGGCTCAGCACCGTACTCTTATATTCGGGATGGTACTGCGTACCGACGAACCAGGGATGCCCCTCGACCTCGACGACCTCGACCAGCCCCGTGTCGGGATTGATACCCACGGCCTGCATACCGGCACCTTCGAACGCAGCCAGGTAATCATTGTTGAATTCGTAACGGTGACGGTGACGCTCCGAAATATGGAGCTTGCCGTAGGCCGCCGCGACTTTCGAACCTTTCTTCAGCGTACAGGGATAAGCGCCCAGACGCATCGTGCCGCCCTTGGCCGTCACGCCCTTCTGCTCTTCCATCAGGTCGATCACCGGATGGGGCGTAGACTCCATTTCGCTCGAATTCGCATCGGCCAGACCCAGCACGTTGCGTGCGAATTCGATCACGGCGCACTGCATACCGAGGCAGATTCCCAGGAACGGGATCTTGTTCTCACGTGCATAGCGCACAGCGACGATCTTACCTTCGATACCGCGGTTGCCGAAGCCCGGGGCCACGAGGATACCGGACATCCTGCCCAGCTTCTCGGCCACATTCTCGGCTGTGACCTTTTCCGAATTGACATAGCGCAACTTGACCTTGCAGTCGTTCACGGCCCCTGCATGGATGAATGATTCGCAAATCGACTTGTAAGCGTCGGGCAATTCGGTATATTTGCCGACCAGCGCGATCTCGATCTTCTTGGCCGGGTGCTTCACCTTCTCCACGAAGGCCGTCCACGCCGCCATGTCGGGTTCCTTCTCGGCCGGCAGGTTCAGCTTGTCGAGCACCACCTCGTCGAGGTGCTGTTCGTGCATCTTCAGCGGCACTTCGTAGATCGTCGGCACGTCGATCGACTCCATCACGGCGTTGGCGTCGACATTGCAGAACAACGCCACCTTGCGGCGCAGGTTGGTCGACAGCGGATGCTCCGTGCGCAGCACGAGGATGTCGGGCTGCAACCCGTTTTCGAGCAGGGCCTTGACCGAATGCTGCGTGGGCTTGGTCTTCAGTTCGCCCGAAGCGGCCATATAGGGGATCAGCGTCAGGTGCACGAGCGCCGTGCTCTTGTAGCCCAGCGAATAGCGCAGCTGGCGTACCGATTCGATGAACGGCAGCGACTCGATGTCGCCCACCGTACCGCCGATCTCGGTGATTATCACGTCGTAAACTTTCTTCTGCGCCAGCATCTGGATACGGCGCTTGATCTCGTCGGTGATATGGGGGATGACCTGCACGGTCTTGCCCAGGTACTCGCCCTTGCGCTCCTTCTCGATCACGCTCTTGTAGATCTTGCCCGTCGTGACGTTGTTGGCCTTCGACGTGGGCTGGTTCGTGAAACGCTCGTAGTGCCCCAGGTCGAGGTCGGTCTCGGCGCCGTCCTCGGTCACGTAGCATTCGCCGTGTTCATAGGGGTTCAGCGTGCCGGGGTCGACGTTGATGTAGGGGTCGAGTTTCTGGATGGTCACCGAATAGCCTCGGGCCTGCAGCAGGCGGGCGATCGAGGCCGAAATAATACCCTTGCCGAGCGACGATGCGACACCGCCCGTAACAAATATGTACTTGGGTTTGGAAAGTTTCATTACTGACTATATCTATTTATTTTCGTTGTGCTCCTGGTTCTCCTCCTGTGCCTGGCGGTCGATGAGCTTCACCTTCTCGATCGCGGCGGCCATCTCTTCGCGGGCGCGGTCAATCTTGGCCTTCACATCGGCGACGAGCGCCTCGGCGTTCTTCGACTTGGCGAAGAAACCGATGTTGTTCTCCAGCAGGCCGATCTCCTGTTCGAGCTGGCGCACCTTATTGTAAAGGCGCTCGCGCTCCGAACGCAGGCGGTTGCTGCCCGCCGATTTGAGCGTCGAGACCTTCTCGCGGAAACGGTTCATCGAACGGTCGCGCTCCGAACCGCGCAGCGTGTTGAACAGCGCATCGACGGCGGCCTTGTATTTCTTCTGTACGGCATCCTTCTGCTTGATGGGCACGAACCCGATCTCGCCCCAGCGGCGCTGGAACTCGCGGATTACGTCGTATCCGCCGGCCTTGACGTCGGCCGCGGCCATCTCATCGAGCAAGGCGAGTTTCTGCCGGAGGTTCTCCTCGTGCTCGCCGTCCACACTGGCGAAATGCGAAGCCTTGCGCTCGAAGAACTTGTCGCATGCGGCACGGAAACGCTTCCAGATCGCATCCGAATGGCGGCGCGACACGGCACCGATCTCCTTCCAGCGGGCCTGCAGGGCGATCAGCTCGTCGGTGGCCTTCTTCCACTCCTCGCTGTTCATCAGCGACTCGGCGGCCTCGCATATCTCAGTCTTCAGCTGCAGGTTGTGCTCCATCTCGGTCTTCACCCCGGCATAAAACTGCCGCTTGGCCTCGAAGAACCTGTCGCATGCCGTGCGGAAACGCTCGTAGATACGGTTGTTGTCCTTCTTGGGTGCGAAGCCGATGGTTTTCCAGGTCTTCTGGATCTCCAGCAGGCGGTCGCTCGCACGGTTCCACTCCTTGCGGGTCGTGAGCGGCTGCGCGGCCAGCTCCTCGGTGGCGGCACAAAGCTCCGTCTTGAGTTCGAGGTTTTTGACCTGCTCGCCCTTGAGCGATTCGAAATGCTCCTGATGCTGTTTGTTGATACGGCTCGACGCCGCCTTGAAGCGCTCCCAGAGCACCTCTTTATATTCATTGGCTACGGGGCCCGTCTCGCGCCACTCGTCATGCAGCTTCTGCAGCTTGTGGAACGCCTCCACGACCGAAGGCTCCAGCACCAGCGCTTCGGCCTGCTCGCAGAGGGCGATCTTCTGCTCGTAGTTCTTCTTCAGGTCGAGGTCGCGCAGCTCCTTGTTGATTTTGATGAAGCTGTAAAAATTCTCGACATGCAGGTTGTAGGTCTCCCACAGGTCTTTGACGTTCTGCTGCGGCACGATGCCGGTCTCCTTCCAGCGCTGCTGCAATTCGCGGAACTTATTGAAGGTATGGTTGAGCGTCTCGTCCGAATTGACCAGTTCCTTGAGCTCCTCGATGATCCCGAGCTTGACCTGGAGGTTCTTCTCCTTCTCGGCCTCGAGGTTTGCGATGAACTCGTCGCGGCGATGGCGGTACTCCTTGAACAACTCCTTGAGCTGTACTTCGGCGCCGTCCACGGCCGGTGCGAAATCCTCTTCGCTGCCCCCCTCCTCGACGAACTTGCGGCGTGCGGCCTCGACCTCGGCGCGGCGGATGCGGTAGAAAGCGATCTTCAGCGCCTCCACATCCCGGCGGATCGACTGCACGGGCTGCTCTTCGAGCATACGCGTAAAGAGGGCTACCAGCTCTTCCTTGCCCTTCCCGGCAAACTTGTCCTCGGCGGACGGCGCTTCCTGGGCCAGTTGGTCGGCAGCGGCCTCTTCAGCCGTCTCGCCCTCCAGTTCCAGCCCGGCATCCTGCGCGGCGAGCGCCGCCTCCTCGTCCGCGAAATCCACTTCGGCACCGGCCGGCACGGCCTCCTCGCCGGATTCGGTCTCCACCGCCTCGGCAACGGGCTTGATACGGGCACGCTTCGCACGCGGCGCGGCCTCGGGTTCCGCCACGGGCTCCTCCGCCGCAGGCGCTTCAGCCACGGGCACCTCTGCCGCGGGCACCTCTGCCGCGGGCGTTCCCGCAACGGATTTTTCCGTCTCGGGTTCTTCTGCCGCGGGTGTTTCCACGACGGGTTCCGCCTCCGCTGCTGCGGAGGCCTCGGTTTCAGGGACTTCGGAAGTCACTTCGGAAGTTACGGTCTGCACATCTTCAGCAGCATCGCTGACTCGCTCCTCGGGAGCAGGAAGATTCGGATTTTCAGTAGCCATCTCAGTACACGTTTTTGATTTCCATATATACGGAAGTATATAAATCTCGCAAATATAACCATTTTTCCCGGGCTACCGAACGATTTAGCCGGAAATTTGCTAACTTCGCCCGAGATATGAGCGGCACGCAACCGCGCCCAATTGCCGCGTGCGATACAAAACCTGTCAACCGGAACCATGAGCCACCGCATCCTGCTTGTCGACGATGAAATCGACATCCTCGAATTCGTGAGGTACAACCTCCAGAAGGAGGGCTACGAAGTATTCACGGCGCAGAACGGCGCCGAGGCGCTGAAGGCCGCCGCCGAGTACCGTCCGCACCTGATCCTGCTGGACATGATGATGCCCGTCATGGACGGTGCGCAGACCTGCCGTGCCATCCGCCAGGATCCGCAGCTGCGCGACACGATGGTGGTATTTCTCTCGGCGCTGGGCGAGGAGGATCAGCAGCTTACGGGCTTCGGCGTCGGGGCGGACGACTACCTCACCAAGCCGATCAAGATGAAGCTGCTGGTCAGCCGCGTGCAGGCCATCCTCAAGCGGATCGACGCCGAAACCGCGCCGGCGGAACCTGCCGCGGCAGGTATCGCCGTCGACCGCGAGCGTTACACCGTGACGCGCGACGGCAACGAGATAGCCCTTCCGCGCAAGGAATTCGCGCTGCTCGACCTGCTCTATTCGTCGCCCGGGAAGCTCTTCTCGCGCGAGGAGATATATACGAAGATCTGGGGCACCGAGGTGGTCGTGGGCGACCGCACCATCGACGTGCACATCCGCAAACTGCGCCAGAAGATCGGCGACGAACGCATCGTCACCATCAAGGGCGTGGGCTACAAATTCGAACCCTGAGCCGGGCCATTCCCGGCGAATGAAACGCATATGGACACACAGAACAAATACCGGCGCATCGTCATCAAGGTGGGCAGCAACGTGCTGACGCGCGACGACGGCCGTCCCGACACCACCCGCATCTCAGCCCTGGTCGACCAGGTGGCCCGGCTCCACCGCGCGGGCACCGAGGTCATCCTGGTTTCGTCGGGGGCCGTGGCCTCGGGGCACAGCATCCTCGGGCAACGCGCCGGGAAGCTCGATTCGGTCTCCGCACGGCAGCTCTTCTCCGCCGTGGGGCAGGTCAAGCTGCTCAACCGCTACTACGACCTCTTCAACGAATACGGCATCGTCTGCGGGCAGGTGCTCACCACCAAGGAGAGCCTCTCCACACGGCGGCAGTACCTCAACCAGCGCAACTGCATGGTGACGATGCTCGCCAACGGCGTGCTGCCGATCGTCAACGAGAATGACACCATCTCGGTCACCGAACTGATGTTCACCGACAACGACGAGCTCTCGGGGCTCGTCGCGGCCATGATGAACGCCGAGGCGCTCATCATCCTGAGCAACATCGACGGCATCTACGACGGCTCGCCCGCCGACCCCGCGTCGCAGGTCATCCGCCGCGTGAAACCCTCGGAAGACCTTTCGCAATACATCGACCCCGTACGCTCGTCGCGCGGCCGCGGCGGCATGGCCACCAAGAGCCGCGTCTCGTCGCGTGCGGCGGCCGAAGGCATCGAGGTCATCATCGCCAACGGCCGCCGCGACGGCATCCTCACCGACCTCGTACTGGCCGCAAAGGATGTGCCCTGCACCCGGTTCGAACCGGCTCCGAGGGCAGCCTCGGGCGTCAAGAAATGGATCGCCAGCAGCGAAGGGTTCGCCAAGGGCGTGCTGCGCATCGACCAGGGCGCCGCCGAAGCCGTCCGCGCCAGCAAGGCCGCCAGCATCCTCGCCGTGGGCGTCACAGCCGTCGAGGGCGACTTCGAGCGCGACGACCTGGTGCGCATCCTCGCCCCCGACGGGGCACAACTGGCCGTGGGACGCATCTCGTGCGACAGCGGCACCGCCCGCCGCAACATCGGACGCAAAGGGCTCAAGCCCCTCGTCCACTGCGATTACCTCTACCTGGAATAAACGATTATGGACTACGAATCCCTGTTCAAGGCCGCCCGGAAGGCCGGGACGGCGCTGGCCGACGTCGAACCCGAACGCCTCGGCCGCATCCTGCAACACGCCGCAAGGCTCCTGCGCGGGCATACGCCCGCATTGCTCGAAGCCAACGCCCGCGACATCGAGGCCATGCCCGCCTCGTCGCCCATGCTCGACCGCCTGCAGCTGACCCCCGAACGCATCGACGCCATCGCCTCCGACATGGAGGCCGTTTCGCACCTGCGTTCGCCGCAGGGCGAGGAACTGGCGCGCTGGACGCGCCCCAACGGCATGACCATCGTCAAGCGCCGCGTACCGTTCGGCGTGGTCGGCATGGTCTGCGAAGCCCGCCCCAATGTCACGGCCGACATCTTCGCGCTCTGCGTCAAGACGGGCAACGCCTGCGTCCTGAAAGGGGGCAGCGACGCCCGCCATTCCAACGAGGCGATCGCGGCGCTGCTGCACGAAGCACTCGCAGCCGAGGGCATCGACGAAAACACCTTCACGCTGCTCCCCGCGGGGCACGAAGCCGTGGGGGCGCTGCTGGGCGCCGTGGGCTATGTCGACGTAGTCATCCCGCGCGGCGGGGCGGGGCTGATCCGCTTCGTCCGCGAGAACGCCCGCATCCCGGTCATAGAAACGGGCGCCGGCATCGTCCACACCTATTTCGACATCGACGGCGACCTCGAAAAGGGGCGTGCCGTGGTCTGCAACGCCAAGACGCGCCGCGTGAGCGTCTGCAACGCCCTCGACTGCCTGGTCGTCCACCGCGGACGCCTCGCAGACCTGCCCGGGCTGTGCGCACCACTGGCCGGGGCGCATGTGACGGTCTACGCCGACGAAGAGGCTTTCGCCGCCCTCGACGGGCACTACCCCGCCGGGTTGCTGGAGCATGCCGCCGAAGAGCATTTCGGCACCGAGTTCCTCGACTACAAACTGGCCGTCAAGACCGTCGCGTCGCTCGACGGGGCACTGGCGCATATCGCCCGCTACTCGTCGCGCCACAGCGAGGCCATCGTCACCGAAAACAAGCAGGCCGCCACGCAGTTCACGCGCAGCGTCGACGCCGCCTGCGTCTACGTCAACGTCTCGACCGCCTTCACCGACGGCGGGCAGTTCGGCTTCGGCGCCGAAGTGGGTATCTCGACGCAGAAACTCCACGCCCGCGGCCCGATGGGGCTGCCCGAACTCACGACCTACAAGTATATCGTCTCGGGCGACGGACAAATCCGCCAACCTTAAACCCCGATACGACAAAAAACCTCGAAAAAACGGCAGGAAAAATAACAATCCGTAAGCATTTTTTCTGTAAATTTGCATATCCTTAAAATTTGGTGTATATTTAACTTATGATTCGTGAACTTCTGGCCGTAGGATGCGGCGGCGCTGCCGGCAGCATCGTCCGGTATCTGCTTTCCGGCGGGATCATGGCGGGGCAGACGCTGCTGGGATTCCCGGCAGGTACGTTCACGGTCAATGCCGCGGGTTCGCTGCTGATCGGCATTCTGCTCGAAGCTACCAGCTCCGAGACACTCGGATGGCTGCTCATCGTGGGTTTCTGCGGCGGGTTCACCACTTTTTCGACCTTTTCGGCCGACGCGGTGCGCCTGCTGCGTGCGGAATGTTACACGGCGGCGGCGGCCTACGTGGGGCTGAGCGTGGCAGTATGCATTGTTTTTGCAGCCGCCGGCATGTGGATAGGAACGACATTTAGAAATTAACTATAAAGAGAAATGGTAATTTTGGTATTGAACTGCGGCAGCTCGTCGATCAAGTATCAGGTGATCGACATGGAAGCCGCATCGAGCAAACTGCTCGCGAAAGGAATCGTGGAACGCATCGGCCTGCCGGAAGGCGACCTCACCCATAAGCCCGTCGGCAAAGAACCGTTCGAGCTGCACCGTCCCATCCCCGACCACACCACCGGCATCAAGCTGGTGCTCGACGCACTGACCGACCCCGCACACGGCGTCATCGGCTCGCTCGACGAGGTGAAGGCCGTCGGCCACCGCGTGGCACACGGCGGCGAGTTCTTCCCCGAGAGCTGCATCGTGACCGAAGAGGTGAAATCCAAGATCCGTTCGCTGTTCGAAATCGCACCGCTGCACAACCCGGCCAACCTCGAAGGCGTGCTGTCGATCGAGAAAGTCCTGCCGGGCGTCCCGCAGGTCACCGTCTTCGACACCTCGTTCCACCAGACCATCCCGGCCGTAAACTACATGTACGCCCTGCCCCACGCCTATTACGACAAGTACCGCGTGCGCAAGTACGGCTTCCACGGCACCAGCCACAAATACGTGGCACAGACCGGTGCCCGGCTCGCGGGCCTCGACTTCGAGAATTCGAAGATCATCACCTGCCACATCGGCAACGGCGCATCGGTCACGGCCGTGCTCAACGGCAAGTCGCATGACACGTCGATGGGCTTCTCGCCCGTGGACGGACTGGTGATGGGTACCCGCTGCGGCAACGTCGACCCCAGCGCCATCACCTTCATCGGCGAAAAGGAGGGCATGTCCTACGCCGAAGTGAACGAGATGATGAACAAGAAATCGGGCGTTTTGGGGCTCACCGACCTTTCGAGCGACATGCGCGACATCGACCGCGCCTACGACGAAGGGAACCCCCGCGCCATCCTCGCCCGCGACATGCACTACGGGCGCATCCGCAAATTCGTCGGGGAGTATGCCGCCGAAATGGGCGGCGTCGACCTGATCGTCTTCACGGGCGGCGTGGGCGAGAATTCGTGCGAGATGCGCGAGACGGTCTGCACGGGGCTCGAATTCATGGGCGTCGAGTTCGACCGCGCGGCCAACAAGGGCGCCCGCGGCGTGGATAAAATCCTTTCGAAACCCTCCTCGCGGGTCAAGGTCGCCGTCATCGCCACCGACGAGGAACTGGTCATCGCCACCGACACGTACAATCTGGTAAAATAAATAAAAGCACAACACCACAATGATCCAACATCTTACAGAAATCGTCGACGAGGCGAGAAAAAGGGGTAAAAAACGGCTGGCCGTAGCCTACGGCCAGGATTCGCATACGCTGGAAGCCGTCTACGAAGCCTACAAGGAAGGTATCGTGGAGCCCACGCTGTTCGGCGAGAAGAAAGTCATCGAACAGGTATGCGCCGAAAACGACATCGACATCAAGGCATTCAACATCGTCGACGAGGCCAGCGACGTGAAATGCGTGCAGCAGGCCGTGGCCGCCGTCGTGGCAGGCAACGCCGACGTGCTGATGAAGGGACTGGTCTCGACCGACAAATACATGCGCGGCATCCTCAATAAGGAAGCCGGATTGTTCCCCCCGAAGGGCGTGCTGAGCCACGTGTCGATCGTCGAGATGCCCTGCTACCACAAGTTGCTCGTCATCTCCGACGTCGCGGTCATCCCGCTGCCCGATTTCAAACAGAAGATCAAGCAGATCGGATACCTGGCCAACGTTGCCAGCCTGCTGGGTATCGAAACTCCGAAGATCGCCTGCATCGCCCCCTCCGAGCAGTTGCTTCCCAGCGTCATTTCGTCGACCGAAGGCGCCCTGCTGGCCAAAATGGGCGACCGCGGACAGCTGGGCAACGTCATCATCGACGGCCCCCTGTCGCTCGACGTAGCACTCTACAAGGATGTCGCCGAGCACAAGAAAGTCAAAGGTTCGTCCGTAGCGGGCGACCCCGACTGCCTGCTCTTCCCCAACCTGGAGTCGGCCAACGTCTTCTTCAAGTCGGTAACGCACCTCTGCGGTGGCGAACTGGCTGCCATGGTCGCAGGCACGAAAGTACCCTGCGTGCTGACTTCGCGCGGCGACACGAGCAAGACCAAGCTCTACTCGATAGCCCTGGCCTGCCTGGCCGTAAAACAATAGGCACACACCTACACCAACCTACCAACTACTAACCGGAACCGAATTTATGGGCTTCAAAATCTTAGCGATAAATCCCGGCTCTACGTCCACCAAGGTCGCCCTCTATGACGAGGAGCGTCCTTCGCTGGATCTGACCCTGCGCCACACGGCCGAACAGATCGCACGTTACACCAACATCATCGACCAGTTGGGCTGGCGCCGGGAAATGATCCTCACCGCGCTGTCCGAACACGGGTTCGACATCATGCAGCTGTCGGCCGTCATCGGACGCGGCGGGCTCGTACGCCCCATCCCGGCCGGCGTATACGAAGTCAACGAAGCCATGCGGCGCGACCTGACGAACGCCACGATGGAACACGCCTCGAACCTCGGCGGGTTACTGGCCGCCGAGATCGCCGCCATGGCGGGTGTCAAAGCCTACATCGCCGACCCGGTGGTCGTCGACGAGATGGAGGATGTGGCACGCCTGAGCGGCCATCCCGACTGCCCGCGCAAGTCGATCTTCCACGCACTCAACCAGAAAGCCACGGCACGCCTGCACTGCGACCGCATCGGCATCGTCTACGAAAAGGCGAACCTGGTGGTCGCGCACCTGGGCGGGGGCATCTCCGTCGCCGCGCACAAACAGGGACGTGTCGTCGACGTCAACAACGCGCTCGACGGCGACGGTCCCTTCGCCCCCGAGCGGGCGGGCAGCCTGCCTGCGGGCGAATTCGCCGACCTCTGCTTCTCGGGGCGTTACACGCGCCGCGAAGTCCAGAAAATGCTGGCCGGCCAAGGCGGGCTCGTCGCGCACCTGGGCACCAATTCCATGATGCAGGTCTCGGAGCGTATCGCGCAGGGCGACGAAAAAGCCCGGCTCGTGGCCGAGGCCATGTGCTACGGCATCTCGAAGCAGATCGGCGCCATGGCCGCCGCCATGTGCGGGCGGGTCGACGCCGTCATCCTCACCGGGGGCATCGCCCACAACGAGTTCGTCGTGCGGTACATCGAACAGCACTGCTCGTTCATCGCCCCCGTTTCGGTCTACCCCGGCGAGAACGAACTCGAATCGCTGGTCGCCAACGCACTGGTCGTCCTGCGCGGCACCATCGTCCCGAAGGTCTACGCCTGACGGGCAAAGGAGCTGCGCACGCGAGGGAGCCGCCCATGCGGCAGCGACCGCCAAGGCAGCAACTCCCGGACACCGCATACGCCGTGCAAAACGGCGAACCGCGCCGTAAACGGAACCGCGCGTCAAACAGCAACCGGGCTGCAAAACATAACCGCGCACCAAAGAACCTCACTGGCAAACAGGGAACACACTGCCAAACAGGTACCGCGCCGCAAAAGAAACGCCCGCCGGATATTGATCCGGCGGACGTTTTTCCTATATATCCCGTAGCGACGACCAGCCCTGGCTGCCACCCCGGCAGCCGGCCTATTTGCGGATGAACTGGCGCCTGGCCAGTGCGACCACCTCGCGGAAGGCCTCGAGCCGGAACAGTGCAGAAAGCAGGACGTAGCTGCCCACACCCGCGGCCACTTCGGCCAGCAGCCGCAACAACGCATTGCCCGGCACCGCCAGTGCCGTAAGCCGCACGACGGCGTACATCGCCCCGGCCACGAGCAGCGTCGGCAATACCGTGCGCACAAAGCGTCCTGCGCCGAACGACGTGAAACGGGTCGTGGCGAAGAAGTTGATCGCCATCTCGCAGAAGGCGATCACCACCAGCCCCCAGATGACGGCCTGGACGCTGACCGGAATCGTCACAGCGAACACCACCGACATCATCACTTTCTTGGCGACCTCCAGTTTTACGATCAGCGCACCGCCGCTCTTGACCTTCAATACATTGTAGGCCACCAGCCCCAGCGGGTAAAAAAGCCCGGCCAGGCATACCGCTTCGAAATAAGGCACCGTCGCCATCCACTCCCCTCCCAGGAAGACGGCGAACATGTCCTCGGCGATGGCCGACAGACCGAGCATCACGGGGAACATGGCATAGGCCACGACCATGACGATCTGCCGGTAACTTTCGGCCAGTTTCGGCGCGTCGTCCTTGATCTTGGCCAGCGCCGGGAATGTCACGCTCTGCACGGCCTGCATGGCCGAAGTCGCCGGCTGGTCTTTCAGCTTGACGGCCTGTTCGTACGAGCCGAGTGTCTCCTGCGGATAGAGTTTCCCGAGAAATATCTGGGGCACCTTGTTATAGAGGGTCGAGATGAAATCGGTAGCCAGCAGGCTGAAACTGTACGGCGCCATTTCGCGCAGCGGCCGCCGGCTGCACTTCCCGCAGGGACGCCAGTCGCTCAGCCACCACAACAGCAAGGCCCGCACGGAGGCCTGCAATACGCGCTGCACCACGATGCACCAGATCCCGAACCCGGCCAATGCGAGGCCGATGGCCACCATCCCGGCGATGAACCACGAGGCGAAGGTGACCTTCGAGAGCAGTGCGAAGCGGAATGTCCGGACAAAAATCGTATTCTGGATCGCACATGCGGCGCTCAGCGGCAGTTGGAGGAAGAATACCGGTGCTATCCGCGTGATTTCCGGCATGTCGTAGAACCGCGCGATGCTCCCCGCCAGCGCTACCAGCACCCCGTAAAGCACGAGCGCAACCCCGACGTTGAAGGCGAAGACCGATTTGTAATCGTCGGCCGTAGGTGTCCCCTTGCGGATCAGCGCCTGCGAAAAGCCGCTGTCGGCAATCACAATCGCTACGGCAAGGAAGGCCGTCGGGATCGCGATCACACCCATGATGGCGGGGTTCAGCAGCCGCAGGATCGTAAGGCTCACGGCCAGCTGGAGAAGCATCGTACCGACTTTCTCGGCCATGCTCCACGCCACGCCGCTGGCTACCTTATCCCTGAGCTGCCCGTCCACCGCCTAAGATTTTTGCGCGGCAACGATCTCTTCGTTACGCTTGCGGATATTGAGGACATTGGCGATCTCGACGTACGACGCACCGCCGTCGGGGCCGAAACTGCCGCCCACGATTGCCAGCAGGTCTTGCCCGTCGAGCTTCTGGTGCTGTTCGATGACCTCCAGCGCGTCGATCAGGAAGTGGTACCTGTCCTTCAGCTCCTGGTTGCGCAGGATCGGCACCACGCCGTACGACAGGGCCAGGATACGCTGCGCATGCAGCTGATAGCATACGGCCATCACGGTTTTCTGCCCGCGGAATGCCGCCAGATAACGGCCCGTACGGCCGGTCTTGGTGTCGAGCACCACATATTTTATCGGCAGGTTGGTCGAGGCACGCACGGCCGAACGTGCCAGCTGCGCCGTGATCTCGTGGTTCACCGAGACCATGTCCATGTCGATCATCGGTTTGAAATGCGTCTCGTCGCGTTCGATCTCGCGGGCGATGCGGGCCATCGTTTCCACCGATTCCACGGGGAAGTCGCCCATCGCCGTCTCGTCGCTCAGCATCACGGCGTCCACGCGCTCGTAAATGGCACTCGCCACGTCGCTCACCTCGGCGCGCGTCGGACGCGGGCTCTTGACCATCGAATAGAGCATCTGAGTGGCGATAATCACCGGACGCTTGGCGCAAATGCACTTCTCGACGATGCGCCGCTGGGTATTGGGAATCGCCTCGGCGGGAAGCTCCACGCCCAGGTCGCCGCGCGCCACCATGATGCCGTACGACGCTTCGATGATCTCGTCGATGTTGTCGAGCCCTTCGCGGTTCTCGATCTTCGAGATGATCTTGATCTTGCTGCCGTGGGCATCGAGGATGTCCTGCACGGCCTTGATATCCCTGGCGCTGCGCACGAACGAATGTGCGATAAAATCCACGTCGTTCTTCACGGCCCACTCGATAAACCGGCGGTCTTTCTCCGTCACCGAAGGCAGGTTGATCGACACCGACGGCACGTTGACGCTCTTGCGCGAACGCATGGCGCCGCCCACGACGAATTCGCAGGTCAGCTCCTCGGCGGTCTTTTCCACAACACGGATCTCCAGCTCGCCGTCGGCGATTAGCATCCGCGCCCCGACGGGAATGTCATCCACGATGTTCGGCACGTTCATGTAGACCACCTTGCGGGTTGTCTTGTCGCTGCCGTCCGAGCCGCGCACGGCGACACGGTCGCCCGGCCGGAAATTGATGCTGTTGCCGTACTCGTCGGCGATCGTCGTGACACGGATTTCGGGGCCCTTCGTATCTATCATGATCGGGATAGCCGGGTTAACGCGGTGTACGGTCTCGACAATATGCGTAGCGCCCTCTTCCGAGACATGCGCCGAATTGACACGAACCACGTCCATACCGGCATCGAAAAGGTTTTTCACGAACTCTTCGGTGCAACGGAAATCCGACATTGTTGCGACGATCTTGGTTTTTTTCATTCTATACATAAAAGTATGATGCTAAAATATTAGTATTTCGACATTTTACGTTACGCCCGGTGCCGCTCCTGCACACGCTCTGCGCGGACAGCCCCGGGGAACTTCCGCACGCCCTCCCCTACCGGGCCGGGGAATGGGCCGCTCCGGGAACCCGGGGCTCACTCCCTGCCGCGGAGCAACAGGGCCTCGACGCCCAGCCGGTAGGAATCCAGCCCGAAACCCATGATCGAGCCCACGGCCACGGGAGCCAGGAGCGAGACGTGGCGGAACTCCTCGCGCGCGAGGATCGACGAAATGTGCACCTCGACGACCGGCACCGACACCGCCGACACCGCATCGCGCAGCGCCACCGACGTATGGGTATATCCGCCGGCATTGAGCACCACACCGTCGTAGGTACCGTCGGCCTGCTGTACGGCGTCGATCAGCTCGCCTTCGAGGTTGGACTGGAAATAACCGAACCCGACGGCCGGATAGAGTGCTTCGAGCTCCCCGAAAAAGGTTTCGAAAGTCCGGGTGCCGTAGACCCCGGTATCGCGCCGCCCCTGCAAATTGAGGTTCGGGCCGTTGAGAATCAATATCTTCATCTTCGAGACTGTTTGACACGCACGGCACACCCGGGCGCAATCCGCAGGCAAAGATAGTGATTTTAAAGAATTTTTAATACCTTTGTTCGACATCGCCCGTTAAATAATGATTTCAAACGCCGCCCACGCCCCTGCCGCGGTTCGCACAGGCTTCGTTCCCGTCCCCAGGCGGGGACTCCGCCCCCGGGGCGGCAGCCGCACGTGAAAAACCCGAAAACCCGCACCGGCCGGCGGGGCGCCGCGGCCGGACACACCCGAGAACCATGACCGAATTCGGATTCATAGACCACATAAAAGAACTCTTCGCCGCCCTGCCCGACAACGGGTTCGAAGGGATCGGCGACGATTGCGCCGTGCTCCCCGTCGGGGAGGGCGAATCGCTGGTCTTCACGACCGACATGCTCGCCGAAGGCGTCCATTTCCTGCGTTCCGCAACTTCGCCCCGCGAACTGGGGCGCAAATCCCTTGCCGTAAACCTGAGCGATGTCGCTTCGATGGGCGCCCGCCCGGTGGCCACCCTGCTGTCGCTGTCGCTCCCGACCGACACGGCCGGCACATGGGCCGAAGAGTTCATGCTCGGCTACCGGGAACTCTCCGAAGCGTTCGGCGTCACGCTCGCCGGGGGCGACACGACCCGCTCGGCGGCAGGCATCACGATCAATGTCACGGCCATCGGCCGCATCGCCGACGCACACATCAAGCGCCGCAGCGGGGCACGCCCCGGCGACGCGATACTCGTCGCCGGAGAACTCGGACTTTCGGGCGCCGGACTGCATGACATCCTCGCCGGACGCTACGACACCCCCGCCGCCGCAGCCCACCGCAACCCGCTGCCCCAGGTGGCCGAAGGCATCTGGCTCGGCGCACGCTCCGAAGTACACGCCATGATGGACCTCTCGGACGGGCTGGCCTCGGACATCCGCCACATCATGGAGCGCTCGGGGGTAGGCGCCGCGATCGACATCGGCCGTATCCCCCTCGCCCAAGGGGCAGACGTCGAAACAGCCGCCTGCGGGGGCGAGGATTACAAGCTCCTGCTCACGGCCGACGCGGCGGCCGCCGACAGGCTCGCCGCCGATTTCCGCGCACGCTTCGGCACGCCGCTCCACCCCGTCGGCCGCATCACGGGCAGCGGCAAATTGGAGTGGCTCGAAAACGGCCGGCCCCGGGCCCTGGACTGGCACGGGTTCACGCATTACTGACCGGGTGTTGGCAACGGCCACCACCCCGGATTTACCGGGCAGGCGGAAAACGGCCGCATCCCGGCAGGCACGGCTGTAACACAAAAAAACGGCAGCCCGCCGGGTCGCCGTCAAGTCATACGGATCGGAAAAATCACTCCTTGATGATGTATACATGCTCGTCGCTGCGCTGCATGTGATAGTTCTCGCGGGCATACTCCTCCAGATAGTCGTCGTAGCGCAGGCGCTCCAGCAGCGTGCTGTCCTGTTCGATCCTGGCCCGGTAAAACTCCTGTTCCCGCTCCAGGGCGTTGATCTGCCGCTTGATCTTCACTGCATGCAAAAGGTTCCGCCCCACCACAAACAACGTGACGACGACGATGACCGCCGTGGCGGCGATCCAGAACTTTTTGCCTACTTCGAAGCCCATTAGGGTATGTGCATGTATTTATGAGTCTGGATCGAGATATTCCATTTCGGATGCGCCTTCGCATACTCGACGATCGCGGGCATCATGCGTTCCGCAACGCTCCACTCGGGTTGCAGGTAGAGGATGCACCCGGCTCCCACCCGTGCGGCATTGCGCTCGGCCCATTCGAAATCGGCCTCGTCCCCGACGATCACCTTCAGTTCGTGCGCCTTCCCGAACGCTTCGTCCAGCGGCGGTTGCTGCCGCTTGGGCGACAGGCACACCCAGTCGAAATACCCCGAGAAGGGGTGCGTCCCCGACGTTTCGAGGAATATCTCCAGCCCCTTGGCGTGCAGTGTTTCGGTCAGCACCCCCAGCGGATAAAGCAGCGGTTCGCCGCCCGTGATGACGATCGCCTGCGCAGGACATGCCGTAGCACGGTCGATCACCGTCCGTACGTCGGTCGGGGGATAGAGCCTGGGGTTCCACGTGTATTTGGCGTCGCACCAGCGGCATCCCACGTCGCATCCGCCCAGGCGGATGAAATAGGCGGGTTTCCCGGCATGGAAGCCCTCGCCCTGGATCGTGTAGAAATCTTCGACCAGGGGCAGCTTGCGCCCGCCGTCGAGCTGTTCGATATCGGTCTTCAGAGCCATCTATTCGGTAACCACGTAAATATCCTTCAGGCTGCGTCCCAACTGGTCGTAGTCCAGGCCGTAGCCCACGATGAACTCGTTGCCGATCTCCATGGCGCGGTACTTGATCGGCAGTTGCTTGCGGTAGGAACCCGGTTTGAAAAAAAGCGTGCAGACCTCGATGCTCGCGGGATTATGCGACTTCAGCTCGCCGATCATGTGCTCGATGCTCTCGCCCGTGTCGACGATGTCCTCGACGATGATCACATGGCGGCCTTCGATGCTGTTGTTCAGCCCGATCAGGTTCTTCACGCACCCCGTCGAGCAAGTACCTTCGTACGAGGCCAGCTTCACGAACGACAGCTCGTTGTTGAACTCGATTTTCTTGATCAGGTCGCTCATGAACATGAACGAGCCGTTCAGTACGCCCACGAACAACGGCGTCTCCTTGTCGCGGTAGTCCTCGTTGATGCGGCAGGCTACGGCGGCCACGGCCTCGTCGATCTTGGCGGCGGGGATCATGATCCTGAACTTTTTGTCGTGAAGTTTGATGATATCCTCCATTTCAGTTACGGTTATTTGTGCAAAAATAACTATTTGCCTGCAAGAAACGAACGATTCCGACAAAAATAATCCGAAATAATGCGAATCCCCCAAAGGCTGTTGCCCGTTTCCGAGCCGGCAGCAGGCCGGATCGACAACACATAATTCCGGCAGGAGGCAAGAAAAAACCGTCCCATGCAGTGAGGACGGCCTTTCAATATTACACCTAATCGTACTTACGGGATATTGGGTGTATCCCAGACTTTGGTTTGCGTGCAACTGATCCGAAGCGTTTCACTGCCGCAGCGCATCCTGAATTCCCCCTCCTCGAGCCTCCAGCAGCCGTCGTGCCCGACGAAGGCCAGGTCGCTGGCCGGAACAGCGAACGTCACCGTGCGGGATTCGCCCGGTTCGAGCGCAACCTTCTCGAAATCACGCAGGCGGATTACATCCGGTGTAAGGCTGGCGACCAGGTCGCTCGAATAGAGCATCACGGCCTCCTTGCCGGCCACTTTACCGACGTTGGTCACATCGACCGTAAAGGTCAGCACATCGTCGGCACCGAACATGCGGCGGTCGACACCGAAATTGCTATATGCAAATTCCGTATAGCTCAGCCCATGCCCGAACGGCCACTGCACATCCATCACGGCGTCGTAATTGTATTCGCCCGTCATGGCTGCCATATTCTCGCAGGGCTTATAGTCGTAAGTCGCCAATGCACCGACCATGCGCGGATAAGTGAACGGCAATCGGGCGCTGAAATTTGCATCTCCCGCAAGCAGGTCGGCCAGGGCATCGCCGCCGTAATTGCCCGGCAGCAGGATGTCGACCACGGCCTGCGCAAGCGGCTCGATATCGCCTATGACGCGCGGGCGGCCTTCATTGAGGATCAGCACAAGCGGCTTCCCGGTCGCCGCAAGGGCCCGCACCAGCTCCTTCTGGTTCTGAGAAAGGTTCAGGTCATCCATGTTACCAGGCGTTTCGCAGTAGGAATTTTCGCCTATACAGGCAATGATCACATCGGCTCCGGCTGCCGCCGACACGGCCTTGTCGATCCCTGTCACGCATTCTTCCTGCCAGTTGTCATAGCGGGGCGGCGCATACTCTACACCGGGGACATAGTCCACATGGTCGAATTTATTGCGTAAAGCCTCATAAATGGTATTGTAGTCCCCGGCAAATTCGTCACAGCGGTCGCCCTGCCACGAATACGACCATCCTCCGTTGAGGCAGCGCATCGAATTGGCATTCGGCCCCGCGAGCAGTATCCGTGCAGACCGCTCCAGCGGCAACAGGCCGCCTTCGTTCTTGAGCAGTACCTCCGACTCCACGGCAGCCTGCAATGCCACGGCAGCATATTCGTCACTGGCGAATTCCGGGAAATCGCCGGTATTCCAAAACGGTTTTTCGAAAAGGCCGAGGCGGAATTTCAGGCGCAGCACACGGCTCACCGCATCGTCGATGCGCTCCATGGAGACCTGCCCCTCCTCGACAAGTTCCCTGAGATAGATACAGAAATCCCAACTCGACGGTACCATAGCCATGTCGATACCGGCATTGACCGCAATGCGCACGGCATCCTTACGGCTCGCGGCAATATGGTCGCGCTCGCAAAGGTTGTAGATGTCATTCCAGTCCGTCACGATCAGACCGTCCCAGTTGAGTTCCTCCTTGACCCATCCCGTGAGCAACTCCCGGTCTGCATGGAACGGCATACCGCCGTTGCTGGCCGAGTTGACCATCAGCGACAGCGCCCCGGCCCGAATGCACTCCATAAAAGGAGCGAAATACTTCTCCCTCAACACATTTCGAGTCACCGAAGAGGGTGTGCGATCCTTGCCCGACACGGGTACGCCATAGGCCATGAAATGCTTGATGCAGGCCGCGACATGACGGTCGTCGACACGGTTGGGATCATCCCCCTGGAATCCGAGCACCGACGCCACGGCCATCTGCGAATTGACGTAAGTGTCCTCGCCGTAACTCTCCCACATGCGCGGCCAGCGCGGATCGCGCCCCAGATCCATGACCGGGGCAAAGGTCCACGGTATCGCACATGCCCGGGTCTCATAAGCCGAAATTTCGGAGCATCTGCGCATGAGTCCGCGATTGAACGACGCCCCCATATTGATGCCCTGCGGAAAGAGGGTCGCCCCCTGCGTATAGGATGCGCCGTGAATCTGGTCTACCCCATAGATACAGGGAATCCCCAGTTCGTCGAGCGAACGTTGCTGGATGCAATTGATAAACCTGGCCCACACCTCACGGGGCTGCCCCACGCCGAAGGGAATATTCAGGATCGACCCAACCTTATAGCGGCCGATCACCGTATCGAGCAGCGCCTCGCTCAACACCGGGTGCTGCGGGTCGCTCTGGTCGATCACCACCCCGGCCGTCAACTGGCACATCTGCCCGATCTTCTCTTCGAGGGTCATCTTTTGGAGCAGCTCCCCGATGCGGGTTTCTATCTTTTTATCGGGCGCTATGGCCGGGGGTATCCGGGTACATGCGGCCAGTCCGCCCAGCAAGCCCAGAAACAAAATCGGAATTTTTTTCATTTCTATTTTTGATATTCGGTTTTCTGGTATATCCACTCAAGGTCTTTTCTGAACCGGCACCTGCCCCGAATCCGTACCGGCAACGCAAATACCACAGGTACAAACCCCGGAGGCCATGCTGTCCGGGTTCCGGCACGAGAGAATCAGGGGGGGGGCATCAGCGGTTCGTCGAAGCATATACCTCGGGAGTTTCGAGATAGGCATAATAATTCTCCACATTATGGCACGCATCGACATAGAGCCCGGCAATGCTGCCGGCAGGTTTCCCTCCGACAAACAGGGCCGCCTTCACGGTCGTCCCGGCCTCCACGACGAACGGGCCGGAGTAGATGTCCGACCCGGCCGTCGGGTCGCTGCCGTCGAGCGTATAACGCACTTCGGCCGGATATTTTTCCGTATCCAGCGTAACCCGGGCCTTGCGGCCCTCCCTGACGATGCGTGCCGTGATCTCGACATCGTTGCTAAGCGTGAAGGCATTGACCCCACGGGCAAGCAAGCGGGGGATCTGGCTATTGACACGACGGCGGAAGTCCGCCCACAGACGGCGCTCCCGGGGTATCCATCCCAATTCGGCAATGGCGAGCAGGCGCGGAAACATCATGTATTCCAAATGCTCGGGAGTACCTATGAACTCGGCCCATGTGCATCCCTGCACCCCGATAATATGCGATGCAGCATTCGGGCGGATGTGCTCGACCGAATCCGGGGCCACATATTCGCCTTTAACAAGCGACTCGTTGGCCGCAGCCCTTTCGGGCGTATCGGGGACAGGTTCGAAGCTGTACATTTTCTTGATGGGTGAGAATCCGCTCATCGCCCGCGGCTGCGTGTGCGGATTAGCCTGGTACCAGTCGAAATAGATGATTTCGCCCGGAGACATGACCGCGTCGTACCCGCGGTTGGCGGCTTCGATAGCCCCCCTCTGTCCGCGGTACGAAATCGCAACGGACGTAGGCCGCAGATTGTTCCGCAGTATCTCGTCCCACCCGACCATCATCCGGCCGTGTTCGGCAAGGAATTTTTCGGCATGTTCGATCAGGTAACACTGCACTTCGTCCAGACCACCCAGCTCCTTGGCGAGCAACTGGCATTTGGGGCAGGTTTTCCAGGCGGCCTTGCGGGCTTCGTCGCCGCCGATGTGTATCCGCCGGGAAGGAAAAAGCTCCATAACCTCGGTCAGCACACCGTCCATGAATTCGAAAGTTGCGGGATTGCCTACGCAGAATTCGCCGCTCGTATAGGGCTTTCCGCTGCAACACAATTCCGGATAGCCGATAAAAACCTCGTCGGAGTGCGCCGGGAATTCAATCTCGGGAATCACCTCGATATAACGGGCCGCAGCATAAGCCACGATCTGCCGGATGTCATCCTTCGTATAATAACCGCCATAGGCCCCGGGCGTCCCCTCCGGAACGTAGCGTCTGTCGCCGAATTCCCACCACTTGAGCCAGTCGGCCTCCGTCCGGAAAGCTCCGAGCCGGGTCAGCAAAGGATACCTGTCGATCTGAATGCGCCAGCCGCCGTTGTCGGTCAGGTGCAGGTGGAAGACATTAAGCTTGTAACGTGCCATTTCATCGAGTATCTTGAAAACCTCTTCTTTGGCAAAGAAATGGCGCGAAACGTCGAGATGGATACCCCGGTAGCCGAAACGCGGATTATCGGTAATCTTCACACACGGGATACCTTTTGCCGTGAGCAGCTGCAGCAGCGTCTGCCGGGCATAGAACAGCCCGGCGGAGTCGGCCGCGGTGATCCGGATGCCGTCGCTGCGGACTTCGAGCCCATACCCCTCGCGTGAAAGGTTCGGCGAAGAGGCATCGAGTTCACAGACGACCCTGCCGTCGGCGACACCCCGGGCGAAAGACACGCTGTCGGTCTGGAAATAGCCGCCGGTAAAGGTCATCTCCGCGGGCAGGGGAACAAGGTCTGCACCCGGCTGCGGATCGTGGCATGCCACCGCAAAAAGCAGGCTCGCGGCAACGGAAATCTCTGAAATGATTCTCATATACGGAATAGAAATTAATACTCCTTGCCGGGGAGCCCGGACAACCGGGCTCCGCCGGAAAGGGCAGGAATGAATAAAATGGATTGAATGTACTATTTGAACGATATCCAGGTGTGTTCCCAAGGCTCGCTCGAAGCATCTTTCAGGACGATCTCCTTGCCGAAGGAGGTGATCTTGCGCGAATTATAGATCAGGTTGTCGAAATCTATACTCGTATAGGTATTGTTGACATTTACCTGCGAGGGCTGGCACCCGAGCCCGTCGAGGATCGTCACATTGCGGAAGACCACATTCTTCATCTCGCAGGACTCGCCTTTGTTGACCTGGCTGGTATAGATCGGGGTGCCCGAAGAATGGATATTGTCCACCACGCAGTCTTCGAAGAGCACGTTGTCGATCAGCGCCGGCCCTCCGGCCTCCGAAAAATCGCCCAGTTCCTGCATAATGGCGAGCGCCTGTCCGCGGGCAGCCTCCAGCACGGTACAGTTGCGGATCTCGATATTGCGGATATCGCCCGATGCCCACCATACGTTGCCGCACTCGGGGCCCACGACGATGCCGCGGGCATAGTCGCCCCAGATGATACAGTTGGTGATCCTGATGTCGTGGACATTGCCATAGGGATCGGCATTGGAACGCACCTTGAGCGTGATGCAATCGTCGTAAGCACGCAACATGCAATCGTTGATCGTGGCCCCGGTGACCGTACACAGGTCGATACCGTCGCCGTTGAGATCCCAGTGGATCATATTGATGTTTTCAATGGCCACGTTATCGGTATTCATGACGCGCAGGCACCAACTCGGGGCATCGATCATCGTAACGCCTTCGATCCGGAAGTCCGTATAGCCGCCCTCGTGTTTGTTCCCCTGCACGTCGATCATCACATCGGCGTTGGAAAACTCCTCGCCCCAATGGCGCATCTTCTCGCCGGAGATGACGCCCCGGCCTGCAATCGTCACGCCGTTGCCCCTGACCTGTATGTTCTGCGGATAGAGCACCGCCCCTTCGTCGACATAGAGCGTTTGCCCCTCGGTCAGGACGATAATGCCTTCCGTATGCTCACCGGGGCCATAGTAGCTCACATTGCCGCCCGACACCGCAGGCTTCCGTGTATCGGGACGGCTCGGCATGAGGAACAGGTTGTGGTAGCGGTCGCCGTCGAACTCGACCGACACCTTGCGTTTCTCATACGCCGGGAGCGTGAATTCGACCGTATTGCTGCTGGCGTTCTCCCTGGTCGTAATCCCGTACGCCGACGGACGTACGGCCACACGCGAAAATCCGCTGCGTTTTTCGACCTTCACACGCACGGCATCCGCAAAATCGTGGGTAAAGAGCGCATAACACATCGTATCGCGCAGTTTTTTGGAGTTGTCCCAGTCGTTCCATATTTCCTCGTGATGGTTCGGGGAGTCGGAACAAAGAGCATTCCGCACCTCGACGGTCTGCCAGCGGCGATCCTTGAGCACATAGACGTTGTAATAGGGATTCGCGTCCCTGAACTTGTCGTCGCCCGGCAGCACCGGGAAGAATTCGCCTTTCGTCAATTCACCGTCCTGCTCACCGTAGGCCGCAACCCGGTAGGCCACATCGTACGTGAACTCCTCTTCCAGTTTCGAGAAGTCTATCTCCAGGTCGATCGTCTGCCCCGCAGCGACCCCCTCCCGCAGCATCATGTAACCGTCCGCTTCCGAATTGGGAAACCTGACCTTGAACCCCAGTTTCCAGGCCGAGGCCTGTCGGGCCATCGGAAAGACGTTGAACTCCGCCCCCGCGCGGCCTACTTCGACCTGTTTTTCCAACGCCTCACCGGAAGGTTCGGTCTTTCCCGAAGCGATGTAGAGCGCATCGGTCATACGCGGAAGCGTGAGTACGACGGATCGCAGCGTATCGGGGGCATTTACCAGTACCACCTTCACGGACGAGGTAAGCGGTTTGAGCGTAAAACCCTTGCTTATCTGCTGCCGCGTCGCGCATTGCATCCAGATCGCAGGGATTTCGGCGTCGATATCCTCCACACGCAGGATATACTCGGTCGAGTGCGCCCCGGTGGAGGTGTTCGTAAACGAGAGGTTGTCCTGCGAGGCGAATGCGAGCGCCGTCGCCCGGTTGCCGGATGTTTCGATCCCCCGCAGGGCGGCCTGGCTGGGAGCCATTTCCACCTCCGTACAGCGGTTGTCGTCGAAGCAGAAGATAGCCTGCGGCCAGGAGGCGATCCCGTCAGGAGTATAGCCGCCCTGGGTATTGTAATCGGGATTGAAGGCAAACGTATCGTCCTCGGCGCAGGATGCCGAACAGAAGATCGCCGCAAACGCGAATGTCGCCCAAATCTTGTTTTTCATCGTATCGTGTTTTTATCGGTTTGACTATTTCCAACCGTCGTTCTGGACGAGGTTGTGATTTTTGAAAAGCTCGGCATCCGCAATCGGATAGTAATTCATCCTGTCGTCCCAGCCGCGCTGCTGGATCACCGACCGCACATAGCTGAACGAGCCATCGTTCTGCGGGGTAATCGTAAGCCCATAAACCTTCGTCGTTTCGGCACCGATCTTCCAGCGGCGGATGTCCCAGAAACGATGCCCCTCGAAAGCCAGTTCCACACGACGCTCGTTGCGCAGACGCTTCACGAAGGCCGCATAATCCGTTTCCGTAATCCCCGGCATATTGTACCGGGCACGGACTGCGTTGAGCGCCTCGCGTGGTGAGAGCGTATACTCCACCTCCCCCTTCATGCCCGTAAAATCGGGGTTCTGCGTAGCGGCAGCCAATGCCTCGGCATAGTTCAGCAACACCTCGGCATAACGGAAGAAGGGAAAGATGTGCTGATAACTCATCTCGCTGCCCGTCACGAAACTCGTCGCCTCGACAATGTGTTTGCGCAGGTAGTACGAAGTCGGTGTAGCACCGTCGAGCGGCCGGCCATTACGGCCGCCGACATACGACTGGACGGGCTGTCCCTTGAACGTCGCCCCGTTGTATATCAGCGTCCTGGCAAAGCGCGGATCGCGTGCCGACGCAACGAACATCCGCGACCGCATCGACTCGTCGTTCCAGTCGAACGGTTCGCCCGTCGCCATATCGAATGCCTCGGCGAGGTTCTGCGACGGGCAGACGCCCGAATTCCCGCCTTCGAAGCCTACCGGGAAATTGGCCGCCTCGAAATCGCTGCTCACCGGGCACCACTTGCCGAAGATCAGCCCCTGCGCATCGGCATTGTTCGTGGTTTCCTCGCTGACCAGCTTGTAAATACCGGCATCTATGAGCTCCTTGGCCGCGGCCGCGGCTTCCAGGTAACGGGCTGCATCACCGCCGGGGTTGTTGAGCGGACTGGCGGCATACAGCAGCATACGCGCCTTGAGCGCCATCGCCATGCCCTTTGTCACACGGGCAACTTCGCCTTTTTCCGTTCCCAGATAGGTCTTAGGCAGCGACGGGATTACGGCATCGCATTCCGAGACGATCCATCCGGCGGCATCGTCGTACGAGACCGGAACGAGCGTATTGACCTCCTGCATCGTGAACGAACGGTCGCCGATCACGATCCGGTTATAGCGCCGGAGCAATTCGAAATGGAAATAGGCACGCAGGGCCCTCACTTCGAACGGATAGTTCTTGAGCTCCGCCAGGTTCGCCTTGTAATTGTCCTGGTACTGCGCCTCGGGGAAATCATCCGGGCAGTTGTCGAGGAAATAGTTGGCCGCGGCAATAGCCGAGTAGAGCGAAGCCCAGCGGTCGTCGATCAGATTCGTACCGTTCCAGCTCCCGTCGTAAAAGCGTTTGATACCGCCCGTAGACCAGGCGTATACCGCATCGTCGGTCGCAGCGTCGATCATCGTACCTTCGACATCCAGCAACCCTTCCTGCACATACGAGTAGACGTTCGTCGCACTCTGCTTCACGCGGTCGAAGGTCGAGAATTGATATTTCGTCGTCTGGTACACCGACTCGTCGAGTTCCAGGAAATCGCTGCACGCAGCCATCAGGAGCGTGCATCCGGCTAATAGGATCAGGTATTTTTTCATCGTTGTGGCGTATTTAGAATATGACATTCAGGCCGATCTGGTAGCTGCGTGACGAGGGATACCCCGTGCTGACGTATTCCGGATCGAGAATACCGACATGGTCGGCCGAGAAAAGGTTCAGGCCGCGGAAATAGAAGCTGCATTCGCGCATACGCAGTTTGCGGGCAATCTTCGACGGCAATTTGTAGTAAGCCTGCAATGTACGCAATTTCAGGAAATTGCCGTTTTCCGTCCATAGTGAACTTTGCGTGTAGTTATTCCCGTTTGCCAATGTGGTCAGGCGCGGATAGCGGCCTTCGGTATTGAAGCGTGACCAGCGGTGCTCCATATAGTACTCCGAAACGTTGCGGTCGTTGCCGTACAGCGGCTGGTAGATGCTCGACAGCGTCGTCTCCAGCGTCGAATGGGCGACACCCTGGAAATAGGCGCTGACACCGAAGCCCCTGTATTTCAGCTCGACGCTGAAGCCGTAATAAATCTCGGGCACCGCGGCATAGAGCTGGTAGGTGCGGTCGTAGTCGTCGATCCTGCCATCGCGGTTCAGGTCGCGGTATTTCACGTCGCCCGGGCGTACCGTATTCTGGTACGAGGAGACAGGAAGCCCCTCCCGGAGCGAACCGTCGGCATTGAAATCGCCGTCCTGGTACATCCCATCGGCCACCAATCCGTAGAACGTCCCTACCGGCTGCCCTGTAATACGCATATAGTCAAAAGGTTTGTATTCCTCTTCCTTGTTGAGTATCTTATTGCGGGCATAGGCGATATTCCCCCGCACGGCATATCCGAAGTCGCCTGTGCGGCGGCGCCATCCCACAGCCAATTCCCCGCCATAGTTGCGCACCTTACCGGTAAAGACGTCGGGCACGCCGACTCCCAGCACGCTGGAAACGGTACCCGCGGCCGACGTCCGGATGTTATGACGCATGTTGCGGAAGAAATCCACCTCGACGCTCAGGCTTCCCAGCAGGCTGAGTTCCAACCCGACATTGGTTTTATAGTCGCGTTCGGGTTCGATCCCCGCAGACGGCAACGCCCCTTGCGCGAGGCTGTTCGACGAAGTGATCCCGGCAAAAATATAACTGTTGCCCGGGCCGTTGAACTGCTTGTCCATGTCATACGACAATCGCGCGTCCATACCCACAATGCCGAACGACGCGCGCAGTTTCAGCAGGTCGACGACACGGCTGTCACGCAGGAACGCCTCGTTCGAGATGATCCATGCGCCCGACACGGCAGGATAGAAGCGGTACTTGTCCCCGTAGGGCATACGGCTGCTCCCGCCGTAAGTAGCGACGGCATTGACCACGTAGCGGTCGTCGTAATTGTAGCCGGCGCTGGCAATATAGTCACGGTACATGTACGTATTGTTGGCTCCGCGGTAACGGGATTTGTTCTCGCTGAAAATCAGGCGCCCCGTCACCGTATGTTTTCCGAAAGAACGGTCGTAGAGCACCTTGGCCCACACCGACGCCCGCATGACCGAATAGGAAAGGAAGCTGTCGAATGCCAGTTCGGTATCGTTCCCCTGCGGAACGAATGCCAGGGAAGCGGCATTGCCGTCCGCATCGAAGACCGTCGAGGTATTCGAATAGGCGTATTTGCGTGAGTGCGCATCGGTAATCTCCGCGGAATTGTCATAGGCGACACGCACCTGTACCGAAAGTCCCGGGGTTAGTGCCGACAAGTCCTGATCGATCGTCAGGTCGGCGAACAGCGTACGTTGCAGCAGCGTGTTGTACCCGCCCGCGGTCTTGTCGGCCAGGGGATTGGCGAACAGCTGGCTGCGGGCCCAGCCCCCGCCGGGAACCCGGATCGGGAACGCTGCCGACGGCGTGTCGTACATATCGTCGAGCGCGACGCCCGCATTTGGCAGTTGGTATTGCATCAGCCGCCCCATCAGGTTCATCCGTGCAGTCGTGGTTTTCGTGATCGCGGCCTCGAGGTTCGAACGCAGCTTGAGGGAGTACATCTCGACCTGGGTCGAATAGCCGTCGTTCAGGTCGGTATTATCCAGGAACCCGCGGTTGGAGTTGTAGTTGGCCAGCACGAAATAGCGCATACGGCCGCCGCTCCCGTCGAACGAGAGATTCAGGTCGTGGTTGAAACCCGCATTGCGGAGCACGGCCTTCCGCCAGTCGACATTGGGCAGTACATCGGTGCGCTCCCCCCGCACCATCGAACGGATGTCGCGCTGCGTATAGCGGGGTGCGAGCCCGTCGTTTTCCAACGCCTCGTTGACAGCCGTCGCATAGGTCGCGGCATCGGCCATATCGGGAATCCGGAACGGGGTCTGCACACTGAAATTGTAGTCGATACGGGTACGCAGGCCGTGGTCGCCGCCGCGCCGGGTCGTAATGGCGACGATACCGTCGGCACCCCGATTACCGTAGAGTGCCAGCGATGCGGCGTCCTTCAGCACGGTGATGTGCTCCACTTCCTCCCGATCCAGGCAGGCCGCATCGCGTTCGATGCCGTCGACCAGTACGACCACACTGTTCCCGCCGAACGAACCGACGCCGCGCACATTCAGGTCGGGCGCCGAGTCCCACGGCAGGTTCTCGCCCTGGCGCACGCCAAGTCCCGGAATCAGACCGTAAAGGTTGCTCATCAGGTCGGTACGGCCGCCCGCTTCGATCTCACGTGCCGTAGCGCCGGCGAGCGATGCCGACGCGGAGCCTTTGCGGATGCGCTCGTCATAGCCCACGTCGAACAGCACGTCATCGTCCGTCAGACGGATATGCATCTCGCCACCGCTGACGGCTACCGTGCGGCTCATGCGGTTCAGAAGGGTCAGCGTCATGCGGTCACCCTCCCCGGCATCGACCTCGGCCATGCCGTCGGCGCCCGTAACCGCCACGGGGGTTCGCCCGCGGCCGAGCGTCACGGCAACCTCGCCCAGCGGCTTGTCCCATGCATCGGTCACATACACCTTGACGCGCTGCGCCTGTGCCAGCGGGCAAACGGCAGTCAGGAACAGCAGTATGATTGATATCTTTTTCATTGTATGCTCTCTGTTTGTTTAACCATGTATGTCTACCATCCGGCATTCTGAGTCAGGCCGTACCCCTTGTTGACTTCGTTCGAAGGAAAGGCGCTCAAATACCACTTCGGATCAAAGCTGTTCTTCCAGGCGCGGTCGGTTTCGGGAACCGGCTCAGAGAAATTGAACCGGAAATTCGAGGAATCCGTTCCGTCCAGGATCGTCACCCTGATCCCGTAAAGCGTCTGCCGGAAAATATCGGCACGTTTCCAGCGCACGATGTCGAACCAACGAATCTCCTCGAAGGCGAATTCCCGGGCCCGCTCGTCGAGTATCTCCTCGCGCAGCTCGGCATCCCCGGCAAGCGCACATTCGGGATAGGACGGCAGCACCTTGCCGCGGTGCAGGCGGTGCAGCAATTCGTCGGTCATGGAGGGCAGCCCCACGCGGTTGCGGGTTTTGTCGAGCCACTTGCAGGCCTCGTCCTTGCGCCCCGTCTCGTTCAGTGCCTCGGCATAGGCCAGGTAAACCTCGGCCAGGCGCATATAGGAGTAGTTCATCGGTTTGTCGTAGAACGTCGCACGGTTATAGTCCCAGAGGTATTTACGGTTGCAGAAACCCGTTGCGGCCCGATCCTTGGCATAGTTCACCAAATCCTCGCTGCCACCGCCTTCCCACATCTGGGCCACACGGTCGCGGAACGGGCCGCCGGGCACCATCACCGACTGGTAGAGGCGCGGATCCCGGTTCGAGAAAGGATTGTCCGTCACCGTTCCGGTCGAATTGTGCGTCCGGATCCATTCGGCATAAGGCGCCGGTTCCCCGTTCGAGAAAGGGAATTTATCGACATAGTTAAGCGTCACGCAGCCACCGCCGTACCCCTGGGCGTTCGCTCCGTTGAAATCGGTCGAAATGCCGAAGTAATAGGCATGGTAAGTATCGCCGTAGGTACGCTTCGACCGCCCGGTGGCAATCAGTATTTCGCCGTTGTAACGGTCTGCATAGCACGCACCGAATGCCTTTCCGTAACCTTCGGCTGTCTTTTCGGTCGCTTCGACGAGTTTATAGGGATTGCCGTTGTTGGCATTCTCCGTGATGAACTCTTCGCAAGCCGTAACCACGCGGTTCCAGCGCTGGGCATCGTAATTGCCATACCACGCCACTTTCCGGACACTCTCCTCGGCGATCTTGCCGATATTGCCCAGTACCGGTTGTTGCGGCTCGGCATAAGGCTGGTTCGCATTGAACAAGGGGCTGGCCGCATAGAGCAGCACACGAATCTTGAGCGCCAGCGCCGAAGCCTTCGTAAAACGCCCGTCATCGGCCGGGTCGACCGTCCATGGGAGCTCCCGGGCTGCCTGTTCGCACAGCGCGACGATGTATTCGACCGTCTCTTCGAAAGTCCGGCGCGAATAGTCTATATCGGCCTCCTTACCCGCCTCGACGGCTGTCTTGAGCAAGGGAACCCCACCGAAGTGGCGCAGCAATTCGTGGTACTGGCACGCAATGACCATTCGGGCCTCGCCCTTGCGCCGAATCTTTTCCGCCTCGCTCATGTCGGGCACACGGTCAACATTCTCGATGTAGAGGAACGCCTTGCGGATACCCGTCCACGTCACGTCCTGCTCGGGGTTGAACCCCATCTTCGTACCGCTCGACTCATTCTCGGTCTCGGCGTCGTATGCGCCCCCGTAATACATGCTGTAAACGCCGCCCCACGAACAATGCGTGCTGATGATATCGGTCAGGGCGTCGAGATTGTCCCATGCCAGTTTGTTACCGGCATTCTGGTGTTCGTACGACCCGCCGTTAACGCTGGGATTGTGCATCGTGAGCCCGCAGCGCAACGTGGCATAGGCCGAATTGAGGGCCCGGTCGGCATAGAGCTTCGACGAGAAGATCGTGTCGACGGTCACATCGCCGCCGGGCGCTTTCTCCAGGAACCCGTCCCCGAATTTCAGGTCGCTGCAATTGGTCAGTCCCGACACGAAACCGCCCAAGATCAGAATGGATATTATCGTCTTTTTCATAGTGGAGTGTCGATTAGAATGTGATGTTAACACCGAAGTTGAAAATGCGCACGTTCGGGTAGGAATCGATATTCGAACCGCTCGTCGCCCCCTCGGGGTCGATATCGATGTCGTTGAGATCCGAGAAAAGCGTCAACAGGTTGTACCCGCTGAAATAAACCTTCAGCGACTTGACGCCGACCTTCCGGAATGCCGGAATATCCCTGAACGTATAACCTATTTCGGCAACCTTCAGCCGCAGGTACGAGCCGTCCATCAGCCACAGGTCGGAATCCTCCAGGTAGTGCGACTTGTTGAGGAAGGTCAGCCGTGGAAAACGCGCATCGGGGTTCTCGGGCGTCCAACGCCCGTCGGCCAGGAATTTGAGCAGCGCACGGCCGTTTGTACTGCCGAAAGCATTACGGTATTCGCCGCTGAGCATACGCGAGGCATGCAGGCCGGCCGTCCACTGCATCGAAATTTCGAAATTCTTGTACCGGAATCCGCCCAGCAGGCCGAGCACGTAGTCCGGACGCTGACTGTAACCGAAGTAGGTCTTGTCGTTGCCGTCGATCTTGCCGTCCCCGTTGAGGTCTTTAAAGAGCGCGTCGCCTGGGCGGGGTGATCCCAGCGACATGACGGGTAGCAGCGGCTTCCCCTCGCCGTCGGTCTTCAGGGCCCCGTCGGCATCGAAGTCATCGGCTTGCAGGAAACGGTCGAACCTGTACCCGTAGTTCAGTCCCGTGCTGCGTCCGGTCTGAGCCATCCACGGATAGTTGGGCATGACTTCGTCCATAAAAATAATCTTGTTCTTCGAGTAGGAGACGTTGCCCTGTACCCACCAGTCGATCTTCTCGGTACGCGAATTCCAGCCCAGTGAGATTTCATAGCCCCGGTTATCGACCTCTCCCAGATTGATCAGCGGCAGCTCGATGGCGACGATCGACGGCAGCGTATTGCGGGTCGAAAGAATGTCGTAGCGGTGTTCGAAGAAGTAGTCGGCCGTCAGGCTGAGGCGCGCACCGAACATTTTGAGGTCGATGCCATAGTTCTGCTTGCGTACTTTTTCCCACGTCACCTCGGAGTTCCCGACCGTATTTTCGACCGCATCGGGCAGCATCGTCATACTTCCGCCCATACCGAACTGGTAGCTGCCGTAGCCGTTCTGCCATACGGCATGGTTGCCCGTCCACGAGCCGTCGAGGTAGAGGAAACGGGCACCGCTGTACTTGTCGTTCCCGACCAGTCCGAACGAGGCCCTCAGCTTCAGGAAGTCGACGGTTTGCTGGTTCTTCATGAAATTCTCCTCGGAGACGATCCAACCCACGGAACCTGCAGGGAAGAACCCGTAGCGCTTTTTGGGGGCGAAATTCTCGGAGCCGTTGTAACCGGCGTTGAAATCGACCAGGTAGCGGTTCTTGTAGGCATAGGTCAAACGCCCCACATACCCCACATAGGCGGTCGGGATGTCGGTATACTGGCCCGGGTAGTAGGTCTTCGACTGGTTGTAAAGCAACAGTGCCGACACCGCATGGTCGCCGAACGTACGCTGATAATTGAGGCTCGCCTCGACATACCAGTTGCGTGATTTGCCCGACCCGTCCTCACCATAGGTCATCGGCTCGCGCATACCCGTCACGCCGTCGGTCTGGTAGACGATCGTATTGTCGAACCGCGGGTCTGAAACATCCATTCCGGGTTGGGTGATCGACCCCAGATAAATCGGGGTATAGGAACTGTTCGTACCGGTCGGCGCGCGTTTGGTCGCCAGGTAGTAGGAAGTATTGTACGCTCCCTTCACATTGAGGGTCAATCCCTTGGTAATCACATCGAGGTTCTGGGAAAGCGCAAGGTCGAGGTTCAGTTCATTCTGGGTCGTTTTGCGGTAACCCCAGTTGTAGTAGCAGTCTAGCCCGCTCGTGAGTTCCGTAAGTGGGATGTAGTTGTTCTTGTAATTGTAGATGTACTTCCCGTCGACGAAACCCGGACTTGCGAACGGCGTACACCACATGATATTCTGCCAGAGCGAATAGGTCAGCGGTTCTCGTTTGTCGCTCACGCGCCCGCCGATATTGACTTTCAACTGAGTCGTATTCGTAATGTCTACGTCGATGTTCGAGCGGTAGTTGAAGCGCTGATAATTGTAATTCGGGTCATAACTCTCGTCGAAACGCTTCATCATACCGTCCTGGTCGAGGTAACCCAACGACACGAAATAGCGGATGCGGTCACCGCCGCCCGACAGGGTCGCGTTGTGCTGTGTCTGCCAGGCGACGTTCTTGAAGATGTATTTGCTCCAGTCCACATCCGGGAACATGATCGGATCGGCCTTCGTGCGGAACATTTCCGTTACGAACGGCGAAAAGGTGAGCTGGTCATCCTTGATGCCGGGATTGTCGGAGCGCTGGGCCTCGGAATAGAGCGTAGCGTAAGTATAACTGTCGACACCGGTCAGGTGGCGCAGCGACTGAGTCAGTCCGAAGGTCGAATTCCACGAAATCTGTGGCTTGCCCTTCGTACCGCGCCGTGTCGTGACCAGGATGACGCCATTGGCGCCGCGGACACCGAATACGGCCGTCGACGATGCATCCTTGAGGACGGTCACACTCTCGATCTCGTGCGAGTCCATCTGGAAAAACGAACGCTCGACACCGTCCACCAGGATAAGCGGCTTCGACGCCTCGTTCGAAAGCGATCCCGTACCGCGGACATAAATATCGGGGTCTTCGGCACCGGGCTGTCCGGAAATCTGTACCGACGAAATGCCTGTCACGGCCCCCGCAAGGGCACTGCCGGCACTGCCGCTCGGTGACTTGAGCAGGTCTTTGGTATTGATCGAGGCGATGGCGCCCGTCACCGACACCTTTTTCTGTTGCCCGTAGGCGATGACCTGCACCTCCTCCAGCGCCTGCGCCTCTTCCTTCAGGCGGATTTCATTGTCCGCCGCAGCCACGAGCACCGACTCCCGGGGCTGGTAGCCAATATAGGAAACCGACACGAGCGGTTGATAGCGGACGGGAATCGTGATCCGGAATTCACCCTCGGAGTTGGTCGTCATACCGATTTGCGGGGCGTCCTTGACAACAATGGCGACACCGGCGAGCGGTACGGAACTTCTTTCGTCGACCACACGGCCCTTATACGTTACCGACCGGCTGCCGCCCTGGATGGCCTGCAAGCCCGCCGCATCCGGCTCTCCCGCGCCGGCGGCAAGTGCAAACGCCGGGAACATCAGGCAGACGGCGATCAGATATATGGTTTGCTTCATGATTTGCGAGTTGTTACTGTTTGACATCTATGGCGATTGCATATTGCGCGGCCTGGTCGGCCTTTCCCACGACGACGTTTCCGCCCACCTTGAGCGTCGGCGTGAAACCGTCATCCAGGTAGTTGCTTCCGGCCACGTAGAACACGTCTTTCCAGCCCATCTTGTAGAGCAGCCACGCAGCCTGGCAGGTTCCCGTCCCCTCGGACACGGCGGCGACACCGAGTTTGTTGTCATAGGTCAGCCCGATGTACGAACGGCTGCGCGTGCCGTTCCAGGCTTCGCCCAGGGCCGTTTCCCATCCCGAATCGTTCCAATACATCTCCAGGCGGGTCAGCAGATGCCCCTCGCGTACCAACCACGGATGTCCCGACGCTGCGGAGACCACGTCCCACGGAATCCCCGACGCAAGATACCCGTCGCGTCCCGCCTCATCGACCCATTGGGTCATCCTGACCAGTCCGCCGTCGCGGATCCCCGCGTTCCAGAATTCGATGTGCCCGTCCTCGTAGAAACCGACCGTCCCGCGCCAGTCGCCCTCGGAATTGCGGTTGGAGAGCACTTTCCCATTGTAGTAAATCATCGTGCTCTCCTTGGTCATCATCCCGGTGAGTGCGACCAGCGAGGCAACGTCGTCCATGACCACCGAGCGGGCATCGTTGCTGACCATATAGGCTTTCGCCTTGTCAATGTCGATCGTGGCGAAGGCGAATTCGATTCCCTCGATCGTTTCGGTCGGGCGGTTTGCGGCCCAGTTGCCGATAAAGGCAAGGTAAACGTCCAGGTCATCGGCACCGGGATCCCAGCTCCATGGGGTTTCGGATGTTGCCGCACCGCGTACGGGTACGCTGTTGACCGTAGTTGCCTTATAGACATTGAGGAACGGATAGAGCTGCTGGTCGACATAATTGCCTGTGACCTCGCTAAACCCGTAGACGATCGGTTTGTCCATCACTTTCGAATAGTCTATCCTGACGTTGTAGATGCGCTCTTTGCCATCCATCTCGACTTTCAGTTGCCGGGTAAGCGACTCCGTGAAATCGAACGTCGTAGACGAGGCGATCGAAGCTCCCTCCATCAGAGCACCTTCGGCAAAATCGAGTTCGATTTCACCCCGATCCATACTCCGTTCATAAGTGATCGTAAGCGTCTTGCCCGATACGGAGACGCAGCCCCCGATTCCCGAAGCGGTCACCTTCGTGGCATCGATAATCGGAAATGCCTTCGACGAAATCGTGAACCACACCTTGACGATCCGGTTGTCGGGTGCCCGGAAGTTCAGCACCGGATAGGTATCCAGGTCGGCGGCGGTAACGTCCGTCGGGAAAATGACCGAATAGCCCTCGCTGAGCTCGACGTCGATCCGGGCATGCGAAAAATCCTCGGCCATATCGAATCTCAGGGCCAGGTTTTTATCATCTATCCGCTCCGCCGTGACCGTCTCGCCGTCGACGGTCACGCGGATTGACTTATAAGGCAGACCGCCGGACGCGACCGTCCGGTCGTCGGAACAGGAACAGAAGGACAGCGCCGCCGCGACGAATACGGCGCTCACGTAATTCACGTAATTCTTGTAGAAATCTGCTTTCATAGGTTAGGGTTTAGTTGGTTTATTCGGAAAGAAGGGAAAGGGATCGGACACTACGGTTCATCCGGGATGGCTGCAACATGTCATGGCATTGTTTTTTAGGTTAGTTTTCGGTTCCGCCAGCCCGTCCAAAGGGCTTTTGCCGGATACGAAAATACTCTGCCCGGACGGCTTCGAGGTTGAAATTTTACCGTAAAACGGCTCTGACGCAAATCGGCCGGCTGCAACAGCCGACCGACACAATGCAGGCAATACAATGCATAACAACACATTACACAAACACCTTCGGAAAATATCCGGGTTATACGATTTTTTCACCCTTGCCCTCGAGTTGTTCGATGAATTCCTTGGGGCTGATCCCGAACTTCTTCCGGAAACAGGTGCTGAAATACTTCGGGTCGTTGAACCCTACGGCATAAGCCAGGTCAGCGATCCGCATGTGGCGCTGCTGTTCCAGCAACCGGTAAGCCGCGCGCAGCCGTATGTCGACCATAAACGCGGTCGGAGTAAGCCCGGTCAGCGATTTGAGTTTCTCGGTGAGGACGGTACGCGACGTGTTCATTTCCCGTGTGAAATCGGCCTGCGAAAATTCACCGTCGTCGATATGCGCATTGACGCACGCCATCGCCCGGCGCATGAAATCTTCGTCCATCGAGGTATATTCCAACGCTTCGACCTCGAAGACAAGCTGGTTGCGGAAATGCGAACCCTTACGCTCCAGCTTTCGGAGCTGGTTCACGATCTGTGCATGGAGCAGTTTGAAGTTGAACGGCTTGGTAACATAACCGTCAGCCCCCGAGTCATACCCTTCGATACGGCTGTCGTCCGTATTCTTGGCCGTCAGAAGAATGACCGGGATATGGCAATATTCGAACGTTTCCTTGATCTTGGCGCACAACTCGATCCCGTCCATCCCGGGCATCATAATGTCGGACACAACCAGGTCGACCGGCTTTTCGGCCAAAAGGCACAACGCCTCTTCGCCGCCGGACGCCATTTCTATGTGGAAGTATGCCGCCAGCAGGTTGGACACCAGCACCCGCAGTTCCTCGTTGTCATCCACGATCAGAATCGTATACATCCGCCCGTCTCCGGCAACCGCCTCGTCCGGCCGCATGGACGGCAACTCCGCCGATCCCGGCATCAAATCCGCCGAATCGGGCCCTGGCACCGATTCGTCGACCTCTTCCCCGGAGTAGGCGTCCCGGCCTATGGGCAATACGACCCGGAAACAATTTCCCTCCCGTTCGCTGCTCGAAACCCGGATATGCCCCTTGTGGATATCGGTCAGATCCTTCACCAGCGACAACCCGATACCCGTACCGATGGTATGGAACTTACGGTAATTACCGTCGTAGAAGCGCTTGAAAAGCCCGTCGATGGTCTGCTGGCTCATGCATTCACCGCTATTGGCGATCATTATACCGACAAAACCGGGGCTTTCCATCCCCACACGGATTTTTATTTCCCCTTCGTCGGGTGTGTATTTGGCAGCGTTGGAAAGCAGGTTGTAGACGATCTTATCGAGTTTGTCGGAATCGAACCAGCCTTCGATACGGTCGGCAGAACTCTGGAAGTAGACCCGAAGGCGCTTTTTCGATACCAGCGGGGCGAATGCCTCGACACATTTGCGAACGAATGCCGCCACATCGCCTTGCGAAACCCGGATCTTCAGGTTACCACTCTCGACCTTGCGGAATTCGAGTATCTGCTGGATAAGGCGCATCAGACGCGTCGCGTTGACCGAGATTACGTTGTAGAGCGCCTCCCGGTCTGTGGAGGTGCTGCGCAGGCTGTCAAGCGAGGTAATGATGATCGTCAGGGGCGTCATCAGCTCGTGGGTGACATTGGTAAAGAACTGCAATTTGGCGTGGTTCAGCTCCTCGGTTTTCCGGCGTTCGAATTTCGAAATGCGGATTTCATGCTGCATGCGCAGCCGGTAGCGCAGGAAGCGGATCGCACCGTAGGCCATCCCCGCAAGGGCTGCGAGATAGAGCGCCACGGCCCACCACGAGCGCCAGGGTGCCGGCAGGATACGCACCTTCAGCACCCGCTCGTTGCTGCTCCAGACACCGTTGCCGCCCGCCGCCTGCAAATGAAAGGTATAAATGCCCGCAGGCAGGTTGTTGTAGGAGGCGAAGCGGTGCTGCGAATCGACCAATACGTACTCCTTGTCGAACCCGTCCAGCTTGTATTTGAAGATGTTGTCCCTCGGATTGGCATAAGAAAGCATCGAAAATTCGATATAGAAATTGTTTTGCCGGTGGGTCAGCGTCACCTCATCTGCATAGTCGATCTCCCGGGAGCTGATATGCTCCCGCTCCTTTTCCGGCATGGTACGCAGGGACTGGTTGTGAACCCGGAAATCGGTCAATACGATCGGAAGTTTCGACTGGTGGGGCTGGATGCGGTTGCCCGTAAAGATGCGCAGTCCGTTCGAACCGCCGAACGCCATGCGTCCGTATTCGACACGCGCCGATGCATTGCGGTTGAAGAAGAACGATTGCAGGTCTGCCGTAATAATATAGGTGTTGATATGCTCGGGAGTACCGTTTTCGTCGGGCGAGAACGAGAACACGGCATCGTTGGTCGTAATCCACATGCGGCCGTTCTCATCCCTTGCAATGTTGGTGATCCCCTTTTTCTCGATGTTGGGGAATGCCGTGACCGCCTTGAAACGATCCTCCGAAGGCGAATATACCGCCAGTCCGTCGGCAATCGTCCCCGCCCAGAGGTTACCCGCATCGTCCGTACCGAGGCAATAGACGTTATCGGCCGTCATCCCCGCCCCACGCCGGTACTGGTTCCAGTCGCGTCTTTTCGTATCGACACGGATGATCCCGTCGCCGTTGGTCGCAATCCACACGACCCCGTCGCCGGTGCAGCAGATATCGAATATGCGTGTCGATGCGAAGGGCGTCTTCCGCCCCAGCCATATGTCGAGCGTCGAGAGCTGCCCGGACGCCGATTCGATATAAATTCCCGACCTCGAACCGATCCACAAATTCCCGTCCGGATCCTCCCGTAGCGCAAGCACGCAGTCGTCGGCAAACAGCGGCAGCGTATTCCGGTTGATCTGGCGCACGCGATGGCGTTTCTCGTCGTAGCACCATACACCCGAACTCCACGTCGCAAAGCACAGCTCCGAAGTGGCGTTCCTCCTGATTATGGCATTGACGGTCGAAGTATAAGGCAGCACACACAGGTCGGGATGCTCCCGGTAGCTGACGATACGGCCGCTGCGGGTATTATACCTGATCAGCCCGAAATCGAGCAGCCCGAGCCAATATTCGCCCTCGCCGATGTAATACATACTCCGTACGGAACTGGTGTTGAAGCGGGCACGCACCGGATCGAGCCGGTTGAATTCGAATTTCATGCCTGCGGTCTGTATCTTGCAAACACCGCCGCCCAGCATCCCGATCCACATGAGGTTGTCCCGGGCCCGCATAATCGAATTGACCTCGTTGTAAGGCAGGTCGCCCACATCCTCGCCGGGTTTGAAATTCTGGAACGAGGGCCGGTGATTCGGGTCATGCAGGATACTCAGTCCGCTGCGGGTTCCCACCCACAGCGTGTTCTGCGTAATATCCTCTTCGATGGCATAGACAATGTCGTCGAGCAGCGCCGTATCGTCGTCTTCACGGTGCTTGTAACGGGCATATTGCATCCGCCCGGGAGCATAGGGGTTTATCAGGCGGATCAGTCCCGCGCCCCATGTGCCCACCCAGACATTCCCGTCCGCATCGCAGAAGACGACATGCGCATGCCGCAGGATTTCGTCGTCATACGTGTAGGTACGTTCTTCGCGGAGATCGTAGCGCAGCAATCCGCTGCCGTAGGAGGCGACCCACAGGCTGCAATTGGCATCCTTGACGACCGAAGTGATGTCCGTGACGAGCTTCCCGTCGGCATTGCGCATCGTAACCGGACGGAAATAATGTTCCGAGGCATTTTTCCGGAACAGGCCTTTGTCGCTTCCGACCCATATCCCGTTACCCGTATCGCAGATAATGACCGAAATGTTGCAATCGTCGACCGCTTCGCAGCCCGTCGCCGAGATCGTGCCCGTCTTCTTGTCGAGCCGGAACAACCCGCGTTCCGTCCCGATCCAGATCACCTTGTCGCGGTCTTCGGCCACGACATTCACGAACGAATTGAACGCCACGCCCGAAACGTCGTGCATACCGTAAGTGACCACTCCGTACCCGTCATACCGTGCCAGGCCGTTATAGGTCGGAATCCAGATATACCCGTCGGAATCCTGATAGAGCTTGCGCACTTCGCTCGACGGCAGGATGTCGGAAGGGATCGGCTCGAACCGGATTTTGGAATAGGGTTCGGCAGACACGTACCCCACCATGGCAAGCATGGCCGACACAGCTGCAAAAAGGCGGGAAAGTATCAGATTCGGACGCATGAACGGTAGTTTTCGGAATTCTAAATTACACATTTTTTCCTCATCCGCAACGCCGGACACCCGATTTACCCCCGCGAAAGGCACACAAGAGAGGCTTTCCGGTAAATTTTCGACCTCCGACGAAGTTGACCGCCTTACTTTTATCCATCCGGAAGAAAATCCGGTAAAAATTCGCGGCCTCGACAAACCTTCCAGGCCGAAAACGGATTTACCCTGCAACCGTGGGATCTTCGAACACCATTGCCAATCGACGGACGGCCCCGTGAATCCGATTACGTCCCGGTCTTCATCCGCAAGCCTGAAAACGGCAACCGCTACGGCTTCGTCTTCGGCATCGACCAGGAAGGCATGATCGGCGCCGCCCGGATTCGGATATACTGGTAACCACAATCCCCCCTCCGTTCCACAAAAACAGCCACCCTCATTTCCGAAGGTGGCTGTTTCGCATTGCGGGACGTCGTTATACCAGCCCCGAGAATCCCATGAAGGCCATGGCGAGGATACCGGCCGTGATCAGCGCGATAGGCACGCCCCTGAAAGCCTTGGGCACGTCCTCGAATTCGAGCCTCTCGCGGATACCGGCGAAAAGCACCAGCGCCAGGGCGAATCCCAGTGCCGTAGCCACCGAGTAGGTGACGCTCTGCAAAAGGTTGAACTCTTTCTGGATCATCAGGATCGCCACGCCCAGCACGGCGCAGTTGGTCGTGATCAGGGGCAGGAAGATGCCCAGTGCCTGATATAACGAAGGCGAAAGTTTCTTGAGCATGATCTCGACCATCTGCACCAACGCGGCGATCACGAGAATGAAAACGATCGTCTGCATGTAGACGATGTCCAGCGGCACAAGCACATAAGCCTGGATCAGCCAGGCCACCACGGCGGCGATTGCCATGACGAACGTTACGGCAGCGCCCATACCCATCGAGGTCTCGACCTTCGACGACACGCCCAGGAACGGGCAGATGCCGAGGAACTGCGCCAGCACGACGTTGTTGACGAAGATGGCGCCGATGATGATTGCGAAATATGAAAGCTCCATAACTATTTCTTGGCTAATTTATTAAACAATACCATGAGGTACCCCAGCACCAGGAATGCCCCCGGTGCGAGGACGAAGATCAGCGGCATGTAATCGGCCGTTCCGAGGCTGATGCCGAAGATCGCGCCGCTGCCCAGGATCTCGCGCACGGCACCTACGGCCGTCAGGGAAAGCGTAAAGCCCAAACCGATCCCGACACCGTCGAGCACCGAGTCCAGCGGCGTATTCTTCGAGGCGAAGGCCTCGGCACGCCCCAGAATGATGCAGTTCACCACGATCAGCGGGATGAAGACGCCCAGCGCCTCGTACAGGGGCGGCGTGTAGGCTTTCATCAGCATTTCGACCACGGTCACGAACGAGGCGATCACGACGATGAACGCCGGGATGCGCACCTTGTCCGGGATGATGTTCTTGATGAGCGAGATCACCAGGTTCGACATGATCAGCACGGCCATCGTCGCCAGCCCCATGCCCATGCCGTTCCCGGCCGAGGTCGTCGTACCCAGCGTAGGACACATGCCCAGCACCAGCACGAACGTCGGGTTGTTCCTGACGATGCCGCTCAGAATGATGTTCAGTTTATTCATTTTGCCCTCCTTCCTGAGCCGCCGGCCCGTTGGTTTGTTCCTCTGCCGAATCTCCGGCCGCAGAAGTCGCTCCCGACGATACGTCTGTCGGCGCCGTACCCGTCGCTACGCTCTTGTAAGCCATCCAGGCGCGGTTGATCGCATCGACATAGGCGCGCGAGGATATAGTCGCGGCCGTCAGCGCGTCGACGTCGCCGCCGTCCTTCTTCACGGCCAGCTTGCCGTCCACGAGCTTCATCGTTTCGAGTTTCTTGCCCTGGATGCTCCCCAGCAGCACATTTTCCTTGTCGGCCATCTTCGTCCCGAGCCCCGGGGTCTCAGCCTGCCTGAGCACGTTGACGTTGACCACTTCACCGTCGGGCGTGAAGCCCACCATCATGCTGATCGCGCCGCCGAAACCGTTCTTGGTCATCGACTCCACGGCGTAGCCCGCGACCTGTCCTCCCTTGGTTGCGGTGTAGACCGTGATCGGCATATCGTCTATCGTCAGCGCTTCGGGTACGGTCTGGTCGAACGGCGGAAGCACGACCTTCAGCGCCTCGACCTTCGCCGCCTGCTCGGCCTGGGCGATCGGTTCGGCCGTAATCATGTTCACGGCGCCCACACCGGCCGAAGCCACGAGCGTGATGCCGAACAGTACGGCCGTCATATTCACAAGTGTACTTTTCATACTGCGTCACCTCCTATTTAACGCCGAAGCGCTTGGGTTTGACATATTTGTTGATCAGGGGCACACAGGCGTTCATGATCAGTATCGCGAACGACATACCCTCGGGATAGGCGCCCCACAGGCGGATGCACATCGTGATGGCGCCGATACCGATGCCGAAGATCACACCGCCCCGGACGGTCATCGGCGAGGTCGAATAATCCGTCGCCATGAATATCGCGCCCAGCAGGGCTCCGCCGGCCAGCACATGGAACAGCGGGAACTGCCACAGCACCGCCCCGGTACTGCCCGAAGCGAGGGCCACGACAAACGCGAATACGGCCATCGTACCGAGCACCGACACGGGAATCTGCCACGTGATGACGCGGCGCCAGAGCAGGTATACGAAGCCGCAGATCAGGGCCAATGCCGCCACCTCGCCCAGCGAGCCGGGCATGTTGCCCAGCAGCAGTTCCTGCACACCGAGCACGTCGGGGGCGGCGCCGTGTTTCACGGCCGCCAGCGGCGTAGCGCCCGAAAGAGCGTCGAAAGCCCCGTTCGCCGGCATCGGGAACGAAGTCATCTGCACCGGGTAGGCGATCAGCAGGAACACACGCCCCACCAGCGCGGGGTTGAACGGATTTTTACCCAGCCCGCCGAAGGTCATCTTGGCGATGGCGATGGCGACGAATGCGCCGATCACGACGATCCACCAGGGAATCGAGGCGGGCAGGTTGAAAGCCAGCAGCACGCCCGTCACCACGGCCGACCAGTTCCCGATTGTCAGCGAGCCGCCGACGAGGAACCGCTGGATGAGGTACTCGAACAACACGCAGCACGCCACGCTGAGCGCCGTGACACGCAGCACGTCCACCCCGAACACCACCGCCGAGACGACCAGCGCGGGCATCAGCGCCAACACGACGTCGCGCATAATCCTGGCCGTCGACTGCGAAGTCTGCACGTGCGGTGCGGGAGCAACAACAAGTTTGTTTGCCATAATATCTTTCTGTTTTTCCATTTACTTTTTCGGTGCCGCGGCACGTGCGCGGATAATGCCCATGACAGTCTGTTTCCCCAGGCGCACCCAATCCAGCAGCGGCAGGTATGCGGGGCACGAGGCCTGGCAGCAGCCGCACTCGATGCACGAAGTGATCATCTGCGCCTCGACTTCCTCCCAGCCTTTCTTCTGGGTCATCTTCGAGAGGTAATAGGGTTCGAGCCCCATCGGGCAGGCAGCCACGCACTTGGCGCACTTGATGCACTGCGAGGCCTCGCGGCGCTGGGCGTCGCGGCCGCTCATGACGGTGATGCCCGAGCACCCCTTCGTCACGGGCGAGGCGAGGTTGACCATCGCGCGCCCCATCATCGGGCCGCCGTTGATGACCTTGCCCGCATCGGCGGGAAGCCCTCCGGCCGCCTCGATCAGCGCCTCGACGGGCGTACCCATACGGGTCAGCAGGTTCTTGGGCTCCCGGATGCCTTTGCCCGTGATCGTCACCACGCGCTCGATCAACGGCTTGTGCTTCTGCACGGCCTGGTAGACCGCATAGGTCGTCGAGGCATTGCACACCACGGCGCCCACGTCGATCGGGAGTGCGGGCGGGGGCGGCACCTCGCGCCCTGTAATGGCCGCGATCAGCTGTTTCTCACCGCCCTGCGGGTATTTCACCTTGAGGGGCACCACCTCGATGCCCTTATACCCTTGGGCCAGACGGCGCAGGTGCGCAATGGCGTCGGGTTTGTTGTTCTCGATCCCGATATAGGCTTTCTCCACGGCGATGGCCTTCATCAGGATCGTCACGCCCACGAGCAGCTCCTCACCGTGCTCCAGCATCGTACGGTGGTCGGACGTAAGGTAAGGCTCGCACTCTACACCGTTGATAATCAGCGATTCGGCCTTTTTCCCGGGAGGAATCGAGAGTTTCACGTGCGTGGGGAACGTCGCGCCGCCCATGCCAACGATGCCGGCGTCCTTGATCCGGGCGACGATCTCCTGTGCCGAGAGCGTGCACTCCCTGACGATCGTCTCCGAGCGGTCGATCCCCTCGGCCCAGTCGTCGCCCTCGCGTTTGATCGTAATCATCACCTGGCGCAGCCCCTGCCCGTTGGGCACCATGTCCACGGCCGTTACCGTCCCCGAAACCGGGGCGTGAATGTTGGCCGACATAAAGCTGCCCGCTTCGGCGATGAGCTGCCCCGTCACGACCTTGTCGCCCTTGGCGACCTTGGCCACGGCGGGGGCGCCGATGTGCTGTGCGAGCGGGATCGTCACCACGTCGGGCAGCGGAAGCACCTCGATCGGTTTGGCGCCGCTCAGTTTATTTTCCGACGGATGGACTCCGCCTATTGGAAATGTCTTCATATCTTGTGTTTCTCTGATTTGACGGTACTTATTCGGCTTTCGGAGTTTCGGCAGCCGGCACAGCCGGGGTAGCCCCGGCATCGGGCGCTGTCGGAACTCCGGCAGAAGCCTCCTTAGCAGCCACAGGTGCGGCTTTAGGGGCAGCCGGTGCCTTCGGTGCCTTGGGCAGCGGATCCATACCCGCCAGCACGATGGCGCCCGTCGGGCACTCGTTCACGCACTTACGGCAGAGCTTGCACTTCTGCGGGTCGATATAGGCGAGGTTGTTTTCAATGGTGATGGCACCGAACGCGCAGACCTTCTGGCATTTGCCGCATCCGATGCAACCCGCCTTGCAGGCCTTCATCACCACGGCGCCCTTGTCCTTCGACACGCACGACACATACACCGCCCGGTTCTTCGGCCACTTCTTGCGCAATTCGATAATCATTTTGGGACACGCCTTCACGCAGGCCCCGCAGGCCGTACATTTGTCGGGGTCGACTTCGGGAAGCCCCGTCGCGGGATTCATGCGGATCGCATCGAACGCACACGAGACGACGCAGTCCCCGAACCCGAGGCAGCCGAATGCGCAACCCGTCTCGCCCACATAGAGCGACGACGCCACGGCGCACGACCTGGCACCGTTGTACTCGTTGGTGCGGGGGCGCTTGTCGCAGGTGCCGCCGCAGCGCACGGTGGCCACCTGCGGCTCCTTTTCCGGTGCCGACTTGCCGAGGTAGGCCGCAACGGCCTTCATGCAGTCGCCGCCGCCCACGGGGCAGAAGAGCGCCGAGATGTCGTCCTGTTTCACGAGCGCGTCGGCCATGCCGCGGCACCCGGCGAAGCCGCAGCCGCCGCAGTTGGCGCCCGGCAGCATCTTCTCCACCTCGTCGATCCGGGGATCTTCCTCGACCCTGAATTTTTGGGCCACGAAGTAAAGGATCACCGCGGAAAGCACTCCCAGCGCACAAAGCGTCAGGATTGTGTAAAGTAATACTTCCATCAGTAGTGTTTGGTTATTGAGAAATGAATTGTGTGTTCGATTTTATGCCTGAAGAGCCATAATACGCAGTAATAGACACCCACGGCTACCAGTGCGGCCAGTGCGCCGCGGCCTTCGCTCCAGCCGAGCACCGCAATGGCGGCGACCAGCACGGCCAGCAGCACGGCCAGCGCCCCGACATAGGCCAGTATAACAGCGACAGCGCCCGCACTACGGCGGACGCCGACGATAACCTGTTCCCCGACGGCGAACTGCGCCGCGTCGGGACTCTTCACGACCACGATCTTGTCCTGCGCCTCGGCCAGGCCGCACGCTTCGCGGGCCTTGCAGCTCCCGCAGGCACTGTGGGAGGTGATCCTCACATAGACCGTGTCGCGTTCCGTGCGTTCCACCACGCCGCTATGTTCAATCCGTGCTGCCACCGCCCCTCAATCGCCGTATTTGTTGGTAAGCGGCATAAGGCGCTCGTGCCCGAACGAGCACATCGACAGGCGCAGTACGGGCGGAAACTGGTAGCGCTTTTTCTCGTTGCGCATGATCATGGCGTGGATCTTCTCCACGACCTCGGAATCGAAGCCCGCATTGACGATCTCCTCGCGGTGCTGCCCCTCCTCGATCATGCGGTAAAGGATCGCGTCCACCACCTCGTACGGCGGCAGGATGTCGCTGTCCTTCTGCCCCGGGTGCAACTCCGACGAAGGTTCCTTGTCGAGGATATTGCCCGGGATCGGGTCGCCCTGCGTGCGGTTGATATAGCGTGCCAGGTCGTACATCTCGCTCTTGTAGAGGTCGCCCGTAGGGCTGAAAGCGCCCGCCGTATCGCCGTAGAGCGTACAGAGCCCCAGCGCATTTTCGCTCTTGTTCGACGAGTTGAGCAGGATGTAATCCGCCTTGTTCTGCACGGCCATCAACAGCACCGTGCGGATACGGGTCTGGATATTCTCTTCCGTGGCGTCGAACTCCCTGCCGCCGATGACCGGCTTGAGGGTATTGACCACGCTGGTGTATATTTCCGTGATGGGAATTACGTTATATTCGATGCCGAGGTTCTCGGCCAGCTTCTTGGCATCTTCGACCGAATGGTCGGAAGAGAACTGCGAGGGCAGGAGCAAAGCCCGGATATTTTGGCGTCCCAGCGCGTCGGCGGCCAGGCAGGCCACCACGGCCGAGTCTATGCCGCCCGAAAGGCCGATGCAGGCCTTCTTGTAGCCGTTCTTCACGAAGAAGTCGCGCAGGCCGCACCGGGCCGCCTGGTAGACCATCCGCGTACGGTCGTTGTAGGTCGAGGGGATCGAGACCGGCTCGCCGGCCGCCTTGGTGTCGAAAATCTGGAAATCCTCCTCGAAGTGCTTCATCATCAGCACCAGCTCCCCGCGGTTGTTGAACGCCCCCGACGTACCGTCGTAAACGATGTCCGTCGAACCGCCTACCTGGTTCACCAGCACGAGGTTCTTGCCTTCGACAAACGACAGGTGGCGCATCATCTCGTAACGGTAGGTCATCGTCCCCCGGCCGTATTTGCGGGCGTTTATCGAGATGACGGTCTCGACCGACTTGTCGAAGTCATGCTCGCGGCTCAGGTCGTCGCCCACGACGATGGCGCACTTGTGGCCCTTGATCGTCGCGTACTCGAATCCCTTCGAAGGGACGAGGAAGCCCATTTCGCGGCGTGCGGTGATATATTTCTTACCCACGTAGCGCAGCACTTTGCGATCCTGGATCAGCGCCGCGGCGCTGATGGTGCCTTCGCGCGTCAGGATCGGGAGTCCCACGATGGCCGCGATACCGTCGCAGCACGACGCGATTTCGACCAGCGCATCCTCGCACAATTCGAGGAAGGTCGTTTTACGCAACAGATCGAAAGCCGGGGTTCCGCTCACGGCCTGTTCGGCAAAGATGACCAGGTCGGCACGCTGCGCTTTCGCTTTGTTGATCGAATCGATGATTTTCGAGGTATTGCCGTCGATATCCCCGATCGTATAGTTCAACTGGGCAAGGGCTATTTTCATCTATCAGTAATTTTAGTAGGCAAATTACAACTTTGCAAAGTTAAGGATTATTTATAAAATAGGAAGGATTTTTGGTGTTAATAAATTAACATTCTCCAATTTACAAAAAAATTTAAAAATCCCGAAACCCCGGCACTTTTACCTGTCCCGGCCGCAAACCGCCCGGCAGATACCGTTCCCCAACCTCCCGGCGCCCAACAAGCTCCCACCCAGCCCAGTAAAACCGCCTGTCCGGCCGCTATTCCCGCAGCCGGCCAGCACACGCCGAGTCCCTGCCCGGCAGGCTTTGCGCGGGAGGGCAAAACGCCCCGTATCACGGCCGCGCGTGTCGCCGCGCACATGCTGCCTGCAAAAAAATCTTTTTTTTCACCCGGATTTCTGCCTGACATACAACATCAGTTACCTAAATGTTAGCAACATACGCCAGCGTACCGTCTTGCACGAACGCTGCATTCTCCTTACCTTCGCAACGGCAATACAGAGAACACAATTCATAAACGCTTTAATAACCCTTAACCATGAAAAAGGTAGAAAAAGTAGCCTCAGGCGCGAATTTCGCAGCCGTGACGGTCGGAAAAACCGAAGAGTTGAACCAGTACGCGCTGCCGCTGGCACCGGGCGTGGAGATCCCGGGAAAAGTATTCGTAGGCGGCGACCTGCAGGCCACCGGGGCCGAGATGTCGTTCCAGCAGTTCGCACCGGGCGGCAGCGTCGGGTTCCTCCACACCCACAAGACCCACGAAGAACTTTACATCATCCTCGGCGGAGACGGGGAGTTCCAGGTCGACGGGCAGGTCTTCCCCGTAGGCGAGGGGAGCGTCGTGCGGGTTTCGCCTGCCGGCAGGCGTTCGCTGCGCAACACGGGCGACAGCCCGATGACGATGATCTGCATCCAGTACAAAGCCGCCTCCTTCGACGCGGGAGACGCCGCCGACGGCGAAATCCTCCCCGACCAGGTCGTCTGGTAGGCAGCCCGGGCTCCCGGCTCCCGGCACGACAAGACAACAACCCCGAAAATCCGCCGCGCCGCGCATACGGCAAAGGCGGATAATCCAGGGACACAGGGGCATGAACGCCCGAATGCTACGGCAGGCAAGAGCCCGGGACTTGGCCCCCCCAATGCAAAGCAGGCCGGAGTGTACACTCCGGCCTGCTTTCTTAATTTTTCCACAGGGCTATTCCAGCCCCTCTTCGGGATCGGCCACAAGGATACGTCCGCAATATTCGCAGACGATAAGTTTCTTGCCCTGGCGAATCTCCACCTGGCGCTGCGGGGGAATCCGGTTGAAGCAACCGCCGCAGGCATCGCGCTTCACGGTCACGACCGCCAGCCCGTTGCGCACATTGCTGCGGATGCGGCCATAGGCCGACAACAGGCGCTCGTCGATCTTGGCCTTGACCCGGTCGGCCTGTACTTCGTACTCTGCGACCTGGGGTGCGGTTTCGGCTTCGATCCCTTCCAGTTCGTTCTTCTTGGCAGCCAGGTCGGCGGCACGGCCTTCCGCTACGGCTTCGGCCTCCTCCAGCTGGAGTTTCTTGGCTTTCACACCGGCGGCGTACTCCTTGAGGCGCTTCTCGGCCAGTTCGATCTCCAGTTCCTGGTACTCGATCTCCTTGGTAATGGCATCGAACTCGCGGTTGTTGCGCACGTTGTTCTGCTGCTCCTTGTAATTGCCGATGAGAATCTTGGCCTGGTCGACCTCGCGCTTGCGCTGCTTGGTGAGCGTGTTCAGCTCCTCGATTTCGGCATTGATGTTGTCGATCCGGGTTTTCAGGCCGGTCATCTCGTCTTCGAGATCCTGAACCTCGAGAGGCAGTTCACCTTTCACCTTGTTGATTTCGTCGATCCTGCTGTCGATCTTCTGCAATTCATAGAGTGCGATGATCTTCTCCTGCATCGAATAGTCAACGTCGGCAGTTTTCTTCTGTGTTGCCATATAATGTACGTGTATAGTTTAGACTTAAACCAAATAGTTCACCGGATTGCGAGAGCTTTCACTCTTGCGAACCGCAAAGGTAATCAAATTTTTCGACAAAATATCAAATAAAATCTGAATTGCGCAATATTCACTTTCAAAATGGCCTATATCCGCTACGGTGAGGGCTTTATCCGGCGTCATGAAGTCGTTGTACTTCATATCCGCCGTGACGTATATGTCAGCCCCCGCACGGCGCGCGTCGCCGATCATCGAAGCCCCCGCACCGGTGCAGACCGCCACGCGCCGCACCTCGGGCGAAGCGATGTCGCTGTGGCGCACGACCCGAACGCCCAGCACGCGCTGCATGCGGCGCATGAACTCCACCGTAGCCATCGGCTCGGACAGCTCGCCCACCACGCCGAACCCGACCTTTTCGTCCGCCTGCACGGGTTGGAGCACGCGCAAGTCCCCCACGCCCAGCATCTCGGCCAGCCGCCAGCTCATCCCCCCGGGGGCGCTGTCCAGGTTGGTGTGGCACGCATAGAGCGCAATGCCGCCGCGGATAGCCCGCTCGACGCAGCGCTGCACCTGGTCTGCCGAATTGAAGCGCTTGAGCGCATGGAAAACGATCGGATGGTGCGTGATGACCATGTCGCACCCTTCGCGTTCGGCCTCGGCCATCACCTCGTCGGTGACGTCCACGGCCAGCAGCGCCCTGTGCACCTCGTCGTCCGGGCGCCCCACGATCAAGCCTGCGTTGTCGTACGATTCCTGCCATGCGAGCGGTGCGAAACGCTCGATGACATCGGTCACTTCCCTGATTAGCATAGTATCCTGATTTGTCTGGTTATCATTTTTTCCGCCCCGGCGGGGCCATCCGCCCTGCGGCCGCGGCACTGCGCGTTCCGCCTTGCTGCGCAGCCTTCCCCAAGGGATGCGGCGCCCGTTGCGCCCCTAAAAGAGCGACTGTTCGTAAAAGGCGAAGAGCTCCTTGTGTTCCGGCTCCTCCTTCTTGCGGCGGGGCTTGCGCGGACGCTTCGACGCGGGCTGCCCGGGTTCGGCAGCCCCCTGCGCCGCGGCATCCTCCGGGACGATCTTCACCACGGGTTTCGCCTTGCGACGGGGCACTGCCGCCCCGGCCTCCGCCGCCGGGACTTCGGCATCCCCGTCGGCGAGGAGTTCGCCCTGGCCCGCCTTCAGGTCTTCACGCACCTCGACCAGCAGCGCACGGATGCGTTGCAGGCGCTCCATCAGCTCGGCATCGCGCTGCACGCCGCCCTCGGTCGCAGGCTTCTGTTTCAGGGCCTTCTTGGCGCCCTCGAGGGTCATGCCCCGCTCCTTGACCAGGTGGTAGATCAGTTTGAGATTCTCCACATCCTGCGGCGAGAAGAGACGGTTGCCTTTCTTGTTGCGCTTGGGGCGGATGACGCTGAACTGCGACTCCCAGTGGCGGATCAGCGACGCATTGACGTCGAACATCTCGGCCACTTCGCCCATCGAATAAAAAAGTTTCTCGGCCATATCTATCGTTTAATAATTCGCAATGTATTGGGGTACATGTTGTTCACCCGGTTACCGATCCGCTTCGCAAACCCGAGCGCCCGCCCGCGGGCACAGACCAGGTTCACCCCTTCGGCAAACGCCCCGGCGGCGACCTCCTGCCTGCGCAGGTAGCACAGCGCCTGCGCCTCGTCCAGCTCCGCCGCGGGCACCGCCTCGCGGTTCAACCCGCAGAAGAACGCCAGCGCCGGATCGGGCCGAAGGCTTCCCTTGAAGAGCTGCCCCATCGCCACGCCCGCATAGATCACGGGCAGCGCTTCGCCGAGCGCCTTCACGGCCTCGGCCTGCGCGACGTAATATCCGTAGCAGGTATCACCCACCGCCGCGAAGCACATCCGTTCCGGCGTGCGCACCCAACGGCGCAGCTCCGCCGCCGAGGCCTTGTCCACCTGCGCAAATACCGTGCGCCGCGCCTTCGGGGTGCGGCAACGGCCGCCGGCATCATAAGCCTTGCAGGCCACGGCGGCGAAAAAACCCTCGCCACGCACCTGGTGGGGATAGAACCGGTAGGTGCGGAAAGCCCCCACCCGGCCGCAGACGATCCCCCACGCCCCGTCGACAGCCATGTCTTCCGCCTCTGCGACCTCGTCGCCCGCCCATGCGAGCATACGCTCCAAAGCGCCTTCGTCCTCGTCGCGGTTGAAGGTGCAGGTGCTGTATATCAGCCTGCCACCGGGTTTGAGCGCACGCCATGCTTCACGTAATATTCCGTCCTGCCTTGCGGCACAGAGCTTTACATTCCCCTCGCTCCATTCGGCGCAGGCCTGTGCATCCTTGCGGAACATCCCTTCGCCCGAGCAGGGGGCATCCACGGCCACCACGTCGAACCACGCCTCGAAGTCACCTAGTAGCCGGGGTTCGCAGGTCGTCACGGCGACATTGCCCGTACCCCACTTGCGGACGTTGTCCGCCAGTACCTGCGCACGGCGGCGGTCGATCTCGTTGGCGACGACCAGCCCGTCGGGCCCCGCGAGCGAGGCATAGAGCGTCGTCTTGCCGCCCGGGGCGGCGCAAAGGTCGAGGATTCGCTTCCCCGCAACTCCCTTTCCGCCCATCAGGTGCCCCACGAACTGCGACGACGCCTCCTGCACGTAATATGCCCCGGCATGGAAATCGCTGTCGAAGGTGAACTGCGGCCGCACCGCCAGGTAATACCCGTCGGCGCACCAGGGTACACGGCCGTCGGCGTTTCGCAAAACCGGAAGCGGGGCGGGCACATCCGTCCCGGAGTTTCCCTGCGGCGATCCGTATCCTCCCGGTACCGCCCCGGTGCCGTCCTGCACCGCTCCGGGTTCGGCCGCACCGGCACATTTGGCAGGGTTCAGCCGCACGGACACGGGCGGCTCGGTATCGAGTGCGGCGCACAGCGCCGCCCCCTCTTCCGGCCCCAGCTCCGAAAGGACGCGTGCGGCGAATTTCTCAGGCAGCGTCATGCGTCGCTATCTGTTTTCGAGCGCATCGAGGTGCGCACATATCTTCTCCAGCACCGTAGGGTCGGAGACGAAATCCTCATGGTCTTTGTCGACGACCAGCACATCGCCTTCGTAAATGTTGTCGATCCAGTTGTTATACTTGTCGTTCAGACGCTTGAGGTACAATTCGTCGATGTTCATCTCGTATTCGCGGCCGCGCTTGCGGATCTGCGAAATGAGCGTCGGCACGCTCGCCTTGAGGTAGATCAGCAGGTCGGGCTTGGGGATGAGCGTGGTCATCAGCCGGAACAGTTTCATGTAGGTTTCGATGTCGCGCGAGGCCATCAGCCCCATTTCGTGGAGGTTGTCCGCGAAGATATGCGCATCCTCGTAGATCGTGCGATCCTGAAAGATCGCCCCCGAATCGCGGTTGACGGCCAGCATGTCCATCGTCTGCTGAATGCGGCTCCCGAGGAAGTAGATCTGCAAATTGAACGACCAGCGGTTCATGTCCTCGTAGAAATCGCCGATGTAGGGGTTGTTGCACTCCTCGAGGTAGGCTTTGGCGTTGTAACGCTCGGTCAGAATCCGGGTCAGCGTGGTCTTCCCGCTTCCGATATTGCCTGCAATGGCTATATACATATTATACGATATTTGTTTTACATTTTAAATACTGCCCGGCCGCTCCGGACAGCCGCCGGAGTGCTCCGCAACGGTGCATCACGGCATTACGCCGCAGCAAAACGCGCCGTCACTTCGTTTCCCCGCCAAACGCCAGTATCTCGTCGGCCACACGACGGTCGTTGACCAGCCGCGGCACCTTGTTCTTGCCCCGGGCACGCATCCACGCGAGGAAACGGCCGTGGCCGACGACCGTCAGCCGCTGCCGCTCGAGCGTCGTGCGGCGTTTGGCGTCGTAGTCCGAATTCACGGCCCGCAGTTCGCGGTCGAGCGCCTCGGCGAAATGCTCGCAGCTGTCGGGCTCGCGCTCGAACTCCAGGATCCATTCGTGGGCGCCCCGCTCGCGCAGCGACATGTAGCACGGCGCCACGGTATATTCCCCGACCACGGCCCCCGTCTCGTTGCAGGCGGCCAGCAGTGCGCGGTCGGCGTTGTCGACGATCAATTCCTCGCCGAAGACATTGATATACTGTCTCGTACGCCCCGCGAAACGAATGCGGTAGGGATTCGTCGAAGTGAATTCCACCGTATCGCCGATCTCGTAGCGCCACAGGCCGTTGTTCGACGTGATGAGCATGGCGTAGACCTTGCCGCATTCCACGCCTTCGAGCGGCACAACGGTATCCCCGCTGCGGAACTCGAAGAAATTGCCGTAGTCGAGCATCAGCAGCATGTCGCTCCGCGACGGGTCGTCGGCCAGCGCGAAGAACCCTTCCGAGGCGTTGTAGGTCTCCATGTACTGCATCCTGTCCGAAGGGATCAGCGCCTCGAACGAACGGCGGTAGGGTGCGAACTCCACGCCTCCGTGGGCGAACATGCAGAGGTTGGGCCACACTTCGAGCAGGTTCTCCCGCCCCGTATAATCCAGCACGCGGCGCATCATCGCCAGGTTCCACGACGGCACCCCGGCGAAGGCCGTGATATTTTCGCCCGTGCACTCGCGGCAGATGGCCTCGACCTTGCGGTCGAAATCGGGGATGATCGCCGTGGCGGTGCGCGGCGCCCGGAACCAGCCGCTCCAGAACGTCGTTTCGTGGATCAGCACCGCCGACAGGTCACCCACAAGGTTGCGCCCCTCGCGGCTGCACGACCCGCCGAGGGTCAGCGTCTTGCCGTCGAAGACCTTCGTTTTCGGGTTGTTGGCCGCGAATACCGTCGCCACGTCCCGCATGCCGAGCGTGTGGTTCCACCAGAGCGACTCCTCCGTGACGGGGATGTACTTGCTCCGGTCGGAAGTCGTGCCCGACGAGCGGGCAAAGAGTTTCACCCGCCCCGGCGCGGTGACGTTACGCTCCCCGGCCAGCATCTTTTCGATATAGGGTTTGAAGGTTTCGTAATCGAACGTCTCGACCATCGACTGGAACTGCTCCACGCTGCGGACATGCCCCAGGTCGTACCTCCATCCGAATTCCGTCCCGCGCCCGCGGCGCAGCAACTGCCTGAAGATACGCTCCTGCGTCTCGGCAGGACGGCGCCTGAAACGGTCGATAGCCCGCTCACGCTGCGAAAACCAGGCCTTGAATAATATGCTTCTAAACGACACTTGTCTGTTCGGTTTCATATTCCGCCGGTGTGCGGGCCCCGGCGCACGGGGCTCCGCAGCGCCGCCGTCAGTTAAAAAAGTATCCCACTTTGCCCACCGACGCAGGCATGGCGAAGACCACCACGCGGTCGTAGGGGTTGATTTCCATGTTGTCCACGGCGATGAAGACCTTGTCGCCGCGCACGATGCCGCCGATGATCGTGTCCTCGGGCAGCCCCAGGTCTTTGATGCGGCTCTTCACGGCCGGCGCATTGGGCTTGACGATGAATTCCAGCACCTCGGCGTCGCTGCCCGTAAGGCACTTGATGGCCTGCACGTCGGTCGACATCGTGAAGCGGAAGATGTTCGACGCCGTCACCAGTTTCTTGTTGATGATCGTGTCGATGCCGATCGACTCGGCCAGGTTGATGTAATTGAGGTTCTCGACCTCGGCGATCACCTTCTTGACGCCCATGCGCTTGGCGAGCATCGCCGCGAGGATGTTGGTCTCGCTGCGCCCCGTCACGGCCACGAAGGCGTCCATGTTCGAAAGCCCCTCTTCCATCATGGCCTCGGTGTTGCGGCCGTCCTCGTTGATGATGAGGGTCTTTTCGAGCATCTCCGCCAGCCGGTAGGCCTTCTCGGCGTTGTAGTCGATGAGCTTGATGTTCACCTCGTCCTGCAGCTCCGTGGCGATGCGGATGCCGATGCGCGACCCGCCGAGGATCATCATGTTCTTGATCTCGATGTTCGACTGTCCCGAAAACTCCATGACCTGTTTCACGGCATCCTGGCGGGCGATCACATAGATCGCATCGCCCTCCATGAACAATTCGCCGCGGCGCGGGATGATCGTCTGCCCGCCGCGCGTGATGGCCACCGTGCGGTAGCTCAGCGGGGCCTCGTCATCGTCGAACCCCTCCAGCGGCTTGCCCACGAGGGGCGAGGTCGGCTCCAGGTGAAAAACCACCAGCGAGAGCTTGCCGCTCGAAAAATCGACGAACTCCGTGGTCGAAGTATGCCCCAGGAGGTTGATGACCTCGCTGGCCGCAACCTTCTCGGGGTAGAACAGGTAGTCGATGCCCATGTCGATGAACATCTCCTTGTTGTTGGGTTCCAGGTATTCGTTGTTGTCGATGCGGGCGATGGCTTTTTTGGCCCCGAGCTTCTTGGCCAGCATCGCCGCCACGACATTGTCGTTCTCCACGTGGTTCACGGCGATGAACAGGTCGCACTTGCGCACCTGCGCCTTGCGGAGCACAGCGAAGGTCGTCGAATCGCCCTCGACCGAAATCACGTCGGCAAGGCTCCCCACGTCGGAAAGCAACTTCTGGTCGGCGTCGATGATGGTAATGTCGTGGCCGTTGCCACTGAGCATTTTCGCCAGATGGCTCCCCATCTCGCCCGCACCCGCTATCACGATTTTCATAGTATTGCGTCTGTTGTCGTTTCGTTTCTGCGCCGCCCGCCGACAGGATAAGGCAGCATTTTTGCAATTTATCTTACAAATGTATACATTTGTGACCGAAAGCCAAAATTTCAGCACATAAAAATACCTTACCGTTATGCCAACGTGGTTAATCGTTTTCCTCTTCGCCCTCGGCGCCGTAGCCCTCTTCGTCGTGGGCATGTCGCTGACGCTGATGATCAAGGGACACCATATCGACTCGGAAATATCGACCAACAAGAACATGCAGCGGCTGGGCATCCGGTGCGCCGTGCAGGAATCGCGCGAGGACTCCGGACAAACAGACTGCGCCGACGCGGGCTGTTCGGGCAACTGCTCGGCATGCGACATCGAACAGACAACAAAAAAAGAGGAGTGACGCTCCTCTTTTTCGTATCAATCGCTCTCCTTGAACCTTATCAGGATGTGCTTATCAAGGTTGATCCATGACATCCGGTCGTATTGGGCACTATTCCTGAAAAATACGGTTTTCAAGACGGGCGAATTGTCACAGACCAGGCTTTCCAAATATTGCAACCCGCTCACATCGAGCTCCTCCACATCGCAGCCCGACATCCTCACGTATTTCAAAGCAGGATATCTCGACAAATCGACATCTGCCACCGACAGGTTCCTCAAATCCAGATTATACAAGAGCCCGTTCCGGGCAAAAGAATCCAGCGAGCGCAGTTTGCACGCCCCCTTATCCGCACACACCAACTCACACCAGTACAAATTGATAAGATAACTAAAATCAGAGAGGGATTCGAACCCGCTGCAATCGGTATCGAACAACTCCCGGACATAAACCGCCTCATGGCGGGAAATCCGCCCGTCCCCGTTCTTATCAAAATTCCTTGCGGCCAGTGCCACCTCTACCGCCGCATCGGCAAAGACAAGGTTTTCATCTCCGGCCACCTCCAAAACGACATCGTCGTCACCAAATATGCCCGGTACCTGCCGCCAATCCAGCGAGATCCGCATCCCCGCATTGCCCTCACACCAAATCATAGTAATATCCCCGCACGGCCTCACATCAAGGGCGGAAATCCCGTTATTCGCACAATCTATGGATTTCAAGCCGGGAGTTTCGGAAAAGTCCAGGTTGCGAAGCCGGTTATTCCGGCAAAGCAAAAAGGTCAACACAGGCAAATTTTGCAAATCGAGTTTTTCCAGGTTATTGGCCGCACAATCGACACGGCTTAGGTTCCGGAGACCATCCACGACGAGTTCTTCGAGTTTGTTCCCCGCACAACACAAAGTCCTGAGTTCCGCATTCCGGCTGACATCGAGCCGCACCAGATTACCCCCGGCAGATTGGTTACAATATAAAGACTGTAATCCGGTAAAGTATTCGATCCCGTCCAGCGACCGGATATCCTTATCGTCAAAATCCAGCGACACCACATTTTTGATTTCACCGACCGTAAGTACACCATCCCCGTTACGGTCGTACGTCCGCAGGCAAAATGCCCCGAATGCGTCATCGCCGAATACGGCCACCGTATCATCGGTCATGGCGGGCGGCTTTACTTTTTCCTCCGAACAGGATACGCCGAGCAACAATCCCAGCATACAGAACAGGGAGATTTTTTTCATGGGAGGCAAGCTTTGACACATCTAAATTAACAGTTTTTGCCCGAAAGTGCAACTATTCCAAGTAAAAACAGCACAACGGGGCAAGCACACGAAAAAAGGCGGAAACAAATCCGCCCTGACTTACCGGTTCCGCATTGCTGCGGCGTCAAATCTTGCAGTACTTCGACCGGCAGACGAACCACGGGTTGCGCAGGTCTTTTTCGTTGTAGCGCAGCACCCCGTCGTCGGGCAGCGTGCGCGTCCGGCCGCCGGCCTCGGCGAGGATCAGCTCCCCGGCCGCCGTGTCCCACTCGTAGGTATGCGTCGTGCGGACATAATAGTCGACCCGCCCCTCGGCCAGCAGGCAGAACTTGTACGAACTGCCCTGTTCGACGATCTCCAGGTCGGGGTGCGTCGCACGCAGGCGGGCGATATGCTCGGCGGTCTCGGGTGTCTGGTGCGAGCGCGACACGGCCACACGCAGGCGGGGATGCGGACGCACGGCCTCGCACTCCAACGGCAGGCGCGTCCACCCGGTGACGATCTCGTCGTAGGTATATTCCGCCCCGGAATCGGGCACCACATGTTCCTTGACATACGAGCCTGCATCCCGCCCCGCGATATACAGCTTCTCGAAATAGGGCACGTAAATCACCGCCCCCATGCAGACGTTGTTCTCCATCAGGGCGATGTTGACCGTAAATTCGTTGTTCCCCTTGATGAATTCGACCGTCCCGTCGAGCGGGTCGACCAGCCAGTAGAGCTCCCAGTTGCGGCGCTCGTCGTAAAGCATCTCGCGCCCCTCCTCGCTCAGGATGGGGATGCGCGTCGGGCCCAGGTATTCGCGGATGGTTTTGTGCGCCAGCCGGTCGGCGAGCGTGATCGGCGTTTTGTCGTCTTTGAGGCTTATATCGTAATCGTCGAGGTTTTTATAGACATTCATTATCGAGGCTCCGGCCCTGACTGCCGCATTGATGAGCGGCGGCAGCAGATACATCCTCACCTTGTCGTTTATCATCGTAGCTCTTCTTTTGAGTTCGGTAACTTCGGTTGCCATGGTAAAGGTAACAAGAATTTATGACATTGTGAAATTTTTAACAGCTATTTCACGCCGAACCTCCCCGGGCAGCTTCGGCGCAAGACAAAACCTCCTGTGCGGGGCGCCCGCCGTTGCAGGGACGGCACGGCGTCATGCGGCACTGTCCGCGGCGACCCCGCCCAAAACCATGCCAGAGCCGACCGTGCCGAAAAAAAATTCGCGCGGGATGTTGCTTATAAAATAAATATGCGTATATTTGCACTCCGAATTATGTTCAAATACATATATCGCATTAAATGTACGTTATAGTAGAGATTGCAGGTCAGCAATTTAAAGCTGAGAAAGGTCGGAAACTTTATGTCCACCGTCTTCAGGGCGAAGAAAATTCGTCCGTAAGTTTCGACAAAGTCCTGCTCACAGACAACGACGGTCAGGTCAAAGTAGGTGCACCTGTAGTGAAAGGCGCCTCGGTGAAGTGCAAGATCCTGAAGCATCTGAAGGACGACAAAGTCCTGGTCTTCAAGAAAAAGCGCAGAACGGGATATCAGAAGTGCAACGGCCACCGTCAGTATCTGACACAGGTCCTTGTCGAGGAAATTGTTGCATAACCTTTAAAACTGAAGAGAAATGGCACACAAGAAAGGTGTAGGTAGTTCGAAGAACGGCCGCGAGTCGGAAAGCAAGCGACTCGGCGTCAAGTTATTCGGTGGCCAGTTCGCTAAGGCGGGCAACATTATCGTTCGTCAGCGCGGCACGGTTCACAACCCCGGTGAAAACGTGGGTATCGGTAAAGACCACACGCTCTTCGCCCTTGTAGACGGCACCGTCGAATTCTGCAAGAAAGGCGCAGGCAAATCCTATGTGAGCGTAACTCCCCTGAGCGAGTAAGCGTTCCGATAAGAGACACAAGACAAGCGGCTTCCCCTTTCGGGAGGCCGCTTGTTTCTTTGAGCCCCGAAGCCATGCGGCGAATCCCCATGCGCGAAACACACGGGGAGACACGATACGGCCATATACGCCTCCCTCATGCCGTTTTTCAGCTATCGGTTCCGCTGCCCGGCTCCAATACAAATAAGTAGTTGCAGATTGCGGAAATTTGACTACCTTTGCTATGCAGTACACCGTAATTGCATGCGTTCTTAACATATTGAGTATAAACGATTGTATTTGTCTGCTCTGAATCTGGTAAATGTTACAATAAACAAAGTTTATATTCTGTATATCAACACAATAATATTTTCTATATCTTAGCAAAGGAACAACATAGAAACAAAATCAATAATTTAAGCGATTCTCCGCTTTTCACATTTCACTTAGTTTCATCCCTTGCAGTTGGTTGCATTCAAAGTGCCTCTTAAAGTAGTTTTCCGAATATCTACTTCTCATCCGAAGAAATATCGTTCAATGGCTTGTTGCAGCCAAAAGAAAAAAGCACGGGCAGTGGTCTCTGTCTTACATCTTCATTGAAACTTGCATTTTCCGCAATAGTGGTTGTTTCTATAAAACCATAGGCATATAGAAAGGCAAATATGCCTATCTAAATATAGTTTACTTTGATTTAGCATATATAAGGCTAATGCACAAACTAAACTGAACTTTCAACGCATTTCCACGATCTGACTACTCGAAAAATATACAGCCAAAAAAGAAAGAATGAAGGTCCATTGCATATTTTCTCTTTTCGCTGCATTCTCCATTTCTATCATTTTACTGCATAAACATACTTGTAATCCTATTGCTACATTCAATAACTTGTATCAAGTATGGTGGCAATAGCTCGACGGCATTATAGTATCCGAATGTAGCAGTCAATAAAAAATGAGTTTTCTGATGGTTGTTGAAGATTACTATGGTTTAAATATAGTCTCTGACATAGAAATGTCGTGTATCTACAGCATTATCATAAAAAAGTGCTAATTCAATCTTGGCCTCTTCGACAAATGAACGTACCTTCGAAACAGGAACTTCAATATAAATTCTCATCATATCAATCGCCTCGTTAGGAAATAACGGTAAAGTTCCCATATCGGATATTTTTAATCTGTCCTCGTAAAGTTCAGTCGTATCAATACGTCCTTGATTTAAGCGCCATTTGACATTATATCGGGAAACATAGCGATTATTTATATAACAGTTAAGTTTGTATAATGATTCCGTCACTTGACTTTCATTATGAACTTGAACGACAAAACTATATTTTCTAAATCTACCATCCGCTGTTTCTCCATTATCGAATAAAGACCAATCGACAATAGATAAAGTTGAGGTATTATGTCGGTGAAATAAGTCTCGAACTTCATATTCTTCCATCATGACCGATTGGAAATTGTAACGCTTATAATAGCGTTTATCACCACTCATGTGCGGAGCATTATTGCTTCTCGGTATTTTAACTATATACACAGTTCGTTTTATGTCTCCGTCTTGACGAAGAGGAATGATTCTGATATTGTTGATTCGTTTCTGAATGTTGGAGTTTATAATTTGCTCCAACCATTCTTTGGTAAAAATATCACCATCCACAAACGAATATGAATCTGCCTTATGCCCGATCTCACTTATTCCGTAGATTATTATTCCACCGTCGGAATTGGCAAATGCCGACACATCTTTGGCTATCTCGTTTTTCTTTTTATCATCTTTTGCAAGAGCACCTGCGGCTTTAAAATCGAGGTGTATAGATTCTTCAACCCCATTATCGATTAAATATTGAATGTCGGCAAAGGTATATATCTCTTTATCAAATAAGTTCATGTCTTTTAGTAACTGTAATATAATTGAGATTAACTAATAAATAGAATGGTTTATCTTTAGATCATTATATAAGGCCAGACCTTTTGCCGTCAGCAAATATTTCTGCCTTGGATGATTGGGTTTATCAGGATATAGAATCTTGAGAATACCAGTCTCGATAGCCGGATTTATGTAGTTTTCTATAAAAGTCGGGCGATGCTTCAAACCGACTTTCTCCATTAATCCTTTCATCGATAATTGTTCATTTGACAAGGCGAACAACAAAGCGAGAACTTGTTCGGTTACTTGTACGGTAGGTTGTTCGGTACTTGTACGGTTATCTTGTTGTGCTTGCTCTGTAACCAGTTCTTTCGGTGCATTTACGACCATGTACCGATTCCGCAGCTCGTTATTTTCGCCCAATAACAGATTGCGGAAAAATCGTTCCAAGTATTCGGAATTGCGCATAATGCCTTTTTGCACGTTTTGGTAGTTGGCGCGTACCAGCGCATTACGGAAATACCACGAATAATTGGCGAATAGGTCATTTGTTACGTCAAAGCCCATAGAACGTAGATAGAGAATCGTGAACACGGCAGTTGTTCGAGTATTTCCCTCGCCGAACGGATGGATTTGCCATAGTCCCGACACAAACTTGGCTATGTGGCTCACTAATCCATTCCTGTCCACTTTTGAATAGTCGAACTGGCGTTCCTGTTCCAAGTCGTATTCAATCGCTTTGCGAAGATCGGGTGCGGAAACATAGAGCACTGTATCTCCACGAAGTACCCATTCCTTTTTCGTGATGTTGTAATCTCGTATTTGACCGGCAAACTTGAATACACCATCGAATATCCGACGATGAATCGATGTCAGTCCGACAAGCGTAAACGCAAATGTTTTTTCGGTAAGAAGTCGGCGAATGTTGGTCGACGCCATATCCGCCTCGTGCATTTCCACATCTTCAGGTGTACGCGCTTCTTTCGACTGGTAGTAGCTTTTTATGAGCTGTTCTGCTTCGTCAATCGTAATTTCGCCCTCAATATCTTTTCGGGCGGTTTCAATCAGATAGTGGGATGGTTTAAGTCCATCGACGGCCTGCAAGCCGATTGCAGTCTGCCACGCATAGCCTTTCTCCCGTTTTTGCGGTTCGTCTTGGCGGATGTATTCGTCGAAGTCAATCATATATAGGATATTAATTACTGATCGGTTGCCCCAAACATTTTTGCAAGTGAATGATATTCTGCCTTTTCGAATAGATTTATTTTTCCATTTGTTCCCATCCGAATAACATCGTTACAAGTCTTTAATCGTGCTAGCATTGGCATAATAATGCTTTTGCCATGATTTACAAAGTCATACAATTCTTTTTCCGTAGATGGTATCTTATATCCACCAGAACTGCTTGATATTATAACCTCATTATCCCGAAGTTTTGCTATGATTTTATTCCGAAATGTCTGAAGTGACAATTTATCGTATCCTAAATATACCAATTGGGTAATAAGTTCTTGGGTGGGAATGTATTTCCTTGGCGATTTATTCATAAATCTAAACAGGAGATAATTCAATACAGCAATTTGTTGCTTAACTTCATCATTGTCTGTGTCATTATGCGTTTCTATGAAATGTTTGGCTTTTCTATAGCAGATATCAGTAATTTGTGGATTATATTCGGGGTTCAAATCATTCTGAGAAACATTAAATGTATCAAAGGTTTCGGGAAACTCTTTTATTCTTAATATTTTATCTCCTAATATGGATTTATAATTGTAGCCATCGGATTCTGAGATTTTCCTAATATCATAATTATATGCAAGAGAACCACACACTATATCTGCCACTTGTATGATTATACTGTGTCTGCTATTTTCAAACCTAAATAGGCTATTATCAAATAAATCAAGAGGTATTTCTTTTAACCTAACGTAAGCTGCAAAAGATTGAAGATAATCATTACCTCCAACTTCATCTGCAGTAATCGTTAAGTTACTATATGAGATTCTTAATTCTTGATGTACTATATTATTCAAGAATTTATAAAACGATGTTTTATATCTGAGGCCGCAATTCTCATATATTTTCCGTTTGTCACATACAAATGCAAATATATGAAAGGGGAGTTGTTTTAGCTCGGTCAAGATAGAGACACGCCTTTTATGATTCCTTCCTATTTTACTGGACTTGATTTCTCCTTGTTGAAAATATTTTTTTCTAATAGTTTCTACGCTCTCCGCTACAAGCGAAAGATTGCTTTCGTCTACAATAACTGCACAAATCAGAAAATGAGTAGCACATCCCGGATTATCAAAATCATATCCGAATGCACCGAATTCATCAATAAAAGCATATTTCTTGTTACTCATATCCGAAATATTCATTAGAAAAATTTATCATCAAGAACTTTGCGAGTATCTTCATTAATGGTTTCTGCTCAAATTTGTAACTCGATTTATAGGATGATTTGAGCCAGCCATTATCCAATTCTGTGATATTAGGTACAACGAATTTTATGTTCTTTTTTGCCATCTTATTCCTCTATACTATCAATTAAATCTTTCGGATTAACTTGTAAGATGTTTGCTATTTCAAACAATACATCTAAACTCGGCTGACGTCTGTTACAGACATAAGAATTGACGATGCAAAAACTTTTTCCGAGTTTTTCCGCCAACCAAGTTTGCTTGATGCCTTTCTCTTCCAACACCTCTTTTATTCGATTCTTGGGCTTGTCCATCTTTAATGCTTTTGATGTTTCCAATGCAAAGATATAAAATCTTATGCAATAAAAAGATAAAAACTAATGGGTATTATTATCATGATTAGAGTTTATCGGGAATCACTGATTTTAGTCATTCAATATTGTAAAAATAATACTATAAATACGCTTGCTAACATTGTATATCTGCCGACAGACGAATGTCGGTCGGGGTATTAGGCTCCCCCGAAAAGAATTTCGTGGACAACAGGCACGCTGATTTGTTTTCCGTGAATGGCAAAGTTCTTATATCGAAATAGGAATATAATATTCTCCATTATACAATTTTGTTCCTTTTTTTAGAATCATCAGGTAGCATTTATTTGTCGTGAACTATCTGACTACTTTTACTCGTCAAATTACGCAGATAAAGAGTAGCCTAAAGCAATAACCAAACATTGAGTTATTACCTTATTTTTGAATTATTCAAAAGAAAAGGTAGAAACTCAACGGGCAAAATTGTTTTTACAATCGTAAAATACTTTTAGAAAAAAGACAGAAGCAAGTCAGATCTCGAAACTGGAATTCCGAGTTTCAGAAGGCATACCAAAGCACTATGTACGGATTGACCAAACATAGTGCTTTCTCCTTTTGCGAGAGATTCTCGCTTTATATTTTCAGTTCCTTGATGACTCTTTTAATTCCGTAGGCGACCGATGTCATGTTCTTTCTGACGGCGGAAAGTGCGGATGAAAGATTGGATGCGGTAATAAACCGTCTGCCGTTCTTAGATTGCAAGAACCGTCCTTTGTCGAGAACAGACTGCCAGCGGGATTGGATGAGCGAGTTTTCGAGAAGTGCATCGAAAAGGATAACCACATGGCGGAGATTGTTCACCCGGATATGAAAGCCCTCCTTGCAGGAAAAGATAGCTTCCATATCCTCGACGCGGAGCATAGAAACGCAAAACAGACGATAAGTATTGGCACAAGACACAATACCTGTCATCTGTTCTTGAGTGAAGTTGCAGCCGAAAGATAGCGGCGGGGCATCTGTCACCTTAGCGACACGATGCACGATTGGTGTCGGCAACGGCTCCTCCCTGTCATACTGTCTTCGCAGCTCCATACACTCCTCGAAAGAAAAATCTGATGCGGTAAAAAGAGGATAGATAAGGTGGGTGCATTCTGTCAGCAGCCCCTTGACGATATGGATGTTCATTTCGTGGCAGTTCCGGCAAACGGCACTATCGCAGTTAATGTATCGGTGACTGTTGATGAAATCATCCACATAGCGGCTGTACCGTTTGCCATCTGCAATCACATTTTGGAGATAGAGTTCTCTCGCTTCGGAGAGTAACTCGAATAGTTCTTCCGCTACATCCTGTTCAGTAGCGAAGTGGGTTAGGTGTTGCTTCTCCTCAAAAAAAGAGAAGACTCTTTGATTTGTTCTTTCATGTCAATTTTACTAATTATGAATTTATATTTGAGTAAATTTTTTCCATATTACAAAAGGGAGCATCTGAAATGTTATTTGTTCCCTTGTTTAGATTCCCGATGTTTGCTTTTTAGCCCTATCTACCAACAAGATACTCGCCTCATACAACAACCACATCGGCAACGCCATGAGCGAGAGCATGAACACGTCCGAAGTCGGCGTAATGATAGCGGCCACTACAAGAATAATCACGATGGCGTGCTTCCGATAGCGGCGCATGAAGTCGGCGGAGAGGAAACCCAATTTGGCAAACAGCCAGGATAAAATCGGTATCTCGAACACGATACCCATCGACAGGCACATCAGCACGAGGGTCGAGATATAGGAATCGAGCGTAATCAGATTGGCGACCTCCCCGCTGACCTGATACGTACCTAAGAATCGGAACGTCAGTGGAAAAATCAGGAAATAGCTGACCAGTACTCCGACTACGAACATCGCATAACCTCCGCCGACTACCCGCACGACGTATTTCCGCTCATTGGCATACAGAGCCGGAGATACGAACCGGAACAACTGGTAGAGGATGTAGGGCGACGCACAAAGCACACCGGCACACAATGCCGTCTTCATGTGGATGATGAATTGCTGCGCCAGTCCAGTGTTGATGAGCTGCACGGCAAAACTTCCGGTTTCACCGCCAGCCCATGCCGCAATCCGGTTGAAAAGGCGATACGTGACAAATCCGTCGTCTTTCGGAGCGAGTACAACGGCAAACAGTTCCTCCTTGAAACAAAAGGCGGCGATACCGAACACGACGGCAACGGCAACGATTTTGACAATCGCCACCCGCAGCACATCAAGATGTTCCCAAAAGGATTGTTTGTCCGTACTCGCCGCCATCCGTTACTCTTTCTTCACCGGTTCGTCCCCGATTTCTTTTTCCATATCGCGCATCCCTTCCTTGAACGAACGCACTCCCTTGCCGAGGCCTTTCATCAGTTCGGGAATCTTCTTGCCTCCGAAAAACAGCAGCACGACCAACGCGATAAGCAGCACTTCCTGCATACCCAGACCTCCGATAAATAAAGGTGTAATCATCGTCTTTTTAAGCGGTTAATATCCTAATCTGTCAATCCACGTGCGAATGGCTTTCTCGTCGGCACGATTGAGTAAACGACCCTCTTTCCAGTCCAACGCCGGATAGGTGCGTTTCAACATGGTTGCGCTGCCAGCAATCGAACTGCTGCCCGACGTGGCGAACGGAACGACCGTTTTGCCTTTCAAATCGTGGCTTTCGATGAACGTATCGATGATTCTCGGAGCGAGGTCCCACCAGATAGGATAGCCGATGAAGACGACATCGTAATCGGTGATGTTCTCCTTTTTGCCCTTGATTGCCGGTCGCGATTTCGGGTCGTTCATCTCCACCGAACTGCGCGACTTGGCATTGTGCCAGTCGAGGTCGGCATCGGTATAGGGTTGTGCCGGGGTAATGGCATAGAGTTCCCCGCCCGTTGCATCCGCCACCTTTTGGGCGGCACGCGCCGTAGTCCCTGTCGCAGAGAAATAAGCGACGAGGATTTTATGATTCGATTGCTTGCTGTTCATATCCTGTTTTTGTTGTGCGAATGTTGCGGTCGCCATACCGACGGCCGACAACAATACCAATAAGCATTTATACATGGGAAATCCGTTTTATTTCTGAAGTTTATCGTATTCCTTGTCCGTGACGGGTTCGAGCCATTCGTTCGAGGCATTCTCGCCGGGAATCTCGAAAGCGAGGTGGGCGAACCAACTGTCGGCCGCCGCTCCGTGCCAATGTTTTACACCTGCGGGAATGTGGATGACCGTGCCGGGCAGAATCTCCTGCGCGGGCTTGCCCTCCTCCTGATACCAACCGCGACCGGCAACGCCTACGAGCATCTGTCCTCCGCCTTTCGTGGCTTTATGGATATGCCAGTTGTTGCGGCAGCGCGGCTCGAATGTTACGTTGGCAAACGGAATCTGCCCTGCCGAAATCCGTGCGAGGTAACTGTTGCCGATGAAATACTTGGCGTAGGCCGTATTCGGTTCGCCGATGGGGAAAATCATCTCCTGCTGGAAACGCTCTTTCTCCGTCGCCGCATCGTCGTCCGCCCAAACTTCCTTCGCCATGCGGAATCCCGCCCATGCGTTGGGCCATCCGGCATAAAAGGCAGCCTGTGTCAGCAGGGCGGCGATCTCCCGGCGGGTGATGCCGTGGCGTTTGCCCATTTCGAGGTGCGAACGGAACGAAGAGTCAATAAGCCCCTTGCCGAGCAGAATCGAAATGGTAACCATACTGCGGTCGTGCAGCGAAAGCGTCGAATCGTTCCAGACAGCCTCGCCGAAAAGAACATCGTCGTTCAGCTCCGCGAATTTCGGAGCGAAATCGCCGAGCACGGTGCGCCCGGCGGTCTGTTTGATTTTTTCCTGTGCCATAAGTGTCGTATGATTGAATGCCGTAAGCATCACGGTGAATACAAGAATTATCTTTTTCATACGTCAATCCGCTTTGAAAGTCAGTAGATAATTGACGAACTCCGGGTCGTAATGCGAGAAGAAAAGGCTCTTGCCTCCGTCCAAAGCGGCGATTGCCGCCATGTCGTCGTCCGCAAGCGCGAAGTCGAACACCTCCATGTTCTGACGCATCCGCTCGATATGTGTCGATTTCGGAATCACGACTACGTCCCGTTGAATCAGATAACGCAAGGCGACCTGCGCCGAGCTCTTGCCGTATTTTTTACCGATGCCTACCAGCACGGGGTTCGTGAACAGGTTGTTCCGCCCCTCGGCGAAAGGTCCCCACGACATGATGCGGGTTCCGTATCGCTCCATGATTTCCTGCGCCTTGCGTTGCTGGTTGAATACGTGCGTTTCTACCTGATTGACCATCGGTTTGATTTCCACATGCTCCGCCAGGTCGATAAAGCGGTCGGGATAGAAGTTCGACACGCCGATGGCGCGTGCCTTTCCTGCCTTGTAGGCGGCCTCCATCGCCCGCCACGTCCCGTAATAGTCGCCGAACGGCTGGTGGATGAGCAATAAATCCACGTAATCGGTCTGCAACTTGCGCAGCGATTCGTCGATGGAACGTGCCGCCCGCTCCTCGCCGGCGTTGGTTATCCAGACCTTCGTGGTCAGGAAGATTTCTTCACGGGCAATGCCGCTCTTGCGAATGGCATCGCCGACCTGCGGCTCGTTGAAATAAGCCTGCGCCGTATCGATCGAGCGATAACCGACGCACAAAGCGTCCGCGACGCAGCGTTCGCACTCCTCGGGTGTCACCTGATAGACGCCGTAGCCGAGAATCGGCATTTCGACGCCGTTGTGTAATTTTACTGTTTCCATATCCTTTTACTATTATTCGTTTATTCTTTTTGTAAGGCAAGCGTTAGCGTAATGTCTCCCGCTCCGCCCAGCAAGTCGAGCATCTGCTCTCGGGTCATCACGCCCTCCACCTTGCCCAAACGGGTGAAACTCCATGAATTGGTGTCGTAGTAAATGACCAGCGAGCTGCCTTGATACAGAATCAGGTCGCCGGGAGCAGTCGTTATGGAAACGTCGTTTCGGGGCAGCGAAAATCCCAGCGGGCCGACTTTCTCCATATCACCGTAATCGCTCATGCGAACCGTGAGCGGACCTTGCGCAAGGCGTTCTTTCAGGGCTTCGACGGAGGAATTTTCCGCCAACGTAGCGGTAAATGTTTTGTCTCCCACCGTCAGGGAAAGTGTATTCGTTTTCATATCATCGTCGTGCTTATCCTTGTTCAAATTCAATTGTTCCAACCATGCGGCGATGCGACCTGCCATTTGGGGCAGCGTGCTGCTCGTCAGATGAAATGTCTCGGTAAATTCCGCCTCGGGGCAAAGCGCACGTGCCTCGCCCACCGAAGTGGAAATGCCACTGCTGCCGCTCGTGGCGAACAGTGCGATTCGTTTTCCGGTAAGTTTCGCGGCATGGTTGTGCAGGAAGGTCTGCATGGGAGTTGCCATGCTGCCGTGCCAAATGGGATAACCGACGAATACGAGGTCGTAGGCATCGAAATTTTCGACCGATGTCTTAATCGGCGGATAATCACCCTGACGGATAGCCGCCAATTCGGCCTGAGCGCGTGAGAGCATCGAATTGTAGTCGTTGTCATAGGGCGTTTCGGGTTCGACCTCCAGCATATCGCAGTCGAGCGTCGTCCGAATCTGTTGCGCCATACGCTCGGTGTTGCTCGTGCGCGAGCAGTAAAGTACCAGATACCTGCCGTTGCTACCGGGAGTGGGTTTATTAGGTTTATCGTCGTTGTCGTCTTCGTCGCCCGGCTGCGCGGGCGTTTCGGGTTGTTCCGGTATAATCGGCTCTTCGTCATGGCCTCCGCAGGCGGTTTGCGACAGCAAAGCCAGCAACAGGAGCGGGGTATAAAACCATTTTTTCATATTTATTTCAATTATCAGTGTTCAGTTCAATTATCATAGCGAAATTGTCGGATCGGGCAATGACAATCTCTTTTCCCGGCGCCTGCCGCAATAACTGCCCTCCACGAACTCACCGGCCTCCGCATAGCCTTTGGAGGCGTAATACTCGTTTAGTGCCGCATTATCGGCGGCGCAATCCAGACAAACGAAACGTTTGCCATGTTCAACGGCAAGTCTCTCCGCTTCTGCGAGGATACGTGCTCCCGCCCCTTTGATGCCGGGGCGGGTAACGAGATTGTGAATATAATATGCCGGAACGCCGGCTTTGTCCGGCCATCGTTCATCGCTCCGCCTGAGAACGACAGCCCCGACCGGCAAGGCGTCTCCGGCACATCGGAGCGAATAGAGATTCTCGTGTTCGCACTGTTCCCGATAGTAAGACAAGGGATAGAGTTCGAGATACCCGCATACATTCCATTGCCTTATCCCGTGCGCATCCATCCAACGGACACGTTCCGCATAAAGGGCGAAGATATCTTCTATATCCTTTTTCTCCGCAAGCCCGAATATATAATCTTTCATGCCGGAAATGCTTTTTAATACTTAGTCCAACTTTTTCTCATGCAGCCACTTCGACAGATGGTCCGCCACCTCCACATTGTTCAGATCCGACATCGGGAAGTGGGTGTTGCCGTGCAGTCCGATTTCCGGCAAGTGAATCACCGTCACATCGCCGCCCAAGTCATTGAGCATCTCCGCCCACCGGCGCATCAAGTGCAGGCGGCGCGTCCACTCATAGATTTCGGGACGTTCGTCCGTCTCGGGCAGGTTATCGCCGTAATAGACGATAATCGGAATTTTCGTGTATTTCATAAAATCGGACATCGGAACTTCGATACCCTCCGTCTTCTTCGAGAGGGTCAGTATCTTTCCCTCTTCGGGAACCTGCCCTTCGGGAAACGGAATGCCGCCGCCCGGCTCGTAGGAAACAATCGCCCGAATATTGTCCGTCTTCAGCAGCGTCCGCCAGCCGACGGGACCGCCCTGCGAGTGGGTGACGAATATTGCCGGACCTATCTTGTCGAACAGGGCGGCATAGGCATCGGAATAGACCTCGAAATCCACGGAACCGACATTGGGTGTCATCTGGCGGAAATACTGGTTCAAAGTCTCCTTGTCGCGGCTGAACTGCACGCCCTCGAAATAGTCGGGGTAGATGCCAACGCGAAAGCGGTTGAACCATACTTCTTCATCGAAAGCGGGGGAAATCGTTGTCTCCTCCGTGCTCCGTCCGGCATTGCCGCGCCGGGGCTGGTCTACAAGGTAGGTCGCAAAACCGCGCCGCAGGAAGATGTTCTGAAACCCTTCGCGTCCGTCGGGTGTCGTCTCCCACGTCTTGGAGAACTGTCCCACGCCGTGGGCGAATACGAGCGGATACCGCCGCGCATCGACAGGCTTCTGATAGAACACGTAGGCGTGGTCGCCGTGAAAGGTGCGTCCTAACGAATCGGTCAGCACCGTGCCGCCTACGGCAAAACTGCCCTGTTCCTCGATGCGCAGAATGCCGTCCTGTTTTCCGCATCCCGCCAGCAAAGCCGCCATAACCATACAGAAAAGAATCGTCTTGTTCATATCGGCTCCTATTTCTGTATTTTCGATTCCTGCAAGGCATCGTAGCGGCTACCCACAACCGGAATGGCGGCGACGGCTTGTTCCAGTTCCGCCATTTCCGCTGCCGTAAACACGATGTCGCCGGCACGCAGATTCTCTTCGAGGTGCGAGAGTTTCGTCGTGCCGGGAATGGGAACGATAAACGGCCGCTTGTTCATCAGCCATGCCAACGCCACCTGTGCGGGAGTGATGCCCCTCGTCCGGCCAAAAGCATTCAGCACCTCCACGATACGGGTGTTGGCGCGGATGGCGTCGGGCTGGAAACGGGGCAGTGTTTGTCGGTTGTCGTTCGTGGCATCGAACTGCGTGTATTCGTTGATAAGCCCGCCGAGGAATCCCCGGTTGAGCGGACTATACGGCACGAAACCGATACCCAGTTCTTCGCAGAGTGCCAGTACGCCGTTCTCCTCCACCGTGCGGTGCATCAGGTGATATTCACTCTGAATCGCCGTGACGGGGCAGACGGCATGGGCGCGGCGGATAGTGTCGGCATTCACCTCGCACATCCCCCAATGCAGTATCTTTCCCTCCTTAATCAGTTCGGCGCATGTATCGGCAACCGCCTCGATAGGCGTATTCGGGTCGCTGCGGTGCTGGTAGAACATGCCGAGCGTCTCCACACCGAGGTTGCGGAGCGAGTTTTCGCACACGCGGCGGATGTTGGCAGGCGAGCTGTCCTCTTCGGTCTTGACCTGCACGCCGTTCACGAATTTGTGCCCGAACTTCGACGAGACGAATACCCGGTCGGTGTAGCCTTTCAGTGCCTTTCCCGTCAGGATTTCATTCTTGTGGTAGCCGTAACTTTCGGCGGTGTCGAAGAGCGTCACGCCCCGTTCGATAGCCTCGTGAACCAAGCGGATGCACGCCTTTTCGTCCGGAGACTGGCTGCGGTGGTGGTTCAATCCCATGCAGCCGAAGCCCATTGCCGAGACGGTGAAAGCCGCCTTGCCGCTGCCCAAAGTACGCTGCGCCCGTACCGCCGCCATACCTGCCGGAATATCTTTCACGCCCGGTTTGCGTCCGGTCAGTGCCCTTTCGGCGGCAGATACCTTGTTCAAAGTCGGTTCTATACATAGGGCGGCTCCCGTGACGGCCGCCAGTTTCAGAAATCCCCGGCGGCTCATCTCCGGACGGATTTCATGGTTCTGCTCGTTTTTCATATCGCTTATCTGTTTTATAATCATTTTTATATTGCAAAATTACAGTGTGCCGCTCATCCCGCCGGTATCAATTCCACGGATAGAATGACCAATTTCATCGGTTGAGATATTCCGTGAAAAATGCCGTCAGTTTGTCAAACGGAATTTTGTCTTTTCTGTCATACAAATCCACATGGTTGGCATCGGGAACGATATACAATTCTTTCGGCTCGTTTGCCTGTCTGTAAGCATCTTCGCTGAAATAGCGCGAATGCGCATTCTCTCCTGCTACAAACAGCAGAGGTCGGGGCGATATTTCCTTGATTTGGGCAAACGGATAGAAATTGGTCAGTGCCGCCATGCTTGTATAGCGCGTGCCTTGGTAGCGGGGATGCTGTCCGCGTTCGGGATTGCGGTAATAGCCGAAAAATTCTTTCTGTACGGCACTGGCATTCTCCGGAAGCCGTTCGGGAGTACCGAAGCGGATACGGGGTTCTGCTCCTTCCGCTTCACGCCAGCGCTGGGCGGCAACCTCTGCAAACATCGCTTTTCGTTGTTCATCGGACATGGCATCGCCCAAGCCGTTACGGGTGGCACGTCCCATATCGTACATGCTCACTGTTGCCAATGCTTTGATACGCGGGTCTATCGAGGCGGCGCAGACCGAGAATCCGCCGCTTCCGCAAATACCGATTACACCGATACGCTCCCTATCGACAAAAGGCTGTATGCCGAGCCAATCTACCGAGGCACTGAAATCTTCCACCAGAGCATCGGGTGATACCGTATGGCGGGGCGTGCCGCCACTTTCGCCCTGATAGGAAGCATCGAAAGCCAGTGTCACGAAACCCCGCTTCGCCATTTCCTGCGCATACAATCCGGCACATTGTTCCTTCACGGCTCCGAACGGATGCCCTATAATCAGTGCCGGGTTCCTGACATCCATATTCATATCCGACGGCATATAGAGGTCGGCAGCCAGCAAAATGTCATACCGGTTTTTGTAGAATACCTTTCTTACCTTTACCTTGTCGTCCGCTACGAATGTCTTTGGCGGTTCCGGTATCCATTCGGAGGCACGGACGAGTGTCACGATTTCATCGACCTGGGCATCGGTCAGGCCGTTATGTTTGCCGTGAGCGATATGAATCTTCAATTCGTTTTCCGTATCGTCCATTGCGGCAAGCATGGCGATAGTGGCAAGTTCCCTTGTTTTCCAGTCGAGATTATCCCGCCCGAATATATCCCCGAACAGATGGGCTTTAAGATATTGGTCAATAGCCGGCGCAAAGGCCAGTACTGCTCCTTGCGCATCCCGTCCGAACAGTTTCCTTTGGTTGGCTGCACCATATTCCACGCCTCTGCTTACTTCCTGCGAGGCAGGCAATGCACCTTCCACATCATGGATGCCCTGTGCCTCACGTACTTTCAGGACACCCATAAAGGTATTCAATGCACCTGTGCTGCGTGGAAAACCGCAATAGGCATAGACCTGAACCAGTATTTCCTTGATTTCATTTACGGTCAGCCCGGCATCCAGTCCTGCGGTCAATGCCATAGCCAAACCCTCCTTATCGCCTTTTGCCGCACTTCCGCTGATGGCTGCAATTTGTCTTTCCTTCAAGTCCAACATGTTTTCGGAATTTTGAGCGTAAACTCCGCCCATGCAAAGTATCATACAAATGAAATTTAGAACTAACTTTTTCATATTCATTGCGTTTAATGATTCATATTGCAAAATTACAGCGCACCGTTCATCCTGCCGGTATCAATTCCACGGATTGAATGACCAATTTCATCGGTTGCAGAAATGCGTCGTCAGCGTATCTGTGAAATTGGTCATCGGACAGGTGATTTCGGTACATCCCGTTTCGTCGGGAGTCCGTACCTTTGCAAAGATTGAAAGCGGAATGAAAAGCCGTTGTGAAAAATAAGCTGTATCTTTGTAACAAGATTAAAGAGAAAGGATTATGAGCGACATCATGAAAATAGACACCGTCCAGCAATACAACGACTATTTCGGGGTGGAGACCTGCCACCCGCTGGTCAGTGTCATCGAAGGAAGCAAGGCGAAGCCGTTGCGTTACGGTCGGAAGCTGTACGGCGTGTATGCCGTCTTGCTGAAAGACGCCGTGTGCGGCAGTCTGAAATACGGGCAGAGCATCTACGACTATCAACGGGGAACCATGCTGTTCATCGCTCCCGGACAGGTGATGGGTTCGGAAGACGACGGACAGTTGCACCAGCCCGAAGGTTGGATATTGACCTTCCATCCCGAATTTCTGCGCGGCACGCCGCTGGCGGGCATCATGAAAGCGTATTCCTACTTCTCCTATAACGCCAACGAAGCCCTGCACCTCTCGGAGCAGGAGCGACGCACGGTCATCGAATGTATGGAGAAAATCCGCACGGAGTTGCAATATCCCGTCGATAAGCACAGCAAGTCTTTGATTGCCGACAACATCAAACTGCTGCTCGACTACTGCATCCGTTTCTACGACCGCCAGTTCATCACCCGCGAAAATGCCAACCACGATATCCTGACCCGCTTCGAGAACCTGTTGGATGACTATTTCGCATCGGGCAAGGCCGCAACAGAGGGGATGCCCTCGGTTCAGCAGTGCGCCGATGCGCTTTGCCTTTCCGCCAACTATTTCAGCGATCTCGTCAAGAAGGAGACCGGAATGTCCGCCCTGAAACACATCCGACAGAAGATGCTCGACGTGGCGAAAGAACGGGTGTTCGACACCTCGAAATCCATCAGCGAAATATCCTACGAATTGGGATTTCCCTACCCGCAGCATTTCAGCCGATGGTTCAAGAAAATGGCGGGATGTACACCCAATGAGTATCGGATGCTGAATGCCTGAAACAAAGAGGTTGTCAAAATGAAGTGTATTTCCAAACGCTGGCACAACCTCTTTTTGACACTGATATGGTTAATCACTTTACTTTGTTTTTTCCTATACGTACCCGGATTAAAGTAAACCTAAATTTGGCCATATGCAGACATGGAAACAGTACCATTTTATAGCACTCAACAATGCTACGATTTACATCGACTAATCGAACAACCCGTTTACAAGATTGACTGCATCATCCTTTTTCTGATTGATGATTTTGGCATACACCTGTGTCATCTTCACATCGGCATGACCGAGCAGCTTCGAGGTAGTATAGAGATCTGCACCGAGCGTCAGCATCATCGTCGCAAAAGTATGCCTTGCCGTGTGAAAGGTGAACCGCTTGTCGATTCCTGCAGCTTTCGCCCAAGGCTTGATGAGTATATTCATCATCGACGGACTTGGCAAATCAAATACATGGTCATCTGCTATCTTGTCTCCCCGTTCCGGCATCCACTTCAACGCTTCGGGGGAAAGAGGCAGGTAAATCGGTTCTTTGGTCTTTTGCATGGACACAGCCAAACGGTATTGCCCTCTATCAACGAATACGTCTTTCCACTTCAATCCTACAATATCACTCACGCGCAATCCGCAGAAACAGGAGAACAAATAAGCGGACTTCACCGCTTCATTATTCATCGGTGTAGCAATCAATGCCCGGACTTCCTCGATGGTCATATACGACCGTTTGCTCTCCGGTAGGCGAATCTTATCCGAATTATTGATTTTGGTAAACGGATTGACTTTGATAATCTCTGCACGAACGGCAGCATTCAAAGCTCCGTTCAGGATACGATAGTAGGTGTGGAGCGTAAAGTTCGACACACGCTTTCCTTTGGGACGATATTCCGTCATCAGATAATCGAGGTAATCCTGGCAGAATGCCTTGTCGATTCGATCCATCGTCATCCGCTCTCCTGCATAATCTTTCAGGATGCGAATTGTAACTGCAATTTGGTTTCCGTCCTTTTTACCTCGCTTTGCCTGATTCTCTTTATATGTATTCATCCAATCGAGCAAGAATACCTTTTCCCTGTTCTCGATACCGGCTTCCCCATTAGTCAGTTCGATGATGCGCTTCGACTTGATTGCATTGGCCGCATCCATCGTGGCTTGATTCCGTTTTCGGGCATTATTGTCCGTTTCCGGGATGATATACATTTTGAGATACTCGTATGTCCGCTTTCCGTCGCGGTAAATATCCAGATACAAACTCTTGCTTCCGTCGCTCAACGGTTTCATCCGAAGACGAATCGGTTCTTTGACTTTCGTCGGCTTTTTTACTCGTGGCATATTCAATTCCTCTATTCGTTATTTCTGTTGCAAAGGTAGGAATAATAATCCGAATTGAGGAACAAACAAGAAACAAAAATGTACCGAATAAGAGCCAATCAACTGAAAACAATGAAAGCAACTGAAAAGAAATATATGTGCTTAAATATCTATAAAACAGCGCATTTATTTTCACTTGTTTGGCTCTTGTTTTCTTTTTGTAGGTCTATTCTATAAATCTGGAAAATTTTTTGAAGACACCTTATACAACCGCACCCGAAAGGGTACGCGTTGTTTTTCGGTGTCGCAGGTTTACCAGAACCCAGAGCAGTCGGAATTCGGCGCTGCCCTTTCTTTTTTGCACAAATGAACCCCATTTGTCCGCGCTCCTGCCGATGCAATCGAATCCTATGCGGCGGCAGGATACTTTTCCGGTAACCGGATTCTTCATACAAAAAGAGAGTTGCGTCACTTTTTTTCCTGCCGCCGTTCTTTTTTTGCCCGCTCCGGCCGCCCCCGCATCCGGCCGTAAAACAATCCCCCCCCCTCCCGCCACATAGCTCCCGCATCCGGCCGTTCGGCTATTTCCCGGCATCCATACCGGGAGCGGTTCCCCACCAAACCGTCGTTTCATTCCGCCTTATACAAAAAAAAACGGCAGCCCCGTCGGGGACTGCCGCAAATATTCCGCGTCGGCGGAATTACTGCTTCGCAGGCTCTTTTTCGACGGCCTTGAACACGGCCAGCGCTTTGTGGTCGTCGAAGAGGGTCAGCTCCGCACCCTTGATCTCGAAACGGTCTACCTCGTCGAGCATCTTGACGAAGGCATCCTCGTACTGCATGTCGGGGCAGGCCATCCGGGTCATGCCCAGGTTCTTGAGTTCGAGTTCCTTGCCTTTGAGCTCATACTTGCCGAAGAAGCGGTTGCAGTTCGTACGCCCTGCGACCATCGTATCGGCGGCATTGAACTCCAAGGTGAAGAAATCGGCCTCCTTACCGACGGCCGCGGCCGGGATTGCCTCCATCTTGGCGAGTTTCCATGTCGTGCCTTCGAGCTTCTTGTCCTGGCCGGCGCTTCCGCAGGCGGCCATCATCATAAGCAGCGCAGCGGCTGCAAAATACTTTTTCATAACGTACCTGTAAGAATTGATAACATGACGGCCCCTGCAAGAATCGCACAAAACCGCCTCACGTCTGCAAAATTACAAAATTAACCGAATAGTTGGTTAAGTACGGCAGCCAAACGGTAGCCCGCCTTGAGGATTTGCTCCTCGGCGAACGGATGTACCGTATTGAGCAGGTCGCGGGCCTCGTCCTTGTTAAACGTCTGGCCGGGCTTCGTCCACTCGTAAATCACGCGGCAATCCCGGGCGCTCTCTTCGAGCCAGTCGCGGGGCGTCCCGGCGGTGACTGCACGGATCTCCTTCTTCGTAAGGCGATCCAACTGGTGGCGGTATTCCACGTACCCCCAGCGGTGGTTCAGGTCGAGCACCCCGCTGTCCCAAAAACTATGGAATTCGCTGGGCCTCCCGTTCAGGTCGAACTTGAAATTTTTATACCAAGGGTATTTCACGTGCACGGGGCAATGCATGTCGCCCACCAGGTGCACGAGGTATTTGATCGACACCAGCACCGTCGAATCGTCCAGGCTGCGGTAATCCTTCAATCTGGCGATCGCCTCCTCGATGCACTGCACCGCATCGCCCTTTGCGTTGGGAACGTACTTTCCGTCGGCGTCGACCGTATCGCCGTGCCAGCCCGAAGTCACCTTGTAAGCCGGCGTATGGCGGTACACATCCATCCACGAGGCATAATAGACGATCGAACGGCCGTCGAGGTATTTCTCGATGTTCTTCCTGGCCTTGGGCGTCAGGTTGCACTCGGCGATATAAGCGATGGCGTCATGCCCCGACTTGCCCCAGCCGAATGCCGTACCACAATAGCAAAGGAGCATTGCAGCCAACAAAAGAAAACTTTTCTTCATAATTGATTCATTTTAGGTTACCGAAAGCAAAAATAGGAAATATTATTCGGACAGACAAGATTACAAAAGAAAAAAAAGCAGATTGCGGAGTTTCCGCAACCTGCCTGGAAAGGGTTTGTTATCGTGTCCGCCTATTTCGTAAGGCCGATGCCGATCTCGATGGATTGGCTCTGGTTGAAGAGCGCATCGAGCAACGAGTTGACCAACGCCTTTGCCGGGATCTTCATCGGGTCGGATTCGGGGTCGAGCGACACCTCGATATCCCCGTCGGGGAGGAAAGCATCGACCAGCGAAGTAATCAGCGGCATGTAAGGCATCATCATCTCCTTGTCGACCTTCAGCGTCGTAACGCCGTCCTTGACCGCGTACTTGAGCGGGATGGCATAGTAATCGTCGGTCGCTTCGATCCCCAGACCCGGATACTGCGCCAGCAGGGCGTCGATGATCTGGGGCAGGTTCATTTCGAGCTCCGCCTGGCCGATATAGGTCAGGTACTCCTTGTCGATGGCGAAATAGACCTTGCCGTCCTTGGTGTAATAGGTAATCGCATCGACAGGCAGCACCTCCAGCGTCTCGGCATTGGGGAATTCGACCTCGGAGCCAAACGTAGGGCCGGCATTCATGTCGAACCCGAGCATGTCGCGGTAACCCGCGCCGATCGTCCCGTCGTCCTTGAAATCGAAATAGGTGAGGCCGCCGCCATACATCATCCCCACGAGCTGGTTGGCCAGACCGGTGACGGTGGTAACGGGCATGATAAATCCGGGGAAAAGGAAACCCATGTCGATCTGCGGCACCTTTTCCGGATCCATATCAGCATATACGGGGTTGATGAAGAAATTAGCGATCGGATTTTCGGGATCGGGAACATAGGGCGTATACCGGCCCACCAGATCCGACGAGAACACGGCCTTCTGGCTGATGGAAACGGTCACCGACTCGGCGCCCTTGGCGCTCAGGACGACATCCGCCGTACGTGCATCGCCCGTATTCCGCGCCACGGTGACCACCACGTCGCCGTCGTTCACTTTCGCGGTGATCCATCCGGTTTCGGCACCCTTGTAGTTCACATCGACCTGGATCGCGCCGACCGTACCGTCGGTTTCCACCTCGAATCCCTTCGAATAGGCTCCGCTCGTAAATTTCAGGGCGCCGGTTTCCACACTGAGGGTACCGGTAACCGGGCCGTCGCCCTTGTTGTCGCTGTCGCTACATGCCGTAAACGCTACCGTGGCAGCGCACATGACGAGCACACAGGTAATTTTGTGCACAAAATTTTTCATAAGTGAGATACTTGTTTGTAATTCAAATGTGTGCAAATTTATCCTCTCAGGTCTATATGGACAAATAAATTCACTCGGGGGGGGGATTTCAAAAACGAACGCGCGTTTTTTCATCACGAAGCATTTTCCGGATATACAAAAAGGGCCGCGGCACAATGCCGCGGCCCTCCGCATAACGTATAATATAATTAGTATTCCATCTTCGCAAGGCGCTGGTAGCCGTTGTAACGCCATTTGGCGTTCTCCTCGGCGGCTGCGAACAGCTCGTCGGCCTCGGCCGGGAACGACTTTTTGAGCGAAGTGTAACGCACCTCCTTCATCAGGAAGTCGCGGAACTTCGACCAGTCGGGCTCCTTCGAGTCCATCACGAACGGGTTCTTGCCCTGCTCCTCGAGCTGCGGGTTGTAGTGCCACAGGTGCCAGTAACCGCAGGCTACGGCCTCCTTGCCCACGGTCTGCGTGCGCGTCATGCCGCCCTTGATGCCGTGGTTGATACACGGAGCATAGGCGATCACGAGCGACGGGCCGGGATAGGCCTCGGCCTCCTTGAGCACGTTGAACAACTGCATCTGCGAAGCGCCGATCGAAACCTGCGCCACGTATACGTAGCCGTAGGTCATGGCGATGGCGCCGAGGTCTTTCTTGCGGATACGCTTGCCGGCCGAAGCGAACTTGGCGACGGCACCCACGGGTGTCGATTTCGACGACTGTCCGCCGGTATTCGAGTAAACCTCGGTATCCACGACCAGAATGTTCACATCCTGGCCCGATGCCAGCACGTGATCGACACCGCCGAAGCCGATATCGTATCCCCAGCCGTCGCCGCCGATGATCCACTGCGACTTCTTCACCAGCCAGTCCTTCATCTCCAGGATATCCTTGCAGTAATCGCAGCCGCAGGCCTCCATCATCGGGACGAGGCGCGCCGAGACCTCGGCCGATTTGGCCGACGAACCGCGCGAAGCGATCCACTCCTGCATGACGCCCTTCAGCTCGTCGGAGCATTTCGTACAGTTGGCAATAGCCTGCTCCATCGTATTCTGGATACGGTCACGGAGTTTCTCGACGCCGAGATGCATACCCAGGCCGAATTCGGCGTTGTCCTCGAAAAGCGAGTTCGCCCATGCCGGGCCCTGGCCCTTGTCGTTGGTGCAGTACGGGGTCGACGGTGCCGAACCCGAATAGATCGAGGTACAGCCCGTGGCGTTGGCAACCATCATCTTGTCGCCGAACAGCTGCGAGATAGCCTTGATATAGGGGGTCTCGCCGCAACCGGCGCAGGCGCCCGAGAACTCGAACAGCGGCTGTGCGAACTGGAGGTTCTTCACCGACTTGGTCTTGTCGACGACCTGCTTGTAGCCGATATGCTTGGTGATGTAGTCCCAGTTCTTCTGCTGGGGCATCTGCTCCTCCAGAGGACGCATTACCAGCGCCTTCTCCTTGGCCGGGCAGACGTCGACGCAGTTCGAGCAGCCCGTACAGTCGAGCGGCGAGATCTGGATGCGGAACTTGTACTCCTTGGTCTCGCCCAGCCCCTGCTTCCATTCCACGCCCGATGCGGCGGCCTCGGCCTCCGTCGCGAGGAACGGACGAATCACGGCGTGCGGGCAGACATAGGCGCACTGGTTGCACTGGATACAGTTCTCGATCTTCCACTCGGGGACATTCACGGCGATGCCGCGCTTCTCGTAGGCGGCCGTGCCGTTCTCCCACGTACCGTCCTCACGGCCCGTGAAAGCCGATACCGGCAGGTCATCGCCCTTCAGCCCGTTGATCGGCTCAACGACCTTGCGCACGAACTCGGGATACGACGCATCCGAAACATGTGCGAAGCCGTTGTCGTCGATCTGCGCCCATTCGGCCGGCACCTCGACCTTCACCACGGCGTTGCCGCCGGCGTCGACGGCCGCATAGTTCATGTTGACGATGTCCTCGCCCTTCTTGCCGTAGGATTTCAGGATGGCATGCTTCATCTCGTCGACAGCCTTGTCGAACGGGATAACGTTGGCGATCTTGAAGAATGCCGACTGCATGATGGTATTCGTACGCGAACCCAGCCCGAGCTCGGCGGCGATCTTCGTGGCGTTAATGATATAGAAATTGATCTTGTTCTTGGCCAGATAGGCTTTCATGTGGTCGGGCAGCGTGGCGCAGGTCGTAGCCGCGTCGTGCACCGAGTTGAGCAGGAACGAACCGCCGGCTTTCAGCCCTTTCAGCACGTCGTACTTGTCGACGTACGAAGGCACGTGGCACGCCACGAAGTCGGGCGTGGTGACCAGATAGGGCGAAGTGATCGGCAGGTCGCCGAAACGCAGGTGCGACGAGGTGTAACCGCCCGACTTCTTCGAGTCGTACGAGAAGTATGCCTGGCAATATTTGTTCGTCGTGCCGCCGATGATCTTGATCGAGTTCTTGTTGGCGCCTACCGTACCGTCGGCACCCAGGCCGAAGAAGAGCGCCTCGAACGTACCGGGCTTGGCGAGCGAAATCTCCTCGCCCACGGGCAGCGAGCGGAAGGTCACGTCGTCCACGATGCCCACCGTGAACTGGTTCTTGGGCTCGTTGGCCGCAAGGTTGGCGAACACGGCCAGCATCTGCGCCGGCGTGGTGTCCTTGGACGAAAGGCCGTAGCGGCCACCGATGATGAGCGGTTTGCGGTCGGCCGGAATATCCTTGCAGTTGGCAAATGCCTCGACGACATCCAGGTAGAGCGGGTCGCCGTTTGCACCCGGTTCCTTCGTACGGTCGAGCACACAGATGCGCTTCACCGTTTCGGGCAGCACCTCGCCCAGATATTTCACCGAGAAGGGACGATAGAGGTGAACGGTCACGACGCCCACCTTCCCGCCACGGGCGTTCAGGTAGTCGACCGTCTCCCGGAGGGTTTCGGTCACCGAACCCATCGCGATCACGATGTTCTCGGCGTCCGCAGCTCCGTAATATACGAACGGCTTGTACTCGCGGCCGGTGATCTTCGAAATCTCGCGCATCGCCTCGGCGACCATGTCGGGCACGGCGTCGTAGAAGCGGTTGGCGGCCTCGCGGGTCTGGAAATAGATGTCGGGATTCTGCGCCGTACCGCGGGTCACGGGGTGCTCGGGGTTGAGCGCACGCTCGCGGAAGGCCTTGAGCGCATCGCGGTCAAGCATCGCCGTCAGGGCGGCCTCGTCGATCAGCTCGATCTTCTGGATCTCGTGCGAGGTACGGAAGCCGTCGAAGAAGTGCAGGAACGGCACGCGCGATTTGAGCGACACGATGTGCGCCACGCCCGCCAGATCCATCACCTCCTGCACCGACGAAGTCGCCAGCATGGCGAATCCCGTCTGGCGGGTGGCCATGACGTCCTGGTGGTCTCCGAAAATCGACAGCGACTGTGCGGCCAGCGCACGCGCCGAAACGTGGAACACGCCCGGCAGCAATTCGCCGGAGATCTTATACATATTGGGAATCATCAGCAGCAAACCCTGCGACGCGGTGAACGTCGACGTCAGGGCACCGCTCTGCAGCGAACCGTGTACGGCGCCTGCGGCACCGGCTTCGGACTGCATCTCGACAACTTTCACCGTTTCGCCGAAAATATTTTTGCGACCCTGTGCGGCCCACTCGTCCACGAGTTCGGCCATGGTCGACGACGGCGTGATGGGATAGATCGCCGCAACTTCCGAGAACATGTATGCAACATGTGCCGCAGCGTAGTTACCATCACAAGTGATAAATTTCTTTTCTGCCATTTTGTTGAAATTTTAGATGATATTGTGTGTTTTTCCTGGATTCGGGACAAAATGCGTTGCAAAGATAACAATTCCGGCGGAAAAATCAGTCCGATTTTCTGACAAATCATCCGGTTTTTTCACTACGCAGGATGTTATTGGAATAACAACGGGGTTGTTATTTATTTAACAACGAACTCGCGGATAATCACCGACTTGCCGAACTTATTATCCGATAGCGGATTACCCGCCACTCCCTCGCGGGCACAGTCCGGGCTGTGCGTGCACGGGGCCGGAGCGCCACCCCTGCCGGCAAGACAAATCCCGGGCCGGAAAAAGCAGCGGAATTTTTTCACAGACACATTGGCGGTTGAGAAAACAGATAATTTTTTGGCCGTCAACAAATTTTACGCGGCGAAACACTGGGAAATAAAGGCCGATAAATAGGTTGTTCGGGCGCGGCGATTGCAAATCGGGATTTTTTTCCTAATTTTGTTCCATAATTCGTTCTTTACATATCATCGTGTATAAACGATAGTATTGGGGCCCTAAAATCTGGTAAATTTTTTGTTATCCCACAATACAGATCGTACCCAGAAGGGTGCGTGCTGTGATTTGTGGGATAGAGGCTGACCAGAGCCATGGGCCACAGGTTCGGCACCACTCTTCCCGTTTTCTGCCGAAGCGTTTTCCACACGCAGCGGCAGGGTAATGGATTCCAATCCCCAAACTTCATAGTCTTCGAATCCATCTTCAAATGAGGCGTCACTAAATTTTCCTGCCGCTGCTTTTTTACTATCTTTGCATCCATGATCGAATACAAGAAGAGAACACTGGCGAACGGCCTGGCGGTCGTCGTCAACCGGGATAAGGCTTCGAAACTCGCCGCAGTAAACATATTATATAAGGTCGGGGCGCGCAACGAGAACCCCGCGCGCACGGGTTTCGCCCATCTGTTCGAACACCTGATGTTCCGCGGCACGCGCGAAATCCCGAATTTCGACCTGCCCGTGCAGATGGCCTGCGGCGACAACAACGCCTTCACCAACAACGACTATACGGATTTCTACATCACACTCCCGAAGGACAACATCGAGACCGCACTGTGGCTCGAAAGCGACCGCATGGAGGGGCTGGACATCACCCCCGGAAAACTCGAGGCGGAGAAACGCGTGGTGATCGAGGAGTTCCGCCAGCGCTACCTCAACCAGCCCTACGGCGACCAGCCGATGCTGCTGCGGGCACTGGCCTACAAAGTCCACCCCTACCGCTGGGCGACCATCGGGCTCACGCCCGACCACATCGCCGGAGCGACACTCGACGACGTGCAGGCCTTCTACCGCACCCATTACCATCCTTCGAACGCCATCCTGTCCATCTCGGCCGACTTCGACGAGGAACGCATGCTCGACCTTGCCGAAAAGTGGTTCGCCCCGCTCGCCGACCGCACCGTGACTCCTCAGCCCATCCCCCGGGAACCGCAGCAGGAGGCGCCGCGCCGGGAGGAGGTCGAACGCGACGTGCCCGCCACGACCCTGTCGATGGCCTTCCACATGGGCAGCCGCACCTCGCAGGATTTCTATACCGCCGACCTGGTATCCGACCTCCTGTCGGGCGGCGACTCGTCGCGGCTCTACAAACACCTGGTGCAGGAACAGCGCCTGCTGGCCTCGGTCAACGCCTACATTTCGGGCGACATCGACCCGGGATTGTTCGTCTTTACGGGGCAACTGCTGCCGGGCACCGCTCCCGAACAGGCCGAAGCGGCTTTCCGTGCCGAAATCGAAGCATTGCAAAGCATCCCGGCATCGGACTACGAGGTCGAGAAGGTCAAAAACAAGTTCGAGGCCAACACGCTCTTCGGCGAGCTGAACGTGATGAACAAGGCGATGAACCTGGGCTTCTACGAGATGCTGGGCGACCTGCAGCTCATCAACGGCGAGGTGGCGGCCTACCGTGCCGTCACGACCGGCGACATCCTCGCCTTCAGCCGCCGCACCTTCCGCCCCGGAAACTGTTCCACCCTTATCTACAAAGCGAAAAAATGACACAACCACCCCTCGTAATACCCTCCGACGTCGAGGTCGCACAAGCCGGGAAGAGCCTGCTGGCAAACGGCTCGACACTCTACACGCTCGCCTCGGACGACTTCGAAGTGCTGCGCGTCACCTTCGTGTTCCGCGCCGGATCGGCCATGCAACGGGTTCCTTTCTCGGCGTCGGCCGCCGCCAACATGCTCGCCGAGGGGACACGCGACATGACGGCGCACCAGATCGCCGAACGGCTCGACTATTACGGCTCGTACTACGACGTCAACATCGACCGCGACTATGCCTACATCAGTTTCTGCATGCTCTCCAAATTCTTCGACGAAACGCTCGCCGTAGCAGAACAGATACTCCTGCACCCCGTTTTTCCCGAAGAGGAACTGCGCACCTATTGCGCCAAGCGCAAGCAGCGGCTGGCCGTAGAACGCACGAAGGTCGACACCCAGGCCCGCGAGGCTTTCGCCCGCGCCCTTTTCGGGCCCTCGCATCCCTACGGCATCTCGGCCGACGAAGCCCAATACGATAAACTCACGCGCGGGGATGTAGCGGCGTTTTATGAAAGCCACTATACGGCGGACAACGGGTTCACGATATGCAGCGGGCGCATCGGCGACCACGAACGGCAGGCCGTCGCGGCGCTGGCGGAACGGTTGCCGCGACGCGAACCCCAGGCCGGCATCCCGTTCCCGGCACCCGTGACGCAGCACGAAGCGCGGGTCGACCATCCGGGCGCCGTACAGTCGTCGATCCGCATCGGAAGGCTGCTTTTCCCGCGCCAGCATCCCGATTTCCTCGGCATGCAGGTCGTGGCATCCGCCCTGGGCGGTTATTTCGGTTCGCGTCTGATGCAGAACCTGCGCGAGGAGCACGGCTACACGTACGGCGTGGTGGCCGCCATGGTCAACTTCGAACGGGAGGGCTATTTCGCCGTCGCGGCACAGGTCGGGACGGAGGTCACGCAGGACGCCCTGCGCGAGATTTACACCGAAATCGAACGGCTGCGCGCCGAGCCGATGCCCGAGGGCGAACTTTCGCTCGTGAAGAACATCATGGTCGGCGAGATGATGCGTATCCTCGACGGGCCGTTCGGCATTGCCGACGTCACGATCGAGAACATCCTCTGCGGCCGCGACCATACCGTCATCAACGAGAACATCCGCCGCATACAGGCCATGACGCCGGCCGACGTGCAGCAACTGGCTCGGAAATACCTCTCCCGCGAAGAGCTGGTGACGGTCATTGCGGGAGACCTGCGAAAATAGACGCCTGTGCATTGCGGCTGCGGAGCAATACCCCGCCCGCAGAACGGCATGAAAAAAGCACCGGGAATCCCGGTGCTTTTCCATTTCCGCCTCCGGTACACACTGTCCGCCCTTCCGGCCCGGCATCCGACGACTCGAACCCGCACCCAAACTGCGGTATCCGACGTCCACGACCCGCCGCGATTATTTCCGGTTGGCCGCGACCCAGTTGGTCAGCTGCACGAAATCGGCGACCGAGAGCTGCTCGGCGCGCTGCGTAAAAAAGGGATGTTCTGCGCCGCCGAAATCGCCGAACACCGCCCGCAGCGAGTTGCGGATCATCTTGCGGCGCTGGCCGAATGACGCTTTCACCACCTTCACGAACAGCGCCTCGTCGCAGCCGAGCCGCCCGACGCGGTTGCGGCGCAGGCGGATAACGGCGCTTTTGACCTTGGGCGGCGGGTTGAAAACCGTTTCGTTGACCGTAAAGAGGTATTCGATGTCGTACCAAGCCTGCAACAACACGCTCAGGATGCCGTATTCCTTCGACCCCGGAGGCTCCGCGATCCGTACGGCGACCTCCTTCTGGATCATGCCGACGCATTCGGGCACCAGGTCGCGATTCTCAAGCACCTTGAAAAATATCTGCGAGGAGATGTTGTAGGGGAAATTCCCGATGATCTTCAGCCCCCGCGGAAAACGCTCGCGCAGGTTCATCTTCAGGAAATCGCCCTCGATCAGCCGCGGTGCGAACTCGGGGAAATGCGCATGCAGGTATTCGACGCTCTCCGGGTCGATTTCGGCACCGTAGGTGGTGATGTCGCCGCGCCTGAGCAGGAACTGCGTCAGCACCCCCATCCCGCAGCCGACCTCCAGCACGTCGCAAGGGACTGCGCCGCCCCGTTCCTCTTCCGCGACCGCCGGCGCACCGGCAGCGGTCGTATCCGCCGCGATCCGGGCATCGGTCGCTATCCCGGCACCGTCCCCGTTCCGGGTTTCCGCCCCGGCTCCGGCATATCCAGCCGCATTCGCCCGGGTTTCCGCCCCGGCATCGGCACTTCCAGCCGCCATCGTCTGGGTTTCCGCCCCGGCATCGGCACTTCCTGCCGCCATCGTCCGGGCTTCTGCCCCAGCTCCGGCATATCCAGCCGCATTCGCCCGGGTTTCTGCCCCGATCCCCGGTCTTTCGCCCCCCGAAAGCGCATCGCAAATCTTGCGCGCGATATTGAGGTCGACCAGGAAATGCTGTCCCAGCGCCTTTTTTGCCCTTACTTCACTCATTTTCGTCTTTCAATAATTCGTAATAACAGCCGTCCACGAACGCCCCGTTCTTGAAAAAAGCCTTGCGGAACGTCCCGACATGCCGGAACCCGGTTTTCACCAACACCCGCTGCGATGCGGAATTGGTGGCATAAGCCGAGGCAAAGATACGAATTACCGGGGTATTTGCGAACATCCACTCCACGGCCTGCCGGACGGCCGCCGTCATCATGCCCCGCCCCGGCAGCGGCTTGAGAGCCAGAAGCCGATTTCGGCGCCGAAGCGTTCGACATCCATCCCAGGCACGAACTCCACGCCGCCCACGGACTTGCCGTCTGCCAAGACAGCGAAATCCAGCGGCAGGAAACAAGCCCGCTCTTCCGGAATAAAACTGCCGCCCCGGGAAAACCGCCCCATCGGAAACCGCAAGCCTCCGCCCGGAAACCGAACCGCCGGGCAACGATGTCCGGCGGATGAAGGTCAGCGTTTCGACCGGCGGGATTTTTTCTTTTCCTGCCGCTCCCGGGCACGGCGTTCGAGCCGCACGCGGCGCTGCGTGAGGCGGAACGTATAGAGCAGCCCCACGAAACCCACGCCGAGCAGCGTGATCCAGAACCACACGGCAATGCCGCGCTCCATATACTCCAGGGCGTAGATTATCCCGGCCACCGCCACGATCATCATCACAAGGCGGACTATCTGCATCACATTGGTTTTCATATCAGTCTTCGTTTTGCGTATTTTTGCGGCCCATGCTCCGGGCGCGGACGGCCAGAATCCCCGACGCACCGATCAGTACGAGCGGCACGTACCAGATATCCCGCCCGTCGTCGGACAGGATCCGCCACAACGAAACGACGCCGCACACGAAGAAAAACACGGACATGATCGTCAGGAACCGTTGCATGGCACACATAGGTTACGGTATTTTGTATTTGTTCACCTCGTCGAGGTGCTTGCGTTTGCGCTTGTGGCATTCGTTGTACACCATCCCGACGCCTGCAAGCACGAACAATACGGCCACGACAAGGTCGAATATACAATTGCTGTTCGACAAGGCCCAGAATATATTGACTCCGAGCCACACGAGTGTCACGATCAGGAAAATCACGGCAACAGTAAAAGTCTTTTTGTTCATAGGCGTATTATTAAGTTAGTGTCAATCCTCGGAACAGTGACGCAACAGCCGTGGGATGGCAGGTGTCCAGGGCGTCAGTTGCCCTGCTCGCAGATGAATTTGATACGCACCAGACGTATCTCCTCCTCCGTATAGTCGGCCCCCAGTTCGTCGATGGCCGCATCGAGCGAATCGCTCTCGGCGTCCTCCTTGAAATAGAGGTAAATGTCCTCGATCTTGTCCTCGTCCATAAAGTCCCTCAGATAGTACGAGATGTCGAGCTTCGTACCCGAGTTGACGATGCCTTCGATCTCGGTCAGCAGTTCGTCGAAATCGAGGTCTTTGGCGCGGGCGATATCCTCGAAATCCATCTTCCGGTCGATGGACTGGATGATGAAGATCTTGTTGCCCGACTTGTTGCCGACCGACTTGACGATCATGTCCTGCGGACGGATGATCTCCTTCTCCTCGACATAGGCCTTGATGAGCTTGACGAACTCCTCGCCAAACTTGCGGGCCTTGCCCACTCCCACGCCGGTGATGTTCTGCATCTCCTCGATGGTGATCGGGTACTGCACGGCCATGTCCTCGAGCGACGGATCCTGGAAGATGACGAACGGCGGCAGCCCGTGCTGCTTGGCCACTTTCTTACGCAAATCCTTGAGCATCGCAAAGAGTTCCTCGTCCGCCGCGCCGCCCTTGCCCATCGGGACGACGGCCTCGGCCTCCTTCTCCTCCTCGTCATAGTCGTGGTCGAGCGTTACGGTGACGGGGAAAGGCATGGCGATGAAATTCTCGCCCTTGCGGTTCACCGAGATCAGCCCGTAATTCTCGATATTCTTGTCCACCAGCCCCAGGATCAGTGCCTGGCGCAGCACGGCGCCCCAGAAACGCGCGTCGTGCTCGGCACCCGCCCCGAACCACTTGCTCTTGTTGTGGCCGTAGCTCTTGATGAGCGCCGTGGTCTTGCCCGTGAGCACGTTTATCAGATAGTCGGCCTTGAACTTGTCGCCGATGTCGCGCAGCGCCTCGAGCGCCATCTTGAGCGCCGCCCGCGCGTCGATCTTCGGCTTGGGATTCCGGCAATTGTCGCAGTTACCGCAGTTCTCCTCCGTATACTCCTCGCCGAAATAGTGCAGCAGCGTCTTGCGGCGGCACATCGAACTCTCGGCATAGGACACCGTTTCCAGCAGCAGCAGCTTGCCGATCTCCTGCTCGGCGATGGGTTTGCCCTGCATGAATTTCTCCAGTTTCTGGATGTCCTTGTAACTGTAAAACGTCAGGCAGTAACCTTCGCCGCCGTCGCGGCCGGCACGCCCCGTCTCCTGGTAATAGCCTTCGAGCGACTTGGGGATGTCGTAATGGATGACATAGCGCACGTCGGGCTTGTCGATGCCCATGCCGAAAGCGATCGTGGCGACGATCACCTCGACCCGCTCCATCAGGAAGTCGTCCTGGTTGGCGGCGCGCGTCGCGGCGTCCATGCCCGCATGGTAGGCCAGCGCGCGGATGCCGTTGGCCACGAGCAGTTCGGTCAGCTCCTCGACCTTCTTGCGGCTCAGGCAGTAGATGATGCCGCTCTTTCCCTCGTTCTGCTTGATGAAGCGGATGATATCGCGGTCGACGTCCCCCTTGGGGCGTATCTCGTAATAGAGGTTCGGCCGGTTGAACGACGACTTGAACACCGAAGCGTCGGACATGCCGAGGTTCTTCTGAATGTCCAGCTGCACCTTGGGCGTAGCCGTCGCCGTCAGGGCGATCAGCGGCGCGGCACCGATTTCGTTGATGATCGGGCGGATGCGGCGGTACTCGGGCCGGAAGTCGTGCCCCCACTCCGAAATGCAGTGCGCCTCGTCGATGGCGTAGAACGATACCTTTATTTTATGCAGGAAGGCCACGTTGTCCTCCTTGGTCAGCGATTCGGGGGCGAAATAGAGCAGCTTCGTCTTCCCGGCCAGCACGTCGGCACGCACCTGCGCGACGGCCGTCTTGTTGAGCGACGAATTGAGGAAATGGGCGATTCCCGACTCGGCCGAGAAGGTGCGCATGGCGTCCACCTGGTTCTTCATCAGCGCGATCAGGGGGGAAATGACGATCGCCACGCCCTCCATGAGCATGGCCGGAAGCTGATAACAGAGGGATTTCCCGCCGCCCGTAGGCATCAGCACGAACGTATCCTTCCCTTCCAGCACATTGCGGATCACCGCTTCCTGGTTCCCTTTGAACGACGAAAAGCCGAAGTACTCCTTCAGCTTGTCATGCAACAGGGACGATTCAAATTGTTTCATTTCGCCGTTTCTACTCTAAAATCAGAAAATTCAATGTAAAGTTAAAAAACTTTTCGGAAAAAAGCATAACTTTGTAAAAATTTTATAGCAAGAGAACGCAATGCGCCTATACACCAGCGAACTTGTCAAAAAATATAAGGCCCGTACCGTCGTCGACCACGTCTCGATCGACGTCAACCAGGGGGAGATCGTCGGACTGCTCGGCCCCAACGGAGCCGGCAAGACCACGACTTTCTACATGATCGTGGGGCTTATCAAGCCCAACGAAGGGCGCATCTTCCTCGAGGACGACGAAGGCAAGGTCGCCGAACTGACCAAGGAGCCGGTCTACAAACGCGCCCAGATGGGCGTGGGCTACCTGGCACAGGAGGCATCGGTCTTCCGCCGCCTGTCGGTCGAGGACAACATCCGCGCCGTACTCGAAATGACCGATTTCTCGAAGGAATACCAGAACGAGCGCGTCGAGTCGCTGATCGAGGAGTTCCGCCTGCAAAAGGTTCGCAAGAGCCTCGGCATCCAGCTTTCGGGCGGCGAACGGCGCCGTACGGAGATCGCGCGCGCGGTGGCCATCAACCCGGCGTTCATCCTGCTCGACGAGCCCTTCGCGGGCGTCGACCCCATCGCCGTGGAGGACATCCAGTCGATCGTGGCGACGCTCAAGCACAAGAACATCGGCGTCATCATCACCGACCACAACGTCGACGAGACACTGGCCATCACCGACCGCACCTACCTGCTCTACGAGGGCAAGATCCTCAAGACGGGTACGGCCGAGGAGCTGGCCGCCGACCCGATGGTTCGCAAGGTCTACCTCGGCCAGCATTTCGAGCTCAAGAAGAGCCACCAGCTGACCCAGCAGATGAAGAACCGCAAGGGACAGCAGGCGCAGCAGGCCGGGGAGGAGACCGAAACACAGGAATAGAGGCGAGGATTTTAATTTCAGGGTGCCGGCCAACCCCGGTGCCCATAAAAGCATATAACCTACACAATGGACAAGACGGTTCCATTGGGCCGCGTTAAAGGCACGCTGACGCCGCCCTGTTCGAAAAGCTATGCACAGCGTGCCCTGGCGGCATCGCTCCTCTGCGGGGAGACCTCGGTGCTGCGCAATCTGGAATTCTGCGACGACACGCGCTCGGCGCTGCGGTGCATCGAGACGCTCGGCGCCCGCGTGAAACACGTGGACGCCTCGACCCTTTCGATCGAAGGCGGGCTGCATCCCCGCGGGAAAGTGCTGCACGTCGGCGAATCGGGGCTCGCCACACGGCTTTTCACCCCCATCGCATCGCTCTGCGGGATGCCCGTCACCATCGAAGGCCAGGGCACCCTGCTACGGCGCCCCATGCACATGATGATCGAACCGCTGCGCCGCCTCGGCGTCCGGGTACGGGACAACGACGGCTACCTGCCCTTCGAAGTGTGCGGTCCGATCCGGGGCGGGGAAATCGACGTCGACGGTTCCGTTTCGTCGCAGTTCATCACGGGGCTGCTGCTGGCGCTCCCGCTCTCGCAGCACGACACCACGCTCCACGTCCGCAGCGCCGTCTCGACCCCCTATCTGGACATGACCGTCGACACGGCGGCACGCTTCGGCGTGGAGATCTGCCATAACGACTACAAGGAGTTCTACATCGAGGGCGGACAGCGCTACCGCCCGGCTTTTTTCAGCATCGAGGGGGACTGGAGCGCCGCGGCCATGCTGCTCGTGGCGGGCGCCGTCGCGGGCGAAGTCACCGTGAAGAATGTCTCCATGCTTTCGAAGCAGGCCGACACGGCCATCTGCACGGCACTCGTGCGGGCCGGGGCCGCGGTCATCAACGACGAGGACTCCGTGACGGCCTCGCACCGGCCCCTGCGCGCCTTCGAATTCGACGCCACGCACTGCCCCGACCTTTTCCCGGCACTCGCGGCGCTCGCGGCGGCGGCCCAGGGCGAGAGCGTCATCCGCGGCACCTCGCGGCTCGAACACAAGGAGTGCAACCGTGCGGACGCCATCCGCGAAGAGTACGCCAAGGCGGGCATCGAGGTGGACATCTCCCAGGAGGACGTCATGCGCATCCGCGGCGGCAGGATCCGCGCAGCCCGCGTGCAAAGCCACGGCGACCACCGCATGGCCATGTCGATGGCCGTCGCAGGGCTGCTCAGCGACGGGGAAATGACCATCGAAGACGCCGAATGCGTCGCCAAAAGCTACCCCGGATTCTTCGAAGACCTGGAAAAAATCAGAATCTGAACGCCATGAATATTTTCGGACACAATTTCAGGCTCGCCATCTGGGGGGAGTCGCACGGGCCGCAGATCGGCATCTCGATCGACGGGGTTCCCGCAGGTATTCCGCTCTCGGCGGAAGATTTCGAAGCCGACCTCGCACGCCGCCGCAGCGGGGCACGCGGCACCACACCGCGCCGCGAGCCGGACATCCCGCAGATCGTATCGGGGCTTTATAACGGCATGACGACGGGGGCGCCGCTCACCATCGAATTCGCCAACACCGACACCCATTCGCAGGACTACGCCACCGTAGCCCGCCACTACCGGCCTTCGCACGCCGACCTGGTGGCCTACCACCGCTTCAACGGGTTCAACGACCCGCGGGGCGGCGGCCATTTCTCGGCACGCCTGACCGTGGCGTTCGTCGCCGCGGGCGTCGTCGCCAAGAAGATGCTCCCGCCGGGCATCGCCTTCGACACGCGCATCACCGAGATCGGCGGATGCACCGACCCCGCGCGCTTCGACGAGGTACTGCGCGCGGCGGCGGCCGACCTGGATTCGGTCGGCGGAATCATCGAATGCCGCGTACAGGGCGTCCCGCTGGGACTGGGACAACCCTTCTTCGATTCGGCCGAAAGCCTGATCGCCCACCTGTTGTTCGCCATCCCGGCCGTCAAGGGGGTCGAATTCGGCAGCGGCTTCGCCGGGGCGCGTCTGCGCGGTTCGCAGAACAACGACCCGCTGCTCGACGTCGAAGGCACCACTGCGACCAACAACGCGGGCGGCATCAACGGCGGGATCACCAACGGCAACGAAATCGTGGTACGCGCGGCGGTCAAGCCGACCCCGAGCATCGGGCGCGAACAGAATACCTACAACCTGGCGACGGACAAGGTCGAGCCGCTCACGATCCGCGGCCGCCACGATGTCTGCGTCGCCCTGCGCGGAGCCGTGGTCGCCGAGGCCGCCGTGGCCATCGCGCTGGCCAACTTGATCCGGCACTGATGTCTGTCCCCGAAACCTCAGCCCCATACGCCCCGCAGCCGCTGGACGCGGCAGAAGGCCACGGCAACCCGCCCTCGCAGGCGGCGCCGGAGGTCACCACCCGCCGCGGGCTCCTCGACCGGCTCACAGCCCGTCTCACGGGACTTTACGACGCCCGCGAGGCGCGGAGCATCGCCCTGGTCGCCCTCGCCGAATCGTCGGGGCTTCCCCTATCGGCCCTGCTGACCGACCCCGGCGCACCGATGGCGGCCGATGGGTTCGAAGCGATGGCCGCACAACTCGCCGCCGGCCGTCCCGTGCAATACGTGGTGGGGCACACGGAATTCTACGGGCACCGCTTCGCCGTACGCGAAGGGGTGCTGATCCCCCGCCCCGAAACCGAGGAGCTGGTCTCCTGGGTGGTACACGACGAACGCAGGGCACGGGCCCTGCTCGACGTGGGCACCGGCAGCGGCTGCATCGCCGCGAGCCTGGCGCTCGCACTGCCCGGGGCAGAGGTTTTCGCGGCCGACCTGTCGGACGCGGCGCTGGCGATCGCCGCCGAGAACTGCTACACGCTCGGCGCCCGGGTCACGCTCCGCAAGGCGGATGCGCTCGGCGGCCTGGACGAAATCTTCCCGGGGCCGTTCGACGCCATCGTCTCGAACCCGCCCTACGTCCCGCAAAGCGACCTTGCGGCGATGCACGCCAATGTCCGGGAGTACGAACCCCGCGAGGCGCTGTTCGTCCCCGACGACGACGCGCTGCGATTCTACCGCGCCATCGCCCGCGCCGGGCGGCGGATGCTCCGTCCCGGCGGGAAGCTCTATTTCGAGATCTACGAACGCTCGGCCGGGCAGATGCGCCTCATGCTCGGCGAGGAGGGATATACGGACACCGAGGTGCGCGAAGACCTCAACGGAAAACCCCGCATGGTATGCAGCCGGATGAACTAAGGAAAAAGAAGGTCAAGACACCCGAGCAGGCGCTCGCCGCGCTCATGCGGCTCTGCGCCCGCGCCGAAAAATCGCAGGAGGACGCCCGGCGGCTGATGCGCGGCTGGGGACTCGCGGAACGCGACGCCGAGGGGGTGCTGGCCAAACTCGTCCGCGACCGCTTCATCGACGATGCCCGTTACGCCGGGGCTTTCGTGCGCGAAAAACTGCGGCTGAGCGGCTGGGGCGAATACAAGATCCGCACGGCCCTGCAACGCAAGCGCATCGACCGGGCGCTGATCGACGCGGCACTCGCCGAAGCCGACCGTTCCGGCATGGACGAACGCCTGCGCCGGCAACTGGAACGCAAGGCACGAACGGCGAAATATACGACACAATACGAACTGAAAACCAAACTGATACGTTACGGGCTTTCGCTGGGATACGACTACGAAACGGTCGTGGAGGCCGCCTCGGGGCTCGTGACGGACACGGAGACATGCGACGAATTCTGATACTGCTCATATCGACCGCCTCCTGCTTCGGGGCCCGGGGACAACACCCCGCCCCGGAGGAGTACATATACCCGATCTGCAACGTCGAAGGGCTCTACTCGGCCAATTTCGGCGAGATGCGCCCCGGGCATTTCCACGCGGGCATCGACATCAAGACCGACGGTGCCGAGGGCAAACCCCTCGTGGCCGTGGCCGACGGCTACGTCTCGCGCGTAAGCCTGGGCGCCTACGGCTACGGGCGCGCCGTCTACCTCACGCTGCACAACGGCACGACGGCCGTCTACGGCCACCTGCAACGCTTCCGCAAGGACATCGAGGAGCGCGTGCGCGAAGAGCGCCACGCCCGCCGCTCGAACAGCGTAAACCTCTGGTTCGGCCCCGACACCTGGCCCGTGAAGCAGGGCGACGTGATCGGTTATTCGGGCAACAGCGGCTCGTCGATGGGGCCGCACCTTCACTACGAACTGCGCGACACCCGCACGCAGCGGCTTTACAACGTCGTAAGCGCCGGGATCATCCGCCCCCATGACGACCTCCCGCCGCGCATCATGCGGATCCACTACATCGAGGTCGACACCGTGCAGGGCATCCCCGTGCACAGCCGCCCGGAGAGCTATGCCGTCGTCCGCAGCGCCGGGGGCAACTACCGCCTGACGCGCGAAGAGCCCGTCGGCGCGGGGCGCAAAGGCTACTTCGTCGTCGAGGCCAGCGACCGCCGCAACGGCGTGGGCAACACCTTCGGCCTGTGGCGCCTCGCCCTGTCGGCCGACGGCAAGCCCCTTTTCGAATACCGCATGGACGGCTTCGAGCAGGCGAATTCGCGCTGCTGCGACGCCGTGAGCTACTACCCGCTGCAACTCACCTCGCGCAACGAGGTGATCCGCACGGCGCAACTGGCCGAATCCCCCGACTGTTTCTACCCCGTCATGGAGGAACGCGGAATCGTCCGCACCGAAGCGGGACAGACCCGCCGCATCCGCATCGAGGCATGGGACGACTGCGGCAACCGCTCGCAGCTGGAATTCGACATCCTCGGCCGGACGGAGAGTTTCCGTGCCGAAGCCGACAGCGCCGCCACGGTGCTCACCCCCGGGCGGACGGGCATCGTCCGCCTCGAGCGCGAAGTCACGGCACGCATCCCCGCCGGAGCGCTCTACGAACCGGTTTTCTGCCGCGCTGAACGCTGCCCCGCCCCGGCGTCCGATTCGACGCTCCTCGTCCTCACGTCCGGCTACCGCATCCTCCCGGTCACCACGCCGCTGCACCGGGCGATGACGGTCAGCGTGCGGGCGTTCGTCCCCGAAAACCTGCAGCCCCACACGGTGCTGGCCGCCCGCAACGTCAAGGGGCGCCTTACCTGCATCGGCGGGAAATACGCCGACGGTGCCGTCACGGCCACGACCCGCACCACCGGAGAACTGTTCGTCGTGGCCGACACCATCCCGCCGCGCATCCGCCCGCTCTTCACCGAAGGGGCAGACCTCACACGCGCCCCGGCCATGCGCTTCCGCGTGGGCGACAACTTCTCGGACATCGCCTCGTGCACCCTGTTCATCGACGGCAAATGGGTTCCCTGCGACCGTCTCCCGATGCAGGACACGCTGATCCACCTGTTCGAGGAACCCCCGGCCCGCAAAAGCCACAGCGTCCGGCTCACCCTGACCGACGCCTGCGGCAATACGGCCTGCTGGGAAGGAACAATTCGCCGGTAATCCTATTTGTTTTCCGGAAAAATTTTTTATATTTGCACTCGTCCCAACTGTAAAAACAATGACAGACAACAATCCAGATGCACGTAAACCGCTGATACTTATTGCGGAAGACGTTGAAAGCAATTACAAATTGCTGGAAATAATACTCAAAAAAGAGTATGAGCTGCTATGGGCGAAAAATGGCAGAGAGGCCGTCGACTATGCATTGGAGCATCATCCCGATGCCGTGTTGATGGACATCAAAATGCCTGTAATGGACGGTATCGAGGCACTCAAGGAGATACGCCGGCATACCACCCAATTACCCGTTATCATGCAGACCGCCTATGCCTTCGACACGGATCGCCGCATCGCCGAGGAAGCCGGATGCAACGGCTTTATTACCAAGCCGGTAATGCCCCGGGAGTTGAAAATGTATCTGGATATGAGCCTGAAAAAGGCATAAGATCCCCATAATTTTCCACAGAACGGAGCCGGACTTTTTGTCCGGCCCGTTTTTTTTACTACCTTAGTCCCAATTTTGCGTTACACCCACATGTCCCCTGTCCGCCTGCTTACATGCATCTACTGCGTCGTCTTCGGCACAGGAGTATCCCTTATGGCCGCACCGTCCTCCGTCACGGACAGCCTCCAGGGCAGACTGGCGCATACGTCCGATCCCCGCGAACGGGTGCAACTGCTGCTCAACCTCAAAGACCTGAACGAGGACACGCACCTCAACCTGCCTTATTCCATCCAGCTTTTCCGCGAAGCGGCGGCCATCCGCGACACCTACGCCATGTCCGTGTCCATCATCCCGATCCTCAGCCGGTATTCGATTTACACCGAAAAGAAAGATACGCTCCGCTATTACGTACAGGCGCTCCGCGACCTGACTCCCGGCACACCCGAAGAGGGTGCCGACGCCTATGCAGAAATGTGCATCGGGTTCTACCGCCTGGGACACCAGTACGACCTTGCGGAGAACCTCAGGCTGGCACACGAGGTTTACGACTGGAGCAATACCCCGCCCGAAGAACCCGAGAACATCTACCAGCGCACCAAACGCCTGTTTCTGCGCGGCTATGCCAACATCACGCTCTGCTACTACGAAGGCGGAAACCAGCGGGCCTACATCCCGCAGACCGACACGTGGCGCGAAGCCTACGAACTGACGAGGCAAATGCCGAACCTCAATATCCGCAGGTGCTTCGCCAACATCATTTACTACGTGCTGAGCGGCGCCTACAACCAGAGCTACCGCCACGATGACCAGGTCGCGCTCACCAACGACCAGATCGCACTGCTCGACCGCTACTATTCCGCCGACAGCATCCTCGGGCGGCGCCCCTACCTCTATAAGGACAACAGCTACGTGCGGCCTTACCAGCAATTGCTGCAATGTGCGCTCAACATCCGCCGCAACGACTACGCAGCCTTGTACTTCAACGAGTTCCGCAACCGTATGCTCGCGGCCGAAGGGGAAAACCTGCTGCGCAACAAAAGCTACCTCTACGAAATGGGCTATCTCTGGAAAGCCAACACCGACGCCTATGCCGAAAGCATCCAGTATTCCGATTCGCTGATCCGCCTGATCGAGAGCGGCAAAGGCTATTTCAGCATGCTGCCCAACAAGGTCTACCAGGCCTACCGTGACCGCAGCATCCTGCTCACCAAGGCCAAGCGTTACCCGGAGGCTTTCGAGGCCTTCGGGCATACGATATTGGTGCAGGATTCGATCCTCACCGCCGAACGCCGCGAACGCCTCGAAACGATCCGCCGGCAACACGACCTGGACAAGCGCAAGTTGACCGAAACGCGGGCCTTGATCCGCAACCGCGCAGCCACGAGCCTCTCGATCGTCGTCATCGTGCTGCTGATGTCCGGCACGGGGATTTACCTCCTGCGATCGCTGCTGCATAACCGCAGGCTGAAGGCCGACATCCTCCGCCACAGCCGCAAGGCCCAGGAGAGCGAACACATGAAATCGGTCTTCGTAAACACGATCTGCCGCGGCGTCGGCCCCGCATTCGACGCCATCGACACCGCAGCCTCGCGGCTGATGCTGTCGGACATCGGCGCAACCGAGCGGAACGCCTGCTGCGAATCCATCCGCGTCAACGCCGACCTGCTGCTTTCGGCGCTCGACAACATGCTCGAAGCCGCCAACCTCGACAGCCTGACCGAGGCCCTGCGGCTGGAGGAAACCAACATCGACGAGGTGTGCCGCGCCGAACTGCTCGCCGCTTCGCGGCTTAGCTGCAATCCCGGGGTGGCCTTCACGATCGAAGCCCCGGAGAACCCGGCCACCGTCCGCACGCATGCCAAATACTTTTCGTTCGTGGTACGCGCGCTGCTCGACAACGCCCGCAAATTCACCCGGGAAGGCGCCGTCACGCTCCGCTATGAAATAGACCCGCGCCGCAACGAACTTCGGGTTACGGTGACCGACACGGGCTGCGGCATCCCGCCCGCAAAACGCAACGACATCTTCGGCCTGCCCTCCGACGACTCGAAGGCGACGCCGGGGCTGAGCCTCGCTTTATGCCGCCTGATCGCCCGGCACCTCTCGGGCAACATATCCCTCGACGAGGCATATACCGCCGGTGCACGTTTCATCTTCACAATCCCCGCCAAGCCATGAGCACGCGCCGACCGATACTCTTCCCGGCAATATGCCTGGCGCTCGCGGTTTTCTGCGCCGCAACGGCGCAGCCGCTGCAACCCGAGGGCGACAACGAATTCGGGGGTACGCCCGGCATGCACCTTTTCCTGCAAAGCAGGTTCATCCGTACGCACCAGGCCGACCGGCTCCACTTCGCCCGCATGCGCCACTACCGCGAAGGTTATCTCGATGCCGTCGGGCACGGGGAGTACGCCAGGGCCCTGGCCTTCTCGGATTCGCTGATCCGCACCGCCGAACGCCACCCCGTGGCCGGCGTGCACTTCACGGATTGCTACAAGGAACGGGCGGACATGTTCCGCAGGCTGCACCGCGACTCCGAGGCCTGCATGGCCTATGCCCGTGCCGTGAAGGTACGGGATTCGCTGCTGCGGCTCGAACAGAGCAAAGTCATCCGCGAGAAGCAGTAGTCGTACGAACTCGACCGGATGGCGCTCGACGCGGCGCTGCTTACGGCCCACCACCACAAAACTGCCCTGGCCTACGTTTCGCTCGCGCTGCTGGTGATCGCTGCGGTCGTCGGTGCGATCTATGTCGGCAACCGCCGTACCCGGCGACTGCAGAAGGAGTTACTCCTGCAAACGAAGCACGCCCACGAAAGCGAACTCAAAAAGGCCGCATTCGTCAACTCGGTCTGCCACGAAGTGCGTACGCCGCTCAACTGCATCATGGGATTCTCCGAGCTGCTCTGCGCCGAGGAGATCACCCCGGAGTCGCGCGCCCAATACTGCGAAATCATCCGGGACAACCGCCGCCAGCTGCGATTCCTGTTCGACGACATGCTAGAGGTGGCCTACCTCGAAAACCTGCACGCGCCGCTGCCGTGCCAGTATACGAACCTCTGCGCCGTATGCCAGGCGCAACTGCGGATCATGAAGGTGAGGTACCCCAAGCCTGGCATCGTTTACAAAGGCGCGATCCCGGTCGCGGAGATTGCGCTCAACACCAGCGACAAATACCTGACGATACTCATCTCGGCACTGCTCGGCAACGCCTATAAATTCACGCAGGAAGGCACGATCAGCCTCGAATGCGACCGTCTGGGCGACAACCGCGTCTTCGTCGCCGTCGCCGACACGGGCTGTGGCATCCCGCCCGAGAAGCACGGCTATGTCTTCGAGCGTTTCACCAAACTCGACCCCTTCAGCCAGGGCAACGGCCTCGGGCTCTACCTCTGCCGCCTGATCGTCACCCACCTGCACGGGGAGATATACATCGACTCCGGATACACGGGCGGGACGCGCATCGTCGCCATCCTGCCGCGCAGGTAACCCCGCCTGCATCCGCTGCCCCACACCCGCTGCCCGGCCGTGCGGGGCACCCGTCCCCGGCTCGCCGTGTTTTTTCCGCCGGCTTTCAGCGCCCCCACCGTTCTGCCGGATCCCCGGCCCTCTGATTCCCCGATTCCACAGTCCCCCGTTCCTAACGATCCCGCCTGCCCGGCCCGGCAGCATCCCGGCCATACCGTCTCTCCCTGCTCCGCATCCCGCCCCGAACCTCTCGGTTCGCCCGCGCCATCCTCCGCACGCTTTATCAGAAATGAAAAGTCGTTTATCAGGATTCGTTACCGCCCGAAGCGCACAACCTTTACCTTTGTAAAACAAACACACTCCGGAACAACCATGAAAACCACCTCCTCCGCAATCAAAAGCCTGCTGGCGGCCGCCCTGGCGGCATCGTGCCTCGCCAGCTACGCCGCAGCGCCCCGGAAACGGGAAATGAAATTCGAGAAGCTCCGAAAGGAATTCGCCGATCCCCCGCGGGCATTCCGCCCGGCACCCCTGTGGGTCTGGAACACGCGGGTCACCCGCGCCGACATCGACCGGATGCTGGGCGACTTCAAGGCGCAGGGCTTCGGCGGCGCCTTCGTCCACCCGCGGCCGGGGCTGGTCACCGAATACCTCTCCGACGAATGGTTCGACCTTTATAAATACAGTGTGGAAAAGGGGAAAGAACTGGGGCTCGACATCTGGATCTACGACGAAAACTCCTACCCGAGCGGCTTCGCAGGCGGACATGTTCCCGCGCAGATGCCCGAATCCTACGACCAGGGCCAGGGGCTCGCGCTCACCAAAACCGCACTGCCCCCGGCCGATGCGGGAAAATACTTCCTCTGCCTGAAAAAGGAGGGCGGCACGTTCCGCGACATCACCGCCGACACGGGCCGCTACAAAGACGTCCCGGGCGAATACTACCTTTATGAAAAGACCTATTACGGCCGTTCGGGCTGGCACGGGGGCTACTCGTACGTCGACCTCTTGGTCGAGGGCGTCACCGAAAAGTTCCTCGACATCACCATGTCGGGCTACGAAAAGACCTTCGGCAACGAGCTTGGCCCGGTCATCAGGGGGCTTTTCTCCGACGAACCGTGCATTCCCAGTTCGGGCGGCGTGCGCTGGACGCCCGACCTGTTCGATGTGTTCCGCAAACAGTGGGGCTACGACCTGGCAACTTCGCTGCCCCTGCTCTCCGAGCAGACGGGCGACTGGAAACAGGTACGCCACAACTACCTCGAAACGCTGACGCAAATGTTCGTAGACCGTTGGGCGAAGCCCATGTCGGCCTATTGCGACCGCAAGGGCATGCTCTGGACGGGGCACTACTGGGAACACGACTGGCCGAGCATGTACCAGGGCGGCGACAATATGGCCATGTACGCGTGGCACCAGATGCCCGCCATCGACATGCTCTTCAACCAGTACAACGACCAGAGCCCGCAGGCGCAGTTCGGCAACGTCCGCGCCGTGAAGGAGCTGCGCAGCGCCGCCAACCAGACCGGCAGCGTACGCACGCTGAGCGAAACCTACGGCGGCGGGGGCTGGGACGAGACGTTCCGCGACTTCAAGCGGCTGGGCGACTGGGAATATGCGCTGGGCGTGAATTTCATGAACCAGCACCTCGCGCACATGACCATCGTAGGCGCCCGCAAATACGACTATCCCCCGGTCTTCACCCGCCTCTCGCCGTGGTGGGAGGACTACAAGGTGCTGAACGACTACTTCGCCCGCCTGTCACTCGTGCTCAGCCAGGGCGAACAGATGAACGACATCCTCGTCCTGGAACCGACCACGACGATCTGGCTCTACTACTCCTATGTCATGAACGACCCCCGCTGCATGGAGATCGGCAGCGCATTCCAGCGTTTCGTCACCACGCTCGAAAAGGCGCAGGCGGAATACGACCTGGGCTCGGAGCACATCATCAAGGACCGCGGCTCGGTCAGAGGCAGTAAATTCGTCGTCGGGAAACGCGCCTATGCGAAGGTCGTGATCTCGCCCATGACCGAGAACCTCAACGCCGGGACTTTCAGCCTCATCCGCGAATTCGTCGAGGCGGGCGGGCAACTGGTGCTCTTTGCCCAACCGACGCTCGTCGACGGGCGGCCCAGCCCCGAACTGGCGGATTTCCTCGACCGCAACGCCTCCCGGATACGCCGTTACACGGCGCTGGACAATAAGGCGATCGCCGAATCGTTCGCGGACGACAGGATCCGTTTTTGCAACGTCAGGGGCAACGACCTCTACCACCAGCGGCGCAGCTACGAGGACGGGGAGCTCCTGTTCCTGGTCAACTCCTCGCTAAGCGACACCGCCACGGGCAGCGTCGGCCTCCCGGCCGGGGAGCTGGTCGAGCTGGACGCCGTCTCGGGCGACATGCGTCCCTACCCGCACACCGCCGACGGGAAAAGCGTCGGGGCGGACTTCAGCCTGCCGCCCGCCGGGAGCCTCCTGCTCTTCGCCCCGGCTTCGGGCCGGAGCGCCCTTGCACGTACCTCCCGGGCGGCATCCGGCACCGAAACACAGCCAGCAGGGAGCACCAAGCTGGAGCCCGCCGGCCCGCTGGAGGTCACCCGCCTGAAAGACAACGTCCTCAACCTCGATTTCTGCGACCTGACGGTCGACGGGCGCACCGAGCGCAACCTCTACACGTTCGAGGCGTGCAACAAACTCTTCAACCATTGCTACGGGACAGGCAACCCGTGGGACTCGGCCATCCAGTACAGGCAGACTATCGTCGAACGCGACACGCTGACCACGGGCGACATCCGCGTAAGCTACCACTTCGTCGTGGCCGGGGACTTCGACACGCGCGGCATGAAGCTGGTCGCCGAACAACCCGGCATCTGGAACGTGACGTTCAACGGCACGCCCGTCGAAGCCGCGGCGCCCGACACGCTGCTCGACAGCCGCTTCGGGATCTACCCCGTAGGCAATCTGGTGCGGCGGGGGACGAACACCGTCGAACTGAGCGTCTCGCCCATGAGCATCTATGCCGAAATAGCCCCCATCTACCTTTTCGGCGACTTCGTGCTCGAATCGGCCGGGGCGGGATGGATCGTCCGCGAACCCGCCGGGAAACCGGCCTTGGGAAGCTGGAAACGGCAGGGGCTCCCCTTCTATTCGTGGGACATGGCCTACGGCCGGGACTACGACATCGACGACCCCGCGGCCGGTTACACGCTCCGGCTGAACGCCTGGGAGGGGACGCTCGCACGGGTCTGCGTGAACGGCCGCAAAGCGGGCATCATCGCCTGGCAGCCCTATGCGTTCGACCTCACGCCCTACCTGCGCAAGGGACGCAACCGCGTCGAAGTGCAGGTGGTGGGCAGCCTTAAAAACCTCTTCGGCCCTCATTACAGCGCCGACAAGGGTATCGCAGGCCCGTGGCACTGGAACAACGTGCCCAAACAGCTGCCCGGCAGCGACTACGACCAGCGGGACTACGGCCTGCTGGAAGATTTCGAAATCGTCATGACAAAATAACGGATCACAAACCATGAAAATAGGATTGATCGCAGTAGGGCTGAACACCTACTGGCACCAGTTCGGCGGACTGCGCGAAAGGCTCGACGGCTACCGGAACGCCATAAAGGAAAAAATGGAAGCCTACGGCGGGCAGATCGTCGCCGACGCAGGCATGGTCGACGACGTGGACAAGGCTCACGCAGCCGCGGCCCTTTTCAGGCGCGACGAAGCCGAAGTGCTGTTCATCTTCATCTCGACCTACGCCCTTTCGTCCACGCTCATCCCCTTCCTCGGGGAGGGTATCCCGGTCGTGCTGCTCAACCTGCAACCCGCCCCGGCCATCGATTACGCCCGGCTCAATGGCATGTCCGACCGCGGGGAGATGACGGGCGAGTGGCTTGCCAACTGCCAGGCCTGTTCGCTGCCCGAATTCTGTTCGGTATTCAACCGCGCCGGCACCAAATACGACGTGGTGACGGGCTACCTCGACGACGCGCAGGCCTGGGCCGAGATCTACGGGTGGATCGACGCGGCGAAGGTCGCCTGCGGCATGCGCCGCAACCGCATGGGACTGCTGGGCAACTACTACGGCGGCATGGTCGACGTCTACTCCGACCTCAGGCTGCAGAGCACCGTCTTCGGCACCCATGCCGAAATCCTGGAGATGTGCGAACTGCACGAATTCCGCCGCTCGGTGACGCAGCGCGAGGCCGACGCGAGGGTCGCCGCGTTCGGCGAGGCGTTCGTCATCGACGAGGGCTGCACGCGGGAGGAACTCGAGCGCGCCGCACGCACTTCCGTGGCGCTGGACAAGCTCGCAGAGGCGCACCGGCTGGGTTCCCTGGCCTACTACTACGCGGGGGCGGCGGGCAACGCCTACGAAGACATCGTCACGTCGGTCATCGCCGGCAACACGCTGCTGACGGGGCGCGGCATCCCCGTGGCGGGCGAATACGAGGTGAAAAACGTGCAGGCCATGAAAATCATGTCACTGCTGGGCGCCGGGGGTTGTTTCTCGGAATTCTACGGCATGGACTTCACCGACGACGTCATCCTGCTGGGGCACGACGGCCCGGCGCACTTCCTGCTCGGCGAAGAGAAAGCCCGCCTGGTGCCGCTTCCCGTTTACCACGGCAAACCCGGCAAGGGGCTGTCGATCCAGATGTCCGTGAAACACGGCCCGGTGACGCTCCTGTCGGTGGTCGAAGGACGCGACGGGATTTCGTTCCTGCTGGCCGAAGGCGAATCGGTGCCGGGCCCCGTGCTGAACATCGGCAACATCAACAGCCGTTACAGGTTCCCGCTTCCCGCGCGGGAATTCATCGACCGCTGGAGCAAGGCGGGGCCTTCGCACCACTGCGCCATCGGTGTGGGACATGTCGCCGGAGCGATCCGCAAATACGCCGCGCTGCTCGGAATCCCGGTGACGGTCGTCTGCTGAGGAGGTTACCGCACGGGCTGCCTCCGCTCGCGGCGGTACTGCTGGGGCGGGACGCCCTCCCTTTTGCGGAAGAAGGTGGAAAAGTGGCTCGGGGTCTCGAACCGGAGCCTGTATGCGATCTCCGCGACGGTGAGCTCCGTCGTATCGAGCAGCTCCTTGGCACGCAGGAACCGGATCTGCGAGAGATATTGCGCAGGCGAGGTATCGGCATACTGCCGGAACATCTTGCGGAACCACGAATAGCTGACCGACAGGCGTTCGGCGATCCCCTGCGGCGTGAGGCCGTCCTCGACCTCGCGCTTCATGATCGCGCGCGCCTCGTCGATCTTGCGGATGGCCAGCGAGTCGTCGAACAGAATATTCCGGTGCTTGTAGTAGACCGACCCCAGCAGGAACTGCACGATCCCCGCCGCAACCTGCTGGTAACCGGCCTGTTCCCGGAGCGCATAGCCGACGATCTCCTCGTACATGCCGATGATCGTCTGGCTGAACCCCAAGTCGAATACCGGGCTGCGCGGCGAAAAGAACCCGCTGGCGACCTGCGCATCGACGCTGCCGCCCCGGAATCCCACCCAATGTTCGAACCACCCGGTTGCCCTGTCGGGCTCGTAGGTATGCCACTCCCCGGGGAAGAGCAGGATCATCGTCCCAGCCCTGATCCGCTGGCGGCGGCACGAACGGGACTCGAAATAGCCCTCCCCGCGCGATATGTAGACCAACTGGTACTCCTTCAGGACGCGCCCCTTGCCGGGATCGAAAATATGGGACTCGGGATGCTGCGCCTGCGGGTAGGAACTGTGCGCCGCGACCGCCTGGTACCCGGCCGTGGTGACGACCAGCCCCCACGCCTCGTCGTTGCGGCTGATGTTGAGATACTTTATGTTGCAGCCCGGTAGCGGTTCCATGCCTGAAAATATCGGATTCGACCCAAATTTACGAAAAAGTCCGCAGGAGGCCAAACCCGGCGAAGGAAGATGCGGGCGGGAAAACGAAAAGGGAGCCCGGATTCGATTCCAGCGCTCCCTTTTCCGGGTGATTCCGGCGCGGTTCGAACGCGCGACCCGCAGCTTAGAAGGCTGCTGCTCTATCCAACTGAGCTACGGAACCATCGGCAAAACCGCACCCTGCGGTGACGATTTGCGCCGCAAAGATAGGAATTTTTTTCACAACAGCCCCCGGCTGAACGAAAAATATCACTTCCCGCAGGGATGCAACGGCCTGCAACCCCGCGGGAACCCGATTAGGGGCACGCCCCTGCCCCGCCACAAGCCCGCCCTTTTTCCGGCAGTTCTCGCCGCGGCCCGCCATGCACCGTATCCGGCAGAAAAACAGCCTGTCGCACCGATTTTTCGGCGAATTATTTTGCCGGGCGGAATATTTTGTCTACATTTGCAGGCTTAAAAGCCCAAAGTGGGTGAGCGTTTTTTAATTAATTACAACAAAATTTTATAGCAAATGGCTGTTAAAATTCGTCTGGCACGCCACGGTAAGAAAGGTTTTGCTTTCTACCACATCGTTGCCGCAGATAGCAGAGCGCCACGTGATGGTAAATTCATCGAAAAGTTGGGAACCTACAACCCCAACACGAATCCTGCTACGATCGACCTCGACTTCGAGAAAGCATTGGGTTGGTTACAGAAAGGCGCACAACCTACGGATACTTGTCGGGCCATCCTCTCGTACAAGGGCGTATTATACAAGAAGCACCTGTTAGGCGGTGTCGCCAAGGGCGCATTCTCGGAGACCGAAGCCGAAGCCCGCTTCAACAAATGGCTGAGCGAGAAGGCCGGCAAGATCGAGGCCAAGAGCAACAAGCTCGCCACGGATGCCAAGTCGGCCGAGAAAGCACGCCTGGCTGCCGAAGCCAAAATCAAGGAGGAGCGCGCAAAGGCCATCGCCGAGAAGCAGGCCGCTGCCGCAGCTGCCGCCAAAGAGGCCGAGGAGGCTGCCGCCGCCGAAGCTGCCGAGGCTCCCGCAGAGGGCGCAGCAGAGGCTCCTGCTGCAGAATAACACCAGGAAAGCTTCTTTCCGGAATCCCGGTAAATTTCCCGCAACGGGAGGTTTACCGGTTTTTTTCATTACTTTTGCAGATAGTTCCCATGCGGGCGCATCCCGTGCGGGAATCGTCCGGCAAGGCACAGCGAGGCGCTGCACGGCACGACAAGGCGGCAGCACAGCGGGGCCGGGTGTAACGGAGCGGCCGGGATACCCGCTTCCCCCGTTCCGCACCGCGATACGGACATAAGAGAAAAAACGAACCGATATGAGCGTTACTATTCCCGCAGGCAGGATCAACAGGCTTTTCGGCACCGACGGAGGTGTGATGCTGTCGCTCTATGCCGATTTCCCGGCGCAATTCGATACCGGCACCCCGCTGCTGGTCACGATCGACGCCCTCGAAGTGCCGCTCTACTGCGAGCGCTTCGAACGCCGCGGCACCTCGGGCGCCGTGGCCTCATTCGCCGATTTCGACACCGAGCGCCGGGCTCAGGAACTCGTCGGGCTTGAATTCCGTATCGAATGCGACGAGGACGAAGACGACGAATTCTACCTGGAAGACCTGATCGGCTTCGCCGTGACCTGCACCGAAGCGGGCGCGGACGGCGCAAAGGGAGCGGCCGCCTTCACGGGTTCGGTCACGGACTACTACGACAGCGACGCCAACCCGCTTTTCGAGCTGGAGATCGGCGGTCGCACGGTGCTCGTCCCCGCCGCCGAGGAGTTCATCGCCCATATCGACTTCGGGGGGCGCACGATGAAACTGGTGCTGCCCGAAGGGCTGCTCGACCTGTAAATAACAATATTACTATGGCACGTGTCGTAATCGGACTTTCGGGCGGCGTGGATTCATCGGTCGCCGCATACCTGCTCAAACAGCAGGGGCATGACGTCGTGGGGTTGTTCATGATCAACTGGCACGATACGACGGGAACGCTCGAGGGCGACTGCCCGTGGCACGACGACCGCGTCTTCGCCGAACTGGTCGCCAAAAAACTGGACATCCCGCTGCACGTCGTCGACCTCTCGGCGGACTACCGCACCCGCGTGGTCGATTACATGTTCTCGGAATACGAAAAGGGACGCACGCCCAACCCCGACGTGCTGTGCAACCGCGAAATCAAATTCGACGTCTTCCTGCGCGAAGCGCTCCGGCTGGGCGCCGATTTCGTCGCCACGGGGCACTACTGCCGCAAGGCCGAGGAGACGCTGCCCGACGGGCGGACAATCTATAAACTCCTCGCGGGCGCCGACCCCAACAAGGATCAGAGCTACTTCCTCTGCCAGCTCTCGCAGGAGCAGCTGCGCTACGCCCTGTTCCCCGTCGGCGACCTGCTCAAACCCGAGGTGCGGCGCATCGCCGCCGAACAAGGATTGGCCACAGCCAAACGCAAGGATTCGCAGGGCATCTGCTTCGTGGGCAAGGTCGACCTTCCGGCCTTCCTGCAACAGAAGCTGGCCTCGAAAAGGGGCAACGTCCACGAGATACTCCCCACGTGGCCGAAATACGGCCCCAAGGCCCGAATCCCGGCGGGCACACCAGATGCCGGACAGGCAATCCCCGCCCCGGCATCCCCGGCCGCCGAACGCCCGGACGACAATCCCCACTCCCCGGGCGGACAGCACGCGGCCGACGTACCCCCTACGACCGAACAGCTCGCGGCACTGGCCGCCCCGTGGCGCTACACCGTCCGCGACGGCAAGAAAATCGGCGAGCATGGCGGGGCGCACTTCTACACCATCGGCCAGCGCAAGGGGCTCGGCATCGGCGGGCGCAAGGAATCGTTGTTCATCCTCGCCACCGACACCGTGCAGAACGTCATCTATGTCGGCGAGGGCGACAGCCACCCCGGCCTGTGGCGACAGGCACTGCATATCGCCCCCCGCGAGATACACTGGGTCAACCCCGCGCGCACGATGCCGGCAGGCCAAAGCGCCCGCTTCAGCGTCCGCATCCGCTACCGCCAGCCTTTGCAGGAGGCCACGCTCTTCGTCCGCGACCAGGGAGCCTACATCCTCTTCGACACCCCCCAGCGGGGCATCACACCGGGGCAGTTCGCCGCATGGTACGACGGCGACGAACTGGTCGGTTCGGGGATAATCTCGGAATAGTTTTTCCGATCCCAGCCCCCTCCGAAAAACGGTTTCAAGCCCCCTGCCGGACAGGCGCGGCGTATATTGCCGCTTTTCCTAAGCATAGATTTGTCTTTTCTCAAAAGGCAAATACGTACCTTTTGGTGGCAAAAGGTACCCAAAACCATCCGCATGCCGTTTTCGCGGGAGCAACTGCGGAGCCTCGCTGAACGGGCACGAAAGACTGCGCTTTTCGCACGCCCGTTCCGGGCGCTCGGCGCCGCAGCCGCTCTTTATCCGCTGCAAACGAAATGCGGAAAATCCTGCTGTCCGGAATTCTCGCTGTGCGGCAAAAAACAGAGAAACACGATAACAAAAATCCCGACTTGATGCCGGAGCCGTCGGCGGACGGCGGACTAAAAGCGCGAGAAACGGGGCAGGTTTGCTTGCAAACCCGCGATTAGGCGCCCGTTTCCAGCGTTAGGACGCCAAGAGCAGGCGAGGCATCCGTCGGAGAGTTTTTGGTACTTTTTGCGGAAAAAAGTACATGGCGGAATTTGCAAAAAAACTCTTGGAACCAAAAGAATCGTATACATTTCCCCTCCAAAGATACCAAAAACAAAAATTCCGGCACAAAGGCCGTAGTACACCGGCTTAATAACTACCTATACATAGGCGAATTTAAGTTATAACTATACTTTCACAATGGCATAATTTTTAGTTTTACATCATCTAAACAGATGCTTGTGAAACCGAAAAGTGCTTTCGACATATACGTCAGTGCCGCAGTTCGCAAAGAGCGGATGGCTCAACGTGTTTCACAGGCCACATTGGCTTATGGTATAGGAGTAAGCGACGGATTCATTTCACAAGTTGAAAGCCCGAAAAATCCTTCAAAATACAACCTCAACCATATCAACGAGATCGCCCGGTTCCTGGGCTGCTCGCCGCGCAAGTTCCTGCCCGAGGAGCCGTTATAACCCCGGCCTATGTCGCTGCAACGCATCATAACCGCCCTCGCTGCAACCGGCCACGCACACTCCGTCCCGGGCAGCCGGACTTTACGCGCCTTGCAACGGCTGCCACGCATCATAACCGCCCTGCTGCTCTTCCTGGCAGGCATCCCCGCTCATGCACAGCCGCGCACGGGCATCGTCTACTGGGATCTCGACCACCTCTACGACACTGTCCCCGCCCTGTTCTACAATGACACCGACTACACGCCCTCGGGACGCCTGGCGTGGGACACGGAGCGCTACCGCCGCAAGATACGCCATACGGCGGCCGTCATCGACTCTATGCGCATGCCGCTCGTGGCGCTGTGGGGCGTCGAGAACGAAGCCGTCGTCCGCGACATCGCAGCCGCCTGCGAGGGCGATTACAGCTACCTGCACCGCACGCTCAACTCCCTCGACGGCATGGATTTCGCACTGCTCTATTACGGCGACCTCTTCGAGCCCCTCTACGACGAGCCGGGGCGCCGCTACCTCTACATCGAGGGCCTCCTCTACCGCCGCGGCAAACCCATGCGACGGGGATCCGGCCGCGTCGTCCGCCCCACGCGCACCGACACCATAGGGCTCGTGCTGTGCAGCGACACCCGCATGGCCGAATGGGTCGTCCGCGACCTGCGCGAAGAGCGCCCCGGGGTGAAGCTGCTCGTCGCGGGACGCACCTCGTCGCTCGCCCCCGGAGCCTTCGGGCTGCGCGACGCACTGGAGCGCCCGGCACGGCTCGGGCGGGGCAACGTCCGCCGCCGGGGCGGCTGGCAGATGCGCGACCGCATTCTGGCCGACACGGCGCTCCGCACCTCGGCGGGCGATGTCTATGCGCGCCGTTATCTGATTGACCCCAAGACGGGTACCCCGCTTCCGACCTACGAAAAAAGGCGGTACAGGGGCGGCTACGGCTACGCCCTGCCGGTATTCGTTTACTTGGAGTAGATTTTTTTGGAATTCCGGAAAAGTTTTTATATATTCGCATTCCCAACGGCGAATATGAATTCTTTGACGAGGCGGTAACAGGAATGTCACCGCAATTTTCGTCTGTGAAAAGCGGCAAGTTGACAAAAAATTTATAAATTTATATACCAATTAAATTAACCAAGAAAAATTATGGCAGACGTTAAACGAGTCTATACCTTCGGCAACAAGGAAGCCGAAGGCAACGGCAAAATGCGTGAGCTGCTCGGCGGCAAGGGTGCGAACCTCGCGGAGATGAACCTCATCGGCATCCCCGTCCCCCCGGGCTTCACGATCACCACGGAAGTATGTTCCGAATATTACGCCCACGGCAAGGAGGCCGTAATCCAGATGCTCCGTCCCGAAGTGGAGAAGGCGATGAAAAATATCGAAAAGCTCACCGGGATGAAATTCGGCGACAAGGAGATGCCGCTGCTGGTGTCGGTACGCTCGGGTGCCCGCGCTTCGATGCCCGGCATGATGGACACGATCCTCAACCTGGGTATGAACGACCAGGCCGTGGAAGCCGTCGCCAAGCGTACGGGCAACCCCCGTTTCGCATGGGACTCGTACCGCCGTTTCGTACAGATGTACGGCGACGTGGTGCTGGGCATGAAACCCGAATCGAAAGAAGACCACGACCCGTTCGAGGTACTCATCGAGGAGCAGAAGCACAAGCGCGGCGTGAAGAACGACACCGACCTGACGACCGACGACCTGAAGGAGCTGGTCAGGAACTTCAAGGCTGCCGTCAAGAAGCAGACCGGCGAGGATTTCCCGGCATGCCCGTGGGATCAGCTCTGGGGCGCCGTATGCGCCGTATTCGGTTCGTGGATGAACGACCGCGCCATCCTCTACCGCAAGCTCAACAACATCCCCGCCGAGTGGGGAACGGCCGTGACCGTTCAGGCCATGGTATTCGGCAACATGGGCAGCAACTCGGCGACGGGCGTAGCCTTCTCGCGCGACGCCGCGACGGGTGAAAACCTCTTCAACGGCGAATACCTCATCAATGCCCAGGGCGAGGACGTCGTGGCCGGCATCCGCACCCCGCAGCAGATCACCCTCGAAGGGTCGAAGCGCTGGGCGGCCGCACAGAACATCTCCGAGGAAGACCGCCGCACGAAATACCCCTCGCTCGAAGAGGTCATGCCGGTGGTTTACAAGGAACTCGATGAGATCCAGCACCACCTGGAGCAGTATTTCAAGGACATGCAGGACATCGAGTTCACGATCCAGGACGGCAAGTTGTGGATGCTCCAGTGCCGCAACGGCAAACGCACCGGCGCGGCCATGGTCAAGATCGCGATGGACATGCTCCGCGAAGGGCTGATCGACGAACGCACGGCCGTGCTTCGCTGCGAGCCCGCGAAGCTCGACGAGCTGCTCCACCCCGTATTCGACAAGAAGGCCATCACCAATGCACAGGTCATCACCAAGGGCCTTCCCGCATCGCCGGGCGCCGCGACGGGCCCCGTGGTATTCTTCGCCGAAGATGCCGAGAAAACCCTCGCCCAAACCGGTCAGAAAGCGATCCTCGTGCGCATCGAAACTTCGCCCGAAGACCTCAAGGGCATGCTCGACGCCGCCGGCATCCTCACCGCCCGCGGCGGTATGACCTCGCATGCGGCCGTCGTCGCACGCGGCATGGGCAAGTGCTGCGTATCGGGCGCCGGGGAGCTGGAGATAGACTATAAAACCCGCACGATCAAAGTCAACGGCTTCACCGTCAAGGAGGGCGACTGGATCTCGCTCAACGGTTCGACGGGCGAAGTTTACCTGGGACAGGTAGCCACGATGGCCGCCGACCTGAGCGGAGACTTCGGCCAGCTGATGGAACTGGCAGGCAAATACGCCGTGCTGAAAGTCCGCGCCAACGCCGACACGCCGAAGGATGCCGCACAGGCATTCGGATTCGGCGCCGAGGGCATCGGCCTCTGCCGCACGGAGCACATGTTCTTCGAGGGCGACCGCATCAAGGCTTTCCGCGAGATGATCCTCGCCGACGACGAGGCCGGACGCCGCGTGGCACTGGCCAAGTTGCTGCCCATCCAGCGCAGCGACTTCGAAGGCCTGTTCAAGGCCATGAACGGCTTCCCCGTGACCGTCCGCCTGCTCGACCCGCCCCTGCACGAATTCGTGCCGCACGACGAGAAAGGCCAGAAGGAGATGGCCCGGGAGATGGACGTACCTCTCCAGAAGATCGTCGCCAAGGTCGAGTCGCTGGCCGAGTTCAACCCCATGCTGGGACACCGCGGCTGCCGCCTGGGCAACACCTACCCCGAGATCACCGAGATGCAGGCACGCGCCATCATCGAGGCGGCCATGAATGTCCGTGCGCAGGGCATCCCCGTGCACGTCGAGATCATGGTTCCGCTCGTGGGCAACCACAAGGAGCTGCGCTACCAGAAAGGCATCATCGACTCGACGGCCGAACAGGTATTCTCGGAGCGCAACGACAAGATCGACTACATGGTCGGCACGATGATCGAGGTTCCCCGCGCAGCCGTGACCGCCCACCAAATTGCCGAGGTCGCCGAGTTCTTCTCGTTCGGCACCAACGACCTGACGCAGATGACGCTGGGCTTCTCGCGCGACGACATCGGCAAGTTCCTGCCGATCTACCTCGACAAGGGCATCCTGAAGAACGACCCGTTCCAGATCCTCGACCAGAACGGCGTGGGACAGCTGATCCGCGAGGCCGTATTCAAGGGCCGCGGCAAGCGCCCGATGCTCAAGTGCGGCATCTGCGGCGAGCACGGCGGCGAACCTTCGTCGGTCGAATTCTGCCACTACGCGGGCCTGAACTACGTGAGCTGCTCGCCGTTCCGCGTGCCCATCGCACGCCTGGCGGCCGCCCACGCAGCCCTCAAGGAGAAATAAGCCTTCACCCGGCAACCGCCGGAACACCCATACCAGCGAAAGCCTGCGGCGTGCATGCCGCGGGCTTTCGTTTTTAGCGACAAAAAAGTCCGGTTCGTTGAAAAATTTTTGCCGTGGCGGATAAGTTTTGTATATTTGTTCTGGCAAACAGTATTATTCGCAACTTTTGTTAAATTAAAGCAACAGACATGAAAAAGATTTTTCTTACGGTGATCGTCGTGCTTTTAGAAGTAACGACGGTTTCGGCACAGTACAAGGGCGACTGGGGAGTTGGCCCCAAAATCGGGGTATACACGAATGCGGGTGCCGACGGAGCCATCTTCGGTATCGGTGCGGCCGGACAGTACAGCATCACCGACAACTGGCGTGTAGCTCCCAGTATCCTGGCCCTTTGCAAGACGGATTGCTCGGTGGATATCAGCGCCGACGTACAATACCTGTTCAACATCGCCCCCGACTGGCATATCTATCCGCTGGCAGGTATCAGCGCCAACGACATCGGCGACTGGTCGTGCGGTATCAACCTCGGCGGCGGCGCGGACTTCTCGATCACCCGCAACTGGGACGTTTCGGCCGGCTTCAAATGGATGATCCAGACCGCCAAGGATTATGTACCCGGCTTTGTGAAGCGCAGGAACCCCATCGTTATCAATATCGGCGCGACGTACAGGTTTTAAGCCCCATCCCGAGAGGAAACAAAATCCCGGCACTTACGAATAAGTGCCGGGATTTTTCATGTCCGCAACCCCGATCCCGGCTATCCCGTGCCGGCTGAATAGCTTCCGCCGGATACAGGAAGCGACGGCGGAAGTTGCAAAAGTGTGATCCGCAAAATCCGAAAAACACATATCACGGCACGAGTGTTGTACGTCGTTCAGGCGACAAGGCAGTGCATCGGAGAGGTCGTCCCCAGTCGGGATGGGATCCTGTGACTAATTGACAACCACTTGATTATTCATATAAAATTAAACTGAAAGCCATGAAAAAAATTCTTCTGATCGCAACCGCGGCATTGTTTGCCTGGACGGCGTCCGCCCAGGACAACAACTACCGCAACACCCGTGACAACAACCGCAATGCGGCCCAGGCAGGCAATTACCGCAGCACGCCGGACAATTACCGCAGCGCCGTGGGCCCGCGCGTGAACTTCTATACCAATACGGGCGACGCTTCCGTCGGGATCGGTGCCTACTACCGGTACAGTTTCGATTCCCACTGGCGTATCGAACCGTCGATCTATGTCCTGACGGAAAAGGACAGTTCGGTCGACATCAATTTCGACGCCCACTACGTATTCCGCATCGCCGACTGGTGGGGCGTCTATCCCCAGGTGGGCGTTGTCGCCAATGACATCAAGGACTGGGCATTCGGCATGAGCGTCGGCGGTGGTTTCGACTTCAACGTCGCGCGCCGCTGGAACATCTCCGCAGGTCTGAAATACGAGCCCATGTTCGACAGCGGCCGCAGCAATCCGCTCGTCGTCTTCGTAGGCGCAGCATACAGGTTCTGACAAGAGCAGTTACCGACGTAGAAGGGTCTGCCAGACAAGTCCGTTATTTACGATTTCACCCCCGCCAGAGCAATCTCGGCAGGGGTGAATTGTTTTGAGGAACTTGTCAGGCAGCCTTTCCCGTTTCGTCATGCGGCAAAACCGCCGGCTCCCCGGGGCTGTGCCGCTGCGAGGCAGCAGCCGGGACGAACGTCCCGTTTGCCATGGCAAGGCCGGAACAGCTTTCCCGCCGGACGCAACCTGCTGCACAGGCGACAGGCCGATCCCGCGGACGCATGGCCCCGGCATACGGGTTATTTGGTCTTATACGCGCAGCGGTATTTGCCCTTTGCCAGGTTCATCAGCTTTCCTTTCAGCAGGTTGCGGCGCAGGGGCGAAATCCGGTCGGTGAAGACGATGCCCTCGATGTGGTCGTATTCGTGCTGGATGACCCAGGCCTTCAGCCCGTGGAACTCCTCGTCGTGCTCGACGAAATCCTCGTCCATATAACGCATCCGGATCGCCAGCGAGCGGGGCACGTCGGCATGGATGCCGGGGAACGAGAGGCATCCCTCGTTGTAGGTCTTCTTTTCCTCCGACAAGGCATAGATCTCGGGGTTGATAAAGGCGCGCTTGTAGTCGGCGCACTCCGGGTCGTCCTCGCCCCAGGGTGTGCAATCGACGATAAAAAGGCGGATATTCTTGCCGATCTGCGGTGCTGCCAGCCCGACGCCCTCGGCTTCGCCGAGCGTCAGGAACATGTCTTCCACGAGTTTCTTCACCTCGGGATAATCGGGCGTGATCCGCTCGCAGGGCTTGCGCAGCACGTCCGAACCATAAATTACTATCGGATAAATCATTTGTTAAACTCCATATAACTCTGTAAAATAATCGTGGCCGAGATCTTGTCCACCAGCGCCTTGTCCCGGCGCGCCATCTTGCCGATACCGCTTTCGAGCATCGTGCGGTGCGCCATCACCGAGGTGAAACGCTCGTCGTGGAAGACGACCTCCTTGTCGGGCCAGGCCTTCCGCAGGCGCACGGCCAGCGGCTCGATGAAACGCCACGTTTCCGAAGGCGTGCCGTCCATGCGCGAGGGCTTTCCCACCACGATGGTACTAACGTCCTCCGAGGCGAAATATTTTGCCAGCCACGCCTCAAGTCCCTTCGTATCGACCGTATCGAGCCCCCCGGCGATCAGACGCAGCGGATCGCTCACGGCAATCCCCGTGCGCTTCGTCCCGTAGTCTATGGCAAGTATCCGTCCCACGCACTAAAGGTTCGGGCCGGATTCGCCGCCCATATAACAGTAGTTCCTCAGCAGCCAGCCGGCCAGCATTCCGGCCGCCAGGCAAAGCAGCAGCGCCCACCAGGGGAAACGCCGTTTTTCACCCTCGACGATGCTGTCGGAATCGAAAATATTGAACCGGCCCATAATCGCCCCGCTACAGGTTCATTTTCCGGAACAGCTTGCGGTACGAGCACTCCTCTTCGACGAGCGAAGGCAGCGACTCGATCATGACGCGCTCCTGCTCCATCGTATCGCGGTGGCGCACCGTCACGGTGCCGTCCTCGAGCGTCTGCCCGTCGACGGTCACGCAGAACGGCGTACCGATGGCATCCTGGCGGCGGTAGCGCTTGCCGACGGAATCCTTCTCGTCGTAAACGACGTTGTAATCGTATTTGAGGTCGTCGACGATCCGCTGCGCCACCTCGGGCATGCCGTCTTTCTTCACCAGCGGCAGCACGGCCACCTTCACGGGCGCCAGCGCAGCCGGCAAACGCAGCACGACGCGCGAATCGCCGCCATCGAGCTGCTCCTCGGTGTAAGCCGCCGACATTACCTGCAGGAACATGCGGTCGACACCGATCGAGGTCTCGACGACATAGGGTACGTAGCTCTCGCCTGTTTCCGGGTCGAAATACTGGATCTTCTTGCCCGAGAATTTCTGGTGGTTGCCCAGGTCGAAATCCGTACGCGAGTGGATGCCCTCGACCTCCTTGAAACCAAACGGGAAGTTGTATTCGATGTCGGTCGCGGCATTGGCATAGTGCGCCAGTTTGTCGTGGTCGTGGAAACGGTAGCGGTCGTCGCCGAAGCCCAGTGCACGGTGCCAGGCCATACGGGTCTCCTTCCACTGCTGCCACCACTTCATCTCCTCGCCGGGACGTACGAAGAACTGCATCTCCATCTGCTCGAATTCGCGCATGCGGAAGATGAACTGGCGGGCCACGATCTCGTTGCGGAACGCCTTTCCGATCTGCGCGATTCCGAACGGCAGTTTCATGCGGCCAGTCTTCTGCACGTTCAGGAAATTGACGAAGATACCCTGTGCCGTCTCGGGACGCAGGTAGATCGTATTGGCACCCTCGGACGTCGAGCCCATCTGGGTCGAGAACATCAGGTTGAACTGGCGCACCTCCGTCCAGTTGCGCGTACCCGAAATCGGGCACACGATCTCGCAGTCGACGATGATCTGGCGCAGTTCATTCAGGTCATTGGCGTTCTGGGCGGCCACGAAACGCTTGTGCACCTCGTCGCGCTTGGCCAGGGTCTCGGCCACGCGGGGCGAAGTCTCGCGGTACTTGGCCTCGTCGAACGACTCCCCGAAGCGCTTGCGGGCCTTCTCGACCTCTTTTTCGACCTTTTCATCCTGCTTGGCCAGCCAGTCTTCGATCAGCACGTCAGCGCGGTAACGCTTCTTCGAGTCCTTGTTGTCGATCAGCGGGTCGTTGAACGCACCGACATGGCCCGAAGCCTCCCACGTGCGGGGATGCATGAAGATCGCGGCATCCAGCCCCACGATATTCTCGTGCAGCTTGACCATCGAATCCCACCAATAACGCTTGATGTTATTCTTCAGCTCCACGCCGTTCTGGCCGTAGTCGTAGACGGCGCCGAGCCCGTCGTATATCTCGCTCGAGGGGAATACGAACCCGTACTCCTTGCAGTGCGCCACCAGTTTTTTGAAAAGTTCTTCCTGCGTCATTTTATCTTGTTTTTAAATTATTTTCTGAATTACAAAAGTACAAAATAATTGGGAACTACGTCTTTCCGTAGCGAATTTATTTCTATATTTGCCACGGCGGCCTGCCATGGGCCGCCGACATAAGAGACAAAAAAAAGTGCATCGGCTTTTTTCTTCCGGCAGAAAATTGGACACTTTCCCGGACGGTAAGGAACGAAGGTTGATGCTCTCGCTGTTTTTCAGCGCGGGCATATTCTACCATTCTACCGTTCGGGTCGTCCAATACCTCTGCCGTGGATGTAGGATCGAGTCCGCGCTTTTGCGTCCCGCCCCGATGAAACGACCCAAACATATGACGGGAACGATGAAACTTCTGATTGCGCTCATTGCCATCGCTATCATAGCAATATGCGGCAATGCCGGAAGTAAGAAATAGTGCTACACCAGCCCGGCGCGCAGGAACGAGAAATCGCCTTCGCGCGCTATGATTATGTGATCCAACAGCCGGATGTCGAACAACGCCGCAGCCTGTGCGACACGCTCGGTGAGCACCTTGTCCTGCGGACTGGGCGCCGCAGCCCCCGAAGGGTGGTTGTGAATCAGCACCAGCTGTGTGGCGAGCAGTTCCAACGCCCGTTTAACAACCAGCCTATGGTCGACGACCGTTCCCTGCACCCCGCCCTGGCTTATGCGCTGGCGCTCGATGATGCGGTTGGAAGAGGTGAGGTAAACCGCCCAACACTCCTCATAGGCAAGCGTTTCCAGCTGCGGGCGGAACAGCGCCACCACGTCGTCGCTCGTCGCAATGACATCCGCCTCCGCAGCCCGCGACGCAGCGACGCGGCGGCCGAACTCGGCGGCAGCAAGCAGCAGGCGGGCACGCCTGAGCCCCAACCCGCCGACCATCCGCAGGCGGGCTGCATCTTCCGACCCGATACGCGCGAGCGCCCCTCCGCAGGCCGCAAGCAACGCCCCGGCCGTCTGTTCGTCATCGGTCAGCACGGCCAGCAACTCCGCATCGCTGAGGGATTCGACGCCCCTCGCCGTCATCTTATCGGTAATCGTCTTCATAGGGAAAATATCAGGCAGGAAATCGGGTCTATATCGCGCAGTATGCGGAAAAGTTATCGGTCACAAAATCGAGCCGCATATCGTAAGCATCCGGCCGGCCCAGGGCATCAGCCGGGCTTTCCGCCGGCACCGGATTATAACCGAAAGTTATTGCGTCAGCCGGTCGACCCTGTCCAGCAGCGACGCGCACTGCTCGTCGGTCATGTACTCCGCCACGGAGAATGCGGCATGCTGCTCGGCCTCTTTCTTCGATTCGCCCGAGCCGTGCCCCACCTCTATGCCGTCGACCAGCACCGTGGAGTAAAATACGGGGTGGTTCGAGGAGTACTCCTTGTCGTTACCCGTGCGGAATACGATCTTGAGGTGGTTTTTCTGGCACCACTCGATCAGCCGGCTCTTGAAGTCGGTCTCCGACTCGGTCAGTTCGTCGAGGTTCAGGGCCTGGAAATAAATCCGGTTGATCAGCAGCCGGTTGGTGAACTCATACCCCTGGTCGAGGTAGACGGCACCTATCATCGCCTCGAAGGCATCGCCGTAGATATGCTTCTGGCTGATGCTCGTACTGGCGTTCGAGATGACATGCCGATCCAGGCCGATTTTCACGGCCAACTCGTTGAGCGACTGCCTCGACACGATCTTCGACCGCAGCTGCGTGAGGAACCCCTCGTCCCGGTCGGGATACTCGATGAAAAGGTAGTCCGAGGTAACGGCCTCTATCACGGCGTCGCCCAGGAATTCGAGCCGCTCGTTGTTGATCGGGCGCCCGTCCTCCAGAACCAAAGAAGCTGACTTGTGAATCAAAGCCAGCTTGTAAAGTTCGATGTTGTTCGGGATAAACCCGAACATATCATCGACAGTCTTGTAATACGCCTTATCCCGCCCGAAATTCCTTCTAAGGGGGCGCAGTATGAAATCGAACACGGGCCCGGACGGTTTTAAGGTAATCAGATCTTACGGAAAATGACCGTGGAGTTATGTCCGCCGAAACCGAACGTATTGCTCAGGGCACATCTTACTTCGCGCTTCTGCGCCTTGTTCAGCGTGAGGTTCAGGTTCGGGTCGATCTCCGGGTCGAGGTTCTCACAGTTGATGGTCGGGGGAACCACGCCGTGCGTGATGGCGAAGATGCAGGCCAGGGCCTCGGCAGCTCCGGCAGCACCCAGCAGGTGACCGGTCATCGACTTGGTGGAAGAGATATTGACGTTATAAACGTGGTCGCCCAACACACCGGCGACAGCCTTCAGTTCGGGGATGTCGCCCGCGGGGGTCGAGGTACCGTGGACATTCACATAATCGATATCTTCGGGTTTGATGCCGGCGTCCTTGATGGCGTCGCGCATCGACTTCATGGCACCCTTTCCTTCGGGATGGGGGGCGGTGAAGTGGTAAGCGTCGGCAGAAGCGCCGCCGCCGATGATCTCGCAGTAGATCTTGGCACCGCGGGCCTTGGCATGTTCATACTCCTCGAAGATCAGGGCACCGGCGCCTTCGCCGATCACAAAACCGTCGCGATCCTTGTCGAACGGACGCGAAGCGTGCTGCGGGTCGTCGTTGCGCGTGGAGAGCGCCTGCATGGAATTGAACCCGCCGACACTCGGCTCGTTGACCGCAGCTTCGGAGCCTCCGGCCACCATCACGTCGGCCTTGCCATAGCGGATGGCGTCGAACGCGGCGATCATACCGTGGTTCGAAGATGCGCACGCAGACACCGTGCAGTAGTTCGGCCCCATGAAGCCGTACTTCATGGAGATGAAGCCGGCGGCGATGTCGGAGATCATGCGGGGAATAAAGAACGGGCTAAACCGCGGGGTTCCATCCCCTGCGGCCCAGCCCAGACACTCATCGAAGAAAGATTTGATTCCTCCGATGCCCGAACTCCAGATCACACCCACCTGCTCCTTGTCGACGGCCTCGAGGTCGAGCGCCGAATCCTCGACGGCCTGCGTGGCCGCGATCAGGGCATACTGGGTGAAAAGGTCGTACTTGCGTACTTCCTTACGGTCGAAATAGAGGTTCGAGTCGTAATTCTTTACTTCACAAGCAAACTTCGTCTTAAACTTCTCTGCATCGAAATGAGTAATCGGTGCGGCACCGCTGACTCCCTTCTCCAAATTCGAAAAATACTCTTCAATATTATTACCGAGCGGGTTGATCGTACCGATGCCCGTAACAACTACTCTTCTTTCTGTCATAAATTTAAGGCTATAAGAGGCTGTGAAAGCTCTTTTTATAAATTATTTCTTGTGCTCTTCGATATACTTGATAGCGTCGCCAACGGTAGCGATCTTCTCAGCGTCCTCGTCCGGAATCTGGATATCGAAAGCCTTCTCGAACTCCATGATCAATTCTACGGTGTCGAGCGAATCAGCACCCAGATGGTTGGTGAAGCTTGCTTCGGGTACAACCTCCGATTCCTTGACACCCAGTTTGTCGACGATGATCTCGACAACTTTTGATTGAACTTCTGACATAATTTTAATTTTTTAGTTAAACAATTATTTGGAAATAGTTCTTTCGTATTTCCGGGGTAATTTTGCGCAAAAGTAACACTTTTTTTATTACTTTTGACAAAACAGACCTTTTTTTTATTCACAACTTTTTCGACATTTAGCACATTTTTCAAATTAAACGATTCAAAACCATAGGCTTATGAAATTGCTTCTGATCTCGAATTCGACCAACGCCGGAGAGGAATACCTCCGCTATCCGATGCCCGAAATCGGGCGTTTCCTGCAGGGCGTCAGCGAAATCGTATTCGTCCCCTATGCCGCCGTGACATTTTCCTACGCCGAGTACGAAAAAAAGGTGCAGGCACGCTTCTCGGAGCTGGGTATCCGCGTGCGTTCGGTACACCGGGCCAAAGACCCCGCGCGCATGGTACGCGAGGCGGAAGCCCTGTGCGTCGGGGGCGGCAACACCTTCGCGCTGGCAAAAAAGATGCAGGAGCAGGGGCTTATGGCTGCCATCCTGCGTAAAATCAAGGCCGGGACTCCCTATGTCGGCTGGTCGGCGGGCAGCAACGTGGCATGTCCCACCATCTGCACCACAAACGACATGCCCATCGTCGAGCCGCAGTCGTTCAGGGCTGTCGGAGCCGTAAAGTTCCAGATAAACCCCCACTACCTCGACGCCAACCCCGAGGGGCACGCCGGAGAGACGCGCGAGCAGCGCATCCTAGAATACATCGAGGCCAACCCGCGGCGCTGGGTCGCCGGGCTGCGCGAAGGGTGCATGCTCTGCCATGCGGAGGGGAAACTCGAACTGATCGGCAAGCGCCCGATGCGCATGTTCCGCAAGGGCATGGAGCCCTTCGAAGTACAACCGGGCAGCGACCTGTCGTTCCTGCTCTGATCCCCGGCCGGAAGCGCTTCTGGCCGTAATCAAAAATATTTATATAAATAGGTATGAAAGTTCTGATAGCGGGCATGGGCCTCATAGGAGGCTCTTTTGCCCTCGCGTTGCGCGACCGCGGCATGGCGGACGAAATACTCGGTGTCGAGAGTTCGGAGGGTAACGCCGCCGAGGCACTGCGGCTCGGGCTGGCCGACCGCATCGTGGCGTTCGAAGAGGGCATCCCACAGGCCGACCTCGTGGTGCTGGCCACCCCTGTCGATACAATTCCCCTGATGGCCGTAAAAGCCCTCAACCGCGTAAACGGCAGCCAGGTGGTGATGGATTTGGGTTCCATCAAGGCCGAATTGTGCGAGGTTATCTCGATGCACGCCCGCCGCGGGCGCTTCGTAGCCGTCCATCCGATGTGGGGCACCGAATACAGCGGGCCGCGCGCTGCACAGCACGGCGCCTTCACGGGGCGCAACGTCGTATTGTGCGAAGTGGAGCGGAGCGACCCCGACGCGCTGGCGATGGCCGAGCGGATCTTCCGCACGCTGGAGGCGCCCGCCGTCTACATGGACGCCGAGGAGCACGACCTGCATGCGGCCTACGTGTCGCACATCTCCCACATCACCTCGTTCGCGCTGGCGCTGACCGTGCTCGAGAAGGAACGCGAGGAGCGGCACATCTTCGACCTGGCGGGCGGCGGGTTCGAGAGCACCGTGCGGCTGGCCAAGAGCTCGGCCGCCACGTGGGTGCCGATCATGCTGCGCAACAAATACAACCTGCTGGACGTGCTGCGCGAGCATATCCACCAGTTGCAGATCATGCGCAGGATGATCGAGCGCGACGACGCCGAAGGGCTGAAGGCCGCCTTCGACCGGGCCAACTCGATCCAGCGCATCATCCACTGACAGGCATGAGTACGACGGCCGAAACGGGACGTGCGGGCGAACGGGCCGCGGCGGAATACCTCCGCCGTGCGGGGTATGAAATCTGCGCCCTCAACTGGCGCAGCGGCCGCTACGAACTGGACATCGTGGCCCGCAAGGCGGGGATCGTGCATTTCGTGGAGGTCAAGACCCGCAGGGCCGGCTCCCTGACGCCGCCCGAGGCTGCCGTCACGCCGCAGAAGTTCCGCGCACTGACGCGGGCGGCCGTGCGTTACCTGGCCGCAACGGGCGGGCAGGACGAGGCGCAGTTCGACCTGGCGGCCGTGGACGTGATGCCCGACGGGCACATGGAGGTACGCCTGGTGGAGCAGGCGATGGAATACAACTGGTAATTTTGCATTTCCGACAAATTATACTACCTTTGTCGCACTGAAAATGAAAGCCCTGCGTACAGGGCCGGAAAACCCGGGCCCGCCCGGCGAACGTTAACGTATAGTATTTCAACACCGCAAACCGTAAACACCGATGTGGTTATATAATTTCGGTCTGACACTCTATGTGTGGCTCATCCGGCTGGTCGCACCGAGGCATCCGAAGGCACGGCTATGGATAGACGGGCGCAAAGACCTCTATAAACGCATGGCCGAGACCATCGACCCGACCGACCGCATCGTCTGGGTGCACGTCGCGTCGCTCGGCGAATTCGAACAGGGGCGGCCCATCATCGAACGCATCCGCAAGACCCATCCCGAATACAAGATCCTGCTCACGTTCTTCTCGCCCTCGGGCTACGAAGTCCGCAAGAATTACCAGGGCGTGGATTACATCTTCTACCTGCCGATCGACACGCCGCGCAACGCCCGCCGGTTCCTCGATGCGGCGCATCCCGAAATCGCAATCTTCGTAAAATACGAATTCTGGCTTAACCTGCTGCGCGACCTGCGCCGCCGCAAGGTGCGCACCTATATCGTCTCGGCCATCTTCCGCCGCAACTCGATCTTCTTCCGCCCCTACGGCGGCATGTGGAGGCAGGCGCTGGAGTCCTTCGACGTGATGTTCGTGCAGAACGAGGAGTCGAAAAAGCTGCTGGCCGGGCTGGGCTTCGACAACGTGATCGTAGCGGGCGACACGCGTTTCGACCGCGTGGCCGAAATCGCCGCCGCAGCCAAACATATCGACATCATCGACCGGTTCAAGGGGGACAAACGCCTCTTCGTGGCGGGTTCGACCTGGAACCCGGACGAAGAGCTGCTGATCCGACTGATAAACGACAACCCCGACGTGAAATTCATCGTGGCACCGCACGAGATGGACGAAGGCCGCATGGCACGCCTCGCGGCCGAGGCCAAGGGCGGGACGCTCCGCTACACGCAGTGCACGCCCCACACGGCTTACGGGTCGAAGCAACTGCTGATCCTCGACACGGTGGGGATCCTGGCGTCGGTCTACGGCTACGCGACGTGGAGCTATATCGGCGGCGGGTTCGGTGTGGGGATACACAACACGCTCGAAGCGGCGACATTCGGGCTTCCGGTGGCATTCGGCCCCAACTACGCGAAATTCAAGGAGGCACGCGACCTGGTGACGCTCGGCGCCGCCCGTTCGGTGAAAAACTACGACGAACTGCGCACGTGGTTCATCCCCTTGCGCGACAACGAGGATTTCCTGCTGAAAACAAGCCGTATAGCCAAAGACTACACCACCCGTCACCAGGGTGCCACGAACATCATCGTCAAGACCATCTTCCATTAGCCGTCCCCAAAGAGGGGACTATCGGCGTCCACCCCGGAAAGGCCGCGGAAAAGATTGCCCGACAAGCCGGTTAAAAAATCACCCTCGTCAGAGATGCTTCTGACGAGGGTGATTTTAATTCCGAGAACCGGCGGGCAGCCCCTTTATTTTTATGCCCGGCACCGGGGCATGTCATTCATAGAGCGACTTGCAGTAGTCGCGCAGGGTCTCCCAGGGATAATAGGGGCCACCGCCGACCGGCAGTTCGGCATCGCGCTCGTTGTGCAGCACCCGCACCCGCACGTCGCCGGTCTCGGGGTTGCGGAAGAAGATGAACTGCACGTTGGTCGCCATGGGCGATACGCGGTGTATCTGCCACACCCCGGCAGCTTCCTCGGCCGTCCATACGCGCCCGGAAGCCTCCCTGACGCCCAGGAGCGCCACCAGCGGAATGACGTTCACGTCGTGGCCGAAACGCAGCGAAGCCGAGAGGTTCTCCTCCCCCGCGACGACCCGTTCGGCAGTCTCCACGATATTGCGCAACAGGGGCTTGGCATCGGCGATGATCGGGTCGCCGAAACGCTTCGACGGGCCGAACATCACGTAGCGGCGGAAATTCTCGGCTTCCCAGGCGGCGTATATCTCCTCCTCGGTGAAGAGGTCGTAGAGCGAGATGCCCAGGTATTCGACGTCCTGCATGATGGCGGCCTGCGCCAACAGCTGGTTCATCAGTTTCGCCGGCCTTTTCACCTCGCGTTCCACGAAGGCGGGGTCGGAGAAGAGCGACGCCATCAGACGGGCGGGATGCGTGCGGGCATCCTGCAGGCTGTCGGCCACGGCACCGGATGCCTTTCGCTGGGAATTCAACCCTGCGCCGTTGCTCATATAAGGGATGTAGCGCTGGCTCGATTCGCGGGTCATCCGGATTTCGGGGTTCAGCTCCTTGAGACGCTCGTTGAAGGCCGCCATGCTCAGGATGCAGCGCGGCACGAGCGTCGAACGGCTCTGGACAAAGCATTCGCGGCCGTCCTCGGTCGAAAAGACCTCGGGATAGGCCTTATACATGCGTTCGGCGATGCCCCGGTGTTCCGCCACGCCGCGGGGCGAGAGGTCGCCGTAACGATCCCGGGCATCGGCTGCGATGACTTCGACCTTAGCCAGCAGGTCGCGCCCTTTGGGGGTCAGCACCCCGGCCGAGTCGGCTTTGCGCAGGATCCCCAGCGGCTCGGCATAGATCTTTTCCGAAGTATGCCAACGGCTGCCGTGGCGGCCATAGTGGCTGATGTAAAAGGGAACATAGCCCTTCGGGGCGGGTACGGCGGGGCCGGGCAGGTACTCGTACGAGTGGTAAATCCCGCCCGCGCGTTCGGGCATGGCGGCGATCTGCTCACGGGCGGTCTGGGCCGTGGCGCCCCAGAGGCCGAGCAGCAGGAACGCCGCAAAGAGCCTCATTTTCATGGTCAGTTTATTCATAGTCAGCATTTATGTGTCATTATTCCCAGTACGACCCTGTCGGTCTCGTTCATGCCGTCGCGGCCGATGGCCGTGAGGTTGCGGATGCACTTGTCGACATCCTCTTCGATGATTCCCTCGACGGGCGTCACGCAATGGCCGTCCATCGCCATCATGGCCGAGATCACGGCGGTCGAGACGCCGCTCGTGAGCTTCATGGAGCAACTCGGCTTGGCTCCGTCACAAATCATGCCCGTAAGGTTGGCGATCATGTTTTTCACCGCCGCCGCGACCTGCCCGTAGTCGCCGCCCATCAGGTAGGTAATGCCGCAGCTCGACCCCGTGGCGGCCACCACGCAGCCGCACAGGGCCGACAGGCGGCCGAGGCTCTGCTTGATATAGATCACCGTGAGGTGGCTCAGCACCAGCGCACGGATCGTCTGCTCCTCGGTGGCGGCGGTCTGCTCGGCGTAGACCACCACGGGAAGCGTCGCCGCGATGCCCTGGTTGCCGCTTCCCGAGTTGCTCATCACGGGGATCATCGCCCCGGCCATGCGGGCGTCGCACGCCGCGGAGGTGTAGGACAGTATCCGCGAGAAAATGCTGTCGCCCATAATCTTCCGTTCGCGCTCGCAACGGAGCGTACGCCCTACGCAGTGGCCGAACTCCCCGGCGAAAGCCTGCTCGGCGGCGGCCTTGTTCAGGCGGCGTGTTTCGAGGATGAAGCGCAGTTCGTCGAGGGGCGCCGTCGTGGCGAACTCCCACACGCGGTGCAGCGTGAGGGGTACTTCGCCCCCATCCTCTTCGGCCGCCGAGGCCGTACGTTTGTCGAGCGTCACCTCGCCGTCGCGCTCGAGGTATACGAACGAGGTATGGCCGCCCGCGATCACCGCCGTGGCACAGTGCCCGGCGCCCCGGGCCTCGACCTCGATATAGAGTTTCTCGGCGATACCCTGCTTCAGGTCGATACATACGCGCTTTTCGTCGATATACCGGCGGCCCTGCGCAACGGCTTCGGGCGTCACATCGCGCAGCACTTCCAGCCGGTACTCCGAACGGCCGACGAGCGCCCCGAGCGCCACGGCGATCGGCAGGCCGATCATCCCCGTACCGGGGATCCCAACGCCCATGGCGTTTTTGAGGATATTGGCGCTCAGGCGCACGGCGACCTTTTCGGGACGCGAGCCGAGCAGTTCGGCGGCACGCGCCGTGCACAGCGCCACGGCGATGGGTTCGGTACACCCGATGGCGGGCACCACTTCGCGGTTGATGAGGGCGATAATACGCTTTCGTTCGTTCTGGGACAACATGGATGTTTTTTTTCGGATGTTACAAAGATAACTATTTTTCGCTATTTTTGCATCCGACAAGTAAGACGCCGCCATGGAAAATCCGAAAAAACGCAACTGGAAAGTTCTCACCAGCGAATACCTCGCCCGCAAACCCTGGTTTACGGTACGCCACGAGAGCATCGAACTGCCCGATGGGCGCCTCATACCCGACTACTACGTCTTCGAATATCCCGACTGGGTGAACGTCATCGCCATTACGAAAGAGGGGAAATTCGTCTTTATCGACCAATACCGCCACGGGCTGGGCGAAACGGACTATGAAATCCCGGCGGGCGTGGCCGAGCCCGACGATGCCTCGATGCTGGCCGCGGCACAGCGCGAACTGGCCGAGGAGACGGGGTACGGCGGCGGCCAGTGGCGCGAGCTAATGGTCGTGGCGCCCAACCCCTCGACGCAGAACAACCTGACGTACTGCTACCTGGCGACGGGCGTGGAACGCCTGAGCGAACAGCACCTCGATGCTACGGAGGACATCCGCGTACATCTGTTCTCGGGCGCCGAGGTTCGCGAGCTGCTCGAAAGCGGCCGCATCCGGCAGGCGCTGATGGCCGCACCCCTGTGGCGTTACGCCGCGGAATACGGCCTTTAGCCCCCGAGGAAGGCGGCCGGAGATACGGCCGTACCACGCTATTCGCAGGACGGGCTCCTCACCGCCCGGGCAGGTTTTTCCGGATTTGCGCGGAATTTGCAGGCTGAGGGGAAACGGAAAAATAAAACCTGCACACCATGTATCTATCCATCGCCATCAAACTGCTGGTCGGAATGCTGGGCGTGATCTTTTTCCTGCGCATATCGGGGAAGACCCAGATGGCACAGCTCACACCCCTCGATTCGGTAAACTCGTTCGTACTCGGGGCGCTGGTCGGCGGCGTAATCTACAACCCCGACACCCCGGTATGGTATCTGGTATTCGCCTTCGCGGTGTGGACGGCGGCCAACGTCTCGCTGCGCTACCTGATGCGCTTCCACCGCATCCGCAGGGCGATCAAGGGCGACTCGGTGATGCTCGTCCGCGACCGCCGGCTGGTGATGCGCGAATTCCGCCGCAACGGGCTCGAAATGGAACAGTTCCGCACCATGCTGCGCGAAAACGGCATCTTCTCGATGTTCGACGTCGACGACGTGCGTTTCGAAACCAACGGACGGATAACCATATCGCGCCGCAACGAACCGCCAGAATCGTACCTGCTCGTCAACGGGGGCAAGGTCATGGAAGACGCACTCGAACGCAGCGGCAAGGGCAAGCGGTGGCTCCTGCGCCACCTCCGGCAGGCGGGATACCCCGATGCGGAAAAACTTTTCTGCGTGGAGTGGACACCGGGACGCGGATTCTATATCGTCCCGCTGGAGGAACCCGACGGCCGGGATGCGGCAAAGGAGACGCTTTCGGCAGACTAAGGACGGAACAGCCGGAAACGGTCTTCAGGACAACACCGGGGAACGCGCCCGGGACAACCCGGGCGAAAGGCCGTGACCGAACCAAAGCCGGGGCGCGCCATCCGACCGGCCTTAGCCGCATCTGCGGACAAATAAAAAAGGGACGGCCTAAAAGCCGTCCCTTTTCCATTCCAGGGGCACACCGCTATTTGCCCACCGTCTGCACCAGCGCAAGGAAGTAGCGGCCGGGGTCAAGGCCGAGGGTCTCGAGCAGCTCGGCCTCGGGGGCACTGCCGCGCGTGATCGACTTCAGGCCATGGCCCGCGGTGTAGAGGTTGACGTTTTCGGCATAGCCCGCGGCATCCTGCCCGCAAAGGTAGCGGACATGCCCGGCAGGAATATTCTTACCTTCATAGACCGACATGTCGGCCACATAAGCCAGGTTGAGCGGCGCCGTGAACACGAACGGCTGTGCCCCTGCGACGCTCCGGCGGTCGCCTTCCGCCACACGCACCAGTTTCTGCCCCTTGGCATCGTAACGGTAAACGCCCTCGGGGAAAAACGCATAAATGCGGATGGGATACAACGCCAGTGCCGAAGGTGCCGTGAGCCGTCCGTCCTGCGGGCGGTTGATGCCGCCGGCCGCCCACATCACGCCCGACAACTCCTCGAGCGAAAGGGCTTCGGGAGCATATTCACGCCAGGAACGGCGGTTCTGCAACGCTTCGTTGACCGTCATGCCCGATTTCGGGTCGGGCTTCAGGAGTGCGATCTCCGGCCCGTGCTTCACCGCGGTCTTCGTTTCGGGGGTCTGTGCCTGCTCCCCGGCCGTCTGCATGCCGCCGCATGACGCAAGCAGCAAGGCCGCACATGCAAAAAACTTCATAGTCATCTCTTCTCAATTTTACAGGTTTCCGGACAAATATAAAAATTCAGCCGGAAAAACGCTATCTTTACACCGAAAAAAATCTGCCGGGAACATGAAAACGACAAGCATTTACACCCTCTTTTTCTCGCCTACCGGGACATCGCGGAAAATCGCCGCAGCCGTGGCGCAGGGGATGGCAGGGACGGAAGGGAGAGCCACACGGGCGTCCGCCGGAGACAACACGGCACCGGAATCCCCTGCCGGGCAAACCCCGGAAGCGGGAACCGCAGCGGCGACACCGGAGCCTGCCGCCGGAGACAGGAACGAAACGGCAAGCGTGCACGGGGTACCGGCAGTCACGGCCATCGACCTGACCCATCCCGCCGGGTACCCCGCCCCGCTGCCGGGCGAAGCCGTCGCCATATTCGCCGTGCCGGTTTACGGAGGGCACGTGGCGCCCGTAGCCCTGGAACGCCTGCGGGAGATCCGCGGCGAAGGCACCCCAGCCGTCGTTCTGGCCGTCTACGGCAACCGCTCGTTCGGCACGGCCGTCGCAGAACTCGCCTCGTTCGTCGCGGGACGGGGATTCGTGCCCGTAGCGGCAGGGGCATTCGTCGGCGAACATTCGTACAGCACGCCCGCAACCCCGATCGCACAGGGACGCCCCGACGCACGGGATCTGACTGCCGCCACGGCATTCGGGGCTCAGGTGCGCGAAAAATTAGCAAAAACAGGGCCTTCCCCCGGCAAGAACCCGGAAACGGCATCCAACACCGCAGCAACCACCCGGGCAACCCAAACCGGCAGCATGGATGCAGCCAAGGCCCCCGCAACGGGCGCCCTTGTTCCCGTCGACCCCGCGAAGCTGCGCGAACCGCGTACGCCGCTCCTCCCGAAGCTGCGCTTCATCCGGTTCGTACTGGGCTACCGCCGCCGGCAGAAACGCCACCCCGTCGTCCTGCTGCCCGAGGGAGATGCCGCACGTTGCACGCAATGCGGCCGCTGCGTCGCACTGTGCCCCACGCAGGCCATCGCACGCGGCGACGAGCTGCACACCGACCCGGCACGCTGCATCCGCTGCTGCGCCTGCGTGAAAGGGTGCGCCTTCGGTGCCCGCACATTCCGCACGCCTTTTGCAGCAGCCCTCGCCCGGAACTTCACGCGGCGGAAACCGCCCGTAACCTTATTATAACCCTTATTGCAACATGATCGAACACCTCACACAACCCTCGCCCGCAGAGCTGGACGCACTGACCGCCCTCTGGGAGGCCTCCGTGCGGGCGACGCACGATTTTCTCAGCGAGGAGGACATCCCCTTCTTCCGGCAGATGGTTCGCAACGAAGCACTTGCGGCCGTAGACCTGTATGTCATACGGGACACCGACGACAGGACAGACCGGGCCTGCGGGTCTGGCGGGACAGACGGGACAGACGGGGCGGACGGGAACAGGGGATCGACCGCGGCAAGCCCAACGGGCGAAACCGGACGCGACAGCCGGGCAAACGAGTTCGGCGGGTTCACCGCCTTCGCAGGCGTCGCCGGCGATATGCTCGAAATGCTGTTCGTCGCCCCCGGGGCGCGGGGCAAGGGATTCGGCCGGCAACTCGTGAACCACGTCACACGGCACTGCGGCGTGCGGCGGGTCGACGTCAACGAGCAGAACCCGCAGGCCGCGGGTTTCTACGAACGGATGGGATTCCGCACCGCCGGGCGCGACGCGACCGACCCGTCGGGCCGGCCCTACCCCATCCTGCATATGGAACTCGGACACGCCCCGCACACAGGGCTCATACCGATTCCGAGCCTGCTGACCGACCGGATCGACATCGGCTTCCGGGCCGAAGTGTCCGGCACGGATACGGAAAAGCAGCCCTGACGGAAAGTGCTGTCCGACAAGCCCGGTTCTTACGATTTCACCCCCACCCGAGTTATCTCCGGCAGGGGTGATTTCCATTTTTGGGGAGCAGGCCGACAGCCCGTCCCGCACCATCGGCGGGGAAGCGGGAAAGGGTGGGATTCCCGGATGAAGAGGACGCAGCTAACGGCGCTATCGCATATATCCCGTAACGGTCAGCGGGGCATCGCCCACCTCGACCGTGACCTCCGTCGTTTCGCCGCGGGCGTTCTCGTAGCGGAACGTATAGGACTTGCCTTTTTCCAGCAGGAACCTCAACGCATCGTTCATGTCCTGCCTCGGCCCGGCCGTGCGGCCTCCGCCCATCTGCTCGGCACCGCAGAATACATCGACATTGGCCGCCACGCGGGCGTCCGAGCGCCCTTCGTGCGCCGCACTGTCGTACATCACGAAAGTCACCGTCGTATGCCTTCCCTGCGCCACGAGGGCCTGTTCGTAGGATGCATAGAGGTCGCGGTAACGCTGCGAGACATCGACCCCGTGCACCTCACGCGAGTCCTCGCTCCACACCATCGGAAACCAGTCGCCGGTCGGCCGGAACGACACGGCGAAGATGCCGTGCGTACGGTCGTCGAGCGCCCGCCCGGCATCCGAAAGGAACCAGGCATGGTCGAGCCCCGAGGGGTAATATTCCGTGAAATACCAGCGGCCGCCGATCCATACCTCGACCCAGCTGTGGTTGCCGCGGTCGTCGTGCCACGCGGGAGTCCCGGCGAAACGCGCCGGGATTCCCGCCGCGCGCAGGGCGTCGACCAGCAGCACCGAAAGCCCCGTACAGGAGGCCATATGCTGCCGCATCGACTCGGCAGGGCTCTGGTTGGTCTTTTCGCGGGCGGTGTTGTACTCCACCCCGACGTCGGCCGCGATATTCCGGTTCACGGAGTCGATCGCCGCGCGGATGTCGCGGCAAAGCGCCACGCGCCGGGCGAAGCGCGGGTAGAAATCCGCCCGCCAGCTGTCGCGCACCTCGTCCACGGCGGCATAGGGCAGCACCTCGTTCAGGAAGACGGAATCGGGCAGCGCACGTGTCCAAGGGTAGTCCCGGCGGGCACGGTAGGCATATTCCACATTCTCGCGCAGCAGGTCGAGGCGCATCGTGTCGCGGTCGCCCCGGGGCATGTGGGCGATCAGAAAGGCCATCCCTTCGCGCTGCTCGCGCGGGGTTTGCCGCAGCAAATGCCGCAGGCTGTCGGCGCGCGGGCAGCCGGCCAGCGCGGCATCCAGCAGCGGTTCGTATCCGGCGGGGACACCGCAGCCGTAACGGCCGCAGGCACAGAGACACGCCCCCAGCAAAAGGAAGATGATGCGTTTCATGGTTCGAGCAGGGTAAGTATTTGTCGGATGAGCCGTTCGTCGGCACAAAGAAGATCGTATTCGGAAACATCGCCGCAGCCGCCCATCGAAACATGCGGGTTGCGGAAAACCATGCCGCCCGGACGCACGCTGCGGGCGCTGAAATGCACGGCATCGACGCCCGTGGCCGCCAGCTGCCGCACATTCGAGGGGTTGACACCGCTGCCGGCCATCAGTTCGATGCGTCCGGCGGCCTGCGCCACCAACGCCCGCAGCGTGTCGATGCCTTCGACGGCCGTATTGCGGCCCCCCGAGGTCAGGATCCGGCGGCATCCGGCAGCTACCGTCGCTTCGAGCGCCTCCTCCAGGTCGCACGCCATGTCGAACGCCCGGTGGAAGGTGGTCTGCATCGGCCCCGCCTCGGCGACCAGGGCAGCCGTACGCTGCACGTCGACCCGCCCGTCGGGGGTGAGCACGCCGAAGACCACGCCGTCGGCGCCACATTCGCGGGCGAAGCGCACCTCTTCGAGCATTTGGCGGAATTCGGTATCGGAATAGAGGAAATCCCCGCCGCGGGGACGCACCATCACGCTGAGCTGCAACCCTCCGATACGGCGCGCCATACGGATGGCGGCAGCCGAAGGGGTCGTGCCGCCCTCGTAAGGGGAGGCACACAATTCCACGCGCGTGACACCCGCACGGCGGGCAGCCTCGCACACCTCGACGCTGTAGGCGCAAAGTTCGGTCGTCATACGGCAAAGGTAAAAAATCCGCACCGGAAAAACAAGCCCGCGAAAACGGCCGGCCGGGCAGGCGGTCAGCGCAGCACGACGGTGACGGACATCGGCCCGTGAGCGCCGAACACCAGCGCCTGTTCGATGTCGGCAGTCTTCGAAGGGCCCGACATGAAACACCCGTAGGCGAAGTCCCCGACTTCGGGGCGCACGACGGCTTCGTGCATCGTATCGACCAGCGCATCGCGCGGGATGACGACCATCAGCGCCGTGGCGCCGAAATAGAGCGCCTTGTGGCGGATGTCCTGCGGGATCCACACGGCACCGTTCTCGGCGACGCCGAACGCCCCCGAAACGACCCCCAAGTCTATGTCGACCAACTCGCGCGGGTCTTCGACCCGGTCGGGATTCACCGTGGCGAGCGTCACTTCGGGCAGTGCCGAAGCGACACTCTTCGCATCGGGGTAGCAGCGGCGTACGACCTCATCGAGCGTCGTTGCCCCGTCCAGCCATACGGCCTCGCCCCCGGCCGCCCGGAGCCGCTGGGCGAACATCGCCGCAGGGTCGTCGAAATGCTGGGGTTCGTAGCCGAAGTCGGGGTATGCGTATTCGGGCATTCCCGCCGCGGCGATCCGTTTCAGTATGTTTTCCTTGCTGTTATTCATCTTTACTCGTTTTTCCGGATTTTACCTCGCCCCGCTTCCACAGGGCATTGAACGTCTTGGGGGCGAACGGCGGCATGTCGCGGCCCGGGGCGCTCCACGGATTGAACCGGTTGTTGAGCACGGCGTGCGGGAGATGTTCCGCGACGCGGGCCAGCGCGATGCCGCCGTAGAATCGTCGTCGCCCTCCCATGATGAAGTCCATGCCTTTGACCGTCAGTTTCTTTACCGGGTCGGCCAGATGCATGGGCGCCAACTCCTGCCGCCATGCGTAAATCTGTTCCCCGAGGTCGATCATCGCCGGGCATACGTCCGAGCAGGAGTAGCACAACGAGCAGGCCGAGACATTGCCGTGGTGGAGCTTCGGCGAACGCAGCATCGACAGGTTGATGCCCAGCGGCCCGGGGATGAAATAGGAGTAGGAATAGCCGCCCGAGCGCCGGTAGACGGGGCAGGTATTCATACAGGCGCCGCAACGCAGGCATTTGAGCATGTTGCGGTGCGCGGCATCGGCCAGCCACTCCGAGCGGCCGTTGTCCACGATCACGACGTGTATCCGTTTGCCTGGTGCAGGCTTGCGGTAGAGCGACGTGTAGGAGGTGACGGGCTGCCCCGTCCCCGAACGCGCCAAGAGGCGCGTGAAGACCGCCAGCGCCCGCATGTCGGGGATAACCTTCTCCAGCCCCATGATGGCGATATGCAGGTCGGGGAACGACGTTCCCATGTCGGCATTCCCCTCGTTGGTACAGACGGCCAGCGTCCCCGTGGAAGCCACGGCGAAGTTGACGCCCGTCATGGCGATGTCGGCGCCCAGGAATTTGGGCCGCAACTGGCGGCGAGCCTCGTGCGTCAGGTAGGTGGGATCGCTGTTGCCGTGCTCGGTGCCGAACTCGCGCTCGAAAAGCTCGCCGACCTCCTCACGGCGTACGCCGATGGCGGGCAGCACGATGTGGCTGGGCGGCAGCTCCAGCAACTGCATGATCCGCTCGCCCAAGTCGCTCTCGACGGCATCGACGCCCCGCTCGCGCAGGTAGGGCGTAAGCCCGCACTCCTCGGAGAGCATCGACTTGCTCTTGATGAGGTTCCGCCCGCCGTGCTCCTGCACCAGACGCCACACCGTGGCGTTCATCTCGTCGGCGTCGGCGGCCCAGTGCACCACCATGCCGTTGGCCGTGGCGTTGCGTTCGAACTCTTCGAGGTAATGCCCCAGATGGCTCAGCGTATGGCGCTTGATCTCGGACGACATGCGCCGCAGGTCTTCCCATTCGGGCACCGTGCGTGCCATCTTGTCGCGCTTTTCGCGTACGGCGTAAAGCGCCTTGTCGTGCCACGCCGTGCGTTCGGCGTCGGCGATGAATTTCGCGGCGGCTTTGGAGTGGGTGCTCATAACTTCGAATTGAGGATTTCAACGGCATGGATGGTGCGGATCGGGAGTTTGTCGTGGTCGATAACCCCCTGCATGTGCATCAGGCACGAAGAGTCGGCACCCGTAATGTATTCGGCCCCCGTAGCCATGTGGTCGCGCACCTTGTCGCGCCCCATGCAGACCGACACGGCGTTCTCCTCGACGGAGAACATGCCGCCGAAACCACAGCATTCGTCGCGGCGCGACGGCTCGGCGATGTCGATGTCCCCGACCAGCGAGAGCAGGTCGCGTAGCTTCGACATATAGGGCACGTTCAGCTCGCTGGGCGATGACAGCCCCATTTTGCGCACCCCGTGGCAGGAGTTGTGCACGCTCACCCGGTGCGGGAAACGTGCATCCAGCTTCGCGGGCTTCACCACGTCGTGGATGAACTCGCAGATCTCCCAGATACGCGAATCGACGCAGGCATGCTCGCGGTAATTGTCCAACAACCGCGGATAGCCCTCGCGCACGAAAACCACGCAGCTGGCCGAAGGCCCGACCACGTAGTCGTACTGCGCAAAAAGCGCATCCATATGCGCGGCCAGCGCCCGGGCGTCCTTCTCGAACCCGGCATTGGCCATCGGCTGCCCGCAGCAGGTCTGTCCGAGAGGGTAATCCACCTCGCAGCCCAGCCGCGAGAGCAGTTCGTACGACGCACGTCCCACCCCGGGGTAGACGGCGTTGATATAACAGGGTATGAACAATCCTACTTTCATGTTCGTCGGTTTAGTATGCTGTCGCGTATGCCCCAAAGATAGCGGATTTACGCGAAAATTGTCCTCCCCCGGGCCATTTGGGCTATAAAACGGATGTAACATGGCTAATAACCAACGTCATATAAATCAAACAAAATAAATTATCGAACTTCCAAATCCCGGCCGCAATAACATATTTAGCTCTACAATAGAAATAAATAGACGCATTACATGTGCCGCTAAGCTTTTTTTCGTATTTTTGCTATCGTCACTTTTAAATTCAATCCTATTATGAAATTAACCACACTATTCATGCTGGCCATCACGTCAGCCATTACTTTGGTCGGTTGTTCGGACAACGATGATCCCAAAAATCCGGTAGCCGTTACGGGCGTAACCTTGAACACGTCCTCTCTCAGCCTGCATAAAGGCGAGTCCGAAACGCTTACCGCAACGGTAAAACCGGAAAATGCCGAGGATAAAACAGTAACATGGAGTTCGTCGGACATTACCTGCGTTTCGGTAGACAATACGGGTAAGGTAACAGCCATCGCCATCGGCAAAGCCACCGTCACAGCCGAAGCCGGTCAAAAATCGGCGACCTGCCTGATAACAGTAACGGGAATTCCCGTAGAGTCGGTTACGTTGGACAAGGAAACCCATGAAATGCAGGTCGGAGAAACCGTAACCCTGAAAGCGACCGTGCTTCCGGACAATACGGACGATAAAATCATCACCTGGACTTCCTCTAAAACAGATGTCGCCACAGTAAACGACGGTACGGTTTCAGCCGTTGCTGCGGGGAAAACCGTCATTACAGCAAAAGCGGGTGAAAAAACGGCAACGTGCGAAATAACGGTAACCGCCCGTCCCTCCACACCTGCTATCGGCGATTACTACTACTCCGACGGCTCTTATTCCTCCGCCCTGGAAACGGGGAAAGACCCGATCGGAATTATATTCTGGGTCGGCGATCCCACGAAAGACGATGCGATCCTGAGACAGGAACATCCCGGATGTACTCATGGATTGGTTGTAGCCCTGCACGAAACCGACAGTCCGTGGCAGGCATATTACTCCGATTACGATGCGACGGTCAGCGCATGGCTCGGAAACAACCTCACAGGCTATACCTCCCTGCTCGCCGGTTATAAAATGGACGACAACCTCAATAAAATGCTGGGATATAACAATACCAAGGCCATCGAGGCATTCAATGCAGACGAAGCCAACGAATGGTGGGAGGTCGAAATCGTAACCTATGTCCAGGAATATCGCGACAAGACCAAAGCGCCCGAAAATTCAAGCGACTGGTACGCCCCCTCGGTAAAAGAACTCTCATTACTTTGCACGGGAGTCTTCGACGGGAATATCGACGATCTCGGGTACGAGGACGAACCCGACACAGCCAACAGCCTCGCGATCAACGAAAGATTGGCGACAATCGGGTCTGCAAGCCAATTAAGCAACATTACCTACTGGACGGCTTCGGAAGAAGACGGACGTACGGCAAAAATCATAAATTTCAAGTCCGGCATTGTGGCCAGCAGCAATAAGGGCAATGACAGCAACTTGATCCGGTGCATACTGGCATTCTGAAAACAGCCTGATCCCTGTCTGTCCACAGATACGGGCTGACAGAAAAAACACCCCGGATACGAATTCGTATCCGGGGTTTCTGCTCCCAGGAGTATTTCACCTGGGCTACGCATGCCTCTATTTCACTTCGATCTGGCGCGTGGCGGCGGCCAGTTCCTCGACCTTCTTCTTGGGAATGTCAATGGTCATCACGCCGTTTTCGACCCTGGCCGAAATTTTCTCGCGCTCGATGTTGTCGGGCAGCAGCAGGCTCTGCTGGAACTGCGTATAGGAGAATTCGCGGCGCAGGTAGGTACCTTTGTGCTTCTTGTCCTCCTCCTTCTCCTCGGATTTCTTCTCCAGGGAGATGATCAGCTCGTTGTCCTCGTTGATGTGGACTTTGAAATCCTCACGGGTCATGCCCGGAGCAGCGACCTCCACCTTGTACTCGTCTTCGTCTTCGATGATGTTGACGGCAGGAGCCGTGGCGTTGCGGCGTTCGGCGAGCCAGTTGTTATCCAGAAATTCGTTGAAAATGCTCGGCAGCCAGTTTTGATTCGTTCTTGCAGGTGTCATAATCTTGTCCTCCTTGTTTTATTTTGGTTTAACTTTATTTTCTTTCGCAGCCCCTTCCGGAGCGGTTTCATCTGTAACAGGTCAAATCCTGTGCCAGCCGCATGAAAACGAAAAAATGTCACAAATTGTCACACATCCTGCTATTCCGACATGACAAACCGGCAAAAAAACCTTCCGGCAGCGACGGAACAGGCGGCCTTTTCGCATTTGCGGAAAAAAGCCTACCTTTGCCGCATGGATTTCGCACGGATACTGACCGAACGCTACGCGCTCTCGGACGAGGGCACGGGCCTGCTCATGCAATCCGCCACGCTGACGCGACACGCCCGCAAGGAGGTCATCATCGAGGAGGGGCAGCGCGATGCGGACGTCTGCTTCGTGGCCGAGGGTTCGGTGCGCACGTATGTCATGCGCGAGGACAAGTACGTCATCTTCTCCTTCTCGTTCGAGGGCGACCCGGCTACCTCGACGCTCGGCACACAGCCCGGCGGCTTATCGCGCCAGACGATCGAAACGATGGAGCCCACGACCCTGGTACGCATCCCGCGTGCCCGCATGGACGAGCTTTTCGCCGGGAACGCCGAACTGGCCGACTGGGGACGGCGCATGGCCGAGGAGCAGTTGCGCCGCCACGAGGACTATTTCGCCGACTACGCCTGGCGCGGCAAACGCGAACAGTACGGTCGCATGCTGCGCGAATATCCCCAGCTGCTGCAGCGCATCGCCCTGAAAGACCTCGCGGCCTACCTTTTCCTCACACCCCAAAGCCTGAGCCGCATCCGCGCCGGGGTCAAATAATACGGAAATTACCATAAGTTAACTTTTCCCGGCGCAGAATGCCTTACTTTTGCACTACCTCAATAAAAAGAGGTGCAATTATGTTACGCGACAGTATCGATTACAAAGGCACGGCGGTCGGCAAACTTTTCCGCCGCTTTCTTTTCCCCACGGTCATGGGGATGGTCTTCTCGGCGGTGTTCATCATCACCGACGGGATATTCGTAGGCAGGGGCATCGGCAGCGACGCACTGGCGGCAGTCAACCTCACCGCCCCGCTCTTCACGCTCGGCACGGGGCTCGGGCTGATGTTCGGCATGGGCGGCTCGGTGGTGGCGTCGGTGAACCTGGCGCAGGGCAAACGCCGCGTGGCCCAGATCAACATCACGCAGTCGCTCTTCGTACCGGCACTGCTGATCGTGCTGCTCAGCGCTCTACTGATCCTTTGCCACAAACCGTTGCTGCTGCTGTTGGGCACGCCGCCCGAACTGATGGTTCCCGCGCGCGAATACCTCGTGTGGTTCACGCTCTTCCTCACGCCGCTGGCCGTCTTCAACATCCTGATGTTCATCGTGCGGCTCGACGGCGCACCCCGGTTCGCCATGGCGTGCAACATCATGGCGGCCTCGATCAACATCGTGCTCGACTACCTCTTCATCTTCGAATTCGGGTGGGGGCTCGCAGGCGCGGCCATCGCAACGGGCGTCGGCTACATCGCAGGCTCGGGCGTAATGCTGCGGTACATGCTGCGCCACAGCCGGACGCTGCACTTCGTGAAGTTCAAAACCAGCTACAAGAGCCTGCGCCTCACGGCCCGCAACCTGGGCTACATGACCTACATCGGGTTCCCGGCGCTGCTGAGCGAACTGGCGATCTCGTGCCTGATGATCGTGGGCAACTATACGTTCATCCGCTACATCGGCAAGGACGGCGTGGCGGCGTACAGCATCGCCTGCTATATCTTCCCGATCATCTTCATGGTCTACAACGGCATCATCCAGTCGGCACAGCCGATCATCAGCTACAACTACGGCGCAGGGTTAATGCGGCGCGGCAGGGATGCGTTCAGGATGGCACTCGGCTCGGCGTTCGCCTGCGGGCTGGCGGTATTCGGGTTCACATGGCTGTTCAGCCCGTGGATCGTGGGGCTGTTCCTGACGCCCGACGCCCCGGCCTATGCAATCGCCGTGCGCGGCCTGCCGCTCTTCGCCGCCGGGTATCCCTTTTTCGGAATCAACGTCGTCACGATCGGCTACTACCAGAGCATCGAGCGCGGACGGCTTGCGACGGGCCTCACCGTGCTGCGGGGCATCGTGCTGATGGCCTTCTGTTTCCTCGTACTGCCGCGGCTGGCGGGCGTGGCGGGGATCTGGCTCGCGGTACCGGCGGCCGAACTGGCCACGACCCTGCTCCTGCTCGTACTGCTGCGCCTCGACCGCGGGATGAGGCGGCCTATTCCCGGCGGTATTTCTCCATGAATTCGGTGGGCAGCATCCCGAACTGCGCATGGAAGCACTTGGCGAAATAGGAGGTCGAAGTGAAGCCCACCATATAGCATATCTCCGTGACGCGCAGGTCGTTGGGTTTGGAAAGCAGCTCGGCGGCCACCCTGAGGCGCGTGGAACGCAGGAACTCGTTGGGCGTAGTGCCCGTCAGCGACTTGATGCGCGAGAAAAAGAGCGTACGGCTGACATTCACGGCTGCGGCGATATCCTCGACCGAAAGGTTCGAATTGGAGATGTTGTCCATGACATACTGGTTCACCTGCGCCATGAAACGGTTGCCCGAAGGGCTCGCCGCATCCCCGTCCATGACCAGGTAGGGCATTTTCGAGAATTTCAGGCGCAACCGGCCCCGAATGTCGATAAGTGCCCGGATTTGGCGGTCGAGGTAATCCACCGACAGCGGCTTTTCGAGGTAGGCGTCGGCACCCGCCTCCAGCGCACGCACCTTCGCCGCCGAAGAGGAGTCCACCGAAACCAGCACCACGGGGAGGTGATCCAGCGCCGGGTCGTTGCGGATCGCCGCGCAGAGCGCCACGCCGTCCATCCCTTTCATCGCCACGTCGCTCACGACGGCCGCGATGCCCCGGCTTCGGAGCAGGTCGAGCGCCTCACGCCCGTCCGCCACACAATGGATCGTATAGCTGCCGGAGAGATGCCGCACGAAAAAGTCCGCGAAGTCGGCATTATCCTCGGCCAGCAGGATGTCGGGCAGCCGCTTCTGCACCTCGGGCTGCACGGCCGCCACGGCCGGCTGCCCGGCAGGCACTCCGGAATCGCCATCCGACCCGGGGACGGGACGGGGTGCACCGAGCGGAACCGTCACCGTAAACTCCGTCCACTGCCCCACGGCACTTTCGACCCCGAGCACGGCGCCCATCCGTGCCGCCAGGCTCTTCGCCACGGCGAGCCCCAGCCCCAGCCCGCTGCCGGAGACACACTTGTCCGACGTATAGAAAGGTTCGAATATCCGTGCCTTCTCCGCCCGGTCTATCCCCGCGCGGTCGTCGCGGACACGCACCCGGAACACATCGCCGGGCACCTCCCCGCCGGGGCCTTCGAGCGTTATGTCGATGCGGCTCTCGGCGAACTGGTAGGCATTGCCGAGTATCTGGCCCACGATCTTCGAGAAGTGGTCGCAGCACATCTCGGCCGTGAGGGCTTCGCCGGGCAGCCCGAGGTGCACCGCGATGCCGCGCCGCGGAACGGCATCCCCCACCGCCGCGACCACCGTCCGCAATACCTCCCGTACGTCGACGCGCTCCGGGGCACGGGAAGCGGCATGCTCGCCCTCCTCCGCGCTTTTCAGGTTCAGGATCTGGTCGACCAGCGTCCGCAGCCGCTCGCAGTTCTTGCGGATGATGTCCACGTCGTCGCGCAACCCGGGCAAATCCCCGGCGCGCTTGGCGATCTCCTCGACGGGTGCGGCAATCAGCGCAACGGGCGTACGTATTTCGTTGGCCACCTCCGTGAAGAGGCTCACCTTGGCCTCGAGCAGGTCGAGCTTGCTCTTGCGGGTGATCGAGGCGATCTGTTCGCGGTGCGCGCGGCCGATCCTGCGGCGCAGCCACAGGCCGCCGCCCGCCACGGCCAGCAGAGCCAGCACGCCGTAGGCCACGACCATGGCGCGTGTCATCCACCACGGCGGCAGCACGAGGATCTCGACCACGGCCTCCTCGCCGAACTGCTCGCCGCCGGTCGAGGCGCTCACGACGAAGCGGTAACGGTTCGGCGGCAGGTTGGTGTAGGAGACATGCTGCACCCCGGCCCCTTCGTCCAGGCCGGTGGTGATCCATTTGTCGTCGAAGTTCTCCAGCCGGTAACGGTAGACCGTCCTTAGCGGCGAGGAGAAGTTGAGCGCAATGAAATCGAGGCTGAACGACATCTTCCGTCCGCGCAGGCGCACCGAGCGCTGGCAGTCGATGGTATTGGACAGCAGCCGGCCGTCCACGGGCACGCTGCGGTTGAAAAGCTTGAAATCGGGGAAGACGACGCTGAGCTTGGCCGAATTCTCGCGGCGCGTGAAATCATAGGGATAGAACTTGTTGATGCCGTTGTTGCAGCCGATGTAGATATGCCCGGTCGAGGACTTGATGCCCGAATTGGCATTGAAGATATTGGCCAGCAGTCCGTCGTCGGAGGTGAACTTGTAGATCGACTGCGGGCCGTTCCCGGGGTTGTATTTCAGCAGCCCGCGGTTGGTCGTGAGCCACAGTTCGCCGCCGTTCTGCACGATCTGGAACACGGCGCAGTTGCCGTAGGGCAGCATGTCGAACTCCCTGGAGAGCGTGTCGGCCGCGATATCGTAACGGCAAAGCCCGCAGCCGTGGGTGCCGATCCACAGGTTGTCGCCCTCGACGGCCAGGCAGCTCACGAAATCGGAAAGCCCGCCCCCGGAATCGTGCGAACAGAGGGTGAACCTGCCGTCGTCGAACCCGTAGCGGATCAACCCCTTGCCCAGCGACGCGAACCACAGGTGCCCGCGGGCATCCTCGCAGATGTCCACCACGTCACTGTTATGTCCCAGGCCGAATGCGCACGTGATGGTCTGCGAAACGTCGTCGTAACGGCAGATGCCCATTTTGGTGCCGATCCACAACTGCCCCCGCGAATCGCGGAAAACCGAATAGACGTCGAGGTTGTCGAGCCCCGTGCCGGCCTGCGTGAAGTGCTTCATCCGCCGCGTGCGCAGGTCGATGCGGTAAAGCCCGTCGCCATACGTCCCGACCCACAGCCATCCGCCGTCGATGGTGAGCGCATGGATGTTGAGCGCCCGGTCACGCGGGTCGACCGCCACGGGCGTATAGCTGCCCGTACGCGGATTGTAAAGGCTCAGCCCCCCGTCGTCGCTGCCGATCCAGATATTCCCCTCGGGATCCTCGCAGAATTTGCTGATGATATGCCCGCACCCCTCGCCGGCCTCGATGAGCGTGAAAAGCGAACTGAGCGGCGAGAGGTAGTTGATGCCGCCGAAATAGGTTCCGATCCACACGCCGCCGTCGCGATCCTTGAGGATGGAGTGGATGAATTTGTCGTTGAGCCGTCCGTTCCGGTTGGTCGTACCGTTGTCGACATGCTCGAAACTGCGGTTCTTGGTATTGAAATTCACCAGGCCGTGATCCGTCCCGAGCATGATTATCCCCGGGGCGTATTCGATCATGCTCCGCACGCGGCCGTACGCCTCGCCGTCCTCCGGGCGGTTGCAGGTGAACGTCAGCCGCGAAAGTTCGAACTTGTAGAGCTCGCAGGCATACCCTGCGATCCAGATGTCGCCGAAGGAATCCTGGCACATGGTACTGATACGCGAGATCGGCTCGCGCGTGAGCGTGTCCTCGACCCGGAAGGTCGAAAAACGGTTGTTCTCGGGGTTGTAGCGGCTCAGCAGCGAACCGCCGCCCGAAGCCACCCAGATGTTGTTGTCGTGGTCGAGCAGAACCTTCACGATGACGTCGGACGAGAAGGCCTCGGGGTATTTCGCGGCGTTATAGTGTTCGAACGTGCCGCTCTTGAGGCTGTAACGGTAGAGGCCGTCGCCGAGCGTCCCGATCCACATGTTGCCCGCGACGTCCGCCGCAAGCGAATAGACCAGCAGGTTGCGGCGCTCCCGGCCATCGCTGCCCAGGATGGGCAGGTGGACGAACGACTCGTCCTTCGAGTCGAAAATATAGACCCCGTCGCTGGTTCCGACCCATATGCGGTCGCCGTTGGGGAAGCCTTCGCCGCAAAGGCTGTAAATACAGTTGTTTTCGAGCGTATTGCGGCGGCGGTAATCGGAGCGGTAGTTGGTGAAATCGTAGGAGTTGAACCGGTCGAGGCCGTCGGCCGTGCCGACCCAGACATACCCCTTGTCATCCTGGTAGAGGCACTGGATGGTATTCGACGACAACCCGCTGTTGTCGGTATAATACCTGAATTTGTGCTCCATACCGTTCCCTGCACGCAACACCAGACACATCACGACCGCACATACCGCACATTTCACCCTCGATTCCATAGCGCCGACCTTTTAGAGAACGTTATAATACTTGTAATTTCCTCCCGAAAATCCCGACGCAACCTCTCCCGGGGCGGAAGCATCCGATGAGAAAAATACTCTCTTTCCGTAATATATACAAATATTAGGCTCCATTATACTCAATTCAGACAATCCGAAATACAGCATCCAGCTCCGCGACAGGAAACATCAACCGTCGGGCACCGCCCTTACGCGCCGCAATCCGCCGCCCCGCCCCGAAGACATGCCGCCCCCGGGCGGACGGCCGATGCCATCCGCAATACAGACACAGGATACGGGTCGCTATCCCCGTGAATAACAGGGAGTACCCGGAAATAAGCCGGGAAGAGGGGGGGGGAATTCGGGATTCATGGCCGCCGGATGTTTACCTGATCTCACCGATATCGTCCAACGGCCAGTCGTCGGTGCGGAACGGCGCAAGGGGCTGTCCCATCGTCGTCACGACATTGGCTTCGGGACAGTAATTGCGGAAGGCGTAGCGCACCGCCACAGGGTCGGGCACCCGGTCGGAGCTCACTTCGATCCGGTTGTCCCAATATTTGAAATTCGCAACGGCAGGGTGGAAAACCCGGTCTTCGCCCGCAATCTCGAAGCCGCCCGGACGAAGATAGCCGTCCGGGCCGAAGGCCACGAAGCTGTCGACGCCGTTTTGAGCCCGGACGGGCAGGTTGTCGAAAGTCAGCACCAGTTTATTGCCGTCGCGCTCCATCGACTTGTATACCGGCGCCGGGGCGGGCAGCCCCGTCACCCCGTAATCGTTCGCCAGGGCGAGGAACGCCAGCCGCTCCCCCACTTCGCGCTTGCGCGCCGGATGGATGCAGGTCGGATTGCCCAGGTCGGTCGTGGCGGCGATCCCCGAGTGCGGGATTTCGGCCAGCGCACGGTACTGCGCCTCGATCACCAGCGGCAGCGAACGCAGTGTGTCGCCCTCGTAGCGGTAAGGCGCCAGCTGCGTATAGTAGAACGGCATCTTCGCGTCGCCCCACGCGTTGCGCCAGAGTTTGACGAGCGAAACCTGCAACGCCTTGTAATCGTACCAGTTCCTGCGGTTCGACTCGCCCTGGTACCAGATGAACCCTTTGGCCGTATAGCGGCAGACGGGCAGGATCATCCCGTTGTAGAGCCGCTGCGGGATGCTGTTGTCGTAGGTTCCCGACTTGGCAACGGCGTGGTCGATGCCCGGCGTCGCGTCGATGGCGTCGACGGTCATCCACGCCTCGATGGTCGAACCGCCCCAGTTGGGAGTGATGAGCCCGACCGGAATGCCCAATGCCTTGTAGAGCATACGCCCGAAGAAATAGCCCACGGCGCTGAACTGGCCGACGGAGGCGGGCGTCGCGGTCTGCCAGGCCGCATCGCAATCGTCCAGAGGCGTCTTGGACGAGACCCTGGGGACGGTGAACATCCGGATGCCGGGGTACATGCCCGCATCGGCGATGGCGTCGACCGCCCCTTCGACCGGCTGGAACATGAATCCGCTCACGGGCATCTCCATATTGGACTGTCCCGAGCAGACCCACACTTCGCCCAGCATCACGTTGTCAAGCACGACCTCCTTGCCGTCGCTGACGGTCACGGTATAGGGGCCTCCGGCTTCGCCCGTGGGGAGCTTCAGCGCCCAGCGGCCCGAGGCATCGGCCCGGGTTTCATGCGTGCGGCCGTCCCACGATGCAGTGACCCGCACCCGGCTGCGGGGCGATGCTTCGCCCCAGAAATTCACTTCCGTATTGCGTTGCAGCACCATATTGCTCCCCAGCACGGCGGGGAGTTTCACCCGCGCCGGGAGCTGCACGGCCAGCAATAGCGCCAGCACGACGGAAAAGAGCCGTTTCATCGGAAAAAGTCGTTTATTTTTTATCGGTCTGTTTCTTATCGACGACCACGCGGTCGCAATTCCGCGTGATGAAATTGCGCTTTTCGTCGAGTACATAGGGATAATCATCGGTATATTCGATTACATTGTCCTGCGTGAACACGAACCCGTCGACACAGTAGAGGTTGACGATACGCGGGTCGAACACGCGGAAGGTGTTGCCCTCGACCCGGATGTTGCGGTGGTAGCGGCTGGTCTCGCGGTCGGGGATACCGCTGCCCACGGCAATACATGCCGAACCCCATCCGGGGCTGCCGTAGTTGCCGTTCTCGAAGAGGTTGCGGCGGATCACCACGTCGCGCACGCCCGACTGCTCGTACCAGTAGTTGGCGTCGCCTTCGATCAGAATGGCCGCCCCGGCGATGTGGAAGTAGTTATCCTCGATGACCATGCGGTTGCGCGAGCCCAGCAGCAGGCCGCGAGCCCGGTTGCCGCGCATGCGGCAGCCCTCGATGAGCACCTCGGGATATTCGTCGTCGGCCGCCACGACATGCATGGGCTCGACCCCGTCGGGGAGCGGCTCGGTGAAGGTGACTTCGGTGTAAACCTTGTTGAGCCGCCTGACCGACTTCACCTTCCGGCGGGCATAGGTCTCCACGTTGTTGTTGTCGACCAGTTCGAGGGTCATCCCCGGCACGATGAAATCCACGCCGTACTGCCCCGAGTTGCGCCAGCGGAGCAGCAGTTTGTCGGGGCCCCCGACCTTTTCGACGGCCATGTACAGCCCGTGGATATTCGTCGCGTCGTCTTTCTGGTTCTCGAACGTGCAGTCGATCATGCGGATGTACCCGCCGCAGTTGACGTAGTGCGTGGCGTCGGCCGTAATGCTGATCATGCGCCCCTTGCCGGGCGAGGGGACGATCACCAGCTTGCGAAGCTCGATGTCGCGGCTGCGCTGCGCGATCACACCCATGCCGCCGCAGTGGTAGAGGTTGACGTCGCGGATGGCAACGCCCCGGCAGTCGGCGAGCGTGAAACCGGGGTTGTAACGCGCAGCCGCGCCGAATACCATCACGTTGCCGACCGTGGCGGTCAGGTCTTTGCGCAGGATGCGGATGTTGCCGTTGGCGCATTTTTCGGCCGGGATCGTCCGGTTCGACAGCCAGTAGTCCGTGGCACGGAACGCCGGTTCGCGCCGCACGGCGTCGAACTCCAGCAGGTTGGAGAAGGGGTACACCGTACCCTCGGCATCGCGGAAACGCAGGCAGCCGTTGACGATGTCGCAGAGGTAATCTTCGGGGAACTCGATTTCCAGCCAACCGTCGCCCTTCGCCACAACGGTGCCCTCGGAATTGAACGTACGGGTGAAGTCGATCGTCAGGTCGCGCACCGTAATGTTCTCACAGTCTTCGAGGCTGAACGGCGAGATGAAGCCCGTGAAGAGCAGTTCGGTGCCGTTGCCGTCGATCTCGAAGTCGCGCATACCCACCAGGTCGAACGCGATGCGCTTGAGGCTCTCGTCGTTGTTGCTGATGAACTGGTACTTTTCGACCGCCCGGTCGGGGCGCATGCGGAGCTGGCCGCCGGGCAGCACGAGCCGCGAGGCGCCGACCTCGGCACAGTGTTCCAGCGCGGCCCGCACGGCGGGCACGGCATCCGTCCCGGCGGCGCCGGGCGCGAGGAAATCTTTCAGGTAGACGGTTTTTTCCGCCGCAGGTGCCGCATATACGGCCAGGATGGCCAGCAGGGCGGCGCAGCATTTTCTCAGGGTTCGGTTCATAAGGGTCGTATTTTTCGGATAGGGTTATTTGTTATCAGCCGGTTCGATCTTCAGCGCGAAGCCGCCGCCGGGCGCCACGGGTATTTGCAGCCGTGTCGCGGAGGTCACCCGTTGCGTGGAGAGCGCATAGCGGGCGGGCTCCGCAGCCGAGCGGCCGTCATCGGCGAGCAGCGTGGCCGTATACTCCCGCCCGGGGTCGAGCAGCGACAGGTCGACATCGAGCGTGCGCGGCGTCCAGCCGGTAAGCCCGCCCACATACCAGCAATCCTGCCGTTTGCGTGCCGTGACGATATATTCGCCGATCTCGCCCGCGAGCACCCGCGTCGTATCGAACACGACGGGCAGCGAAGCGATGAAGCGCGTGCAGGCCTCGTCGGCCATGTAGCGCGTCGGAGAGTCGCAGAGCATCACCAGCGGTGCGTCGAAAACCACGTAAGCCGCCACCTGGTGCGCCCGCGTGCCCTGGCTCATCGGGTTGCGGTAGTCTATCCGGAAGCCTTCGCGCGTGGCATTGCGGTAGGCGCCGGGCGTGTAGTCCACCGGGCCCTGCACCATACGGATGAAGGGGAAGGTCACGTCGTAGAGCGGCATGTCGGGATTGCTCCACTTGAGTTCCTCCAGCCCGAAGACGCTTTCGAAATTGACGATATTGGGATAGGTGCGGTTCTGACCCGTGGGTTTGTAAACGCCGTGGATATCGAGCACCAGGCGGTGCGCGGCGGCGACCCGGGCAAGGCGGTAGACCAGCTCGACGGCCTTCTGGTCGTCGCGGTCGATAAAGTCGACCTTGAAGCCGCGGACACCTAATCCGGCATAGTAGCTGCACGCCTCTTCGAGCTTGGCGTCGAGCACGTTGCCCACGACCCACAGCATCAGCCCGACACCTTTGGCGTCGGCATAACGCACCAGTTCGGGCAGGTCGATCTGCTCGACCACGGACATCACGTCGCCGGCCTTCGGATCCGACCACCCTTCGTCCAGCACGACGTATTCGAGCCCGTAGTCGGCCGCGAAATCGATATAGGCCTTATAGGTTCGCGTGTTGATGCCCGGCTCGAAGTCCACGCCCGTCAGCCCCCAGTCGTTCCACCACTCCCAGGCCACCTTGCCGGGCTTCACCCACGAGCAGTCGCCGATACGGTTCTCGGCGGCGAGGGCATAGACCAGGTCGTTGGTCGGGAGTTCGCGGTCTTCGTCGGCCACGGCGAGGATACGCCACGGATATGTCCGCGAGCCTTCGACGCGGGCGATATAGTCGTGGCGCGTGGCGACCTTCTCCTGGCAGCGGCGCTCGTGGAGGTAGCAACTGTCGGGCACGGCGGCGAACAGCCCCCGCAGGCCGCCCGCCGAGGGCGTCAGGAACATGCCGGGATAGGCTTCCAGGTCGGCTTCGCAGACCAACACGCGGCCGGCGGCGCCGCAGTCGGCGGCCAGCGGCAGCAGGACGGGTTTTTCCGTCCCCAGCGCGCTCAGGCGGCACTTCTCATACTGGCTCTGGTAGGCGTTGCACAGGCCGTCGGAATAGGCGGCGAACAACCCGGGGTCGCCCGCGAAATTGAACTCGGCCACTTCACCGGCCACGGTTCGTTCGCCCGGCAGATGCGTTTCGATACGGTAGGCGCAACCCTGGTCGAAGACCCGGAAAGTCACGGCATAACCGCCTTCGAAGGTAAGCCTCAGCTGGTTGTAATGCTCCGTGAAGCGTGCCTGCCGGTAGAAGGGGGCCTTGACGACCCGTTCCACCGTTTCGCGCCGCGCATCGGTCACCTTCGCACCGCGTCCCAGCACCGTACCGTCGGCGAAGTGCAGCCCGATGGCCGAAGGCAGCAGCACGGGCGTACCGTGGCGGGTCACGGTATAGGTCAGCGAGTCGGCCGCACGAATCCCGACGCAGAGCGTCCCGTCGGGCGAGGCGACTTTGAAATCAGTCCCGGGGCCGGACGAGCAGGCGGCCGCGAAGGACAATGCAAACGAAATGGCGAAGCAGCGGAAAAGGTTCATAGGTAAATCGGATTGTTAATCGGTTAGTTTCACCCGTATCGTCGCGCCGGGTGCCGCGCGGTATATTTTCGGTTTTGCGCCGGGCCGGGCCACCGTAATGCGGAGCCTGCCGTCCGCCTCGCGCCGGGCCGTGATGTCGAAATCGGAGCCGAACGCCCGGATATGGCGCAGGGACATGCTCTCCCAGGCAGCGGGCATGGAAGGCGTGAGGTCGAACGACCGCAGCCCCGTGGGGCGGATGCCGAACAGGCCCTCGGTGATGATGCGGCAGTAGAGCCCGCTCTCGGCCGAAAGGTGGCGCTGCGAGCCTTCGGGCCACGCCTCGATGGGATAAGGCACATGGTCACCCAGCAGGCGCCGCTGCGAATAGCGGTGCAGCAGTTCGGTCGCACGGTCGGCCTGCCCCACGTTGTAGATCCCGCGCAGGGCGTAGAGCGTCGAGCGATCCCAGAACGTCGAACCGCCCTGCTGGGTCAGCAGGCCGTCGTCGGTCATCAGCTCGGGGCCGAGCAACGCCCGGACGGTGCCTTCGCTGCGCTCCTTCAGCCCCACGATCAGCGGCATGCAGATCCACGAGCGCAGCAGCGTATTGCCCGCATAGTAGCGGTAGGTGTCGTACCCGCCGACCTCGCCGCCGAAGTGCGCGTCGATAGCTCGGGCGAGCGCCCCGGCCTGTGCGGCATAGCGGGCGGTCTGGGCGGATTCCACACCCAGCTCGCGGCCGAGCGACACGGCCGACAGTAGTGCATCGTAATAGAGCGTCGAGGTGCAGAGGTTGGCATCGCCGGTGGGGAAACGCCCCTCCAGTTCGTCGGTGTCGGAAGCCACGACGCCGTCCGCCGTAAGCTGGCGGCGGCAGTATTCGAGGCACCACTCGACGAGCGGCCACAGCTCGGCGGCCTCGGCACGGTCACCGCGTGCAAGGGCGTAGCGTGCCGCCCCGCAGGCGATCATCGCGGCGTCGCCGCGGTCGCCCGCGCCGTTCCAGATGTCGTCGCCCTCGGCGATGACCGAGCTGGGCAGCGGTTCGTATGCGGGGTTCATGAAGCGGGCGAAATGGCGGAACGAATTGAGCGCCGAGGCATTGCCCACCCCGTAACCCAGGAAGGGGAAGAAGGGGTTGACGTATTCGGCCTGGTCGTTGGCCCAGATGGCCGCATAGTAGGATTCGCCGCCGGGGGCGTGCATGTAGCCGCCCTTGGTCGCAACGATGCTCTCGGCAGCCCGCAGCTTGGCATAGCGGAATTGGGTGTCGATCACCGGGTCGGGGGTTTCGAGCACGAGGTTCGCGTCGATGCACTCCCTGACGAACGCCATCCGGGCGGCGAATTCGGCCGCCACGTCGGGGTGCAGGGGCTCTCCGCCGCCCGGGTAGGCCTGGAACACGGCGTCGAACGCGAGCGAGTCCCCCGCGGCAAGCGTAAAGGTGCCGCTGCCCGCGATGTCGCCCCGCACGACATAGCTGCCCGTGACGCCCTTGGCCGGATCGGTCGTCACGACCTGCGAGAATTCGGGTACGGAAACCGTCAGCGGCTTCGCCCCGACGTTACGCAGCGTGTAGCGCTCGCACATGAGCGGCAGCGTGCGCGAAGGGAAGATCGTACGCGTCATCTCCACGACGGGCTCGGGTTTCATGTCTCGCGCCGAACCGACGTTCATCTTGCCCACGCCCCAGCGGCTCCGCACCTCCAGCGCACCGTCGATGACCACCTGCCCGACCCGTTCGTCCTGCAAGGCCAAGCCGTTGACGCCCAGTAGCGAAGGGATGTCCGCGGCCATGCGGTACATCAGGCTGGCGTGGGTGTTGTTAGGCAGGGTGCGCAGCAGGGGGAACACGAGCGAACGCTCCTGGCGGAACGCCCCGCGCGAGTCGACGCCCCAGCGGAGCACGAAGGCCATCCGCTCGCCGCTCATCTCGATGTGGTCGTCGTGCGGGATGTCGCTGCCGACCTTCCACACGATGCCCCGCCCGTCGGGGGCGATCTGCCAGCGTTGTCCGCATACGGCAACTGCGGACAGCATGAAAATGCAAGTCAGTAAGGTTCTTCGGGTCATAATTCGGTGTTTTGTGATTGAGAGCCCTAAAGATAGCAATTATTCGTCAATTCCTACGGCGTGAACCAGCCCGCAGCCGCGTTTGAGCCGCAAGCGGAGCGTATGCTCCCGCTGCCCGGCAAAACGGGTGTTCTGCAACACGTAGAGCGGCAGCCAGCCATAGGCTTTCACGCCGCCGTATTCCGCCTCAACCAGACAGTTGCAATAGCGCACACCGAACTCCTGCTCGGGTTCGAAAATTCGCGCAACGGGAACCGTACAGCGTCCGCGGCGGTCGGTCGCGGCCCCGGCCTGCGGCTCGGCGGTCACCGTATAGGTGTACCATCGCACGGGATAGAACCGCACGACAGCCCCTTTGGCCGGGCTTGCGTCGGCATCCGCCACCTCGACCCGGATACGGTCGGGCAACACGCCCGCCACCAGGTCGTCGATGTCGACATTGCGGTCGGCGGCATGGTCGATCATGCGGACGGCATAGTCGCTCCAGAGCTCCTCGCCATAGGGATAATTCATGATGCACCGCACGCCGGAAAACGCCTGTCCGTTGACGGGGTTCTTATCCGCGTCGACCTTCATGGCATAGATGTCGGGGACGCCCCGCGCATGACCGAACTCGTGGATGATGCCGTCGATGGCGTTCTTTTCGAACGGGCTGTTGAAACGGTCGTTGTGCGTGCGCGAATGGTAGATGGCCTGAATCCCGTCGCCGTACCAGCCGCCGCCCGTCTCGCGGGGATCGGATTTGTAACCGTCCATCACCACCAGATAATCGTGGTCGGGATGGGGCTTGCGGATCTGGTCGGCCGACACGCCGTCGTAGATGTAGAAGGCGTCCCAATCCACCACGAAATCGTAGACCGCACGCAGCTGCGCCCCGTAGTTGAAAGCACGGTTGACGCGCCGGAACATATCTTCGGTCAGTTGCACGACCCGGTCGCGCCCGCCCAGCGAATCGACCGATTCGCGGTCGATGCCGACCTTGACGCGGAAGGTATAGACCGGTTGTGCGGCAGCGCGGAACGCGGCGGCCACGACCAGGGCCAGGAGGGCTGTTCGCAAGGTATTCATCGGCATCAGTTTCTAAGCGATTCCTCGATCAGGGCCAGTTCCCCGGGCGTATAGGTCGCCGCCACGACATCTTCGCCCGCGGCCTTCGAAACGTAGGAGAGGAAGAAGAGGAATTTGTCGTAGGGCGTCTCGAGCCCTTCCTGCCCCGAGTCGCCGAGCGCGTAGAGTTCGCGGAACGCCTTTTTGTAGACGTCCCACCCGTAACGCTCCTTGATGCGCAGGAAGGTGTAATGCAGGGCATCGCCGTTGTTCTTGGGGATGCCGGCGCCGATGGTTTCGTCGTAGAAAATCTTGTAGTAGTTGATTACATCGGCACCCCGGTAGCAGATGTCGCGCTGCGACATCGTACCGTCGCACGCTTCGAGGGCATAGGACATGCGGAAATTGGCGAAAATCTCGTCGTTCCAGTTCCAGCGTCCCGTACCCGAAATGTTTCCCTGCGAGAAGACATGGCCGATCTCGTGGATGATGCCGAAGCCCCAGTCGCCGAACTCGACCGTGCGGTCGAGCAGCTTCGACACGGCGACGTGGCTGTTCCACAGGATCGGGTTGCCGGCCAGCGCCCAGTAACCGGGTTCGATGCCCGGCGTGTTGAGGATCATGATTTTGCGCCCGTCGAAGGGCACGTCGCCCACCAGGTCGCGGTACGCCTCGTACGTGCGGTCGAGCTTCGAGAGCCAGGCGTCGATGTCGGCATCGGAGACGGTCACCTTGTCGCGGTCGAGCCTCAGCACGATGTGTTCGCCCTCGCGGGTATAGAGGGCCTCCTCGGGTGCCGGCGTGACCTTCACGTTGTCGTACCACACCGTCCCCGAGGCCTTGCCTCCGTTGTAGGTGCCCCAGGGGAATCCCAGGCCGCAGCAGACGACGGCTTCGCCCTGCCGGTCGGGCACGAAATCCAGATACACTTCCGTCCAGTCGTTGGTGCCGTAGGCGAACTCCGAGGCATTCCACGACTGTTCCAGCCCCTCGGGGTCGAGGTAGAGCACGGCGCCGCGGCCGTCCTGCACGCTGTCGCACTTCATCAGCGCACTCAGGCGGTAGAGCTTGCCGGGATGCAGCCCCGTAAGTTTGTGTTTGATGGCCAGGGCGGTCTTTTCGGCGCTGGCGATCTTCACGCATCCGCCGCCGTCGGCACCGCCGCCGGGCAGGTATTCGACCGTGCCGGGCACCTCCCCGGCATTATGGTTCCAGTAGCGCGCGAACCTTTCGGGCCGGTCGAAATTGTCGGAGAAGACCTTGACCTTCGAGCCGAAGGCGCACAGACACAGCACGCACGCCGCGACGGCGGCGAGTAGAAATACCACTCTCTTCATTTTCGCATTGGGTATTAATTGCCGCCCGGCAGAGGCGACGCATCGCCCCGCGACGGGATACGGCGGTTATTATTGCAACTGTTTGCGGATCGAAGCCAGCTCGGCCTCGGTGAAATACTGCGTCTTGACATCCACGTCGCGCCCGGTCAGCCGGGTAGCGTGCTTGGAAAGCAGCGAAAGCAGGTATTCGAACTTGTCGTATTTACCCGAGGGCGCGCCGCCCGTGGTCGTCAGTTCGCGGAAAGCGGCCTTGAAAGGTTCCCAGCCGATGCCGCCCGGGCCGGCCAGACGACCGAGCATGTAATGGATGCCGTTGTCGTTGACCTGCGTGTAGACCGTATTGTCGTAATCCTTCTTGTACATGTCGAGAATCTCGCGCCCGGTGTAGACCCGTTCGTCCATCCAGACCTTGCCCTGGTTCTGTTCCAGGCCGTACTGCATCCGGAAATTGGCGAACATCTCGTCGTTCCAGTTCCAGCTCGAATTGCCCAGGTTGAAGACGTGCCCCAGTTCGTGCATCAGGCCGAAGCTCCAGGTGCCGTGCTGCGCCAGCTCCTCGAAGGTCGAGGTGACGGCCGAATAGTTGCTGCTCCACAGGATGGGATAGCCCGCCAGCGCCCAATAACCGCTTTCGAGCCCGCGCGACGAAAGGATCGCCAGCTTGCGCCCCTCGTGCGGGGTCGCCCCCACCAGGTCGGCATACGACTCGTACATCCTGTCCAGGTTGGCGATCCACTCGGTGATCTGCGACGCCGAGGCGTAGACCTGCGAGGGTTCGACGAAGAGGCGGATATGCTCGCCTTCCTGCATGAAAAGTTCGTCGGTGACCTTCACCACGCTCACGTTGTCGAAGTAGGCCGTGCCGGTCGAATAGCCGCCGTTGGTCGTCCCGCCGTAACGGAACCCCAGCGAGCAGACGATCTCGGCAGTCCCGTCGTCCTGCGAAAGGAAGTCGAAATGGAGCGACGTCCAGTTCCTGAGGTTGGTGCCGTAGAGGAATTTCGAGGCGCCCCAGAACTGCTTCTGGGACATGTCGAACAGGATGGCGCCGCGCCCCTCGTCCTGCGGAATGTCCGAATATTTGACCTTGGCATACATGCGGTACATCTGGTCGGGTTCCAGCCCCGTAAGCTTCTGTTTGATGCCCACGCCGCAACGGCCGTTCTCGGGGAACTGCTGGATCTTGATGCAGCGGCTGTCGTTGACGCCGGCACCCTCGACCACCTCGACCGTCACCTTGCCGCCGTTGTGGAAATCGACGCGCGTCCAGCCTTCGAGCCCCTTTTCGAAGCCGCTGTTGACGACCTCGACGGCATTGGGATCCACGACGGGCGGCACGGGAGGTTCGGGCCCGGGCTCGCCGTCACCGTCGCCGCCGCATGACCAAAGCGCCGCGGCCGACAGAACTACGCACAAAAAGAATCGCATTTTTTTCATAACCGGTATATTTAAAATTCAATCATTTCAGGGTTTTCAGCGCGGCGATCTGTGCCGGAAAGGTTACAGGCCGGAGCAGCCCCCTGCCAGCAGGGCAGCGGTTGCCGATGGCCGGGGGATACCCTGTGTACCCCCGGCCATCGGCCCTGCCAGACCGTCAAAGGTCTGCACGGTTGGACAGTACCACTTCGATACCGAATCCGCCCGTCGCGCCGTACGCACCGTCCATAACCCGGAGGTTGAAATAAATATCCCCCGTGTCAGTGTCCAGATAACTGCCGGAATCGACAATCTGGTCATAACCGTCAGCTCTTTCGTTGGGACGATCCGAGAAATCGACGAGTACCCGCCGATTGGGATGTCCTGCGACCGTTTCGTCCGAAATATTGAAGTAAATCAGGCCGCCTGTCCACGTCTGGTTGTAATTGATGATGTACTTCTGCTTCTTCGCATTCCGCGACTCGGCATAGCCGTCCTGTCCTGCGATGAAAATAGCCGGTTTCAGAACTCGGTTGCTTTTTTCTTCGCCCCAGACTTCCTTGTCGTAGGTGCCCTTGAGCGTCTTGTTCACCTCAATGTAGAATGTCGACGGGCCGGTTACGATCGTGCCGTCCACCAGTTCGCTGCTCTTGAAGGTCAGCGGAACCATGTATTTATCGGCGCCGTCGTAATCCAATTCCGACAGATCGAGCTCGAACGAGAGTTCGCCGTATTGGCTGCCGGCCTGAATTTCAGTCGGGGTAACGACCACCTTGGCGGCATCCAGCGTCTTGAATGCAGTCCCGTGCTCCGTGTTGTAGGTTTCGACCTTCTCCGGTTCGAATACGAAGTCGACGGGCTGGCCGACAGTCATCGGGGAGTTCATCTGCACCCTGATTTTTCCCTTGCCCGACGTTTTTGCGAGGTCGGCGACGTTCGTTACCCATATTTTGAGTTCGGACATCTGAATCAAGACATAAACCGGCTCCCGCTGGACGACCGAATAGTCGTCGGAATGCATTTCGAGCGGCAGCAGGTAGGTGCCCTCACCGCCGATTGCAGCGCAATCGAATTCGATGCGGCTCTCGATTTCCAGCGTTTCCGTATCGAAATCCGATTCCTTGATTTTATAATACTGCTCGGGCAACAGCTGGTAAGAGGTGCCGTGCTCCTCGTTATAGGCATCGACTTTCGATGCATTGACCCGATAGCCGATTTTCGCCACCTCCAACGTGTTGAAATTGGCCGTGGCGTTCAGCGTAATTTCCTGCGGCAGCGGAATGGTCGGAATGAACTCCAGCTGCGGCATCTGTTCGGGCATCTCCACCTGCACAATCGGCTCGACGATGTTCAAACGCAACAGCGCCTGCATCATCGAACCGCCGTCCTCGACGGGCGTGGAGGCATTGGAAATACGGATGGGGAGCAGCATGTTGTTAGCCGCAGCCATGCCTTTGGCCGCAATCAGGGCTTTGGGATGTATCCGCACGGAAATATCGACGGACTTGACCGTACTTGCAAGTTGCGCATTCTTCGGAATGTCGTAGAACTGCGTTTCCAGCAGTTTATAGTCGGTGTTGTACAATTCGTTGTATTCGGCGAGCAGTGTTTCGTCCACCACGATATCCAATTCCAGTTCTTTCGACAGACCGGCAGTTCTCGAAACATTGATGACGGTTTCGTAGTCGTCATAGATGGATATGGTATTGGCCGTGTACAGCCCGTTCTGTTCGAAAACCGGGTCGGGCAGAATATTTATGTCCGAATACTCCACGTCGCAGCCGGTGAAAGGCAGCGCCAGGGCCGCGAGCGCCAGTATCTTAAAAAACTGTTTCATAGCGAATTTTCCATTTTTAAGTTTAACATGTGTCCGGCTGCGGCCATCAATAGTAGGGCGCCTGCACCAGCTGCGTGTTGAGCATGATCTCCGAAGACTTGATGGGCAGGAAGTAGTGCTGGATGTCGAAGCGCTTGTTGGCCACCTTGGTCAGGGTGAAGAACGCCGGGTCGGTGGCACCCGTACCGCGCGACATGTCCAGCCCGTATTCGTCGTGGTTGAACTCGCCGTCGGGGCCATGGGCCGTGAACCAGCGGCGCACGTCGAAATAGCGGTTGCACTCCCACGCCAGCTCGATCTTGCGCTCGTGGCGGATCATCTCCCGCATCTCGTCCTGCGAATAGCTGCCCTCATAGGCCGGGATGCCGGCACGGGTGCGGATTTCGTTGAGGTAATAGAGCGCTTCGTCCTGCCGGGAGGTGCCGTAGTACTCGTTCAGGGCCTCGGCGTAATTGAGGTAGACCTCACCCAGGCGGATGATGGGGAAAGGCACGTTGAGCATACGCGTCGCCTCGCTGGTCTGCTTGTTGCTGCGGTAATCCAGCGGAAGGTTCTTGCGCACGGAGAATCCCGAGGTGTTCTTGTCGCCCGGGGTGCTGCCGTTGCCGCTCAGCCCCGAGTACCAGAAATCGACCACGCCGTAGCCGTCGGCATCCTGGTAGCTGTCGGTCTTGTTCTCGTAGGCGTACGACAGGCGCTGGTTGGGGAAATGAACCGAGGCATAGAACCGCGGCTCGCGGCCGACGAACATCCAGAACGTATTGGCGATGGTGCCGTCGCCGGCTTCGGACGAGAATTTTTTGGAGGCGAACCACTCTTCGAGCGGGCGGCTCGGGCTGCCGTCGGCCATGAAGAAATCGTTGATCATGCCGATGGCCAGCGAATAGCGGCCGTTCCAGCCGTACCAGCGCGCCGGCAGGGCGCACATGCCGTACCACTGCACCGAGTTGGGGTGCCCCCAGATGATCTCGGTATTCTTGCCGGCGCCCCAGGTGGTCGTCACGGCGCGGAGGTTATCCACGATCTCATCGAACGTAGCGTCAGCGGCCGGTTTGAGCAACTGGTATTCGGTCATGTCGATGACCGTCTTGGCGGCATCGGCGGCCTTCTTCCACAGCTCCTTGTCATAGGTCTGGGGCATGAGCACCGTGCCGTCGTGGTTCGTCCAGTTCTTGTAGGCCGAATTGCCGTTGAAGAGCGGGCTGGCGACCATCAGCAGCATGCGCGACTGGATGGCCCGGGCGGCACCGATGGTGGGGAGCCCCAGCGTGAATTTCTCGTCGCGGGCGGCGGGCATGCCGTTTTCACAGGCCCAGTCGATCTCGCCGTTGATCCAGCGGACGCATTCGCCGAGCGTGTTGCGCGCCTGCGAAGCCCCGATCTGGTCGGCCGAACGGCTGGTCTCTACGATGGGGATCGGGCCGTAGAGGCGCAGCAGCAGGTAGTGGTAATAGGCACGCATGAAGCGGGCTTCGGCACGCATCGTGCGGCGGTCGATCTCGCCCAGTTCGGCGCACTTGTCCACGTTTTCAAGGAACAGGTTGCAATGGCGGATGGCCTGGTAGTAACGCACGAAGAAATAGAGGTTGTAGGAACCCGTGTAACCGTAGTAGTTGTCGGGGCTCATCTTCCCTTCAGCGATATTGCGCACGTGCGATTCGAGAATGTAGGCCGATTCGTCGGTGCACCAGAAATAGGGAATCTGGCCGCTGTAATGCATCTCCTGCACCATGAAATCGTCGCTGTAAATGCGGTTGTACCACTTGGTGGTCTCGATCTTGGACGAGAAGATCTTGTCCATCGAGTTCAGGTCTTCGGGATCCTGATCCAGATAGTTGGCGCAGCCGGTAAACAAAAGGAGCGACGCGAGCATTAAATATACGATATTCTTTTTCATTCTTTAGGCTGTATTAGAAGGTTAAATTCACACCGACGAAAACCTGGCGCTGCATGGGATAGGCATCGGCACCCGTCTCGGGATCCCAGTAGTCGGAGATAAATTTGCTGACCGTAAACAGGTTCACACCCGTGGCATAGATGCGCAGCGAGCTGCACCGGAGCTTGCTGGCCCAGGCCGAGGGCAGCGTATAGCCGATCTCGACATTCTTCAGGCGCAGGTAGTCGCTGTCGCGCTGCCACCAGGTCGAAGTCTTGTAGTTGTTGGCATCGGCACCGTAGGACAGGCGGGGCGAGAAGGCGTGCGGATCGGGGTTGTCCACCGTCCAGCGATCCTTGAAGATGGTCATCACGTTACCCATGAACTTCGGGCCGCGGTCTGCCTGGAACGGGTAGAAATACCAGCCGCCGCTCAGGTAGGAGGAACGGTTGGCGCCGCCCTGGAAGAGGAACGAGAAGTCGAAGCCCTTGTAGTTGAGCGACGCTCCGAAACCGTAGACGATCTCCGGCATCGTGGGGTTGCCGATCCACGTCATGTCGGCCTCGGTGATCTTGCCGTCGTCGTTGAGGTCTTCGTAGCGGATGTCGCCGGCACGCAGCTGCTGCTTGTCCAGGCCGAACTGCGTATAGTAGTCGGGCATGTTGTCCAGTTCCTCCTGCGAGAAGAGGTGCATGGCACGGTAGCCCATGGTCAGTCCGTAACGCACGCCGCGCTGATCCTGCCACGGATAGGCATAGTACTTGCCGTCGTCGATCACCTTGTTGCGGGCAAAGGTGAAGTTTCCGCGGACGGAGACGGTGAGGTCTTTGCTGAAACGCTTGACGTATTCGGCCGAAACCTCGAAGCCGCGGTTCTCCATCAGACCCATGTTGGCGTAGTTGGTATAATCCTTGGGAAGCCCCGAAATCTCCGAGAACTGGGGTGCGAGGAAGATGTTTTCACGCCGCTCGTAGAAGAAGTCGGCATTGATTTTCAACTCGTTGAAAAACCCGGTTTCGATACCAACGTTGTATTTGGTCGACACCTCCCACGTCACGTCCTGGTTGGCCATGCGACCTTCGCCGATACCGCCGGCCCCTTGGTCGAAGTTGACGCCGAGGTTGCCGTAACCGTTGGCGCCGCTGTTGATCGTAGCCAGGTAGATGAAACGCGTACTGGGGATCTGGTCGTTGCCAACCTGCCCGACCGACGCACGGATCTTGAACCACGTCAGCACCTCGCTGTTGCGCAGGAAGCTCTCCTCGGAGGCCACCCAGCCGATAGCCACGGCGGGGAATACGCCCATGCGCTTGCCCTTGGCAAAGTTCTCCGAACCGTTGAAACCGATGTTGGCCTCGATCAGGTAACGCTTGTCGTAGGCATAGGTAAGACGGCCGGCAAGGCCGAGCGAACGGTTGGGCAGCGACTTGAGGTAATCGCTCGTGGCCTCCTGCAACCGGTAATCCTTGGCGAAGCCGAGCAGCAGGCCGCCGACCTCGTGCTTTTCGCCGAACGTCCGGCTGTAATTGATCGCCGCCTCGACATACTGCGTACGGGAACCGTTGCCGGACTGTTTGTAATTCAGGTACTCCTGTTTCTGGTCGGCCTGCCACTCGGTGCGGATCAGTTCGCCGTCCTGATCGCGTCCCGTGGCCTCAAAGAAGTTGATGTTGCGCGCACGCTCCTCCACCGAATAATTCACGGCGTCGTAGGCGTAGCTCACCTTGGCCGAAAGACCCGGGGTGATGAACGAGAAATCCTGATTGATCGTCAGGTTGGCGCGAAGCGTATTGCCGGTGGTCTTCTTCCAACCGCGCTGCGTGAGCATGTTATAGGGGTTGTTCAGGCCGTCGCGGCCGGCCAGCTCGCCGTCCTTGAAGCGGACGGGGAAAGCGTTCGGCGCCGCGTTGATGATGTCGCGGTAGATGGCTGCAGACCCCTCGACGGGCTCCATGTTCTCGGTCACGTTGCCCTGCACGCCGAGGTTCACCACCGTGGTCTTGGTGATGTCCATGTCGACGTTGGAGCGGAAGTTATAGCGCTTGTAGTTGACATTCTCGCCGTAACGGCCGATCTTGTCGCTCACCCACGAATATTCGCCGGGTTTGACAGCATACTGCCCCTCTTGGTTGTAGAAGGAGAGGGCCGTGAAGTAGCGGGCGAACTTGCCGCCGCCCGAGATGTTGGCGCTCACCTTCTCGGAAAGAGACACCTTTTTCATAAGGAGCTTCTGCCAGTCGACATCGGGATAGACCTCGGGGTCGGTCTGCATGCGCATGGCCTTGATCTCGTCGGCGCCGTATTTCAGTGCCGCCGAGGCATTCACGGCATCCACCGCCTCGTTGAACATTTCGGAGCGGGTAGCGGCGTCGACGAACGACAGGCGTTTGCTGGCGAACGAGAAGCCCTGCTCGTAACGCAGGTCGATCCGGGCCGGGCCGTCGAAACCGCGGCGCGTGTTGACAAGGATAACGCCGTTGGCACCGCGTACGCCGTATACGGCCGTGGCGCTGGCGTCTTTCAGGACGCTGAACGACTCGATCTCCAGCGGGTCGACGTCGTTGAGAGGACGCTCGATACCGTCGACCAAGATCAGCGGATCGGGACTGCCCGTAAAGGTGGCGATACCGCGGATCCAGAACTGGGCGTCGTCCTTGCCGGGCTCGCCCGAGGTTTGCAACGCGACCACACCCGCCAGGTTACCGGCCAGCGTCTGGCTCAGCGACCGCACGGGGACGCGCAGCTCCTCGGGCCGGATCGTGGAGATGGCCCCCACGACCGATTCGCGTTTCTGGGTACCGTAGCCCACGGAGACGATTTCGACGCTCTCCATGCCGATGGCCTCGGGCTTGAGCGTGATCGTCACCGACCCTGCGCCCTTGGACGAGACCTGTTGCGCCTCGTAACCGACATACGACACGACGAGCGTGACGTTGCGGTCGGTATTCTTCAGGTTGAAGGTACCGTCGACATTGGTCGCCGTAGCGATCGTGGTGCCTTTGACCATGACCGTCGCACCGATGACCGGCGCACCGGTCTCATCGAGCACACGTCCGGAGATGCCGGTGGCCTGCGCCCACAGCAACGACGCAGAGAACACGGCTGTCACAAGTAATAGTGCTTTCCGGGAAAAACGGTTAGTAGAAAAACTCATACACACTAATTTTAAGGTTAAAAAATAGGTTTGGTTGGTATCCCGGGAGACGCCCCACAAAAGGGCTATCCCGCTAATAGCGAATTTAGGACGGGGTATCGGGATAAAAGTCCGCAGGACACAACCAGGGGTCTGGAGCTACGATTTTTGCCTATTATGTACGATTTTATCCCGGAATTTTTTGCAGGATACGCACGGAGCATCGTAAAAAAAGGTGCGGAAGGCATCCCGTCCGGGCGGCGGGAGGGACAAAAAAGCCGCACCACGGAAAGCGGTGCGAAACCAGCCGCCGGAAATTCCCGGCAGGGCAGCGAAAAACGGGCGGAGCGGAAGAAGCGTTCCGCTCCGCCCGCTGCGGTATTATTCGTCCCCGACGGTCAGGCGGTCGACGGAGCGGCCATCGCTACCCCATCGGCGTGTCCTGCGGGCGACAGCCGGGAAAAGATTGCACGGCTGCCGGGAACTATACAGGGATAACAGAAGAGCGAGTGTGTGGAGGAAGAGGGCAACCGAAGGTTCCCGGAAACAGCCGGGAATAACCGGAGCGCAAGCGAGGAGTACCGGAAGCGAACGGGGATAACAGGGGACAGACGAGGGCTACCGGAATAGACCGGGAAACAACCGGGCAGGGACTACCGCGGCAGCAGCCTGTCGATGAACAGCACGCCGTCCAGATGGTCGACCTCGTGCTGGAAAATGACGGCCGTGAACCCTTCGACCGTATCGGCGGCCATGCGCAGGGACTCCTCGTCCAGGTACCGGACGACGATCCTCTCCGAACGCAGGACACTGCCCGAGACACCGGGGATGGAAAGGCACCCTTCGGAACCCGGAAGCCGGGTCTGGGAACACCAGACGATTTCGGGGTTGACATAGAAGCAGAACGGCTCACCGGGTTTGTCGAAACGCTGCACGGCGATCAGCCTGCGTGACACCCCGACCTGGGGCGCGGCGATCCCCACGCCCCGGTCGGTCGTGTCGCACACCGTAGCCAGCATCCCCTCCTTGAGCATCCGGAAATGGGCGGACTGCAACTCCTCGCGCCCCAGCGGGACAGCCTTGCGGCGCAGGAACAGCGAATCGCCGGGGTCGGCGACCGTCCACAGGCGCATGATGTGCCCCTGCTGCGAGGCGATCACGCCGCATTCGGCATCGGTAAAGCCCCGCAGGGCACTGCATGAGGCCGCAAGGCACAGGCACACGATAAGCAGATTCTTCATGGAAGGTATGTTATGGCAGGTCAAAGGTAGCGAAAAATGCAGTACGGCGGAAATTCCGCCGCACCGATATTCTACCGTGCAGTAGCGTATCACGGCATTTTATCCTATATTTGCCGTATGAACGAAAAATTACTGTTCCGGCGCGCCCGCCCCGCCGACACGGAGCGCATCATGGAGATCATCCGGCAGGCGCAGGCGCAGATGCGGGCACTGGGAAGCCTGCAATGGCAGGACGGCTACCCGGCAACGGCCGATATCGGACACGATATCGCCTGCGGCTACGGATGGGTCTTCGAGAAACCGGAGGCGGGAAAGAGCACGGATGCACGGGGAACCGACGGCACGGGGGCTGCGGGGTTCCGGGCTGTAACGGCTGCCGCGGGGAAAACAACGGGCACGGAGGCGGCCGGCAAAACAGGAGTATCCGGCGCTGACGAAACGGCAGCGGCGGCGGAAGAGGCGGAAAAAGCGGGAGAAGCGGGAGAAGCGGGAGGACGAGTAGAAACAGAGCCTGCAAAAGCGGCCGCGGCACAGGGCAACGTCATCGCCTACGGGGCCGTGGTTTTCGACGGGGAACCCGCTTACGACGCCATCGAAGGGGCATGGCTCACCGACGGAGAGTATGTCGTACTGCACCGCATGGCGGTGGCCGACGGTGAGAAAGCCCGCGGGGTGGCGACGGAGTTTATGCGGCGCGTCGAAGCGATGGCGCACGGGCGCGGCACGGGCAGTATGCGCGTCGACACCAATTTCGACAACCGTTACATGCTGCGCATGCTCGGACGGCTGGGGTTCGTCTATTGCGGCAAGGTACGCTACCGGAGCGGCGAACGGCTGGCATTCGAGAAACCCCTCGGGACATGAGGGCATAAAACGAGGGAACCGGCCGCATGGCCGGTTCCCTCTTCAGGATGAGTGCGTCACTATGTCCTGAAACAACTCCCCGGGTGAAATATCATAATAATCACAAAGGTCAGCCAAGGTCGACAGCGTGATATCGGAACATCCGGCTTCGATCCGGCCGACATTCAGTCCGGTATCGAAACGCACGACTTCCTGAGTCAGGTTTAGCCTCCGTCTGGCCTTGGCCAGCCTGTCTGCAACCTGCCCGACAAAAAAGTCATTTTGCCGCTGCCTTTTCATAGTGCAAATTACCGCATTTATACCCTGATTTATAACTACAAATAAGTAGTTGACAGGATGATACCGTTTCCACTGAAGTCCTGTGACGGATAATCCGCCGATTTCAGCCCGAATGCACCACAATCGCACCGTTTCGGAATATCCCGTAACCGATGCCCCGGCCTTCACCAGGTTAAAATGTACCAAAAAATCAAGCCGTGCAAGATAACGCAGCAACCTATCGTACCTTTCGGAATCCCCACTTCCTATACAAATATACACAATAAGCGACTATTTGCTCCCTGTGAAGGGGATTCAAAATCCGGTTATTCGGCACAATACACAAAAAAAAGCGGGCTGCACCTTGCAGTCCGCCTTGCCGGCACGGCAATTCCGCCCGGAAAAGGAGGTTATTCCTCCTCCTGGTAATAGACCTTGTAGAACTTGCCCTTTTCGTCCTCGCCCTGCTCCAGCAGATTGCGGTTGCCGTGGACATAGATATGGAAATTGCGGTCGAGCTTGATGACGCTCTTATAGGCGCGCGCCTGTTTCCTGACGGCGGAATCGGAAATGGCGAACTCGTCCTCGATGCGGATGTCGCGCTCCTGCTCGTACTCCTGTTTGTAGCGTGAGAAGCTCTCTATGACCTCGGGCTGGCGGATCACCTTTTCGGAAAAGTCGTCGAGCGAAAAATTGTCCTGCTCCCGGAAGTATTTCATCGTCTCGTTGAGCATCTCGGCCTGGTCGGCCTTCGACACGTCGAACTCCGAGGGAAGGTGCCCGGTCACGTATTTCTTGCACATGGCCAGGACGTTGTGCGTGTTGTGGTAGTTGTCCTGCCGCGGGCGGACATGCAGGAAATCGTCGATCCAGTAACGCGCTTCCGCCCGGTTGGTGTTGTCCACGACGCAGACGGCGAAGCCTTCTTCGCGCTCGGTATCGAACACGAGGCACCCTTTGTCCAGTTTGTCGACGTTGATTCCCTGGCAGGAGGAGATATGCAGCTGCCCGTCCTGCTCCCCGACCTCGAGGAACGTATCGCGGGTCTCGGACTTGAAAAGCCCGACAGCATCGACCGCCTCGCCCCCGAAACGGCAGCCGGTGAAATAGACGACGTAAAATTCGCCGCCCTTGATCTGCGGGTGTGTGCCCGTCTCGTAAAGGTGCCGGGCAAGGCCCACGGAGTTGTCGTAGAACGTCTCCCGGTCGTCGAACACCTTACAGACGAAATTATAGACTTCGTTGCAGGCCAGGTCGGTTTCGTGGTGGAGGTTGTAGTACTCCTCGGATTTGAAACCTCCGGCGAAATAGGCGGTCAGGGTCTGCATCAGGCCGGTGTCGCCGACCTGACCGGACAATGCGGGGGCGACGAGCAGGGGCTCGTCCTTGGCCTTGTTCCCGACGATATGCACGGCCAGCGCCGCGATCCGGGTATCTTCCGTATATAACATGGCTGTGAACGGTTATTCGTAAAATACGGGACAAAGGTGGCAAAATTTTCAGCCCCGGGCAAGGAATACGGCCGTTATTTCCCGTGGCAGGCCGTTTGCACTCCCGATAATTTGCCTATTTTTGCAGGACGACAAATACCTGAAAACATGGAAAACAGAATCACTTCGCTGTTCGGAATACGCTACCCCATCGTCGCGGGCGGCATGATCTGGTGCAGCGGCTGGCGGCTGGCCGCCGCCGTAAGCGAAGCAGGCGGGCTGGGGCTGATCGGCGCCGGCTCGATGACGCCCGACCTGCTGCGCGAGCATATCCGCAAATGCCGCGCGGCGACCTGCAAACCGTTCGGCGTGAACGTCCCGCTGATGTACCGCTACGCAGAAGAGATCATGGGCGTCATCATGGAGGAACGCGTACCCGCGGTGTTTACCTCGGCGGGCAGCCCGAAAACATGGACGGCCCGCCTGCACGAAGTGGGATGCAAGGTGGCGCACGTGATTTCGAGCACAAAGTTCGCCCTGAAAAGCCAGCAGGCAGGGGTCGATGCCGTGGTAGCAGAGGGCTTCGAGGCCGGCGGCCACAACGGACGCGAGGAGACCACGACGATGGTGCTCGTACCCCGGGTGCGGCAGGCCGTGGCGATACCGCTGATCGCCGCGGGCGGCATCGCCACCGGGCGCGGTATGCTGGCGGCGTTCGCGCTGGGAGCCGAGGGCATCCAGATGGGAACGCGGTTCGCGCTTTCGGAGGAGAGTTCCGCCAGCGACGCATTCAAGAAACTCTGTATCGGACTGCAGGAGGGCGACACGATGCTCGCGCTGAAGAAACTCAGTCCGACACGCCTGATCCGCAACGACTTTTTCCGTGCGGTCGAGGAGGCGGAGAACAGGGGTGCGACGGCCGAAGAGTTACAGCAGCTGCTGGGACGCGGACGCTCGAAACGGGGCATCTTCGAAGGCGACCTGACGGACGGCGAACTGGAAATCGGGCAGGCAGCCTCGCTGATCCGCGAGCTGCCGGCGGCGGGACAGATCGTCCGCGAAACCATTGCGGAATACGAGGCCGGGCTGCAGGGACTTGTAAGGCAAGCCGGGCAGGGAGCAGCCCTTGCGACCGATGAGCAAGGGTACGCCCGGTAATCCGGTGGGTTCCCGCCGGGCCGGGTTTCAGAACCGGCATCCAGACTCCGAATGCCCCGTAAGTGAGGTCGAATGAAAATGGTTTATTATCGGTCCAGCCCTCCGGAATCGGGGCAGCCAAGGATGGAAATGGCAAGCCCCGGCAATATTTTCAATCAGACCCTGTCCGACAAGACTCGGCAGGCAGGAGTACAGGACATTTGTATGTGCCCAGGATCAGCCTGGAAGTGTAATAATGCGCAAAAATTCGGAGAATATTTTGCACGTTTGGAAATTTTGTTTACCTTTGCACCACGATAATACGGGAAAGAAGTGCTTCCGACCGCAATTATCGGGATGGTGCCATAGCTCAGTTGGTAGAGCAAAGGACTGAAAATCCTTGTGTCCCCGGTTCGATTCCTGGTGGTACCACAAAAGAAACAGAAACCCTTGATTCCGCTTGGAATCAAGGGTTTCTGTTTCTCCCAGGGCAAAACAAGCGATGTTTCGGTACCTATTTTCAAGTAAAACCCGCACAAGTCCGCAACATGGGAAATGCCTTCTGCGAATTGCAGAAGGCATTTCCAGAAAGTTTTACAGAAAAACCGGGTCGTCAGAACAGCAGCGGGCCGGCGGCGCGGGAAGAGGCCTTCATGACCGTGGCTCCGCCCTTGACCGACGCGGGTATCGAAGCGCGCGTATAGACGCTCACTTCGCCCACCGAAGGATCGCTCACCAGCGTGAGCGTATTGCCCGACTCATCGAACGACACTTCGTAAGAGCTGCCCCAGGGCGTATTGTCGCTGTATTTACCCGAAAGCATCTTGTTGCCGATCAGGTAGGAACCCGTGTATTTCTGGTATCCGACCTGCTCGATCTGCTGGTAGATTTCGAAGGTCTTATCCGAAGCGAACGACACGTAAGCATCGAATACGCCGGGGGCTGCCCCGTTCCACGAAACGAGGTGCCATTCGCCCACGAGCTGCTTGGCCAGCGGCGAAGCGTCGTCGCCTTTCGACGAGGAGCCGCAGCCGGCGAACATGCACAAACCGAGCACGGCGAATAAGGTATAAAGAGTTTTTCTCATGATCTTATCGTTTATTATAACCAACCTCCGTTCGCATTTTCCGTCGCGCGGGCGATGACGGCGAATTCCTTGGTGATCTCCTGACCGCCCATCGAACTGCCGCCGCCCACACTCCCGCCGCCGGCAATAGCCGTGACGGAGATCTTGGCGACACCGGGTTTGGTGCAGTGGATCATCAGTTTGCCGTAGGAGATCGAAGGAGCCTCGGTGATGCCGAGCTTATCCATATTCTCCCGCGTCATCTCGACCCGCAGATAGGTCAGGTTCGAAGCCGAACCGCCGAAATATTTGGTCAGGGCCACAAGCTGCTTGGTGCCGACCTTGGCCCGCAGGCAGGGTGTCCCTTCGACCTGCATGAGCAGCTGGTACGCGTCGATTGACCCGGTACCCATCTTCTTGCGGTAGTCGGCCAGTACAAGGTCGGTTTTCGAACCGTCGAGATAGGTTTCCATATCGTTCACCGAGGTGAGGATCATGGTCTTGAACTCGTCGAGCGTGAATTTCTTTCCCTTTTCCAGCGCATAGGAGAGCCCGAGCGCCGCGACGCCCGAAACGTGCGGGCAGGCCATCGACGTACCCTGCATGAAGCCGTAATCGGCACCGTTGTATTCTGACAACTCGGAAGGAACCGTCGACAGGACTTCTGCGTAGGTCTTGGCCGCATCGGCACTGATCTTATAGTCGCCGCCGGGAGCCGAGATATTGCAGCCCGGGCCGTAATTGGTGTAATAGGCCGGCAGGTAATCGGGCGAGAAAGAGGTCACGGAGATATAATCGTGGTAAGCCCCCGGGTAGCCCGACATGGCAGTAGCATCGTTGCCGGCGGCAAAGATGACCACGCCGCCGCCGACGGCATCGCAGTTCTGAGATTCGATGAAATACTTGATGGCATTGTACTGCACGCCCGAGCCGCGTTCATAGGCGCTGTCCGAAGTATAGGTTCCGGCCTTGCTTCCGAACGAACACTGGATGATCGCAGCTCCGTTGTCAGCGGCATACTTGATGGCTTCGGCGGAAGTGGTGATAGCCCCCGAGGTGGCGTCGTTGCCCGAGAATATCTGGCACGACATGAGTTTCACCCCGTCGTTGCGCCCCGTGCCGCCAGCCACGCCGCAAACGCCGACGCCGTTGTTATTGACGGCGGCCACCGTACCGGCCACATGTGTCCCGTGCCCCGAATCGCCTTTGTTCTCGCCGCCGACCCAGACCTCGCGATCCCAGGAGACGGCACCGCGCGTGACGAAGTTATACCCGTAAATATCGTCGATATAGCCGTTCCCGTCGTCGTCGGCACCCGTAGCCCCGTTTTTCTCCTGCGTATTGATCCACATGTTCGCCGCAAGGTCGGGATGCGTATATTTCACGCCCTGATCCACGATGGCAACCACCACGCCGGGGTTACCGGCCGTGATCGCCCAGGCATCCTGGGCGTTGATGTCGGCCCCGGCGCGGGACGTCGAGGCAACGGTCTTATCGCCGTTGTTGTTGTAGTGCCACTGGCGGGAAAGCTGCGGATCGTTGAACCGCCCCGCGGCTGCGGCGCGGGTGGCAGCCATATCGGCAGCCGTCAGCGGTCGGCGCGGCCCTACCGAGGTCACATAAAGCTTCGTGTTGAACTCGACATTCCGGACTTCGGCCACGGCGGCCAGTTTCAGGGCGGCGGCTTCGAGGTCGGCCTGCTCGTCGAAAGTCACGACATACCACTTGTGCAGGCCAGCGGCACGCGTACGCTCCTCATGGCGGGGTGTGTAGGGGAACACACGGCGCAGGGAGGTGATTTCAAGCCCCTGCAACACTTCGTCGACCGGGGCAATGCCCGAACGGGTCAGTACGGCAGCGTCCCCGGCATCGCCGCGTGTTGCGGCGAAGGAAGCCGCCGTAGCCTCGATGGTCGGCACGGCAGCATCGTCGAAACAAACGATCAGCGACCCCTGCTTGGCATCGTAAGGCGTGTTGATCAGCTTCGCGGTGGCTGCGGTATTCGCAGAAGAATTCCCGCCGTCGGCACCATCCATCGCCGGATCGGCGGTACACGCCGCCAGCAACAGCACGGCGAAAAGTAGAATTTTTTTATCAGCCATAGTCTATCGGTTTTTAGAGGGCGGAGCCGACCCCTCAGAGCCGGCTCCTCCCGATAATTATTCCAACATTGCCGGAATCGGTTACTTCAAGGATACCTTCTTGCCGATCATCACGATCGCCCCCGGAGCCTGGGGCATACTGCCCTCGCTGAAGGTCGCGACCGCATCGGCCACGCCCAGGTCGGGCTGCATACCGTAACCGCCGAATGTTGCACGGTTGACAGGTTTGCCGGTCTGCTCGCTCCAAAGTACCTGAATCAATTCGGGCCCGCGCAGTTCGACGAAATTGTTGGCCGGCCGTACCTCAAGCTCCCGGGCAACAGCCGCGGCAGTTACCGCATTGGGGTCGTTTGCGGGATTTATCAGCATCAGGTAGTCGAACTGTACCAGATCGGCAGCCAAATTCGTGAATTTGCCCGTGGTTGGATCATAATTGCCGAAACCACCCCAATAGATACCTTTGAAGGTGTAGCCCTGCGTCACATAATTCGGGTTCGGAACGAATGCAAGGATTCCGTCATCGACATAGCCTGCATAGAGACAACCCTGGCTGCCATTTATTCCCGTGGGATTCTCTTCGTAGGTGAACATGTTGCCGACATGATAGGTCTTGAACATACCGATGTGGCAGGTCGGCATCGGGCTGACCAGTCCGTTGTACTTTGCCAGGAACGTGTCGTCTTTCGTATCCAGATTCGAAGCAAGGTAGGACGAAAGTCCCTTGACTTTGACGTAATTAGGATCGTCAGCATTCTCACTGAACGTGACCTTGCCGAGGTATTGGCGGTTGGTGGCATCATTTTCGTCGAATGCATCCACGGCATAGTAATTCCACGTCGTATTGAAGAGATCGTCTTTGCTCACCTCACCCTTGACGTCGTCGAATTTATACTTCTGCTGCATGGGGTCTTCCTTACCGGCGGTAGTCTGCTCGACGGCATAGACCTTGGAGAAATACCCGTTGAAAGCCGACACCAGGAGCGTATAGCTCGTACCGCTGTTCAGGCCGACGAGGAACGGAACCAAAGACTCTTTGCCGTTGATCTTCGCGAGCTCTTCTTCCGTGAACGCATCGCCCGAGGATTTGGCAACCTGTCCCAACTGTGCCGTGCTCAGGCCTGCCAGGTCGGAAGTCTTGAACAAACCCCAATAACCCGACTGGATATTCTGTCCGAACAGGATCGCCTTGATCGAATTCTCGGGGGTATAGCCCAACGCCTCTTTTTCCCAGGAAAGTTCGGTTCTTACCGAAAGGATAACCGCATTCTGGGATTCCTCACCCGACTTGACGTACCCGAACGAGAGGAACGAACGCCCTACCAGTTCGCCGGCCGTGTTGTACATATTGCCGACGACCGAATAAACGCCCGTATCGTCGAACGAAGCGGAAACCGTGCCGGAAGCCGTGATTTCGGTGGAAGGGGTCTCACCCGATTCGATCTCGCCCGAACGGACGTCGGCCAACGCGTCGCTCATCGAGCCGTTGAAGAACGCGTATTTCACCTTGGCCACGTCCGCACCGAACTTGAAGCCGACCTTGACCACACCGGCCGCAGGCTCGGTGTTCGTCAGTGCGAGCGTATAGTCGTATGCCTTGGCACCCGGAAGCATGATCCGTTGCAGACCGCTGCCGTTGGCGCCGTACCACCCGCCGGAGACCGTGAAGTTCACCATGATGCCGGTGGCCGGGAAGGTAATGATACCGTCCTTGAGCGTACCGTAGAGGCTGGCCGACTCGCTCACGGAGGAGAAGTTGGCATTGACCTTCGAAGCAATTTCGATCTCGCCGTCACCTCCGAGCGTCACGCCCGTCGTCTGGTAAGGGATCCACACGGCATCGGGGTTGGTGGCGTCGATAATGATATTGGGTTCGGTGCAAGCCTGTGCGGTTCCGTTAAAGAGGGCCCGGATCAAATCCTGCGTAAAGGGATTCATGCGGTAGTAACCGGGTTTGTCGGCCCGCTCGTAAATCTCCACGTCGACCTCGGCGTTGGGGTTGGCGGTATTGAACAGCGTCGAAATGATGTCGTCGCGCCACTTGCCCTTGGTCTCGCCGCCTTTGCCCGTCAGTTTGTTCCACTTCACGCGGGTCACGCTGAAGGCGAAGCCCGTGGCTTTTTCACCATAGACGGAGGCGTACTTCTTGTCCTCGATATTGACCTCGCATTTATACGTGGTACCGATTTCGGCCTGCGGGAACTGAATGCTGAAGGTCGTCTCCTCCTGCCCGTCGGCAAATTCGATCTGCGAGGGAACGAAGATTCCCTCCTCACTCGACGTTACGGCCACGGGAACTACGATCGCACCCTCGCTCTTCAGGCGGCGTACGGTGAACGTCATCTCGGTCGGAGCCGCGGGGTCGAGTTCCTTGGAACCTATATTCTCCTGCGTAGGGAAATAGACGCTGTAACAATCGGGATCTTCGGGTTCCCCGGGGTTGAAGTTCTCGTCGTCGTTACACCCCACGAAGAGGAACGCCGCCAGGAACACATATAATAAACTCTTGAGTGTTTTCATATTTTGTCGATGTTATCCGGTTCAAAACTTATTTAACTACGCATCCGTCGGTCAAACCAGCTCCGCTGCCGTTAACAGGGAACGTACCCTCGTTGTTGTTATCCTTGACAGGGTCGATAGCCGCATTGGCGTTGGTCTCCCCGGTGGGGATACGCATCAGCAGGATACCGTCCGTCGCCGCGATGTTGAACGCCCAGGCATCGGGGAAGTCCGACTTGCCGTCCGTCGTGCACCGCACGAGGTTCTTCTTCAGACGCATGATGTCGGTATAGGCATGGCCCTCGCCCCACAACTCGACGCGGCGCTGCCACCAGATCTCGCTCTGGAAAGCCTCGGGAGTCGTGGCGGCGCACGAATACGAAGGATCGCGGTAGGTCTTGACCCAATTCTCGAGCAGGGACTTGCCGCCGCCGAGGTTGCCGCCCATGGCCATGGCCTCGGCCTGGATGAGAAGCATCTCCTCGGCACGCATGATACACCAGTCGCCCGCGTTGATGTCCGTACCGCACTTATTTTCATAAGGCGCGAACTTCACGTTGGTATAGGGCTGGAAGGCACGCTTGACATTGGGAATCGCCAGCGAGCTGATGGCCGAGCCGGTCACGCCGTCCCAGTCCATGTGGTCGAGCAGCGGCGATTCGAGGCTGGCGTTGATCCACCATCCCTTGCGCACGTCCGTATCGGGGATCATGTTGTAAAGCAGCGAATTGATACGCTTATACAAACCCTGGCTGGTGGTATAACCGCGGGCAAAGGAGCAGAGGTGTCCGCCCCAGGTGATATTGCGGTAGTTGGCGGGGGTGTCGGCAGCCTTGTAGATGCCGGCCCAGATCCACGACGGGGAGTTGGCACTGTTGAAACCGGGAGCCGACACGTCGTCCTTGGAGAGGAACGTGTAGCCGCTCAGGGCAGCTTCGGCATCGGTGGCAGCTTCGCCCCAGTTGTTCATCACCAGGTTCACGCGGGCACGCATTCCGTAAGCCACGTTCCGGTCGGCGGCGGCCTTGCTCGTGCGCTGGAAACCCTCGAGGTCGGCGATGGCCTGCGTCAGATCGTCGTAGATCAGCTTGTAGATCTCGGCATTGGTGGCACGGGGGTTCGCACCGGCACGCTCGGCCGGCATGTCCCACGTCACGATGGGTACCGTCGGTTTGTCCTCGTTACCCTTGTAGGTGAACTGAAAACGCTGCGCCAGCGTGAAGTTGGCAAACGCACGCGCCACCAGCGCCTGGCCGCGGTAATAGATAAGCGTCTGGTTTTCGGTATCCGCAGGGATCGTGGACAGGATGTCGTTGGCCTGCTTGTTCAGCTTGTAGCAGAAATTCCAGGTGAACATGGGCACGGCATAGTTGGCGTTGCGATCCGAATACTCGAACGCAACCGAAAACCACTCGTAGTCGCTGTTGTCCGATACCATGTCGGCACCGTTGCCGTCGGTGGCGATACATACGGCAGGATAGCTGAAGTCGTTGTGGAAAGGCGTGGCGCTACCTCCGGCCCAGTTGGGCAGGAGCTTCGTGAAGATCGAAGACAGGGTGTTGATATCCGCCTGCAGACGTTCGGGGTTGTCCTCCACGACCTCCTTTTTCTGATCCTCGGTCACAATACCGCTCTCGGGGAACGTATCGAGGTCGGAGCAGGAGACCATAACCGCCGTCCCCAGGGCAAATACCCATATTTTATTGATTGCTTTCATATACACGTTGTTATTTGATTGTGCCAAAATTAGAACGTCAGGTTAATACCGCCCGAAATGGTACGCAGGGCCGAATAGGAGGTGTTGTCCGCAGTACCCGTACCGCCGAATACGATGCGGGGGTCGAGCCCCTCGCGGGCGGAGAAGACGGCGAGGTTGTCACCCGAGAAATAGATGCGGATGCTGCCCAGGCCGATCTTGTTCGACCACTTCTTGGGAAGGGTATAGCCTACCGTCACATTATTGACCGAAAGGTAGTCGGAGCTTACGAGGAAACGTGACGAATATTTCTGGTTCGAATCGTCGGACGAGTTCAGGCGCGGGACATTCGTGTTGGGGTTCTCGGGCGTCCAGGCCTTGAGGGCGTCCTTGTGGAAGTTCATACCCAGGTTATCGCCGTAGTGCATCAATTCGTGGTAGGTGTTGTCGTAGAGTTTGCCACCGAGCTGGTAAGCGAACTGTGCCGAGATATCCACGCCGTAGAAGCTCAGCGAAGTGGCGAAGCCGCCGCTCACCTTGGCCAGCGTGCTGCCCTGGCGGGCCTGGCGGGCGTTGTCGTAAACATCCGTGGTCGAATAATCGCCGTTGTCGGGATCTACGTACCAGAGCGACTTACCGGTGTTGGGATCGACGCCCGCATAGGTCTTCAGGTAGGAGTCGTACATCGAGCCGCCCACCTCGCGGATCGCCATCGAGTAAACCAGTCCCGTCTCGGGCACGTCGCCGTCGAGCGAGAGGATCTTGTTCTTGTAGTGCGTCATATTGAGATCCAGATCCCACGAGAAATTCTTATAGCGCAGCAGCCCGGCGGACAGCTGGATCTCGACACCGGCGTTGCGCATCGAACCCACGTTGATAGGCTGCCGCGAGTAACCCAGCGAAGGAGGTACGGGTTTGTAGTAGAGCATGTCCGAGGTCTTGCGCGAGAAATACTCGACGCTACCGCTCAGGCGGTCGTCCCAAAGGCCGAACTCGACACCCACGTTGAGCGAGTGCGAGGACTCCCACGTAATGTTCTTGTTACCCTTGTAGTTGAGCGTCAACGAGAAATCGCCGTCGACACGACCTACCGAATACTGATCCTGGTAGGGATAGTAGTTGCTGTAACCGCTGGGATCGAGCAGGTCGTCGTTACCCTGGATACCATACGAAGCCTTCAGTTTCAGCATGTTGAGCCACTTCACATCCTTCAGGAAGTTCTCCTTGGTCAGCAGCCATGCACCACCCACGGAACCGAAGTTACCCCAGCGGTGGTCGGGATGGAAGCGCGACGAAGCATCGCGGCGGTAGGATGCCGAGAAGAAATACTTGCCGTCGTAGTCGTACTGCACACGCGAGAGAATACCCATTGTAAAATAGGTGTCGGTGTAGGACGAAACCTGCGGGGTCTCATAGATCGTGTTGTCCAGCTCCCCTACATTGGGATTGTAAAGGTCGGTGTTGCTGCCTGAGAGGTACTGCATCTTCAGCGAATAGTTCTCGAAGCCGACCAGCACGTCGAAGTTGTGCTTCTGGGCGAACGTTCTCTTGTACGAAGCCAGGTACTGCTGGTTGACGCCGAACGTACGCGACTGCGCAACGGAGACCGAACCTTTGCCGATATAGGAACCGTAGTAGGAGTTATAAAGGTGGTTCGCACGGCGGTTGATGGCGCTGGCACTGATGTTGGCCGTGACGTTCAGCCCCTCGACGGGCGTCACGGTCGCAAACCAGTTGCCGTTGATCGCATCAGTATAGGTGCGGTGGCGATCCAGGTCGATCGAGATCATGGGGTTGGCACCGCCCGAGAACGAGCGTATCTGGTTGGTATTCACACCCGAGTCGTAGATCTTATTGCCGTGTTCGTCGTACATGATCTTCTTATCGGCATCGCGCACATACATCGGGTAGATCGGGGCAATCATGTTGGCCAGGTAGAACAGGTTGCCCGACGAACCCCAGTCGGTCTGCCCCGTAGGGGAGTTGGTAATAGCGTGCGAGAAACCGATATTGCCACCGACCTTCAGCCACTTCTTGGCCTGGTAATCGGCCTTCATACGGGTCGAATAACGGGTGAAGCCCGAATTCTTGATGATGCCCGAATCGTCGAGGTAACCGGCCGAGAGGTAGTAGTTGAGGCGTTCCGAAGCACCCGCGATGGAGACGTTGTACTCCTGGCGCAGGTTGCCGCTGCCGAACAGCTCGTCGTACCAATCGTCGGGGGTGTAGTAATACTGCCCGTCGGAGTAGCCCAGTTTGGCGTTGGGATTGAGTTTGCCGTTGGCACCGATCAGCGTCTGGCCTTCGGGAAGCGTGTAGACGTTGTAACCCGTACCGCCGTTCGTCGAGTCGAACAGGGCGGAGTTGGCAAACGCGCGCGAATCCGCCGCCGAGCTCCCGGCATAGAACTTACTGTTGTACAAAGCTTTGTAGCCCAGTTCGTAATACAGGCCCGGATCGGAAATCACGTCGTAATTGGGCACACCGCGGGAGTTGGTACCCCACTTGGCGTCGAAGGTCACGGTCGCATCCTGCGACTTGCCGCGCTTGGTGGTGACCAGCACGACGCCGTTGGCACCGCGGGCACCGTAGATGGCCGACGCGGCGGCATCCTTCAGCACCGTGATCGACTCGATATCGGCACTGTTCAGGAACGAGAGCGACCCGTCGTAAGGGGCCCCGTCCACGATATAGAGCGGAGCACTGCTCGCCGACATGGAGCCGATACCACGGATACGGATCTTGGCACTCTCACCCGGCTGTCCGTTCGACGAAACAGCCTGCACACCGGCCACGGCACCCGCCAGGGCGTTCGAAATGTTGGATACCTGGCGCTTGCCGATATCCTCGGCCTTCATCACGGAAGCAGAACCCGTAAAGGCCTCTTTTTTGGCCGTACCGTATGCTACCACGATCACGTCGTCAATCGCCTGCGTATCCTCCTTCATCACGACGTTCACACGGGTTTTTCCGGCGACAGCAATACGCTGGGGCTCATAGCCGATGAAGGTCACCAGCAGAACACCCTCCCTGGGAACAGAAATCGAGTAAGCGCCGTCAGCACTCGTCGTCGTTCCGACCGTCGTTCCGTCCACCATGACTGTGGCACCTGCTACCGGAGCACCGGCAGCGTCGGTAACTGTACCGGAAACCTGCTGGTTCTGGGCCATTGCAACGGCGCAAATCCCCAAAACAGCAATTAACGATAGTACAATTTTTCTTACCATAAGCGTTAATTTTAATTGGTTTTTTAAAATAAAAAGCCAGTAGCCTGTGAGCAGGATTTTACGATTCTGGTAAGATGATGAATATCACATATATAGATGATCAAACGCAAGGTTGCGATCCGGTTTTGAAAAGGCACGGTAACTTGAAAGTTACCTGAGGGTACGGTGTATAAAATTTATTTACAGCATATTAATGGCTGCTTGCCGAGCACCTCGAGTTACCAATGCATAACCAGAAACGGCAAAAACACGCTGCAATATTCAAAAGGTTAACGATACCTCCGGACATCGCGGCAATACCCCGGATGCCGTAATATACCCCGGGCGTCACAAGCCCCCTCCAGGAATCCCGGCAACGACAGGGGGGACGCTCGCTGCTCCCCGGACGGTACGGGCATAAAAAAACCCGGAAGCGTCACGACTTCCGGGCCCAGAAAATAAGTATTAACCACTAAAGCGGATTCTGGTCGGCCGCATTGATGTATGGGTTGCTGTTCAGCTCGATCGACAGCGGAATCTGGTAGGTGAATTCCTTGCCGGCAGCCTTGACCACCTTGTGCGTGTGGTTGGAGGATGCCGTACGGTCTACACCGACGTTGAAGCGCTTGTTGGTAAAGAATTCGTGTCCCTCGCCCCAGAGTTCGATACGGCTCTGGAGGAAGATCTCCTTCAGCAGTGCATCGCCCGTATTCGAGGACTTCGCATAGCCCGAATCACGCTTCGACACCAGGTCGTAAAGCGTCTGCTGCGCTGCGGAATTGTTGCCGCCGCGGGCTTCGGCCTCGGCCTTCAGCAGGTATGCCTCCGACAGGCGCATGTAGATTTCGTCAGCCTCGTAGGTCGGGGTGTTGAACTTGACGTTCGAGTAGGCCGGATAGGTGAAATCCCCTACCGTGGTCTCGGTCGCGTTGAAATTCTTCTTGCGGTAGTCGGTATCTGCGATCTGGTTGTAGAGCTGGTCGTCGATGGCCATGTAAATACCCTTGTTGTTGGCATTGTCCACGGCCGTGATCGACATGAACGATGCGAAGGAACGGTTGCCGAGCGAAGTGGAAGCAGCCCACGTATAGCCCCAGATGGTCTCGGGAAGCGAAGTGCTCTGGAAACCCGAAGTCGTATACTGCTCCTCGTTCATGAGCGAGTAGCCTGCCGAAATCACCGCCCCGGCAGCATTGGCTGCCGTGGTGTAATCGCCCGTCGTCAGTGCCACGCGAGCCAGCACCATGTTCGCAACCGTCTGGTCGATGTCCGCCGTCGAACTCTTGGGATCGTAGCCTTCCTGCTCGAACAGCGCGATGGCGTTCTGCAAATCGGTCGTGATCGTGCTGTAAACCTCGGTCGACGGGGTGCGTCCCTTGGCACCCTCGACGGTCAGATAGAGGGGGACACCCGCCTTATCCTTGCCGCCGTGCATGTAGTCGTCCTGGTAAACGCACATCAGGTAATAGTAAGCCAGCGCGCGGTAGGTCAGCGCCTGAGCCTTATATACCAGCGCCTTGCCCGTAGCATCGTCGGGAATCAGGTCGAGGATCTGGTTCGACTGATAGACGATCTTGTAGTAACAGTACCAGCGGTCTGCCGTATAGGCATTGGTCTGGGCACGGATGCTTTCGAACATATATTCGTCGGCAAACCAGTTGGTCAGTTTCGTGAGCACCATATCGTTGCCCTGCAAATCCATACCCAGATTCCAGACCATGAATCCGCGGTCGTTGGTCGTTGCCTGGCGGTTGCCGGTATGCATGTAGTTGACGGCTCCCTGCATCATGGGTGCGAGCACGAGGTCGGCATTCTCCTTGATCAGTTCGCTCAGCTGCTCATCCGACACCTTGCTGCCCGAAGGCTCGGTGTCGAGCTCGCTCGCACAGGATGCGAACAGGAGCACCGTAGCTATTGCGATGTAATATACTATGTTTTTCATACGCTAATATCTCGTTTATTATAAGTTCATCGTAATACCGAAAGTAAAGGTCTTCGCCTGCGGGAACCCGAATGCGTTCTGTCCCGTGTAAGCGGTACGCGGGTCGAAGCCCGTATGCGCGGAGGTGAAGTAGAGGTTGTCGGCGGCGAAGAAGACACGCAGCGATTCGATGCAGATCTTCGACGTCCAGCGCTTGGGCAGCGTGTAGCCGACGTTGATCGTCTTGAGGCTGAAGTAGGAGGCGTCGCGGTAGAGGTAGTCGCAGTTCGAACCCACGAAATTCCAGGTGCCGTTGAACATCAGCTTGGGGAATTTGGCGTTGGTATGCTCCGGCGTCCAGGTGTTGCCCACGAGGTCTTGCGAGGCTGCAAAACCGGCACGTCCCGGATCATATACGTTGGCCGAGTTGCCGTCCCACTGGCGGCCGCCGATCTGGTAGGCCGCAGCCAGCATGAAATCGAAGTTCTTCCAGCGGAACGAGGTGCGCAAACCACCCGTCACGTCGGGCAGCGCATCGCCGATTTCGTACTGCGTGGCTTCGTTGATATTGAAGGTCTTTTCACGTCCGGTAACCTTGCCGTCGCCGTCAACGACATCCTTCCAGAACGTCTCCTGGCCGGTTTCGGGGTCTACGCCGGCGAACTTGAAGAGGTAGAGGTTGTAGTAGGACTTGCCTTTGCCGCGCAGGAAATTACCGCTGATGTAGTCGCCGCCCAGCGCCGGGTTGCCCAGCTCCGAGGGATAGTCGATCAGGCGGTTGCGTGCGAACGAGGCGTTGACCGCGAAGTTCCAGTAGAGATCCTTATGCTTGAGGATGTCCACGCCCAGGTCGATTTCGAAACCGCGGTTGGCCAGGATACCGACGTTTTCCAGGCGGCTCGCAAGACCCGTCGACGACGGGGTCGGACGGTTCCAGATCAGGTCGTGCGTACGGCGGTTATAATAGTCGACCGTACCGTAGAAGCGGTTCCACAGGCGGAAGTCGATACCCAGGTCGATCTGGTAGTTGCGTTCCCACGAAAGATTGCGGTTACCCGTGTCGGACTGCGTAATACCGATCTGGCCATCGGTTTCTCCGACCTCCCAAAGATTGGTATAGGGATACGATGCCGAAATCTGGTTGCCGGCCACACCGTAGTTGACGCGCAGTTTCAGTTCGTCTACCCACGTGGCGTTGTCCATGAAGCTCTCGCCCTTGATACGCCACGCGGCGCCCACAGACCAGAAGTGGCCCCACTTGTCGTACTTGAAGCGCGACGAACCGTCGTAGCGGTACGAACCCGAGAAGAAATACTTGCCGGCGTAGTTATAGTTCACACGTGCGAAGTAACCTTCGATGGCGGTCACCACGGTGCTCGAGGTCGAACCGTTGCCGTACTGAGAAACGGCGTTGCCCAGTTCGGGGATGCCCGGGTAGAAAATATTTTTCTTGTAGGCGTCCACGACGCGCGTGTCGGTCTTACCGAACTCGTGGCCGATCAGCACGTCGAAGTTGTGGTGCTCCTTGATGGTCTTGTTCCAGTTGAGCATCTGCTGGGTATTGTACGAGAAATAGTTGTTGTTGTACTTCTCGACAAGGCCGTTGTTGGTCGATGTGGCAGCCGTACCGTATTCATTGTTATAATAGAAGGTATCCATCCGGTACACGTTGTCCAGCGTGAAGTTGGCCGTAAACTTGAAATCCTTCAGGAATACGATCTCGCCGTAGAAATTGGCGTAGAGGTTGTCGCGAACCGAGTTGTTGATATCGCGGCTCATCGACTGCATGGGGTGCGCGAAGTTGTTGAACGAGTTGAACTGATCCTGCGTCGCACCGTAGGGCGAAAGGGTCGTGCCGTTGCCCTGCTCGTACATCTTCGTGCCGTCGGCATTGTAACGGATGTTACCGTCCAGGTCGCGGGCGTAGTACGGCACGGTGGGGTTCTGCCACATCGTCCACAGGAACACGTTGCCCGTGTTGGCGCCCGAATAGCCGGGGCTGTCAATATCGCGGCGGGCATACGAAAGGTTCGTCCCGACCTTCAGCCATTTGGTGGCCTGTGCATTGAAGGCGGCGCGACCCGAGTAACGCTTGAATCCCGACATGATTACATACGAGGGGTCTTCGAGGAAGCTGCCCGAAACGTAGTAGTCCATCTTGTCGTTGCCGCCGCTGATGCTCAGCGTGTATTCCTGACGGAACTGCTTGGTGAACAGGTAGTCGTCGTAGTTGTCGGCATAAAGCAGTTTCGCGTCGGAATTGAGCTTGCCCGTGGCGGGGTCGATCAGCGTCGTACCGTCGGGGATCTTATAGGCCATGTAGTTTCCGAGCACGGGCATGAGGTTGGAGTTCGCCGCATTGGCAAGCGCAGCATGGCTCGCTCCCGGATTATTCGCCTCAAGGTAGTTATAAAGCCCGCCGTATACATATTCGTAATAGTCGCCGGGGTTCTGCATGGTCTCATGCTCTTTGATACCCTGCTGGTTCCAGCCCCACTTGGCTTCGAACATGATGTTGGCCTTCTGGTTGCGCGTCCCCTTCTTCGTGGTGACGAAAACCACGCCGTTTGCGGCACGCGAACCGTAGAGCGCATTGGCGGCGGCATCCTTCGACACGACGATCGACTCGATATCGAGCGGGTTGATCGTCGAAAGCGCCGACGAATAAGGCACGCCGTCGACGACGATCAGTGCGGTCTGGGTTCCGTTGATCGAACCGATACCGCGGATGATGATCGAAGCGTCGTCACCGGGCTGTCCCGTAGAGCTGTACGACTGCACACCGGTAACGGCGCCTTCCAGCATTCGCGAAGCGGAAGCAACGGTGGTCTTTGATATTTCACCGGCCGAAACCGATGCGATCGAACCGGTAAAATCCTTCTTCTTGATTTCACCGAAGGCCGTGATGACTACATTGTCGATCGCCTGTGCATTCTCCTTGAGCGTCACCGAAACATGGGTGTGCCCGGCGATCGCGACGGTCTCGGTGTCATACCCGATGAACGAAACGACCAGTTTCCCGTTTGCAGGGGCTGCAAGCGAGAAGGTGCCGTTCGTACCTGTCGTGGTACCGATATGCTGGCCCTCGACCATGACTGTGGCTCCAGCCACCGGAGCACCGGCGGCATCGGTAACTGTACCGGAAACCTGCCTGTTCTGGGCGGATACGTATAACCCGCATACCAAAACGGCAATTAACGATAGTACAATTTTTCTTACCATAAGCGTTAATTTTAAATTAATTTTAAAATAAAAAGTTCACAAGCAAAGATAAAGGATTGCTAACTCATTTACAAATAAATTATTAAAAAAATTTAACACGGTTACAGCTATCTTTCAAATTAAGGTTGCCGGCTTACGATTTTTCGCACATAACGCCTGTGGTGATTACAATCTGCAATCGCCTTTTCGGGACATTTTTTGATTGTTTTGGGATTTTCCCCTGTGGGAAGGGGATGCAAGGGGTAAAAAAAGTGACTTAGGAGAGCCTTTTCGACGCATTCGGCATATCCGACGGCGTCCAGTCGGGGCACAGCAGGTTGATCCGCTTGGAGAGGCGTTCCATCTCACTGCTGATGTGCGAATGGGTAATATTCGCATAGATCTGCGTCGTGCGTATATTCTTATGTCCAAGCAGTTTACTGATGGTTTCGATGGCTACTCCCTGCGAAAGGGTGATTGTCGTGGCGAACGTATGCCGGGCCGCATGGAACGTGATCTTTTTCTGGATACCCGCCTCGGCGACGATCTTGTCGAGGCATTTATTGCACCACCCGTTGCTCGGGAGTTCGAATATGCGTCCGGAACCCGATGCGGGCATATATTTCAAAAGGATATTGTAGGGCACGGTAAACAGCCGTACATTGACCTCAGACCCCGTTTTGCGGCGGGTCGTGTTGACCCACAGCTGTTTGTTTATTTTCTGAATATTCTGCGGCACCAGGCCTCGGATGTCGACATAGGACAATCCGGTGAAGCAACTAAACAAAAACGTGTCCCTGACAAGTTGTAAGGTGAGGTCTTCGCTCTCGTACTGCATCATACGGGTTATCTCTTCCATGGTCAGGTAGTTGCGTGTTACGAATTCGCTTTGTAATTTGTAATTGGCAAAGATATCCTTGTCCATATATCCCTTGCTGCGGGCCAGCATGAGGATATGTTTCAGGGCGATCATGTAAATCCAGGTCGTGTTTTTTTTATACCCGGCTTCCTTTGCGATATAGGCGTGGAAGCCCGTGAGAAATTCCCGGTTGAGCTCCTTGAACATCAGGTCTTTCCGGTCGTACTTGTCCCAGATGTAGTTTGCCAGATGCTTGCAGACGCACCTATATTTATAATATGTGGCCTTGCTGCGGCTGATGCCGACCATACGGTTGAATTCTTCGTTGTGCTGCCTGAAAAAGGCGAGCACGGTCTCCTGCCGGAGGTTGGCGCCGAAATACATCTCTTTGACCATCATTGGAGTTACGAACGACTGCTCGTAGAATAACTTGTTGTAACACCTTTCGATGTGGTAGTGGATATTCGAAAGTTGTTCGTTGATTCTGCCGGCGGCATTGCTCCGCCCGGCGACACGCCCCATGCCGACGTCCCAGTGTTCGGGTGCGACCGAGAGGCGCGTGGAAAACTGCGTCCGCTCTCCGTTGATCGTGATGCGCCCCATGATCGGGACGTTTCCATTCCGGAGAGGCGCGTTTTTCTTGATGTAAAACAATACATTAAACGTGTTTCTCATTGCTCAAATAACCTTTTGTGTTTAACCTAATAACAATATGCAAACCGCATTAAAGGTAATGATTAAGTAACCCCCGAATAACGTATTATTCAGCCTAAATATCTTATTGTATAGATGTTAGCCCGTGTGAGACGGTTACTTTATAGTAACACTACAACAATCCGGCAAGGCATTTACAGAGATTTAAAAGCCTTTTAATCAGTATATTATGTCTTGATTAGCCGATTTTGCGCCAGAAAAGACCTTGTGCGCTGAATATCATGATGTTGTGTAAGTTAACGCACAATGATAACTTTTTATTTTAAAAAACCAATTAAAATTAACGCTTATGGTAAGAAAAATTGTACTATCGTTAATTGCTGTTTTGGTGCTCGGCGCATATGCATTCGCCCAAAACAAGCAGGTCTCCGGTACAGTTTCTGACGCAAACGGGAATCCCGTTGCGGGCGCTACTGTCATGGTAGACGGTACTTCGATCGGTACTACGACCAACGCGGCAGGCCAGTACTCACTTTCGGCTCCGGCTGACGGCACCCTTTCGGTGACGTTCATCGGATATGTGGGGCAACAGCTCCCCATCGCTGGCAAATCGCGCATCGACGTGACTATGCACGAAGATACGCAGGCGATCGACGACGTGATCGTGGTGGCGTTCGGTACCTCCAAAAAGGAGGCGTTTACCGGTTCCGCGACCGTCATCAAGGCGGATGACATCGCAAAGTCGCAGCAGTCGAACGTCGCCCAGTCGCTGGCCGGTAAGGTTGCCGGTGTCCAGATATCCAACGAATCGGGTAAACCGGGTGCCAACCCGATCGTCCGCATCCGTGGATTCAGTTCGATCAACGCCGAGAAAGACCCCCTGTGGATCGTGGACGGAACTCCCTACGAAGGAGACCTGAACAACCTGAACCCCAACGACATCGAGTCGATGACCGTTCTGAAGGACGCAGCATCCAACGCCCTTTACGGTGCGCGTGGTGCCAACGGTGTCATCATGGTCACGACCAAAAAGGCCCGTGGACAGGAAGCCACCGTCACGGTAGATGCCAAGTGGGGTGTGAACTCGCGCGCGATGCAGTCATACGACTACATCAAAAACCCGGCCCAGTATTATGAAACATACTACACGGCCCTGAACAGCTACTACCGGTCACAGGGCATGAGCGAGAGCACGGCACACGCCATGGCCAACAAGAACCTGGCCGCCTCGAAGAACGACGGCGGTCTGGGCTACATGGTTTACAGCGTGCCCGACGGCCAGTCGGTTATCGGCACAAACGGGAAACTCAATCCCAATGCTACGCTGGGCAACCGGGTCGTTTATAACGGACAGGACTACCTGCTTACCCCCGACGACTGGGAAGATATTGCTTTCCGCTCTTCGATGCGTCAGGAGTACAACGTGAGCGTATCGGGCGCCACGGATCGCAGTACGTTCTACGCCTCGTTCGGCTACCTGAATAACGAAGGTATCACCGAAAACTCGAATATGGAACGCTACACCGCCCGTCTGAAAGCCGATTACCAGGCCAAAAAATGGCTGAAGGTCGGTGCCAACGCCGGTTACGCCAACTTCACCTACAATTCGCTGAGCGCGGACGGGCAGGGAAACTCTTCGGCCAACCTCTTCGCCTTCACCTCGTCCGTAGCCCCCATCTATCCCCTCTACGTCCGTGACGGGCAGGGAAATATCATGAAGAACGACGCCGGCATCACGATGTACGACTACGGAGACGGAATGAACGCCGGTTTGACCCGTCCCCTGCTGCCGAACGCGAACGGTCTGGCGGATTCCCGCCTGAACACCGACCGTTCGGAAGGCAATGCCTTCAACGGCACGGGATTCTTCGACATATTGTTCCTGAAGGATTTCAAATTCACTTTCAATGTAGGTGTTTCGCTCGACGAGACCCGCCGGACGACCGTACAGAACCCCTATTTCGGACAGTTCGCCGATGAGAACGGTATCATAGGCAAATACCATACGCGTGATTTCTCGCACAACCTTCAGCAGATCCTCAACTACACCAAAGTCATCGGCAAGCACAATGTCAATGTAATGCTCGGCCATGAATACTACCAGCGCAGGCAGTACCTGCTTTACGGCAGCACGGCCAACATGTTCTCGCCCGACAACGACGAACTGGCCGGTGCGGTAATCGACAAGCAGAGCGCAACCTCGTATGTCATCACCTATAATAATGAAGGCTATTTCGGCCGCGCGCAGTACGATTACGACGGTAAATATTTCTTCTCGGCTTCGTACCGCCGCGATGCCTCGTCGCGCTTCCATCCCTCGCACCGCTGGGGCAACTTCTGGTCGGTAGGTGCCGCATGGATCGTAACCAAGGAGAATTTCATGTCCGGGACGCACGGCTGGCTCGACATGCTGAAGGTCAAGGCATCGATCGGTTCGCAGGGTAACGACAAGATCGGTGACTACCGTTATGTGGATACCTACCGGCTCGCTTCGTCGAATGGAGAGATGTCCGTGGCATTCCTGGAGAAAGGTAATCCCAACATCACCTGGGAGACCAATACCAACTTCAACGCCGGTATCGAATTCGGCGTGCTCCAGAACCGCATATCGGGTAGCATCGAGTACTTCAACCGCAAGACGACCGACATGCTGATGGCATTCCCCACGGCACCGTCGCTGGGTTACTCTTCCTACTATGCCAACGTCGGCGACATGTCCAACAAAGGTATCGAGGTCGACCTGAACTTCACCCCGATCCGCAGCAAAAACGTGCAGTGGGACATCAACGTCAACCTGACGCACCTCAAGAACAAGATCATTTCATTGCCTCCCGAACGCCGCACCAAAGAGGTGGAAGGTTATTACGGCTACGCCGGCAGTAGCTTCTTCTACGGCGAAGGGCTGCCGCTGTATACCTTCTATATGAAGAAATACGCCGGCGTCTCGGAAGACGGACGTTCCATGTGGTATAAGGATGTAACGGACAAGGACGGGAAGCCGACGGGTGAACGAACGACCACCACAGCCTATTCGGAAGGTAGCGATTACCTCTGCGGCAATGCGATCCCCGACCTTTACGGCGGCTTCGGCACGAGCGTTTCGTTCTTCGGGTTCGATTTCGGCATCAACTTCAACTATCAGATCGGCGGCAAGATCTACGACTCGGGGTATGCCGCAGCGATGAGCACGCCGACCTCGACCGGCAGCATCGGCGTGAACTGGCACAAGGACATGCTCAACGCATGGACACCGGAGAATCCGAACTCGAACATTCCGCGTATGCAGTACGGCGATTCGAACACGACGGATACCTCCGACCGTTTCCTGATCGACGCAAGCTACCTGACCCTGCAGAACATCAACTTCGGCTATACACTGCCGTCGAAGTTCACCCAGAAATTCGGAGTCGGCAAGATGCGTATCTACCTCGCCTGCGAAAACGTATTCTATTGGTCCAAGCGTAAGGGACTGGATCCGCGCTACGCAGACAATACGGACAAACAGGGCGTTCTGGGAACCTCGAATTACGCAACCTATTCTCCGATACGCACCATCTCGGGCGGTATCAATATCCAATTCTAATCCATAACCAGCTAATTATTCGGATATGAAAAATATACTGAAAATATCTATAGCAGCCCTTGCTTCGGCTGCACTGCTTAGCGGGTGCATCAAGGAAACATTCCCGACCGACAGGGCCACATCCGACCAGCTCGCAGGTTCCGCCTCGGCCCTCGAAGCGATGGTGAAAGGTATCCCCACGGCGCTTATCCAGGTTAAGTCGCTTACCGACTACGGCAATATGCACTGGAATTTCTCCCTCCCGGCCATCCACCTCGCTACCGATTCAGCAGCAGGCGACATGGCCATAACGGGCGATACGGGCTACGACTGGTTCAGCCAGTGGGGCGCCAACGATGCTCTCGCAGAGAACTACGCGGCCAATCTCCTGACCTGGAACAACTATTTCACTTGGATCAAGTCGACCAACGACATCATCAGCACCATCGACCCGGAAGCTCTCACGACCACGACCAAGCATATCCTCGGCTTCGCTTACGCTTACCGGGCTTCGTTCTACCTCGACCTGGTACGTCTCTATGAGTTCAAGGAGAATAAATACACGTCCGCAGACGGAGTGCTCGGCCTTGCCGTACCTATCGTAACCGAGACCACGACCGAGGCCGAAGCTAAGGCCAATCCCCGTGCGTCGGCAGCCGACGTCTACGAGAAAGTGATCTTCCCCGACCTCGAAAAGGCGGCGACATACCTTTCCGATTACTCGGCGACAGATCCCTACACGCCCAGTTTGGCTATGGTCTATGGGCTCCAGGCTCGTGCTTATCTGGAACGCGGTACTGCCGACAACAATCCCGATGCTTACAAGAAGGCCGCAGAGTATGCCCGCAAAGCCATCACCACGAGCGGTTGCACACCCCTGACCCAGGCACAGTGGGAGGATCCGACGACCGGTTTCAATAGTGCGACGGCAAACAAATCGTGGATCTGGGGCCTGCCGATCACCAGCGACAACGTTTCCAACCTGCTGAACTTCCAGGCCCACATCGGTAACGAGGAGTCGTGGGGATACGGACACCAGGTAGGCCGTGCCATTGACAAGGCCCTCTACAACAAGATCGACAACAAGGATTTCCGCAAGCATTCGTGGCTCGATCCCGACCGCAATTTCTACGCGTACAAGAGTTGCCGCCCCAACGGCAGTGCATACTTCGCAACGCTGAAAGACTATGTCAATATCAAGTTCCGTCCCGCCCAGGGCAACTATACCGACTTCAAAGTCGGCGGGGCTACGGATATTCCCTGCATGCGCGTCGAGGAGATGTACCTTATCGAAGCGGAAGCTACGGCGCAAAGCAATATCGTCGCCGCCCGTGAACTGCTTAACGAATTCATGAAGTACCGTTTCACCGACGGCTCGTACGATTGTAGCGAACGCACGCCGACACTCAAGAGTTTCATCGAGGAGCTGATCCTCCAAAAACGCATCGAGTTCTGGGGCGAGGGTATCATCATGTTCGACCTGAAACGTCTGGATATGTCCATGACCCGCGGCTACAAGGGTACCAATTCTCCTTCCGATTATCGTTTGAACACCGACGGCCGCGCTCCCCACTGGAATTTTGTCATTACCCGTGGTGAAATCCAGAACAACCCCGCCGTAGTCAACAACCCCGACCCCTCGGGCAAGATAACGCCTTGGACGGATAAGTAACGGCAATATGCAAAATTTGCTTTAATACCAAAGACCGAATAGTATGAAAACAATCAAATATATATTGTACGCGCTCACAGCGACATTCGTGCTCGCAAGTTGCTCGGACGACATTAAGTATACTCCCGGCGAAGGCGAAGACACGGACTGCTACGGCGTTTATTTTCCCTCGCAGGAAAATGCCGGCGACCAAGAGCTCGATCCGGCGGAGCCTACGACCCTGACCTTCACGGCCATGCGCAAGAACTACAACGATGCGATCACCGTGCCTGTGGAAGTCAGCAGCACCCAGGACGGCCTTTTCACGGTCTCGGAAATCAAATTCGAGGCCGGACAGGAAGCAACCACGTTCTCGGTGGACTTCCCCGGAGCTGAGGTCGGTAAGACCTACGATTGCTCCATCGTGGTGAAGGACAAGAAATACGCACTGCTTTACGGAGAATATTCCAACGGGCTCGATTTCAGCGTCACCCGCGTCCAGTGGGATCTCGTGAAGGGCCCCAACGGTGAAACCAAAGGCACGTGGCGCGACGATTTCTTCACGGCGATAATGGGCTCCAACATAAAGGAAAACGGTGTCCCCAATGCAGAAAAGGAAGTCGAGATTTACGAACGTGCCGACATGAAGGGTTACTACCGTATCAAGGATATTTATGACGAAGCCTACATGGCCAAAATCGTCGGTGGAAGGTATTCCAACGTTCCCTCCGTTCCGACCTATACCATCATCGACGCGCGGGATCCCGAAAAAGTATGGTTCCCGGTACAGCCGACAGGTTTTGAGATCAACGACGTAGGTTACGAAGACAACGGCGCATTCGTGATCGTTTCGTTCTGCCAGGAGAATTATCCCGGCATGGCTTCGGCCACGATGTACGGCACGCTGGAAAACGGCGTCCTCACCTTCCCGCCGAAGGCGATCCTTCTGACGACACCTTCGCTATGGGAAGCAACCAGCTACTTCAAGGCCAATACCGAAATGACCCGCCTGTTGTTCCCGGGCGCGGTAAGCTACGATTACTCGGTAGCCTTCGAGAAGTCGGCGCCCGCAGACGGCAAGGTCGCCATCACGGCTACGCTCGGCAGCGACGTCGACAAGGTGAAATATGCCTTCTTCGAGGGTGCGCTCAGCGAGTCGCTCGCTGCGGCCAAATCGGGAGACATCGACGCAGGGACGATCCCGAGCGAGGAGATCACGGCTTCGGGTACGATCACCGCCGTCATGGAGAAGACCGGCATCTACACCATCGTCGGCAATTCTTATGACGAAAAAGGCAACCTCCAGAAATACGGGTACGTATCGTTCGGTTACGTCAAGGCCGGCGAGGAGAAACCCGTCATAATGAGCGTCCGCACAGAGCTTACGTGGGAGTATGAGTCCCAAGGCTACACCCCGGAAAACTCGATCAAGGGGATCCTGTTCGGCGAGGAGATCGCATCGGGGTACATCGGCCTGTTCACGACGGCTTCGACCCAGGGCATGAACGAATCGCAGCTGATCGCGGGTGTCAAGGCATCCGGCAAGGCACTTACCACAGCTCAACTCGAAAAGATTAACGGCACAGGTTACGCTCCGTTCTATACGGGTCTGTCGGCAGGTACAAGTTACACCCTGCTGGTATACGCCGACAACGGTTACAACGGCAAACTGTTCGCCGTAGAACAGACTACTGCCGGCAAGGCAGATCCGCTGCAGCGCAAATACACGATCGACGACCTCTATGTGTTCAGCGATAAAGCCCAACTGTTCAAGACATGGAACCTGTGGGGAATCAGCAACGACGGCTCCGGTAAAACGGATCGCAGCAAGATCGGCCAGGTCGTCTTCTCGGAGAATGAGACCGACGACACCAACAATCTGGATGCAATCAATGTTGCGGGCCTCTCGCTCGGAGTCAATAACGAAGACACGGTTGTCTGGGAGTGGTACAACGGGATCATCTATGTTCTGAAAGGGCAGCCCATGGGCACCATTCCGTACCTGGGAGCGACGCTCTATCTCAAGTATTACATTCTGGACAAAGAAACGGGCATGGGTTCCGACGCAATCGACGGCATGATGATCGGAGGTGTCACGGAAGACGGGTATCTCGCCCTGATTTGTGGCCCCGACTGGTCGGATCAGTATAATTTCGACACCATATTAGTCAAGGCATACACGGATGCCAACTATACGAACTCGATCGGCAACTGGGAAAGCTATACGTCCCCGCTGATGGTACCGGCGACCGGTAGCAACACGGGAGCAGCCGCACCGCGCAAGGTTGCTTCGGATAAGATGCTGACCCTCTCGAAGGAAATCTCCATCAACCCCTCGAACTATGTCGAACTGCGCGGCCGCGAACGTGCTCACGCCCTGATCGACGAACTGTTCGGCAAGCCCGTCAACCGCGGCGCGAACCCGCTCGAAGGTGAGGTGTCCGTTCGGATCGCAACTCCCGCGATGAGTTCGTTCTCCGAAGGTTTTGCACCCCGGGCAAACACTCTGCAAAGCGGAGGCATGGAGAAAATGCCCCTGAAAAAAATGGCTAAATAATTTCAGTCGTTCACCCAATTAGTGATCAAGAGCGGTCTCCCCTTCCACCGGGGAGGGGAGACCCTCAAAAAATAACTCGGATTATGATTGATAAAAAATTACTACTCATTGCGGCGTTTCTGCTTGCGAGTTGTACGTCAGACCCTATGACCGACGCAACCGACGGCGGTTCGCAGATACCCGCCACATCGCATAAGATCGTCAACACCTCGATCAACGCCGAAGCGGGCAGCCTGCTCGTTTATTTCGACGACGCAGCCATCGGCAGCCTCGAACAGGCCGCCGAAGCCGCCGCCAAGACACGTTCGGTCGCTACCCGCGCGGGTATCGTCTCCGTGGATGAAATACTTTCGGAGCTGAACGTCAGCTCCCTGAACCGCCTGTTCCCGGTAGACACACGCAACGAGGAGCGCACGCGCGCAGCCGGCCTGCACAAGTGGTACGAATTGCAGTTCGACACCGAAGTCGACCTGGATCTCGCCGCACAGAAACTGTCGGCCGTAGCCGAAGTGGCGAACATCCAGTTCAACACGAAGCTCGAAAAAATGTGGGACGGCAAGGCCACCCCGCTCCGTTCGGATGCGCCCGCCATGTCGGCAGACACACGTTCGATCGTATGGCCGTTCAACGACCCGGAATTGAAGCGCCAGTGGCACTATATCAACAAAGGCGACAAGGCCGTGGCACAGACCGCGCGCGAAGGTGCGGACATCAACGTGGAAGAGGCATGGAAACTCACGGCCGGAGATCCCAAGATCATCGTAGCCGTAGTCGACGAAGGCGTGAAATATACGCACCCCGACCTGGCTGCGAACATGTGGGTCAACACCAGGGAGATGACCGGAACCACGGGCGTCGATGACGACGGCAACGGTTACGTGGATGATTATTACGGGTACAATTTCGTTACGAACGGCCCCATCTCCTGGGATGTGGTCGACGCAAAGGGCGACGGCGACTCCGGTCACGGGACGCATACCGCAGGCACGGTAGCAGCGGTCAACAACAACGGCATCGGTGTCTGCGGAGTAGCGGGCGGCTCGGGCAACAACGACGGTGTACGGCTCATGTCGTGCCAGGCCCTGTCCGGTACGGCAGCCGGCTCGGGCACGACGGCCGTCATGGCAAGGGCATTCAAATACGCGGCCGACAACGGTGCTTCGATCATCCAGTGCTCGATGGGTATCAAGGGCGGTGGCTACACCTCCGACGACCAGTACGCCAAAAATGCCAAAGCGGAGCACGACGCACTCGCCTATTTCATCGCCACGTCGAACTGCGACGCGATAGACGGCGGTCTGGTCATCTTCTCGGCCGGCAACGACGCACTCGACCGTGCCGGGTACCCCGGGGCGTTCCGCGATTATATTTCGGTAACCTCGTTCTCGCCCGACTTCCTGCCTGCAAGCTACACCAACTACGGCCCCGGCTGTAACATCTCGGCGCCGGGCGGCGACGCTTACATTGCAAGCAATTCGACCGCTACGGTACTTTCGACGATGCCTTCGGAAATGAACGAGGGTTCGGATTACGGCTATATGCAGGGAACCTCGATGGCCTGCCCGCACGTATCGGGCGTCGCCGCACTCGGCCTCTCCTATGCCGTGGCAAAAGGCAAGCACTACACCCGCAACGAGTTTATCAGCATGCTCCTCACCTCGGTGAACGACATGGAACGGTATCTCGACGGCACCAAAGAATCGAACGGCACGATGTACCTCGAAAAATACCGTAAGCAGTTGGGTACGGGCGCAGTAGACGCTTATCAACTGCTGATGCAGATCGAAGGCACGCCGTGCCTCAAGGTCGGTGTAGGGGCTGAAGAGCTCATTCCCCTGACGCAGTTCTTCGGCGGCAGCGCAACGAACCTCACCTACACCGATGTTTCGATGTCCGCAGCCGACATGGCCAAACTGGGGATCGAGGCTGCACCCACGATGGCGTACGGCAAACTGAAGATCAAATGCACCAAGTCCGGCGTGGCGAAGATCACGGTTACGGCAATCGGCGGCGGCGACAAGGTCGGCACGGGCAGCGTGATGGGCGGCATGACGATCACCAAGGAATTCGCCGTCATCGCCCGCGGCGTACAGGCCGGGAACGGAGGTTGGTTATAATACGAATTACGATAACAGCAAAAAGATCATGAGAAAGACTATCTATATTCTCTTTGCCATACTCGGCATGAGCCTGTTCGCAGGGTGCGACGACGACAACAAAGACAACAACACGCCGTTGGCCAAGCAACTCGTCGGAGAATGGCGCCTGACCTCATGGACAGGCCAGGCTCCGCAGGTGTTCGACGCCTACATCGCATTCGACGGCGGGTCGTTCACCATCTACCAGAAGATCGAATCCGTAAAGTACCAGAAATACACGGGCAGCTACTTGCTCAAAGGCGATGTACTTTCGGGAAATTACAGCGACAACACCCCCTGGGGAAGCTCGTACACGGTCACGGCAGACGAATCGTCCAACACCATCACGCTGACCAGCACGGCCGACACCGGCGACGTGTGCGTATACACTCGTGCGACGATTCCGGAGTCGGTAAAGAACGACGCGGTGAGCATGCAGGGCGTACGCTCGGATTTCTTCCGGTTGCTCTAAGCCCCGGCTTGTAATATTTCCAAAGCCTTCGGCACTTGCCGAAGGCTTTTTTTTACGCCTGTCCCCGATGCCGCAGTGCGGGTTCGCCATGCGCAAACGGCAAGCCCCCGGTCAACGCCACAGGCACCCCGCAGGCCGGAAAACCAGCTGCCCAGCCACCGCATCATGCGGGAATCGCTTTTTTTTCGGAAACAGATTTCACGCATATCCGAAAAAACGGTTATCTTTACGCAAATTTTTAATATCCGACGATAGGGAAAAATCCGGCAAGCAGGAAGGCACGCGCCGCTCCACTTTGGCACATTTTTCACTATCTTTGAAACAAATACGCCACGCACCATGAATATCACCGAAATTTTGCCCGGCATCCATTACGTCGGGGTCAACGATCGCACAACCACCCGTTTCGAAGGTCTCTGGTCGCTCCCGCAGGGGGTTTCATACAATGCCTATCTGGTCGCCGACGAGAAGGTCGCACTGATAGATACGGTCGAAGAGGGCTTCGGCAGCCGTCTGACAGAGAACATCCGCGAGGCCATCGGCGACCGCAAGATCGACTACCTGGTCATCAACCACATGGAACCCGACCACTCGTCGTCCGTGCGCGCACTGCGCATGCTCTACCCCGACATCCGAATCGTGGGCAACGCCAAGACGCTGCAGATGCTCCAGGGATTCTACGGCATCGACACCGGGACGCTCGAAGTCAAGGAGGGCGACAGCATATCGCTCGGCTCGAAAACGCTCTCGTTCTACATGGCGCCGATGGTACACTGGCCCGAAACGATGGTGACATGGTGTGCCGAGGCCGGCACGCTCTTCTCGGGCGATGCCTTCGGCACGTTCGGCGCCATCGACGGCGGCATCACCGACTCGCAGGTAGACCCGTCGCGCTACTGGGACGAAATGCGCCGCTACTACGCCTGCATCGTCGGCAAATACGGAGGGCCTGTACAAAAGGCGCTCGCGAAGGTACGGGGCCTGAACCCCACGACCATCTGCTCGACCCACGGCCCCGTATGGCAGCGCGAGATCCCGCAGGTGATCGACGTCTACGACCGTCTGAGCCGCTACGAAGGCGAACCTGGCGTGGTGATCGCCTATGGCTCGATGTACGGCAATACGGAGCAGATGGCCGAGCGCATAGCGCGCGAACTGGCCGCCGAAGGCGTGGGCCCGATCGTCGTCCACAACATGTCCTACGCCGATGAATCCATCGTCCTGCGCGACGTGTTCCGTTACGACACGCTCATCGTGGGCGGCCCGACCTATAACGGCGGGCTCTACCCGCCCGTGGCACGCCTGCTCGACCTGATCGCGGCACGCTGCGTCCCGCAGCGCAACTTCGGCTGGTTCGGCTCCTTCTGCTGGGCGAGCGCCGCCGTGCGCTGCCTGGGCGAATTCGCACAGAAGATGAAGTGGGAGGCGATCTGCGAACCCGTGGAAATGAAGCAGGGTTTCTCGCCGGCATGGCATGAGGCATGCCACGCGCTCGCCGGGCGGATCGCCGGGTGCATGCACCGCTAAAACAACCAAAATCTTGGACATAATATGATGAAAATCGCAGTCGTAGGTACGGGTTATGTCGGCCTCGTATCGGGTGCCTGTTTCGCAGAAATGGGACTCGATATTACGTGCGTCGATGTCGACAGGAAAAAGATCGACGCCCTGAACAACGGCCTCATCCCGATTTACGAGCCGGGGCTCGAAGAACTCGTCAAACGCAATGTCGAGGAGGGGCGCCTGCACTTCACGACCGAACTGACGGACTGCCTGGACAAGGTGGAAGTAGTCTTCTCGGCCGTCGGCACACCGCCCGACGAAGACGGTTCGGCAGACCTGAAATACGTGCTCGAAGTCGCCCGTACGTTCGGTCGCAACATCAAGAAGTATACGGTGCTCGTCACCAAAAGCACCGTACCCGTCGGTACGGCGCAGAAGGTCAAGGCCGTGATCCGGGAAGAGATAGACAAACGCGGCTGCAAGGTGCCGTTCGACGTGGCCTCGAACCCCGAATTCCTGAAGGAAGGCGCGGCCATCAAGGATTTCATGTCGCCCGACCGCGTGGTCGTAGGCGTCGAGAGCGAACGGGCGCGCAAGCTGATGACCCGCCTGTACCGTCCGTTCCTGATCAACAATTTCCGGGTGCTGTTCATGGACATCCCCTCGGCGGAAATGACCAAATACGCGGCCAACGCCATGCTGGCGACCCGCATCTCGTTCATGAACGAGATCGCCAACCTCTGCGACCTGGTAGGGGCGAACGTCGAAATGGTGCGCAAGGGCATCGGATCCGATGCCCGCATCGGCAGCAAGTTCCTCTACCCCGGCTGCGGCTACGGCGGCTCGTGCTTCCCCAAGGACGTGAAAGCCCTGGCCCGTACGGCCCAGGAACACGGTTATACGATGCAGGTCATCGAGGCGGTGGAACGGGTCAACGAAGGGCAGAAATCCATCCTGTTCGGCAAACTGCAACGGGCGCTGGGCGACCTGCGCGGGAAAACCATCGCGATATGGGGCCTTGCATTCAAGCCCGAAACGGACGACATGCGCGAAGCGCCGGCACTGGTGGTGATCGACCTGTTGCGTAAGGCGGGCGCCACGGTTCGGGTCTACGACCCCGTGGCGATGGAGGAAGCCCGCCGCAGGATCGGCGACGAAGGGGTGCATTACGCAGGTTCGATGTACGAAGCCGCGGAGGGTGCCGATGCCATCGCGCTCGTCACGGAGTGGAAACAGTTCCGGATGCCCGACTGGCCGCAATTGCTCACGCTCATGCGCGACAACATCCTGGTCGACGGCCGCAACATCTTCGACAAGGAAGAGGTGCTCAACGCCGGGCTGCGCTACTACGGCATCGGAAAATAATACTCTTACGGCACAGGCATAACGACACAATCCCCGGAGCTTCTGCTTCGGGGATTGTCCTTGTCGCCTGCACCGCCTGCTACACCTACCCCGCGATGCGGCTCGCATCCCGAAAACCCGACGCAGCATAACGGCAAAACGAGAGGCGGTTCCGCAGGGAACCGCCTCTCGCGCATCCGTAATCCGGCCCGCCGTTACTTGCGAACCTTCACAATGATCTTGCGTACATTGCCCTCGCCGATCATCGGCGCATGGCCGTCCTCGGGGAAGAAGATCGTGAACTGCCCCGGGCGCAGCGTATAGAAGGTCTGCGGCTCATCGTCGAAGAAACGGATATCCTTCTGGGCATCGAATTCGCCCAGGGGCTTGCGCAGGTCGGCACGCTCGCTCCACCCGAAGGTCTCCTGCTCACCGCGGATCAGCACCTGGATGTCGATATAGGCGTCGTGTATTTCGAGTTTGGCATCCGCCGGTTTTTTCAGCTCAGGTTCCATTACGTTGACATAGATGTCCTTGCCGTCGAGTTCATGGATCCCCGGCTCCATCGTTTCCCAGTCGGTCGAAGCGATGAAGCCGAAGGCTTTTTCCAGACGCGGGCTCACCGGATAATAGAGCGCGCTGTTCTTCAAAGAGTCGAAAATCATAGTTTATCGGATTAGTTATTCAGTAGATTCTTTTGGAGACGCACCACGACGGGCAGGTGATCCGAATATTCGACCTGCGGCACCTCGTAGGAAACCGGGTCGAAACTGTCGGAGCAGAGGACATAGTCGATGCGCAGCGTATTGAAGAAGCCGCGGAAAGTATGCGAATAGCCCGAACCGCTCTTGCTGAAAGCGTCGTTCAGCCCCCCGGCCATCGTGCGGTAGACATAGGACATCGGCGTATCGTTGAAATCGCCGCAGACGATGCACCGCGCACGCGCGTCGGCGATGACATCGGCAATGCTGTCGACCTGTGCGGCACGCAGGATGCTGTTCTCGCGCAGGCGGCTCACGATGCTGCGGATCTTGACTTCGCGTGCCGTGTCGGAGATGAAATCGCGGTTGGTGATATATTCGTTGTCGGCCGCCTTGATCGCCGTCGAACGCAGGTGGTTGTTGAACACGCGCACCGTATCGTCACCGATCAGCAGGTCGGCCCAGACCGACGTATTGGGGGTCAGCACGATGCCCGAGCGCAGGATACGGTATTTGCTCAGGATGAAAAGCGATGCCCCGTACAGCGAATCGGGAGCCTGCGTGCGGCCGAAGGCCGCGCTTTCGTATTTCTCGTCCAACAGGGCGAAATCGTCGGATTTCTCGGCCAGGCGGGCATTGAACTCCTGCATGCAGACGATATCGGGATCGTATTCGCCGATCAGGCGCACGATGTCATCGACATTGCTGGCTCCGCTTTCGCCGAAGAAACTGCGCACGTTATAGGTCATGACCTTGAAAGCCCGGCGGTCGTAGCTCTCCTCGCCGTAGCTGCGGCGGAATTCGGGCTTATAGAAGAGCGAAACCTTGAAGAGGCCGATGACGACCAGCGCCAGCATCGTTCCGGCGCGGAGCAACCGCCAGCGGATGACCCAGTAGAGCGCCAGGATGACCGTAGCGACGTAGATCGCCGGGGCGGCAAGCCCCAGCAGGGGAAAGAACCAGACACCGGCGGGGTTCACATAAGGGACGAAATAGGTGACGGCCATCGTGGCCCCGACAACGACGGTCAGGAGCGTCATCACCAGGTCGAGCAGCCACATGAGCAGGCTGCGGTGCGGTTTCTCCCCGCGCCGGCCGCCGTAATCGTTCTTATAGAATTCGCCGGACATCGGCTCAGAAGCGGATTATGCCGCGCTGCTTCCACCAGTGGAGCAGCAGGAAACCCCAGAGCATACCGCCCACGTGGGCGAAATGCGCCACATTGCCTACGCCGCGCCAGCCGAGGAAAAGTTCGATGACGCCGTAGATGATGACGAACCATTTAGCCTTCATCGGGATCGGCGGGATCAGCAGCATGATGACCGCATTGGGATGCATGACGCCAAAAGCGAGCAGCAGCCCCATCACCGCGCCCGAAGCACCGACCAGCGACATGGGCAGCTCGCCGAACGCCAGCGCCGTGAAATACTGGATCAGTGCCGCACCGATGCCGCAAACCATGTAATAGGTCAGGAAACGCTTCGACCCCAATTCGTATTCCAACGTACGCCCGAACATCCACAAGGCGAACATATTGAAGAAGATATGCTCGAAATTGGCATGCACGAACATGTAGGTGACGAACTGGTAGGTGTGGAAAAACGGCGCTCCCAGCCACAGGGCGCAATACTCCATGATGGCGTTATGTGCCGGTTGGATCAGGGCCGTAGCCATGTAGACCAGGGCATTGATGATTATCAGGTTTTTCACCACCGGGGGTGTCTGAAAATAGCTGTTCATTGCGTAAAATTTTTACAAAAGTACGTTTTTCCACCGGATTATCCCAGTTTGGTACGGATATCTTCGGGGGTTATTTCTGCAGTTATGGCTTTGCCCGAGGGCGAGAAACTGAAATTGCCCGTGGCAGTGAGCTGGGCGAGCAGTGCGGCGGCTTCGTCGCGCGACATATTGCGGGGAATGCCTTTCGCCCCGCCGCGCGCCATGACGGCGGCGATCTTCTCGCGGCGCTGATCCGCGAGCGACACGGGCGTCGAAAAGGCCTGCAGCAGGTCGTAGACCATCTGGTCGACGGCATCGGCCGGCATATCGGCCGGAGTGCCCTTCACCTCGATCGTCCCCTCCCCCGCAAAGTCGATGTCGAAACCCAGCGACGCGAATTCCACGGCGTTCTCCTCGAGCAGCGCATATTCGTCGCCCGACAACACCAGCCGCTCGGGAAAGAGCAGTTGCTGGCTCACGGAAGAGCCGTTTCCGAGCATCTTCAGGTAATCCTCGTAAAGAATGCGCTCACGGGCACGCCGCACGTCCACCACGACGAACCTCCCGCCCAGCAGTGCGGCGAGGTACCCGCCGCCCAACGGCAGGGGATCGGTAAATTCCGGACGCCCCTCGACCGCCAGCCGCTGCTGCCCGGCCGTAGCCCCGGAAGGGATGAACTCCAGGGCACTCGTCCCGAACCCGGCGCCGGACTCCACCTCGAAACTGCTCCCCGAAACGAAATCCTCGAACCCGTCGGCCGCCGAGGAAGGGATGGTGAAGTCCTCCCCCGCCGGCGGGGTTTGCGGAAGGGTAAATCCGCCGCCGGCACTGCGCAGCCCGCCGGGCAGGCTGCCCCCGGACGCACTGCGCCCCGACATGCCGCCTCCCGCAGCGGCGCGCGGGGCGAAGCCCGTCCCCGCTGTGTCGGAAAGCGTCTGTCCGCGATCGTCGTACGGGACGTCGAAGCCCGTGAAATCGACATTGGGATCGGGTGCCGTAGGGTCGATATACTCCTCGCGGAACGGATTGTAGTCGCCGTTGGACATGGCGCGGGGCTCGCTGTAAACGGCCCCTTTGCTCAATGCCGGGATCTCCACGATGCCGTCGCGGTCGAAATCCATCAGCGGCACGGCCCCCGTCTTGGCGAGCGTCTCACGCACGGCGGCGTTGATGATCTGCCAGACGGCCTCCTCGTCGGCGAATTTGACTTCGGTCTTCTGCGGGTGGACATTGACGTCGATGCGCGAAGGGTCGATCGTCAGGTAGAGGAAATAGGAAGGCGAACTGCTCTCGGGGATCAGTTTTTCATAGGCCTTCATGATGGCGCTCGTGAGGTACGAACTCTTGAAATAACGTCCGTTGACGAAGAGGTACTGCTCGCCGTTGCGCCGCTTGGCGGCAGCCGGACGGCCGATATAGCCCCCGATGCGGGCGATCGAGGTGTCGGCATCGACCTCCAGCAGGTTTTGCTTGATATGGCGTCCCACCACGTCGACGATACGTCCCGCCAGCGACGTGGCACAGAGCGTATAGACCGGGGCGTCGTTGGCGTAAAGTTCGAAGGCGATATGGGGGTTGCACAGCGCAACACGCTGGAATTCGGCCTTGATCTGTGCGGCCGAAGTCGTACTCTTGTCAAGGAAACGACGGCGGGCGGGCACGTTGTAAAAGAGGTTGCGCACGAAGAACTGCGCCCCCACGGGACACATCACGGGAGTCTGCCCGGCGAACTGGCCGCCGTTGATTTCGGTCTGGGTACCCACCTCGTCGCCCTCCTGCCGCGTGCGCAATTCGACCTGCGCCACGGCCGCGATCGAAGCGAGCGCCTCGCCGCGGAACCCGAACGTATCGAGGGCGTAGATGTCTTCGACGGAAGTTATCTTGCTGGTGGCATGGCGGTCGAAGGCCATACGCGCGTCGATGGGCGACATGCCCGAGCCGTCGTCGACGATCTGGATCAAATCCTTGCCCCCGTCACGGAAGTTGACCTTCACGGTACGGGCGCCGGCGTCGATGGCGTTCTCCATCATCTCCTTGACCACCGATGCGGGACGGTTGACGACCTCGCCCGCAGCAATCTGGTTGGCGACGACTTCGGGTAATAATCTGATCTTATCTGCCATTTATTCCTGGTAATCGTTGGGAACCACCGTGATAGGCTGCTCCTGCCACTCTACGTCGGAAATACCCGTCTGGTCGAGCCCGTTGCGCGGAGCGGATTCGGTGGCAGCGGATTCGGTCTGTGCCGGCGCCGTACGGGCGCGCAGGAACACATCGGCGAGCTTAGGATAAAGGATGTAGATGAACAGCAGGACGATAACTGCGGCACCGGCCATCTTCCTGATGCGCATACGCCCCTTGTCATCCTCCTTGGAACGGCGGGCGGCACGGGCATCGCGCTGCGTACGGATATATTGTCCGGGACGGTACTCACGATCCCCGTCTTCGGCCCTTTCGCCGCGAAGTTCGGCACGGCGCTGCTCGCGCGCCTCCTTTTCGGGATCGTAGTAGCGCGGTATGTAGTTGAACTTGTTGGCGTGTCTCTTGAACGGGGTGAAACCTAACATGGCGTGTCCTCCTAATTATTTTTGGTAAAGATACGAATTCTCCGGCAATTTTATTGCCTGCAAAACCCTTTTTTCCGCCTGCGGCGCCCGTAAAGTCCTGCCGAGGATGCGGCGCCAGACGTCCGATGCCCCGCAGCAGGGAGAGAGGGGGGGGGCAAGCGGTGCGGAAGGGGAAGCACTCCTCAGACAGGCCGACAATAGCCGCGCTCCGGGAAAAGCCCGGCGGGGAATACGCCCGCAAACCTCCATGCACCGCAGCGGAAAGGTCGTTGCGAACGGCGGCGGAATGCCGTGGCCCGCAAAGTCCCCCGACATCCCGCCGCATAGGCAAACCGTTGCTTCCCCTACCGGAAGAAACTCTTCATCCGCTCGAAGATATTCTGGTTCTTGACCGATTCGGCATGCTGGAAACCGGGCTGCTGCGCCAGTTGTTCGATCAGCCGTTTCTCCTCGGCACTGAGCTTCGAGGGGATCGTGATGTCGACCACGACCAGTTCGTCACCGCGGCCATAGCCGTTGACGTCGGGCAACCCCTTGCCGCCCAGCCGCAGCACCTTGCCGGCATGCGTTCCCGGGGCGATCTTGATCTTGGCACGGCCGTCGACCGTCGGCACCTCGACCGTACCGCCCAGCAGGGCTGTCGTGACGGTGATATTGAGGTTGTGGATCAGGTCGTTGCCGTCACGCACCAGTTCGGGATTGGACTCCTCTTCGATCATGACCTGCAGGTCGCCGTTGACGCCTCCGTGACGGGCGGCATTACCCTTGCCCGTGACGGTGAGCACCATACCCTCGCCCACACCGGCCGGAATTCGGATCTCCACGACCTCCTGACCGCGGAGGGTTCCCTCGCCCTTGCACTTGTCGCAGGGTGCGGTGATGACTTTGCCCGTACCGCCGCACGTGGGGCAGACGCCCTGCGTCTGCATGCGGCCGAAGAAGGTGTTCTCCACACGCGTCACATAGCCCGTACCGTTGCAGGTCGAACAGGTCGAGTAGGAGTTGCTGTCCTTGGCCCCCGTACCGCCGCACTTATCGCAGGCGACGGTCTTGTTTATCTTGAGTTTCTTGGTGACGCCGTTGGCGATCTCGGCGAGGGTCAGCTTGACCTTGATGCGGATATCCGATCCCCGGTTCACACGACGCCCGCCGCCCGATGACGACGACGAGCGGAACCCGCCGCCGAAATGTCCGCCGAAAATATCGCCGAACTGCGAGAAGATATCCTCCATCGAGAAACCGCCGCCGCTGAACCCGCCGAAGCCGCCTGCCCCGCCACCCGCGGCGCCGCTCATCCCGGCATGGCCGAACTGATCGTAACGGGCACGTTTGTCGGGGTTCGACAGCACATCGTATGCCTCGGCCGCCTCCTTGAATTTCTCTTCGGCCTCCTTGTCACCCGGGTTTTTATCGGGGTGGTATTGGATGGCCGCCTTGCGGTAAGCCTTCTTTATTTCGTCAGCGTTAGCGTTTTTCTGGACGCCCAGCACTTCGTAGTAATCCCTCTTTTCTGCCATGGCATTATTCTCCTACAACAACTTTTGCGAAACGCAGCACCTTGTCGCCCAGCATATAACCCGTCTGGACAATGTCGACGACCTTGCCCTGCATCTCCTCCCCGGCAGCGAATTTAGCCACCGCCTCGCAGAGGTCGGCGTCGAACTCCCTGCCCTTGACGTCGATCTCGGTGACCCCTTTCTGGCGGAGCGTATCGGTAAATTTCTGTGAAATAAGCGTCACGCCGGCACGCAGCGCCTCGATGTCGTCGCTCTTCTGCATGGCATCGACGGCACGCTGCACGTCGTCGCGCACGGGGAGCATCGCCAGCAGCACGTCACGGCCCCCGGTCTGCACCAAGTCCATCTTCTCCTTGAGCGTACGCTTGCGGTAATTATCGAATTCGGCCTGCAGGCGGATGAATTTATCCTGCCACTCGGCCAGCGCCGCCGTCAGATCCGATCCCGCTCCGGCCTTGTCGCCGCCTTCGGCAGCGTCTGCCATTGTGTCAGTCCCGTCCTGCGAGTCGTCTGACACATTGGCACAGGGTTCGCCGTCGCACGAAGGGTAACCTTCACCGGGAACGAATCCTTCGTCACCGTCAACAGCCTCATTATAAGTTTTTTCCTTTTTCATATCTCGTGTTTTTCAGATTTTCCGTCTTATATTCGAACAAATTGTATACCAACCGCCGGGCCATGCCTACCCGATGATAAAAATCGCCGGGTGCCTGTTCATTTCCGGCAGCCGCACCGACCGCCACTCGCGCACGGCGAGCGTACGGATATATTCGCCGGGGGCGGTAATGTCCATCGCCAGCGTCAGGCGCGTCTCGGGGGCAAGGGTTTGCAGGAGCTGTTCCATCAGCTTCACATTGCGGTAAGGCGCCTCGATGAAGAGCTGCGACTGGCGTTCGGACTGCGCACGGCGTTCGAAGCGGCGGATCGCCTGCACCCGTTCGGGCGGCTTGACGGGCAGGTAGCCGTTGAAGGCGAACGACTGCCCGTTGAGCCCCGAAGCCATGACGGCCAGGATGACGGACGACGGCCCGACGAGCGGCACCACGCGGATACCGTGGCGGTGGCACGCCTCGACGACCAGTGCCCCGGGATCGGCGACGCCCGGCACGCCCGCTTCGGAAACAACCCCCGCCGAGCGGCCCTCAACGAGCGGTTTCACCAGCTCTTCGACCTCACGCCCGGCGACGGTATGTTCGTTCAGCTCGCGGAACTCCAGCGTGTCGATCGGCCGCGCGATGCCGGCCTTCGACAGGAACCGCCGCGCCGAACGGGTGTTCTCGACGATGAAATAGTCGAGCGAATCCATCACGGCACGGTTCGCCGCAGGCAGCACGTCCCACGGTGCCGTTTCGTCCGAAATCGGACACGGGATCAGATAGAGCGTTCCGTACATCTTATTTCAGTTTTTCGAGTTTGGCCCGGAGTTCCCGCTCCCGGGCAACGGCTTTCGTATACAGCACAGCAAACCAGACGCTCAGCGCCATGACACCGGCGATCACCACCCCGAAAACACCGCTCAGGAAAAATGCGCTCACGACCAGCCCCGCAACCGAAAGCATCAGCGGGGATTTGCGGACATTGCAGCCGATAGCCACATAGCCGCCCGCCAGCACGAGCATCACGATTCCGACCACCAGCCTCTCCCCGTTTCCCTGGGCGTTGACCAGTTCAACCACGCCGCTGGCGAGCGCCAGCAACGCCGCGGCGAACATGGCGCTGCGGGCCTTGCCCAACTGGTTGAGGGCCGATTCGGATTCGAGCTGTGCCGTCAGCAGCCGCGCCCCGAGGCACTCGGCGGCCTCATCGCGCCCGGCGGGGCAACCGCAGGAGGGACACGTTCCGGTTCCGGAAGCGATTTCACCGCCGCAATCATAGCATTTCATAACTTTATTCTTTGAGGTAAATCCGTTTTACGCGCCCCGAAACCGAGGTCATGATCTCATAGGGAATTGTATCGAGCACGCGGGCCATCGTTTCCAGGTCGTTGCCCGGCTCGGGCGAGAAGACCACGACTTCGTCGCCTTCCTTCACGCCGGGAATCCCCGTAATGTCGACCATGCAGCTGTCCATGCAGATGCGTCCGACGATGGGGGCGGGACTCCCGGCCACCAGCACCGACCAGCGGCCGCAGCCCAGGTGGCGGTCGAGCCCGTCGGCATATCCGATGGGGATCGTCGCCGTCGTAGTTTCGCGCGTGAGTTTCCCGGCCCGTCCATACCCTACGGCCTCGCCCGCAGACAGGTGCTTGACCTGCACGATACGCGTGCGGAGGGTCGAGACGGGACGCAGCATCCCGTTATGCCGGTAGCCGAAGCCGTAAAGCCCCAGCCCGAGGCGGCACATGTCGAACTGCGCCTCGGGGAAGCGTTCGATGGCGGCCGAATTGGCCGTATGGCGGATGACCGGATAGGGCAGCGAGGCGGCGACGCGGGCGCTCATGCGGTCGAACAGGGCGATCTGCGCCCGGGTATAGGCATCCTCTTCGGGCATGTCGGCACAGTTGAGGTGCGAGAAGACCGAGGCGACCTTGACCTGCGGGGTTTCCGCCAGCGCCCTGCACAGCGCCCCGACTTCGTCGTCCGTGAATCCCAGCCTGTGCATACCCGTGTCGAGCTTGATATGGATCGGGTAACGGCTCTCGCCCGCATGCACCACGGCCCCGGCGAAGGCGCCGAGCGAATGGAGGCTGTATATCTCGGGTTCGAGGCGGTTGGCGATCATCTGATCGAAACTGTCGGCATCGGCGTTGAGCACCACGACGGGCATCGAAATGCCCCGCTCGCGCAACAGTACCCCTTCGTCGGCGAACGCCACGGCCAGGTAATCAACGCCCTGGTGCTGCAACAGCTGCGCGACTTCGAAATCGCCGGCACCGTACGAGCCGGCCTTGACCATCGCCACGAGTTTCGTACCGAAGCTGAGCTTCGAACGGAAGAAATTGAGATTGTGCGTCATGGCGTCGAGGTCGACCTCCAGCACCGTCGTATGGCTGCGGCGCGCGAGGGCGTGCGCCAGTTTCTCGAAGCGGAAATCGCGGGCGCCTTTCAGCAGGATGGCACGCCCGGCCACGGCCCTGCGGTCGATGCGCGCGATGCACTCGTCGGTCGAGGCGTAAAACTCCTTGTCGCAGCCGAACAGCCCGGCATGGCGTTTCAGGCGCGGGCCGATGCCGATCAGAAAGTCGACGCCCGCCCGTGCGACCATCCCCGCGACACGGCCGTAGAGTTCGTCGTCGGAAAGCCCGCTCTGCGAGATGTCCGACAGGACGAGCGTACGGCGGCGGTTCAGCGCCACGCCGTGCAGGTAATCGAGCGCCAGCGCCAGCGAATTGAGGTCGAGGTTATAGGCGTCGTTGATCAGGATCGAATCGTTGATGCCCTCCTTCACCTCGAGACGCATGGGCACCGTGGGCGCCGAGGCGAACGACGGCGCGGGATAGTGCATCGCGGCGCAGAACGCCTCGACGATCTGGGCATTGCGGCGCGATGCGGCGTTGCCGATGACCGACTCCGGCACCTCGGGGAACGACGCGGCATCGAGGGGCTTGCGGTCGGCGAAACGCGCCGCGACCATGCCCCCCAGCGGCTCGTAATAGCTGTGGTAGATGATTTTCGAGGCATTGCGGGCCAGCACCATTTTCTCGTTGCACTTCTGCTCGAGATTGAGGAAATTCTCCTGATGCGCGTCGCCGATCGAGGTAAAAACAACCACGTCGGGACGGATGATGCGCTCCAGCCGCTCCATCTCTCCGGGCTTCGAAATGCCCGCCTCGAAGACCGCCAGCTCCTCGTCGCCTTCGAGCATCAGCACCGAGAGGGGCACGCCCAGCTGCGAATTGTAGCTTTTCGGCGAGCGGTAATATTTCATCCCCGCGGGCAGTTCTTCGGCGATCCACTCCTTGATGACGGTCTTGCCGTTCGAACCGGTGATGCCGACGACCGTACCCCTGAATTGCGCACGGTAGTGCGCCGCAAGGCGTTGCAGGGCGTCGATGGCGTTGTCCACACGCACGAAGCCGCAACCGGCGGGGCACTCGACATCCCGTTCGACGAGGAACGCACGCACGCCGCGCGCCGACATCTGGGCGACGAAGCCGTGCGAGTCGTGGTTGGCACCGCGCATGGCCACGAACATCGGGCAGCAGCCCAGTTCGCACGACAGCGAACGGCTGTCTGTGACAACCGACCGCACTTCGGCATCGCAGCCTGTAAATTTCCCGCCGACAACGGCGGCTATTTCCGAGAGTTTGTAGTTCATCCTGTATCTTATCCGTTTTTCGCCGGGCGGATGGCATCCGGGGCTTCACGAAGCCGGCGGGGCAGGAACATACGCGGAGTATGCGGCTGCCGCGAGCGGAAGCGCCGGAGGCAGCCGTCCTCACGAAAGGTCAAATGTCACGATCGTAATTCCCGCCCCGCCCCGGTCGGCATGCTCGTCGCGGGCGCTTTCGACCTCAGGCACCGTGCGCAGGTAGCGGCGTATCTCCTCCTTGAGAGCCCCCGTGCCCTTGCCGTGGAGGATCGACACCGACCCCACGCCCACCATCAGGGCGTCGTCGATGAAATCCTGCACGGCGTCCAGCGCCTCGGCGGCACGCATGCCCCGCACGTCGATATGGTCTTTGAAGCTGAGCTTGCGGGCCGAAATGCCGGCCGACACCACCGTCCGCGCCGTCTGCGGGCGTGTCGCCTCGCGGAACTCGCTGTTCGAAACCACGGTCAGCATCTTCCGGTCGACCGTAGTCAGTATCTGGCCGAAGGCGACCTGCGCCTTGCGCCCCTTGACCGACTGCACCACGCCGACCATATCCTGTCCGGCCATGCGGACTTTCGACCCGGCCTCCACCTCGCGCGGTTTCGGAGCTTCGGCAGGGGCAGCCCCCGCCGCCTGCGCCTCGCCCCGCTGCGCCTTGCGTTCTTCACGCCGCTGACGGCGGCGTTCGATACGTTCGATCTCGCGGGCGACCTCGGCATCCTTGTCCGCCGTATCGGTCTTCGTCACCGCGTCGCGGAAATCGTCCAGTTCGCGGCGCGCAAGGCGCGTCAGCTCCTTTTCGGCCTGCGCCTCGCGGATCGTCCTGATCGTATTCTCGATCTGCCGGTTGGCGTCGGCGATCAGCTGCTGCGCCTCCAGCTTGGCCTTTTTGAGTATCTCCTGCCGCTCGGCCCTGATCTTCGACAGCTGCCCGGCATAGGTCTGCTCCAACTCCTCGACCTTGCGGTCGGTCAAGCGGATGCGGTCGCGCTTCTGTTCCCAGTAATGCTTGTCGCGGGCGATCTCACGCAGCTGCTTCTCGATGTTGATATGGTCGCTGCCGGCCTTCTCGCCCGCCGCGCGGATAATATCCTCCGGGAGCCCGATCTTGCGGGCGATCTCCACGGCGAACGAACTGCCCGGCTTGCCCGTTTCGAGGCGGAACAGCGGGCGGATATTCTGCACGTCGAACATCATGGCACCGTTGGCGATGCCCTCGGTATTCGACGCATAGTATTTGATATTGGCATAGTGGGTCGTGATGACGCCGTAGCACCCTTTGGCCAGCAGGCGTTCGAGGATGGCCTCGGCGATGGCGCCGCCGATGACCGGCTCGGTACCCGACCCGAACTCGTCGATCAGCACCAGCGTCGACGACGAAGCCCCCGCGAGCATGTTCTTCATGTTGAGCAGGTGCGACGAGTAGGTCGACAGGTCGTCGTCGATCGACTGCTCGTCGCCGATGTCGATGAAGATCGAACGGAACACGGGCAGTTCCGACACCTCCGACGCCGGGACGGGGAACCCGCACTGGAACATGTACTGCACGAGGCCGGTGGTCTTGAGGCAGACCGACTTGCCGCCCGCATTGGGGCCCGAAATGACAAGGATATGCTTGCGGCGGTCGAGTTGCATGTCAAGCGGCACGACTTCGCGCCCCTGCGCCCGCAGGGTTTGCTGCAGGAGCGGGTGGCGGGCATTTTTCAGCACCAGCCGGTCGTCGTCCGAGACGATCGGTTTCACGCAGCCGTTCTGCGATGCCCAGCGTCCCTTGGCACGCAGCATGTCGATCTCGGCCAGGTAGTCGCCCGACGCGGCGATCAGCCCGGCATCGGGGCGCACCGAATCGGTGAACTCCGAGAGGATGCGGACGATCTCGCGCCGCTCGGCATATTCCAGTTCGCGCAGCTCGTTGTTGATCTCCACGACCTCGACCGGTTCGACGTAGAACGTACGCCCCGTGGCCGATTCGTCGTGGATGAAGCCCTGCAGCTTGCGTTTATTGGCCGCGGCAACCGGGATCACGGCCTTCCCTTCGCGGATCGATATCTGGGCGTCGGCATCGACGATACCGGCCCCTTTGGCGGCGGCGAGCACCGCCTGCAACCGCTTGGCGGCCTGCCCTTCGCGTTCGCGGATGGCGCGCCGGATCTCCAGCAGGGCCGGCGAAGCATTGTCCCGGATATTGCCGAAACGATCGACGATGGCGTCGATCCGCTGCACGATCCCGGGGAATGCCTCGACGCCGCGGCTGCGGGCATACAGCGCCGGATATTGCCCTTCGCGGGCGAGGATGAACGCAACGACGCTGCCGACGAGGCTCAGCGCCCGGTGCAGGGTCACCACCTCCCCCACGTCGAGGAACGTCCCCTCGACACGCAGTTTGGCAACGACATGGTCGACGTCGGGATATTCCCCGCCGGGAAAATCGTGCTCCATGTCGAGCAGCAGGCGCATCTGGTCGGCAAGTTCCAGCCTCCGTCCGATCTCGCGCGCCGAGGCCGAGAAAGTCTCTTCGGCGAGCTTCCCGCGGGCGGCACGCATGGTACAAAGTGCTGCAACCTGTTCCCGAAGCCGGTCGAAGCCGATCTTCTGCTCGAAGTTTGCAGGATAAATCATCTTTATGTCGGGTTGATGGGCTACTGCAGCCGCTTGAGCGAATCGCGCTCAGCCTTGGCAGCAGCCTTGGCGGCCTTCCTGTCGGCACGCTCCTTCATCTTTTCGGGGTTGCGCCCGAAGAGCGAGAGGTGGACGTAACGGCCGGGGTATTGTTTGACATCGGCCAGCAGCGCCGCGAGGTTGTCGCTGGCCTTTTCGAGCGAATCGTACAGTTCGGGGTCGCTGATGAGCTTGCCGATCGTGCCTTCGCCCTGCGCGATACGCGCCACGAGGTCGTCGAGGTGCTCCACGGCCTGCGAAAGTTTGCGAGCGAATTGCTCCTCGGTGAGCTGCGAAGTGAAACGATCCACGTCGCCGATGATGCTGTCCACGCGCCCGGCATTCTCGCCGAGCATGTCGGAGAATTTCGAAAGGTTGTCCAGTGCGCTCTTCAGGCTGTTTTTCTCCGCCGAGAGTATCTCGGCCATGTCGCCCGTCACGGAGTTCAGGTTGCCGAGCGTCCCGGCGATGTTGTCCGCATTGGTTTCCATCAGGCCGTTCAGGTTTTCGAGCGTGCGCGAAAGGTCGGTGGTGAGCTGCGAAACCTTCTGCTTGAAGAAATCCAGCTCGGAGCCGGCCATGTCCATCAGATCGCGGTCGCGGCTCGAACGCAGCGTATCGCCCTTCTGGAGGTAGGTGTCGGCCGTGCCGTAGGTGATTTCGATCGCCTTGGCGCCCATCAGCCCGTTGCTGAAGATCTTGGCCTCGGAATCGGTCGGGATGCGGTACTGGCGCTTGATGGTGAACTGCAACACGACCTTGTCGCTGCGCGCGGGGTCGAATGAAAGCCGTGTCACGGAGCCGATCTTCACGCCCTTCATCATGATCGGCGACGCGTTCTGCACGCCGTTGATCTGGTCGTAGGCGGCATAATACTCGACGTTCCGGCTGAAAATGTCGAAACCTTTCAGAAACCGGATTCCGGCCCAGGCAACGCCGATCATCGCCACGGCGAATATTCCGATCTTAACTTCCCTTTTCATATTTCGCTTGTTTTTATTTCACAATTTGCGTACCCCGGCAGCTCACGACGAAGGCGTCGGGGAAAACCTTGCGCACTTCGGCCAGCCGTTTCTGGGCGGCGGCACGGGTATCGTACTCGCCGACGCAATATTTATAACGGAACCGCCCCTCGGCGGTATACTGTTTCACTTTGTTGCGGTAGGATTTGAAACGTGCGGACGAGGTCGGCACGGTCTGCGCGCTGGCCAGCACCTGCACGGTATAACGCAGCGGCCGGGCGGCTTGTTTGGGGGCATCCCCGGCCTTGGCCGGTTTCCGCGGTTCCGGTTTCTGCGCCCCGGACTTGCCCGCAGCCTTCTCCGGCTCCCCTTTTTCCGGGGTGGCGGCCTTCGCGGCAGGCGCATCGGATGCCTTGTCCTGCTTCGCAGGGCGCACGGGCTCCTTCCCGATGACGACCTGCGTTTCAGGCTCTTTACCGGGCTTCGGGGCTGCTGCGGCCTCCTCTTCGGCGCGGCGCGTTTCGAGCACATAGGCCGAATAATCCCTCACGCCTTCGTAAATCGAGCGGGCGATCTCGTCCTGCCCCTTTTCCGATTTCATATAGGCCATCTCCTGGGCGTTGGACATGAAACCGATCTCGGTCAGCACGCCCGGCATGTCGGTGGCATAGAGCACGCGCAGCAGCTGGGGTTTGATGCCCCGCGAATGGCGCCCGGCCTTCAGGTAATTATTCTGAATACAGCGCGCCAGCGCCATGCTGTACTCGCCGTAGGTGAATTGCAAGTTCTGGATATAGGCCCGCACGATGGCCGCCGTCCGCTCGTCCGACATGTCGATCAGGTCTTCGCGGTTGTTCTCGAACAGGGCGTTCTCGTTGTAACGCTGCTCCTTGGGACTTTCGCCCATGATGAGCGTCTCGACACCCCGTGCCGCCGAGGATTTCGCGGCATTGACGTGGATCGAAACGAAGAGGTCGCCGCCGGCCTTGTTGGCGATGTCGGCACGCGCCTGGAGGTCGGTTGCCAGATCGGTGCCCAGCGCCTTGTCCGTCTTGCGGGTATAGACCACCTTCACGCCCGGCATCCCCTCCTCGATGAGCTTCCCGAGTTTGAGCGCCACCTTCAGCGTGAGGTCTTTCTCGTAGACATTGCCGTAGTGCGCCCCGGGGAATTTCCCGCCGTGTCCGGCATCGATGACCACAACTTCGACCCCGTGCGCAATATTCCCGGCCGTGGCACCGTTCGTTAGAACGGTAACGGCCGCAAACGCGAATAACAGGAACAGTCGTGTGCGCATATTTAATGGAGCCAAATGTGAGCTTTCTGTAATTTTTTACCTATCTTTGTCGCGCCTAAAAAACCCGGCGGGAGTGCACCGAGGCCCCGATCCAGGCGTTTTTGCCGACATGTCGGCAAAGGTACGAAAAATTATTGGGATTTTGGATAGAATCAGGGTAAAATATCTGTTTTCGGCGGCGGCACTCCTCCTCTTCGCCCAGTTGGTGTTCGGCTCGTCCGTACCCCGGGGAATGCTTGCCACGGCAGCCGAAGACAGCCTCCGCCAACGCATATCCGATTCCCTCCGGATCCATTCCGAAGCCGCGGCCGAAGTGCCGGAAGCTGCGACCCAAAGCCGCCGCGACCGCCGCGAGCAGGCACGCGCCGCCCGGGAACGGGCACGCCGCCGCGCCGCATTCGAAGCCCTGCCGCAGGAGCAGCGCGATTCGCTCTTCGGCGCACAGCTCGATTCGCTCATCACGCAGAAAGGCGACTCGCTCGAAGGCCGCGGAGCGGACACCATCGCCCGCGACACGGTGAAAGAGAAAAAGCCCCAGAAACCGGGGGCGTTCCTCGACGACCCGATCTCGGGCAAGAACAAGGATTCGCTGGTCTACGACGTGCGCAACAAGATGGTCTATATCTACAACGAGGGCGACATCACCTATCAGAACAGCAACCTCAAGGCCGACTACATGCAGATCAACATGGACAACAAGATGGTCTATGCATACGGCAAGCCCGATTCGCTCGAAGGCAAACCGATCGTCACCAAGCCCGAATTCTCCGAGGGCGACGCATCGTACACGATGGATACGATCACCTACAACCTCACCTCGAAGAAGGCCAAGATCAAGGGCGTGGCAACGCAGCAGGGCGACGGCTGGCTGGTCGGCGGGAGCGTGAAGAAGATGCCCGACAACACGGTCAACATCGAAAACGGCAAATACACGACCTGCGACGAGACCGACCACCCGCACTTCTACCTGGCGATGACCAAAGCCAAGGTCATCCCTGGCAAGAAAGTCGTCACGGGGCCGGCTTACCTCGTCATGGAGGACGTGCCGATCTACTTTCTCGGCATCCCCGAGGGTTTCTTCCCGATCAACATGGGGCCAAAATCGGGTCTGCTGATGCCCACCTATGGCGAGGAATACACCAAGGGGTTCTTCCTGCGCGACATGGGTTACTATTTCACGCTGGGCGACTACGCCGACCTGGCCGTGCGCGGCGGGTTCTACACGCTCGGTTCGTGGGAGGCATCGGCCGCATCGCGCTACATCAAACGTTACAAGTACAGCGGCAGTTTCAACATGCAGTACTCGAACATCAAGACGGGCGAAAAAGGCGAACCGGACTATATCAAGCAGAGCAACTTCCGCATCCAGTGGACACACTCCCAGGATCCCAAGGCCAACCCCGGGTCGACCTTCTCGGCATCGGTAAACTTCGCGACCAGCGGTTACAGCAAATATTCGGCGACCAACCTCAACGACATCCTCTCGACGCAGACCAACTCGTCGATCGCCTACTCGAAGAACTGGGCGGGCACACCCTTCTCGCTCTCGGCGAACATGTCCATCTCGCAGAACTCGCAGAACAAGAGCCTCTCGGTGACGCTGCCGACCGTGGTCTTCAACGTCTCGCGTTTCTACCCCTTCAAACGCAAGGAACGCATGGGCAAGGAGCGGTGGTACGAAAAGATCTCGATGCAGTATACGGGCAAGATGACCAACTCGGTGACCACGACCGAAGACAAGATCTTCTCGAAGGAGACGTTCGACAACATGAAGAACGGCATCGAGCATAACATCCCCGTCTCGGCGTCGTTCAACCTGTTCAACTACATCAACATCTCGCCGTCGGCGACATACAACGAAAAGTGGTACTTCAAAAAAGTCGAATTCGACTGGAACCCCGTCACGAACAAGGTCGACACGCTGCCGACGCAATACGGGTTTTACCGCCTCTACAACTACAACTTCAACGTCTCGGCATCGACGACCGTATACGGCATGTACGACTTCACCAAGAAGCGCAAAGACCGCAAGATACAGGCCATCCGCCACACGCTCACCCCCTCGATCGGATTCTCCTACACGCCGGACTTCGGCGACCCGAAATACGGCTATCACAAAACCATGCAGACCGACTCGACGGGACGCTTCACCAGCTATTCGCCCTATTCGGTCAACGCATACGGCGTCCCCAGTTCCGGACGGTCGATGTCGATGAACTTCGCGCTGTCGCAGAACCTCGAAATGAAGGTACTGTCGAAGCGCGACACCTCGGGCGTGAAGAAAATCAAACTGATCGACGAGCTGCGCATCAGCGGGTCGTACAATTTCCTGGCCGACTCGATGGGGCTCTCGACCATCCCGATCTCGTTCCGCACGACGATCTTCCAGAATTTCGGCATCAACCTCTCGATGACGCTCGACCCCTACCGGCTGACGCCTGACGGCAAGCGCTACAACAAGCTCTTCTTCCCGGGGCGTATCGTCTCGACGGGCTGGTCGTTCGGTTATACGTTCAAATCGCGCGACGACCGCTCGCAATCGGCCATCAATGACATTACGAGCATCCCGCCCGAATACATGAACCCCTACTACGACCCCTACGGCAACATGGATCCTGTACTGCGGCGGCAATACATGTCGCAGATGTACTACGATTTCTCGCTGCCGTGGAACTTCGGGTTCAACTATGCCATCAACTACAACATATCGACAGGCAACTACCCGCCCAAAGGCTACAAGAAGAACGTCACGCAGACCGTCAGCTTCAACGGCAGCCTTACCATAACGCCCAAGACCGGCATCACCTTCCAGGGCGGTTACGACATCAAGGCGAACAAACTCACCACCTCGTCGATCTCCATCTCGCGCGACCTGCACTGCTGGCAGATGTCGTTTTCGTGGATACCTTTCGGGTTCCACCGCAGCTGGAGCTTCAACATCGGCGTAAAGGCGGCATCACTCTCAGACCTCAAATACGACAAGAGCCAGTCGATGTACGACAATATGTACTAAATCCCCACCCCGGCTTATCCCCCGCCCTCTTCCATCCCGGACGATCCGCATTGCCGCTGCACAATGCGGCACGGACGCCGTTTCCCGTCGTCGGTACCGGTTGCAGTATCCCAAACGGGCAAAATCGGCAAACGAACAGACGTTTGTGTATATATTTTGACCGGAAAGCGGAATTTCACAGTTTTTTAAACGGGAAGAGATTATTTTTTGCTATATTTGGTACGAGAGTGTTTTTAACCAAAAAATTTAGCCTTATGAATTACATTCTGTCCACCAGCAGGGGGGGGGGAAATCCGACCTATCTTCCGCCCGTAATTGAGACGATCGACATCGTGACTGAAAAGGGGTTTGCAACATCGCCCACACCACCCGACGCCTATGACGATTGGGGCAGCGGCGGCGGTGCAGGAGGTATCGGATCGGGAAGCGAACACGAACTCTAATACCGCAGCCCTATGAAAAGTCTCTCTAAAATCACACTGTTTGCAGCTCTCACCGCTGTAACAGCCACAGCCTGCCAAAAGGAAGACAACGGCATCGACACCTCTTCCGGCAAACTCGTCAAGATGACTTTTACGGCCGGGAACCCTGAGCTCAAACCGGAAGTCCGCACCGAGATCGACGGATTGACCCCTTATTGGTCTGTCGGCGATCAGATCGGCATCAGTACCGACGGGACGAAGTCCAACTACCCCTTCACGAACGATGCGACGGAGCGCGCCGCAACAACGACTTTTTCCGGTAACGCGAACATTTCATCAACGATTTACGCTTATTATCCATTCACGGCCAACGGAATCGACAAAGTAGGCGATAATACGGGCGCAAAGGTCGATCTGCCGGCAAACCAAACCCCGACAGCCAACTCGTTCGACGGCAAAGCCGACATCCTGGTCAGCAAACCGCTTACACTCGATTCCGAGGGACAGCAAGTCGCCAATCTGGAATTCAGGCGGTTGAGTGCCATTGTCAAAGTCGTACTCAAAGACCAGTCTACAGACACCAAATTGGCCGACCAGCACGTATCGTCACTGTCCATTACGACCGATGGCGACAACACACTGGCAGGCCGGGTTGTTGTAGACCTCTTGAACTACACGATGTATGCACCCTATTTTAACGGCTCCAACACCGTAACGGCGACCTATACGACAAATACGGAATACGTTATCAACGGTGTCAGCGGCACCTATTTAAGCGTGTATCCGCGATTGTTGGCTGCGGGATCGAAACTGGTCGTCGAAGCAGCGACAGAAGGGTTTGTCATCAAAAAAGAGATTGTCCTATCCAATGAAATCAATCTGGAAACAGGAAAGATCACCACTTTGAATGTCAATCTTTCAGACGAACACATCACAGCCGCGGCAACCGGTCTGAGCCTGCCGTTTACCGACGATTTCAGTAACCTGACAGGAAACTCCGCAACAAATATCCTGTCCCGCAAAGACAAAAACGGAAACAACTTGTATGTGGCGAACTCCTATGTTTATCAATACAACTCCCCGCATGGCCTACGCATGAGTTCGAGCGACAACTCCGGGTATATCGTCACCAGCGAACTGGATCTCTCCGCACCGTTCTCGGTACTGATTTCGGCCAAAGTCTGGCCGAAAGATACTTCCGGGATCAAAGTAACCGCCGGAGAATCCGCGGCAATCACGACCGCAGACCTGACCGAGGAGTTCAAATCCTACCTGCTGAAATTCGACGCGCAAAATTCGAAAACGAAAATCAGGATCGAGCCCTCCGCCACAAATGAACGAATCATAATCGAAAGCATACAGATCGTTTCCGGACATGACGTCACCCTGCCGCCGGTACTGAAAATCACATCGGAAACGACCTTGTCCGTTCCTGCGGAAAGCACTATCAAAACCATCAACTACACGGTTGAAAATCCCACAAACGGGGTGTCGGTCGTCGCATCGTCAGACGTTTCCTGGCTCAATTCATTCGTTTACAACGTCGACGGCGTTTCTTTCACAATAGACGCAAATCAGGGCGAGGAACGTTCCGGCACCATCACATTATCGTACGAAGGCGCCGAAGCGCAAACCGTAAGCGTCACCCAGACAAAACCGGGGGCTGTAATGTGGGAAACCGAGACTTTCGAAAATTACACCGTGCCCAGCACTACCAGTTATGGTTCCAGCGGCACATTCAACGGAGTAACCACTGGAACCCCGCAATGGAGTTATAGTGGCTGTGGTAATCCTAATCAGGCCAACACAGACAAAACGGCGCTTGCCAATGCCGGAGTCGTGGTAATAAACGACAAATATGCAGCCATCGGTAAAAACGGCTCAATATCCGTAACGATCCCAGGAGGCATTACAGCCCTTAAATTCAATGCGTTGACCTCAAGCAAAGGTTCGGCAACAGTCACCATAACAGCCAATGGTGCCACGGCAGCAAGTATCACTATTCCGGGAAACAGTAAAAGCGCATTCGAAATACCGACAATCGACTGTCAAGGTTATGACGCCACTATTACCATAAAACAAAATAATCAGAACAGAACGACGATAGGCGACATAACCTGGCAACCGGCGAATTGAACTCCGGGCGGGGAAGGAGGCGATCCTTCCCCAGACCCTACCCCGGGAACAGGAACAGCGGCATTGGGAAAATCGTGGGCGGAACTGCCCGCAGCGAACACTTCGGTGACCGAGATATGCCACTACATCACCGACGTGGCGGCGGGCAACGGCTCCTACCCGCGCAATTTCGCAATGGGTTATGACAAGGCGAAAAAGGCGGCCCTATGGGCAGCATATCCACTGCACGCCTATTATACAGCCCCGAACGCTTCGAAAGAGAGGGCCTACTCGGCCGACCCGTCGCTGGGAAAGACCGAGCAGATGGTGGGCGGTGTGGGAGCCCCCTATAACAAAGGGCATCAAGTCCCCAACGCCGACCGGAAAGTGAGCAACCTGGCGAACAAGCAGATTTCCTACTATTCGAATATGACGCCCCAGCTCGCTACATTCAACAGCGGTGCATGGGGCACCCTGGAAACCAGAGTCCGCGGATGGATGTGCGCCGATACGCTCTATGTGGTAACGGGATGTTATTTCGATGGGACAGAGGGTACGACGACCGACAACGGCGGTAACCCATGCCCCGTACCGACGCATTATTACAAGGTATTGCTGCGCACCAAGCAGGGCACCACGGGACAATCCGTAACCACCCTTGCGGCCGACGAACTGCAATGCATCGGATTCTGGTATGAACAAACCACAGACAAGACCCAGACACCGGACGGTTGTGCGGTACCCGTGACGGAGATCGAAGCCAAATGCGGGTTCGAATTCTTCGTCAACGTGCCGAACGCTCCGAAAAGCAGCTACTCCCCGGGGGAGTGGGGTCTTTCGGGCAACTGACACCGAGCCGCAAAGGAGAAGCGGCCCCTGCACAGCAGAGGCCGCTTCTCCTTGTATCCCGGCGACAACCGGGTGGAGCGGACAGATGACGCGAACCGCCAAAAAACTCGAAAAAAGCAACTGAAATATCCCGGGCACAGCTCCGGGAAGCCCCGCACGCCTATCTCCGCTCCAAAGGGGAAGGCGTGCGGTCGATATAATTCGGGTAGCGGAACTGCGGCATCCCGAGCGCCATGACGGCACAGATATGGCGGCCGCCGAGCTCCAGCATCCTGCAGAGCCCCTTTTTCCTGTCCTGCCGCACGGCGGTCAGCACGAAGCCCATATATATCTGGCTCACCCCGAGCACCTCGGCCATCAGCGAAGCGTTTTGGTAGGCGAGGTTGGCATCTTCGGCGCCGAAACGGCTCTCCTTCGGCGCATGGATCAGCAACACGGCCGTCGCACCCCGCAGGATGCGGTCGTTGCCCCCGGCATATTCGCGGCGCATTTTCCGGAAAACGGGGACATAACGGTAGACATCGGGCAGCAAACGGCTCAGCCACGGGCGCACGAGCGGGTGGGAAAGGCGATCCGCGAGTTTGCCGAACACGCCGAGCGTATATTCGCTCATACGGCGCAGCAGCATAGGGTCGGTCACGAGCGTATAGCCCAACTGCCGGGCATTGGTGGCCGTCGGAGCGAGGTCGGCGGCCGCAACGATCCGGTCGAGCATCTCCTGCGGCACGGGGCGCTGCGAGAGCGCCCGGTTCGAGCGCCGCGCAGCCATCAGCAGTTCGACCTGAGCAGGTGTGGGCATGGCCGCATAGTCGACCGGATGCACCTTGGCGGGCGGAAATTCCGCATGTGCCACAGACCCCGTCGGGCAGGCCGCGACGCAGTGCCCGCAGACGATGCAGTTCTCGGGTTTCGAGAGCGCCACGGGGCCGCCCGCCTTCTCCTGTACGAAAATCTGCGAAGGGCACACCTTCACACATCGGCCGCAACGGATGCAGCTCACACCATCCACACGGATCGTATCCATATCTTCCGAAATTTTAAGTACCTTTGTCATCAATTACAAACCGCCATGTCCCCTGTCCTCACAAAACATTTCAGCGAACTCTCCACCCGGGAATACCACCGTATCGTGCAGGCACGCGAGGCCGTCTTCTTCCTCGAACAGCACATCACGGAACCCGATGCCGACGCCGTTGACCCGCAGAGCGTATTCATGTGGATGGAGGACGGCGGCCGCGTAGTGGCCTTCCTGCGGATCATCCCGGCGGGGATCGCCTACGCCGAAGCCTCGGTCGGCCGCGTGCTGGTCGATGCTGCATACCGCCGCCGCGGGCTGTGCCGCAGCCTGATGTCCGAAGCGCTGCGCTATATTGCCCGGACATGGGGCCCCCAGCCCATCCGCATCTCGGCACAAGAGCACCTGGCCGGATTTTACGCCACCCTCGGGTTCGCACCGGTCTCGGACACCTATTTCGAAGCAGGTATCCCGCACGTCAAAATGCTCCGCCCGTAGCCCGGCACCCGGGTAAAAAAATTCCGGCGGCGAGAGGTTTCCCCGCGCCGCCGGAACCATACTTATATTAATGGTTCACCGAGACCATCTCTTCGGGGTTGTGCTTGTATTTGAACACGACAGCGAAGACCACGGCCACCACGAGGGCATAGCCGGCGAAGATATACCACGAATCGGGCCATCCCCAGGCATCGACGACGGCACCGGCGGCATACGAACCGAAGAACGCACCGAAGCCGTTGGTCATAATCATGAAGACGCCCTGTGCCGAAGAGCGGATCTCGCGGCTGGTCTCCTTCTCGACGAACAGCGAACCCGAGATATTGAAAAAATCGAATGCCACCCCGTAGACGACCATCGAAAGGATGAGGAACGCGGCACCCGAGCCCGGGTTGCCGACGCCGAAGAACCCGAAGCGGAGCACCCACGCCAGCATCGAGATGAGCATCACTTTCTTGATCCCGAAGCGCCGCAGGAAGAACGGGATCAGCAGGATGCATAACGTCTCGGACATCTGCGACAGCGAAAGCAGGATCACCGAGTGTTTCACGATCGCCGAATCGGCATACTGGGGCATCGAGCCGAAGCTCTGTATATAGGAGTCCCCGAAGGCGTTGGTTATCTGCAACGCGGCGCCGAGCAACATCGAGAAAACGAAGAAAATGGCCATGCGCTTCTCCTTGAAGAGCGTGAACGCACGCAGCCCCAGCGTATCGACCCACGACCTGGCCTTGACATTGCGGTCGACGGGGCAGCCGGGCAGCGAGAACGAGTAGACGGCCAGCAGGAACGACAGCACCGCCGAAACATAGAGCTGCCACTCGGTCAGCTTGATCTGCACGCCGCCGATATGCGTCAGGTCGACGAACCACATCGCGGCGATGAAGCCTACCGTACCCCACACGCGGATCGGGGGGAAATGTTTCACGGTATCGAGCCGGGCCAGGTCGAGGGCATTGTATGCCACCGAATTCGACAGGGCGATGGTCGGCATGTAGAACATCACGCTCAGCAGCATACAACTGTATAAAGGCCCATAGGCCGTTTGCGAAGCCGCGGCAATCAGGAACCCGCCGCTCACCAGATGGCAGATGCCGAGCAGCTTCTGCGCCGGGATCCACCGGTCGGCAATGATACCCATCACTGCGGGCATGAACAACGACGCAACGCCCATCGTGGCAAAGAAACTTCCGATTTGCAGCCCTGTGAAGTCGAGGCCACCGCCAAGGTAGGCGCCCAGCGAGATGAGCCACGAACCCCAGATGGCATACTGGAGGAAGTTCATGACGATAAGGCGGAATTTAATTCCCATAATTCTCTGATTTTAGGTTGTTTTTATTTACAAGTTCATTCGGTCGGAAAATGATTAAAACAAATGTACTAATTTTTTTTGTGAATTTTCTTTGCAATTGAAAAATAAAGTTCTACTTTTGCATCACCAAAACGTCATTGAGCTATGGTGTAATGGTAACACAACAGATTCTGGTCCTGTTATTCTTGGTTCGAATCCAGGTAGCTCAACTGAAAAAGCGAGGAAGTCTCCTCGCTTTTTTCATTCTTCCTCCACGCTCCTTCCCCCCCCCGAACAGCCTGTTTCGCAATGCGAAACAAACAAACCACGCTTCCGTCGGATATCAGCATTATCACCCACACCTGAAATTTTAATTTCAAAATCCGAGCCGTACTCAAAACCAGGCATCAAAAACAGACAATCAATCTGCACGCACACCCGTTTTCCGTCTTGTTTTACCCGAAGCCTTACCCTACTTTTGTATTGCACAGGAGATATGAAGAATTCAAGTGGGATTGTGCAAGGGGCGGGCTACACCCGCAAAAGTGACGCAAGTGGAAAATCCGTCAGGATTTGAAGCACAGGATAGACACCAAGGAACTAGACGCAAGGTTCCGTTTATTCCTGGAAGACTTCGGGGGAGGGTTCTAAGCCCTCCCTTTCCAATTCTGCCACGACAGCTCGCTGCCGCTTGAAGAAATGAATCCTCTGCAACTCCCCGCTGCACGATATCAATGTCGCAAACCGGCTCAGGGCCAGCACCCAGCGTTTGGTGTGCTCGAACATGTCCGGATCGGAGCTGCGCAGCGAGTTGATCGAGAACGCCTCGAGGCAACTCGCCCGGTAATGCCGTGCCGAAAGGTAGCAGTAAGTCGCCTCGATATCCATATCCGAAATAAAGACCGACACAGGCCGCCCGCTGCGGAACTGCCCGGAAACACAAATCTCTTCCAGGTCGTCGAGCATTTGCAACAACTCGGCTTTCAGCACTTCGACGCTTTCGTCCCTAATCAGATGCATGTTGCGGAATGCGCAGATGGCGTTGACCCAGCGTTTGGTACAACTGCCGTCGAATATCAGGGTCGTGGCAGGCATCAGCTGCGCTTCGTGCACCAGGTCGCGGTAGCTCTGCAAAAGCACCTCCGGCACTTTCATATCCTCGAATTTAGCCCCCGAACAGTCGATGAGCCCCTGCTGGTAGAGCCATTTGAAAAGTTTGAAATTGGTCAGTTTCGGATAACGCATGTAAAGCATCCGCGGAAACGAATTTCCGGCGATGGCCTGTTCGGCATCGACGTCGGAGGAAACCTCACGGTAGAAAAGGGTATCCTGGTCGATAACCCCCGTGTAATCTTCGAGCGCCGTATGGTAATCACTGAAACTCAGCCGGAAAAGCACATTCCCGAAATCCAAGGCCCCGACCGTGCGGTCGAGCGAAAAATTCATCTGCGCCGAAAGTACGCCCGCCTCCCCGAAGGTGAAAGGCACTTCGCCGCGCAGCCGGCGGTAAGCCGCCTCGCGGCCGATATTGAGCTTGTCCGTCAGAATGGCCGCCGCATTGGTATATTCCGGGGTACTATTTTGTATAGCACCGATCAGTGCCGCATTTAGTTTTTCCAGAGGCATAGTGCAAGTGTATTAGCGTAATAAAATTCTCAATCCCAACCGCAAATTTAGTAAAATATTCATCACAAGGAACATTTCAGGGCAAAAGAAATGCACCGTAAAAAAGGGAACCTCCCAACAGGAGGTTCCCTTTTTTATCGGGTATGGGAATGCGGTTATTTGCCGAGCCCCATTTTCTCGATCAGCGCCCTGGTTTCGGGTTTGTGGCCGCGGAAGCGCACGTAGAGTTCCATCGGATGCTCGGTACCGCCCTTCGAAAGGATATTCTCACGGAACGAGCCGGAGACCTCGCGGTTGAAGATGCCCTTTTCCTTGAAGAGCGAGAAGGCGTCCGCCTCCAGCACTTCGGCCCACTTGTAGCCGTAATACCCCGCGGCATAGCCGCCCGAGAAGATATGTCCGAATGCCGGGGCCATCGCCGTTCCGGGAACTACGGGCAGCACCTGCGTCGGGGCCATCGATGCGACCTCGAACTGCTCGACATCGCCCTCGAAAGGCTCGGTGATCGTATGCCATGCCATATCGGTCAGGCCGAACGAAAGCTGGCGCACGTTGGAATAGGCCGCCAAATAGTTCTGTGCGGCGACGATGCGGTCGACGACCTCGGCCGGGATCGGCTCGCCCGTCTGGTAATGCACGGCCCACAGGTCGAGGAACTCCTTCTCGGTAGCCCAGTTCTCCATGATCTGCGAAGGCAGCTCCACGAAGTCACGGTAAACGCTCGTTCCGGTCTGCGACTCGTACTTGCCCTCGCCCAGCATGCCGTGGAGCGAGTGGCCGAACTCATGGAGGAAAGTTTCCACTTCGTCGAAAGTCAGCAGCGAAGGGGTCGTTTCGGTGGGCTTGGTGAAGTTCATCACCAGCGACACCAGCGGACGGGTCTCCTTGCCGTCAACGATCTTCGCACCGCGGAACTCGGTCATCCATGCCCCAGAACGCTTCGATTCGCGGGGAAAGAAGTCCAAGTAGAGTACCGCCATGAAACGGCCGTTCTCGTCGGTCACGTCGTAGGCCGTCACGTCGGGATGGTACACCTCGATCTTGTCGTTGGGCGTGAAATTCAGCCCGTAGAGCTTGTTGGCGAGCATGAAGACGCCCTTGCGGACGTTTTCGAGTTTGAAATAAGGTTTCACCAGCTCGTCGTTGAGCGCATATTTCTCGTGCTTGTACTTCTCGTTGTAATAGCCCCAGTCCCACGGCATGAGCTGGCCTTTGAACCCGAGCGAAGCGGCATAGTCGCCGACGGTCTCATAGTCCCGGTCGGCATAGGCCTTGGTCTGGGAGAGCAGCTCGTCGAGGAAGGCCATGACCGTCGGGGTGTTCTCGGCCATGCGGCGTTCGAGCACGTAGTCGGCATAGCATTTATAGCCCAGCAGGTTGGCGATCTTCAGGCGCAGGTTGGCGATCTGTTTCACGACCGGCGTATTGTCGTTCTCGCCGCCCAATGCGCGCGAATTGTAGGCACGCCAGAGTTTCTCCTTGAGCGCACGGTTCGACGAATAGGTCAGGAAAGGCACATAGCTCGGCGCCTGCAACGTCACCGTCCAGCCCTTTTCACCGCGCGCCTTGGCATCGGCGGCCATGCCCTCCTTCACGAAGTCCGGCAGTTCGGCCACGACCTTCGGGTCTGTGATGTTGATCGAGAAAGCATTGGTCGCAGCCAGGGCATTCTGGCCGAATTGGAGCGTTGCGGCCGACAACTCGGACGAATACTTGCGGTAGAGCTCCTTGTCCGCGTCGGACAGGGCGGCACCGTTGCGTGCGAAACTCTGGTAGGTATCCTCGAGCAGTTTCTTGTCCTCTTTCGAGAGGCCGCGGCCGGGTTTCCCGTAGACGGCCTTCACGCGGGCGAAGAGTTCGGGGTTGAGCGAGATGTCGTTCGACAGTTCGGTCAGCTTAGGCTGCACGCGCAGTGCGATCTGCTGCATTTCGTCCGACGTATCCGCTTCGAGCAGGTTGAAGAAGATACCCGAGATACGATCCAGCAGCGCACCGTGGCGCTCCAGAGCCACGATGGTATTGCCGAAGGTCGGCTTCGAGGGGTTGGCGACGATCGCGTCGATCTCGGCACGCGAGCAGGCGATGGCCGCGTCGAACGCAGGCTCGTAGTCCGAGAGTTCGATCTCGGAGAACGGCGGGGTCTGGTGGGGCGTATTCCACGCCGCCAGGAGGGGATTCGACATATCAAGTTCGGGCAGCTGCGCTTTGGGGATCGAATTGTCGGCGCAGCCTGCCGCCATAGCGGAAAATGCCATAATTACCAGTGCTTTTTTCATTTTATATCAGTTATGCGGTTTCTTCTCGATGAGTTATCTGATTATACTATATGGGTTATCTGACTATCGGTATCGTATTGAGGAGCGCAACCTCCAGTGAATCCAAGGACGGCGGTTCGGGGGTCCACAGGCCGCGGCTGCGCAACATCGCCCGCTTGTCGGGATCGGCACCGCGGAATGCCCGGTAGAGCGACATGCCGTCCTCCGAACCGCCGCGCGAAAGCAGCTTGGCGCGGAAATCTGCGGCGATCTTCTTGTTGAACAGGTCGCCGCTCTCGCGGAAGGCCTCGAACGTATCCTTGTCGAGCACCTCGGCCCAGGTATAGAAATAGTAACCTGCTGAGTAGCCGCCGTCGAAGATATGGCTGAAATAGGGGTAACGGTAGCGGGGCTCGATCTGCGGGATCAGGCCTCGCTTCTCGTTGAGCGCCTGCCGCTCGAATGCCATCGGGTCGAACGGTTCGTATTCGGTGACCGAGTGGATATCCATGTCGGAAAGCGACGCGGCGATCAGTTCCGTGGTGGCGAAACCCTGGTTGAAGAGTTCGCTCTTGCGGAGTTTGTCCACGAGGTATTTCGGGATCACTTCGCCCGTGCGGTAATGCACGGCATAGTGCTTCAGCATCTCGGGTTCGAATGCCCAGTTCTCCATGACCTGCGAAGGCAGCTCGACGAAATCGCCCTCGACCTCCGAGAGGCCGCGGTATTTCACGTCGTGAAACAGGAAGTGAAGCGCATGGCCGAATTCGTGGAAAAGCGTTTCCGTCTCGTCGAGCGTCAGCAGTGCGGGCGTATTGCGCACCGGGCGCGTGAAGTTGCAGACGACACTCACCACGGGCGCCACGCGCTTGCCGTCCTTATAGGTCTGCTCGACATAGTTGCCGCACCAGGCGCCCTGGCTCTTGCCGTCGCGGGGGAAATAGTCGAAATAGAGCACGCCCAGGTGCGAGCCGTCGGCATCGAGCACCTCGTAGGCGACCGCATCGGGATGGTAGAGCGGCACGACGATCGGCTGGAAGGTGATGCCGTAGAGGCGGTTGGCCAGGTAGAAGATGCCGCCCTGCACGTTCTCGAGCGAGAAGTAGGGACGCAGCATCTCCTCGTCGAGGGCATAGTTCTGCTTGCGCAATTTCTCGGCATAATACCACCAGTCCCACGATTCGAAAGTGGCACCGGGGATGTCCTTCTGCAAGAGCGTGTCCATCTCGGCCAGCTCGCCCTTGGCGCGTTCGAGCGCCGGCGTCCAGATCTGGTCGAGCAGGCCGTAAACGGCATCGGTCGTACCGGCCATCTCGTCCGCCACGACATAGGCGGCGTAGGAGGGATAGCCCAGCAGGTGTGCCTTCTCCGTGCGCAGGCGGATGAAATCGTTGATGAGCTGCTTGTTGTCGTATTCGTCACCGTTGTTGCAGCGGTTCAGGTAAGCCTTGTAGATTTTCTCGCGCAGGTCGCGCCTGGTAGAATAGGTCAGCAGCGGAATCAGACTGGGCTTGTGGAGCGTGAAGACCCACTTGTCGCCCTTGCCCATCTGCTGGGCCTTCTCGCGGGCGGCATCGCGGATGCCTGCCGGCAGCCCGTCGAGTTCGTCCGACTTGAGTTCGAGCACGAAATTGTTGTTTTCTGCGAGGATGTTATTCCCGAATTTCACGGCCGTGAGCGACAACTGCCCGTTGATCTCTTTCAGGCGGGCCTTCTGCTCGGCGTCGAGCAACGCCCCGGCGCGCACGAAGGAGTCGTAGGTCTTCTGCAACAGACGCATCTGCTCGGCGTCGAGCCCCAGCGCCGCACGCCTGTCGTAAACCTCCTTCACACGGACGAAGAGCTTGTCGTCGAGGCGGATCTTGTCCCTGTGCGCGGCCAGCAGGGGCATGGCCTGCTCTTGCAGGGCCTGCATGCGGTCGTTGGTTTCGGCGGCACACAGCATGCCGAACACCAGTTCGGTCTGCGCGAGCATTTGCCCGGCATCGTCATAGGCAAGGATCGTGTTTTCGAACGTGGCCTCGTCCTTGTTCGAGGTGATGGCGTCGATTTCGGCCTCGTGCAACGACATGCCGCGTTCGAAGGCGGGCATGAAATGCTCGGGCAGGATCTTGTCGAACGGCGGCACGCCGTGCGGCGTATCCCATTCGGTGAAAAACGGGTTTTCCCCGGCCGTTTTCCGGGAATCGCATGACGCAAGTGTCATAAGCAGTAAAAGTGTTGTGAATAATCCTGCAATACGTTTCATCTATCGTGTTATTTTGTGTAACTTTGCAATCGCCGACGGCGGAGGCATCTTCGATGCGTCCGCACAGCGATGCAAAGTTAATAATTTATAACAGGTATGCAACTTTTTTACGCCCCCGACATCACGCCGCCCCTCTATACGCTGAGCGAAGAGGAGTCGAAACATTGTGTCCGCGTGCTGCGCCTGGGGCGCGGCGATACCCTCCATATAACTGACGGAAGGGGCAATTTATTTTGTTGCCAAATCACCGACGACAACCCAAAGCGATGTGTGGTGCGCGTCACCACGACGCAGACGCAGTGGGAACCGCTCCCCTACCGGCTGGTGATGGCCGTGGCGCCGACCAAAAACGCCGACCGCTTCGAATGGTTCCTCGAAAAGGCCACCGAGGTAGGGGTCAGCGCCATCGTCCCGCTCGAAACGGAACACAGCGAACGCCGCGTCTTCAAACCCGAACGCGCGGGGAAGGTCATCACGGCGGCGATGAAACAGTCGCTCAAGGCCTACCGCCCGGAGCTGCACCCGCTTACGCCGTTCCGCGAGGCCGCAGCCAGGCCGTTCGAGGGGCGGAAATTCATCGCCCACTGTGCCCCGGCGCTGTCGCCCGCAGGCAAAATCTACCTGCCCGCGACGCTCCGCAAAGGCGAGTCGGCGCTGGTCTTCATCGGCCCCGAAGGCGATTTCTCGGACGCAGAGATCGCTTTCGCGCGTGCCAACGGATTCGAGGAGATCACCCTCGGCACGCAGCGCCTGCGCACCGAAACCGCAGCCGTCGTCGCCACGGTCATGGCGTCGGTGGCCAACGCCGGACAATAAAACGGCCGGGCGGGAAGCACAGCCGCCCCGGAACCCCGCCCCTGCGGCACGACTGCAACACTGCCGGATTAAGTAAAGAACACGGAAAACATGCAACGACTTCGTACCATTTTCGCCTCCTTCTTCAAGATCGGGCTTTTCACCTTCGGCGGAGGATACGCCATGCTGCCGCTCATCGAGCAGGAGCTGATCGCCAAGCGCGGCTGGATCGAGCACAAGGAGTTCCTCGACCTGCTGACCCTCGCACAATCCGTCCCGGGGCCCATCGCCATCAACACCTCGGTGTTCGTAGGCTACAAGATGCGGGGGCTGAAAGGTGCCGTGGCGGCGCTGCTGGGCAGCGTCCTGCCGTCGTTCGTCATCATCCTCGCGATCGCGCTCCTGTTTGCCGACATACGCCACAACCCCGTCGTGGACGCCGCATTCAAGGGCATGCGCCCGGCCGTGGTGGCGCTGATCGTCGTGCCGGTGATCTCGCTGGCACGGGGGATGCACTGGGCCATGTTCGCGGTGATCGCCGCATCGGCGCTGGCCGTATGGTACCTGGGCTGGTCGCCGATCTATATCCTGATCGCAGCGGCGGCCATCGGTATCGCATGGACATTATTCATCGCTAAAAAAGCAGGCAAATGATCTTCTGGCAACTGTTCGTAAGCTACCTGAAAATAGGGTTCTTCGGCTTCGGAGGCGGCTACGCCATGCTCTCGCTCATCCAGAACGAAGTGGTCGTGCAGCACGCCTGGATGACCAACGCCGAATTCGCCGACATCGTAGCCATCTCGCAGATCACCCCCGGGCCCATCGCCATCAACTCGGCCACCTATGTCGGCTACACGGTCGGCGCACAGGCCGGCAACGCGTGGTGCGGCATCCTGGGTGCGGCGCTGGCGACGTTTGCCGTATGCCTGCCGTCGCTCACGCTGATGCTGCTCATCACGCGCTTCTTCCTCCGCCTGAAGCAAAACCCCGTCGTCGAAGGAGCCATGAAGGGCATGCGCCCCGTGGTCATCGGCATGATCGCCTCGGCGGCACTGCTGCTGATGTTCCCGCACAGCAAAGCACCCGACGAACAGAACTTCATCGACGGCTGGAGCTGGGCGCTGTTCGGCGGCGTCTTCGTCGCCTCGGTCAAAAAAGTGAACCCCATCCTGCTGATCTGCCTCTCGGCCGCGGCGGGCATCCTGATATACTACATATTCTGAGCATCCCGGAAGGGAAACACCCTCGCAGCCATGAAGAAACCCCTCAAGAAACGAATTAAAAAGTGGAAAATCGGCGACTACGCGCGCCAGTTCTCGATCGTCACGGGCGGCGTACTGCTGACCCTGTGGCTGACCGCCCGGATCACCGAAGCGGCCAAACAGCGGGAGGTACGGCAGGCCATGCAACTCGTCGCATCCGAACTGCACGACAACCTGCAGGTCGTCCGGGATTACAGGTACACATACGGCAAAGACAAATGGGTGGCACGGCGCCTGCTGGAAGCGGATTTTTCGCTCGCAGGGTTCCCGTCCGACACGGTCGAAACCTATTCGCGCTACATCACAGGCGGCATGGGCAAGCCCTACCGCCTGTCGAACGATGCCCTGGAAATGCTCAAGACGACGGGCATCGCCTCGCATATCGCCGACAAGCAGACCCTCATCGACCTGCTGCGCTGCTATAAGGAACTCGCGGCGTTCGACGACTACATGGAGCTGTACTACGACCAGCGCATGCAGGCCATGCTGCCCTCCCAGATGGAGAATCTCCATTGGAATTCACCCTACCACGAAGGATTCGAGAAAACGCTCGCCGACAAAACGGTACGAAACTGGATCGGGCTGATCCCCAGAGCCTTCGACGACTGGTTTTTCGGAGAGTACGAGAAGAAACTCGAAAACATGATTCTCCTGCTGGAGGGGCGTTACGGGAAATCAGAACATGGCGACGACGGCGCCTCCGGCCAGTAACAGGATCAGGAAGGCGCAGAGGAACAACAGGCCGAGGATGGCCACGAACGTGCCGACGCAGCCCCAGCGCTGGCCGCCGTACGGCAACGGGTCGGTCAGCAGGGTGATGATAAGCCCCACGAGCGGCGTGAAGATCAGGCTCACGAGGAATGCCAGCCCGAAGCCGATGCGCCGGCTGCTGCCGATGATGCCCACCAGGACGGACAACAGGCAGTCGCTCAGCAGGCCGAACAATACGATCAGGATACTCATGGTTCCAAGTTTTTAACGTGTAAAACGGTAGTACGTACCGAGCGGCAGTTGCTTGCCCGCACGATCCGTGAAACAAAGTTCGCCGTACTGCTCCGTACGCGGCGCACCGAACGCCTGCCGCACCGCCGTACGGGCCAGCGTGGACGACAATCCCATCGAATAGAGGTTCAGCACGAGGAACGCCCCCCGCGGCTCCAGCAACCGGGCACAGCACTCGAGCATCTCGCAGATGTTGTCCTCGAGAATCCATTTCTCGCCGTTGGCACCCCGCCCGTAGGCCGGGGGATCGAGGACGATGCCGTGGTAACGGTTGCCACGGCGGATTTCGCGCTGCACGAATTTCAGCGCATCCTCGACGATCCACCGGATGCCGTCCAGTCCGCTCAGCTCCATGTTCTCGCGCGCCCAGGTGACCACCTGCTTCACCGAATCTACATGCGTCGTATCCGCCCCTGCGGCACGCGCAGCGAGGCTCGCCCCGCCCGTATAGGCAAAGAGGTTCAGCACGCGCGGCGTGACGCGCCCCCCCGGGCCGGTGGCAGAGTGCCCGTCCCGGCCCGATCCGGCGCCTGACGGCACGGCAACATCGTGTGCCGGCAGGGAACTCCCGGCCGCAGCCGCGCCGGAAATATCCACAGGAAACGTCCCGCCCGAAGCCAGCGCCCGGCAATTATCGTAAATGAAATTCCAGTTGGCGGCCTGTTCGGGGAAAATGCCGACATGCTTGAACGAGGTGAGCCCCAGGCGCATACGAAGCGCCATATCCTTGTATTCGTAGGCCACCGTCCAGCGCGGAGGCATGCCGGGGCGCAGGCGCCACTCGCCTCGTTCATCGCTGCGCACGTCGCGCAGGAAGGCCGCGTCGGCCATGCGGCGCCACTCCCCCTCGGGGAGCGAGCGCCGCCAGATGGCCTGCGGTTCGGGACGGCGGGCAACGTATTGCCCGAAGCGTTCGAGCTTCTCGAAATCCCCCGTGTCGATCAGTTCGTAATCCCCGAACGAGGGTGTCAACTGTCCTTGCATGCTTATGGTTACTTTACCGTCGGCTTCAGCATGAAGCGGAACGTATAATCGCCGTAGGGCACCCGGAACTGCTTTTCGGGCAATGCGCCCCAGCTGTCGATACAGCCCAGGCCCGATTGCAGCAGGTCAAAGTTCACGAACGTGGCATCGCGTGCCACGAGCGTCCCGGAATGCTGCTGCGGCGGAAAATTCGATACGTCGAGGTCTGCCGTGGCGTACGGCAGCGCCGAGGCCGAGAACGGCGCATCGGCAAGGATCGTCAGCCCCGTACCGGCGCTGTCGGCCACCGTCCACCAGCGCAGGCCGCCCTTGGTGCCGGACTCCTGCGGACGCACGTATTCATCGTGGTACTGGTCGGCGACACGCTGCTCGTAAAGCCCCAGGTCGGCCGACGAAAGGCGGTCGGCATAGTTCTCGTGCGCACCGCGGCCGTAATAAATCACACGGTCGTAACGCGCCGGCATCGTGAGCGTCATGCCGAAGCGGAACAGATTGGGCACCTCGGCCGTCTTGTCGGCGGTCATCCGCTCGGTGACCTCCATTTCGCCCGCACCGTTGATGCGGTAGGTCAGCGCCAGCGTAGCTTTCACGGCGGGCAGTTCATAGAGGGCCTCCACGACAGCCACCCCGTCCTCGACCGCAGCGTCGAACTTCGTAAGCCGCAGTTCGGGGTTCTTCCATACGGCCTGACGCTGGTGCAGCCTCGCCCCGAGGTCGTTCTCGGTCGGGGCACGCCAGAACTGCGGGCGCAGTTCGGCGCCCTCGGCCATCAGCTCACGGCCGTCGACCGTGTATGCCGCCAGGAACCCGTCGCGCGAGAAGAACACCTGCCACGTATCCCCTTCGACACGCGCACCGCGTTCCCAGCGGGTCACCTCTACGGGACGCGCCGAGGCCGCAAGGCCAAAACCGGCCTTACAGTCGTACTCGCGTACGACGAACTGCTGTTTGGCCACCGTATGGCCGATGTCGAGCAGCGGCTGCTTCTCTTTGAGTTTATAGGCCACGTTCACCAGGATTTCCTTCGCCTGCGGGCAGAAATCGGCTGCAGTGAATCCCAGCGTATACGCACGGCGCTGCTGCGGGGCGACATCGAGGTCGCCGATGCGGCCGGCCTTCACCACACGGCCGTCGGCAAGCAGCTGCCACTCCATTTCGTAGGCATCCAGCCCGATGAAGAAATTTTCGTTATAGACCTCGACCCTGCCCCGCGCAAGGTCAACGGGCGTAGTCCAGATGCTCTGGTACTGGCGCTGCACCTCGTAGGCATGGGGGTGCCACGTGCGGTCGGGGGCAATGATACCGTTGCAGTTGAACGAGTTGTCCGTCGCATCGTAGTCGTTGAAATCACCGCCGTAGAGGAACGACACGCGACCGTCGGGCTCGTAGCGGGCAAGTCCCTGGTCGACGAAGTCCCAGATGAAACCGCCCTGATAGGAGGGATATTTGCGTACCAGTTCCCAATAGTGGTCGAGGCCGCCCAAAGAATTCCCCATGGCATGGGCATATTCACACTGAATGAGCGGTTTGGAGGGGTTGTTGCGAGCATATTTCTCGCATTGTTCATAGCCCCAGTACATGGGGCAGATAATGTCGGTGAAGGCCCCGTCCCGGTCGTACACGGCACGTTCGTAATGCACCGGACGCGAAGGGTCGTACTCCTTGATCCAACGGTAGCAGGCCTCGAAGTTGGGGCCCATGCCCGCCTCGTTGCCCATCGACCAGATGATGACCGAAGGATGGTTCTTGTCGCGCAGCACCATGCGCCGGTTGCGTTCCATGTGCGCCTGCGCATAAGCCGGCACTTTGGCCAGCGTGTTTTCGTCGTAGCCCATGCCGTGCGACTCGACGTTGGCCTCGTCCACGACATAGATGCCGTAGCGGTCGCACAGCTCGTACCACTGCGGGTCGTTGGGATAGTGGCTCGTACGCACGGCATTGATGTTCATCTCTTTCATGATGCGGATGTCCTCGATCATCCGTTCGCGGCTCACCACATAGCCGCCGACGGGATCCATCTCGTGGCGGTCGGCGCCCTTGATCAGCACGGGCTGCCCGTTCACGAGCAGTTGTGCGTTCTTGATCTCCACGGAGCGGAAACCCACGGGCTGCGTCACGGTCTCGGTCACGGCCTTGCCGTCCGATACGGCGATCTCCAACGTATAGAGGTTCGGGGTCTCGGCCGACCATTTGGCCGGGTCGGCGACCTCGAAGACATACCCGCCCTTGCCGCCGGCAGGCTGCAACCGATGTTCCGCCACGACACCACCCGCCGCATCGCGCAGCGTCAGACCGACCGACTTCACGCGGGGCGTGGTTTCCACCTCGACGCGCAGCGTGGCGTCCTTATACTCCGAATCCAGCACGGGCGTGATGCGCACGTCCTCGAGGTGCGCCTTGTCGCGGGCGGTCAGCTCCACGCCGCGGGCAATGCCCGCGAAGCGCCAGAAGTCCTGGTCTTCGAGGTAGGTGCCGTCCGACCAGCGGAACATCTGCAGGGCGATGAGGTTTTCGCCCGGCTTCACGAACTTCGTGATGTCGAACTGCGCGGCCAGCTTGCTGTCCTCGCTGTAACCGACGAAACGTCCGTTGACCCAGACATAGACGTTCGACGTAGCGGAACCGATCGAAAGATGGATGTCCTTGCCGCCCCACGATGCCGGAATGTCGAATGTGCGGCGGTAGGAACCCACATGGTTCTCGGCATCGGGCACATAGGGCGGATCGTTCCTGAAATTGCCGCGCCAGGCATAGCCGATATTCACATAGACGGGGTCGCCGTAACCGTTCAGCTCCCACATCCCCGGCACGGGCATGCTGCCCCATGCCGCATCGTCGTAGTCGACGGCCCCGATGCCGGACGGACGCTCCGAAGCGTTGCGTACCCAGTGGAATTTCCATACGCCGTCGAGCGACAGGCGCTCGCCCGCGGCGAACGTCGAGCGCATCGGCAGGCGGTTGATTTCATTGACGGCAGGATCCTGCCATTCACGCCCGGTCTGGGCGCCGGCAGCCAACACGCCCGAAAGCGCTGCCGCAAGGATCAAAAAAGTTTTTTTCATCATGGAGTTATCGTTTAGGTTTCATAATTTCGTCTTGGTACAGTCCACCAGGCTCATCTCGCACCGGTCGCAGTCGAACTCCAGCCGATAGCGCGAACCGCCGCGTTCGAGCCACAGCTCGCCCCGCAGGCGGGGATGCTCCTTCAGGCACTCGCCGATCTCGCGGCGGATGCAGTAGGCCGAACGCATCACGCGGCGCCCCGCCGTCGAAGCCGCGAGATCCAGCCCTCGTTCGATCCGCCCGACCCCGTGGTCGCGGTAAAACGCCTCAGCGAGGCGGTTGGTGACATTTTCCTCGGCCGAAAGGCTTTCCGCAGGATATTCCGCCCTGCCTTCGGGCAATATCCGGTGTCCGATGCCGCGCTCCGACCGGGCCTTCGACAATGCATCGAGCCCCTCGCGGCGCAGCTCCGCGGCCAGCGACGCCGGGACGAACCAGTCGCCGCCCCGCACTTCGGCCCCGCGCACGGCAAAAACCGTATCGCCGCCCTTCACCGCCTGCGTCCGCAATGCCGCGGTATTGGCCGCGGCATTTTTAGCCCTTTCCAGGGCGACGCTGCGTGCGGCCGAAGCCGTCACCCCCTCACAGTCGGTATAGCTGAACCTGACACCCCCTGCCGTCGCTTCGACCAGCACCGAGGCGGGGATCACGCGGCGCGTACGGCTGCGGGCGAGGAGCTGGTTGAAACGGTGGTCGTAATTGCGATAGACCTCCGTCCCGGGCACAATACCTTCCATGCGGTTGGGCGTCACACAGTCGCCGTCGGCGGCGTTGACATTGGTGCCCGCGAACCCCCGGTCGGTGAGGAAACAGATGCCGTCGCCCGCGGCGAGCAAACCGCCCTGATCGAGACGGAACCTGTTCTTTTCGACTCGCACCACACGGCCCACATACTCGCCCACCGCCTTCGGCGTATCGAACGACGCCACGCCCGGCCGCTTGCCCGCGAAGAAATATTCCGACTCCCCGCGCGTGAAGCTCTTGGCCGTATCGGGCGTGAAATCCGGGATGCTCTCCCCGGCTGAAGCCCGCCGCAGATGCGGCCTCACGGCCAGCGCAGCGTCGACTTCGCGACGGTAGTAGGCCACAATGTTCTTTATATAACCGACATCCTTGAGCCGCCCTTCGATTTTGAACGAAGTGACGCCCGCGTCGAGCAACTCGCCGATATGCGCCGAAAGGTTCAGGTCGCGCACCGACAACAGGTGTTTCCCGGCAATATAGGTACGTCCCCGGCCGTCGGTCAGGTCGTAAGTCAGGCGGCACGGCTGGCTGCACGCCCCGCGGTTGCCGCTGCGGTCGGACACCGACCGCGAGAGGAAACAGCGGCCGCTGTAACCGACACAGATCGCCCCGTGGACGAAACATTCCACCTCGGCCGCGGTCGCAGCGCAGATGTCCCGTATTTCGCCGAGCGAAAGCGCCCGTTCGAGGATCACCCGGGCGAACCCGCACTCGCCCAGGAAACGCGCCTGGGCAGGTGCCATATTGCACATCTGCGTCGAAGCATGCAACTCGACCGGCAGGTTCATGCGCCGCAGCGCCATGTCCTGCACGATCAGCGCATCGACCCCGGCCGCGATCAGTTCGCGGGCCTGCCGCCCGGCGGCCTCCAGCTCGTCGTCGTAGATCAGCGTGTTGAGCGTGGCATGCACCCGCACTCCGTAACGATGGGCATATTCCACCACACGGGCGATCTCGCCGGCGCTGTTGCCCGCCGCATAACGGGCTCCGAACTTCGCCCCGCCGATATACACGGCATCGGCACCGTAGTCCACGGCGGCGACGGCCGACTGAAAATCTTTGGCGGGAGCGAGTAGTTCGACGGATTTCAACGCATTATTTTTTGCAAAATTAACAAAATCCGCGACAAATGCGGACTTGTGACCCCGGAAAAATGTCATCCGGGCTCCCGCACGCGGTGAAACTCCGTTTTTTTATGAAACAGGCAAAAAACGGAGCGACAGGAGTGCAAGTTGGCGTGTTTTTTATAATTTTGCAATTTGTAAACACGAATACACACAAAAACACAGGATACCATGCTTACGATAAAGCAAATTCGCGATGACAAGCAGGCCGCGATCCGCAAGCTCGCCAAGAAGGGAGTGGACGCCGCACCGGTCATCGCCAGGATCGAAACGCTGGACGACCGCCGCAAGGCCATCCAGACCGAACTGGACAATACGCTGGCAGCGCAGAACAAAGCCGCCAAGGAGATCGGGGCGCTGATGGGACAGGGACGCCGCGACGAAGCCGAGGAGCGCAAGCGCTTCGTCGCCGACCTCAAGGAAAAATCCAACCGCCTGCAGGCCGAATCGCACGACGTGCAGGAGGAGTTGCAGGCAGCGATCGTCTCGCTGCCCAATTTCCCGGCCGACATCGTGCCCGAAGGCAAGACCGCCGAGGACAACCTCGTCGTGAAGCTGGTCGAAAGCTACACCCAACTACCTGAAAACCCGCTGCCCCACTGGGAACTGGCGCGCAAATACGACATCATCGACTTCGACCTGGGCGTGAAACTCACGGGCGCAGGATTCCCCGTCTACAAAGGCAAGGGAGCCCGTCTGCAGCGTGCGCTGATCAACTATTTCCTCGACTGCAACACCCGGGCCGGCTACCTCGAAGTGGAACCGCCGATCATGGTCAACGAAGCCTCGGGCTTCGGCACGGGCCAGCTGCCCGACAAGGAAGGGCAGATGTACCACGCCACGGCCGACAATTTCTACATGATCCCGACGGCCGAAGTGCCTGTGACGAACATCTACCGCGACGTGATCCTCGACGAAAAGGACTTCCCGGTGAAGATGACCGCCTATACCCCCTGCTTCCGCCGCGAAGCCGGCTCGTACGGCAAGGACGTGCGCGGACTGAACCGCCTGCACCAGTTCGACAAGGTCGAAATCGTGCAGCTGAGCCTGCCCGAAGCGTCGTACGAGGCGCTCGACGGCATGGTGGCCCACGTGGAGTCTATCGTCAGGTCGCTGGGGCTGCCCTACCGCATTCTGCGCCTGTGCGGCGGCGACATGTCGTTCACCTCGGCGCTGACCTACGATTTCGAGGTCTACTCCGAGGCGCAGAAACGCTGGCTGGAGGTCTCGTCGGTTTCCAACTTCGAGTCGTTCCAGGCCAACCGCCTGAAGCTCCGTTACCGTGACGCCGACAAGAAAACACAGCTGGCACATACGCTCAACGGCTCGTCGCTGGCGCTGCCGCGTATCGTGGCCGCCCTGCTGGAGAATTTCCAGACCCCCGACGGCATCCGCATCCCCGAGGCGCTGATTCCCTATACGGGTTTTGATATTATCAAATAAGTTTCTATATTTGCTGACACAACACAACTTTTAACAATAAATTTCAACAAAAATGGCTTACAAAATCACTGATTCCTGCGTTGCCTGCGGCACCTGCATCGGCGAGTGCCCGACCGAAGCGATCTCGGCCGGCGATATCTATGTCATCGATCCCGATAAGTGCATCGACTGCGGTACCTGCGCCGGCGTTTGCCCGAGCGAGGCTATCATCGAAGGATAAGCAACACGGAAAAATCCGAAAAAAAGCACACCCCGAAAAGGTGTGCTTTTTTATCCTCTGCCAGCTTATGAAAAAACTCCTGCTCCTATGCCTGTCGGTTCTCGCAGCGTCTTGCGATACGGCGACACGACAATTCGAATCCCGGCTGGATGAAATCGTGTCGGAGCACAAAGCCTTCGTCGGGGTCGCCGTCCGCACGCCCGGCGGGGAAACAATTGCGCGCAACGACACCCTGTTACCGATGATGAGCGTTTTTAAATTTCCCGTGGCACTGGCCGTGCTCGACCGCATGCAGCGCGAAGGCATACCGCTCACGCAGCCGATCAGCATCACGCCCGACCTGCTCCTACCCGGCACATACAGCCCGATGCGCGATTCGCTGCCCGCAGGCGGCGGCACGCTGACGCTCGGGCAGTTGCTCCGCTACATGGTGTCGGAGAGCGACAACATCGCCTGCGACATTCTGCTGCGGGAAGCAGGCGGCCCCGAAGCCGTAGAGGCCTACGTCCGTTCGCTGGGGATCGGCGGCATCCGCATCGCCGCCAGCGAGGAGGAGATGCACCGCGGCATCGGGAACCAGCGGGTCAACAAGGCACGTCCTTCGTCCGTCTGTACACTGTTCGACCTGTTCCTGCAGGGCAGGCTGCTCAAAGGGGAGTACAACGCTCTCCTGCAACGGTTGTTGTGCGGAACGACCACGGGCGCAAACAAACTGAAAGCCGGGCTGCCAGCCGGAACCGTGATCGGACACAAGACCGGCTCATCCGACCGCACGGCCGAAGGCATCCGCATTGCGGACAACGATGCCGGCTATGTGCTCCTGCCCGACGGACGCCGCTACTGCATCGCCGTATTCGTCACCGAATCGGAAGAAAACGACGCCGCAAATGCTGCCATCGCCGCTGCGGTCTCCAGGGCGGCCTACGAATATTTCAGCTCAAAATAGAAGATTATGGACGATCTCGCAAAAATGAAAGCGGGCCTGTGGCTCCATGCCCGCAAGCCGCAAATCAGGGAGGCACTGCAACGCTGCGAAGAACTGGTCTTCCGGTTCAACAGCCTGCCCCCGAGCCGCGAGGAGGAACGCAATGCGATCATCCGGCAACTGTTCGGCCGCACGGGCGGCACATTCTGCATCCACAGCCCGTTCCAGTGCGATTTCGGGTCGCAGATTTCAATCGGGGAGGACTTTACGGGGAATTTCAACCTCACGATCCTCGACGAAGCACCCGTGACCATCGGCGACCACGTATTCATCGGCCCCAACGTGGGCATCTACACCGTGACGCACGCCCTGCTGCCCGACCAGCGCAACGCGGGCGTCATGCGCTCACTTCCTATCACCATCGGCGACAACGTCTGGATCGGCGGCAACTGCGTGGTCATGCAGGGGGGTAACGATAGGTGACGGTACGGTCATCGGCGCCGGCAGCGTCGTAACGCGCGACATCCCGGCCGGGGTCATCGCCTTCGGCAACCCGTGCCGGGTCATCCGGCCCGTCACTGAGGACGACCGGATCACGGAGGTCGTTTAACGAAAAAGCGTCCCTTTTGGGACGCTTTTATTCGGCCGACCCGACACCCCTGAAAAACTCCTCGCGGGAAATTCCGTAATAATCACAAAGACCGGAAAGCATAGAAACCGAAATATTTTGTCTGCCGGTTTCCGCCCTCGCCACATGGATGTCCGTGTTGCAAGGCAGGCGGCGTGCTCGGGCATGGGAAATTTTTCCGGACAGGCGTTGCAAGACCTACGGGGGAAAGAGTACCCGCACCCTTTCCCCCGTAAAGGGGAGGGCTGGCGGCGATCCGGCGGGGCGGCTGCAACGAAGCAGGCGTCACTATTTCCACGCCAAATCAAGCACCGGCCATCCCGCTTTCATCTGACAACCGCCCCGGAATCATCCGGGGCGGTTGTCAGATTATTCGTAAAGCAGGTAACGCCCGCGCAGCTTCCGGAAGCGCCGCACGTCGTCCGCCCAGCGGGCACGGATTTCGGCCTCCGAAGCTCCGGCAAGGATCATTTCACGGACATACCCCACGCCGATGAGCTTTTCGAACATCGGCGTAAAAAACTTATCGCCCAGTCCCAGGTTGCGGCAGGCTTCGATCACATATTTCAGGGTCAGGCCCTCCGCCCGGGCTTCGCCGAGCGGCATCCGGCTCAAATCGACGCCGTGGCAGAGCCTGCCTTCGAGCGGCGGATGTTTGGCTCCCGCAGTCAGACGGGGCGTAAACGAAAACAGGCAGCCGGTCATGTCGGGATGTCCGTAAACCTCGAACGGTTTATCCGTACCGCGCCCGAGGCTCACGACCGTACCTTCGAAGAGGCACACCGAAGGATAGAGGTAGACGGCCCGTTGCGTCGGCAGGTTGGGCGACGGGGCGACGGGCAACTCGTACGGAGTGTCGTGCGTATAATTGCGGCAACGCACGACTTGCAGGTCGCAGCTTGCGGCCCAGCCTTCGCCGACGGCCATCCGGGCGATTTCGCCCATCGTCAGGCCATGCAGCACGGGGATCGGCAACGCCCCGACGCCCGATTTGTATTTCATGTCCAGCACGGGGCCGTCGACGTGGTGCCCGTTGGGGTTGGGACGGTCGAGCACGATGACGCTGCGGCCGGATTCGGCACAAGCGTCCATCATACGGAGCATCGTGATATAGTAGGTATAGAACCGCAACCCCACGTCCTGCATGTCGACCACCAGTACGTCGAACGACCGCATGGCTTCGTCCGAAGGGCGCTTCGTATTCCCGTCGTAGAGCGAGCGGATCGGGATCCCGGTCGCGGCATCCACCGAACTTGCGACATGCTCGCCCGCGTCGGCCGTACCGCGAAACCCGTGCTCGGGGGAGAAAATGCCGGTCACGTCGAAGCCCCGCCCGTGCAGCAGGTCGACCAGGTGTATCGTCCCGTCGGACGCCGCCCCCGGCAGCCGAACCGCAGTGTCCGCCGCAGCTCCCGGCGCACCGGCGCAGAACCGCGCGACGGCCGTATGGTTGGCCAGCACCGCCACGCGCCGCCCTTCCAGCTGCGGGAAATAAGCCGTCGTGTCGGTCATACCGACCAATACCTGCGCCGTGGCCGCAGCGCAAAGGAAGATAACGGACAACAGGGAGATGACAAATTTCTTCATACGGCAAAGATAACAATTTATAACGCCCGGGCTTCCTGCCCGCCGGATATCGCCCCCCCCGGCAGGGAATCCTCCGGCAGCCTGCCCTGCCTCCGCCCGGCAGCGGGTGCGGCGGGACACAAGGGCCGGCGGCACGGCAGAAGTGGACTGGGCAATAAGAACCGGGCACCCGATACAATACGGATCGTCCGACGGGAAATACCGGCCGTACGCGAACCGGTTGTCGGAACCGACCGCGGAGGAGCTACGCCTCGGCGCCGTATTCCATCAGGTAGGCCTTGATGAAGGCATCCAGGTCGCCGTCCATCACCGCCTCGACAGCCGAAGTCTGCACGCCCGTGCGATGGTCTTTCACACGCCGGTCGTCGAAGACATAGGAGCGGATCTGCGATCCCCACTCGATCTTCTTCTTCGAAGCCTCGAGCGCCTGCTGCGTGGCCATGCGTTTATCCAGTTCCCGCTGGTAGAGCTTCGAACGGAGGATGCGCATGGCATTCTCGCGGTTCATCAGCTGCGAACGGGTTTCCATATTCTCGATCAGGAACTCCACCGGCTCGCCCGTATCGGCGTCCTTGCCGTGGTAGCGCAGGCGCACGGCTGTCTCGACCTTGTTGACATTCTGCCCCCCGGCGCCGCTCGAACGGAACGTATCCCACTCGATGTCCGACGGGTTGACCGTAACCTCGATCGTATCGTCCACGGCAGGCGACACGAACACCGAGGCGAAAGTCGTCTGGCGTTTGTTATTGGCATTGAAAGGCGAAAGGCGCACCATGCGGTGCACGCCGTTTTCGCTCTTGAGGTACCCGTAGGCATACTCGCCCTCGAACTCCAGCGTACAGGATTTCACGCCCACCTCGTCGCCGGCCTGGTAGTCGAGCACCTTGACCTTGTAACCGTGCGCCTCGCCCCAGCGGGTGTACATGCGCAGGAGCATCGACGCCCAATCGAGCGCCTCGGTGCCCCCGGCCCCGGCGTTGATGTCCATGATCGCCCCAAGCTTGTCCTCTTCGCGGCGCAGCATGTTGCGCATTTCGAGCGTTTCGATGCGCTCGAGCGTCTGTGCGTAATGGTCGTCCAACTCCACCTCGCTCATGACCCCTTCCTTCACGAAATCGGGCATCAGCCCCAGGTCTTCGACATCCTTGGCCACGGCATCGTAGTCGTCGACCCATGCCTTGATGGCGGCGACCTTGCGCAACTGCTCGCGCGCCTTGTCGGGGGTGTCCCAGAAATCGGGTTCCTGGGTCTTTTCCTCCTCGTTGCGCAGGTCGATGCGTTTCTGGTCGATACCCAGGCATCGTTCCAAAGCCTCGCGGCGCTGCTCCAACTCCTTTATCTGATCTGCAAGTATCATAAGTTTACCGTATTGACAATTAAATCGCCCCGGGCTTCACACCCAGTTTGCGCTCCACGAACTCCAGCACGAAATCCACCGTGCCGTCGATCCCCAGCACGGACGAATCGACGCAGAGGTGGTAGGTCGAAGCCATGCCCCACGTACCGCTGCTGTAATAGTTGTAGTACGCCGCGCGCCGCGCATCCTCCCGATCCATCCGGGCCTCGGCCTCCCCGGGCGTAATGCCGCACTGGCGGCAGAGCCGCTCGCAACGGTCGGCACGGTCGGCCGCGACAAAGACATTCACCGCCCGCGGATGGTCGCGCAGGATGTAGTCGGCACAGCGGCCGACGAAAACACATGACTCGCGCGCGGCGATGTCGCGGATCACGTCGCTCTGGATCTTGAACAGGGCGTCGTTGCTGAGCACGTTGCTCCCGGCATATTCGCTTCCCACGAACGGCGAGCGCAGGTAAGCGACGAGCGTCGAAAAGAGGTTGCGCGACTCTTTTTCGTCGACCCGTTCGAACACCTCGGGACACAGGCCGCTCTGCTCGGCAGCCAGGTTGATGAGCTGCTTGTCGTAGACCCCGATCCCGAGCCTGCGTGCCACGGCCTCGCCGACGGCTTTGCCGCCGCTGCCCAGCTGGCGCCCGATGTTGATGACGAATTTATCTTCCATAATCGGCATTATTGGAGGTTCGTTGAACGGGCCGCATCCATCTGCGCCCGGAATTTTCGCAACTGGTATACCAGCATGAAGAAGGCTACGACCGACGCCATCAGGTCGGACAGCGGCATCGCGCACCATACGCCCCAACTGCCGTCCCAACGGGTATGGACGTCGAAGATATGGGGCAGGAAAATCAGTCCCGGCATCAGGAACAGCAGCTGGCGCGAAAGCGACAGGAAGATCGCCTTGCCGGCCATGCCGATGCTCATGAAGAAATTGGTCGCCACCATCTGGAACCCGATGATCGGGAAACAGACGAAGACGATGCGCATTCCCTCGACCGCCAGCCGGATCAGCTCGGGGTCGTTCGTGAAGGCCGACACCGCCAGCCGGGGCGCCAGTTCGCCCATCAGGAACCCGGCGCCCGTGACGCACGTGGCGCCGATGACCGTCAGCCGCAGCACGCGCAGCACACGGTCGTACTGCCGCGCACCGAAGTTATAACCCGCAATGGGCTGCATCCCCTGGTTGATGCCCATGACGATCATCACGAAGAAGAACGCCAGACGGTTGACGATGCCGTAGGCCCCGATCATCAGGTCTCCGCCATATTGCTTGAGCCCCTTGTTTATCAGGATGACGATGAAACACGCCGCCAGGTTCATCAGGAACGGCGACATGCCGATGGCCAGGATGTCGCGCACGATCTTGCGGCGCAGGCGGTAAATGCCGCGCCGGAAATGGAGCAGTTCGCTCTTGTCCGAAAGGATGTGGAACTGCCAGATGAGCGCGATAATCTGCGCCAGCACCGTGGCGATGGCCGCGCCGCGGATACCCCACCCGAAGCCATAGATGAACAGCGGGTCGAGCGCCGCGTTGATGACCACCGTATAGATGGTAGCGTACATCGACTTGCGCGGATGCCCCGAAGCCCGCAGCACGGAGTTCAGGCCCAGATACATGTGCGTGATGACGTTCCCCATGAGGATGATCGACATGTAGTCGCGGGCATAACCGATCGTCGCCTCGCTCGCCCCGAAAAAGTAGAGGATCGGATCGAGCAGCAGCAGCGTTATGAAACCGAATGCCAGGCCGATGATGAGGTTCAGCACCACGACGTTGCCCAGGATGTTCTGCGCCGTTTGGTAGTCTCGCTGCCCGAGGCGCATGGACACCAGCGTCGCAGCACCCACACCCACCAGCGAACCGAAAGCCGCGGCGAGGTTCATCAGCGGGAAGGTCAGCGCAAGGCCCGAAATGGCCAACGGCCCTACCCCGTGGCCGATGAAGATACTGTCGACCATGTTGTAGAGCGAAGAAGCCGTCATGGCGATGATCGCCGGCACGGCATATTGCATGAGCAGCTTGCGAATACGCTCCGTCCCGAGCTCCGTCGCCGCCCCTTTTATCGTTGCAGACATATCATATATTATCAACTCTGTCCGGGCGAAAGCCGGACGAACTACCTAACTATTCCTTGATTACGGCACGCAGGCACCTCCGGAACGGGAGCGGGGACACGCCCGGCATACTGCACAAGGCCATCCCGCCACAGCGGCACACCCGCAGGGGTGCCCGCCCCGACCGTCCGCGCACGGCGGCGACAGTTCCGCCCGGGATCCGGGCTTTCCCTCGTCCCGTTTATTCCAGCTCCCAGTCGCTGCCGTCCTTGCGGTCTTTGACACGGATACCGGCTGCGGCCAGCCCGTCGCGGATGCGGTCGGAAGCCGCCCAGTCCTTCGCGGCACGGGCTTTCAGGCGCTCGTCGAGCAGCATCTCGACCAGCGGGGTCACATAATCGCGCCCCGAAGCCGCACCTGCGGCCTTCTCGTCGCGCAGGCCGAGGATATCGAACGTGTAGCGGTAAACCGTGGCTTTCAGCTCTTCGAGGTCGGCGGCCGTGATGCTTTGCTGCCCGTCGACCAGCTGGTTGATGATGCGCACCCAGTCGAACAGCGCCGAAATGGCCATCGGCGAGTTCAGGTCATCGTCCATCGCCGCGCGGCAGCGGTTTTCCAGTTCGGCGGGATCGACCGTCGACGTTTCGGCGGGTTTGACCTTCCCGAGCGATTCGACGCCCTTCATCAGACGGTCGAGCCCCTTCTCGGCAGCCTGCAGGGCCTCGTTCGAGAAATCGAGCGTCGAACGGTACTGCGCCTGCAACACGAAGAAGCGGATGGTCATCGGCGAATAGGCCTGCGCCAGCAATTTATGGCTGCCCGTGAAGAGCTCCTCAAGGGTGATGAAGTTGCCCAGCGACTTGCCCATCTTCTGGCCGTTGATCGTGATCATGTTGTTGTGCACCCAGTAACGTGCCGAATCGTGCCCCAGCGCGGCGGTCGACTGCGCGATCTCGCACTCGTGGTGCGGGAACATCAGATCCATGCCGCCTCCGTGGATGTCGAAGCGTTCGCCCAGGTAACGGGTACTCATCGCCGAGCACTCCATATGCCAGCCGGGGAACCCCTCTCCCCACGGCGAAGGCCAGCGCATGATATGCTCGGGCGACGCCTTCTTCCACAGGGCGAAGTCATAGGAGTGGCGCTTGTCGCCCTGCCCGTCCAGCTCGCGCGTGTTGGCGATGATGTCGTCGAGGTTACGCCCCGACAGACGTCCGTAATTATATTTGGCATTGTACTTCTCCACGTCGAAATAGACCGAACCATTCGACTCGTAGGCAAAGCCGTCGGCGAGGATCTTCTTGACGAACTCGATCTGCTCGATGATATGCCCCGAGGCATAGGGTTCGATCGACGGGGTCTCGACGTTGAGCGCATCCATCGCACGATGGTAACGCTCCGTATAGTAGTGCGCCACCTCCATCGGCTCCAGCTGCTCGAGGCGCGCCTTCTTGGCGATCTTGTCCTCCCCCTCGTCGGCGTCGTGCTCCAGGTGCCCCACATCCGTTATGTTACGCACGTAACGCACCTTGTAGCCGCAGGACTTCAGGTAGCGGAACATCAAGTCGAACGTCACGGCCGGCCGGGCGTGCCCCAGGTGCGGGTCGCCGTAGACCGTGGGGCCGCAGACATACATGCCCACGCGGCCGGGAGTCAGCGGTTCGAACACCTCCTTGCGGCGAGTGAGCGTATTGTAAAGTACGAGTTTCGATTCCATAAATTGCGAAAAATTATTGTGCAAAAATAAGAAATTTAATCGAGATGCACCAGAATCGCGGAATTAATCGTACCTTTGTGCCAATAATAGTGCGCGTTGGTCTGACGCTTCCCGTTTTTCCCTCCGTATATTATCAACACCGAATTATCCGGCACACGACGCCGGGACAAAACCGATATGCAATGACATTCCAGGAACTGAACCTGATAGAACCACTCAAGCGTGCCGTGGCCGAAAAAGGCTACACGACCCCCACTCCGATCCAGCAGCAGGCCATCCCGCCCGCACTCGAAGGCCGAGACCTGATGGGCTGCGCCCAGACCGGGACGGGCAAGACGGCGGCCTTCACGCTGCCGATCCTCCAATTGCTCGCGGCCGAGCCGCGCACCAAAGGGCGGCGCACGATCAAGGCGCTGGTGCTCACGCCGACGCGCGAACTGGCGATCCAGATCGACGAATGCTGCCGCGACTATGCCCGCTACACGGACATCCGCCACTGCGTGATCTTCGGCGGCGTCAACCAGCGGCCGCAGGTCGATGCGCTGCAACGCGGCATCGACCTGCTGGTAGCCACGCCGGGACGCCTGCTCGACCTGATCGGCCAGGGTTACGTCTCGCTCGCCGACATCCGCTTCTTCGTCCTCGACGAAGCCGACCGGATGCTCGACATGGGTTTCATCCACGACATCCGGCGAATCCTCCCGCTGCTGCCCCGCGAACGGCAAACGCTCTTCTTCTCGGCGACGATGCCCGACGACATCGTAAAACTGGCCAATACGATGCTCCGCAACCCGGCGCACGTCACCGTGACGCCCCCGGCCTCGGTGGTCGAGACCATCCGCCAGAGCGTCCTGTTCGCCGAAAAGGCCGAAAAACGGACGCTGCTGGCCTCCCTGCTGCGCGAACGCCTCGAGAGCTCGGTGCTGGTATTTTCGCGCACCAAGCACGGCGCCGACCGCATCGCCCGTATCCTCACCAAAGCGGGCATCGAAGGACGCGCCATTCACGGAGACAAGTCACAGGGCGCCCGCGAACGGGCCATGAACGACTTTCGCTCGGGGGCCTGCCGGGTGCTGATCGCCACCGACATCGCCGCGCGGGGAATCGACATCAGCGAACTGCCGCTGGTAATCAACTACGACCTGCCGGAAGTGCCCGAGACCTATGTCCACCGCATCGGCCGCACGGGACGCGCCGGGCGCGACGGACAGGCCATCGCCTTCTGCTCGGAGGAGGAACGCCCGCTGCTGAAAGACATCCTCAAACTGACCGGGCTGGAACTCGACCCGGATTCCGGGGAACTGGCTCCCGCACAAAACAGCCGGAAAAAGCCAGCCGGGAAAAAACCGGATGCAGCACAAGCCGGAGGACAGAAGCAACCGGAGGAAAAGCGAGCCGCACAAAAACAACCCGCACAAGGCCAGGCCGGACAGAGGCAGGGCAGGCGCAAGCCGCAGGGACAAGCATCCGGCGACCCGAAACCACAGGGGCAACGAACCGGCGGCAAGCAGACCCCGGACGGGCAACAGCCGCAGGACAAGGGCACCGCAGCACGGCCGACACGGCGCCGGAGCCGTAACCGCAACCGGGGCGGGCAAAAACCGGACGGGCAAAACGCGGCAGCCGCAAACCCGGGACGGGGACAGGATGGCCGCAAATCCGGAAGTCAGAAACCCGCCCGGGACAAACGGGAAACGGGAAGCCCCGAGGCACCCCGAAAAACGCAGGCGCCGGAGAAGAAAAAGTCCGGCATGGGCAGCTGGCTGTCCGGCATCCTCAGGCCGGGCCGCAAATAACCACCGGGCAGCGTGCCCGCCAGCCACACCACCATCTGGAAATGCCGGAGCGTCGCTCCGGCATTTCACATTTTTGCACATCGCGGCCCACCACCTTGTCCCGGCCAGCCATTCGAAAACGGCCACGCCACAAACCCGCACCGGCGTCAGCAGACGCTACGGCAACCGGACGGCAGAACAGGGAAATCCGGCCCGGCTCCGAAAAGCCTTAAAAATAGCAACTTTCCGCCTTCGGCAGGTAATATTGATTGGATTTCGCCGTTAAATGATTACTTTTGCAGGACATAAAGCGAAACATACCGAAAAAATATGACATCCTTCAAACGCTGGAACAACATCGTCGGCTGGGCGGTCTTTGCCATCGCCGCACTGGTATACCTGATGACGATGGAACCGGTTTCGAGCCTCTGGGACTGCTCGGAATTCATTGCAACCTCCTATAAACTCGAAGTCGGGCACCCTCCCGGAGCCCCGCTGTTCATGATGCTGGCGCGCCTGGCGACGCTCTTCGCCGCCGGCAACCCGGACTTTGTGGGCATGGCGGTGAACGGCATGAACTCCATCGCCAGCGCATTCTGCATCCTGTTCCTGTTCTGGACGATCACCCACCTGGCGCGGCGCCTCGTGACCCGCGACGGCAGCCAGCTCACCCGAGCAAACGTGTGGGCCATCCTGGGTGCAGGCATCGTGGGTGCCCTGGCCTACACCTTCACCGATACGTTCTGGTTCTCGGCCATCGAGGGTGAGGTCTACGCCCTCTCGTCGATGTTCACGGCGCTGGTCGTATGGCTGATGCTCAAATGGGAGGAGGAGGCCGACCAGCCCCACTCGTCGCGCTGGATCGTACTGATCGCCTACATGATGGGACTGTCGATCGGCGTGCACATCCTCAACCTGCTGACCATCCCGGCGCTGGTGTTCATCTACTACTTCCGCAAGACGGAGAAGGTGACTTTCAAGGGCATCGTCTACGCCACGCTGATCGCGGGCGCCATCCTGATCTTCGTCAACAACATCATCATCCCCTACACGGTCTACGTCGGGGCGATGATCGACCTGCTGTTCGTCAACACGCTGGGGCTGCCCGTCAACTCGGGCATGGTGCTCTTCGCGCTGGCGCTGATCGGCGGCCTGGGCTGGGCTTCGTGGTACACCCACCGCAAAGGCAAGGTCGTGTGGAACATCGTCCTGCTCTCGACGACCATGATCCTCATCGGGTTCTCGTCCTACGCTTCGGTGACGATCCGTGCCGCCGCCAACCCGCCGATGAACAGCAACAACCCCAACAACCCCCACGCACTGATGTCGGTGCTCAACCGCGACCAGTACGGCGACCGTCCGCTGCTGTTCGGCGCTTACTACTCGGCCCCGCCCGAAGGGTACAAGGAAAAGCATTTCTACTACCTCGACGAGGACGGCAAGTACAAGCCCGCATCGGTCATCACGGGATATACCCACGCCCCGGAATTCATCCACTTCTTCCCCCGCATGTGGGATGCGCGCAAAGGAGAGAAGGAGTACAAGCAATGGGCCGCCTACCGCACCAAAACCGAGATCATGCGCGACGAAAAGGGCGAAATCGTCCGCGACTCGCAGGGACGCCCCATGCAGGGCGAAGTGCTCGACTTCGGCACCAAGAAGGTATACGACGACGGGTACGAACCGCGCACGATCGTCGAGCCGACGTTCCTCGAGAACCTCAACTATTTCTTCAACTACCAGCTCTCGTACATGTACTGGCGCTATTTCCTGTGGAATTTCGTAGGGCGCCAGAGCGACATACAGCCCACCCGCGTGACGATCACCGACGGCAACTGGCTGTCGGGCATCAAGTGGATCGACGAGAAATACCTCGGGCCGCAGGACGGCCTGCCGCGCGAGATCGCCGACAACAAAGGCCGCAACACCTACTATTTCCTGCCGTTCCTGCTGGGGCTGATCGGACTGATCTACCAGCTCAACCGCGACCAGCGGAATTTCTCGATCGTCATGTGGCTCTTCATCATGACGGGTATCGCGCTGGTTTTCTATTTCAACACTTCGCCGGGCGAACCGCGTGAACGCGACTACGTCTACGCGGGGTCGTTCTACGCATTCTGCATATGGATCGGGTTCGGCGTACTGGCCATCCGCGACCTGGTCGCATGGCTCACCAGGCGCAACAACGTCACGGCCGCCGTGGCGGCGACGGTGGTCTGCATGGGCGTGCCGACGATCCTCGCGGCGCAGAACTGGGACGACCACGACCGTTCGCACCGCTACATGGCGCGCGATATCGGCTGGAACTACCTGATGTCGACGCTGCCCAACTCGATCATCCTCAACTACGGCGACAACGACACGTTCCCGCTCTGGAACAACCAGGAGATCTACGGCGTACGCCCCGACGTGCGTATCATGAACACCTCCTACCTGGGCGGCGAATGGTACATCGACGAGATGAAAACCAAGGCCAACGACGCCCCGGGCGTACCTTTCTCACTGCCCAAGAGCAAGTACACCTTCACCAACGACTGGGTGCCGGTGGACAACCGCTTCGACCGCGCGGTGGACATCAAGGACGTGATCGAATTCGTGCGCAGCGAAGACCCGCGCAGCAAGATCAAGCTCTCGGACGGGACGATGACCGACTACATCCCGACCAAACGCATCGCACTGCCGGTGAACAAGGAGAACGCCATCGCCTCGGGCATCGTCGCCGAGAAAGACCGCGCCCAGATGGTCGACACGGTCTACATCAACCTGCGGAAGAACTCGATCGACAAGACGCAGCTCATGATCCTCGACATGCTGGCCAACTTCGACTGGAAACGCCCGCTCTACATGACGCAGGTCTACATATTGCAGGATTTCGGACTGATGGATTACCTCCAGTTCGACGGCTACGCCTACCGTTTCGTGCCGATCCTCACTCCCGTGCAAAACCCCTGGGAAATCGGGCGCATCGACGCGGATTATGCGGCGCCGCTGCTCAGGGAGACATTCCGCTACGGGAATCTCGCCGACCCGAGGGTATATGCCGATTATTTCATCCAATACAACCTGAGCGCCTCGCACGCCCGCGATGCCTTTGCCCGCGTGGCAAAGGAGCTGCTGCGGCAGGATCGCGCGCAGGAAGCTGTCGAGCTGCTCGACATGGGGCTTGCGAAGCTGCCCCCGTCGCAGATACGCTTCACGGATTCCAACACCTATCCGTTCCTCGAAGCGTACTACGCCGCTTCGGCGATGGGCGTGGAGGATGCGGCCGACAAGGGCGACGCCCTGCTGCGCGAATACGCCAGGACGCTGATCGAGTACATCGAATATTACCTGCGTTTCGACGGCGTGCAGGGTGACATGGTGTCGCCGATCATCGACGAGAAACTCGACCAGCTGGGCGACGTCTACTACCTTGCCGTATATGCCGGGCGCAAGGAAGTCATCGGCGAGATCAACGCCTATTACCGTTCGCTCGGAGTCGAAGAGGAGAACCTCGTGGATGTGGGCGACAAGCCCCACCAGGTCGATACGACCCTTATCCCGCGCAAAGACACCGCGCAATAGTCCCCACCAGGGACAAAAGACGAAAGCCCCTCCTTTGCGGAGGGGCTTTTCACATATTACGGATCGGGGCTTCCGGGCGGAAACAGTGCAGCTGCAACAACCAAAACCGCCTCATCCCGTCCCCGGGCACCCGCCGTAAAAAGACAGGGAACCCCCGCCTCGGTGGGTTCCCTGCGGTCAAAACGGTATCGGCAGCAACGGGTACACATTTTCAGTGACGCCTCATCCCGCACAGTGAGTTGCCAAGCCGTTTTGGCGCGTTTCCTGTATGATGACAAAGATAGGCAAATTCCCCGATAATGATGTATAAATCATTATCAAATATTGGGGAGGTTTGTTTCTTTGTTAACATGAAACAACCTTGGCGGGACATAACATTACTGAAGGCGATCGCAGGTCGGCTCAGGGAACTGCGTGCAGAAAAAGGTGTTTCCCAGGAAACCGTCTACGAGGACACGGGCATCCATATCGGCAAGATCGAGACCGAGAAATACAATATCACGGTGAGCACCCTCGCCCGCCTCTGCCGCTATTACGGCATATCGCTCGGCGCATTCTTCGACCAGGTAGAAGACAGGTCTGACGCAGAATGACAAGACGCCCCTCCGCGGAGGGGCGTCTTGTCATTTGGTTTCGGGTTTTCCGGCAGGCTGTTCCCGCTGCGGTTTGTCGTTGTCTTTGCTCCTGTTGTACAGGAACCGTTTGATCTTGTGCGTCGGAGTCTTTGCGAAATCGTCCTTTTCCTCGACCACCTCCGAAATCCGCGAGAAGCGGTTGACCTTGGCATTCACGAAATCCATGATCTCCTTCTTGAGCTGCTCGGTCTTGGCCTCCCAGGCCTCCTTCTTCGTCTCCCACTCCTCGCGCCAGTTGTCGACCATGGCCTCGATCTCATCTCGGTTGAAATGCACCAATGCCACGAGGCGCCCCTCCTGTTCGGTGACGATCGAATCGGCGATATATACGTGCGAATTGAGTACGGTTTCGATATCCTCGGGATAGATGTTCTCGCCGCCGGGGCCTACGATCATATTCTTCAGGCGCCCCTTGATATAAAGCCAGCCGTCCTTGTCGAACTCGCCCAGATCGCCCGTGCGGAACCAGCCGTCATCGGTAAAGACCTCTTTCGTCGCCTCGGGGTTCTTGAAATACCCGAGCATGACGCTGGGCGTCAGCGCCACGACCTCGCCCTGCCGGGTGTCGGGGTTGATATGCTCCAGGCGCAACTGCACGCCCGGCGCCTGGGGCCCGGTCGAGCCGAGGCGCACCTGCGAAGGTGCGGCGCCCGCAAGCAGCGGCGCGGTCTCGGTGAGCCCGTAGCCGATGGCATAAGGCACTTTCGCCTCCAGCAAGAACTTTTCGGCACCGCCGTCGAGTTTGGCGCCCCCGATGCCGAGGAACCGCAGCCGCCCGCCGAAGAGCTTGAGCAGTTTCTTGCCCGCGACGCGATGGAGGTAACGGCGCAAGAATCCCACCTTATAGAGCGTCCGCCAGAAACCGTTGGAATTGAATTTGGCCAGCACCTGGTGGCGGTAGATCTTCTCGATGATGAGCGGCACGATCAGCATGACCGAGGGACGCACGGCCCGCAGCGCCGGCATCAGTGCCGAGGCCGTGGGCGGACGGTCGAGGTAAACGACCCTGGCACCCATCGAGAAGGGATAGATCATACCGATGGAACATTCGTAGGTGTGCGAGAGCGGCAGCACCGAGAGGAATACGTCGTCGGGCAGTACGGGAAAGATGCCCGACGAAATCCCGACCTGGGCGCAGAGTGCCGCGTGGGTCAGCATCACCCCCTTGGGCTTCGAGGTCGTACCCGAGGTATAGATGATCACGGCCAGGTCATCGGGCTTCGGCACGGCCATGGTGCCCTCCCCCCTGACCCGCTGAGCAATGACGCCCAGGTTCTTGGTGCGCACCACGACGTTCAGCCGTTCGATGGTCTGTTTCGAGAGTTTGGTAAAGAGCCTGTCGGAAACGAGCAGGGCCTTGGCTTCGGAATGCGCGATGATCATGTCGAGTTCCTCACCCGAAAAATCGGGCAGGATCGGCACGGCGACCATGCCGGCCGAAGTAACGGCGAAATAGCAGACTCCCCAATTGGGCATGTTGCTGCTGAGCAAGGCAACCTTGTCCCCGGCACGGAGCCCCGCACCGGTAAGTATCTCCTGCACTTTTTCGATACGCCGGCCCACCTCGGCATAGGTCACGTCGTCGCCTTCGAACATCGAAAATGCGACTTTCGACGCGAACTTCTCCACGCTGTTGCGGACCAGTTCGTAAAGTGTATTGATGGTCATAATACGTTTCGTTTTAACTACGTTTCAATAACGCGAAAGTTTGGGGCGAAATTACTAATTTCCGGTTAAAAATCACTATTTTTGAACCAAAATAATAAAATGCTCGACCATCAGTACATCAAAAAACTTGCCGCCGATGCGGGGTTCGACCTTTGCGGCCTGGCTCCGTGCCGGCACCTGGTCGAGAACGAGTCGATGCTGCGGGCATGGCTCGGCAAGGGCTACCAGTCGTCGCTGGCCTACATGGAGCGCAATGTCGAGAAGCGCGCCGACCCGCGCAAACTGGTTGAGGGCGCACGTACGGCCGTGGTCTGCGCCGTGAGTTACAAAAACCGCGCAGGCGAGGGCTACCCTCCCGGACACCGCACGAAAGTAGCTTCCTATGCCTGTGCGGCCGACTACCACACGACGATCAAGGGAATGCTCGGCCGGATGCTCGATGCACTTTGCGCCTCCCGCCCCGATCTGTCGGGGCGGGCGTTCGTCGACACGGCCCCGCTGCTCGAAAAACAACTGGCCGTCGAAGCCGGGCTGGGCTGGATAGGCCGTCAGTCGCTGCTGGTGACACCCCGTTTCGGCACCTATGTCCTGCTGGGCGAACTGCTGCTCACGGACGATGCCGACGCCTACGACCCGCCTTTCGAAGGGTCGCGCTGCGGACGCTGCCACAATTGCATCGAAAGCTGTCCGACGGGCGCCATCGTCGCCCCGAAGGTGATCGACACGGGACGCTGTATCTCCTGCCACACGATCGAGAAAGAGCCCACCGAAGGAATCGGCCTCGACGGCTGGATCTTCGGCTGCGACCGCTGCCAGAGTTGTTGCCCCCACAACCAGAAGGCCCCGATGCACACCAACCCGGCCTTCGACCCCGTGTTCGACCCGCTGGCGATGGACGCCGAGGCATGGCTGGCGATGGACGAAACGGAATTCGAAGCCCGCATGGGCACGACACCGCTGACCCGCAGCGGACTGGCACGCATCCAAAGCAACATCGGCAAAGAATAACCCCGCCCCGGCAACATCGCTGGGAGCAGCACCGTCCCGGAGCAAAGCGACTCGGAAGCAATCCTCATCCCGGGGAGGATGGATCACTCCTTCATGCACCGCACGGGCAACCCGAACCCGCGCGGGTCGGAGTAGCGCTGGTAGATACTGGCGCCCGTAAGGCCGAACACCCATGCCCCGAATGTATCCGAGGGCGCCGGGGCGCTTGACCAGTAATATCCCGACGGCGTAAACGAGAAGGTACCGTATTCGTCGTAACGGTAACCCACACCGGGGTAATAGGTCGTATTCGTACCGTCGTAGACGAAATTCCACCCCTGGACGAAAGAGCCCGTAGTGTTCACGTCGCCGCTGGCCACCGTCGCAGTATTGCCTGTCTTGGTGAATGCACTGAAAACATAGGGGTGGGGCATCTTCCATCCCGGCGGACAGGGATCGAAGAGTGTTTTGGTCGTAGTCTGCCCCACGGTATAGCCCGTAGGGTTACCCCAGAGTTCATTGTTGCGGTAATCCGGCCCGTTGCCCTTGCCCCCTCCGTAATACCAGTCATAGGACGTCCCGGCCACGGTCGCGATAAAGAGGTCGGGATGCGCCGTGGCGTACCACGTATTGCCTACGTAGCCCACATACTGGCCGGGGGCACCCGTCGTTTGCACCGGACGCCATCCGTCGATGTAATTATGCGGTACGCTCTGCGCATCGAACACCACCAGCCCCCACGGGAAGGGGTCTTTGCGTCCCCACTGGTAGAGCGGGGCCCGGAACGACCGGGCGTAAGCGCCGTCCTCCTTGAAGATCGCCCCGAGGTTTCGATCCATCATGACGGCCGTTCCGGCTCCGTAAGCCTGTTCATAGGCCGGGTACATCGTATACGTTTCCGCCTGTGCGAGCAGCTCGTCATTGGTCTTGTCGGTAATCCAGATATGCCAGCTCCAGAGCGCCTCCGTAGCTGCGGCATCGGCGAAAAGCCCGATCACGGCATTTCCCCCGAGCGAAACGGGACGCCCCGAGAGGGAAAATCCGATTCTGCCGCCGGCATAGGAGATGCTTCCCGGTTCGATCAGATAGGGGTTGCTCTGCCACAGCAGGCGGGCCTCACCGCCAGAAAGCGAGGCCGAGAGCGTACGTCCCTCGAACTTCTGTACGGCCTGCAGCAAACCGTCGGTAATCACGCCGTTGCCGGCGACCGTCGCATCGAACGAATAGGCCTGCGAGGAAAGCGTGGCAAGGTAGCAGTTGGCCGTCTTACCATCCGCCGTTAGGTCTATGACGGGTTGGCGCGCGGTTCCCGCGGCAATATCCTGTGTGATGACTTTCATCTGCCCGGAGCCGATGACCAGTCCCGGCCGCGAATAGGTCGCCGTATAACCGTCGGTCGTATTCACCACGACATAAACCCGGCCGTCGCCGCGCGAATAGTCGGCGGGATTCACCGTAAAATAAGTTTTTACGGGCGACGTCCCGAGTACGGGCGGCTCCGTAAAGGTCAGCCCGCACAGGTTGAGCTGCACGGACGGATAGGTATACGTCGCCGTATTGTTGCCCGCCGGCGCCGTCAGGTCGAACGAGAACCCGCCCGTCATATTGGCCATATCGGTCAGGGCACCGTTCGAGGCGACCGAAGCGGCGTCCGTATTGAAAAGCATTACCGAAGCGATGTTTTTTCCGGCCATTTCTCCCGATCCCGTCAGGTCTGCCTCGATGACGGCAAAAGCGTGCCTGAAAAGCAGGGCACCGAAATCCCCCGTGGCACTGGTCAAGGCACCGGCGACCAGGAAGTCGTAATCCCCCAGGTGCGACGAATCGCCCGTTGCCGCCTGCACCTGCTGCGACGCCAGCGTGAAACCCACGCCGGTCGCATCCGCGGACGTCTGTTCCGAATAGGGATAATAGGCATAGAGCGTGTACTCCGACGCCCCTTCCGCAAGGGTAATGTCTCCGCTGAAAAAACCTCCGGAAGCCGCTTCCTTCCCTTCGAAGGCCAAGGGGACATTCTCCGCAGTAAACGTGTCGCCGCTCTTGACATAGACGCCGATACGGTCGCCCGGCGACCAAAGCACATTATACCCGTCCGGCGCCAGTTCGGTGCGCGTCGACGGGACGCAAGCAGCGATCCGCACGTTGCGCGTCACCGTCCGCGACGGCAGTACATCCTGCAGGCCGTCGTCGGCGCAACCGCACAGCAGCACGCAATAGGCCGCCACAATCGACGTAAACCTATTCATCCCAGTCCTCCCGGTCGAAACCTTCGACCTTTCCCTCTACCGAAGCCGCGAAACCCAGCCCGACACTGACGTCGAGCACCTCGGTTTCGGGTCGCATATACGATTCTCGTCCCATAATAAAAAGCTGATTTGCGCAGGACAACGCATATTCCGTACCAAAAAGAAGCGGGCCCCTTCCGGAGCCCGCTTACGATCGGCACTTACCCTCTTACTTGGAAAGTTCGGCCAGGGCAGCCTTGGCATTCTCGGCAGCCGGGCCGTCGGTCACCTGCTTGAAGGCGGCGATAGCCTGCGGCTTCATCTCCTTGGCATTGTAAGCGGCGCCCAGCAGGTAGTACATCAAGCTCTTGTCGGCCGGATCGGTCTGTACATCGGCAGCAGCCTGTCCCAATTCGATGACCTTGGCATAGTCCTTCTTGTTGGCATAAGCCTGCAGGCGGACATTTTGCGCCAGTGCGCTCTGGGGATTCTTGGCCAGCAGGTCATCGGCCATCTTGATGATCCCGTCGAAATCGTTGGCAGCCTGCATCTTGGCAACCATATTATTGGTATAGAGCGCCATATCCTCCTTGGCCTTGGCAGCATCTTCGGCATATTTGGGGTGCGTCTTGGCAGCAACGGCCTCGTAGATTTCCATACCCTTCTCGTACTGCGACATGTCGCCGCTGCTCATGGCCATTTCGCAATAGCTCATCGCCAGGTTGAGCGCCATGCCCGTGTTGTCGGGGTCGGCGGCATAGCCCTTGGCGAAGATCTCCGACGCGGTGGCATAGTCCTTATTGTTGAAAGCGTCGCCGCCCTGTATCTGGTAAATCTTGGCAACCCAGCCGTTCGACTTGGCCATCTGGTTCATGTCGCCGTAAAGCTCGGCCAACTCGGCCGACTTCTCGAAGTTCTTCAGCGCCTCGTCGTAATTCTTGGTCTTCAACGCACCGCCGCCCAGCATGAAATAGCATTTGGGCAGCGTCGATTTTGCCGTAGCCACCATCGAAGCGGCGCTCTCGTTGTCCATGCCCTGGTCGATGACCTGTTCGAACTTAGCAGCTGCCTCGGTGAAATTCTTTGCCCCGAATGCGGCGGCCGCCTCATTGTAAATTGCCGTGACATCCTGCGCCGAGAGCGATACGGCCCCGAACAGCGCAATTACCGATACTAATAATTTTTTCATTCTCCTATTCGTTTTTTAAGTTTTTCAGTTCATGTATCCCGGGTTGCGGATACGTTGGATGCAAAAGTATGTTTTTTTTCCTTTTTTTCAAAATCTAAATGCGGCCTAATCGCGTAACCCGGCGAAAAAAGAGGTCATCAATGCCTCGCATTCCCCGCCGAGGATGCCGCGCACGACCGTCGTTTTCGGATGGAAGACCGCCTCGGAATAACGTCTGTAACCCTTCTTGGGATCGTCGGCACCCCACACCACACGCCCTACCTGTGCCCAGCCGATGGCTCCGGCGCACATAATGCACGGCTCGACGGTGACATATAACGTACACCCTTGCAGGTATTTGCCGCCGAGGGTCGACGCCGCGGCCGTGAGGGCCTGCATCTCGGCATGGGCCGTAGGATCGGAGAGCGTTTCGACAAGGTTGTGGCCACGGCCCACCACCGCACCGTCGGCTACAACTACCGCACCGATCGGCACCTCTTGTTCATTTAACGCTTTGCGGGCCTCGTTTAGTGCGAGGCGCATGAATTTTTCGTCGGTTTTCCGCTGTTCTTCCATTTCGGGTATTTTCCGCAAAAATAGACAAACTTTTACAAACGGCCTCGTCCGGCGGCGGATTATCCCGCGCAGGAGCCGCCGCGGCACGCCCCGCGCCAAATAAAAATCCCGGCCCGCGTTCCGTATTTCGCTTCTTTTATTTAACTTTGCGGGTTGCAAGGACAAAACAAACAAAAAATACAAACCCCTATGTACAGAACCCATACGTGCGGCTGCCTGAGAGCCGAAAACGTAAACCAGACCGTCACCCTCGCCGGATGGGTGCAGAAAGTGAGGAACCTCGGCGCCATGACCTTCATCGACCTGCGCGACCGCTACGGCATTACTCAGGTCGTCATCGAGGAGCACTCGCCCGCCGAAGCCCGCCAAACGGCATGCTGCGTGGGCCGCGAATGGGTCATCCAGGTGGTCGGCAAGGTCATCGAGCGGCAATCGAAAAATCCCAGGATGGCAACCGGCGACATCGAGGTCGCCGCCCAGAAGGTGACCATACTCCACGAAGCCGAAGTTCCCCCGTTCACGATCGAAGAGGTTTCGGACGGCGGCGACGACCTGCGCATGAAATACCGCTACCTCGACCTGCGCCGCCCGCCGTTGCAGCGCAACATGATCCTGCGGCACAAGATGGCGCAGGAAATCCGCCGCTTCCTCGACGCGGAAGGCTTCCTCGAGATCGAAACCCCCTATCTGGTCAACTCGACGCCCGAAGGCGCCCGCGACTTCGTCGTCCCCAGCCGCATGAACCCCAACCAGTTCTATGCCCTGCCCCAGTCGCCGCAGACCCTCAAACAGCTGCTGATGGTCGCCGGCTACGACAAGTATTTCCAGATCGTGCGCTGCTTCCGCGACGAAGACCTGCGCGCCGACCGCCAGCCCGAGTTCACACAGATCGACTGCGAGATGTCGTTCGTCGAGCAGGAAGACGTGCTGGAAATTTTCGAGCGCTGGGCCAAGCACATGTTCAGGGAGGTAATGGGCATCGAACTGGCTGAGCCGCTGCGCCGTATGCCGTGGATCGAGGCGATGGAGAAATACGGTTCGGACAAACCCGACCTGCGCTTCGGCATGGAGTTCGCCGACCTCACCGACCTTGCGAAAGGCCACGGCTTCCAGGTCTTCGACGACGCAGAATACGTCACGGGATTCGCCGCCACGGGCTGCGCCGCCTACACGCGCAAGCAGATCGACGCCCTCACGGAGTTCGTCAAGCGCCAGCAGATCGGCGCCAAGGGGCTGATCTGGATCCGCGTCGAACAGGAGGGCGTAAAATCGTCGGTCGACAAGTTCTACACGCCCGACGAGATCCGGGAGATGGCCGGCCGCTGCGGCGCCAAGGCCGGGGACATGGTCTTCATCCTCTGCGGCAAGAAGTTCAAAACGCTGACACAGCTCTGCGCCCTGCGTCTGGAAGTGGCCCAGCAGTTGGGACTGCGCGACCCGAAGAAGTTCGCGCCGCTCTGGATCGTGGACTTCCCGCTCTTCGAGTGGGATGACGAAACGCAGCGCTACTACGCCATGCACCACCCGTTCACCTCGCCCAAGCCGGAGGACGTACAGTATATCGACAGCGACCCCGGCCGCGTACGTGCCAACGCCTACGACTTCGTGTGCAACGGCACCGAAATCGGCGGCGGTTCGATCCGTATCCACGACTCGAAGCTGCAGGCCAAGATGTTCGAAGTGCTGGGCTTCACGGCCGAACAGGCCCAGCTGCGCTTCGGGTTCCTGATGGACGCCTTCAAATACGGCGCACCGCCCCACGGGGGCCTTGCGTTCGGCTTCGACCGCCTGTGCTCGCTCTTCGGCGGCTCGGACTCGATCCGCGATTACATCGCCTTCCCGAAGAACAATGCGGGCCGCGATGTGATGCTCGACGCCCCGGGCTGCATCGACCAGGCGCAGCTCGACGAGCTCTGCCTCTCGCTGGTAAAGCCGGAAGAGTAACGCCCGGCCGGGTTCCGTGCGATACAGGGTGCCGCCTGACGGCGGCACTTTTTTTTGCCCGCATCCACGGCACCGCATTTGCCTGTTCCGGGAAAAATACCTATTTTTGGATCATAAAACGACACGGATCATGTCAGCTCCCTTAGCCGAAAGACTGCGCCCCCGCACGATAGACGAATATATCGGGCAGGAGCACCTCGTGGGTAAGAACGGTGTGTTCCGCAAGTTCTTCGAAACGGGCAACGTGCCGTCGTTCATCCTTTGGGGCCCGCCGGGCGTGGGCAAAACCACGCTGGCGAAGATCGTCGCCACGCAGCTCGACCGTCCGTTCTTCACGCTCTCGGCCGTCACGTCGGGCGTCAAGGACGTGCGCGAAGTGATCGAGTCGGCCCGCAAACAGCGCTTTTTCGACGCCAAGCCGCCCTTCCTGTTCATCGACGAAATCCACCGTTTCAACAAAAGCCAGCAGGATTCGCTGCTGGGAGCCGTCGAGCAGGGCGTCGTGACACTCATAGGCGCCACGACCGAAAACCCTTCGTTCGAGGTGATCTCGCCGCTCCTGAGCCGCTGCCAGGTCTACATCCTCAAATCGCTGGAGGACAAAGACCTGCAAACGCTGCTCGACCGGGCGCTGACGACCGACACGGAACTCAAAGCACGCCAGATCGAAGTGAAGCAGACGGGTGCGTTGTTCAAATTCTCGGGCGGCGACGCCCGCAAGCTGCTCAATATCCTCGACATACTGGCCGGGGCGACGGAGGGCAAACTGACGATCACCGACCAGTACGTCACCGACTGCCTGCAACAGAACATCGCCCTCTACGACAAGAACGGCGAGCAGCACTACGACGTCATCTCGGCCTTCATCAAATCGGTGCGGGGCAGCGACCCCAATGCCGCGATCTACTATCTGGCGCGCATGCTGGCCGGGGGCGAGGAGCCACGCTTCCTCGCACGGCGGCTGGTGATCCTCGCCTCGGAGGACATCGGGCTGGCGAACCCCAACGCACTGCTGCTGGCCAACGCCTGTTTCGACACGGTACACAAGATCGGCATGCCCGAAGCGCGGATCACGCTGGCAGAAACGACGATCTACCTGGCCACCAGCCCCAAGAGCAACTCGGCCTATATGGCCATCAACAAGGCGATGTCGCTGGTCGAGCACGACACCACGAACCGCCCCGTGCCGCTGCACCTGCGCAACGCCCCGACCAAGCTGATGGACAAGGCAGGCTACGGCAAAGGGTATAAATATGCACACGACTACGCGGGCAATTTCGCCGAGCAGGAGTTCCTGCCCGAAAGCCTCGCAGGGACGAAATTCTACGAACCCAACACCGGGAATGCCACCGAGGCGAAGATCGCCCAACGCATGCAGGAGTTGTGGAAGGACAAGTATAAATAATACATCGAAGATTTCCGGCGGCACGCGCGGCATACGCACGATTCCCGGCCCGGCAATCCGCATCAAGACTATAAAATGAAACGCATCGGCATCATATCCGACACCCACGGGACATTCGACGACACGCTGCGCGAATTCCTCAAGGACGTGGACGAAATCTGGCATGCGGGCGACATCGGCTCGCTCGAACTGGCCGACACGATCGCGGCGTTCAAACCCCTGCGCGCCGTCTCGGGCAACATCGACGGAGGGCTCACACGCCGCGTCTACCCCGGCTTCCTCGCGTTCGAATGCGAGGGCGTGCGGGTGCTGATGACCCATATCGGCGGCTACCCGCGCCATTACGACCCGCGCGCAGCGGCAAAGATACAGGCGCTGCATCCCAAACTCTTCATCGCCGGGCATTCGCATATCCTCAAGGTGGTCTACGATCCGGTTTACGACCTGCTGCATGTCAACCCGGGCGCAGCCGGCGAATACGGTTTCCACAAAGTCCGCACGGCCGTGCGGCTGGTGATCGACGGCGCCGACATGCGCGACATGGAGGTCGGGGAGTGGCCGCGGAAATAATCCGCCCCGAAGACGTACCGAAGACGCCCGCCCGAAAATACGCCGGAGAATCCACGCCGGGGCTTCATCCGATTAAGGCGGGCGCCGCAAAATTGCGGCGCCTGCCTTAACACTCCCGGCCGCAGATTATTCGGCGATCTCGATCCGCACCGGGCCGAGTATTCCGGCCTTCGTATCGCCGCGGTAGACCGTCGGCGAAGAGAGGAAGATATTGGCCGTCGTATTGCAAACCCGGATTTCGATCCGGTTGGCACCTTCCTGCAACAGTCCGGTCACATCGAAACGCCAGGGCGACGTCAGCCTCAAACCGGCCTCACGACCGTTGACCAGCACCCGTGCCGTCGAGACGACCTCGCCCAGGTCGAGTGTCACACGACCCACGGGTTTCTTCGTCAGCGTAAAGTCCCGACCGTACCACGCCGCACCGGAATAAGTACGCAAGGCATCATTACGGCACCAATCGCCGGCCGTATAGCGTCCCGCCCCGCAAACCAGCTTCACAGGGCCGTCTATCGCCGCACCGCCGGCATACCCGCGCTCTTCGGTAAGCGTCAGCGACACCTCCGCCGGAAGTTCGGCACGCCGGGGCAACACGGCACGGTAGGTCACGGCGCCGTCGCTGCGGCGTGCGACCTCGGCGACCCGGCATTTCCGGCCGTCGGCACGCACTTCGGGTTTCCGGCCGAAAGCCGTGAATTCCAGCGCCTCCAGCCCGGGCGCCGCCGTAAAGGTGAACCGCGCCCGCGTATCCGCCGTCTTCCGGCTGTCGAACGGCAGCAGCGCCCGGTCGCCGCGGAACTTCATCCGCAACGGGGCCTCGGCCAGCGTCTCGGGCGCGATGTCCGCCGCACCGTCGCGCAGGGCGAACCGCGCCGTGCCGAACGAATCGTAATGCAGCACGATCTCGTTGATGCCCTGCTTCAGGGCGACCTGCGGCGCAGGCTCCCGCCGTTCCCCGCCGACATAGAACCCCACGGGCTGCATCCCGCCCCATTCGGCGTCGTACAACCCGTCGCGCGGGGCATCCACGCAGGTGTAGAGGTAATAATCCTTCATTCCGGATGCCTCGGCCTTGCGAACCATGCCGTTGAAAGCCCGTTCGGTCGCACCCAGGCGGATGAAATCGTCGTACATCTCCGCCTTCAGGCCGTGCCAGCCCTGATGCCCGAAGTCGCCCTCGACGCCCCAGCGCCATGAGAACGCATAGGGCTGCCAGTCGTACCGCACGCCGGCTGCCTCCACGCCCGACGCCGTGCCGGGCAGGTTGTCCAGCACCGTCCGTTCATCCACCGAGGCGGGTACCGCTCCCAGAAGCATGAACCGCTCTCCGAAGGTGAACCGTCCGCGGCCTTTCCGAGCCTCGCCGCCGAGCCGTTCGTATTCGGCATCATAAATACAGGCACTGATCTTTTCGTCCGTCCCCGGCCACTGGTAATCGCCGAAACGGTTGTCCAGCAAGGGTTCCAGCCGGAAATCCCACTCCCCGCCGAGGTCGATCCGCTGCGTGCTCCCCGCGCCGGCGGATTCCGCCCCGACCTCCGCATCGCGGGAAGGGTCGAAGAGGATCAGCTGCATGTCCGTACGCTCCAGCGGCATCACCACCTCGGTTCCGGCATCCGTGACGGCGGCAACCCGCAGCGGGCGTTTCCCGCCCGTCCACGGATCCCACAGCTCCGCGGCTCCCCATGCACGGAAACGGCACGTTGCGCCCCGCCCGACGTTATAGACCGCAAAGAGGTCGCGGCCGCCGATGCGGCGGTGCATGACGTAAGGGGTCGGATCGCCCGTCTTTTGCTTGGCAGGATGCGCCCCGGCATCCGTTGCCGGGCGGAGCAGCGTGAAATCGCGCTGCGTATTGCGGCCGATGAGTGCGGTCGCATCCGCCGGATCGCCGATACGGAAAACCCGGTCGCGCCCGCCCCCGAAGAGATCCGCCACCAGTTCCGTCAACGCCCGGCCGCCGCGCCCCTCCTTTTCAGAGGCCTCCGGCAGCGGGCCGATATTGATGACCATGCCGCCGTCGCGAACGAAGTCGCGCAGTTTTTCGAGCGACGAGTGGCGGATCGCCCGCATGGCGGGAACCACGACCACGCCGAACGACTCCCCGGCCACATGCAACCGGCCGTCGCGCACCTCGGCGCGGCCGAGCGATTCGTAATCCATGTAGTCGAAGTCGATGCCGTCGCGGTAAATCGCCTCCCCAGCGGCAAAGGCGGCTTCGACAGCCTCGTTGCCGTACCCGGCCACCACCGGCTCGACGGGATAGAGGATCGCCACGTCGGCGACGTGGTATCCCTGCGACAGGATATAACTCAGGCGCTCGGTACACTCCAGCAACCCGTCCATCTCGTCCCAGTAAGGCTCGTGGAAATGGTTGCAGGGCGCCGCCCACTCCCACCAGCCCCCCATGGTCGTATAGTAAAGCCCGTGCAGGCTCAGCAGATTCTGCCCCATGGCGAAATTGGCGAAGATCGCATCGGTCAGCTGCGCCGAGTTGGTCGACCACTCGCTGCTGTGGAAACCTTCGAGCCAGACGCGCTGGCGTTCGTAGAGGTGCGAGATCGACGAGGCGACCTTGTTTTTAATAATGTCCTTCTGCAACATCGGCTGGTCGCAACCCGGAGCCTGGTTCCAACGCTGGGTACGGAAATAGTCGCCGAACTCGCCCACGTCGCGGCCACGGCCGCCGTGGTCGCATCCGAAGAGCAGCCCGCGCCGCTGGTGCCACTCATAGACGGGGATGAAGAAGTTTTCCTCGCTCAGCGCCACGCGCACGTCGTTATAGTCCATGCGTACCTTGACCGAACTGTCACCCAGGTCGACGAACAGCGCGTCGATCTGCGGCAGGATGTCGTATCCCTTGCGGCGCATGAACTCGTCGCGGAAAATATCGTTCCAGATATTGCCCTGCAGGTTGAAGTTCAGCTCATCGGAGAAAAAGAAATTGAGCCCCGTTTCCGATTCCCCGGGGAAACGGTCTGCAAAACGTTGGAAAAAGTGCCGCACGTAACTGTGCCCCGCACGAGGGTGCATCGGATCGAGCGAAGGCAGGCGCCGCTCGGCCTTCACTTCGGCCACGAGGGCCCGCGGCCAGGGGTTCTGCCACTCGACCCCGTCTGGCCCCATTTCCGGCAACAGGTCGACCGGCGCCCCGTCGATCCGGCCCCGGGCATCGAGCGGGTAAGCGTTCAGCGAAAGCGGCCGCTGCGCATAAGCCCGCGAGAAACGCTCCCCGCGGCCGAGTTCCAGGCTGTCGAAATGCAGTTCCGAACCGTTGAGCGTCGGGTCTTCGGCCAGCATCTCGTCCACATAGGAGCCCTGCCCCACGCCCAGCGTATAGTCGCTCAGGCTGACGGTCATACCGCGTTTGCCGGCCTCGGTCATGAACCACCCGAAAAGCTCCCACCACGCCGGAGTGAAGAGGTCGGGCTTCGAACGAAATGTCCTGCCGTAGGTGATGCCGCCCGTATCGGTGTGGCAATAGTTGATCTGCAGGCTGCTGATCCGTTTCCGTGCCAGCATGTCGAGCTGCCAGGCGAGATGTTCGCGCGTGAGCGTGTCGCCGATCCACCAATAGAAGGGCACCTCGCCGTAACCTGCCGGCGGGGTTCGGAACCCCCTTTCGAGGTCTATATTCCCCGAACGGTCGGGATAGCCCGGTGGCAGCGGGCGCGGCGGTTGTGCAAAGGTCATGGCGGCGGCGAGCGCCAGGAGAGGGATCAGGATCCGTTTCATATTCTTTTCGGGTTGAAGTCGGTTGTCAACAGCCCCGGACGGGCCTTTTCCACAAAAATACAAAATTAACAACACAAATAAACAAGACCGGCACAATAAAAACACACACACTCCGTTTTATACTTGTAATAATAATTGTTTTTCAGAGAGATAATACACTGGAAAAATCTACATCCGGTTTCGGCAGGGTATCGGTACGGCTTTCAGCCATCGTGTCAAAAATAAAACATTCCGAATCATAATTGTATAACGGCAACTGACGCCCGGCACCGGCCGGCAACAGGCAACTAATCCCGGCGCAGTCGGTATATCCCGCACAAGAAGCCGTCCGGGACAGAGCCGCCCGGCACCGCAGGCAGCCCCGGGAACTAAAGCCGGCGAACCCCGTCCCCGCAAGAGCTCTTTCCGGCACCGGCCACAGGGAGCCTATCTTGCCTCCGTATACCCTTTCCATAGTACCGGAACTACCCTTCCGGGGGAGCATCTTCTCCCTGCGAAAAAGTCCGGAAACCCGTTCAGAACACATCGAAGCCCGTTTCCAGCATCGCACACCGAGAATTTCAGCCGCACAATCCACTCAGGGACAATGCAATAAATACCGCTCAATAAGTTAACATAATATTTAACAATAACATGCCGTTAGATAGGCGAAGAATCAAAAGTTAGACTATTAAATTTCATGACGACGCAACATGCAAGTAAAAATTTCGAAGACGCTCGAGGGCATCATTGCCCGCGCGGCGTTTAATACGACCAAAGCAGGAATCGACCACTCGCTGAAGGATTTTCTCATGCTGGAGATGCTCCGCGAAGAAGGGTCGCTTGCCTACCAGCTTTTATCCTCCCGTCTGAAGGACTGGGAGCTCTACCAGGTACGCCTGCGCATCGAACGCGAGGTACTCGGGGCAGGGCGGCGCGAAAACACGGGCGCCGAAGAGTTTTACCGCGCCTTTACCGACGAACTGTGCGCCGTATCGGGCGCCGTGCGGAGCGTCTCTACGGCCCACGCACTGCGGGCCATCGTCGGCGACCGCTCGACCGCGACATCGCGCGTACTCGAAATGTACGGCATCACGGGTGAAGTCGTATCCGAGGACATCAAGAAATTCGCCGCCGGCGACGATTTCCGCACGGAGATACAGGTACACATGCTCGATTTCAGCGAGGAAAACAAACCCGAAGAGAAAAACACATCGCACGTGCTCGACAAGTTCGGCGTAAACCTCACGCAGATGGCCCGCGAGGGTAAAATCGACCCCGTCGTGGGGCGCGAGCAGGAGATCGAACGCGTAGTCCAGATACTCTCGCGCCGCAAGAAGAACAACCCGATCCTCATCGGCGAGGCGGGCGTGGGCAAGAGCGCCATCATCGAAGGGCTGGCTCTGCGCATCGCAGGCGGCGAGGTGCCCTACACCATCGCCGACAAGACGCTCTTCTCGCTCGACGTATCGTCGCTCGTGGCGGGCACGAAGTTCCGCGGCGAATTCGAGGAGCGCATGCAGCAACTGCTCGACGAACTGCGCAAAGCCAAGGACACGATCATATTCATCGACGAGATACACACCATCGTGGGTGCCGGTTCGACACAGGGCAGCCTCGACACGGCCAACATCCTCAAACCGGCACTCGCACGGGGCGAACTGCAGACCATCGGCGCCACGACGCTCGACGAATACCGCGAGAACATCGAAAGCGACTCGGCGCTCGAGCGCCGGTTCCAGAAGGTCGTCGTCGAGCCCACGACGCCCGAGCAGACGCTCCAGATCCTGCGCAACATCGCCCCCCACTACGAGCAGCACCACAAGGTACGCTATACGGAAGAGGCGCTGCAAGCCTGCGTGGAACTCACCGGGCGCTACATCACCGACCGCTTCTTCCCGGACAAGGCGATCGATGTGCTGGACGAGGCGGGCTCGCGCATACACCTGCAATCGGCGCGCGAACCGGCCGAACTCCGCCAGATGGAAAGCGCACTCGACCAAGTGCGGCGCGAACGCCGCGAGGCGGTCAAAGAGCTGGTCTACGAAAAGGCCGCCTCGGCACGCCTGCGCGAAATCGCACTCCGTTCGAAACTGGGCGAAAGCCGCAACGAATGGCAGCGGTCGCTCGAAACCAACCCCGTGGAGATCACGGCCGAGCATATCCAGCAGGTCATCACCTCGATGACGGGCATCCCCGCCGAGCGCATTTCGGGCGGAGAGATGACCCGCCTGCAAACCCTCTGCCAGCACCTTTCGCAGCGGGTCGTAGGGCAGCAGGAGGCCGTCGAGAAGATCTCGCGCACGATCCGCCGCTCGCGGGCCGGGCTCAAGGACGAGAACCGTCCGATCGGGGTATTCCTCTTCGTCGGCCCCACGGGGGTAGGCAAGACGCTGCTGGCCAAGGAGGTCTCGAAATGGCTCTTCGACGAACAGCGCGGACTGATCCGCATCGACATGAGCGAATACAGCGAGAAGCACAACGTCGCCCGGCTGATCGGCTCGCCACCGGGTTATGTCGGCTACGGCGAGGGCGGCCAGCTCACCGAGACGGTACGCCGCCAGCCCTATGCCGTGATCCTGTTCGACGAGATCGAGAAAGCACACCCCGAGGTCTTCAACACGATGTTGCAGATCTTCGACGAGGGACACCTCACCGACGGCTCGGGCCGCAAGGTGGACTTCCGCAACACGATCATCATCATGACCTCGAACGTCGGGTCGCGCGACGTGGTCAAGAAATCGGTGCAGGTAGGTTACAGCACCGTGTCGAAGAGCGCCACGGCCTCCGCAATGCCCCAGTGCGAATACCGCAAGGCTCTCGAGCAGACCTTCGCCCCGGAGTTCCTGAACCGGATCGACGACATCGTATTGTTCCGCACGCTGGAACTGAGCGATGTGGAGCGTATCATCGAGCTGGAGTTGCAGGGGCTCTTCGAACGCACGCGCCGCCTGGGCTACAAGGTGAAGATCACCGACGGAGCCAAGCGTCGCCTGGCGGCCATGGGCTACGAATCGCGCTATGGAGTCCGCTCGCTCAAACGTACGCTGATGGACAACGTCGAGGAACCGCTTTCGACGCTGATCATCGACGGCAAACTCCACGAAGGCGACACGGTCGTCGTCGAGTCGGACAAATCGCACGGCGTAAAGCTGCGGGTGGCATGACTCCCGGACGGTTCAGACCCGTCCCGTTAAAAGAGACCGGCTTGCAACCGGTCTCTGTTTTTATGTTTGCTATTTTTTAAATGATAATTCCCCGAAAGATTTTTTTTCATAAATTTGTCCGAATTTAATATTGTTTCACGACACCGACATGCGTCAGATTCTCCTGAAAGCCCTTGCGTCAGGGCTAATTATGTCCTTGTTTCCGTACGCTGCAATATCGGCGCCCCCCAAGCCGGCACATGCCGACAGTTTGCTTACGCTCTTACCGAAAACACCCGATGCCGCCGGCCGGGAACGTATATACGTCCAACTTGCCGACCTGAGCGGCGACAGCCTCGAACTGGCCGCACCCCATTGGGAAGCGGCACTCGCCGAAGCGCACAAGGCCGGGGATACCTACGGATGCAAAGATGCGCTGGACTTTCTGGTTCGCAAATTCGCCGACCGCGACACCCGGCGGGCCGAGAAATACATCGCCCTCTCGGACAGCATTCTCCCGGGTTCCCGCCACGCCCTGTTCCGTTCATCGCTTTACGCCTACTACCTCTGGAAACAGATGAACGACAACAATTCGATCGAAACGGTAACGCGTGCGCTGGAAGAACTCAAAGGCAAAAACTACGATCGGCTCACGCCCGAGGAGCGCATCGAATGGGAATTCCTGACAGGCCTGGCCATCGACTTTTCGTCGGTCACGACCGAAGCCTACGACAACATCGCCAAGGCGATCCCCTATGTGGAGCGAGCGCTGGAAAACCTCAGGAAATACCCGCTCGAAGAGCGTCTCCACCTGGAAAAGATTTGCCACGACGAACTTTCCGATCTCTATATGCTCTGCAAGGACAAGCGCGCCGAAGAGCAGATCGGGCAATGTATCGACCTGCACCGCAAATGGCTGGCGATGGACGACCGCTTCGAACGGCCCCACCGCGACACGACGGGCTACATGATGCGCGCCTATGCCAAAATGGTATACCTGCGCGACCTGATCTCCCGAGATAAGCTGAACGAGTATTACCAAAAATGCATCGGGCTGGCCCGCGCCAGAGGCGACATGGCGGAAATATACAGCACCAGCGCCCGGTATTATCAGTGTACGGGGGATTACGAACGGGCCGTGGCTTACATCGACTCGACCATAACCGTCTACAAAAGCAAAGGCATAAAAGCGGACTTAGCCCCTATCTATGCCACCCAATCCTATCTGTACGAAGAAATGGGCGATTATAAAAACGCCCTCAAAGCGGTGCGGACAACCAATAACATCCGCTTCAACGAGCGGGTAGAAGAGGCGCAGAGCAGTCTTGCCGAAATGCAGACCTTGTTCGAGGTGGGCAGGCTGGAATTCGAAAAGTCCCGGCTGACCGGCCGCATACGATTCATCGCCCTGCTTGCGGGCGGCATTCTGGTGCTGCTGCTCGTCGGCTGGAGCGTCTACCAGTACGTCATGGTTCGGCAGCTGAAGCAGATAAGGCGGCAACTGACCGATGCCAACGAAGAGATAACCCGCCAAAGCCGCCGCGCCATGGAGAGCGAAAAGATGAAAACGGCCTTCATCAACTCGATGTGTCACGAAATCCGCACGCCGCTCAACGCCATCAACGGGTTTTCGGATCTACTGCTCGAAGGCGACCACGACCACGATACCCGGCGCGAATTCCGCGAACAGATATGGGCGAGCACGACCGCGCTGACCACCCTGCTGGAAAACATGCTCGAATTGTCGAGCCTGGTCAGCTCCGAAGAGCCCTTGCCGCTCGCCGAAACCGACCTCGGCCTGCTGTGCGCCGAACGGCTGCAAATCCAGCACGAACTTTCCCAAAACCCGTCGGTAGAGTACATCCTCAAGGGGGGGGGTCGCGGCACCTGCGTCATCCCGACCAATGAAACCTATATGACGCGCGTGATCGACAACCTGTTGCAGAACGCCGCCAAATTCACCGCTGCGGGTTCCGTCACGGTCTGCTGCGACAAGGACGACAGCACCCGCAAACTCCGCATCCGCGTAACCGACACCGGCATAGGCATCGCCCCGGACAAGCAGGAATGGGTATTCGACCGTTTCACCAAGGTAGATTCGTTCAAACCCGGGTCGGGCATCGGCCTGTACCTCTGCCGCCTGATCGTCACCCGGCTCGGGGGCGCAATCCGCGTATGCCCCGACTACCGCGCGGGCTGCTGCATCGAAATCACGCTCCCGTACTGACCTCCGGCATGGAATCCGCCCAGAAACGGGCGGATTTTTCATCCCGGGACAGCCCGAGGATTGCAATCCGGACATAAATGGCTATCTTTGCACCCTAATCCGGAAAACCGATGTACAGTTTCTCGAAATACAAAGACCAGTACAAATCCAACCTGCGGCTGGCCCTGCCCGTCGTACTGACGCAATTGGGACAAATCCTCACGCAGGTGGCCGACAACCTGATGGTCGGCCGCTACGGCGGCGACGATCCCGTGCCGCTGGCCGCCGTATCGTTCGGCGGGGCGGTGTTCTTCATCCTTTTCATCGCCGCCATCGGCATCGCGCTGGGCATGACGCCCCTCGTGGGCGAACTCTACGCGCAGGGCGACCGCGAGAAGTCGGCCGGGCTGCTGCAAAACGGCATCCTGTTCTACACGCTGCTCGGGTTCGCGATGGCCGCCGTACAATATGCGGTCATCCCGCTCATGTACGACCTCGGCCAGCCGGTCGAGGTCGTCGACATGGCCATCCCCTACTACAAGATGCTGGTATTCAGCATGCCGTTCGTCATGCTCTTCTTCGCATTCAAGCAATTTCTCGAAGGCGTGGGCAACACCAAGGTCGAGATGGTCGTGACGATCATCGCCAACATGGCCAACATCGGCTTCAACGCGGTGTTCATCTACGGCCGCTTCGGGCTCCCCGAAATGGGTGCCGAGGGTGCCGGGCTGGGTACGCTGCTCTCGCGCATCATCGCCCCGATCCTGATGATCGGCTACTTCTACAACCGCCACAAATACCGCGGCTACCTCGACGGGTTCTCGCCCCGCAACTATTCGTGGGCCACGGTGAAGAACCTGCTGCACATGGGGCTTCCGATCTCGATGCAGATGTTCCTCGAAGCCTCGGCGTTCGTCGGCACTGGCATCATGATGGGCTGGTTCGGCAAGGAGACCATGAGCGCCAACCAGATCGCCGTTACGATCGGCAACTGCGCCTTCATGATCGTCATGTCGATCGGTGCGGCCACCACCATCCGCGTGTCGCACTGCTACGGTGCCCGCAACATCGGGGAGCTGTCGCTGGCGGCCAAGGCGTCGTACCACCTGGTGCTCGCCTGGAACGCTTTTGCAGCGCTGGTCTTCATCACCATGCGCAACATCATCCCGACGTTCTTCTCGACCAACCCCGAGGTGATCGCCATCGCTTCGCAACTGCTGGTCTTCGCGGCGCTCTACCAGCTTTCGGACGGCATCCAGAATGTCTCGGTAGGCATCCTGCGCGGCATACAGGACGTGAAAATCATCATGCCGATCGCCTTCGTATCCTACTGGCTGCTGAACCTGCCGGTGGGTTACCTGTTCGGCTTCACGCTCGGCATGGGCCCGACGGGGCTTTTCCTCGGCTTCTCGTTCGGCTTGTCGGCCGCGGCCGTGATGATGATCGTCCGCATCCGGCGCAGCGTCCGCAAGCTCCGCCTGGGCAATTGAGGCAACGATTTAGGCAGAGTGGCCGCCGGATAAAAAAAATTTCGTATCTTTACGCAAATTATGCCCACAAATGGACACCGAAAAACAATATACGAAAAAGTGTAAACCCGAAATAGGCCGCGGATGCAGTTTCTGCGATTGCGGCGCAGAGTGCGAGGCGAAGCTCTGCGACGGGTGTTTCAAGCTTCACGAAACGGCGTGGCTCGAGGAGTACCCCGAGAATATCCCGACCGACATCGTGGAGGTGCGGTTCAAGAACACGCGCCGCTCGTTCTACCTGAACGCCAACAATCTGCAGCTCAAGCGGGGCGACATCGTGGCGGTCGAGGCATCGCCCGGACACGACATCGGCGTCGTTTCGCTCACGGGCGACCTGGTAGCACGCCAGATGCGCCGCACGGGATTCAACCCCTACAACGGCGAGTTCAAGAAAGTTTACCGCAAGGCCAAGCCCTACGACATCGAGAAATGGCAGGAGGCCATCGCCCTCGAACATGAAACGATGATCGCATCGCGCCAGATCGCCGCCGACATGGGACTCAACATGAAGATCGGCGACGTTGAGTACCAGGGGGACAAGATCAAGGCTATTTTCTACTATATCGCCGACGAGCGTGTCGATTTCCGCGAACTGATCAAGGTCTTCGCCGAGCGGTTCCACATCCGCATCGAAATGAAGCAGATCGGCGCACGCCAGGAAGCCGGGCGCATCGGCGGGCTGGGTGCCTGCGGGCGCGAGCTGTGCTGCTCATCGTGGATGTCGAGCTTCTCGAGCGTCACGACGGGTGCCGCCCGTGCACAGGAGATTTCGCTCAATCCCCAGAAACTGGCCGGGCAGTGCTCGAAGCTCAAATGCTGCATGATGTACGAATACGACACCTATGTCGACGCCCGCAAGGAGTTCCCGCGCCTGCGTGAGCCGTTGCAGGCCATCGACGGTGAATATTTCCTCGTCAAAAGCGACATTCTCGCCGGTACGATGACCTTCTCGTCAAGCAAGGACGCGATGGTCAATGTCACCACGCTGCCCGTGTCGCGCGTGCGCGAAATCATGGCGCTGAACCGTGCGGGCAAGAAGGTCGACCAGCTGCAGCACGCCGACGACATCCGCCCGATAGCCGAGGAGCCGACCTACCGCTCCGAAGAGGACAGCATCACCCGTTTCGACTCGGCCAAACGGCGCAACAAGCGCGGCCGCAACCGGGGCAAACAGAACGGGCAGGAGGGGCAGAACGGGCAGCCTTCCCAGGAAACAGGACAGGAGCGCCGCCAGGCTCAGCCGGGGCAGCAGCCCCAGCAGGAGCGCCCCGAACGCCGCCAGCGGCGCAGCGACCGTTCCCGCAACGGGGAGAACCGTAACGGGGAAGGCCGCAGCAACGAGAACCGGAACAACGGGGAGGGCCGCAACGGCGGTGACCGCCGCAACGGGAACCGCAATGAGGCAGCTCCCCGCAACAATGGCAACGGCAACAACGGAGGCAACAACGGCGCAGAGGGCAATACAAACGGCGGGGAACGCCGCGAAGGTGGCAACAGGCGCAACAACCGCAACCGCCGCCGTCCGGGAGGCGAACGCCGCGAAGGGGGCAGCGACAACGGCAGCGGAAGCAACGGGGGTTCAAACGAATAGACGGTGATACGGGCACGTGACATAGCGGCACGTCGCGCAGCAGCCGGAACGCTTCGGCAGACGGCCGGCATTCCGGGTAGCACTGCCACGCAGGCCGGCGCAATGCAGCCCTGTACAACACAACCCGGCACAACGTGGTTCCATACGCCAGGGTCGGGCAGGGCAGCGTCCGGCACAGCCGCATACCGGGATCGGACGGGCAGCGCATTCCGGAAAGTCCGTCGGGCAGTACTCCTTTCCACCGCGGCCTTTGCCGCAGGCTGCGTGTCACCCCACGGAGCCGCGGTGACCGATGTGGATGCCTCGGGCTGGGACACCCCCGCCGCCATCGTCTTCACCAACACCGATACGACGACGCTGCGTGACATGGATTTGTTCCTGCGCTACGACGACCGCATGGATGAAGACACGCTGACGGTACGCATAGCAGTCGTCACACCCGACTCGCTCCGGCACGAAGAGGCTTTCCGGCTCACACTCCCGGCCGCGCACACTCCGGCCGCTCTGTCGCGCGAGGCCGACCTCCCCTATCGCCGCCGCATCCGCTTCGCCCGCACGGGCGACTACTGCATAACCGTCACCCCCGGCCGCCCGGTGAAGGGCATCGAGGCCGTCGGCATCAATATCGTAAAAAGCGAATAAGAGACAACAATGGGCAAGGACAAGCTCCGCAAGTTCCGCGAGAACCTGACTTTCGACTGTTTCATACAACCCGAATTCGACGAGGTATTCCGTTGCGACCACCCGCTCAAAGGGCATTGGCGCAGCGACTTTTTCCATAACGACAACCCGATCGTACTCGAATTGGGCTGCGGCAAGGGCGAATATACCGTAGCGCTGGCCGAGCGCGACCCGTCGCGCAATTTCATCGGCATCGACATCAAGGGCGCACGCATGTGGCGGGGCGCCAAAACCGCCACCGACCGCAGGATGCCCAACGTGGGGTTCCTGCGCACGCGCATCGAGTTTATCAACGGCCTGTTCGCCGAGGGCGAGGTCGACGAGATATGGATCACCTTCCCCGACCCGCAACTCAAGAGCCGCCGGGCGAAGAAACGCCTCACCTCGCCGCTTTTCCTCGGATATTACGCCCGCATACTGTCCCCCGACGGATGGATCAACCTCAAGACCGATTCGAAGCATCTTTTCGGCTATACGAACGAGGTGGTGCGCCGCTACGGGCTGCCATGCGAAGTCTCGAACGCCGACATCTACGGCACGGGCTACGCCGACGAGGTGCTGTCGGTTAAGACCGCCTACGAGAAACGATTCCTCGAAATGGGGCTTCCGATCACCTACACCCGTTTTTCGCTCGCCGGGCGCCATGAATTCCCGTGGTTCGACTGGGAAGAGGACGAGAAGGCGGAGAAGGACAACGAAGAGGCACGGCTGGTCTGACTCCCTGAAGGGGCGTTCCGCCATCGCTGGCAGCCTCCCCCGTCCGGCAATCCGGCGGTTCGTTTGCGCCTGCGCACCCGGTTTTCCGGCAACAAACCTGCCCCGGCAGCCGGCCTTCGCGCCACAATGCAGACAGGGGACTCCCCGGAAATTCCCAAACAAGGTTACATCGCATATCGCATGTTAATATAGGTATTCTGCTTTTTGGGCGCTATCTACTAATTTTTTAGAAGAAATATTTGTTGATCTAAAAAATTAGTAGTAAACTTGTGTCGAGTTTAAATCATAATGCTCATGGAAAAGCGCATGTATATCGCCCTGATTTTTGTCGCAGCCTTCTTGTGCTCATACGCACAGCAAAGCGACAAGAGCACCTACCTCGCGCACATCCGCCAAGCCGACTCGCTCTACATGGCCGGCGACCCCGCCGGCGCGAGCCGGGCATTCGAAGCAGCCTTCTATCAGACAGAACACATACAACCCTATCATTTATACAATGCAGCTTGCGCTGCGGCTAAAGCCGGAGACAACGGGCTGGCTTTCGACCGGTTATTCAAACGCATAGCCCTTGAAAAGGAATGGTATTCCGATCGCATCGAAACCGACGGAGATCTACAACCGCTGCATGCCGACACACGTTGGCAGCTACTCCTCGACACGCTCACAGCGCGGCAACACCGCGCTGAACGCGACTTCGACATACCGTTGCGCAGGAAATTGCAGCAGATCGCCGCGAGCGACCAGCAGGTACGCACGGCCTATATCCGGGCCATAGAATCGGGTGCAAACGGCATCGTGACGGACTCGCTGATCGCAGAGATGCAGCGCACGGACAGTTTGAACCTGCGGGAAATCTCGTCTATTCTCGACAGTCGGGGCTGGGTAGGTAAAACGAAGGTCGGCGACGCATGCACGGCATTCTTCCTTGTCATCCAGCATTCCGATCCGGCAATACAGGAGCGTTACCTGCCCCTGCTGAGGCAGGGAGCGGTGCTGGGGGACATCCAGCCTTTGCAGGTCGCCATGCTCGAGGATCGCATAGCCGTCAGCAAAGGAGAACCGCAGCGTTACGGATCACAGGTGCTCCGGCATGGCGACGGCAGTTATTACATAGCCCCGTTGCTCGACGCGGAACGCGTGGACGAGTGGCGCAGAGAGGTCGGCATGGGGCCTGTCGCGGAATACCTCAAACGTTGGGGTATCCAATGGCCGGCGCCGGAGGGCTGCAACCGCGCTGGAAACTGAATGACATCGAAAACGAACTAAAAACCACTACCATGGAGAATAAACAACCGGAACTCACACGCGGCGAAGAGGAGATCATGCAGATACTCTGGAGGCTGGGCGATGCGGTGGTCAACGAGATCATCGCCCAGACAAAAGAACCCCGCCCGAAATACACCACAGTCGCGACCTTCCTCAAAATCCTCGAAAACAAAGGTTTCGTCAACCACACGCCCGAGGGCAAAAGCCACCGCTACTATCCGGCCGTAAGCCGCGAAGAGTACGCACGCGGGGTCATGTCGTCGGTACTGTCGTCCTATTTCGACGGCTCGCTGGCACAGATGGTCTCGTTCTTCTCGCGCCATGAGGACATCTCGGTCACAGAGATGGAGGAGATTCTCCAAATCATGCAGAACGCCCGCAAATAACCGCCCGCTCCGCCCCAAGCCCTTCCGACCATGAAAACACTGGCCATATATGCCCTCGAAGTCCTCGCATGCAGCGGCGTGCTGTTAGCGGCCTACGCCATCCTGCTCGAACGCAGGGTGAAATTCCGTTGGTGCCGCCTGTACCTGCTCGCCACGACGGCCGTAGCCGCACTGATCCCCCTGCTCCGCATTCCCGTATGGCCGGGGCGGATCATCGTGGCGACCCCGACCGTAACTGCGCCTGCCCCGGGCGACTGGACGGCCGAAGTGCTGCCCGACGCCGAGGCGCACGCCATCACGCCCGGGCATCTGTGCCTGGGGCTTTACCTGGCGGGCGCAGCCCTGATCCTCGGCATCATGTTGTGGCAGGTATTCCGTATCCGGCGCCTCCGGCGCGGCGCGGAGGTCACCCGTACGGGCAAATACAAGATCGTGCGCACGCGGCAGGAGATCGCTTCGTTCTCGTTTTTCCGCACAATCTACATCTGGGCCGCAACACCCGCCGCGGAGATGGGGGCGATCCTGGCCCATGAATCGAGCCACATAGCCCACCGCCACTCCCTCGAGCGGATCGTCATGGAAACCATGAAAGCCGCCCTGTGGTGGAACCCCTTCGTATGGATCGCCGCACGGCGGCTGACCGAGGCCGAGGAGTTCGAGGCCGACAGCGACGTGCTCACGAGCGGCTACGACAGGGCCGAATACATGCAAACGATCTTCAAGCAGCTTTTCGGTTATAGTCCGGAAATAGCCAACGGGCTGCGTAACTCACTTACTAAAAAACGCTTTAAAATGATGACTACGCAGACAAAAAGCAGGCACAGCCTGCTCCGGCTGGCAGGTACGCTGCCAGCCCTGATCGGGCTCCTGTGCGCATTCTCTTTCACTACGCGCGCCGCAGTGATCGTCGCCCCGGCAACCGGCACCGGTATCGAAACCGCTCCCGGGCAGGAAACACAGCATGCCGGAGATGAAAAAAAGGACAAGACACGCAGCGTGTCGATAGAGGTTCGGAGCAAGGACAAAGGGGCACTCCCGGGCGCCATCGTACAGGTCGTAGGTACGACACAGGGCACCGTGACCAATGCGGACGGACATGCCGAGATCACCGTCCCGGACGGCAGCAAACTTTTGGTAAGCTATCCCGGCTACGAATCGGCAACGGTCGATACGAAGCGGCATAGCCAAAAGGAGGCCACCGTCGTCGTCTTGCAGCGAACTGAAAACAAGGCCGCAACAAGTTCGTCGGACGAAGGAGCGACCACCACCGAGAAACAGGTCGCCGTAACGGTACTAAAGGATGGCGACCCCCTGCCCGGAGCAGTGATAACGATAAAGGACACGCAAAAGGGCGTTGTCACCGATAAATCGGGACATGCGGAAATCTACGCTCCGCAGGGATCAATACTCACAGTCGCCTACGTCGGTTGCAAACCCCACCTGCTGGAGGTCGGAGAGGCAGCCCGGCAGTTTACCGGGATCACGCTGGAATCCGAAACCCCGGGGACACCGGTGCTTTCGGCCCAGACCGGCAAACCGCTCTGGGTGGTCGACGGAATCAAGGTAAACCCGGATTTCATAAACAAGCTCGATCCGAGCCGCATCGAAAACATAACGGTACTCAAAGACCAATCCGCCGTAGCGACCTACGGGCAGGAAGCCCGCAACGGCGTAGTAATCATAACGACCAAAGGTGATACGGCCCTGCCCACCCCGGGGGACGCCCGCCAGGAGACTGGAAACGCCACGACACAGGCCGAGTTTCAGGACGGCAGCATCCGCGAAACCGGGGAAACGGAGGACGACCAGCCGTTCCTGATCGCCGAGACCATGCCCTTGTTCCCGATGCAGGAGGGCGGCAACCCGGGATACGGTGACCTCAACACTTTTCGCGCATGGGTGCAGAAAAACATAAAATACCCCGCCGAGGCATTCAAGAACGGGGAACAGGGGCGTGTCGTCCTGTCGTTCGTCGTCGAAAAGGACGGCTCGGTAAGCAACATCCAGATTCTTCAAACCCCCGGCAAGGCATTCTCGGAAGAGACGCGGCGCGTCGTCGCAGCTTCGCCCAAATGGAAACCGGGCGAACAGCGCGGCGAAAAGGTGCGTGTGAGATATACGCTGCCCGTTGATTTCAGAATAACTGCTACGGCACAGGACACTAAGACCAGTGAAAACAAAAGTTCCGGGGAAGAACCGTTCCTGGTGGTGGATACCCCGCCGCAATTCAACGGCGGTGACATCAACGAATTCCGCCGGTGGGTACAAATGAACGTGAAATACCCGGCGGAAGCCCTCAGCAAAAACATTTACGGGAAAGTCCTGGTCACGTTCGTCATCGAGAAGGACGGCTCGGTGGGCAACGCCGAAATATTCAAATCGCCCGATAAATCCCTTGCGGACGAGGTACTGCGCGTCATCGGCAAATCCCCGAAATGGACGCCCGGCAAGCAGCGCGGAGAGGCTGTACGCGTAAAGTTCGGCATGCCGGTAGACTTCGCTGTCCAGACGTCCGAAGGCATCCTCCACGACAAGGCCACCACACAGCGGGAAGGGGACATGGAAGAGATTTTAGTAGTCGGCTATGGCACCCAAAATAAGTAGGCTTTCCGAAGCATCGCTCCAACCATAAGCAGCAAACGGCGTCCACCCCGAGTTCAGTGGACGCTGTTTGTATTTGATACGGGGCAGAGCCGGAGCGGCTTCCCGCCGGACGGCGCAGCAATTCTCCCCAACAGCATCACCCGTGCAGGCAGGGCGTAATTCCCGGCCCCCGTTCACCGGGCAATGGCATGACCTTCCGGTGCGGCCGCACCGCGCACGCAGCACGGAAACGGCTACTCCTTCCCGAGCAGAGCCATGACCCGCCGGGCGAGTTGCGTGTTGTCCATTATCCCAGCAATATGCCCCGCACCCGTACCATAAAGGTAAACGGGGACGTAGGTCGCCGTGTGGCTTTTGGATCCGAAAACATATCGGATACCGCTCTCGGAGCGGGTAAAATCACCGTCGCAGCTCGGGATGGCGAGCCCCCCGGTTTCATGGTCGGCCGTCACTACGACCAGCGTCCCCGGCGCGCGGTCGGCAAAGTCCATCGCCGCGGCCACGGCACGCTCGAAATCGCGCATTTCGGCCAGTATCTTCTCCGCATCGTTACCGTGCGACGCACCGTCGATAAGCGACCCTTCGACCATCAGCACAAAACCGCGGCCGACCGAGTCGGCATTGTGGGAGAGTATTTCCAGTGCCTTCTGCGTGGCGCAGCACAGGTAATCTTCGCGCCGGATCGTCTTGGGGATATTTTCATCGGTCACGGCACACAGCAACCGTCCCGCACGAACCGGTTCCGCCTCTTCGAGCGAACCGGCGACCGCATAACCGCGGCGGCCGAACGCATCGCGATACGAACCGCCCTCGGGGGACTCCTTTTCGAGCCGCCTGCCAGCACCTATGAGCACGTCGATATTGCTCGCCAGCAGGTCGCGCGTAATGGCCTTTTCGTCGCCCCGATCCGGGACATGCGCGTAAAATGCAGCAGGGGTGGCATGCTGGAGATGACATTTCACGGCAATCCCCGCAGGCATCCCTTCGGCCACCGCCCACTCGATGAGCGACTGCAGACGCCCGCCCCGGGGATCCAGCCCCAACGTACCGTTATTGGTCTTGCTCCCGCATGCCAGCGCCGTCCCCGCAGCCGCGGAATCCGTCACCCGGTTGTTGGCCGAATAGGTCGAGATCAGGGCAATACCCTGTGCCCGGTCGAAAGCCGTCGGGGCATAGCCGCCTTCGACGGCGAGCATCGAAACATGCGCCAGGCCCATGCCGTCGCCGATCATATAAATCACATTGCGGACACTGTCGGCGGGTTCCGCAGCCGCTGCGCGGCCCGCTCCGAGCAGGCACAACGCCAGAAACAAAAATGCTTTCTTCATATCCTCGTGCAAAGATAACAGGAATCTGCCAACTTTTTACTACATTTACACCACTTTAACCACCTTGCAACATGGATGTAAAGATCGCCCCCGACTGGAAAGAGCTGCTCTCTCCCGAATTCGAGAAACCTTATTTCGCCGCCCTTACGCAATTCGTACGGCAGGAATATGCCACGCACCGCATCTACCCGCGCGGCAGCAATATCTTCCGGGCCTTCGACAAATGCCCCTTCGACAAACTGAAAGTCGTCATCATCGGCCAGGATCCCTACCACGGCCCCGGACAGGCCAACGGGCTCTGCTTCTCGGTAGGCGACGGCGTGCCGTTCCCGCCCTCGTTGCAAAACATCTTCAAGGAGGTTTCCGACGACACCGGGACACCCATCCCCCCGACGGGCAACCTCGACCGCTGGGCCGAGCAGGGGGTACTGCTCCTGAACGCCGTGCTGACCGTCCGCGCCCACGAGGCAGCCTCGCACGCCGGGCATGGGTGGGAAACCTTCACCGACGCCGTGGTACGCGCCATCGCCCAGCGCAAGCAGGGTATCGTCTACATGCTCTGGGGCAGCTATGCACAGAAAAAAGGCGCCATCGCCGACCCGCAGCGCAACTGCATACTCAAGGCCGTGCATCCCTCGCCGCTGTCGGTCTACCGCGGGTTCTTCGGCTGCCGCCATTTCTCGCGCGCCAACGAATACCTCCGCAGCGTGGGGCAGGAACCCATCGTGTGGTAAATCCGGGATAGCCCCGCGCCCACAAACCGAAACGATGACTACAAAAGAGATACGCACCGATTCCCTGCGGGCATGGCTGCTTGCGGCACGTCCCAAGACTCTGACCGGAGCCGCCGTCCCGGTGATGCTGGGCTGCGGCCTTGCGGCGGCGGACGGCGGGTTCGTCCTCTTGCCCGCGGTACTCTGCCTCGCATTCGCCTTGCTGATGCAGATCGACGCCAACCTGATAAACGACCTGTGGGATTACCTGAAAGGCTCCGACGGAGAAGACCGTCTGGGGCCTGAACGCGCCTGCGCCCAAGGGTGGATCACTCCGAAGTCCATGCGGCGGGGGATCGCCGCCACTACTCTCGCCGCCTGCGCCGCGGGCTGCGGGCTCATCGCCTACGGAGGCTGGTGGCTCATCGCCGTCGGCGCCGCCTGCGTCCTCTTCGCATTCCTCTACACGGCCGGGCCCTATCCGCTGGCCTACCACGGCTGGGGCGACATGCTCGTATTGCTTTTCTTCGGATTCGTCCCCGTCGGCTGCACGTACTACGTCCTCTGCGGCGGCTGGACATGGCAGGTGGCGGTCGTCGCGGCAGCCTGCGGCCTGGTGATCGACACTCTGCTGATGGTCAACAACTACCGTGACCGCGAGCAGGATGCCCGCAGCGGCAAACGGACGCTCGTCGTCCGCCTGGGCGAACGGGCAGGACAACGGCTCTACCTGCTGTCGGGATTCGCGGCCGCAGCGCTCTGCCTCGGGCTTTGGGGCGACGGGCGGACATGGGCGGCACTCCTGCCGCTGCTCTACCTGCCGCCGCATGTCGCTGCATGGCGCCGCATGGTACGGATCGGCCGCGGCCGCGAACTGAACGCCATCCTGGGCGCCACGTCACGCAATATCCTGTTGTTCGGACTGCTGCTCACGCTCGGGTTGTTGCTGTAAAGGGAAGCGAAAGGCACAAAAAAATCCCGGACTAACTGATTTAGTCCGGGATTTTACGATCACAATACCGTTTACCCAAGGTAGGATTTCAGCAGTTTCGACCGCGACGAGTGGCGCAGGCGGCGGATCGCCTTCTCCTTGATCTGGCGCACGCGTTCGCGCGTCAGGTCGAATTTCTCGCCGATCTCCTCGAGGGTCATCTCCGACGTCCCGATACCGAAGAAATACTTGATGATGTCGCGCTCACGTTCCGTAAGGGTCTCGAGCGCACGGTCGACCTCGGTCGAAAGCGACTCGTTGATCAGCCCCCTGTCGGCATTGGGCGAATCGGGGTTCACCAGCACGTCGAGCAGCGAGTTGTCCTCGCCGTCGGCGAACGGGGCATCGACCGAGACGTGGCGGCCGGCGACACGCAGCGTGTCGGTGACCTTCTCCTTGGGGAGTTCCAGCTCCGTGGCCAGTTCCTCGGGCGACGGGGTGCGCTCATGCTCCTGCTCGAAGCGGGCGAATGCCTTGTTGATCTTGTTGAGCGACCCCACCTGGTTGAGCGGCAGGCGCACGATGCGCGACTGCTCGGCCAAAGCCTGAAGGATCGACTGGCGAATCCACCATACGGCATACGAGATGAACTTGAAGCCGCGGGTTTCGTCGAACTTCTCGGCAGCCTTGATAAGGCCCAGGTTACCTTCGTTGATCAGGTCGGGAAGGCTCAGTCCCTGGTTCTGGTATTGCTTGGCTACGGAGACCACGAAGCGCAGATTGGCTTTGGTCAGTTTCTCCAGGGCTTCCTGGTCTCCCTTCTTGATCCGTTGGGCGAGTTCCACCTCCTCTTCGACCGTGATGAGCTCCTCCTTGCCGATCTCCTGCAAGTACTTGTCCAGCGAAGCGCTCTCGCGGTTGGTGATGGACTTGGTAATCTTTAATTGACGCATGTTCTTATTTAACCTCCTAAAAAATTAGCTTCTCAAACAAAACCCGCCCGGGTCGTCCTGCTATTCCACAAGCACGTAGCTTGCAGCACGGCCGTTGGGATAGATGCCGTCGATCGAACGCACCTTGTCGGTCATGCGCTCCATGTCGGAGAGCGAATAGACCGGACGGTCGTTGATGTGGGTAATCACAAATCCCTGCTTAACGCGGGCGCGGGCCAGAATTCCGTCGGCCTTGATGCCGACCACCTGCACGCCGCCCTTGATATCGAGCTCACGGCAGAGTTTGGCGCCCGCATCGGCGAACTTACCTCCGAGAACCTCGACCATATCGACGTCTTCTTTGGTAATTAATTCCGTTTTACCTGCTTTATTACGCAATGTAACGTCAATTTGTTTCACCTTGCCGTCTCTTTTTACCGATAATTTAACCTTATCGTTGGGTCGGCGGCGTCCGATCTGCTCGGAGAGCGTCGCATTGTCGTTGATCTTCACGCCGTCGATGTCCAGGATGACGTCGCCCTTGCGGATGCCGGCCTCGGAGGCCGAACCGCCTTCGACGACGCTGCTGACATAGGCGCCGCCCAGCTCCTTGATACCGGTTTCCTCACCCATGTTGTCGATGAAGTCCTGATCGACGATGCCATACCGGATCCCCAGCAGCGCACGCTGCACGATGCCGTACTCCTTCAGATCGACGACCACCTTGCGGACGATCGACTCGGGGATGGCGAACGAATAACCCACGTAACTGCCCGTCTGCGACTTGATCAGGGTGTTGATACCCACCAGTTCGCCGTGTGTATTGACCAGCGCACCGCCCGAATTACCCGGGTTTACCGCAGCATCGGTCTGGATGAAAGCCTCGATGCTGAAATCGTTGGGGATCACGCCCAGGTTACGCGCCTTAGCGCTCACGATGCCGGCCGTGATGGTCGATTGCAGGTCGAAGGGCGAACCGATCGCCAGTACCCACTCACCCAGGCGCAGTGCGTCCGACGAACCGAACGGCACGGTCGGCAGGTCTGCGGCCTCGATTTTCAGCAGCGCGAGGTCGGTCGCCGAGTCCTTGCCGATGAGCTTGGCCTCGAACGTGCGGCCGTCGTTGAGTTTCACCTTGAGCTTCGAGGCCCCGTCCACGACGTGGTTGTTGGTGACGATATAACCGTCCTCGGAGATGATGACACCCGAACCGCCGGCACGCTGCTCGCGGAACTGCGGCCCTTCGTCATACCCCTGCGGAATGCCGAAGAACTCCAGGAACGGGTCGTAACCCCGGCGCCGGGGCATCTCTACCTGCTGTACGGCCTCGATGTTGACAACGGCTTTCACCGCGTTCTCGGCAGCATACGTCAGGTCGGGGTATTGCTCGGCCTGGTACGACGTAAAATGTGTTCCCAGCGCGGGCGTACGTTCCACCTCACGCTCGATGTATTGCACCGAACCCTCGCGGGGCGCGGCAACTTTCCAAGCCGTAAATCCGCCCGCTGCGACCGACACGGCAACTACTCCTAAAATTAAAAATGCCTTTTTCATAATCACTAATTGGTTCAATAAATTAATCAGAGGCAACTTCCGCCATAGGCTATTAATTTTTTATTTCGTAGGACAAACGAACTAAAACGTCCGGTTAGTATGCGGATATAGGCAAAAATCGGGACATCCGCACCGAATGTCCCGACCTGTCGTGTCCCGGAGCGTTACAGTCCGAACTCTTTGCGGATGCAATCCACCGCGTCGAGTTTCTCCCATCCGAAATACTCGATCTCGCGTTCCACTTCGCGGCCGTTCTCCCAGACCTTCTCGACCTGCTTATAAGGACGGTTGCCGAAATGCCCGTAGGAAGCCGTAGCCTCGAAGATCGGGTTCTTCAGCCCGAAGCGTTTCACGATCGCGGCGGGGCGCAGGTCGAAAAGCCTGCCAATGCGGCGGGCGATTTCGCCGTCGGTCATCCCCTCCAGCGCCGCGGGGCGGGGCGAACGGTACGTGTCGACGTAGATCGACAGCGGCTGGGCGATACCGATGGCGTAGGACAACTCGACGAGCACTTCGTCGGCGACGCCTGCCGCCACCAGGTTTTTGGCGATATGCCGGGCGGCATAGGCCGCCGAGCGGTCTACCTTCGACGAATCCTTGCCCGAGAAAGCGCCGCCGCCGTGTGCGCCGCGGCCGCCGTAGGTATCGACGATGATCTTGCGCCCCGTGAGGCCGGTGTCGCCGTGGGGGCCGCCGATCACGAACTTGCCCGTGGGATTCACGTGCAGGATATAGTCGTCACCGATCAGACCGGCCAGCTTGTCGCCGGCACGCTCCAGGCGCGCCTTGACGCGCGGGATGAGGATCGTGCGCACATCCTCGCGGATGCGCTCCTGCATCCGCTCCTCGGCCTCTTTCTCCGTGAGGCCGTTGCCGGGCAGGATGAACTCGTCGTGCTGCGTCGACACCACGATGGTGTGCACGCGCAGCGGTTTGTTCGTCCGCTCGTCGTACTCGATCGTCACCTGCGACTTCGAGTCGGGGCGCAGGTAAGTCATCACCTCGCCTTCACGGCGGATGACGGCCAGCTCCTTGAGGATGACGTGCGAGAGGATCAGCGTCGCAGGCATCATCTCGCGGGTCTCGTTGCAGGCATAACCGAACATGATGCCCTGGTCGCCGGCGCCCTGGTCTTCCTCGGCGGCACGCACGACGCCCTGGTTGATGTCGGACGACTGCTCGTGGATGGCCGACAAGATACCGCACGAATTGCAGTCGAACTGATACTCGCTCTTCGTGTAGCCGATGCGGTTGATGACGCGGCGCGCCACGCCCTGCACGTCGACATAGGCATCCGAACGCACTTCACCCGCCACGACCACCAGCCCGGTGGTGCACAGCGTTTCGCAGGCCACCTTCGAATTGGCATCGCGGCGCAGGAATTCGTCGAGGATGGCGTCGGAAATCTGGTCTGAAACTTTATCGGGGTGCCCCTCGGACACCGACTCCGATGTAAACAAAAAGCCCATTTTCATACATTTTTAATGGTTAAACGTATAAAATGGGAAAAATTGGCTGTTGGAATAAAAAATAAGCTGTTTTAGCAATTTTTTACTGTGGTTGCAATCAGTCAAATCTTTCCACATTTTCCCGCTTGACAGACGGGACTGCAAAGATACGCAGGATTTTCACAATATGCAAAAAAAACATACCTTTGCATCCGACAATTCTTAACACTCCGTATATGAAAAGATTTTTCCTCGCCGCACTGCTCCTGTGCGCCGCCGTGGCCTTCACAGGCTGCGACAGCGATGACGACGAGCTGTACGACACCCTCTCGGGGAGAGTCTGGGCGGGCGACCTGGGATTCTACCAGGACGGGCGCATCCCCCTGGAAAGCTATGTCTATTTCGGGGCGGACGGCTTCGGCACCGACGAGCTCCGCTACGCCGACACGGGGCGTTACCTCGACACGCTCAACATCCAGTGGGACGCCTACGACGACAAAATCTACATCAGCTACGGGCGGGCCGATTACCCGCGCGAACTGCGCAACGTATACATCCGCCGGGGCAGGCTGACAGGCGAACTTTTCATCGACGGGCAATACTACGACCGGGTCACACTCTACATGCAATAGGGCATTGCCCGGCAAAACCCGGACAGGCACCGATTCCGGGCTGCGCCCGACAGAAACGATCCAGGCAGGTTCCGGACTGCGGAATTCCGGTGCGACAACCGCCTTGCAAACAAGGCCCCGAATATGATTTCGGGGCCTTGTCCATTGTGTATTATTCGGGCGCGGGGAACCCGGGCGATTATTTACCGAGCAGCCTCTTGACCTCCGCAGCCACCGTGGCACCGTTATAGCCGAACTTCTCGTCGAGCACCGTATAGGGCGCCGACCAGCCGAAGTGGTCGAGGCCGTGGATCATGCCCTTCTCGCCCACCAGCCCGAGCAGGTTCACGGGAAGCCCCGACGTCAGGCCGTAGCGGACGACGCCGGCAGGCAGGATGCCCTCCTGATAGGATTTGGGCTGGTCACGGAACAAGCCCTCGCTCGGGACATTCACCACGCGCACCGAAATACCTTCGGCAGCAAGCAATTCGGCCCCTTCGACAAGCGTAGCGACCTCCGAGCCGGTAGCCACCATGACGACCTCGGGTTTGGCCGAATCCATCACCACGTAACCGCCCTTCGAAACCTGCGCGGCCTCTTCGCGGCGGCTCGTACCCAATGCCGGCAGCGTCTTGATGTTCTGGCGCGAGAGCACGAGCGCCACGGGGCGGTGCTCCTCGACGGCCAGTTTCCAGGCCATGACCGTCTCATCGCCGTCAGCAGGACGCAGCACAAGCATCGAACGCTCGTCGTGATGGTTCTTCAGATGCTCCATCAGGCGTATCTGCGCCTCATGTTCGACGGGCTGGTGCGTCGGGCCATCCTCGCCCACGCGGAACGAGTCGTGTGTCCAGACATAGATCACGTGCAGGCGCATCAGCGCCGAAAGGCGCACGGCGGGTTTCATGTAGTCCGAAAAGACGAAGAAGGTGCCGCAGGCCGGAATCACGCCGCCATGCAGCGCCATACCGTTGGCCACGCAGGCCATCGTCAGCTCCGAAACACCCGCCTGGAAGAACTTGCCGCTGAAATCGCCCTTCGTGAAGGCCTTGGTCTTCTTGAGGAAGCCGTCGGTCTTGTCCGAATTGGAGAGGTCGGCCGAAGCCACGATCATATTTTCGATCTTCTCGGCAAAGACGCCCAGCACCGTGGCCGATGCCGCCCGCGTCGCAACGCCGGCCTTTACCTCGATGGACTTGTAGTCGATCTCGGGCAGGCGTCCCGAGAGGAACATGTCGAGCTTGCGGGCCAAGTCGCCGTGCTCGCCGCGCCACGTCTTCTCGACCCCGGCCTGGCGGGCAGCCCATGCACGGAGCGCTTCGCGGCGCTCGGCGAAGGCCTCGCGGCTCTCGTCGAACACGAAGAACGGGTTTTCGGGATCGCCCCCGAGGTTTTTCACCGTGGCGGCGAAATCGGCGCCAGCCGCCGTAAGCGGCTGCCCGTGGGTCGATACCTTGTCCTCGAAGCTCCCGCCGTCGGCAGCACGGGCCCCCTTGCCCATGACTGTATGGCCGATGATGAGCGTCGGGCGTTCCGTTTCGGAGTTGGCCGCCACGAGCGCCTCACGCAATTCATTGATATTGTGCCCGTCGACCGACAGTACGTTCCAGCCCCAGGCTTCGTATTTCATGGCCACGTTCTCGGTGTCCACCTCATCGACCTTGGTCGAGAGCTGGATGTTGTTCGAATCGTAGTACATGATGAAGTTGCTCAACCCCAGGTGTCCTGCGATGCGTCCCACGCCCTGCGAGATCTCCTCCTCGACTGCGCCGTCGGAGATATAGGCGTAGGTCTTGTGCGCCATCCACTCGCCGAAGCGGGCCGCCATGAACCGCTCCGCGATGGCGGCGCCCAGCGCCATGGCATGTCCCTGCCCGAGCGGGCCGGAGGTATTCTCCACACCGCGCATCACGTCCACCTCGGGGTGGCCGGGCGTCACGCTGCCCCACTGGCGCAGCGATTGCAGGTCTTCGGTCGTATAGTATCCAGCCAGCGACAGCACCGAGTAGAGCATCGGCGACATATGCCCCGGATCGAGGAAGAAACGGTCGCGGTAGGGGTAAGCCATGTTGTCGGGGTCGTAGCGCAGGAACTCGGTATAGAGCACCGTCACGAAGTCGGCGCCGCCCATGGCGCCGCCGGGATGCCCCGATTTGGCTTTCTCGACCATGGCGGCCGAAAGGATACGGATATTGTCGGCCACACGGGTCAGTTTGGAATTGGTAGATGACATATCAGTCTGTGGTTTTATGGTTTTGTCTTAGGGTTCTCGCTGCAAAAGTAATAAAAAAGATATTATCCAACCTGTTTTAACTCCAAAATATTTGCTTTTTCTATCTTTTTCTTCGCATAAGGCAAAGTAACGGTAAATTTCCGCGCATCCGTCGAGGGAATGTCGAACATCGTATCCATCATGATCGCCTCGCAGATCGAGCGCAGGCCGCGGGCGCCGAGCTTGAATTCGACGGCCTTGTCGACGATGTAGTCCAGCACCGCCTCGTCGAACGAGAGCTTCACGCCGTCCAGCTCGAACAGGCGCTTGTACTGTTTGACGATGGCATTCTTCGGCTCGGTGAGGATCGAGCGCAGCGCCTCGCGCGAAAGCGGCTGCATGTAGGTCAGCACCGGGAGACGGCCCACCAGTTCGGGAATCAGCCCGAAGGACTTGAGATCCTGCGGCGTGATGTACTGCATCAGGTTGCCGCGGTCGATCCGGTCGGCATTCAGGCGCCCGTATCCCATGGCGCGGGTGTTCAGACGCTGGGCAATCTTCTTCTCCACGCCGTCGAACGCACCCCCGCAGATGAAGAGGATATTGCGCGTGTCGACCTGGATGAACTTCTGCTCGGGGTGTTTGCGCCCGCCCTGGGGCGGCACGTTCACCACCGTGCCCTCGAGTATTTTAAGCAGCGCCTGCTGCACGCCTTCGCCCGAGACGTCACGCGTGATGGAGGGGTTGTCGCCCTTGCGCGCGATCTTGTCGATCTCGTCGATGAAAACGATGCCCCGCTCGGCCTGTGCCACGTCGTAGTCGGCAACCTGAAGCAGCCGCGAAAGGATGCTCTCGACATCCTCGCCCACATAGCCCGCCTCGGTCAGCACGGTGGCGTCGACGATCGTGAAAGGCACCTTGAGCAACCTGGCGATCGTGCGCGCCATGAGCGTCTTGCCCGTACCGGTGGGCCCCACGAGGATGATGTTCGACTTGTCGAGCTCGATGTCGTCGTCCTTGGGGGCGTAGAGCAGCCGTTTGTAGTGGTTGTAGACCGCTACCGACATATAACGCTTGGCGTCGTCCTGCCCGATGACATACTGGTCGAGGAACTCCTTGATCTGCGCCGGCTTGAGCAACTCCTCCATCTTGAAAGGTGCCGCAGCGGCACGCCGCTGCTCCGAGGCCACGTCGTTCTCAACGATGATCTTATAGCCGTTCTCGATACATTTGTTGCAGATATTGGCGCCGTCCACGCCCTGGAACATGATCTCCACATCCCCGCGCTTGGCACCGCAGAACGAGCAGCTGTCGCCGCCCGTTCCGCCCCGATGGTTATTGTTGTTCTTATTCTGTGCCATCACTTCACGCGTTTTGAAAGTACCTCGTCGATCAGCCCGTACTCCTTCGCCTCGCGGGCCGAAAGCCAGTAATCGCGGTCGGCGTCCTTTTCGATCTTCCTGACCGAGACGCCCGAATGCGCCGCGAGTATCTCGTACAGCTCACGCTTGGTTTTCATGATCTCGCGCGCCGTGATCTCGATGTCCGACGCCTGTCCCTGCGCCCCGCCCAGCGGCTGGTGGATCATCACCCGCGAATGGGGCAGCGCCGAGCGCTTGCCCTTGGCGCCGGCAGTCAGGAGCACGGCTCCCATCGAGGCCGCCAGCCCGGTGCAGATGGTCGCCACGTCGGAATTGACGAGCTGCATGGTGTCGTAAATACCCAATCCGGCCGAAACCGACCCGCCGGGTGAATTAATATATATCTGTATGTCCTTTTCGGGATCGACCGATTCGAGGAAAAGCAACTGTGCCTGGATGATATTGGCCGCGTCGTCGTAGATCGGCGCGCCGAGGAAGATGATGCGATCCATCATCAGGCGCGAAAAGACATCCATCGTTGCGATGTTCAGCTGACGCTCCTCGATGATCGTCGGCGACACATACGATGCGCTGACCGACTGGAAGTCATGCAGTTTCAGCGAACTGATACCGCAATGGTTCCGTGCGTATTTTTCAAATTCTGACATATTGTGAAGAGTTTTCATCAAACAAAAGGACTTTGCAAACATCACGCCTGCAAAGTCCAAAGATAAGATTTTTTCCGCAAATACTAAAGTGCCTGGGCCAATTTAGCGAAATCCTCCGCAGATACGGCTTTTTCCGTCACCTTGATCTTCGATTTCACATCTTCGACGACCTTCGCTTCGTAGAGCTTCTCGTAAATCTTCTGGCCCTGATCCTTGTCGGCGAGGATCTTCTCGGCATAGCCGGCGAGCATATCCTCGGGCGCCGACGGCATCCCGTACTGCGCGAACTGCGCGGCGGCCAGCGACTTGGCCTCGGCGAGCGCCTCCTCCTTTGTTACGGAGAGGTTGTCCTGCTTGATGAAATGCTTCTGGAGGTAATTCCACGTGAACATTTTGAGGAACTGGTCGAAATCCTTGTCGATATCCTCCATCGAGAACTTGCCTTCGTTGATGGTAAAGAGCCAGCGCTTGAGGAATTTCTCGGGCATCTTCAGCGCGGCCTTCTTCACGAGGTAGTCACGCAGCTGGAGCGTGAAGAGGTAATCGCTTTCGCGGCGGAGCTCCTGCCCGATCTGCGCGTCGATGAACTTATCCAGCCCGGCCTGGTCGGTAACCTCGCCTGCGGGGAATGCCATCTTAAAGAACTCCTCGTTCAGCTCCGGTTCGGCGAACTTGCGGATCTTGGTGATTTCCAGCGAGAATTCGGGGTTGATGCCCTCCAGCTCGTCCTCCTTGACCTGCAGCACGGCAGCGCGCTGCGACGGGTTCTTGTAAAGTTCGTTGACGTTGACCGTGGTCTTGAAGCCCACCTTCTTGCCGATGAACGGCTTGCGCTCCTCCTCCGACATCGAGATCAACCCGACGTAAGCGTCGGCAACGTTCATCTCGCCGTTGTCGAGCGTTACGGACAGCGCCTCGTCCGAGGTCACCTCGTCGGCGTCGACCAGGCGGCCGAAACGGCGCAGGTAGTTGGCACGGTAGTCGTCGTGCATCTTCTTGTCGACCTTGATCTTGTGGTAGGTCACCTTATCCTTGTCCGAAAGATCGAGTTTGATCTCGGGAGCCTCGCCGATCTCGAACACGAAATCGAACTCCTTGCCGTTTTCGAAATCGAAATCGCCCTGCTCCTCCGAAGGGATCACGTCGCCCAGATAGTCGATCTTCTCCTTCTGGAGATATTCGAACACGGCGTTCGACGCCGTGCGGTACGACTGCTCGGCCAGCACGCCTTTGCCGTACATCTTCTTGACAAGGCCCATGGGCACCATGCCGGGACGGAAGCCGGGGATGTTGGCCTTGCGCTTGTACTCGCGCAGCTCCTTCTCGACGGCCTGGCCGTAATCCTCCTCGCCCACCGTCACCCGGAGCAGCGAGTTGTTTTCTTCGCGTTGTTCTCTTACGATCTTCATAATGAATGGTTGCTATATTGTTGTTATCCTATTTTCCGTTCCGAAATCGGGTTGCAAAGATAGCGATTTTCACCGAGAAAGCAACAATTTTTTCTAAAATATATGTGTACCAGCCTATTCTGCGGCAGGCAGGTCGCGCTGCACGGTAACAGTATACCCGTCCATCTGGGCGAGGTAAGCTTCGATGCGTCCTGCGGCGAGCTCGCCCTGCGACGGTGCGACGACGGCACCGAGCCGTTGTTCAAACGGCGCCGCGAGCGACGGCAGCAACTGAGAGACGAAATAGCGGGCATCGGCGAGCGCCGCGTCGGTGTACTCGCGTTCGTAGACTGCCGTATACTTTTCGGCCAGCGCCGGAAGCCGGGGATTGAAATTCACGTTGACCAGCATCCCGCCGCCGCGCGGGGCACGCGCCAGCCCGACGATGTTGTCCGACAAAGGCTCCACGCCGCAATCGCCGCCGAGGCCGTCGACCAAAAGCGAAATATCGCGGAACCAAAAGCTTTCGTCCACGGGCATTTCGATTTCGAACGTCACCGTACGCCCCTCGGTGTCTTTGCGGATCCGGGCACCTTCGCGCATGGCGACATATTCGTAAACCTCGTCCCACGAAGCGACCCAGAGCGCGTCGCTGCCGGCTTTGCCATAAAGGCGGTAAACCTTTTCGAGCATCTCCGCATAGCTCCTGTCGCCGCGGTGGATCGTAAGTCCGACCCAATACGGGTTGCCGGAAACCGCCTGTTCGGCCAACTCGGCCAGTTTTTTATCGGGATCGGAATTGTTGCCGCCACCGTAGGTCTGCCCTTTGCGCAAATCGCCGCACGTGTGCAAATAAATGCGGGTCTGCCACGCGAGGGAGTTGCGGGTAAAATGGATCAGATCGGATTGCTGCGCCGCCTCGGCATAGGCCTCGTTACCGTCGGGAAGCCCCAGTACTTTCATCCGCAGCCCGAGTTTTTCACAGACTTTGTCGTAGTCGTCGCGGAAACCCTGCGCGATCAGCGCCGGGTCGGCCTTGCCGTAAACCCGCTCGTCGACGTTGTGGAAAAGCATCGAAACGCCGAAATCGGAGAGCAGGCGCAACTCTTCCCACGAAATATACATGCTGTTGGCACCTGTCCGGACAAGGTCTTTGACATAGGTATTGGCGGGATCATCCGCCCTGCCCCAGGTAGGCCAAACGGAACAGCTGAACCCGAAGCGGCGGTCGTTGCCGCAGCCGTCGGTCATCACAAGCGCATGGTCAGGGACATAACCCGAGGTGGGGATGCCGTCCAAATGGCGGAATTCCCGGTCGTCGATCCACCTGGCATTGATCAAGCTCCAGACGAGGGAGTAAGCCGTGACATAGGAATCGTCGCAGGTAAATGTAAACGCGAAATGTTTGTCGTATTTGAGGGGTGCGAAGCGCAGCGAAACGTCGTCCGGGGACACCCCGTCCGGAAGCGAGAACCGCAACCGTACGATATTGCCGGCACCCCCGGCACGGCTCAGGCCGAGGGGGGGGGAATCGCCGCATTCGCGGAGGCACAGTCGATTCCGCCCGAAAAACCGACAGCATATACGTCCTGCCGGGGATAGTCGGCCTTTTTCCGGAACCTGACGTCGAGACGGGCACCGAAAGGGGCGGACACACCGACCTCTTTCGCCCACGGCAGCGAAGCGATCTGCTCGGTCTGTGTCCGTCCGTCGGCAGCGACATAGGATGCCTGAAGGGTGAACAGTGCGGTCAGGTCGGCACCGCCGTCGAAACGGTAAGTCAGCGGCGTGGTGTCGGGATCGGTCGTCTGCGGTTGTTTCGGGATACGGATACAAGCCACGATGAATGCAGCAGCGAGTAAAGGCAGAAAGAACCTGGGAAATATTTTACTCATAAGGGACGCAAGGTTTGTGCAAAGATAGGCAAAAAATTCGTCATATGCCGGGTTTTTCGTATCTTTGCATCCGATGTTCAAAAAGAGAAAATGAAAAAGTTCGCAAGCGTTCTGTTATTCGGCCTGCTGCTCGCGTCGTGCGGCGGAAATCAGGCCCGTGCCAAACGCCCCGAGGCTCCTGTCGCGCCGAAAGAATACACGTACAGCGTCCGCGCGGTATATCCTCACCCGACGACCAGTTATACGCAGGGGCTGCAATTCGCCGACGGCATGCTGTGGGAAGGCACCGGGGAGCACGGCGAGTCGGTCGTGCAGACCCTCGACCTCGAAACCGGGCGCACGGAGGTGTTCGCACGGCTGCCGCAGGAGGATTTCGGCGAAGGGATCACGCTGCTCGACGGCAAGTTGTACCAGCTCACGTGGCAATCGAACAAAGCCTATGTCTACGACCTGAAAACAGGCAAGAAAATCAAGGAGTTCCGCTACCCCGGCGAAGGCTGGGGACTGACCACCGACGGGCAGAAGCTCTACATGTCGGACGGCACGGCCAATATCTACACGCTCGACCCTGCGACGTTCAAACGCGAGAAACGCACGACGGTGACGCTCAAAGGCATGGCGATCAATTTCCTCAACGAGCTGGAGTGGATCGACGGCAAGTTGTGGGCCAACGTCTACACGACCGACCAGATCGTCATCATCGACCCGACGACGGGCGTAGTCGAAGGGGTCGTAGACCTCACGGGACTGTTGCCCGACGAGGAGGTTACGCCCACGACCGACGTATTGAACGGCATCGCATACGATGCCGCCGGGAAGCGCATCTTCGTGACGGGCAAGAACTGGAGCAAACTCTTCGAAATAGAAATCATCGGAAAGTAAATGGCAAACAAGTTATACGAGGCGCTCGAATCCCGCATCCTGCTGCTCGACGGCGGCTTCGGCACCATGGTGCAGCAGTACGGATTCACGGAGGAGGATTACCGCGGCGAACGGTTCCGCGACTGGAACGTACTGCTCAAAGGCTGCAACGACCTGCTGGCGGTGACACGCCCCGGGGCGGTGCGCGAAATACACGTAAAATACCTGCAGGCGGGCGCCGACATCATCGAGACCGACTCTTTCAACGCCAACGCCGTGTCGCTGGCCGACTACGGGCTGGAGGCATACGCCTATGAGATTTCGCGTGCGGCGGCCGGGGTGGCACGCAGCGCAGCCGACGAATTCACGGCCCGCAACCCGCTCAAACCCCGTTTCGTGGCGGGCTCGATGGGCCCGACCAACCGCACGGCCTCGATGTCGGCCGACGTCGGAAACCCCGCAGCCCGCGAGGTGACCTTCACACAGCTGGCCGAAGCCTACACCGACCAGGCGCGCGGCCTCGTGGACGGCGGCGCGGATATCCTGCTGGTCGAAACCGTTTTCGACACGCTCAACGCCAAGGCCGCCCTCTACGCCATCGACACGCTGGCCGCACAGCTCGGACGCGCAATCCCCGTCATGGTCTCGGGCACGCTGGCCGACGCCAGCGGCCGCACCCTCTCGGGACAGACCGTCGAGGCTTTCTACGCCTCGGTATCGCATGCGCGGCTCCTCTCCGTCGGCTTCAACTGCGCCTATGGCGCCCGGCAGCTGATGCCCTACCTCGAACGGCTGGCCGCGGTGGCCGAATTCCGCATCTCGGCACACCCCAACGCCGGGCTCCCCAATGTCATGGGCGGCTACGACGAAACACCCGAGATGTTCGCCCGCGACGTCGGCGAATACATGCGCCGCGGGCTGGTAAACATCGTCGGCGGATGCTGCGGCACCACGCCGGCACATATCTTCGAGCTGGCGAAGATCGCAGGGAACTACGCCCCGCGCCCCGTGCCGGCACCCAAACATGTCACGACGCTGAGCGGCCTCGAACCGCTGCGCATCGTCCCCGAAGCCAATTTCGTGAACGTCGGCGAACGCACCAACGTCGCAGGCTCGGCCAAATTCGCGCGGCTGATCCGCGAGGGCAACTACGAGGAGGCGCTCTCCGTCGCCCGCGCCCAGGTCGACGCCGGGGCACAGATCGTCGACGTCTGCATGGACGACGGGCTGATCGACGGTGCGGAGGCCATGCGCACGTTCCTCAACCTGATGGCGTCGGAACCCGAGATAGCCCGCGTGCCGGCGATGATCGACTCGTCGAAATGGGAGGTGCTCGTGGCCGGGTTGCAGGTCACGCAGGGCAAGGCCGTCGTGAACTCCATCTCGCTCAAGGAGGGCGAGGCCGAATTCCTGCGCCGCGCACAGGAGATACACCGCTACGGCGCGGCCGCCGTGGTGATGCTCTTCGACGAGCGGGGACAGGCCGACACCTACGAACGTAAGACGGAGGTGGCCTCACGCGCCTACAAACTGCTCACCGATGCGGGATTCCCTACCGAGGACATCATCTTCGACCCCAACGTGCTGGCCGTGGCGACGGGAATCCCCGAGCACGACAGCTATGCCAAAGCCTTTATCGACGCCACGCGCTGGATCAAGCACAACCTGCCCCATGCCAAGGTCTCGGGCGGCGTGTCGAACCTCTCGTTCGCCTTCCGCGGCAACAACGCCGTGCGCGAGGCGATGCACTCGGCGTTCCTCTACCACGCCATCCGTGCCGGGATGGACATGGGCATCGTCAACCCGCAGATGGTGCGGGTTTACAGCGAGATAGAGCCCGAACTGCTCGAACGGGTCGAGGACGTGATCCTCTGCCGGCGTCCGGACGCTGCCGAACGGCTCACCGAATATGCCCAGCAAGTGCGCACGGTTGCCCAGACGCAGCCCCAGGCTCCCGACGCATGGCGCGCGGGGACGCTCGGCGAGCGCATCGGCCACGCAATGCTCAAAGGCGTGGCGGATTTCATCGAGCAGGATGCGCTGGAGGGTTACGAAACCCTGGGCAGCCCGATGGCCGTGATCGACACGCTGCTGATGCCCGCCATGGAGCATGTCGGCACGCTCTTCGGCGAAGGCAAGATGTTCCTGCCGCAGGTGGTGAAAACCGCCCGCGTGATGAAGCGCGCCGTGGCGGCGCTTACGCCCTACATTGAGCAGGGGGCGGCCGGGGTGTCGAACCGCGCGGGCAAGGTGCTGATCGCCACCGTGAAAGGCGACGTGCACGACATCGGAAAGAATATCGTGGCGGTCGTGATGGCCTGCAACGGATACGAAATAAAGGATCTGGGGGTGATGGTCGAGTCGCAGCGCATCGTCGACGAGGCGGTGGCGTGGGGCGCCGACTGCATCTGTCTGAGCGGGCTGATCACCCCGTCGCTCGACGAGATGGCGCATGTCTGCGAGGAGCTGGAACGCCGCGCCCTGCGCATCCCGGTCATCATCGGCGGGGCGACGACCTCCGACCTGCACACGGCGGTGAAGATCGCCCCGGTCTACGCGGGCGTGGTGGTGCACTCGCCCAACGCCAGCCGCAACAGCCAGATACTGGCACAACTGCTGGGCTCCGACGGGGCGCTTTACGCCGACAAAGTCCGCACCGGACAGCAGGCCATGCGGAGCGAATACGAGCACGCCGAGCGCACGCGCAACCTGATCCCGATCGTCGAGGCGCGCAAAGCCCGCAAGGGCGCCACACTGCACCGTCCCGTCGTACCGGCGCACCCCGGACGGATGGTCTTCCCCGATTTCGACGTGGCCGATGCCGAGCCCTACATCGACTGGAACTTCTTTTTCCCGGCATGGGGGCTGAAAGGGCGTTACCCCGAGATCCTCGACCACCCCGAAAAGGGGGAGGAGGCCCGCAAGGTATTCGCCGACGCGCAGGCGCTGCTGGCACGTATCCGCGACGAGCGACTGCTCACGCTGCAGGCCGCCGTAGGCATCTTCCCGGCGCGTTCCGAGGGCGACGACATCTGGATCACAGACCCCAAGGGCCGCGAACACCGCCTGGCGATGCTCCGCAACCAGACCCGCGGGCAGGAAAACCTCTCGCTGGCGGACTTCATCGCCCCCAAAGGCGATTGGATCGGCTGCTTCGCCGTGACGGCGGGCATCGGGCTGAAGGAGCTGTGCGAAAAATTCCGCGCTGCGGGCGACGACTACAACGCCATCATGGCCAAGCTGCTGGCCGACCGCCTGACCGAGGCGTTCGCCGAAGCCGTACACTCGTTCGTGCGGCGGCAGATGTGGGGCTACGAAACCGGCGAAGCGCCCACACCCCGGCAGGTCATCCGCGGCGAATACCGCGGCCGCAGGATGGCGTTCGGCTACCCCGCGTCACCCGACCATTCGCTCAAGCGCGAGGCCTTCGACCTGCTGGCGGCCGAGCTGACCACGGGCATGAAACTCACGGAAAATTACATGGTCGATCCCGGAGAGGCACTCTGCGGACTGCTGCTGGCCGACGCGGACTACTTCTCGGTCGGCACGGTCGACACCAAACAACTGCTCGACTACGCCCGGCGCCGCGGACTGGATGTCGAACTGGTAAAAAAACTCATACCGCATAATATCTGATACCCCATGAATGTCGTAGACATCATCCATAAAGCCATTTCGGAACGCCGTACGCGCTTTGCCTTCGAACTGCTGCCGCCGCTCAAGGGAGACGGCTGCTGCGGCGTCTTCGGAAGCATCGACCGGCTGATCGGCTTCGACCCGGCCTACATCAACGTGACGTTCCACCGCGAAGGCATCAAGCAGGCGGTGCGCCCCGACGGCAGCGTCGAATGGCACGTCGTGCGCCGCCGCCCCGGCACGGTAGGCATCTCGGCCGCCATCCAGAAGAAATACGGCGTGGAAGTCGTGCCGCACCTGATCTGCGGCGGGCAGTCGAAATACGATATCGAGGATGCGCTGATCGACCTCGATTTCCTCGGGCTGCACAACGTACTGGCGCTGCGCGGCGACAAGTCGCAGAACGAAAAGTTCTTCATGCCCCACCCGCAGGGACATACGCATGCCGTTGACCTCGTGCGGCAGATCGCGGCCATGAACCGCGGCCAGTTCGTCGACGGCGAGGTCGAGGAGTGCCACCATTCGAAATTCTCGATCGGCGTGGCGGGTTACCCGGAGATGCACGAGGAGGCCGCCTCGCCCGAGGCCGACATCGCCTGCCTCAAGGCGAAGGTCGATGCCGGGGCAGAATACGTCGTCACGCAGCTTTTCTACGACAACGCGCGGTTCTTCGACTACGTGCGCCGGTGCCGTGAGGCCGGCATCACCGTCCCGATCATCCCGGGCATCAAGCCGTTATCGACGGTGCGCCACCTGACACTACTGCCCCAGACCTTCGGCTGCCATATCCCCGAGGAACTCGGGCGCGAGGTGCTGCGCCACAAGGACGACCCGAAGGCCGTCCGCGAAATCGGAACCGAGTGGGCCGTCGCCCAGAGCCGGGAGCTGGTCGAAGCGGGCGTCCCCGTCCTGCACTACTACCCGATGGGCAAGGCCGACAACATCATCAAGATTGCAAAAGCGATATTTTAAACGACACGAATGAATCCCACTGAATTCCGCCGCCACCTGCATGCACACCCCGAACTGTCGTTCAAGGAACACGACACGGCAGCCTTCATCGCCGACCGGCTCACGGAGCTGGGCATCGAGCACCGTCCTATCGCCCGAACGGGCGTGCTGGCCTGGATCGAAGGACGCGGGAAAGCCGATCCCAAACGCCGCGCCGTAGTACTGCGCGCCGACATCGACGCCCTGCCGATCACCGAACAGAACGACATCGGCTGGCGGTCATGCACCCCCGGCGTCATGCACGCCTGCGGCCACGACATGCACGCGGCGGTACTCTTCGGGGTATTGCAGCAGCTCGCCGCCGAACCCGACTTCCGCGGCACGCTCTTCGGGCTGTTCCAGCCGGGCGAGGAGTGCAACCCGGGCGGTGCGTCGCTGGTGCTGGCCGAAAACCCGTTCGACGGGTACGAGGTGCGTGCCGTGGTGGGCGAGCACGTCGAGCCGCAACTGGAGGTCGGGACGCTGGGATTCCGCGCCGGGAAATACATGGCCTCCAGCGACGAACTGCGCTTCTCGGTGCACGGTACGGGCGGGCACGGCGCCATGCGCCCGCAGTTGAAAGACCCCGTGGCGGCCGCCGCGGAGTTCGTGACGCGGCTCATCGCGCTCAACCACGAGGAGTGCGTGCTCTCGATCGGACGCATAGAGGCCGGAGGTGCCACGAACATCGTCCCCGACGAGGTCTACCTGGAGGGGACGCTGCGCACGTTCGACGAGCGTGAGCGCGAAATCATCCACCAGCGCATTCGCAACATCGCCGCCGAGATCGACAAGCGCCTGGGGGTGCGGATCGCCATCGACATCAGCCACGGTTACCCCTGCGTGGTCAACGACGAACACCTCGTGAAGCAGGCCGCGGCACTGGCACGCGAGGAGAAATTGCAGGTCGAGATGCTCCCGCTGCGCACCACGGCCGAAGATTTCGGCTTTTACTGTACCAAATACCCGTCGCTGTTCTATCGGCTGGGCGTAGGCGCCGCGGCAGGACGCCCCCACACGGCGACATTCAACCCCGACGAAGGGGCTATCAACGTGGGCATCGGCTTCATGAAGCGCCTTGCCCTGCAAATTCTGAAGAAATGAAAAAGCAAACACAAAAAAAGCACCCGGCAAAGGGTGCGAAGAACACCGACAGGGCGGCAGTCATCCTGAGCCTTTTCCGGGAGTTCCCCAACAATAAATTCTCGCTCAAACACCTGGCTTCGGCCTCGGGAGGCGCCACGAAAGAGGGGCGCCGCGAAACATTCGAAATTCTGGGACGGCTGCACGACGAAGGCATCGTCGAGGAGTGCGCACGCGAGAAATACCGCCTCACGCACAAGCACCTGCCCCACTTCGAAGGCGTGGCGGACATGACGGCCACGGGGTCGATCTACGTGCGGGTCGAAGGCGAGGAGAAAGATATCTTCGTCAACCAGCGCAACACGGCCAACGCCCTGAACGGCGACCGCGTGGAGGTGGTCGTCATGCACCGCGGCCGCGACGGGAAGATGGAGGGCGAAATCACGCGCATCGTCGAACGCAGCCGCAAACCCTATGTCGGCATCGCCGAAGTAGGGGCGCACCAGATATTCGTACGGGCGGATTCGCGCCGTATGCCTATGGACATCTACCTCTCCAAACGGCTGTACCCCGACGTGAAGGACGGCGAAAAGGTCGTCGTGCGCATCGCCGACTGGGCCGAAGGGAGCAAGAGCCCCGTGGGCGAGCTGATCGAGCGGCTGGGCATGGCGGGCAACAACGACACCGAGATGCACGCCATCCTGGCCGAATACGAGCTGCCCTACCGCTTCGAGCCCGAAGTCGAGCAGGCGGCGGAGGATATCGACGGCCGGATTACGGCCAAGGAGATCGCCCAGCGCCGCGATTTCCGCAATGTGACGACCTTCACGGTCGACCCGGCCGACGCCAAGGACTTCGACGACGCGCTTTCGGTACGCAAGGTCGGGGAAGGCGTATGGGAGATCGGTGTACATATCGCCGATGTGACGCACTACGTGCGCCTGCACTCGGTGATCGACGACGAGGCCGTAGAACGCGGCACGTCGGTCTACCTGGTAGACCGTACCGTCCCGATGCTGCCCGAGCGGTTGTCGAACGAGCTCTGCTCGCTGCGCCCGCACGAGGCGAGCCTCTGTTTCTCGGCGGTATTCACGATCAACGAAGGGCTGGAGATACTCGACGAATGGTTCGGCCGCACGGTCATCCATTCCGACCGCAGGTTCACTTATGCCGAGGCACAGGAGATCATCGAGACGGGACGGGGCGATTTCGCCGAAGAGGTGCTGACCCTCAACCGGCTGGCCCAGGCGCTGCGCAAGGAACGTTTTAAAAACGGGGCCATCAGCTTCGACCGCGAGGAGGTGAAATTCCAGCTCGACGAGGCTGGGAAGCCCATCGGCGTCTATTTCAAGGAACAGAAGGAGTCAAACCAGATGATCGAGGAGTTCATGCTGCTGGCAAACCGCCGCGTCGCCGAGTTCTGCGGCAAGCGCAAGACCGACAAGGGGCGCACCGTGGAACGCACGATGGTCTACCGCGTGCATGACAAGCCGAGCGAAGAGAAGCTCGACCGTTTCCGGCAGTTCATCCTGCGCTTCGGGCACATCTTCAAGGCCACGGGCGGGCGTGCCGTGGCCAAGGAGCTGAACAAGCTCTTCGCCCAGATCAAAGGTTCGACCGAGGAGAACGCCGTGTCGACGATGGCCGTGCGTTCGATGGCAAAAGCCTTTTACACGACCGACAACATCGGCCACTACGGCCTTGCATTCCCCTACTATACGCATTTCACGTCGCCCATCCGCCGCTATCCCGACATGATGGTGCACCGCCTGCTGGCGCGTTACCTCGCAGGCGAGAAGGCGGCAGACAAGACGACGCTCGAAGATCTGTGCGCCCGCGCTTCGGAACGCGAAGTGATCGCCTCCGAGGCCGAACGCGCCTCGATCAAGTACAAGATGGTCGAATTCATGAAGGAGCGCATCGGCGAGGAGTTCGACGGGCACATTTCGGGGCTCACCGAATGGGGCATCTATGTCGAGCTGGACGAAACCCACATCGAGGGCATGTCGTTCCTACGCGACATCGAAGGTGATTTCTTCCAGTTCGACGAAGCCAACTACGAGATCGTCGGCCGCTCGACAGGCCGCCGCATGACGCTGGGCGACGCCGTACGCATCCGCGTGAAACGTGCCGACCTGCAGAAGCGCCAGCTCGATTTCGAGCTGCTGATAGACAACGGCCGCCCCATGGCCCCCGCACCCCGCGAGGACGGCCCCAAGGTACGCCGCAGCACCCGCCGTAAAAACCGATAGCCGTGCAACGCATCTACGACAAATGCCGGCGAAGGGAGCCGCTCTCACGCGAGGAGGCCTACCGGCTCTACGACCAGGCCCCGTTGCAGGAGCTGGCGCTCGTGGCCGACGAGGTGCGCCGCGCCGTGGTTCCCGACCCGGAGGTGGTGACCTGGCAGATCGACCGCAATGTCAACATCACCAACGTCTGCATCTCGGGTTGCCGGTTCTGCAATTTCCACTGCAAGCCCCACCAGGCAGACCGGGCATTCGTCACCACGCTGGCCGAATACCGCGAGAAGATCGACCGTACGCTGGAGCTGGGCGGCGACCAGCTGCTGTTGCAGGGCGGCCTGCATCCGCAACTGCGCATCGATTTCTACGAACGGCTTTTCTCCGACCTGAAAGCGCTCTACCCCACGCTGCGGCTGCATGCGCTGGGTGCGCCCGAGGTGGCGCACATCGCCCGCATCAGCGGCCTGACGACCCTGGAGACCCTGCGCCGCCTGATGGCAGCCGGCCTCGACTCGCTTCCGGGCGCCGGCGCCGAGATCCTCGACCCCGTCGTACGCAGGGCCATATCGCCCGCCAAGCCGTCGGTCGAAAAGTGGCTCGACGTGATGCACGAGGCGCACTGCCTCGGCCTTCCGACCTCGGCAACAATGATGTACGGCCATGTCGAGACCCCGCACCAGCGTGTAGACCACCTGCTGCGTATCCGCGACCTGCAGGCCCGCTGCCCCGAAGGAAAGTACGGTTTCATCGCATTCATCCCGTGGATCTTCCGGTCGACGGACACCGAATTGGAACGCCAGGGGGTAACGACACGGTTCTCTCCGTTGGAATACCTGCGCATCATCGCCGTGAGCCGCCTTGTATTGTGCAATATCCGCAACATCCAGGCCTCGTGGCTCACCGTGGGCAAGGCCACGGCACAAGCCGCCCTGCACAGCGGCGCCAACGACATGGGGTCGATCATGATCGAGGAAAACGTCGTCTCCTCGGCCGGAGCGCACAACCGTTTCGACGCCGAGGGCATCCGCGGTGCCATCCGCGAGGCGGGTTTCACCCCTCGCCTGCGCGACCAGCTGTACGGGATGCGGGAATATGCCCCGCAGGCCTGAAACCCTCCCGGGCTCGCCAGGAAAAACACAGGAACGAAAAAACGAAAGGAAATGCGTTATTCGCACTTCCTTTCGTTTTTTACAGCAAATCCGGGCACTGTCCGCCTACCGATCGCGGATGGACTCCGGCCCGGGCACGCCTATTCGATTACGGCCGCCCAGCCGCCATTGCGAACCATGTCGATCTTCACGACGGTCGAAGCATCGACTTTCCGCTCACGTTTCTTGTAATCCATGGCCTGCAGGTCGGCATTCACACCGTCCTCGAACGAGGTCATCGTATAACTGCGCCCGGCAGGCAGGAAATCGAGCGCGACCTCGGTGGAATAGGGCTGGTTGTTGGTAATGCCCCCGATGAACCACCGGTCGCCCTTGCGGCGCGCCATGACGACCTGTTCGCCGCACCGTGCACGCAGCACGCGCAGCTCGTCCCAGGTCGTAGGCACCGAGGCGATGAACTCCGTGCAGGGATGTTCGCGGTAATAATAGACCGGGTTGTCGGCCATCATCTGCAACGGGCTTTCGAAGACGACGTAAAGTGCCAGTTGGTAGGCGCGCGTCCCCGAGGCCATCGGGTTCGAACCCGTCGAACGGTTATCCTCGGGCTGAGAGCAGAACATCCCGCCCGGCGTGAAGTCCATGGGGCCGACGGCATTGCGGATGAAAGGCAGGTAATTGCTGTTGTCGGGTTTGCAGCGGCCGCCCTGCTCCATGCCGAGCACCGCCTCGTAGGTCAGCAGGTTCGGGTAGGTGCGGAAAAGACCCTTGGGTGTATAGGAGCCGTGCCAGTCGACGAAGATATGGTGGTCGGCCGCACACTTGGTCACGCGCTCGTAATAGTTGACCATCCACTGGTCGCTGCGATCCATGAAGTCGATCTTCACGCCCGGGATGCCCCACTCTTCGAGCGTCGTGAAAAGGCGTTCCATGTCCTTCTCGACGGCGAGCCATGTCAGCCACAGCACGATCTGCACGTTGCGCTCCTTGCCGTAGGCGATCAGGCCGGGCAGGTCGAGGTCGGGATTGGGACGGAATACGTCGGTCGTCGATGCCGACCAGCCTTCGTCCATGATAATATAGGGAACGCCGTATTTGGCTGCGAAGTCGATGTAGTAACGGTAGGACTCCGTATTGCGCCCGGCACGGAAATCGACCCCCGACAGGCGCATGCCGTTCCACCAGTCCCAGCTCACCAGTCCGGGCTTCACCCACTCCCAGTCGGTATCGGCAGCGGGAGCGGCCAGCAGCCACACCAGTTCGTTTTCGATCAGGTCGGCATCCTCCCCGGCCACGACGGCAAGGCGCCACGGGAAAGTGCGCGTCCCCTGCGTCCGGGCAATATAGGGTTCTTCGGAGAGCACCTTCAGGCTGCGGTCGCCATCGGGGCCGTACTCCTTCGGCACGCGCGGGAAAAGCGATTCGAAACCGCCCCGTCCGTCGCTCCTGACGAACATGCAGGGGTAGTCCCGTACATCGGACTCAGCCAGCAGGAGCTTCTTGCCCCCCGGCATCCCGACCAGCACGGGCAGGTAGCTCATCTTGTCCGAAGGGGCATACCCGGACATCGCCACACGGGTGTAGGGCTCCTCGTACATCGAACGGAAACCGTTCACCTCGGAGAGCCACGCCTCGCTTCCGGCGGGCAGTCCCAGCCGGCACTCTTCGCCGAGCACCTCGACCTCGCCGGGCAGCGAGGTGACGAAGCGGTAGGCCACACCGTCGTCGAAAAGGCGGAACTCCACCGCGTAGTCGCCGGCGAACCTGAGTTGCACGGCATTATAGCAGTTCCGGACGACGGCATCCTTGGTCGGGTTGCGGCGTTCGAGCATCTCGTCGGCCGAGGAGCGTTTCACGCTGCGCAAACGGGGAGCCTCGCCCAGCGTGCGGTCGTCCAGGGTCAGCGACAACGTACAGGCATCGAGGACTTTGTCCGCACCGCTCCAGACGGTATAACTGATCTTGTCAACCACCTCGATTTCCATGCGGAGGTTTCCGCCGGGCGACGTCGCACCGACGGTCTTGGCCGTAACGGCACCGCCCACAGCCAATGCGCAGCACAATGCCAGAAGTCGTTTCTTCATAATATAATAATTTAGGTCGGATACAAAGATAGCAAAAAAACGACAGGAGAGCCGCGATATTCCCGCGGCCCTCCTGAAAAAAACGAACCTGTTATTTTACCGTAATCGAGTTCAGCAGGTCGACCTTACCCTCGTTCACCAGCTTGAGGATCAGCTCGCCGAACAGCGTGTTCTGCCATGCGAACCACGAGCGGGTGAAATCCGTCGGGTCGTTCACATTGAACGACTCGTGCATGAAGCCCGTCCCGGCATCGGTGGTCATCAGCATCTCTACGCAGCGCTTGATCTCGGCATCGTCCTGCGAGGTAAAGGCCTTCATCATGATGCTCATCGGCCAGGCCATGTCGTAACCGACGTGCGGGCCGCCGATGCCTTCGCCAGCCGAACCGCGGAAGAAGTAGGGGTTCGCCTCGCTCCACACGAAGCGGCGGGTATTCTGGTAGATCGGATCGTTCACGTCCATGTCGCCCAGGTAGGGCATCGCCAGCAGGCTCGGCACGTTGGCGTCGTCCATCAGGAAGCGGTTGCCGTAACCGTCGACCTCGAAGGCGTAGATCGTTCCGTATTCGGGATGGTTGTAGGTAGCGTATTTCTTGAGTGCCGTCTCCACCTCGGCAGCCAGCTCGGTGCACTCGGCAGCCAGCGCGGCTTGTCCGTTGACTTTGGTCAGGATTTCGGCAGCCTTGCGCAGCGAAGTCACGGCAAAGAAATTCGAAGGCACGAGAAAGAGGAACGTCGTCGCATCGTCCGAGGGACGGAATACCGAAGCGATCAGCCCGACGGGATTCACCGGATTGCCCTTGCCCATGTTGCAGACCGTATCGAGCTGGCGGTCGGTCACACGCATGAACGTATAGGGGCCGACACCCTCCTTGCGCTGCTGTTCACGGAACGTCTTGAGAATGTTCCTGACGGCCGCCATCCAATGTTCGTCGAACACCGAATCGTCACCCGTCACCAGCCAGTATTCATAGGCCAGACGCAACGGATAACACAGCGAGTCGATCTCCCACTTGCGTTCGTGCAGTTCGGGGCGCATCTGGGTCTGGTCGCTCATCCACTGATGGTCGGGGTTCGGGTCGTAGGGGTCGAGGAACGCATTGGCATAGGGATCGAGCTCGATGCACTTGAACTGGCGGCGGATCACGCCGGCCAGCATACTGCGCAGGTGCTCGTCCTTGTTGGCCAGCTGGAGGTAGGGCCACACCTGCGCACCCGAGTCACGGAGCCACATGGCATGGATGTCGCCGGTATAAACCACCGTATCGTCCCTGCCGTTGTCGTCCTTGCGGTAGCGCACCGTCGTGTCGAGCGTGTTGGGAAAACAGTTCTCGAACATCCAGGCCAGCTTGGCATTGGAGAGCACGCCCTTGATACGCGCGATCTCGGCCTCGACGGCCTCGGAGCGGAACAGACGCTCGGCCTCGGCCGGACGGTTGGTCGGGGCATATTCTTTTACGATCTTCGCTTTGGGCCTGGCCATCCGCGTATTGTCCATAATCATAACCGCGGCTTCGGTTTCCGGAGCACTGCTGCGGAGCGCCGAGGCGTGTGCCGAAACCGTACCGGCCATGACAAGGGCCGCAGCAAGGCAAGCCCGGGAGATGTTTTTGTTTTTCATAGTCGTTTACAGAATTACTTTATTAAGGTTTTAAGTTATCAGTACAGGATTACGGGGCCGCGCAGGCCGAGCTCCTTGTTGAGCCGCTGCGCCCATTCCCAGCGGGCAGCCGTCGGAGTATCTGCGGCACGGGCCTTGGCATAGTTGGTCAGCACTGTGGTAACACGGATCGTCAGGACATTCGTGCCCTTACGGAGTTTGCCCGCTACGTCGAACGTACGTGCACCGTACCAGCGCACGCCCGCAGGCTCGCCGTTGACGAAAAGTTCGGTGATGCCGTTATGCGTAAGGCCGGCATCGAGCGTATGGTAGGCCGCCGGATCTTCGACATCGACCGTGCGGGTGTATTCGATGGTGCCGGCGAAGCTCTGCAACCAGGGGAACGGCAGGCTGTGCAGATCCACGAGGTCGGTCAGGGAGAATTCCCGGGTACTCTTATCCACATGGTGCGTGGCCCTGACATCCCAGATGCCGTTGAGGGCAATGGGGTTCGCGCTGCGGGGTGCAGGTGCGGGCAGCATTTGGCCGCCGCGGTCTTTCTCGAAGACGATGAATTTCGCCTCGGCAGGCGTCAGGCACAACTCCAGCGTACCGTTCCGCATGTCGAGCATATGCCGCACGCCCGTCTCGGCATCCCAGACCCAGGCCTGCTTGGCAGCTACCTCGGCGGGAAATTCGAGCCGGGTCTGCATGGAACGTTCGATCGAAGAGTTGACGACGAAATAGATATCCCTGTCGCCCGACTTGTAATAGTTCATCATCATAAAACGGTCGAGGTCGGAGATTTTCGCATAAGGGGTCAGGCCGTATTCCGCCTGCAAGGTGCGGTACCAGCCGAGCATATCCCCCTGCGGGGCATCGACACGGACAAAACGGTCGGGCCAGGTCGTCACGACACGGTCGATGATCGCCTTCACACGGGCATCCTTCGCCGCGGCATCGCGGAAGCCGAGCCCCTTGTGGGGCACCTTCCCGATGGCGATCACACGTCCGCCCGCTGCCACGAAGTCGGCGATGCGCGCAGCGGTCCGGGGTTCGAGGCTCTCGACCTCCATCAGCAACAGGGTCTTGTAGCTGCGCGAACCGAAGCGGAGCCGGCCGCCCGCGACGGACGACTGGCAGATGACCTTCTCGCTGACATAGTCGCAGCCGTTGCCGCTCTGCTGGACGGCCTCCCAGAGGTCGTTGGCATAGGCGGGATAGGTGACGCCAGGATAGGGGTCACGCTGCATGCCGTGGATCGACCAGAGGTCTTCGAGCGGCGGCAGGATGGCGATGTCGGCCTGATAGACGCTGTTCTGCAAAAGGGCGGAGACACGCGCCTTGTAATCCATCCACGGACGCACATAAGGCCACCACGTATTGTTCTCGTTGAAATAAGTACCGAACTGTATCCAGCCGAAGAAATCCTTCTGGCGGGGGCTGTAATTGAAGCCGTGGAGCACCGAGTGGTTGACGCCCGAAAGGTTGCTGCGGTCGCCCGTCACCTTGACCTCCTCGAGCGTGGTCTGGAAGATATTGCCCACGTTGGTCTGCTCTTCGCAGCTCACGATGTTGCGGTTGGCCAGAAACGCCCCCGAAGAGACGAACTTGTTGACCATGCTGTAACCGCGCCCCGAAAGGTACTGGTTGGGCTCCATCACCCGGCCGATGCCGTCGTGTATCCACGATTCGCATTCGGGGATGTCGAGATACATCGACGTTTCGATGGGATGGAGCTGGTGGCCGTAGGCCTGGATGCGCGACTTGAGCCCGTTGCGATGGCACCACGCATTGTATACGTCGATGAAGTTCTCCTTGAAGAGCTGCATCTGCACGTGCCAGAAATCGTGGCGGACACGCTCGATCACGTCGCGCGTCACTTCGGGCGAGAAACTGCAGCCGTAAGCCTCACGGACGGGTTCGCCCATGGCTCCGGTACGCTGGAACACATAGGGCAGGAACGGATAGAGCGAGTAACCCATACGCTTCTCGAACTCGGCGAACATGCCGGGCGTCCAGTTGTTGCCTTCCAGCTCGAAACTGTCGCAGAACGCCGCGCGGATTTCCCCCTTGAGTTTGCCGCGGGTGAAATGCATCGCATCGGAAAATTTATCGAGGTAACGCTCCACGGCCTTACCGTCGAGGTGGTTCACCACGGGCCCGCTGGCGCCCGGAGCCCCCAAGATAACACGCGAATAGCCGTTCAGCTTCACGAAAAAGTAGAGGACATGTTCGCCCTCGGGGACATCGACCGTGATGGTATCATTGCCGGCCTGTTCGTCGTACGAAACGCCCTCGGTGAAATGGGCGACATGCTTGGGCATCAGGCGGATGAACAGAAGCTCCTTGGTCGGGTTGCTGCGGGGATTGGCCACTTGGGCGTTGGCCATGCCCAGCACCTCGTCGCGGCCGATGGTAAACCGGCCGCCCTTGACATCGACCGTAACGGGATAGAGCATCTGCACCTGCTCCTCGGGCGCAAGGTATTCGGCGCCGAAGGGCCAGCCCGAGCCGACGATGATGTCGCAGACCATGCCGCGCTCACGGCAGCCGTCGGCAGCCACGTTGACCATGCGGATCCACTCGTCGCTCAGCCATGTCAGCGCGGCACAGCCTACCGTATCGGCGGTCTGGTCGGGGAACTGGATGGTGTTGATCTCCACGCCGCCGATCCCGGCCTTGTGCATCACGTCCAGCTCGCGCAGGATCTCCTGCTCGTTCACACGGGCGCCGTTCCACCACCAGCGCACATAGGGACGATGGCGCGCGTCGGGATTAGCGAATGTTTTATACAACTCTTTTTCGGGGCGGAAAGCCTTTGCCACGGGCAACTTTTCCGCAAAGGCGATCCCCGCGGCGAATACCGCGGCCAATAGTATGAAGAAGATTTTTCGTTTCATCAGGTTGCAGGTTTTGTGCGGTTTATTTCAGTCCGACGCCGGACATGCGGCCGTACATCTCGGCCATGGCACCCTGCGTGAGCAACCACTTCTCAGCCTGTTTGTCCGCGCCCGTAAAATCGGTTTCGAACAGCCCGCGCCCGTCGCGCGCATGATCCCAGGCATAGTCCAGACTGCGCTGCACGGCATCGACATAGGCGGCATTGCCGTCGATGCCATAGAGTTCGACGAGCCCGCGCACCATCACGGCCGAGAACCACACGTTGCCCTTGCGGATGATGCGGAATGCCTCACCGTCCGCGGGCGTGAATTCCTCGAAGAAATAGTCGTAGCATGCGGCGGCCGTGCGCTGCGCGTCTTTCAGGTAGCTTTCATCGCCCGTAGCCTTGTAAAGCAGCGCCCCCGCCTGTACCATCTGGCCGCTGTTGTAGGCAAACTTCGCACGGCCGATATTGCCGTCGAGCGACACGTTATCGAAATAGAGCCCGTCCCCGGTGTCGAGCAGGTGCTCCTTTGTCCAGGCATAGAGCCCTTTGCCCTGCTCGAGGTAGCGGCCGTCGCCCGTCGCGGCATAGAGTTTCAGCGCATAAACCGTTCCCGGAGCATTGGAGCAGGTATTCTTCGAATGTTTCTTCTGTTCGCACCAGTAGATACCACCGCCCAGCACGTCATCCGTGCCGCTCTCGATGAATTTCCAGATCATCTCGGCCTGGGCGAGGTATTTCTTGTCGCCCGTAGCCTCGTAGATATCGCAGAAGTCGATGCCCAGCCACACGTTGTCGTCGTAGAAACGATCCGACGCCGGAGCCGTATTGATATAGGAGGCATAAGCCGCCGGCATCCGCGTCGTGTCGAGGTACTCGGCCAACCCCGGCAGCACGCGGCCGTCGAGCACGCTGCGATAGGAGGCATCCTCCTCGAGGATCGTATTTACAGCCGAGAGCGTTCCCGAGAAGGGCCACAGGTAGGAATAGGGATTCGGACGCGCCTGGTCTTCGGAGGCGAGATAACCCGCCTTGTAATCGGCATTGAACGGATAGTTTTCGCGCAAGAGGCAGCGGTCGGCGACGCCATACGAGGCATAGACCGAATCGAGCGTAGCCTTGGCACGCTCGAGGTTGCGGGCCTGGCTCGGCGACGTCCGGTCACAGGCGGCAAAAGCACATGCGGCAACTGTCGCAGCGGTGAGGAGGAGTGTTTTCTTCATTATCTGTTATCGGTTATTCGTTGGGTATCGGGGTGGTATACCGCGCCTGCTTCGTACGGAGGGCCTTGTTGATCCCCTCGACGACCATCGGCTCCATGAGCGTGTAGCCGTACAGGGTCGGATGGCAGCCGTCTCGGGAGATCCGGGCGTCCAGGCCGCCGGAGCCGTTGTCCAGCGCCGCATGGTAATCCACATAGGGGATCTTATGTTCGGCGGCGTACCGTTTCAGCATCGTATTGAGCTCCGCGACGGCTGCCGCAGGTTTGATCTCGGGACGCCACGAAAACCGGTCGCAGGGCAGCACCGAGCAGAGCACCACGCGGATTCCGTTGAATTTAGCCAGTTCGCACATCGAGACGATGTTGCCGAAGACGTTTTCGAGTTTGATGGCGCCGTTGTTCTGAGCGATGTCGTTGATACCGGCAAGGATCACCACGGCCTTCGGGTTCAGGTCGATGACGTCGCGGCGGAAACGCGCGAGCATCTCGGCGGTCGTCTGGCCGCTGATACCCCGGTCGACGAAGCCGTTGCGGGCGAAGAAGTCGGGATCGGCCCCGATCCAGTTATCCGTGATGGAATTACCCATGAAGACCACTTCGACGGGTTCACCCGTCAGGGCGGCATTCTGCTGTTCGTAACGCCCGTACTGCGCCCAGTCGCGGGGTTGCTGGGCAAAGAGGGAAAACGCCGCGAAAACAGACAGCGACAGGAGTACGATTTTTTTCATAAAGCAATAAGGTTTTTAGGTTTTTCGCTAACAAAATTAGGAAACCCGGAACGATCGGCAGTCCGTATCCATGAAGAAATAGTACACATCCGTGCCAAACACAAAATATTCCGGTTTTTGCCACCTCCCACCGCCGGGACAGAGGCTCCAGAGGGGATTTCCCGGGGACAAAGATACGAAATATGTCTGTTTTCATGCCCAAAATGGCAATGGTTAGTCTGTTTTTACGAAAAAATTTGCATAAATTTGCACAACCAACATAAAATTTCCACAAACCGCAACCCTCCATGAAACGAATAATCTACCTGGTCTGTATACACCTGCTGTGCTGTGCGGCAGCACAAGCCAGCAACCTGCGGCAGATATCGAGCCGCGAAGGCATATCGAACAATGCCATCCTCTCGCTGGCACAGGATAAACACGGGTTCATCTGGGTCGGTTCGTGCGACGGGCTGAACATGTGGGACGGCGAACGCATGCGCCTCTTCCCGAACGACTGGGGCGAATATACCCCCCTGTCGGGCAACCTCATCGAGGAGATCGCCGTGACGACGGACTCGCTTTTCTGGATACGCACGAACTACGGGCTCGACCTGTTCGATCCGGACAGCAAGCACGTCGAACCGCACACCTGTTTCCAGGGTATGTACCGGGTCGTCACCCGCAGCAGCGACGAGGTGATCGTCATCACACAGGACAACAAATTCAGCTACTACGACCGCACGCGCCATGAATTCGCCCCCACAAGGCCGATGCAGCAAGGGCGGTATGCCGACATCCTGGAGATGGTGCTCGACGACGAGGGCAACCTGTGGAGCTTTTCACGCAAGGGTATTTTCTGTATGCCGGTGAAAATTCCCGCCGACGGGCAGGGGGACATCCAGTTCGGGGAAACACAACAGATAGCCCTGCCTTCGCTCCCGGAATTCGCGTTCCGCGAAGGGGACAGGGTTTATTTCATCGACCGGAACCATGTGTTCTACGAGTTCGACATCAAAAGCCGTCAGATCATATATATAAAGGATATGCGTGAGGAGCTGGCCGCCATGGGACAGGTGTCGCGCATCATCAGCGACGGGAACGATTACCTCGTGTCGTTCAGCACCAACGGCGTCATCCGCCTGAAAACCACCCCGCAGAACAGTGTAAAATACGCAACTGAACATATCAACATCACCTGCGGCGTCATGACACTGCTGCGCGATGCCCGGCAGGAAATCGTATGGATCGGCACCGACGGGCAGGGACTTTACCAGCACACACGCAACGCGGTGGCTTTCCGTTCGATCACCTTCAACGACCTGCCCTACAACCTTTCGAAACCAGTGCGTGCGCTCTACATCGACCACGAACGCAGCCTGTGGGTGGGCACCAAAGGCGAAGGATTGCTGCGTATCCCCAATTTCTACCACCGAAAAACCTTCGACGCATCCCATGTCGAACAGATTACCACGGCCAACAGCGACCTGCTGGACAACTCGGTCTACACTTTCGCCGCAAGCAGCCGCAACCTGCTGTGGATCGGCACCGACGGCGACGGGCTGAACTACTACTCCTATGCCGACCGGAGGGTTCACCGCCTCGGCGTCCCCGAGGAGATGCGGTTCATCCACACGCTGCGCGAGACGGCGCCTGACACGCTGTGGGTGGCCTCGGTAGGCTGCGGCATATTCCGCATCACGCTCGGCGGGTCACAGACCCGTCCCGAGATCCGCGAGGTCAAGCGGCTCCACTTCAACGAGGAACTGGAGGTCAAAAAGTTCTTCTTCGCCCTCTACGAACAGAACGATTCGATCATGTGGTTCGGCAACCGCGGAGGCGGGGCCGTACGCTACAACACGCATACGAATACGCACCAGATCGCCAAATTCGACCACAACCGCAGCGCCATCGTCAACGACATCTTCACGATCCACCAGACCCAGGACAAGAGCCTCTGGTTCGGCACGAGCGGCGGACTGATACAGGTCGCCCGCGACACGACGCTCATCCCGGGCATCACCAACACCGTGCACGGCATCCTCGACGACCGCAAGGGCGACCTCTGGCTGAGCACCAACCGCGGACTGGTGCAGTATACACCCCACACGGGTAACGTAGTGACCTACGGATACTCCTACGGCCTGAATACCATCGAATACAGCGACGGGGCCTACTTCACCGATCCGCAGACAGGGCTGCTCTTCTTCGGCGGCATCAACGGGCTGGTTACCGTCGAACAGACCGGCTTCGAGGAACAGTCGTTCAACCCGCCGATCCTCTTCCGCGACGTGCGCCTCAACGACGGAGTGCACAACATCGGCAACCTGCTCTCTGACAAGGGCGTGCTGACGCTGCGGCACGGACAGCGCATTTACGAGATCACGGTATCGGCACTCGACTACGTCAACGGCAGCAACTACACCTATTACACGCGGCTGGACGGGTTCAGCGACCAATGGACGAGCACTTCGTCGAAGCTGTCCTTCGCCGACCTGCCGCCCGGCACCTACCGGCTCGACGTGCGCTACCGCAACAACATCACCGGGGCCACAAGTCCAGTCTACTCACTGGAAATACGCCTCAAACCGGCCTGGTACGCCACATTTCTGGCAAAGCTGCTCTACATGCTGCTGGCGCTGGCCGCCGTCACCATGACCCTGCGCTATTACCTGCTCCGCTACCGGCAACGCAAGGCCGAACAACTGCAACGCCTCGAAAGCCGGCGCAAAGAGGAGGTCTACGAATCGAAAATGCGATTTTTCTCGAACATCACACAGGAGTTGTCCATGCCGCTGACGATGATCTCGGGGCCCTGCCAGCAGATCATTACCTACCGTAAATCGGACTCCTATATCCTCAAATACGCACAGACCATCCGGCAGAACGTGTCGAAGCTCCACGACCTGATCTACATGCTCCACGAGTTCCGCGGTATCCGCACCTCGCAAAACGATGAGAATGAAAACATCGAGCTGGTACCCGTGGCCGAAATCGCCCAGGGAATCGCGGAGACCTTCAGCGAATATTCCGAGCAGAACAGCATCCACTGCAAGCTGGACATCGAGCGCAACCTGGCATGGCCGAGCGACCGAGAAGGACTTTCGACGATCCTCAACACATTGTTGTCCAACGCATTCAAGCACACACCCTACAACGGTTCGGTGAACCTGACGATCCGCAACGACGACGGGGAACTGTTCATATCGGCCGCGAACGACAGCATCGGGGTCAACCTCGACGACATCGAGGCCATTTTCGACCGTTACCGCGTGCTGGATTATTTCGAGCGCAAGAGCGAACGGGGGCTTTCGTTCCAGGGCGACCTGCGGCTGGCGATCTGCCACAGCATCGTGACCCGCATGCACGGCCAGATCACGGTCGAAAGCACCCCCAATGCCCAGACGACGTTCACCGTGCGGCTGCCGCGGCTGAAAGTAACCGCCGAGAACACGTCCGTGAACGACAACATCGTGCCGATCGACACGAACTACGGGCTGCCGCTGCCGACCGTCACGCAACGCGAATTCACGTTCGACAAAAACCGCCGGACGATGTTCGTGGTCAACGACGATTCGGAGATCATGAATTTCGTGGCTGAGCTGTTCGCCCCGGATTACAATATCAAAATGCCCGACGGCCTGAACGCGATGATCGAACTGCTCAAACAGATGCACCCCGACATCATCATCTGCGATGCGCTCTCGGAGAAATCGGACTGCCTGTCGCTCATCAAGTTCATTAAGGAGGGCAAGCTGACCTCGCATATCCCGGTGATTCTGCTCTCGACGGCACAGCAGGTCGACGAACGCATCAAAGGCGTAGAATCCGGCGCCGACATCTGCCTGACGCTGCCCTTCAACGTCGAATACCTGAAGGCCGTGACCGAGCAGCTGCTCAAACGCAACCGCTCGCTCAAGGACTATTACAAATCGTCGATCAGCGCCTTCGAACTCTCCGACGGCAAGATGCTCCACCAGGACGACAAGGAATTCATCGACAAGATGCTGAAGATCATCAACGACAACATTTCCAACACGGAAATCTCTACGAAATTCATCGCCGACGAGATGGGTGTCAGCATCCGCAACCTCTACCGCCGCCTGGAAGGCATCCTGAACCAGACCCCGACCACCATCATCAAGGAGTACCGGCTGGCCAAGGCCGAGCAGCTGCTCACCTCGACCAAGCTCTCCATCGACGAGATCATCTACAAGGCGGGGTTCGTCAACCGGGGCACGTTCTTCAAGTGCTTTGCCGCCAAATACGGCTGCACCCCCAAGGTATACCGCAAGGAGAAGCTCTCCCAGATCAAACAGGAGGTCGACGAACTGCCTGAAGAGCCACAGGAAAAGGCATAGGCAATGTTACCGGCAATGCCGGAATCTCTGCCCGACCGGAGACGGCGTTCCCTTCGGTCAACCCACCAACAAACTCAAGCCCGGCTACTGATGCAGCCGGGCCTGAATCCCTAATTATACCACTTAAAAACTTGTAACTGTCCCATCCCGACGGAAAAACACTCATCCGGAATTTTCGAGTCATGCAAAATTACACATTTCCGGGTTTCGGCAAGTATCAATTCATGCAATATAAGTACAATTCAAGCCACACCCCTGAAAAAAGCAGGGCGGGACACCGGAATGTCCCGCCCTGCGGAGCGATTTGCCACGACGGCCGTTTAGATCGCGCCCGCGATCAGGAACACGGCAGCCACCGTAAGGATGGCGTACAGCTCGGGGAATGCGGCGAGGATAAGCGTCTTACCCATCACGTCGTGGCCGTTGCCGATTGCTGCGATACCGTTGGCACACACCTTCGACTGGAAATACGACGAGGCGAGGCAGACCAGACCCGTCAGCAGACCGGCGCCGAAGATGGCAGCTCCCTGCAACAGGGTCATCGAATCCGTAAGGAACCCTTTGATGATGAAGTAGCCCACGAAACCGTAAAGGCCCTGCGAACCGGGGATAGCCGACAGGATCATGTAGCTACCGAAAGCCCCTCCGTTTTTCTTCATGGCGCCTACCGATGCCATACCGGCGATCGAAGTACCGATACAGCTCGCTACGCCCGAAAGGCCTACCATCAGCGCTACGCCGAGATAGCCCAAAATAATTGCAGTTGTTGATTCCATAATTTTAATTTGTTTTAGTTGTTATTTGTTTTCCGAATTATCTATTTTCTGCAAGGGCTCGAACGAACGCATCGACATTTCGAAGCCCGCGTTTTTGTAGAACTCGACGAACGTCAGACGCATCGGGTGCACGAACGACGAAATGGTCGACATGAAGAGGTTGATGCCGTGGCCGATCAGCAGGATCGGGATCATGATCAGCAGCCGCACGACGATGCCCGAACCTTCAGGCACGAACCCGGCGGCAAGCGCATTGAACACCGTGGCGAGGATACCGCCCGAGAGGCCGATGGCGAACAGACGGATATATGACAACACGTCGGAGAGGATACCCGTGAGGTTATTATAGGTGTCCCACAATCCCAGCCCGAAATTCAGCAGCGGGTTCTTACCCGGCGAATTGAAGAACAGCATCAGCACCGCACCCACGCCGAGCGTCGCATAGAACGCAGGCGAGGAGGTGGTATAGAACGGGATCACCCACCCGGGGTTGAGCATCGGCAGTCCGGCGGCAAGGCTCCCGCCCAAAATGACCAGCAGCCACCCCAGCGAACCGAGCGAATAGCGGAACCCGACGGTGGAGGAGATCATGACGATCTTGAGCACCATGCCGAACATGATCTGCACGAGGCCGATGGCCAGCGCGATCGAGAAGAACTGGCCCTGGAAATCGAAGAAATGGATCGACGGGAACCATTTCGACATGCTGATGCCGAAGAACGAACCGCACAGCAGCCCGAAGAGGATCGTCGACACGCCGCACAGCGTGGCGAACCACGCGGCCTGGCGCATCATGCCGGGCTTGCGGTTCTTGGAGAGCATCCAGGCTCCCAGCAGCGCCAGGATAGCACCGTAGCCGGCATCGTTCAGGCAGATGCCGAAGAAAAGCACGTAGAACGGTGCGAAGAACGGCGTGAGATCCATCGTGCCGTATTTCGGCCGGGCATACATGTCGCCCACCAGTTCGAAAACGCGCGCGAACCGGTTATTCTTGAGCTTCACGGGCGTATCGTCCTCGGGCGTAGGGTCTCCCTTGAGATAAACGACATTGGGATACGCCTCCAGCAGGGCGTCGACCTTGTCGGAGGTCTCCTTCTCGGCCCAGCCCTCCATGACGACCAGCGTACCGTCGGCGGCCTGCTGCGCCGTGGCTTTCACGCGCACGCCCTGCAAGCGTTCCTTCAGCTGCGCAGCGTGTGCCGCGAGCAACTTCTCCGAAGCCGCCACGCGCGAGAATTCGGCGTCGAGAGCCCGCAATTCCTGCTTCGCCTCGGCGATACGGCATTCCGCCTCGCGGACGTCCATCGAAGGAGCCTTCATCTCCTGCGCATCGAGCGTCACATCCTCGCCCGGGGCCGTCACGACGACGAAATAAGCCGTAGAATCGGTACGGTTGATCAGCGAAAGCGTATAGCGTTCCGACCATTCGGGCCCGAACTTGTCATAGTTGCTCTTCGGGGTGAAGAAATAGCGTAGCACGATGCCCTGCGAAGCCAGCGCCTTCGTACGCTCGGGCGAGAACTCGCCCCACGGCCGCAGCTCGTCGGCCGACTTCTCCAGGCGGGCGATCTCGGCGGCGAGCGCCGTGGCCTTCTGGTGTGCGGCGGCATAGTGCTCATAGGCCTCGGCACCCGAGGCGAAGGGTTTCGCACCGGCCTCGAAACGACCTTCCCCGGCACGGAAATTCCGCAGAAAGTCGGCGGCCTTCGTATGCCCCTCGATATCGAGCAGCAGTTGCCGGTCTTCCTCCGAAGGCTCCCAGCCCGTCGTCGTGATGTCGACAAGGCCCAGTTCGCGCAGCTTCTCGATAAAATCCTCACTTTGGGCCGCATAGAGCACAAAGTCGTATTTTGCCATTTTCGCTATCATAACATCGCGCCCTCCCCGGCCTGTTGCTGTTTGGTTTTCACGATCTTCTGGGCCGACTTGGAAAGGTTCTCCTCGTCTTCCATGAAGCGTTTGATCTTACGTATGGCGTCCTCGTACCCGGGTATCTGCACCTTTTCGTACAAGTTCACCTTCTGAGTGGTTTTACGGCGTGCGTGATCCAGCAACTCCATCTTGCGGTTATACACCTCGAATTCGATTCCCAGCTGCGCCATGCGCTTGAGGATATCGATTCCGTCGGCGAACCATACGGGCGACGAAAAGAGGTCGTAGGGCTTCTCCTCGAATTTCACGTCCTGCAAGACGGGTGTACGCACACCCGCGATCTTCTGTACCGAAAGTTCGACATCAGCGATGCGCAAGAGGTCACAATCAAACTCTCCCCAGAGCGATACCATGTAGTCGTACTCGGCCTTCAGGGCATCGAGCCGACGGCGGTAATCGCCCGCGGAGTCCTTCGCCTTCTTCACCTCGGAGCGCAGGGCCGACTCCTTACTTTTGATCGTAGGGAGCGCCTTCTGCCGCATTTTCAGCTGTTTGCCGAGGTCGCCGAGCGAGGTCTTGTTATATTGAAATTTGATTGCCATCGTGCCTTACGCTTCTTTCCAATACTTTTTGATGAGTTCCTCCTTGATCGCAACTTCCTCCTTGGAGAAATATTTGGCAAAGAGCCCCCATGCCGTGTCGAGCATCTCGGTGATGCCGATATTGACGTCGATCGAAAGGAGTTTCTCCGAATAGTCGAACGCGAATTTCAGCGTACGCTCGTCGTAGTCCGAGAGGTCGAAACCGTTCTCGAGCTTGGTCTTGGCATTGGCGGCATCGGCGTACAGACGCACGCAGGCGTTCATCACCTGCGGATGGTCTTCGCGGGTCTTCTTGCCGATCACGAGCTGCTTCAGACGCGAAAGCGAACGGAACGGGTCGACGATGACCTTGCCCGTGTCGGAATCGTTCCTCAGGAACAGCTGGCCTTCGGTGATGTAACCCGTGTTGTCGGGGATGGCGTGCGTGATGTCGCCGCCCGACAGGGTCGTCACGGCGATGATCGTGATCGAGCCGCCGTTGGGCAGCTGCACCGCCTTCTCGTAGATCTTGGCCAGGTCGGAGTAGAGCGAACCGGGCATCGAGTCCTTCGACGGGATCTGATCCATACGGTTCGACACGATGGCCAGCGCATCGGCATAGAGCGTCATGTCGGTCAGCAGGACAAGCACCTTCTCGCCCTTGTCCACCGCGAAGTACTCGGCGGCCGTAAGCGCCATGTCGGGGACGAGCAACCGCTCCACGGGCGGGTTCTCGGTCGTGTTGACGAACGACACGATACGGTCGAGCGCACCGGCATTCTCGAACACCGACTTGAAATAGAGGAAGTCGTCGTTGGAGAGTCCCATGCCGCCCAGGATGATCTTGTCGGCCTTGGCACGCAGCGCCACATTGGCCATTACGGCGTTATAGGGCTGGTCGGGGTCGGCGAAGAAAGGGATCTTCTGCCCCGTAACGATCGTGTTGTTCAGGTCGATACCGGCAATACCCGTGGCGATCAGCTCCGAAGGCTGGATACGGCGGAACGGGTTTACCGTCGGGCCGCCGATCTCGCGGGCTTCGCCCTCGACGATCTCACCGCCTTCGAGCGGTTCGCCGTAGGCGTTGAAGAAGCGTCCCGCGAGGTTGTCCGACACGCGCAGCTTGGGAGGTTCGCCGTGGAAGACCACTTCCGAGTCGGTAGCCAGCCCCTCGGTACCTGCGAAAACCTGCAACGTCACGTTCTCGCCCATGATTTTCACCACCTGCGCCAGCTTGCCGCCCACGGTGGCCAGCTCGTCGTTGCCGACGCCCTGCGCCCGCAGGGTCACGGTCGCCTTGGTGATGTTATCGATTTTGGTATATATTTTCTGAAAAGCTCGTGTTGTCATGGTCTAAAGCTTATTTTGTTTTTTCACTCACATACTCCTCGATCTGCTTCAGGTAGCCGTTGAACTTCTCCGACTGCCACTGCGAATAGTTCATCTGGCGGAAGAGGTTGATAAGACCCTTGAAGAACTGCGAGCACTCTTCGAAATCGGCGAAGGCGAAATCCTTCCGGCAGATGTCGAGCACCATTTTATACATCATCTTCTGGCGCTCGATCGGACAGTTGGCATCGATGTCGTCGAAAGCGTCCTGCTGGAGGATCACGAAGTCGATCAGCTCCGACTTCCAGAAACGTTCGTGGTACTCCACCGGCACGCCGTCGTCACCCAGGATGTTGATCTGGTCGTTGGCCTCCTTGCCGCGCTGCACGATGGTCTTGCCGGCATACACGAGGTCTACCCAGTCCTTCTCGATATGATCGTCGAGGTATTCGCGGATCTCGGGGTACTCGAGATATTTCGAGTAGGATTCCAGCGGGTCGATGGCCGGGTAGCGCTTCGAGTCGGCGCGCCCCTGCGAAAGGGCGTAGAAACAACGCGCCGCCTTCTTGGTGGATTCGGTCACCGGCTCCTTGAGGTTACCGCCCGCGGGCGACACCGTCCCAAGGAAGGTCACCGAACCGGTCTGGCCGTTGGTGAGTTTCACAAGGCCCGCACGCGAGTAGAAGTTCGAGATGATCGCCGAAAGATCCATCGGGAAGGCGTCCTGTCCGGGAAGCTCCTCCAGACGGTTCGACATCTCGCGCAGCGCCTGCGCCCAGCGCGACGTCGAGTCGGCCATCACGAGCACCTTGAGCCCCATGGCACGGTAGTATTCGCCGATCGCCATACCCGTATACACCGACGCCTCACGCGCCGCAACGGGCATGTTCGACGTATTGCAGACGATGATCGTACGCTCCATCAGGTTGTGCCCCGTCCGGGGGTCGATCAACTCGGGGAACTCCTTGAAAATCTCCACCACCTCGTTGGCACGCTCGCCGCACGCCACCATGATGATGATATCGGCATCGGCCTGCTTCGAAATAGCGTGCTGGAGCACTGTCTTGCCGGCGCCGAAAGGCCCGGGGATAAAACCCGTACCACCCTCGGCCATCGGATTGAAGGTGTCGATGGCACGGACGCCCGTCACCATCACACGCGAGGGGCGCGGCTTCTCGACGTAGCAGCGCACGGCCTGCTTGACCGGCCATTTCTGCACCATCGTGATCCCGTGCTCCCGGCCTTCGTCGTCGGTCACCACGGCAACCGTGTCCGTAACTTTGTATTTCCCGGCCGCAACGATGCTCTTGACCGTATAATTGCCGGTCATCGTGAAAGGCACCATGATCTTGTGGCTCACCCACTGCTCCTTGACCTCGCCCAGCCACGATGCGGCCGAGACCTTGTCGCCCGCCTTCGCCAGCGGGGCGAACTCCCATTGGGCCGAGAAATCGACCGGTTCGGTGATCGAACCGCGCGCGATGAACAGGCCTTCCATCTTTTCGAGGTCGTTCTGCAGACCGTCGTAGTTGCGCGACAAAAGGCCCGGAGCGAGCGTCACTTCGAGCATATGTCCCTCGAACTCGACCCTGTCGCCGATCTTCAGTCCCCGGGTGCTGTCAAAAACCTGGACATAGGCACTGTCGCCTACGACCTTGATGACCTCGGCCATCATTTTGGTATCCCCCGTATATACGTAGCATATCTCGTTCTGGCCCACGGCTCCGTTGGCCTTGACGATCACGATATTGGAGATGATACCATTTACACGTCCTGTAGTTTTCATGAATTATCCTATTGTTTATTTTCTATCAGCCCTTTGCCATCCAGCTCGGCCATCAGGCGCTCGAACATCTCGCGTCCGCGCACCGCATCGAGCTGCGTCCAGCGCGCCACGATGTTGACACGCGCCAGATACGACAGGATGGAATTAATGTCGAAATAGTCGAACGTCGCCAGTTCCACGGCTTCGTTCCAGCGGATCAGGTCGATCTTGTGCTCCTTCTCCACGAGGTTGGCCTCGTCGTTCACGGCAGCGATCACGGCGTCGATGTAGGGCAACTCGCCCCGCAATCCGAAATCGGCAGCCGAGCTGCGCTCCAACTGTTCGACCACATCGCCCCCGCCGACGGTCACCTCCTCGACGGGCCGCCCCGCCGCACGGGCCGTCACGGCGGCCGTCACATTGCGCAGGTTGCGGTCGAACTCCGACCATGCGCGGAGGAAACGGCTCCGGGAACGGCTGCAAGCCTCGTAGTAGGCTCCGAAGAGCGCACTCTCGAAGCGCCCGGCCGTATCGACCTCCTCGGCATCCTCGCCTTCGGGGTCGGCAAAGGCGCGCAACACGCGGGCTACGGGCGCCGGCAGGCGCCGGGGAGCCTTCACCTCCTCTTCCAGCTCCTCGCGTGTGAAGTTACCCAGCGGATTGTGCGCCGAGCGCCCCGCACGCAGCGAAGCGATATTCTCACAGTCGTAATAGCCGTACAACAGCCGCACCGCGTCGGCATCGGCCCCGTCCACCCCTTCGAGGATCTCCCCGACGATGGCCTTGGCATCGAAACCCTTGGTGTCGGCATCGAGCGAATACTCCTTCAGCCCGGCTACCAGACAATAATAATTCGTCGCGAACATAGCGTCACGCCTTAAAAAGCATGTCCGATACTTTCTCGCGCAGGTATTCGCCCAGCAAGGCGTCGAAATCGGCATCGGAGAACGAGATGTAGTAGCCGCCGTCCTTGGCACCTACCTTGAACCCGCTCTTCACCTCCTTCGAATAGCCCACTTCGATACCGGCGGCGAGCAGTTCCTGGGCGCTCTTGCCGAACGCCGCGTCGAGTTTAGTACGCTCCGCCTCGGGCAACAGGGCTTTCAACTCCACTTTGCCCGCATCGGCACCGTTCCAGTTCCTGGCCACGGCGAGCAGCATCTCCTTGATGAATGCGGGATCGAGCGCAGCCTCCTTCACCCCGGCCGCAGTGGCCTTGGCCACGATCATCGAAGCGATCTCCGACTTGATCTTCGCAGCGGCCTGCTTGCCCGCGAGTGCGATCTCGGTCATCGTGTTCTTCTCGACATCTTCGGCCTTGTCGCGGGCCTTCTTGACGATCTCCTCGGCCTGGGCACGGGCTTCGGCGACGATCTTCGCCGCCTCGTTCTTAGCCTCCCCGACCAGACGGTCGGCTTCGGCACGGCCTTTCTCCAGCCCCTCGTCGTAGAGCTTTTTGGTCAGCTCCTGAAGTTTGTTTTCCATAGTGTTATTTAGTTTTGATTATCGTTTTTCAAAATATGCACACAAATATATAAAAGATTATCAGAAAACTGAGGCACACTGCAATAATTTGTCCTTTTTTGACAAAATTCAAGAACAAAAAGAAGAAGTTTCGAAGCGAAATGAAGTGTCTTACGGCCGGGAAACCCGCCGCCCGCCGCAGGCTGCCCCGTAAAAGCCCACCGGCGCCGTAAAAAAACGGACGGCCCCGCGGGAAGGCGGCAGCCCCACAAAAAACGGACGCCGCTCACGCGGCATCCGCCTTATCGGGTTCGCACAGGGGTCACTGGTGCTGGGGACGCAGCAAATCCTGCACGACTTTCACGGGCGAGAAGGTCGTGATGGGCACATCCACGAAGATGGTGTTCCACCGCGACATCGTGCCGTTCCACAAACCGGGCAACTCCTGCGCACGCAATTCGCGGCCACCGCTCGACTTGGACGAGATAAAGCCCGTCGCAGGGTCGGTATAACGCCGCAGGTCGAACTTGCGCCCCTTGGAATCCCGGACGCCGCACACGAGGTCTACGGGATTGAAATGCGTCGCGGCCTTCATCAGCGGCTGGTCGGCGGGTGCGATCTGGCTCGACTCGGCGATCTGGAGCGACTGCGTGCCGTCGGCGTTCGAAGCCCAGAACGGGCCGCCTCCCGGTTCGCCTTCGTTGCGAACCATGCCGCAGACACGGATCGGACGGTCGAGCACGGCGCGCAACAGGGCAGAATCGTAGTCGGCGGGCAGTTTGACGCACAAACGCTGTTCGATGAACTCCACGATCGGCTCCAGCTCGGCACCGCCCACCTCGAGCGCTTTGAGGTACTCGAAAGCCCGATCCTGCAAATCCAGCAGGATGCCGGCCAATACCTTTTTATAGCGGATCGTATCGCCGCGCCGCGCATCGGTCGTCACGTTGTCGATGTTCTTGATGAACACCAGGTCGGCGTCGATTTCGTTCAGGTTCTCGACTAACGCGCCGTGCCCCGCCGGACGGAACAGCAGCGTGCCGTCGTCCTGCCGGAAAGGGGTGTTGTCGGGATTGACGGCAATCGTATCGGTCGAAGGTTTCTGCACCGAGAACGAGATGTCGTAACGGATGCCGAAACGCTGTTCGTACACGGGTACCTTTTCCGCCAGGAGGGTTTCGAAGCCCGCGATGTGCTCGGGCGACACGGTGAAATGGATCCGGGCCACGCCTCTGGCCGCGGCATAGACCGCGCCCTCCACCAGGTGCTCCTCGACCGCCTTGCGCGCCCCTTCGGGATAGGCATGGAAGGTCACCAGCCCCTTGGGCTTCTGCCCGTAGCCGAGCCCGTCCTTTACGATGGCACGCACGGTTGCCTTGTCGTCGGCATCGGGCGGCAGCACGGCCTTGAGTTCCGGCCAGAAGGCGAAGCGCCCGATATTGTCCAGCAACGTGTCGATGCCCTTGCCGCGCTTACCCTCGTTGACGAACTCGAACAACTCCTTGAACATACGGGTCGCGGCACCCGAGGCTGGCACGAATTTCACAATGCCCAGGCGGTCGGCCTCCCGTTCATAACGCGCCACGGCGGCGGCAGCCTCCGCGTCGCCCACGACCATCACCCCGTCGCTGGGCGATGCGGCGCGCACAACCTTCAGGAAGGGGAACCCGCGGCGGAAATTCTCCAGCTGGCGCTCGACCGCATCGGGGGTCAGCCCGTGTTTTTCGATCTGCTGTAAATCTTTTTCGGTAAACATGGTTCTATCGTCTTTAGTTTTTCGTCGGATCGGAATTATCTTCAAAGATAACGAAATAATTTCTAACTTTGCACATCATGATCCGAGAATTTCACCAAACCAGCCTGCGCGGACGCAACAGTTTCGGCGTCGAGCAGCACGCCGCCCGGCTCGCCGAATTCGAGACCGAGGAGGATCTGCACGCGATTTTCGGCGGCGGGATCCCCGACCGCTGGAGAGTCCTGAGCGGCGGCAACAACATACTTTTCACACGGGACTACGACGGGCTTCTGCTGACCCCCGTCTCGCAGCGGATCGCCCTGCTCGGCGAAGAGGAGGGCACGGTACACGTGCGCGCCGACGCCGGGGTCGAATGGGACGACCTGGTGGAGTGGGCCGTACAGCGCGGATTGTGGGGGCTCGAAAACCTCTCGCTGATCCCGGGCAAGGCCGGGGCGGCGCCCGTTCAGAACATCGGCGCCTACGGCTGCGAGGCGAAGGACGCGATCGAGCGGGTACACATGTTCTGTGTGGAAAACTGCAAATGCATGACGCTCGACGCCGCGCACTGCTGTTTCGGTTACCGCGAAAGCATCTTCAAGCACGACCTGCGGGGACGTGTCGTCATCACGGCGGTCGACATCCGCCTTTCGCGCACGCCGCAACCCCGGCTGGGGTACGGCGACGTGGAGCGCGAGGTCGAGGCCCGCGGCGGCACGACGCTGCGCAACATCCGCGAGGCAATCTGCGCCATCCGCCGCGCCAAACTACCCGACCCGAAGGTGACGGGCAATGCGGGGAGCTTCTTCAAAAACCCGGTCGTCGATGAATCCGTGGCGCAACAATTGCGGGCCAGCTGGCCCGACATGCCGCTCTACCCCGCCGCCCTTTCGGGCAAGGCCAAACTCGCCGCCGGGTGGCTCATCGACAAGGCGGGGCTGAAAGGCTGTCGAAGCGGACGGGTCGGCATCCATGAACGGCAGGCACTGGTATTGGTGAACCTGGGAGGCGCCACGGGCGGCGAGATACTCGATTTCGCCCGTATGGTACAGGCCCGCGTACACGAAAAGTTCGGCATAGAGATAGACACAGAAGTCAACATATTGTAATATGGCACTTTTAGAGGCTTTCCAGAGGTATGTCGCCGAGAATGACCTGGCGACGCACGACGACCGCATCCTGCTGACCGTTTCGGGGGGCGTGGATTCGATGGTCATGCTGTCGCTTTTCACCCGCAGCGGCTATTCGGTGGGCGTGGCGCACTGCAATTTCCAGCTGCGGGGCGCCGAGAGCGACGAGGACGAAGTGCTGGTGGAAGAAGAGGCGAAGAAATACGGCGTGGAATTCTACAACAAGCGGTTCGAAACCACGGCCGAAATGGAACGCACGGGCGAGTCGATGGAAATGGCGGCACGGCGCCTGCGCTATGCGTGGTTCGACACCCTGAGCCGCGGTCAGGGCTACACGGCCGTGGCGATCGCCCACCATGCCGACGACTCGATCGAGACGTTCTTCATCAACCTGCTGCGCGGCACGGGGCTGCGCGGGCTGACGGGCATCTCGACGCAGGTGGGCAGGATCATCCGTCCGCTGATGTTCGCCTCGCGCAAGGAGATCCTCGAATATGCCGTGGCCAACCGCATCCCGTTCCGCGAGGATTCGTCGAACCGCTCGACCAAATACCTGCGCAACAAGATCCGGCTCGGACTGATCCCCCGCATCCGGGAGATCAACCCCAAGTTCACGAGCCTCATGAGCCGCAACCTGGCACGCCTGACCGATGCCCAGCTGTTCATCAACCACGGCATCGAACGTATCCGCGGCGAGGCGGTGACTTCGGCGGACGGGTTCGACACGATCCACCTCGACCGCATCGACCCGGCATTCCCGCAGGAGTTCGTGATTTACGAGTTGCTGAGTTCGGCCTACGGGTTCAAGGGTGACGTCGTCGACTCGCTCTGCCATTCGCTCCGGCACGATATGACGGGGCGACGCTTCTACTCGCGCGAACGGGTGGCCTACGTCGACCGCGGCAAGATCGTCGTGGCGCCGATCACCCCCGACGACGCCTGCATGACGCAGGTGGAAAGGGGCGCACAGCGGAGCTACTGCGGCAATTCGGTGCTCTACTTCGAATATACGGACATCGACACGATCAAGAATTTCGGCGTGCCGGAGCATATCGCCCAGGTCGACGCCGACCGCTTACAATTCCCGCTCACGCTGCGCCGCTGGCGCGAAGGCGACTCCTTCGTGCCGTTCGGCATGACGGGGCGCAAGAAAGTGAGCGATTTTTTGATCGACGCCAAGGTCTCGATGGCCGAAAAACAACGGCAGTTCGTACTGCTGTCGGGCGGCGAGATCGTATGGCTCGTCGGCCGCCGCATCGACGACCGCTACCGCCTGACGCCCGACACGGAGAACGTGCTGCGTATCACCAAAGAAATCGTCTGACATGGCTAAAAGCGTACTGAAATTCAAGGATTCCGTCGCCGCATACGAACAACTCGCCGGCCAGATCGCCGCACGGCGGTTTGTCCCCATCTACCTGCTCATGGGCGAAGAGAGCTACTTCATCGACGCCATCGCCGAGCAGATAGCCACGACCGTGCTGGGCGAAGCCGAACGGGCTTTCAACCAGCTCACCGTCTACGGCAAGGACTCCGAGGCGGGGCAGGTCATCAACCTCTGCCGCCAGATGCCGATGATGGGATCCTACCAGGTCGTCATCCTCAAGGAGGCACAGCAGTTGCGCGGGCTGGACAAGCTCTCGCTCTACACCCAGAAGCCGTCGCCGACGACGATCCTCGTAATCTGCCACAAGGAGAAAAACGCCGACAGGCGTTCGGCCTTCTACAAGGGTTGCGCCGCCAACGGCGCGGTGCTCGAGTCGGTGCGTCCGCGCGACTACGAGATCGCCTCGTGGCTCCAGCGATTCATCGCCGGGAAAGGGTTGGCCATCGACACGAAGGCGCTGTCGATGCTGACCGACCACCTGGGCACCGACATTTCGAAAATCTCGAACGAGCTGGGCAAACTGGTCGTCTCGCTGCCCGAAGGCACGAAGCGCATCACCGACGCCGACATCGAGGCCAACATCGGCATCTCGAAGGACTACAACAACTTCGAGCTGTGCAAGGCCGTGGCGACCCGGGACATGGCGCGGGCGCTGATGATCGCCGAGCATTTCGCCCGCAACCCCAAGGACAACCCGCTGCTGGTCACCGTACTGGCGCTTTTCGGGCAGTTCAAGGAGATGTTCGTCGTGAACTACCTCCGCTGGCTCTCGCGGCACAAGGGGGTCGCATTCCCGCCCGACACGGAGCTGATGCGCATCCTCAAGAAGAGCAACGTCTACGTCATCGGCGAGATCAAGCAGAACGCCGTCAACTGGGACAACCGCAAGGTATTCAACATCCTCGGCCTGCTGCGCGAATACGACGCCAAGAGCAAGGGCATGAACGCCGGAGGTGCATCGGACGGCGAACTGCTGCGCGAACTGCTGCTCAAAATCTTCATGCTCTGATGCGGGAAGTCTACCTATACCAGACCGTACATGTCCTCGACGGGGAGTGCCTCTGCCTGCGGGAACACCTGGCCGTACTCGACCGCTGGTCGCGCACGCTCTTCGGGTGCCCGGGGCCACACGACGCCCGGGAGGTCGGTACGGCCGTCGCGGCGGTGGCCGGACGGGAAGCCCCCGGCAGCGACCGTTCGAAATTCGTGCGGCTCGTCCTGCCGGCATCGGGCATCCTGCGGCTGGAATTCGAAGGCGTTTCGCTCTACCGCGGCTACGATCTGCGCAGCCTGATGCCCGAAGCCGTGACGCTGCAATACGAACCGCCGCTGTTCAACGCCCCCACCTCGGCACGCGAGGCCGCCGTAGAGCTGGCACGGCAATATGCCGGGTTGCAGGGTGCGAGCGTCGCCGTACGCTGCGACCGCAACGGGACTCTCATGGCGGCCGACGAAGCGGCGCTGTTCGCCATCCGGGGCAAGCGGGTCTACGTCCCGCCGGGCGAAACGAGCATCGGGCGCAGCCTTGCAGTCAGGAGCATCCGCGCCGCCGGGCTGGAACTGGCCGCTTCGCCCGTCGGGCGCGACGACCTGCCGCGCATGGACGAACTTTTCTTCATCGACCACCGGGGCGTCACCGCCCTTTCCCGCTGCGACGGGCAGCCCTACATGGCCATCTTCGCCGAACGCATCGCCGGGGCGCTCCGCGGGCTGTTTCCGAATATGTAGAAACCCACCCGGGAGGGCACGCGCTATCTTCGCCGCAAAACCCGGAAACCATGAAAAAATACCTTTTCCTTTACGCCGTCCTCACAACGGCGCTGCTGGCATACGGCTATACCCGTTACCGCCACGAAACCCGCCGCCTCACACAGAACCAGAATGCCCTGGCCTCGGGCATCGAACACTACCGCACCCGGCTGGGACAGGAGGCAGCCTCGGTGCAGGCATTGCGTCTGCGCTGCGCCGAATTCGAACGCCTCCGCGCCGGGGATGCCGACACCATCCGCCGCCTCGGCATCAGGCTCCGGAGGCTGGAAGCCGTCGCCAAAACAGTCACCGCCACGAGCGTCGACCTGCGCACGCCCGTCCGCGACACCGTCGTCCTGCTCCGCCGGGACACGCTCCGAATCCGCGACACCCTGAAACTGTTCCGCTGGCGCGACGCCTGGGTTACGGTCGAAGGGCGTATCCGCACCGACTCGGTCGCCTGCCGCGTGCAGAGCACCGACACCCTGCGGCAGGTCGTGCACCGCGTCCCGCGGCGCTTCCTCTTCATCCGCTGGGGCACGAAGGCCCTGCGCCAGGAGATCGTATCGTCGAATCCGCATACGCGGATCGTTTATTCGGACTATGTAAAGTTCGAACGGTAAATTAATTCGCATTTTTTAATCCGGTATTCCCAAATATTATTACCTTTGTCCGATATGGAAAGGTCTGCTATTTTCCCCGGGTCGTTCGACCCGTTCACCCGCGGCCATGCGGCATTGGTCGACGAGGCCCTCAACCTCTTCGACCGCGTAGTCATCGGCATCGGCAACAACACCTCGAAACAGGGTTTGCTGACCGTCGCCAACCGCAAACGGCTGATCGACGACCTCTATGCCGGGAATACGCGTGTCGAAGCCCGGATTTACACGGGGCTCACGGGCGAATTCGCCGAGGAGATGGGAGCCTGCGCCATTATCCGCGGCGTGCGGAACACAACCGACTTCGAATACGAACGCACGATGGAGGCCACCAACCACCGGATCTACCCCGACATCACGACCGTGATGCTGTTCACCCCGGCGCCCGTGGCCGACATTTCGTCGTCGACGGTACGCGAAGTGCTTTCGTTCGGCCGTTCGGTGGAAGAGTTCATGCCCGTGGGAGTAGATATTAACAAATACCTATAATTATTTTATGATGGAATTCACAGCCGAAATGATCGCCGGATTCCTGGGCGGTGAAATCGTCGGCAACAAAGAGGCGAAAGTACACACCGTATCTTCGATCGAGGAAGGCAAGGCCGGCTCGCTCAGCTATCTTACCAATCCCAAATACGAAGCCTATATTTACACTACCGGAGCGTCGGTCGTGCTGGTCAACCGCACGTTCGAACCCGCACAGCCGCTTTCGGCGACGCTCATCAAGGTCGACGACGCAGGCGCCTGCGTCCTGAAACTCCTCGAAATGTACAATGCCGCAAAACCCCGCCGCAGCGGCATAAGCCCGCTGGCCTCGGTCTGCGCCGAAGCCCAGGTGGGCGAAGGGTGCTACATAGGCGACTTCGCGGTCGTCGAAGCCGGCGTGAAGATCGGCAACGGATGCCAGATCTATCCGCAGGTATACCTCGGAACGGGCGTAAGTGTGGGAGAAGGCACGATCCTCTATCCGGGGGTCAAGGTCTACGAAGGCTGCCTTATCGGCCGCAACTGCATCCTGCACGCGGGCGCCGTGATCGGCGCCGACGGATTCGGATTCATGCCCAATGCCGCAGGCGGGTTCGACAAGATCCCCCAGTTGGGCAACGTCGTGATCGAAGACGACGTGGAGATCGGCGCCAATACCTGCATCGACCGCGCCAAAACCGATTCGACGGTCATCCGGCGGGGCGTGAAACTGGACAACCTGATCCAGATCGGCCACAACGTGCAGGTCGGCGAGAACACCGTCTCGTCGGCACAGACCGGCATCGCAGGCACCTCGAAGGTGGGCAGCAACTGCTTCCTCGCGGGGCAGGTGGGTATTGCCGACCATGTCAACATCGGCAACAACGTGAAGATCGGCTCGAAGAGCGGCCTGGACAAGGACGTGCCCGACGGCGAGATCCGCTTCGGCTACCCGGCGCTGCCCGGCATGCAGTACCACCGTTCGGCGACGGTCTTCAAACGGCTGCCCGAACTCGAAAAACGCGTGAACGAGCTGGAGAAGCAACTCGCAGCATCAAAAAAATAACCAATACCTTCGCATTATGAAAAAATTATTTCTATTCGCAACAGCCGCAGCCGTGCTGTGCAGTTGCAGCAACCAGCCCAAATACATCATCGACGGCGACATCGCCGGGCTCGAGGGAACGGTCTACCTGTACCAGGGCGACAGCCTGATCGACTCGGCAGCCGTCAAGGCCGGCAAGTTCCAGTTCCGGGGCAACGCCGGGGCGCCGGCCGTACATTACCTGCTCGACTCGCGCGAGGGACAGCCGCAGGCATTCGCCATGCAGTTCATCCTCGAACCGGGCAATATTTCGATCAAGAGCGACGCCGAGGACGCACAAGTCCGCCATACCACCGGAACGCCGGCCAACGACGCCAGCGACGCCTATTCGGCAGCCAGCCGCACCCTGATCAAGGAATACCGCGACCAGGCTACGACCGACGAACGCCGCGAGGCCATCGAAAAGGAGTTCGAGCAACTGACTCTTACGACAATCGACAACAACCGCGACAATTTCTTCGGCGTGGTACTGATGCCCAACCGGGCCTACGAACTTTCGGGACAGGAAACCCTGGACGAAATCGCCAAGTTCTCGCCCGAGATGCAGCAGACCAAGGAACTGACCGAGCTGAAAACCTCGGCCGAACAAAAGCTCAAGACCGACGTCGGCCAGCCCTACATCGACATCGTGCAGAACAACGCCGAAGGAGAGCCCGTATCGCTCAAGTCGGTGATCGACAACCCGGCCAACAAGTACACGCTCGTGGACTTCTGGGCTTCGTGGTGCGGCCCCTGCATGGGTGAGGTTCCCCACCTGAAGCAGACCTACGACAAGTTCCACAAAAAAGGCTTCGAAATCTACGGTGTCTCGTTCGACCGCGACCGCGACAAGTGGCTCGCCGCCGTCAAGGACAACGGCATGGAGTGGATTCATGTCAGCGAGCTGCAACGGTTTGACAACCAGGCTGCCAAGGACTATGCGGTACAGGGCATCCCGTCGAATTTCCTGATCGACGCCCAGGGCAAGATCGTAGCCAGAAACCTGCGCGGCGAAGACCTCTACAAGAAAGTGGAAGAGCTCCTCGGAAAGTAGCCCGTCCCGAATAAAAAGCCCCTCCGAGCCGCAAATGCCCCGGAGGGGCTTTTCGATAAAACTACCCCGTCCTATGAAAAAAACACTCCTTTTCGCATCGACCGCAGTCCTGTTATGCGGTTGCGGCACCGGATCCAAATACGTCGTTGAAGGCCACATCGCCGGGCTCGAAGGCACCGTCTACATGCTCGAGGGCGACAGCCTGATCGACTCGGCCGTCGTCGAAGGCGGCAAGTTCCGCTTCGAAGGCCCGGCGGACATCACCGCCCGGCGCACCGTCACCGATTCCCGCGAAGGGGATGCACAGCGGTTCGGGACGATGTTTTTCCCCGAACCGGGGACAGTCTCGATCGAGGACAACCCCGACGCCCCGGCCGGGTCAACGCGTGTGACGGGCACTCCGGCAAACGATGCGAGCTCCGCTTTCCGGGCGTCGGCCATGACGCTGATGGATGAATACCACCGGGAGGGCACCTCCGAAGGACGTCGCCGGGAGATCGAAGACGAACTGGGCGGACTCCCCCGCAAAACGGCGGAAGCCAACCGCGACAATGCGTTCGGAATCATGGCCCTGGAAGGGATGGCCCCCACGCTTTCGGGCCAGGAGCTGCTCGACCGGATCGCCGAATTTTCGCCCAGGATGCAAAAGTCCCGGGAGTTAGCCGCGCTCAGGACGGTTGCGGCGCAACGCCTCAAGACCGACATCGGCCAGCCCTACATGAACATCATGCAGGGCGATGCCGACGGGCAGATCGTCACCCTGACCTCGGTGATCGACAACCCGGCCAACAAATACACGCTCGTGGACTTCTGGGCATCGTGGCGCGGCCCCTGCATGGAGGAGGTTCCCCATCTGAAGCAGGCTTACGACAAGTTCCACGGCCGGGGCTTAGAAATATACGGCGTATCGCTGGACAACGACAAATGGCTCGGCGCCATCCGCGAGCACGGCATGGGCTGGGTGCAGGTCAGCGACCTCAACGGCTTCGACAACCTCGCGGCGAAAGACTATGCCGTGCAAAGCATCCCGTCGAATTTCCTGATCGACTCCCAGGGCCGGATCGTCGCCAAGAACCTGCGCGGCGAAGACCTTTGCAGCAAAGTCGCCGAATTGCTCGCCGAGTAATCCGTCCTGCACGGGGATACCCGTCCGCCTCCGCTCAGGGCCGCCGGAACGGTTCTTTGCAAAAAGCCGAAACGCCCCTGCCCGAAAACACGAGCACGGCCTTACGGACATCCATCGGCCCGAACACCATGCAACGCCGGAAATATATTCCAGCATGCATATTCGGGATGCTTCCGACTACCGGATCTTCATCCGCTGCGGCGAGGCATCCCACATATTGAAATATCGGAAGAAGCGCCTGTCTTTATTCCGAATAACAAAAGGATAACAACCTGCTTAAAAAAATGCAACATCAGGAGACATACCGCATCATGGGCATCGACCCCGGCACCAATTACATGGGGTACGGGGTGCTGGAGATCGAGGGGCGCAACGTCCGTTCCGTCGTACTGGGAGACATCGACCTGCACAAACTGACAGATCCCTATGCCAAGCTACGTTATATCTTCGAGCGGGTCGGGGCGCTGATTGACCAGTACGCCCCGCGCGAAGTGGCGCTGGAATCGCCCTTCTTCGGCGAAAACGTGCAGTCGATGCTCAAACTCGGGCGGGCGCAGGGCGTGGCTATGGCAGCTGCGCTGAGCCGCGGCCTCGCCGTTTCGGAATACGCCCCGATGCGCATCAAGCAAAGCATCACGGGGCGCGGTTCCGCCGCCAAGGAACAGGTCGCCGCCATCGTCTGCCGTATCCTCTCGATAGATCAGCCCCCCAGACGGCTCGATGCCACGGACGGCATGGCCGTCGCCTTGTGCCACCACTTCACAACGGCCAGCCCGCTCAACACAGCTCTGGGCGACGAGCGCGTAAAAGGGCTGGGCGGCGGAAAAAAGGCAGCTTCGAAACGCGGCTCCCAGAGTTGGGAGAAATTCCTGAAAGACCATCCCGACCGGGAGATAAAATAGCCCCCGAATTACTAACCATGAAAATAATCACCGTCCTCCTGTCCGCCGCATTCCTGTTATGCAATTGCGGGGGTTCGAACTACACTGTCTCGGGCCATTACGGCCTCGCACCGGGCGACTCGGTATTCCTCTTCGCCAGCAACAAATCCATAATCGGCTCCGGCGTAATGGCTACCGACACGACGTTCAGGCTCAAGGGCAAGGTCGCCGGCACCGACATCGCCACTCTGAGCGACCGCGACCGGCTCCTGACGCCCACGCTTATCTTTCTGGAAGCGGGCGACATCCGGCTGGAACCCCGCGAAGAGGGCGTGTATGAAGCGACGGGCACACCTTTGAATGACAGCCTGCTGCTGCTAAACAGGAAACTGGAGGCGCTCCGCAACGAATACATCAAAATGACGCCGGCCACTCCGCACGAGGAAGTCGAAGCCATCTTCGCACGCTTTGAGGAGATTCCCCGCGCGATGATGAATGCCAACCTCGACAATATCTTCGGCCTATGGCTCTTCTCAGCCTATGAATTCCCGAATATGCTGCAGGACGACACCCGACGGGCGCAGATAAGGCCCTGTATGACTGCGTTCTCACCCGGAATGCAGGCGCATACGATCATGCAGGAACTGCAAAAGGAACTGGCGGGATTCGAAAACGCGCAGATCGGCCACCGCTTTACGAACCTCACGCTGACCGACACGCAAGGCGAACCCATATCGCTCTCGTCGCTGGTGGAACCGGGACGCTGGGTTTTGCTCGACTTCTGGGCGACGTGGTGCGCCCCCTGCTGCCACGAGATCCCCCACCTGCGCGAGGCATACGCCGCCTACAAAGCCAAGGGGTTTGAAATTTACGCCGTCTCGCTCGACAACGACGAGGCGAAATGGCGGTCGTTCACATCGGCCAACGACATGCCGTGGATCAATGTCCAGGGCATCGATGCGGACAAACGGAGCACGGCTGCCGCAGCCTACGGGATCACGTCGATCCCCGCGAACTTCCTGATCTCGCCCGACGGCATCATCGTAGCGAAGAACCTGCGCGGCGGGGAGCTTTCGAAGAAACTCGCCGAAATGCTGGAATAGCCGCGGCAATAACCCACTGATAATCCGGATAATGTATACTTCCGGCACAAAATGAGACATCTTTTTATTAAAAAATTTACGGAATAATTTGCGTGTTTAGGATTTTCACCCTATATTTGCACCTGCAATTCGGCACCGTAGCTTAATTGAATAGAGCATCTGACTACGGATCAGAAGGTTACAGGTTTGAGTCCTGTCGGTGTCACTCTCAAAATCAACCACTTACAGCAATGTAGGTGGTTTTTTCGTGTCTTGTTTTCAGCCCGTTTTCCGTCGGTTTTTACAGTTTGTGTAAACCAATGTGTAAACCGAATTTTCCCGATGAACACGACAATCGAGGCGGTGCTCTACACATCCAAAACATTATCCAACGGCCAGCATCCCATCATGTTACGGCTGACAAAAAATCGAAAAAGAAAGTACATCAGCCTGCACATTTCCCTCGCTCCGCAATACTGGGATGCAGAAAAGTGTAAACCGCGCCGTAACTGTCCCGACAAAGAGCGCATCGAAGCCCTTATCCAACAGAAAACGCAGGAACTCCAAAGTCAGGTCATGGATTTTAAGACCAATGATAAGGAGTACACGCTGAACACGCTTGTCGAAAAGGCATCCCGCAAGGTCGTGCGCCGAACCGTCGGCGATTATCTGAACGACTACATCGACCGCCTGCTGGCCGAGAAACGTGTAGGCAACGCCAAGACCTTTCAGGAACTCCGCACCTCGCTGACGAAATTCTGCCGTTCGCTGGACTTTTATTTTATAGACATCGACGCCGAATGGCTGAAACGGTACGAACAATGGTTGCGGGTGGAACGGCATTATTCCGACAACTCCATCGGCATCCGTTTCCGTTCGTTGCGGGGACTCTACAACAGCGCAATCACCGACGGCCTAATCAAGAAAACGGACTACCCTTTCGACACGTTCAAAGTGAGCCGATTCAAAGAAGCCTCGGCCAAACGGTCGCTGACAAAAGAGGATATAAAGCTAATCATGGATTGCGAGGTACGGACGCTAACCAAGTATCCCAAACCGTTCCTGCAACTTGCCAAAGATTTATTTCTGTTCAGTTACCTGTCATGCGGCATCAATTTGACAGATATTTTGCATATCCGCCATGCTGACATCGTAGATGGTCGATTGGTCATTAATCGTCAGAAAACAGGTAAACTCCTATCGTTCCAACTCCAACCAGCCGCCCTTGGCATTATCGACAAGTACAACCAGTCGAACGCCCACCCGCAGGATTACATCTTTCCTGTTTTAAGGCGTTTTGTTCACGTTACAGCACAACAGCAGTACGGACGGGTGCAACGGACAAACAAGCGGATAAATCGCTATCTGAAGCTAATCGGCGAACATCTGCACCTGCCTATCACGCTCACGACATACGTTGCGCGGCACTCGTTCGCAACCGTGCTGAAAAGGTCGGGAGTTTCGACATCCATCATCAGCGAATCGCTGGGGCACAGTTCGGAGAAGATTACGCAAATCTACCTCGATTCGTTCGAGAATTCGCAGATAGATGCGGCCATGCAAAACTTATTGTGAGGAGGTGACAAGGTTTGAAAAAAGGTCTATCTTATAGCCCCCGAAACCAAGTTTGTCACTACCTTTTAAGGGATTATCCGCTTGCATCGGGTAGTCCCTTTTCTTTTTTCTGCGGTCGTCGGTTGCGTCAGAATGCGGAATTTTGTAAATTCGTCTTTATAAAGATACTCCTATGCAAGAAGAACAAACCTTTTACCCCGTAACGACCGAATATTTCACCGCTTGCCTGCCCTTACTGGAAAAATATTTCGGCATCACGGCAGGCTATTTCAACAAAGAACTTTCGGATGCCAAATGTCTAATACCTCACCGAAAGGGTAATAACGTAAAGTACAGCATTAAAGAGGATTGCAATCTGGTTTTGCCGTTTCGATACCTCGAATGCCATGATTTGTTGTCGCTTATCAACTCTTACGGGACAATTACCCCGATAATAGAGGAAGCCCTATTGCTGGTGGCCTACTGCATCCGCGAACGGCAGATCGACGAAAACGAATACAATGACCTTATTCAGTTTCATACTTGGGACATATACCAAAGCGAATGGGCATACCTATTGCTTTTTATGGAGCAAATGGAGGCACGGGCATTTCAAGGCAACGAACAGACCGCCATCACAATTCGCACCAACAACGGGATCAAGGAAAAGATTTCTATTCCGAACAGCGATAACTGGTTATTCCGTCTGATTAAAAAGGAACTTGCAAGCTATTTTCCCGAAGTACAGACAGCCGAGAAAGCACGGCAAGATATTCAACGGCGCAAACCGTCTGCGGGGCGAAAAAAGGATAATGCCATCTATTCGGCAGTTACATACGGCATTTACCGAATGCTCCATGAAGAAAATGTAATACCCAGCCAGCCCGATACGCCGAACGAATTATGCCAACTCATTCACGACTATACACGCTTCACGGGTTGCTATCCCGATAGTAAAGGATGGAGCGGCGAATACGACCCGAAAGTAATCCGCGCCGACCTTGCCGCCTATCTGAAACGAGCGGCTATGAATCAAGCGCCACGATTCAGACCGATACCATTGCAAAGGCAGGTTATCATGCAGAATTTTGATTTTCCGCTATTGGACTGATCGGACTATATAACCATACCATTTAAGGGAGCCGTTTATCGCGGTTCCCTTTTTTTTCTGCCAAAAATCTGCCAGTGTCATGACATCTGTCATTTTGTCATAACCAACAGATTTACAATATTTTTCATGATATATTTTGCAATATTTTCGACGGCAAAGGTAATGAATAGGTCGATTTTTAAGGGCTATTATTTATGTTTTTGCAAAGGCTCCAAAGGTCGGATTTATGCAGGTTCAAAAGCCAGAATCCGCGAATAAAGCGTACGGTTATTCAAGAGATTCGGGGAGTAGCCGACAGCCCGAAAGAGGCGGCAACAAAACTTAATAAAAAAGATAACGATTATGAAAACGCTTACAAACATCAATGACAACATGAACATTAAATTTAATAACATTAAAACTATGAACGTAATTTCAGAAAATGCGGAATCGCAGCAGGTAGCTGGGAACCGCGCAGAGGAGCAGGAGGAGAAAATGAACCTCCGCATTATCAAAATCAAGCCCGCAGGGAATGCCAAAATGTTCCGCACGCTGGCGAAAGCGATTGCGGCAGGGGCTACTACCCTGATCGTGACCACCCGTGTAGACGTGGCTGGATGCGGATATGTTTGGTTCGGAATCCGCAAGGGTTACACCGAGTTGGACGGGAAGCTGTTGCTCAACGCCCAAATCTGGAACTACCTGATGGCGTTCCTGATGGGTAAGGAGTTGCCCGAAGTAACGGAGTTCGAACCCGACCGTGAAATCTGCTGTCAGTCCGAGTGGCTGGTGGAGGTGGCCGCCGAGGTGGAGAAACTGACCGCAATCACCTCCGAGGAGTACAACGAGAGCGAGGAGGGCATCGGCTACCTCGCCAAAAAGTACCACTTTCCCAATGGCAAAGTCGTGATGCCTGCCGAGGCGATGGAGGACATCACCGACCTGCTGAACTAAACTGCTGAACGAGGGGAGCGGGTTTCGCCGCTCGCTCCCCAAGTTTTTTAACACACTAAAATTAAAAAACATAGATGGACATTGAATATATTTCGATAAATGCAGGCCAGCGGTTCGACGCCGTGATGCCCGAAATACCTACCAATTCGATCATCAACAAGACCGTCACGGGATGCGGTGCGACCTATGCCGAAATCAATGCGCCCCGACACTCCGTCATCATCGAGCCGAATGTTCCCGTTATCGAGGGTAAGATGAAAAAGCACCCGCAGATACTCGGCGTGTTCGAGGGCGTAACGACCGAGGACATCATCGACTTTCTGAACACGAACTACAACGACGGCTATCTGAAAATCATGACCACGCCCGAAAGTTTCCCCAAAGTCCGCTCGGCGATGGTGCAGACGCATACGGATATGCACGGTGAATGGTTCATGCTGTTCGACGAGTGCGAACGCACGATACAGGATGCAGGCTATCGCGGCTCGATCACGCTCCCGATGGATGATTTTTTCCGATGCAAACAAAAGGCGATGGTTTCCGCGACGCCGATCATCCCGTCCGACCCGCGTTTCGAGCAGCAGGGCTTTACGATGAAGATACTCCGCCCGACCTACGATCACAAACCGAAAACGTTGCTCATACACACGAACAACACCGTCGGCTGGGTGCGTACCCTTATGGGACAGGTAAAAGGCAAAGGGCATCCGCTCTGCATCTTTCTGAACTCGACCGATACGATCCACCGCATGATCTGCACCTATAAGATCGAGAAACGGTGCAAGGTCTTTTGCAGTTACGAGAGTGTGAAGAAACTCCGCAAGCGGGATTTTTCGCGGGCTTACTCCTCGCTCGAAGAACTGGGCGAAATCAACTTTTTCACGAGCCGTTTCTTTTCGGCAGTGGACATCGAACTGCCGACAACAGCCTGCGTGCTGATCGTAACCGACCTTTCGTTTGCGGCGCACACCGTCATCGACCCCTCGACCGAAGCCGTGCAGATCGTCGGACGCTTCCGCAACGGCGTGGAGGATGCCGCGCATATTTTCAGCACCAACAAGGAGATGCCCTGCAAATCGCGGGAGGAGATCGCCACGAGGTTGGAGGAGTGCGAGGCGGTTTACAAACAAGTTCTGCAAATCGAAGCGTCGGGGGCGGGTTGCGATACCCGTGCGCAGGCGTTGGAGGGAATGGACTACAAACGGTTCATGAACGCCGACGGAACGCGCAACTGGTTCATGTGGGACAACGCCTACGACGACGAGCGGATCAAGCGGTACTACACCGACGCCGAACTGGTGCGGGAGGAGTACGCGAAAGCATTTCACACGAATTGCGCCGAACATATCTATCCGTTGTCGGACTGCGACCGACTGCAACGCATAAATCCCCGACTGAAAATGAAAGAGCTGTTCCGCGAAATCGTGCGGCAGTTGGAGATACTGGAACAAAACCGAACGTGGAATGAATACTACTTTCTGCGCGAGGAGATTCAGAACCAAGTGCCGATGATGGTGGATGCCTACTATGCTCTCGGAGCGGCAGAGATCGAACGGCACAACTACAACATGAACGCAATCGGCAAACAGATACAGGAAAACGAAAGCCAACAACTGCTGACCTCGGAAAAAGTTTGCGGGGAGGTGTACGCCCAGTTGAAAACGGGCGACAGGCTACCCGTGTGCGTCGTCAACCGTTTTATGAACGACCTGATTATGCGGCTCGGCATCCCCTACCGCAAAAAAGTGACGGCAAAGATGATCGGGATATATTTCGAGTACAGGGATGTGCGCACCAACAAACAACGGTTCATCGAATTGGGAAAGCGGATCATATAGCCCGTAACGGGTGAAAACAGATCGGTGACAAACTTTTGAAAAAGGGTCTATAAAAGTACCTTTTTAGGGATTCCCGTCACTCGATCACCCACTCTCCGCGGCGTGCAGACCCCACCCTTTTAAGCCTGCCCGACTTGGCGAGTTTCTGCAAATGATATTTCACGCCGTCGGGTGAGATTCCGACAACCTCGGCCAACTCCGCCCGTGTAATGCTGGGATTACGGGCGATGGCTTCCAAAATAATTTCTTGGGTAGTCTTTCGGGTAGTTTCTTGGGTAGTGAGCGTTTCCGCGATTACCCCCAAAATAAACTCGACGAAAGGCGTGCAACCCGCTTTACCTCCACTTACGGCAATCGCCTTATAATACTCCTTTTGATACTTATATACAATGTTTTCGATCGGCAGGTTTTTGAAGATAGGCCGCCACCTGCTCAAAATCAATGTCTGCCACAATCGCCCCGTGCGACCGTTACCGTCCGCGAACGGATGGATAAACTCGAATTCATAATGAAAGACACAACTTGCGATCAACGGGTGTTCATCCGTGGTGCGCAACCACTCGAACAGATCGTTTACGAGAAACGGCACACGTTCGGCATCGGGCGCATAATGGATAACCGTTTTCCCCGACACCACACCCGCACCACCTTTGCGGAAACAACCGATTTCGTCAATCAATCCCGCTTCCATCGTGGCGTGAGCCTTTAACAGATCATCGACTTTGCAGGGGTCGAGCGTGTCGAGCAATTCATACGCTTTAAGGGCGTTGCGCACCTCCTGCACCTCGTTAATAGGAGCAACGACGGGCTTTCCCTCCAATACCGCCGTGACCTGCTCCGTCGAAAGCGTGTTGCCCTCGATAGCCAGCGTCCCGTGAATCGTTTTGATCCGATTGACACGATGCAGACGCAGATTTTCGTGCGCATAATAGCCGCCGATTGCTTCGCTGATTTGTGCAACCAAATTCGTGATCTTCGGCGTAATGGTGTAAGGCGGTTTATAGGACATGATACACTTGCTTTTCGGCAAAGATAGCGATTCTTTCTGTTATAGGGTAGTTTTGGGTAAATCTATTTATCATCCATTCCCCATATCGTGCGATTTATACCGAAATTGTCCCGCAACAAAAAGGTGACAAACTTTGTGAAAGGGCCTATAAAATATCCCTTTCGGAAAAGGTTGTCACTCGCAGACAAACAAACCGAGATACCCCGACCGAGCGGACAATCCCTATTTTTCACCCCTCCCCCTTTTCGGATGGAAAATCGAATTTTTTACTTACCATTTAATAGGATTCCACATAAAACAGACCGCTCCCTATTTATGCCCGAAACCATATAACAGCATAGAATTATTGATATTACATGAAGTTGGATTACTACTGATAAGCGAAGAATAGAATTTAATCGCTATGTACGAAACACAAGAGAGAGCTAAACGGATTACGGACATCCATGTTTTATGGGGACAAAGCACGGTTATCGAGGAGCTGATCCAAGCGGGGAAAATCGACGAGGAATACCTCTATCCCTTTAATGGGGACGAGGTGTTGGAATGGTGGCTCTTTACTCCGTGGCTGGCCGAACGACTGAAAAAGCAGGGCGAAATCATCATCGACGAATTAGGGTGTCGTTGGTGGGGACGGCTGACGAGCGGGCAGGCGATTTACATGGACGGCGTAATACAAGAAATTTGCGGGAACGATTAACCCGATTAATTTTAATTCTACGTCTACAACTGCAACAGCCCCCAAGATGCCGATAATTGCATAATCCGTTTTTGTTTCCTACATTTGTGGAACATACGAACAAACACGGAAAGTGTAAGTTTATTCCTTTGTAACGAACGTAGGAAGTCTTAGATGACGGTTTGTTAATCTGTTAATATTCAGAAATTTAAATCGAAATATCGCTCTAATAAGCAACAATACAGACACAAAATTAAGGATTTAAGCGATTAATTGCTTTTTTACTTTGCAGTTGTTTTCTGTCTTTTCACTTGTTGGCATTCGCAGACTTTTTTAGCAATGATGCTCGACTTGCATACGCTCATTTTCGTTTCATGGCTACGACTGCAAAATCGCATAGCCTATTATTGCATCCAAAAGAGAAAGGAGACAAAGCGCTATTTCATCTCGGATTCTCCACATCATCTTGTTCTCGGCTATGATTGCTTTTTACGGCATAGGCATACCGAAAAACAAATATGCCTTTCTAAATATAGTTTACTTCAGTTTAGCATATATATGGCTAACCGACCAAACTAAACCGAATTTCCGGCTTCTTTCCTCTCTGCTTTCTGAAAACGCACAGCCAAAAGAGAAGACAATATTTCTGCGTATTTTCTCTTTTCGCTGCAATCTTGTTAACGATACTCCATATTTTCATGGAATCATCCACATATCGAGGGTTGAGCTGGACTAAGGCTCGAACTTTATAAGGAGTTAAGCGAGAAACAGTAGGTCTTCTTAGAATTGAAAAGAGGATTGGGGAATGCGCAATTCTCCAACCCTCTTTATATATCGGCCATTGCCGGTTTTGGGGGCACTGCAAGTACAATGACAACTTCTTCACTGTAAGTGCAATTTCTTCCGATTTTGGTTAGCATCTTTGCCGATTATATAAGCACAACGGGCAAGCCCATTGTCCACTGAAATCTTTTCGGGGTAGCCTAATACCCCAGTCGGCTTGCGCCATCGGGCAAATTGCCTATCCTCTGCAAGCAGAGAAAGTCTTTTGTGGCCGTTGAATCTCGAAGCGAGAGTGGCAAGCTCCAACTCAAGGCAACAAAGGTTATATATCGTTTCTATAGCATAAGATCAGAAATACGAAAGTTCCATTCACAATTCTGCCAGACAATTTTTGATATGAAATAATGACCATTCTTTTAATGCCCCCAGATTCTCTACTCAGTTTACTCTACATCTTAACGATGGAATAATATTGATAAAATTTCTGACTGCACTTTGTCTGTGATAGCTTTGCCACATATTGAATTTAATTCTTGGTCGCAAACAGAAATTCCGTCAAGGCAACTCCTTCCTAATGCACTATCTTCCGACGTGTAATAGCCTTTGGTAAGTTCATTCCAAAAGAGCCAATTAGCGATTGCCTGATATTGGTTCCTAATACTCAGTATACGTCGTATTTTATCATACAACTCCATTCCTTTCCTAAAATCATCCCATGCCTTTATGCGGTCATCATTAATTGATGCGACTTTAATCATTGCATCAGAAAAATCTTTTATTTTCATAATTAATAACCCTCTTTACTTAGAATCTTTATATGAATTATGCTTCATTGATTCATCAAATTCTTTTTTAAGTTTGTATAACTCTGATTTAGGGTCTGCAATATCGCCTCGATAATTCTTATAGAACTGTAATATATGCAGATATTTCTTATTGTCTGTCAATTCTTCTATATGATTGAAATCATTCTTGAAAATTATCGGATATAGCTCCGTTCGTTCTTCATCAGTCAATTCCAACATGGCTTTGCGCCATTCCTGTGTATATCCCAAATGCTCAAAGAAAAATCGGAACAACAGGAATGTTTCAGGCATAATGAGCAACTCCATATATTCCCTTTCATTTCGACCGAAAGCTTTCTCGAAGAACGAAACACCTCTGCCTATTTTCCCTTTTGTAGCATTGAGAATAGCCTGAACTGCGCGAATATACTTACGATTCCAATATTTGCCTATGTAATCTCTGTCGTGGCTATGTTCACCTGTAATCGGGTGATACTTCATCGGGAATGAGTATATGCTAACATTCAGGTTCTCACATAAATCCACATTTATTCGCATACGATGATACAACTCTTCCGGCTTATCGGTAAAATTGTAGAGAAGGTAATTGGAAAAATCTTTCATTCCATACTCCTCGCTCATCGTAAGCGCTTTAGTATATTCCGGCTCCGTTTTAATGTTATCGAAAGCGATACGAAGAGGACGAACTGGGATCTCTGCTAATAGTTTAACAATGCGACGACTGAATAATCTTGCATCAACACCTTGGTTAAAGTCCACGAAACGCAGACGACCTAACCGCTTCTTGAACTTGACATCGAAATAGGGTGCAAAATCTTTGTATGTGGCGATCAAAGCTTCTCGCGTGCAGGTTTCGGGATGCAGGAAACCATTCTTTTCCCGTAATGCGTATATTTCAGTCCTTGTTTTCTCGTTGAACGATTTATAGTTATTCAGTTCTTGGAGTAACTTGAATGATTTGCGAATATATGCACGGTTATTGATTCCCAAACGAAGATTTCTGGTAGCAATTGTATACCAGTTTGGCTCATAATATTTAGCACCTTTGGTAAATCCGCAAGATTTGATATCTTCAATGATGTCTTCTAATCTGTTAGAGGCTAACACATTATTATCCATCAGCAAAAGATTCTGCTGCTCGCCATATAACTTTCGTGTTCGGTCGATACGTTTCCGTAAAGGTAAATATTCTTGATATTCCGGCTCGATTCGCCAAACGGCACAAAAGGAGCATTTTCGTATACACCCTCTTGTAGAGTAACTGTAATATGCGCCACTATCGGGATAAGCATAATCTATCTCGTCAAGAATAGAATAATCCAAAGGTAGTTCATCAATGATATAAGGATTGTCCTTGTCAATGTCTTTATATGGTGTATGGAGTGTGCCGATATGAGGACGAATACCTGTCGCCTTTTCAATCTCATCGGGTTGGATAGATGCCATTACACCTCCAACCATAATGTTTTTCGGATCTTTCGCCATCAATTTTGCAAACTCAATAGTCTCAATGGTGATATCCCAATAGAAAGTAAATAACGTTGTTACTCCAACCCAATCCCAACGAGGGTATTTCTTATACTCTCCTGAATGATAGAATTTCTTATAATATTCGACCCAAGGCTCTAATATCGGTGCAATCTCAGAATCCTCAATGCCCACTTGTTTTAAATATTCATGCTTCCTATACCTAATGTATAGAGCGATTTTGTCTGAGCGTAGTTTCCAGTTTATGGAGCCGTCAAGATATGACAGTTTTGCCACGCATTCCTCGGTGATTTGATGGATAACAAACTCTTTCAAATCTCCTTTGTAAAAGACAACATCATCTCCTCGCAACCTAAAATAGGTTGCGAGTTTCATTAGCCCAATTGGCGGGAATTTATTCTTGTAGTTGGGCTCAAGCAGTAATACCCGGCGACTCATCGCGTCAAATCCTCCTCGATAACTTTTATCATAGCCTCTCTCTGACGTTCATCAGGTATAGCGTTTGCAATAGACGCATATATTCGTCCAATGAGTTTCCGTTCAGCCTTACTATACTTTGAGTAAATAGGACTATCTGTTCTGTATTTTGTTTTAGGAGCTGTTTCAGGCTCGTTTGCTTGTGATGCTTTTGTTGAAGATAATCCGTTATGCAATTTATCAGAAGTAGGTATTAACTTGTCGATAATTTTCCCCAACGGAGAATCTGAATCTTCAATTTTAGCGCGTCTTTTCTCTAATTGCTTTATAGCTTTTTCGGACTTCTTCTTATATTCTTCGAGCTGTTGCATTAAATCAACATGCTCTTTTTTTGAAATATAATCACTCTTGTCTTTTAATCTCTCTTCAAGTTCCTCTGCCTTGTCAATAATTTTCAGGTTGTTTCTTATGTCAGATGCATCATAACACATATCTTTAAGATGCATAAAATCATATCTCACGCGCTTCTCGAACTCATAGAGATATGTGTTCTCTCCAAAATAATCTCGACGAGAATTTGGAATAAGATATTTGCTTGTGGCGTGAATTTCGCCAAAATAGTAAAAAGAGAATCTTTGATCAGTTGTTGCAAAAAATTTCTTACAGATTTCCTCATCACCAATCTGAATATTTTCTTTCCGCAAACGAATACCTCGTGCAATATTTATTCGCTCCATTTGTCCACCCAAATGAGATAGTGAATACCAGCCCCAATAGACTATATTGCCATCACTATCTTTTGATAGTAAGAAATCGACTCCAAGTATGTCATCGACCGCTTTTTTGCTTCCTGGAATTTCTTTGTATATATGTGTTGTATATGGCTTATAAATCTGTTCTTCGTTAACGTATATATTATATGTATCAACTTTTAATCCATTGTCTTTTATGAATTTATTGATCTGAGAGCGATATATGAATTGCGAAGATATATCAACTGGTGCGACCATAGAGAGATAATTCTTGACGCGCTCAACATTGAGTAATTCGTCAGAAGTTACATTCTCAAGAATAACCTTGAAATAATGTTTATCCGCAGCCTCTTTTTTTGTGATAGTATCTGTTACACGAGCCAAAACATCAACCGCCTCTTCCGAATTGTCGCGGTCATTGATTATTTGCTTTAAGAGGTTGGCGTCCCAAATCATAATTGATTTGACCTCCTCGCCGGCGAATGTCGTTTCGAATATAAGCTTTGAGCAATAACCCAATCCTCCTAATCGACCAATGCCTCGAAATCCTTTATCTTCCCCTCACTTCTTTGTCGAATGAGCAATATTTCTCAGGATAGGAACGACTTTGTCTGATGATATACCTGTTGCGTTGTCTTCAATAACAATACAACGTTCTTCGGGGTTAATAGTAATGTGAATCTCATCTTCACCTGCATTTATCAATTTCTCAGCGACAGCCTTATCAACTTGGTCTGCAGAGTTCTGTATATACTCTCGATATATGAATCGACAATCTTCATACATACCGAGAGTTAAGGATTCTATAACATCTTTTCCTATTCTTGGGTTATCAGTCATAATAGTTTAATCAAAATATTTATAGATAGGTAGCGGGAATTTTATATTCAGCATAGAACGGAACACAGGATTCTGAATAATGTATTCACCTTGTTTCATTCGAGTCAGCATCGTTTTGTACACGCTGGGGACAAATCTAAAATCTTCCCGCGATATTTCGATGGCATTTGTGCGACCAAATGCCTGTGTTGCACAGTTACCTTTTACTCGACGATGAATGTCGCTTACAAACTGTTCTGCGCCAAACAGGACAATGCCCAATGATCGACCGCGTTCCGTAATGTCAAGCAGTTGATGGAGGATCGGAGACGACTTCGGCACATCCGTAGATGCGTATTTATTCAACTCATCAATAAATATCACTATGCGGTCAGGAATATCGGAATCAACACGATCGGTAGAACCCAATTTGAGATTATAGACAGCTCGCATAACATCGCCGAAAACAAATCCTTGTGATTCTTCGTCGAGTTTAGCAACATCAATTACCATCACATCATTTTTACCAATTTTTGCAATTTGGTCTCGCAAACGTACACCACTACCTAATTTGTTAGTAAACATCTGCTGACATTTCTGATAACTCTTATTGAATAAACGATAAAACTTGCGCCAACTCATAACGGATATTTCTTTTCCGGCTTTGCTGGCTTTATCCGATTGTGTTTGTTTATATAGTTCACCCTTGAAATCTTCCCAAGTTTCAATGCCATTAAAACCACCACCGTTTGATATAATGAAATTAATTATTGACTCTATCGTGTCATTCGGGTCGTCAACATTAGCAAACAGCAAGTCAAGACATTCCTTATCTTCATCCGTTTCAAATAAATACTTATACTGCAATGCATTCCCCGCTTCAATCCGAGCCTTTATAATATCTTCTTTCTCATAAGTGTAAGAAGTAAAGTCTTTTGAGTACGGATAAAAGTATTTTACCTGTTTGAATGGCTCAAACTCTAACTCCAGCAGATCATAGATTGGCTTTATCTGCTTAAGTTCATCCTTGCGAGTGTTCTTTTGGTCTATCTTTAACAAATCGGTCCCTTTCACGTTCATCATAATAAATGCAACAGACTCTTTCTCATCTTTGGCTGCATAATCTTGAATTGCTTTCATTAGGAACATAGCATATGAGGTCTTGGAAGCCAAACCGGATATTCCTGATATATTTAAGTGAGCGCCCTCCGGTCCAATAAGAAAATGTGAATTGAAAAATACGGGAAGCGTCTGCTTGTTCGCACCTTCATACATCTCAATATATCCAGCCGGCAGTTTATGTTTTACATTATTCAAACCAAGTGCTTCCATTATCTCATCGCGTTCAGCAAGATATACTTTTTTACCTTCTTGAACAGGGATGTAGATATTCTTCGTGTTACCAACTACCTTGCACTTCACATAGTTCATACCGATACGTTCTGTGTATAAGGTTGATTCCACCTGTCCGAAATCGCTTGATATATAGCCTGCTAATGCGCTCGGAGAGTCTGTCATATGGGAGATCTCCTCAATCACTCCAAATGTCTTTGTCGGCTCACCATTTACATCTTTCACATGCTCAACGACAACAACATCAAAAGGCTTTAATTTCAAATCCTTTCGAGTCCAGAAGGTAAACTCTTCTATCGTTGAAGGTTGTTTCTCTGTTGCTATAATTTTACCAATTGCTTCCATTATCTCGCTTAAAATAAATTGATGAAACTTATATCACTCTTAAATCGACTTTTACAATAACATTCTGTCATATAAACCGGATAGAGATGATTTGCCCATCGAGCATCATTGCCATAACAAACTGGATTGCGTTCATTTATGATGTTCGCAGTAATCATATCGATCTCATCGGATTCCAGTCCATTTTCTGCCTCTTTACCAGTCATAAGCATTTTTTCAATTTTTAAGATGCCAGAATATGGTGTTGCAGTGTATTTACGTTCGCGAATCCTGACGTACCAAATAGCAAAATTCACATTACCCCATTCTTCTCCCGGCTTCCACATAAAAGCAGGTGTCCGATGGAATAACGGCAGTTTTGCAATCTGTCCTGCACTACTCTGGTTCTTATTGTCCTTCATCAAATTGGGATTAAATCGTTTTGACACTCCTACAACATGCCGGTAGTTATTACGAATACGCGCCAATTCTTTATAATCTCCTGTCTTCATCGGTTTATATTGTATCGAGCCATCTTTGATGAGATAGCGATCGTGTGTCAGCAAATGTTTGCTCATCATTTCTGCTACAATCCGCTTCTCGCATTCTATCATCTCATCTTGGATACGAGCGATGCCTTTGTTCTCAAGAGTTTCATTACCTTCAATCTTCGTTAAATAGTAAAGTACCTTCCCAAACTTATTTCCGGAGCCTTTAATAAAAGGTAATTCGTTTAGTTTGTTGCATAGATTATTAAAATACACTCCGTTATCAATGCCTTCATCGTTAGCTGTTATCGGTAAACAGACCACCGGATATGCTTCCTCGAAAACTTTACCGAAACTTCGGAATGTATTATCATCATTCATCTCTCTGCCACAGCAGGAAACGGAAATCTGTCCACTGACAATTGGAAAAACCTTTTTATCGTACTGTATGTCATCCACCTTATAGACCCGGCGCGAACCATCAAGAAAGTATTTGAATAATGGAGGCATAGACATCATCTTTTCAGCCAAGGGGCACATGTCTCTCATATGAGGGTCATGTATACTCTCTGCAAATTCTTTCATATTGATATATGAGTCTTCTTTCGCCTCGTACTCGATATTCGGGGGCAACATATTGTCATAACAATACTTGAACGACGCAAAGCATTCGCCTTGCGTTTCCTTCGCTATATAATCTAACAGCTTACCCATAACTCAATGCGTTATTGTTAAAATCACAAAAACATCGTCATATATACGGGGATATAGTCAATTCCTTGCTCGCGTTTCAGGTCTTTGGTGTAGATAACATACTTGTTCTGCACGCGGTCGGAGAACTTATCACAGAAAACATCCAACGAGGTATGCGATTTATAGCCGGATGACTTCACTTCAATCGGCGATATTTTATGCTCGTCTGCTATCAAGAAATCTATTTCATAGTATTTCTTTCCATCCGGGGTCGGTATCGTATGATAAAACAACTGCTTGCCGGCAGACCTCAACATCTGGGCTATAACATTCTCATAGACATAGCCTAAATTAGCGCTGAGTTTGTCGTTCAGCAGTTTTTCATAAATAATGTTATCCGTAAAGTCCTTGTCCTTGAAAGCCAGTGTTACAAACATTCCGGTATCGGATGCATATATCTTAAAGCGTTCATTATCCATCGTAAGAGCCAATCCGACATTCGGGTCATTGGAATGATATGCAACATTTGCAGACATGAAATTATTCATCATTTTAACGATGCCTGCAACTCGCTCTGCTCTTTCGCCGGGTATAGCCGATGCTATTTGATACCGCGAAGCATTCTTACTTAATTGTGCAGGTATTGCATCGTACAATGCCGTAGCTCTGCCCGTATTATCCAACTTCCAAAAATCCTCCTCGTACAGCGAAACAATATCCCGCTTTACTAAATCTACTGCTCCAAGATTGTTCGTCTTGATATACTCTGCTACTGCTTTCGGCATACCTCCGACCAACATATACAAGCGGAAATCGCGCATCATTCTACGATGAACGGCATCGCCTAACGGTATTCGTTTTTCAAATGCCGTGCGCAGCAACGGTATCGTGGCGGTATCGCCTAACGCCCATCGAAATTCTTCATAGTCCATCGGAAACATATCGACCCGCGTCTCCTCGCTCGGCAGCAGGATATCCTGACTGCTTTTGTGAACGGTAATGAGTGAGCCGGTTTCGATATAGTCGTATCGACGGTCTTTAACCAAATGTTTGATAGCCTGACGAGCCAAAGGAGCCTTTTGTATCTCATCGAATATGATTACCGACTTGCGTTCAATCAACTGCACCCGATAGATAAGTTGCAGCCGAAGAAATATATAGTTCAAGTCTGATATATCATTAAAAAGCTCCTGCACTTCTGCCGGTGCAATGGCAAAGTCGATGAGAATGTAGGACTCATACTCATTTCGAGCAAACTCTTCTGCAAGTGTGGACTTTCCGATTCGTCTTGCTCCTTGTATGAGAATTGCGGATTCTCCGTTCCGCTCCCTCTTCCATTTGAGCAATCGGTCGTACATCTTACGCTTGAACAATATAGTATCTTTCTCCATAGCCGTTGATATATAGCGCAAATATAGTGCTTTTGTTGGTATCCGCCAAATGTTTTGCGCATATTTTGTCAATTTGCGCTAAATGTTTCGCACCCATTCCGACAATCTCCGCTGTTTTTAACTTTGCAATAGCATATTCCATCAAATTGCCGCGTGTTTAGGATAAAATTATAGTGGCTATTCTTGATCCCCCAATAGCCACCTACGTCATAACAATACATAAATACATTTGAGTTATCGCATAATTCAGTTATCGTCATGCTTGTTTCAGCGTCAGTTGCCAAGCAATTATTTTAAAATATAAAACTCTTATTTACCCTACTATAATTGATTGAGGATGTTCGGTCGTCCCGACTGAAGAGATTTCCCCATTTCCATATTAACCACTCTCCGCCTTATACTGGTCGGATTTGAGATTGGCTAATGTCAACTGACACGCTTGTGATGATTCACATTTATCTTCCATTTGCAAAGTTGATCCAGCTTGCCTGCTGTACAGCCCGACAACAGTCGGGGGAGCCTAATACCCCAACAAACATTCGTTGTCGGGAGTGCTGCCATTCAATCTGCAAGCAGAGGCGGTGTAATTGTCCGATATTAGGCTGTCGGGATCTGGCAGAACAAATGAACAAAGGATATATTCGCAGCCGGAACAACAATCATTCATCATACGACGAAAATTTGAACGAGAAAAGGGAACAGAAAAAAGTTCACAGCGCGATTTTGAACCGACTAATAGCCGGCTATATTTAGGGCTATATATTCAGCTCGCAAAAAAGGTTTATTTTCTTTTTCTCCTATACGCCCCCGTAGTAAAGTAAACCGTTTTCCGAACCGCTCTCGATTCCGAATCAATCGAACAATCCGTTCACCAGATTCACCGCTTCGTCTTTCTTGCGGTTGATGATTTTGGCGTAAACCTGCGTCATCTTCACGTCCGTATGCCCGAGCAATTTCGAAGTCGTGTATAAATCTGCACCGAGAGTCAGCATCATCGTGGCGAACGTATGCCTCGCCGTGTGGAACGAAAACCGCTTGTCGATTCCCGCCGCTTTCGCCCATGGCTTGAGCAGGATGTTGATATGCGTTGTAGAGGGCAGGTCGAACACTGCATCCTCCGCCATCTTCTCGCCCCGCTCGGGCATCCACCGTAACGCTTCGGGCGAAAGCGGGAGGTAAATCGGCTCTTTGGTCTTCTGCATCACGACCTCCAACCGATACTGTCCATTATCCGCATAGACGTTGCCCCATTTCAAGCCGATTATATCGCTTATCCGCAGTCCGCAGAAGCAGGAGAACAGATAAGCCTGTTTTACCGCCTCGTTCTTCATCGGGGTGGCGATCAATGCCCGAAGCTCCTCGATAGTCATATACTCCCTTTTGCTTTCGGGACGGTGTATCTTGTCCGAATTGCCAATTTTCGTAAAGGGATTCAGTTTGATCACGTCGGCACGGACAGCAGCGTTCAATGCTCCGTTCAGCACCCGGTAATAGTTCTGTGCCGTGAATTTCGAGACGGGTTTTCCTTGCGGACGATATTCCGTCAGAAGGTAGTCGATATATCCCTGACAAAAGGTTTTGTCCACCTGCCCCATCGTTACCCGTTCGCCTGCATAGTCTTTCAGTATTTGGATGGCTACCTTGATTTGGTGTCCGTCCTTTTTGCCTCGTTTCTGCTGGTTCTCCATGTAAGTATTCATCCAATCCAGCAATGAAACTGTTTCCTGATTGTCGGCACGCTTGATTCCTGCTTCGCCGTTGGTCAGTTCGATGATGCGCCGAGACTTGATCGTATTGGCCGCCGTCATGGTCGCTGCATTCCGTTTGCGGGCATTATCGTCCGTTTCGGGGATGATGTACATCTTGAGATATTCATACGACCGCTTGCCGTTGCGGTATATGTCGAGATACAAACTTTTGCTGCCGTCGGCCAATTCTTTCATCCGAAGACGGATCGGCTCCTTGACTTTCGCGGGTTTCTTTATTCGGGGCATAATTTCTCTTTTTACTCGTTATTTCTGCCGCAAAGGTAGAAAGAATAATCCGAATAAAGGAACAAATAAGAAACAAAAATACGCCGAAAAAGAACCTAATAACTGCAAAGGATGCTAACAAGTGAAAATGCAATATCCGTTATAATATGCTGATATAACAGTGCTTTATCTTCATTTGATTGGTTCTTGTTTTCATTTCCGAATCTTACTTTATAAATGTAGGAAATTCGATAGAAGAGGGAGTAAGCCGACGACTTGCCGCGTCATATCCTTTATATGGGATAGGCGTGGGGCTGTTGCTTATTTTATCTTCGAGGTTTCCTACGACCTGTTACAATGAAATGAGTTTTCAGCACCACGCTTTCTGTTTAATTAAATCAAAAACATTAACCGTCGCGTTGGTGCTGGGGCGACAACCTAAACTTATTGCAACTATGAAAAAGTTGTTTCTTATTGTAGCCGCTATGTTTGCGGTAGTTTCTTTCTCGTCTTGCTCCGATGATGATGACAACAAGGATGCGTCAATCGTTGGAACGTGGCAGATTACTTATTATGAAGGGTGGGCGACGTTCAGCGATGGTACACGAGATGATTGGTCGGATGCATATCCCCTTACGTCAGAAGGCAACTATTATTGGACATACACTTTCAATGAAAATGGAACTTGTGTGCAAACCGACTATTCAGATAATAAAAACGATGATAGCTCGCCCATGCATTTTACATATTCTGTTAATGGCAACACACTCACAATGACAGAATCAACAGGTGAATTTCAAAATGCTTTTCAAATTAAAAAACTATCTCAATCACAACTTATTTTATTCCGTAGTGGAGAGGATGCGCACGAAAAATTTGAAGAAACTGAAACGTACAAAAGGATAAAATAAACCCATAGCGAAAAAGTAAATTTGGGCAAAGCGTAGCGAATTAGCTGATAGAGCGTTCGTTACGCTTTGTTTTTCTATTGCATAGAGCCAACGAAATACCACCTCGAAGCCAAACGGAGCAGGAGTTCAGTTACCACCTCGTTACTCCCGTAACGGGTGCAGATTTCTTGCTAAATGGTTCTGTTTCTGCGATTTGCGGCAATTTGCATAGCGGTCGGTAACTCACTAATAACTAATTTTGTAACCAAAAAAAGGAGTGAGTTATGCGTAGTACATTCAAAGTATTATTTTACGTGAAGAAAGGCAGTGCCAAACCAAACGGCAACCTGCCCCTAATGTGCCGTCTTACCGTGGACGGCGAGATTAAACAGTTCAGCTGCAAGATGGACGTTCCCCCACGGCTGTGGGACGTGAAGAACAGCCGTGCTTCGGGCAAGAGCGTCGAAGCGCAGCGAATCAACCTTGCGGTGGATAAAATCCGTGTGGAGGTAAACCGCCGCTATCAAGAGTTGATGCAGGCGGACGGTTATGTAACCGCCGCCAAGCTCAAAGACGCCTATCTCGGTATCGGCATCAAGCAGGAAACTTTGCTGAAGCTGTTCGAACAGCACAACGCCGAGTTCGCCAAGAAAGTCGGGCACGGCAGGGCGCAGGGTACATTTACCCGTTACCGGACGGTCTGCAACCATATCCGGGAGTTTTTGCCCCATACCTACAAGCGTGAGGACATTCCGTTAAAGGAACTCAACCTCACGTTCATCAACGACTTCGAGTATTTTTTGCGCACGGAGAAGAAATGCCGCACCAATACCGTGTGGGGCTACATGATCGTGTTGAAACACATCGTTTCCATTGCGAGGAATGACGGGCGTTTGCCGTTCAACCCTTTTGCGGGATATATCAACTCTCCCGAAAGCGTGGATAGGGGCTACCTCACCCGAACGGAGATACAGACGCTCATGGACGCACCCATGAAGAACGCCACCCACGAGCTTGTACGGGACTTGTTCGTCTTTTCCGTGTTCACGGGTTTGGCGTATTCGGACGTGAAGAACCTCACCGCCGACCGCCTGCAAACCTTCTTCGACGGGAACCTGTGGATCATCACCCGAAGAAAGAAGACCAACACCGAATCGAACATCCGCCTTTTGGACGTTCCCAAACATATCATCGAAAAGTACAAGGGACTGGCAAGGGACGGTCATGTTTTCCCCGTTCCGAGCAACGGCAATTGCAACAAGATACTCAAAGAGATAGGCAGGCAATGCGGTTTCAAGGTACGTTTGACCTACCACGTGGCACGCCACACGAACGCTACGACCGTACTTTTATCGCACGGCGTACCCATCGAAACGGTGAGCCGTCTTTTGGGGCATACGAACATCAAGACCACGCAGATATACGCCAAAATCACCGCCCAGAAGATAAGCC